>Ga0308167_1000105_pt1 | contig 202469 bp, 182 predicted proteins | sample PhyCR1_2_FD_202138 | JGI IMG/M metagenome (GOLD analysis project Ga0308167, IMG submission 202138) | Phyllosphere microbial communities from UC Gill Tract Community Farm, Albany, California, United States - DLSLRC.R1 | ecosystem: Host-associated > Plants > Phyllosphere > Unclassified | place...
TCATCATCGAGTCGCACATCATCGACACCGCCGAGGTCGTCCTGCCCGACGGCGTCCCGATGGTCGTGGTCGACTCCACGGGCACGACGCAGCACCCCGCCATCGACACCGACCAGGCCGACGGAGCACGGCAGGCCACGCAGCACCTGCTCGACCTGGGTCACGACACCGTCTGGCACGTCGCGGGTCCGGAGTCGTCGTACTCCGCCGCGCGGCGCCTGGCCGCCTGGCAGGCCACGCTCGAAGCGGCAGGGCGTCCGGTGCCCCCGGTCTTCCACGGGGGCTGGACGACGGAGCACGGGTACCGCGCCGGCCTCGAGATCGCCGCCCGCCCCGAGATCACCGCCGTCTTCGCCGCCAACGACCAGACCGCGCTCGGTGTCCTGCGCGCCGCACACGAGTCCGGACGGAGCGTCCCGTCGTCGCTCAGCGTGGTCGGGTTCGACGACTCCCCCGAGTCGGACTCGTTCTGGCCGCCGCTCACGACCGTGCACCAGTCCTTCGACGAGGTCGGGCGCCGAGCCGTCGCGAACCTCCTGGAACAGATCGCCGGGCAGCCCGCCTCGACGGACGCGGTCCTCGTGCCCGTGCGCCTCGTCGAACGCTCGAGCACCGCCGTCCCGCCGGGCGCGCCGGCCGCGGGCTGACGCAGCGCTCCGGCGGGGGTCGGTGCGCTCGTGCGGTCGCCGGAGCAGACTCGGTCCATGACCACCTTCAGCTCCGTCACCGTGCTCGGCGCCGGTGTCCTCGGCACCCAGATCGCGCTGCAGACCGCCCGCCACGGCATCCCCGTCGTCGTCTACGACATCAGCGACGACGCCGTGGCCGCCGGTCGGGAGCGACTCGCCGGGATCGTCGAGCAGTACCTCGGCGACGTCGGCGAGGGTGAGCGACCCGCCGCCGAGGCAGCCGTCGCACGCATCGCGTTCACGCCCGACCTGGCCGAGGCCGTGTCCGCGGCGGGACTCGTCATCGAGGCCGTCCCCGAGCGCCTCGAGCTCAAGCGATCGGTGTACGCGCAGCTCGCCGGGGTGGCGCCGGCGGACACCGTGTTCGCCACGAACTCGTCGACCCTGCTGCCGAGCGCGATCGCCGACGCGACGGGCCGCCCGGACCGGTTCCTCGCGCTGCACTTCGCGAACCACGTGTGGCGGCAGAACACCGCCGAGGTGATGGGGACCGAAGCGACCGACCCGGCCGTGTTCGAACGCGTCGCGACCTTCGCGGAGGAGATCGGGATGGTCCCGATCCGCCTGCACAAGGAGCAGCCGGGCTACGTGCTCAACTCGCTGCTCGTCCCCTTCCTGGACGCCGCCGCCGACCTGGTGCTGCGCGGCGTCGCGGACCCGGAGACCGTCGACACGACCTGGCGGATCGGGACCGGCGCGCCGCTGGGCCCGTTCCAGATCTTCGACGTCGTCGGGCTCCGCACGGCGCACGCGATCGCCAGCGCCTCGTCCGACCCGGGCGCGCGGGCGTGGGCCGAGCACCTGCAGCGCGAGTACCTCGACAAGGGCAGGTTCGGCGTCGAGTCCGGCGAGGGGTTCTACCGCTACCGCTGAGCCCCGGGCCGAGCGCCGCGGCGGGACCTCGGGCCGGCCCAGCCGACTCCGTCACACTCCTCCGCGCTGACGGCGGGTCCGCCACACTGTCCCCGTGACGACCACACGACGGCTGCCCGGCGCGGGCCTCGCACCGCTCTACCTCGCCGGCTTCACCACGGCGTTCGGAGCGCACGGCGTCGGCAGCGTCCTCGGTGCCGAAACCGACGACCTCGGGCTCTCCCTGCTCGGTCTCGGCGTCGTGCTCGCGCTCTACGACGTCGCCGAGGTCGTCCTCAAACCGCTGTTCGGTGCGCTGAGCGACCGGGTCGGCACCAAGCCCGTGATCGTCGGCGGTCTGCTCGGGTTCGCGGTCGCGTCCCTGCTCGCGCTCGTCCAGCCCACGGTGCTCGTCCTGGCGCTCGCACGGCTCGGGCAGGGTGCGGCCGCCTCCGCGTTCAGCCCGGCGTCCTCCGCGGCCGTCGCCCGGTTGGCCGGCACCGAACGGCTCGGTCGGTACTTCGGCCGCTACGGGGCGTGGAAGAGCCTGGGGTACGTGCTCGGGCCGATCATCGGCATCCTCCTCGCCCAGGCGTTCGACCTCCGCGCGCTGTACGTGGCACTCGCGCTGCTGGCCGCCGTGGCCGCGGGCTGGGTGGCGCTCTCGGTGCCCGCCCTGCCGGTCCGACCGAGGCGACGCTCCACGTTCCTGGACCTCGTGCGGCAGACCACCGACCGGGGCTTCCTCGTCCCGACGATGCTCCTCGCCACGAGCACCGGGATCCTCGGGGTCGCGGTGGGCTTCCTCCCGCTGCTCGCCACCCGGCTGGGCTTGCCCGCGATCGTCGGGGCGGCTGCCATCGCGGTGCTCGCCCTGGTGTCGACGCTGGTGCAGCCCGCCGCGGGGCGGCTGCGGGACGCCGGGCGGATCACGACGCGCACCGGCAGCACGGCCGGCCTGGTCTCGGCCGCCGTGGCACTCGCCCTGCTCGCCGTGGCCCCGCACCCCGTGACGCTCGTCGCCGCCGCCGCGGTGTTCGGGGCCGTGATCGGTGTCGTCACCCCGCTCGCCTTCGCCCACCTCGCCGCGTCCACGCCGGAGGACCGGATGGGGCGCACGATGGGGAACGCCGAGCTCGGTCGGGAAGCCGGTGACGCGGGCGGTCCGCTGCTCGTCGGCGCGGTCGCCGCCGCGTGGTCGTTGCCCGCCGCCCTCGGTGTGCTCGCCGTGGCGACCGCGGGCGCCGGGGTCCTCGGCTGGGTCGGACTCCGGCCGGCGGCAGCGGCACCGCGGGCGTCGGGCGACGCCGCCGGTGTGCGCGCGACCGGCGGCGGTCCCGGCGGCCACTGACGGAGCCGCGCCGCGCCTCCAGGCCGGCTGAGGACCGCTGCCGGCACCCCACCGCGCCTGCCGGCCGGACGACGAGCACCTCGGGCGGCACCGGGGGCTGTCCCCCGGTCCAGGACTGCGGGCAGCGCCGTCGCGGCCGACACGACCCCGCCCCTACGGTGAGAGCGTGAAGTTCGCGATCCGCCTCTGGAGCGCAGCGGTCGACCTGCTGCTCGACGCCGTGCTCGGCCTGACCTGGTTCGTGCTCGTCACGACACTGCTCGCGACGAGCCTCGGCACGGTGCCCGCCGCCGGGGTGGGCGTCGTCCTGCTCATCGCGACCACCGCCCTCGCCCGCGGCGTCAGCGCCGTCGAGCGTGCCCGTGCGAGCGCGCTGCTCGACATGACGATCCCGACACCGCACCGGCGGCGGACGCGCGTCGACGGACGGTGGCGCCCGGTCGCCCAGGCCTTCACCGACCTCGCCGACCCGACCACCTGGCGGCTCCTGGTCCACACACTGGTCAGCACCGTGCTCGGCTGGGGGTTCCTCGGGATCGTGCTGTTCGGCCCCTGGGTCGTCGGGGCGGCCGCGGACGGCGACGTCCCGGGACTCCCGCAGGGCACGTCCGGTGCGGTGCTCGCGAGCATCGTCGTCGTCGTGGCGGTCGTCCTCTGGGTCTGGGGCGCCGGCACGCTCGACCGGTACCTCGCGCCGGTCCTGCTCGGTCGCAGCCGGACGGTGGAGCTCGAACAGCGCGTCGACACCCTCGCCGATGCTCGCCAGGGCGCTGTCGACGCCGCGGCCGCCGAACGTCGTCGCATCGAACGCGACCTGCACGACGGCGTCCAGCCCCGGCTGGTGACCGTGGCGATGAAGGTCGGCATGGCGAGGTCCCGCCTGGACGCCGATCCCGAAGCGGCCCGTGCACTGCTGGACCAGGCGCACCGTGAGGCGAAGGACTCGATCACCGAGCTCCGACAGCTCGCCCGCGGCATCCACCCGGCCGTGCTCACCGACCGGGGACTCGACGCCGCGCTGTCCGCGGTCGCGTCCCGCACACCCGTCGAGACCTCGGTCCGGGTCGACCTGGCCCGACGGCTCAGCCCCGAACTCGAGGCCGTCCTGTACTTCGCCGTCACCGAAGCCCTGACGAACGTGACGAAGCACGCGGACGCGTCCCGCTGCCAGGTCGTCGTCGAGGACGTGCCCGGTGGGGTCCGGGCGGTCGTGACCGACGACGGGCGCGGCGGTGCCGACCGCGGCCGCCACCCGGGCGGCGGCCTGAGCGGGATGCACGACCGCGTGCGCTCCGCGGGCGGGACGCTCCGGACCGACAGCCCCGTCGGGGGCCCGACCATCGTGACCGTGGAGGTACCGTGCGCATCGTGATCGCCGAGGACGCCGTCCTCCTCCGAGCGGGGCTCGTGCACCTGCTCACCGACGCGGGACACACCGTGGTCGCCGCCGTCGACGACGCGAGCGCCCTGCTGACCACCGTCGAGCGTGAGCGTCCGGACCTGGTCATCGTCGACGTCCGGATGCCCCCGACGTTCACCGACGAGGGGGTGCGCGCGGCGGTGCTCATCCGGGCGCAGCACCCCGGCGTCGCCGTCCTCGTGCTCTCCCAGTACGTCGAGGAGCGGTACGCCGCGGACCTCATCAGCTCCGGCGCCGCGGGCTTCGGGTACCTGCTCAAGGACCGCGTCGCCGAGGTGGACGAGTTCCTCGCCCACGTCGCCACCGTCGGTGCCGGCGGGACGGTGCTCGACCCGGAGGTCGTCGCGCAGATCGTCACCCGCTCCAGGCGCTCCGACGGCATCGACACCCTGTCCCGGCGGGAGACCGACGTCCTGCAGCTCATGGCCGAGGGGCGTTCGAACAGTGCGGTCGCGGCCGCGCTGCACATCACGGAGAGCTCGGTCGAGAAGCACGTCTCCGGGATCCTCCTGAAGCTCGGCATCCCCGCCGAGGCATCCGGGAACCGGCGGGTCCTCGCCGTCCTGCGCTACCTGTCCGCGGTCGGGTCCGGCCGCGACTGACCCCGGCCCCGCCCGGGCCGACCCTCCCCGCGCTGCCCCGGCCGCGCCACCCACACCGTCCTGCTCCACCGACCGAAGGTCGTCATGACATCGACAGCGCCCACCGGCTCCCCCGTCCCCCGTCGTCCCCGCCCGCTCCGCACGACCCTCCTCGTGGTCGGCTCGGTGCTCCTCTCCCTGGTCCTCGTGCTCGCGGTCGGGCAGACCGTCGCGGCATTCGACCGCACCGACCACTCCCGCACGGCGGCCGTCGACGGGACCGTCGAGCGCGTCACCGTCGACGGGACGTCCGCCGACGTCTCGGTCGAGTACGCCGACGTCGAGCGCGCCCGGATCGTGTTCGACGCCGGTGACACCGGACTCCGCGAGGAGCACTCGCTGTCCGGCGGGACGCTCGACGTGCGGCTGGACCGCCCGGGGTGGGGCCTCTTCGGCTTCACGGTCGGGTTCGTGCGCGGCGCGTCGGTCACCGTGCAGCTCCCGCGGTCCGGCTCCGACGCCGCCGTCGCACTCGACCTGCGCTCGACGTCCGGCGACGTCCGGGCGGCCGGGTCGTTCGGTGACGTGACGCTCACGAGCACCGCCGGAGAGGTCGCACTGTCGGGCTCCGCACACGACCTGACGCTCCGGTCGTCCGCCGGCGACCTGTCCGCACAGGACGTCGCCGTGCAGGGAGCACTGCACGCGAAGAGCGCGGCCGGTGAGGTCGAACTGGACCTCGCGACCGCCCCCACCTCGATGACCGTGGACACGTCGGCCGGCGATCAGCTCGTCCGGCTGCCGGCCGGTGACTACGCCATCACCGCGGAGTCGACCGTCGGTGACGTGACGAACGACCTCGGCGACGACCGGGACGCCGACCGCAGCTACCGGTTCACGGCGACGGCGGGCGACGTCACGGTCCAGCAGCGCTGATCGTCCCGGTCAGGCTGATCGTCCCGGTCAGGCTGATCGTCCCGGTCAGGCTCATCGTCCCGGGCAGGCTCATCGTCCCGGCCTGCGAGCCGTCGGGGACCCGGCGCGTCAGCCCGAGCCCTTGGAGCAGGTCTGTTCGCTGGCCGTCTGCCCGGTGATGGACGACGGCAGGGCGGTCGACTCGGCAGTCGGGCCACCGGTGGCAGCGGGGGCCGAGGCAGCACCACCGGCTTGGGAGCCCGTGTCCGCTCCGCCCGCGTCGGTGCCCGTGGACGGGGCGCCCGCGTCGGCGCTCGTCCCGGCCCCGTCCGCGGCGTCCGCCGGCGTGGACGGGGTGCCCGTCCCGGTCCCGGCCGTGCCCGACCCGGTGGCCGACGGCGACGACGTCGGCGCGGACTCGTCCACGAGCGCGCCCCGTCCCAGCGCCGAGGCGGACAGGTTCGTCTTCGCGTCCGTCTGGACCGCCACGTTGAGGGCGTGCGCCGCCGCCTCGTCCGGGACGAGACGGTTGACGTCCTCGGGGTCCTCCACCGTCGGGTACTGCACGAACAGGATGTTCGACAGGTCCATGTCCCGCATCGTCAGGGCGAGGGACACCATGGTGTCCGCGCTCTTGAGGTTCTCGCTCACGATCATGTTCGACAGCGCCGCGTGGGCCAGCTGGTACAGCTGCACCGGGTGCGACAGCGTCCCGCCGGGCGCGAGGACCTTCCGCGCGAGCGCGGACAGGAAGACCTGCTGGTTGCTGATGCGCCCGAGGTCACTGCCGTCCGCGACACCGTGTCGGCTGCGGAGGAACGCCGACGCGGTCCGGCCCTCGAGCGTGCGCATGCCGGGCTCGAGGTGCAGGCCGACGTAGCGGTCCCGGATCGGCTCGGCGATGCAGACCTCGACGCCACCGACGGCGGTCGACATCGCCGCGACGCCGTCGAACTTGAAGATGCCGGCGAACCGGGCCTCGACCCCGGTCAGGTTCGCGACCGCGGCCACGACGCAGTTCAGACCGCCCTCGGTGCCGCCGCGCTGCAGGGCCGTGTTGAACATCCCCCGGGTCGGCGGCAGGCGTTCGCCGGTGTCGCTGTTCGTGCAGGCGGGCAGCGGCACGACGGTGTCGCGCGGGATGCTGATCGCCGTCATCTGCTGGTGGTCGGCGGAGATGTGCACGAGCATCGTGACGTCGTTGTTGAGCGTGCCGGGGTCCCCCTCGATCGCCTCCGCCTGGTCCTGGCGGGTGTCGCTGCCGACCACGACGAAGTCCACGGCGCCCTGGAGCGCCTCCGCCCCGGTGACGGCGGGCTTGCCGGTCGGCCCGATGTGCACGGTCTCCACGGCGCTGCTCAGGGTGCCGGCGGCGATCGCGGCGACGCTCGTGGCGCTCACCAGGGCGACGGCGGTGCCGATGCCGACGGCGCTCAGCACGCGCGCGAGCACGGAGCGGCGACGGACGTCGCCGTGGCGGATCGCGCCGTAGCGCTCCCCGTGGTCGGTGCCGAGCGTGTCGTCCTCACGCGGGGGCTCGAGCCCGAGGTCGTCCGCGTCGTCGTCGTCCGCGTCGTCGTCGTCCGCGTCGTCGTCGTCGTCCGCGTCATCGTCCGCGCCGACGCCCGCGCTGTCGCCCGCGCTGTCGTCGTCCTCCGTCGCGACGTCAGCACTGCCCGAGTCGGACTCGTCCGCCTCCGGATCGCCCACGGCCGACCCGTCCGTGTCCAGGCCCGCTCTCGCGTCCCCATCGTCGTCGGCGTCGGCGTCGGCGGTCGCGTCCGCGTCGGGAAGGCCCGTCAGGTCCGACGCACCGGTCGCGTCGCCGGCATCACCAGCTGTCGGCCGTTCCCGCGCGTCCTCGTGCCCGTCGTGCTCGGTCGTCACCGGAGTTCCCTCTCCCCCGTCCCCGCAGCGGGCCGTCGGTCGGGTCACCGACCGCGCGGGGGTCACTCGAACTGTACCGAACCGCGACCGCGCTGCCCGGCGACCGACCGACGCGGCACGTGGCAGGATCGGGCGGGACCGAGGGGGGACCATGCAGGCAGCCGACGTGGCCGCGAAGACGTTCACACCGACGAAGTTCCGCGAGGGGTACGCGCAGGAGGACGTCGACGACTTCCTCGACCGCGTGCAGGCCGCCTTCGCCGCGCACGAGCAGGGACGGGTCTCCGTCGAGCTGTCGCCGGAGGACGTGACGAACGCACGGTTCCGACCGACCAGGTTCCGGAACGGGTACGACCAGGACGAGGTCGACGACTTCCTCGACCGCGTCGTCGTCGCGCTCCGCGCACTCGGCACCGGGAGCCGCTGACCGGACGGCAGCGGGCGCCGGGTCACACGCTGGTGACCCGACGCCCGCTGTGCTCACTCGACGCCCGCCGCAGCGTGCGCCGAGGCGTCATCAGCCGATCGACACGGCGGTCCAGGAGACCGGCGGCAGCTCGATCGTGATCGTGTCGCCGTCGCGGCGGACGGTCTCGTTGGTGCGGAGCCCGACGCGGTCGGTCCCGGACAGGTCGTTGACCAGGTGGACGTCGTCCTCCCAGATGCCCTGCGCGGACACGGCGGCAGAAGCGTCCAGCCCGAGACCGGCGAGGTCGATCGTGACCGTCGTGGTCTCGCTCTGGTGGCGGTTGACCAGGAACACGGCGGCACCGTCCTCGGACACCGTCGCCGCGGAGTCGACCACGGGGACCGTGCCGTGCTTGCCGCCGTCGACCGTGTCGCCCGTCGACTTGACCTGCAGCGACGTCCCGTTGGCGAGCTTGGACGTGAGCGAGAACGGGAAGAACGTCGTCTGGCGCCACGCCGGCCCGCCGGGCTCGGTCATGATCGGTCCGATGACGTTGACGAGCTGGGCGAGGCTCGCCGAGGCGACGCGGTCCGCGTGGCGGAGCAGCGAGATGAGCAGACCGCCGACGACGACGGCGTCGGCCACCGTGTAGACGTCTTCGAGCAGGCGCGGCGCGACCGGCCACTCGTCGAGCGTGAAGGTCTTCGCCTTCGCTTCCCACTTCTTGATCGACCAGACGTTCCACTCGTCGAACGAGATGTCGATGCGCTTGTCGGACTTCTTGTGCGCCTGCACGTGGTCCGCGGCGGTCGTCACGGTCGTGATGAAGTGGTCCATGTTGGCGCCGGACGCGAGGAACGACGTCAGGTCGTCGTCCTCCTCGTAGTAGGCGTGGGCCGAGATGTAGTCGACGTCGTCGTAGGCGTGCTCGAGGACCGTGCGCTCCCACTCGCCGAACGTGGGCATCGACGCACCCGAGGAACCGCACGCGACGAGTTCGAGGTCGGGCTGGATCTGCCGCATGGCCTTCGCGGTCATCGCCGCGAGCTTGCCGTAGTCGTCGGCGTTCTTGTGACCGAGCTGCCAGGGACCGTCCATCTCGTTGCCGAGGCACCACATCTTGACCGCGAAGGGCTCCTGGCGGCCGTTCGACCGGCGGTACTCGCTGAGCGCGGTGCCGGCGTCGATGTTCGCGTACTCGAGGAGCTCGATGGCCTCCGCGGTCCCGCGGGTCCCGAGGTTCACGGCGAGCATGAGCTCCGAGCCGACCTGGTCGAGCCAGTGCTGGAACTCGTGCAGGCCGACCTCGTTCGTCTCGGTCGAGTGCCAGGCGAGGTCGAGTCGGCGCGGACGCTGCTCGACGGGGCCGACGCCGTCCTCCCACTTGTAGCCGGAGACGAAGTTGCCGCCGGGGTAGCGGATGGCGCTGACGCCGAGCTCCTTGACGAGCTCGACGACGTCCTGGCGGAAGCCGTGCTCGTCGGCGGTCTCGTGCGCGGGCTCGTGGATGCCGTCGTAGACGTGACGGCCGAGGTGCTCGACGAAGCCGCCGAACAGGCGACGGCGCACCGGCCCCACGGTGAACGCGGCGTCGAGGACGAGGTGTGTGCGGGGCATGGATCTCCTTCGATCGAGCAGGGCATTCGGGGTGGAACGAAAAAGTGAGCGCTCACCCGCCGACAACGCTAGCGGTTCCCGGCCGAGCGGGGAAGGGGTGGCGGTCCGGCGTGTCCAGCGCTAATGTGAGCGCTCACGGAGCGGTGGACCATGCGGCGAACCGCCTCCGACCGGAGCACCGACCCTGTTCCGACCTCGGCCTGTCCCGATGGAGTGATGCCATGCCGAACCGATCAGCACCACCCGCTGCGCGCCTGACGCGCCGCGGCTTCCTCGCCGGTGGCGCCGCAGCGGCCGCCGTCCTACCGCTCGCCGCCTGTTCGAGCCCCGTGGCAGCGGGGCTCGTGGGGAGCGCCCTCAACCCGGAGACCCTGGTCTTCTGGAACCTCTTCGGCGGCGGCGACGGCGCGCGCATGCAGGCCATGGAGGACGGGTACGCCAAGCTGCACGGCGGGTCCTCCGCCATCCAGGGCACGACCTTCGCCTGGGGCAACCCGTACTACTCGAAGCTGACACTGGCGACCGTCGGGAACAAGCCGCCGGACGTCGCGGTCGCGCACCTCACCCGCGCGAAGCCGCTGTGGGACGGTGACCTGCTCGACCCGATCACGAGCGACGACCTGGCGAGTGTCGGCCTGAGCGCGAGTGACTTCAACCAGAAGGCGTGGGCCGCGCAGAAGACCGACGGGAAGAACATCGCGATCCCGCTCGACACGCACCCCTTCGTGCTCTTCTACAACGTTGAGGTGTGCCGCAAGGCCGGCCTCATCGACGCCGACGGGAACCTCAAGCCCCTCGACGGGCTCGAGGAGTTCGAGCGTGCGCTCGCGGCCGTGGCGAAGGTGACCGGCGGCACCGCGCTCAACGTCGCGAACGTCGTGCCGGAGACCGCGACCCCGTGGCGGTTCTTCTGGACGCTGTACAACCAGCTGAACGACGCCACCCCCTTCCTCAGCGACGGCGGGTCGAAGCTCACCGTGAACGAGGACGCCTACACGAAGGTGACGGAACTGACCCAGAAGTGGGTGGGCAAGGGCTGGCTGAACAAGGCACTGGACTACGCCACGGCACAGTCGCTGATGTTCGACGGCAAGGCCGGGTTCTTCATGCAGGGCGAGTGGGAGATCAGCACCGCGCAGTCGATCAAGGGCCTGGAGTTCGGCATGGTCCCGATCCCCCAGCTCTTCGACAAGCCCGCGACGCAGGCGGACTCGCACACCTTCGTCCTGCCCCGCAAGGACCGCACGCCCGAGCAGCGCAAGCAGGCGATGACGTTCATCAAGGAGATGCTCGAGCAGAGCATGACCTGGGCCGAGGGCGGGCACGTCCCGGCGTACATGCCGACGTTCGACAGCTCCGAGTACCGGAAGCTGACCCCGCAGTCGAACTACGCCGCGGCCGCCCAGACCGCGGTGTTCGACGACGCCGCGTGGTACGGCGGGTCCGGCTCGACCTTCGAGGGCACCGTCGGCGCCCAGCTCGCCCTGGTGCAACAGGGAAGCTCCTCACCGGCGGCGGCGCTCAGCGCGATCAAGAGCCAGCTGTCCACCTACCTCAACACCCCGAGCCCGCTGTAGGGAGGCACGACGACGTGACCGCAGCACCAGTCCTCACCCGTCCCACGACGGCCCAGTCCGTCCCACGGCTCCGCAGCCGGCGGACGTCCCTCACCAGCGGGCAGGGCCGGAGCGGATGGCTCTTCCTCGCTCCGTTCGGCCTGTTCTACCTGGCCTTCCTGCTCGGCCCGACGATCTGGATGATCGTCACGAGCTTCTTCAACACCTCGACCGTCCGCACGGGGCTCGGCTCCTTCGCCGGGTTCGCGAACTACGCCGAGATGCTCGGGCGCAGCGACTTCTGGTCGTCGCTCTGGCACACACTGCAGTTCACGCTGTACACGACCCCGCCGCTGGTGGTCCTGGCCTTCGTGTTCGCGGTGCTGACGAACCGCATGAACCGCGGGCAGTGGTTCTTCCGTCTGGCGTTCTTCCTGCCGTTCATCCTGCCGTCGGCGACGATCTCCCTCATCTGGGTGTTCATCTTCACGCCGTCGACCGGTCTCTGGGCGAGCATGCAGTCCGCGCTCGGCATGACCCCCGGTTCCGGCATGCTGTCGAGCCCGAACACCGCGATGATCGGTGTCGCGATCGCCACGGTCTGGTGGACGCTCGGGTTCAACTTCGTGCTCTACCTCGCCGGTCTGCAGGAGATCCCCCGTGAGCTGTACGAGGCCGCGGCCGTCGACGGCGCGTCGAACTGGCAGCAGATCAAGTCGATCACGCTGCCGCTGCTCGGTCGCACGACGACGCTCGTCGTCCTGCTGCAGATCATCGCGAGCCTGAAGATCTTCGACCAGGTCTACCTGATGACGAACGGCGGACCGGGCATCTCGACCCAGGTCTCCCTGCAGCTCATCACGGGCATCGGCTTCACGGACAACCGCCTGGGTGCGGCGTCCGCGGCGTCCGTGCTCCTCTTCATCGTGATCGTGGTGATCGCGGTGATCCGGCAGCTCGTCGAGCGCGCCGCCGCCAAGCGAGAGATCGGTGCCTGACATGACCGCGACCGAGAGCATCACCACCGGCCGCTCGAAGCTCCGCTCCGGCGTCTCCGCCGCAGCACCGGCGAACGCCGCCAAGATCGGCGTGTCCGGACGCGGCTTCAACATCACGGCCGCGATCGTCCTCACGGTGTTCGCCGTGATCTGGCTCGTCCCGAGCCTCTTCGCGCTGAAGACCTCGCTGTCCGACAACGGCGTCGCCGCCCTCGGCGCGAACGCCATCCTGTCGGACTGGAACCCGACGCTGCACTCCTACGCGTCGCTGTTCCAGGCCGGGGACATCTGGAACTGGTACCTGGCCAGCGGCATCACGAGCGTCGTCACCGCGGTGCTCACCGTGCTGTTCGCGTCGATGGCGGCCTTCGCCCTGTCCCGACTGGTCTTCCGCGGCCGGAACGTGGCGTTCCTGCTCATCATCCTGGGGATCATGATCCCGACGCAGGTCCTGATCATCCCGATCTTCCAGGAGCTCAACGCCGTCGGCCTGCTCAACACCTACTGGTCGGTGATCTTCCCGCAGGTGCCCGCCGTGATCGCGGTGTTCATCTTCAAGCAGTTCTTCGACGGGATCCCGAAGGAGCTCGAGGAAGCTGCGCGCATCGACGGCGCCGGCCTCTGGAAGGTCTACTGGTCGGTCATCATGCCGCTGTCGAAGCCGGTCATCGCGGCGGTCACGATCCTGACCTTCGTGGGGGTCTGGAACAACCTGCTCCTGCCGCTGTTCGTGCTGTCGAACCCGGACCTCATGACGATCCCGGTCGGGCTCGCCACGGTGCAGGGCAGCTTCGGTCAGCGCTACGCGGACATCCAGGCCGGCGCGATCCTGGCGGCGCTGCCGCTGATCATCCTGTACCTGGTCTTCCAGCGCCAGATCGTCGAGGGGGTGACCGGGTCCGGCCTCAAGGGCTGACGCGACCCACCGACGGACAGGAGGCGCGGTGCCGGCTGGCACCGCGCCTCCTGTCCGTCCCCGGGGAGCGTCGGATCAGAGCGGGGCGAGCTGCTTGCGGAGCAGGCAGAACTCGTTGCCCTCCGGGTCCTGGAGCACGTGCCAGGACTCCTCGCCGGTCTGCCCGACGTCCGCCGGGCGAGCGCCGAGCGCGAGCAGCCGCTCGAGCTCGGCGTCCTGGTCCCGGTCGACCGGGTTGACGTCGATGTGCAGCCGCAGCGGCTGCGACTTCGCGTGCTCGACACGGCTGAGGATGATGGTGGGGATCGCTCCCCCGAACCCCGAGGCGGGTCCGATCTCGATGCCGTCCTCGTCCTTGCCGAGTTCGACGTAGTCCAGCACCGCGCACCAGAAGCGCGACAGCGCCTCGGGGTCGTGGCAGTTCAGGACGAGTTCGCTCAGTCGGCAGCTCATGCCGCGACGCTACCCCCGGAGCGTCAGGCGGGGACGGGCTTCCGGGCCTCGTGCTTCCAGAAGCCCGAGAAGGTGATCCGCGACTTCGGCAGGCCCGCTCGGTGCAGGTGGCGACGCCCGCCGGTGGCGAGCCCCGACTCCCCGACGACGAAGGCGTACCCGAGCTCGTCGCGGGGCACGATCCGGCAGAGCGCGTCGAGGGCCGCCCGACCCGGCACGGCGTGCGCGTCCGGCTGCTCGTCGCGCACGACCCACGTCACGACGACACCATCGGGTGCGTCGAGCTCACGGACGTCGGCACGGGTGGGGACCTCCTGCACGATGTGCCCGACGGCGTCCCGCGGCAGCGAGGCCGCGATGCCGACGACGGCCGGCAGTCCGGTCTCCTCTGCCGCGACGATGACCTCGGACGCGTCCTCCGGCAGGTCGAAGATGAGGCCCTGGTCGAGCATCGCCAGCTGGTCGCCGGGTCGGGCCGCACAGGCCCAGATCGCCGCCCCGCCCTCGAGCTCGCCGGCGTCGTCCGTGTGCACCACGAAGTCGATGTCCATCTCGGCGGACCCGTCCGGGAGCAGTCGGTACGCGGCCACGGTGTAGTTCGCGCAGTGCGGGCGCTCGGCGTCGGGCATCGCCAGGTACGGCTGCCACCACCCGGCGCCCTCGAACTCGGGCAGGCGGAACGCGGGCTGGTGCGGCAGGTGCAGGAACAGGCGGAACCAGTGGTCGAAGCCGAGGTACCCGAACTCGTGCAGGTCGTCGCCCGTGACGGTGACGCGCTGCATCGACGGTGTGTACCGCTCGCTCCGGAGGACGCGGGCGCGGAACATCCGGGGGTTCTCGGGCAGGAGCCGCGGTGTCTTCGCCATGAGGGAAGGCTAACCTAAGATGATCCTCGTGCCAGCCCCCATCCCGACCCTGGCGTCCGAGCGCAGGACCAGCCCGGGCCCGACCACGACCGCCCTCGGCGTGCACCGCACGGCCGTCCGCCGACGCGTCACCGTCGTCCTGGTGCTCGTCCTCGTGCTCGCCCTCGCGGCCGCCGCCAGCATGCTCTTCGGCAGCAACCGGATCGCCGTCGACGGAGTGTGGGCGGGACTCACCCGGACGGGCTCGGGCACGGAGCAGGCGGTGGTCTGGGGCTCCCGGGTCCCGCGGACCCTCATCGGTGCCGCCGTCGGCGCCGCACTCGGCATCGCGGGCCTCCTCATGCAGGGGCACACCCGCAACCCGCTCGCCGACCCCGGCCTGTTCGGGGTCTCCTCGGGCGCGGGCCTCGCCGTCGTGCTCGGGGTCTACGTCTTCGGGGTGACGAGCACCGGCGCGACGGTGTGGTTCGCCCTCGCCGGCGCGGTGGTGGCCAGCGTCGTGGTCTTCTCGGTGACGATCGCGGGCAGCGGCACGGCCAGCCCGGTCCCGCTCGCCCTGGCCGGTGCCGCGGTGTCCGCGCTGCTCGGTGCCGTGACCTCGTTCATCGTGCTCACCGACCAGGACTCGCTCGACGCGTACCGCCTGTGGGTCGTCGGTTCCCTCGCCGCTCGCCAACTCGACGTGCTCGCCGCGGCGCTGCCGTTCCTGCTCGTCGGCCTCGTGCTCGCGGTCTGGAACACGCGCGCGCTCGACGCCCTGGGGCTCGGTACGGAGCTCGCGCAGGGGCTCGGCGAGAACGTCGTCCGGGCGCGACTCGTGGGCCTGGGCGGGATCACGCTCCTGGCCGCCGGCGCGACCGCGGCGGCCGGTCCCGTCGGGTTCGTCGGCCTCACCGTCCCGCACGTCGCCCGCGCCCTCGTCGGCACGGCGCACCGCTGGACCCTGCCGGTGTGCGCGCTCGTCGGTGCCGCCCTCGTGCTCGTCGCCGACGTGGTCGGGCGTCTCGTCGGCGGGTTCTCCGAGGTGGAGGTCGGCATCGTCCTCGCGGTCATCGGCGGCCCCGTGTTCGTCGCGGTCGCCCGCCGTCGATCGCTGGTGTCCCTGTGAGCGCCGCGAGCGTGCGCGAGACCGCGGTCGCGCCGGGACGCCGGGGCGTGCGGATCGGTCCGGTCGGTCTCGCCTGGCGCCCCCGGGTCTTCTGGTGCACGGTGACGGCCCTCGTCACGGTCCTCGTGCTCGGCGTGCTCGGCGTCGCCATCGGCTCGACGTGGATCGCCCCCGCGACGGTCGTGCGGGCGCTGCTCGGGCTCGAGAGCGGCCCCGAGTCCTTCATCGTGACGACGCTCCGCCTGCCGCGGGTGCTCACCGGCGCACTCGTCGGGCTGACCCTCGGCGTCGCGGGCGCGCTCACCCAGACCTTCACGCGCAACCCGCTCGGGACCCCGGACATCATCGGCGTGACCTCCGGTGCGAGCGTCGGCGCCGTCGCCGCGATCGTGCTCGGGGGCGGGACGTACTCGGTGTCGGCGGTCCTGCTCGGCGGCGGGATCCCGGTCGCTGCGACGATCGGCGCGCTCATCGCGGCCGCCGTCGTGTACGGGCTCGGGTGGCGCGGCGGCGTGCAGAGCTACCGGCTCGTGCTCGTCGGCATCGGGGTGAGCGCGACACTGGACGCCGTCACGAGCTACCTGCTCGTCCGCGCGAAGATCACGGTCGCGACCGCCGCCTCGCAGTGGCTGGTCGGCAGCCTGTCGAGCACCTCGTGGTCGAGCGTGTGGCCCCTGCTCGCCGTCGCGGCCGTCGCGGTGCCGCTCGCGCTGGTCACGAGCGCCGCGCTCGGCATCGGCCAGCTCGGCGACGAGGTCGCGACGGGCGTGGGGCTGCACGTCCAGCGCCACCGGCTGTTCGTGATCGCCCTCGCCGTCGTCCTCACAGCCGCCGCCGTGGCCGCTGCCGGGCCGGTCGGGTTCGTGGCGTTCGTCGTGCCGCAGATCGGCCTCCGGCTCGCCGGCACGAACCGGCCACCCCTGCTCCTGGCGGGTCTGCTCGGCGCCGTGCTCGTGCTCGCCGCCGACCTGCTCGCCCGGTCCGCCTTCCCCTGGCAGGTCCCCGTCGGCATCGTCACGACCGTGATCGGCGCCCCGTACCTGATCTGGCTCCTCGTCCGCCACCGCAAGGAGATGACCCGATGACCCACCCCGGTGCCACGATCGCCGACGCCCCCGTCCCGACTGCCGGTGCGGCCCCCGGGACGGACCCCGCGCCTCCCGTCCTGGAAGCCCGCGGGCTCGCGGTCGGGTACGACCGGCAGCCCGTGTTGCGGGGGCTCGACCTGCGCATCGAGCGCGGGACGGTCACGACGTTCCTGGGCGCGAACGGTTGCGGGAAGTCGACGCTGCTCAAGGCGTTCGGTCGGGTGCTCCGGCCGCAGTCGGGTGAGGTCCTGCTCGACGGCGCCCCCATCCGCAAGGAGCACGGACGGTCCGTCGCCCGGAAGCTCGCGATCCTGCCGCAGTCACCCGTGGCCCCCGCGGGCACGAGCGTGCTCGACCTGGTCATGCGGGGGCGGAACCCGCACCAGTCCTGGGCCCGCCCGTGGACCGCCGAGGACGCGGCGGTCGCCGAGCAGGCCATCGCCGCGACGGGTCTGACCGAGGTCGCGCACCGGGACGTCGCGAGCCTGTCCGGCGGGCAGCGGCAGCGCGCGTGGATCGCCCTCGTGGTGGCGCAGCAGGCCGACACGCTCCTGCTCGACGAGCCCACCACCTACCTCGACCTGGCCCACCAGCTCGAGGTGCTCCGACTCGTCCGGCGGCTCAACCGCGAGCAGGGGTCCACGGTCGTCATGGTGCTGCACGACCTCTCGCTGGCGGCGCGGTACTCGGACCGGCTCGTGGTGCTGCACGACGGGGGCGTCGTCGCCGACGGCGCGCCGCACGACGTGCTGACCCCCGAGGTGCTCGAGCGCGCCTTCGGCCTGCACGCGCGGGTCGTCGCCGACCCCGTCACGGGTGCCCCGATGGTCGTGCCGGAGTCGGACGAGCACGTCACGGGACTGGCGGGAGCCTGAAACTTAGGTTAGCCTCTCCTAACGTGAAGCACCTCCGCCGCGGCTCCCTCCGTGCCGCCCTCGTGACCTCCGTGGCCGTCTCGGCCCTCCTCCTCGCCGGCTGCTCCAGCGCGAACGACTCCGACGACGCGGGCAGCGGCAGCACCGCCGCCTCCGACGGCGCGTGGTCGTACAAGGACGCCACCGGGACGACCGTCAAGGTCGACCACACCCCGAAGCGCGTCGTCGTGCTCAACGACATCGCGATCTCCTTCGTCGAGTACGGCCTGAAGCCCGTCGGGACCTTCGGTCAGCTGACGATGGCGAAGGACGCCCGCTTCGACGACCTCGACACCGACGGCATCACCCAGCTCGGCGAGGCGTACGGCGACATCGACCTCGAGGAACTCGCCGCGCTCAAGCCGGACCTCGTCGTCACCTCGGTGTACCCGACCGACGCGAAGGGCACGCTCGACGAGACGCAGCCCGGCTACGGCTTCAAGGACACCGAGCAGGAGAAGCAGGTCGAGGCCATCGCACCGGTCGTCCAGGTCAAGTGGGGCGGGGAGGGCGAGGACGTCATCGAGACGATCGCCGACCTGGCCGAGTCGCTCGGTGCGGAGGAGTCGACGGTCGACGCCGCCGAGGAGCGCTTCGACAAGGCCGAGGACGAGCTCGAGAAGGCGGCGAAGTCCAGCGGCGTCTCCGTCGTCTCGATGTACGCCGACGGCGACGGCGCGTACGTCACCCGCCCGTCCGACGAGCCGACGCTGCAGATGTACTCGTCGTTCGGCGTCGACCTCGTGGACCCGAAGCCCGAGGGCTTCTACTGGGGCATCTACTCGTGGGAGAACGCCGGCCAGATCACCGGCGACGTGATCCTGCTCTCGCAGCAGGGGTACCAGGTGTCCGACCTCGAGAAGCAGCCGACCTTCGCCGACAACGCGGCGCTCGAGGCGGGCCAGGTGCACAGCTGGACCTTCCCGGCGCTCGACTACGCCTCGCAGGCCGACTACATGACGAAGCTCGCGGGCTGGCTGGACGACAGCAAGAAGCTGTCCTAGGTCCCGATGACGGACGGGAGGCGCGTGGCGGGTCCGCCACGCGCCTCCCGTCCGTCGTCCGGTCCGGACCGAGGTGGTCAACCGACCGGGAGCACCTGGTTGACCGCCGCCTGCGCCTGCCGCCAGACCTCGGCGCGCGAGCCGGCGTAGGTGCCTCCCTCGCCGTTGCCGACCGACCGGAGGCTGACCCCACCGCCGTCCGTGTTGCCCTGCCAGTACGCCGTGACGGCCCGCTCGCTCCCACCGATCAACCAGATCTGCACCGCCCGGTCGGCCGTGCCGGTCTTGCCGAAGAGCGTCGTGCCGTCGGCCGTCGCGGCTCCGGTCGCGGTGCCGCCGTGGAACGCCCCCTGCATGACGTCGAACGCCGTGCGTGCGACCTCCGGCTCGAGCACCCGCCGGCAGGACGGGGACTGACCACCGAGCGCCTTCCCGTGACGGTCCGTCACCTGGTCGACGACGACGGGCTCGCACCGGACCCCACCGTTCGCGACCGCCGTGTACGCGGACGCCATCGTGAGCGGTGCGATGCTCTCGGTGCCGAGGAGCGACGCCGGGTTCGCCGGCAGTCCCCCGCCCGTCGCCAGGTGCACACCGAGACGCTCGGCCAGGTCGCGGATGTCGCACAGGTCCAGCTGTGCGGCCATCGACGCGTAGGCGCCGTTGACGGACTGCGCGGTGGCCGTCCGGACACTCATCGGACCGCGCTGTGCGGCCGAGTCGTTCCCGGGCGCCCAGTACGCGTCGATCGTCTCGCCGCACTGCGTCCAGGTGCTCCGCGCCCGCGGCGTCCCGTCCACCACCGCGTCGGGACTCCGACCGGCCTCGAGCCAGGCGAGGAGCGTGAACACCTTGTACGTCGAACCCGTCTGGAACCCACGGGAGCCGCCGGAGTCCTCGTCCGTCGCGTAGTTGATCGCGGTCGCCGTGGGCGGGGCGTCGTCCGACCGGTCGTGGTCGGTGTTCTGCGCCATCGTGAGGACCCGTCCCGTTCCGGTCTCGATCGTGTCGAGGGTCGCACCGAGGGCCAGGCGGTGTTCGGTCTTCGGGTCGGAGCGGTCGAGGAGCTCCTTCTGTCGGCCGTTGAGGTCGAGGTCGAGCGTGGTCTGCACGCGGTACCCACCGTGGCGCCAGGCGTCGGCACGGGCCTGGGCGGTCGCGCCGAACTGCGGCAGGTCCTGCAGCGTCCGCACCACGTGGTCGCAGAAGAACTCGGCCCCGGTCTCGACCGCCTGACACCCCTGGCGGGGGGCCGTCAGCCGGACGTAGTCGGCCGGCCGGGTCGCCAGCGCCTGGTCGAGTTCGGCGTCGGTGAGGTGTCCTTCCGCGTGCATCGAGCGCAGGATGACGTCGCGGCGGGCGGAATTGTCGGCGTGGTGGTCCGGCGTCGACAGGTCCCGCCGTTCGGGCCACTGGACGATGGCCACGAGTGACGCCGCTTCGGCCGGGCTCAGGTGTGTCGCGTCCTTGCCGTAGTAGTGCTGCGCGGCGCTCTGCACCCCGTACGTCTGGTCGCCGAAGTAGGCGATGTTGAGGTAGGCGGCGAGGATCTCGTCCTTCGAGTACTTCTTCGCGAGTCCGATCGCGAGCTTCACCTCGACGAGTTTGCGGTCCAGCGACTTCCTCGTCGCTTCCTCGTAGCCGGCCTCGCGTTCCTCGGCGGTGGGCAGCTCGCTCGCCTGCTGGATCTTGATGTTCCGCACGAGCTGCATGGTCAGCGTGGACCCGCCGGAACCGCCGCGTCCACCGCTCGCCACGACGCTGGCGACCGAACGGACGAGCGAGGTGGGGTCGACGCCGCCGGTCTCGCGGAAGCGCTTGTCCTCGCCGTCGATCGCGGCGTCCTGCAGGTGCTCGCTGATCTCGTCGAGCGGGAGCTCCTGCCGGTCCTGGTCCCACAGGTCGGCCAGGTGCACGGGCTGCCCGCCGCGGTGGGCCCACAGCTCGTTGCGCTGCGGGAGCTCCCCGACCTCGATGTACTCGGGTAGCGACTCGAAGACGTCGAGCGCCGACGTCGTCCCGATGCCGGCGACCGCGAGGACCGGCGTCACCCCCACCCCGACCAGCAGGCCCGCGAGCACGCTCCCCCCGACGAAGCCCGCGACCGCTCCCCCGACACGCTTGATCCCCATGTCCCGTCCCCCTCGTCCCGCCCCGCCCTGGCGCGGTCCGCTGGAGCGTCCCAGCGCAGTCCGGGTGGTCGCCGGGACTTCCCGGGGGAACGACGGCACAGCAGCTGGGAAAGCGCCGGGCCGGTACGGATCGTTACCGGAGACCGTGCTCGTAGGCGTGGATGACGGCGTGCACGCGGTCCCGCAGGCCGAGCTTCGCGAGCACTCTGCCGACGTGCGTCTTCACGGTCGACTCGCTCGTGTAGAGCGCCGCGGCGATCTCCGGGTTGGACAGACCGTCGGCCATCGCCGCGAACACCTCGCGCTCCCGTGGCGTGAGGCCGTCGAGGGGATCGGGCCGCGCGACGGCGGTGTCCGGCAACCGGCTGCCGAACAGCTCGAGCATGCGCTGGGTCACCCGCGGCGAGACGACGGCGTCGCCCGAGGCCACGGTCCGGACGGCCTCGAGGAGCTGTGCCGAACTGATGTCCTTGAGCAGGAAGCCGCTCGCCCCGGCGCGCAGTCCACCGAACGCGTACTCGTCCAGGTCGAACGTGGTCAGCACGAGCACACGGGTACCGGGGACCTGCTCGACGACGGCGGCCGTCGCGGTGATCCCGTCGATGCGTGGCATCCGCACGTCCATGAGCACCACGTCCGGACGGTGGGCACGTGCCTGTTGCACCGCCGCCGCACCGTCCGGGGCCTCCGCCACCACCTCGATGTCCGGCTGCGCGTCGAGCAGGAGCCGGAACCCGGTGCGGATGAGCTGCTGGTCGTCGGCCAGCAGCACCCGGATCACCGCGCGCTCCCGTCGATCGGGAAGTGGGCGACGAGGCGCCACCCACCGGCGTCCTGCGGCCCCGCCTCGAGACGGCCGCCGAGCGCAGCCGTCCGTTCCCGCAGGCCGATCAGCCCACGACCGCCCGACTCGGACCCGCCGGACGGTGCCCGTCGTGGCGCGTCGTCCACGACCTCCACGGTCACCGTCGCCCCGGTGCACGTGACGGTCGCGGTGATCGACTGCGCCCGGGACGCGTGCCGGAGGGCGTTCGTCAGCCCCTCCTGCACCGTGCGGTACACGGCGAGCTGCAGGGCGTCGTCCGCGGGCGGCACCCCGACGAGTTCGAGGACGACGGGTGCACCCGCTGCGCGGAAGCCGACGACCAGGTCCGGCAGGTCCGCCACGCCGGGCTGCGGGGCGAGCGCCCCCTTCCCGGCGTCGCCCAACACACCGAGCATCCGACGCATGTCCGTCATCGCGCCCCGTCCGGTGTCGGCGACGGCGCGGACGGCGTCGCGCGACGCGATCACGCGGTCGTCGGGGACGGGAGCACCCGGCGCACCACCGGAGGTCGTCGCGGCGAGGCCGGCCTCGGCCCCCTCGGCGAGCCGGACCATGACGGTCAGCGAGTGCGACACGACGTCGTGCATCTCACGGGCGATGCGTGCCCGTTCGGCCGCCGTGGCGAGCCGTGCCTGCTGGTCCCGCTCCCGGGCGAGCTGGTGCGCCCGGTCGATGAGCGCGGCCTCGTACCGGCGCCGGCCGCCGGTGTTGATGCCGACCAGGACAGCGACGAGCAGGAACGCGACGAGCTGCAACGACAGGACCGTGCCCCAGTCCCCCGAGCCCGGCGCGACGACCCACACCCGGAGCGCCGTCGCGCCCGCCCCGGCGACCGCTGCGAACGCTGCGGCCCACCAGCTCGCGCGGGTCGAGACGTACACGCCCGCGACGTACACGGCGAAGAGCGCCGGCGAGTAGCCCGCCTGCGTCCAGACCATCGCCGGGATCGACACGAGCCCGAGGACCACGGTGGTGCGCGGGTGCGTCCGTCGGACGGGGATGCCCGCGGCGGCGACGAGGACGAGCACGAGCACGATGGCCCGGGACACGGGGTCCGGCGCCACCTGCCACGAGCCGATGGTCGTCGCCAGCACCTCGGGTCCGGCCCAGAACAGCACGAGCAGCAGGTCGGCGGTCCTCGGGTGCCGCCGCCAGAACCGTCGCAGGACGCCCGGCGGCCGCGGCAGGACCAGCGCGCCGAGGCCGTCCTCGGCCTCGGCGCGCGGTCCCGGGGCAACGCTCACGCGTCCCGCTTCTCGACGGTCACCAGGGCGGCGGCCATCGTCACGACGACCCAAGCCGTCAGCACTGCGAACCCGCTCCATCCACCCAAGGCTAGGACCCCGTCGTGCCAGCCCGAGGTGTCCTCGGTGCCGAACTGCATGAGCGGCGCCCCCGCGTTCTGCGGCAGCAGGTTGTTGAGCGTCCCGAGCCAGGCCGCGTCGGTGAAGCCCTGGACGAGCTGCACGACGACGGGGGCGACGAGCATGACGCCCAGGACGGTGGCGATCGCCCCGGCCGTCGAGCGGAGCAGGATGCCGACGCCGAACGCGAGCAGCGCGATGAGCGTGAGGTAGACCGACGTCCCGAGCAGCGGGAACGCGACCCCGGCGTCGAGCGAGGCCTCGACGCCCCGGCCGTCCGCGATGGGCAGCACGGCGAACGCCGTCGCCCAGGTGCTCACGGCGGTCACCACGAACACGGTGACGGCCAGGACGAAGCCCTTCGCGGCGAGCGCCTCCCACCGTCGGGGCACGGCGGTGAACGTGGACCGGATCATGCCCGTGCCGTACTCCCCCGTGACGACGAGGGCACCGAGCACGGCGACGATGAGCGCCGAGACCATCGTGCCGCTCGTGGCCATCTGCACGAGTGCGTTCCGTGCCGCGTCCCCGGTGATGCTCACACCGTCGGGGTTGGCCAGCGAGGCGAGCAGCACCCCGATGCCGACGGACAGCAGGAGGACGAGCAGGAAGGTCCACGCCGTGGACCGGAGCGACCGGGTCTTGATCCACTCGGAGCGGACCACTCCGCTGAACCGGACCCGTGGCCCGCCGTGCTGCTGCGGGTTCCGGGGCTGCTGGGTGGACGGTGTCACGGTGCTCATCGGGCGACCTCCGATCGGTACTCGACCTCGTCGTGGGTGAGGGCCAGGTAGGCCTGTTCGAGGCTCGCCTCGGTCGATGCGAGCTGGTGCAGGACGACGCCGGACGCCGCCGCGGCCTCGCCGATCTGCTCGGCGCCGATGCCACGGACGAGCAGGGACCCGTCCTGTTCGTACCCGATCGACACGTCCGGGCCGGCGATCGCGGTCCTGAGGCCCTCCGGGTCGGGTGTCCGGACACTCACGGAGCGCTCGGTGCCGGACGCGACGAGGTCCTGCAGGGCGGTGTCGGCGAGGACCCGACCGCGCCCCATCACGACGACACGGTCGGCGGTGAGCGCCATCTCGCTCATGAGGTGGCTGCTGATGAAGACGGCCCGCCCCTCCGCGGCCAGGCTCCGGGCCAGCTGCCGGACCCAGAGCACGCCCTCGGGGTCCAGCCCGTTGACGGGCTCGTCGAGGATCAGGGTCTCCGGGTCACCGAGGAGCGCTGCCGCGATGCCGAGGCGTTGGCCCATGCCGAGCGAGAACCCGCCGACGCGCTTCCTGGCGACGCGCTCGAGGCCGGTCATGCCGATGACCTCGTCGACCCGCCGTTTCGGGATGCGGTGGGTCGCGGCGAGGGCGTGCAGGTGGTCGTACGCGCTGCGGCTCCGGTGGACCGCCTTCGCCTCGAGCAGCGCGCCCACGCGTCGGAGCGGGTCACGGAGCTCCCGGTACGGACGACCGTCGACGAGGGCCCGGCCTGAGGTGGGGGTGTCGAGTCCGACGACGGCCCGCATGGTCGTGGACTTCCCGGCGCCGTTCGGCCCGAGGAACCCGGTGACGACGCCGGGTCGGACCGTGAAGGACACGTCCTCGACGGCGGTCTTCTCGCCGTACCGCTTGGTGAGGTTCTGGATCTCGATCATGGTGACGACGCTACGGAGCGGCGGGCGGGTCCCACATCGTCGTCCCCGCCGATCTCCGCCGGCTCCGAGTGGTACCCCGGTACGACGGGACGGGTAGCCTCGGCGCATGGGCGGGGACGGGTGGCGTGAGGACGTGCTCGGCCCGCCGTTCGAGCAGCTCGAACTGCCGCTCGGCGCGGACGACGAGGGTCCGGTCGTCGCGACGCTCGTCCGGCGGCGGCAGGGTGCGCACGCGCTCTGGCCCGCCCGGGGTCCCCTGCACGGCGTCGACGTGCTCTACGTGCACGGCTGGTCGGACTACTTCTTCCAGGTGGAGCTCGCCGAGCGGCTCGAGCAGCTGGGTGCCCGGTTCCACGCCCTCGACCTGCGCAAGTACGGCCGGAGCCTGCGGCCGCACCAGACGCCCGGGTTCGTCACCGACCTGGCGACCTACGACGAGGACATCGCGGCGGCGCTCGACGCCATCGCCGCCGAGCACCGCACGCACCACGGCCCCCGCCGACGCCTGGTACCGATGGGCCACTCGACGGGCGGGCTGACGCTGTCGCTCTGGGTCGCGCGCCACCCGGAGCTGGTGGACGGTCTCGTGCTCAACAGCCCGTGGCTCGAGTTCCAGGCGAACGCCGTGGGACGTGCGCTGGTCACCCCGGTCATCAAGCTCGGCGCACGTCGGAACCCGCTCGCCCCGATGCCGGCGGTCGACCCCGGGTTCTACACACGCACCGTCTCGGCCGCCGGTGAGGGGTCGTGGACCTACGACCAGCGCTGGCGTCCGGAGCGCGGCTTCCCGCTGCACCCCGGCTGGCTGGCCGCGGTGTTCGACGGGCAGGCGACGGTCCAGCAGGGACTCGGCATCGACGTGCCCGTCCTCGTCATGCTGAGCGACCGCAGCATGCTGCAGCCACGTTGGGACGACGGCATGGCACGGGCGGACGTGGCGATCGACGTCGACGTCGTCGCCCACCGGGCACTGTCGCTCGGGCGCGAGGTCACGGTCCGGCGCCTGCACGGCGCACTCCACGACGTGGTGCTCTCGGTCCCGGACGTGCGCGAGCAGGTCTTCGACGTCGTCGGGCGGTGGGCACGCGGACTGGAGGCACGGGGCGGGCCCGTACCGCGCCTGCCGTCCGGCGGCTACCGGGCCGGGGACACGACCGACTCGTAGACGTCGACCACGTCGGCCGTCCGCTGCTCGACGCGGTGACGGGCGGCGACGCTCGCGGCGCTCGCGGCGGCGACGAGCGCCGGCTCGGTGCGCAGCCGACGGACGACGTCCACGATCCCGGCGGCGTCCGGGGTCGGCGTGAGGAACCCGCCGTCCGACGGGACGACCTCGGCGAGGTCGGGGTCGCAGAAGACCACGGGCAGACCGGTGGCGACCGCCTCGAGCATGACCATCGGCTGGTTGTCGAAGTCGTGGGAGCTCGACACCAGGACGTGGGCGTCGCGCATCGCCGCCAGGACGCGCTCGTGGGGGACGGACCCGTGCAGCGTCACCGGCGCGCCCCGGGCAGCGCGGGTGACCGCTGCGCGAGCGACCCCGTCGCCGTAGACGTCCACCGTGACCCCGGCGGGGAACCGGTGCGCGGCCGCGACGAGCACGTCGGGACGCTTCTCGGGCGACAGCCGGCCGACCCACACGACCCGCAGCGGCCCGTCGTCCGTGAGCGTCCGCACCACCGCCGGGCCGACGGCGTCGAGCACGGTCGGTTCGAGGCCGTTCGACAGCACGGTGACCGGTGTCGGTGTCCCCTGCTCGCGGAGCTTCGCGGCGAAGTGGGCGGACGGCACCGTGACGTGGGCGCTCGCCCGGGACTGCGCGAGCATGACCCGCCACATGCGTCGGGCCGTCGCGGTCGCGGTGTACGGCGCGTCGGCGGTGACGTGGACGCCGCGGTGGCTCACCTGCCCGGCGTGCAGGGCTGCGAGGAGCCTCGTCGTGACGGCGGGCAGCGGCAGCACGTTGCGCGTGTAGACGTCGATGCGCCCGTGCATGGTGTGCACCACCGGCAGGCCGAGGTCGGTCGCCGCACGGATGCCCCCGAGCGCCGCGAACATCTCGGAGTGGGTGTGCACGACGTCGATGCCCCGCTCGGTGAACTCCCGCCGCAGCAGTGCCCGGACGCGCCGCGGTGACCACGCGAACGGGTACCCGTCAGGTCGGAACACCGGGGACACCGGCAGGCCGACGACGTGCGGGTCGGCCGACGGCTCGGTCAGCGGGCAGAAGACGGTCGCCTCGTGGCCGGCGTCGCGCAGGGCCTCGGCGAGCGCCCGCACGGCGGTCTGCACACCGCCGAGCGTCGGCAGGTAGTAGTCGGTGACCAGGGCGATCCGCACGCGCCGAGCCTACGGGGCGGCCGTCGCGGGGGCCGGCGGATCGCGGTCGCGCCCCTAGGATCGTGTGCCATGGGGGAACGGGTGGTCGTCACCGGCGCGAGCGGATTCCTCGGCGGCCACGTCGTCCGGGACCTCCGCACGCACGGATACACGGTGACCGCGGCCGGGCGCCGGGCGGACGCGCTGCCGGAGGGGCCGGTGTTCGTGGGCGACCTGGACGCACTCGGTCGCTCCGACCAACCGGCCGACGTCGTGGTGCACTGCGCTGCCCTGTCGTCGCCGTGGGGCCGGTGGGCCGAGTTCGAGCACACCAACGTGGAGGGCACCCGGCGCGTGCTGGAGTTCGCCCGCCGTGCCGGGGCGCGTCGGATCGTGCACGTGTCGTCCCCCGGTGTCTACGCGGCGCCCCGGGACCGGTTGGCGATCCGCGAAGGGGACGTGGACCCCAGCCGCCCGATGAACCACTACATCCGGTCGAAGCTGCACGCCGAGTCCCTGCTGCGCGCGGAGACCGCCGCGGTGCCCGACGGGCCGGACGTCGTCGTGCTCCGGCCACGCGGGATCATCGGCGCCGGCGATCCCGGGCTCGTCCCGCGGCTCCTGCGGGTGCACGAGCGGTTCGGTGTCCCCCTGCTCCGCGGCGGCCGGGGGCTGGTGGACCTGACGGCGGTCGAGAACGTCGCGCTCGCGGTGCGGCTCGCGATCGAGGTGCCCGAGGCCGGCGGGGGCACGTTCAACATCACGAACGGGGACCCGCGGCCGTTCGTCGCGCTCCTCGACCAGCTGCTCGACGGCCTGGGGCTCCCCCGCCGCCACCGGCACCTGCCCGCGGGCGCGGTGACCGTGGTCGCCGGGCTCCTCGAAGCGGTGTGCTCGGTGCTGCCGGGGCACCCCGAGCCGCCGGTGACCCGTTACACGGTGTCCACGATCACGCACTCGCAGACACTCGACACCACCCGGGCACGGCGGGTGCTCGGGTACGTGCCGCGGGTCTCGCTCGACGACAGCCTGGCGAGCTACGCGGAGCACCGGCGTGGGTAGCCTCCGCTGGATGCCGTGCGGCGAGACCACGCACGGCGTCCACCAGCTGCTCCGGGGCGCTCCGCGGGAGCGACGCGTGTTCCCCGCCGGCGTGTTCCTCCACGAGCACGGCGACCGGCGGGTGCTGTTCGACACGGGGTACGCGGCGGCACCGTGGCGCACGGGCGCCGCGGGCTGGGCCTACCGCCGGTTGCTGCCGCCCCGGGTCCCGCGGGGCGTCACGGTCGGCGAGCGGCTGGACCCGTCGATCACCCACGTCGTGCTCTCCCACCTGCACCCGGACCACGTCGGCGGGCTCCGCGCGTTCCCGCACGCGACGCTCGTCGTGACCGAGGGGGTGCGGCGGTCGATGGACCGTCCGAGCCTGCGCGGCGGGGTGCTCCGCGGGTTGCTGCCGGGCACCGACCGGCCGGGACCGCTCGTCGTCGTCCCACCGGACGCGTTCCGCCCGGACGCGACGGGGCTGCGGACCGCCGACCTGTTCGGCGACGGGACCTACCGCCTCGTCGACCTGCCGGGCCACGCGCCCGGGCACGTCGGCGCACTGGTCGAGGACCGCGTCCTGCTCGCCGCCGACGCCGCGTGGGGCCGGGACCTGCTCGGACAGGAGCACCGCATCCGGCGGCTCCCACGGGCCGTCGCACACGATTCCCGAGCGCAGGCGCACACCGCGCAGCTGCTGCTCGGTGCCGAGCGCCGCGGGGTGCGGCTGCTCTTCAGCCACGACGTGCACCAGGCGGACGTGGACCTGCTCGGAGGGGGACGAGTGCCGTGAGGAACTGCAGGATCGACGGATGGGGCACGTACCTGCCCGAGCGGACGGTGACGTTCGACTCCCGGCAGGGGACGGTGACCCGCCACCGGGTGGCGGACGACGTCGACCAGCTCGACATGCTGCAGGTGGCGGCGGAGCGGGCACTCGCGCACGCCGGTGTCGACGCCGCCGACCTGGACTGCGTGATCGCCGCGTGCGCCGCCGGGGTCCAACCGATCCCGTGCACCGCCGCGCTCGTCATGGAACGCGTGGCGCCCGGCGCCCGGGCCGCGGCCCTCGACGTGAACTCGACGTGCACGAGCTTCGTCACCGCGCTCGACGTGGCGTCCCGCTACCTGACGGACGGCGAGTACGAGCGGGTCCTCGTGGTGTCCGGCGACGTCGGCAGCCGGTTCCTCGACCCGGCGCAGCGGGAGAGCGCGGAGCTGTTCTCCGACGCCGCCGCGGCGGTGGTGCTCAGCCTGGGCGACGGCTCCGCGGGGGTGCTCGCGAGCCTGCAGCAGACCTGGCCGGCCCACGCGCACGACACCGAGCTGCGCGGTGGACTCTCGCTCCACCCGGCGCAGGCGTACGCGGACGGCGACCCGTCCGACTACCTGTTCGACATGGACGGCCGCCGGGCCCTGCTCGGCATGGTGCGGGTGTTGCCGGGCTTCTTCGACCGGTTCTTCGCCAAGGCGGGCATGACGCTCGACGACGTCGACCTCGTCGTCCCCCACCAGGCGAGCGCAGCCCTCGGGATCGCCATGCGCCGCATCGGCATCCCTCGGGGCGCGTACGTCGACGCGGTCGCCGAGTACGGGAACATGGTGTCCGCCTCGATCCCGTACACCCTGGCGCGGTGTCTCGACGACGGCCGGCTCGGCCGTGGGGACACGGTGCTGCTCTGCGGGACGGCTGCCGGCCTCACCGCGAACGCGCTGGCGCTGCGGCTCTGAACGCACACCGCCGTCGGACGGGAGGCGCGGTGCGGGCTGCTGACGCGCCTCCCGTCCGACCGCGGTCACCCGCTCAGCGCGAGCGGCCGTCCGCGAGTCGGCGCACGGTGACCCGGGCGCCGTCGGCGATGAGCCCGTCCAGGGCGTCCCGGTAGGCGGCGACGAAGCGTTCGTCGTCCACGAGGTCCCCGAACACCTGCCGGTTGCGCAGGAACGCGAGGCGGTCCTCGCGCTGGCTGCGCGCGGCGGGGACGAGGGTGTCCGCCAGGCGGTCGACGACCTCGATCGGTGCGCCGGACTCGTCCGTGCCCTCGGCGTAGCGGGCCCAGGACGCGACGATCCCGGCGGCGAGCGTGACCGGGCGCCCGGCGGCGAGGTCCTCGCGCACGACGGGCAGCAGCCACTTCGGGATCCGGTCGCTCGACTCGGCGCAGAGGCGGGCGAGGGTGTCCCGGACCTCCGGGTTCCGGAACCGCTCGATGAGCGTCGTCTTGTAGTCCTCCAGGTCGACGCCGGGGACGGGGTGCAGGGTCGGTGTCGCCTCCTCGTCCATGTACCGGCGCAGCAGCGTCGCGATCGCGGGGTCGGCGGTCGCCTCGTGCGCGTAGCGGTACCCGGAGAGGTACCCGAAGTAGCAGAGGCCCTGGTGGCTGGCGTTGAGGAGCCGGAGCTTCATGAGCTCGTACGGCTCGACGTCGTCGACGACCTGGACGTCGGCGTCCTCGAACGGCGGACGGCCGGCGGGGTGCGCGTCCTCGAGGACCCACTGGAAGAACGGTTCGGCGACGACGGGCCAGGCGTCGTCGATCCCGAGCTCGTCGCGGACCCACGCACGGTCCTCGTCCGTCGTGACCGGGGTGATGCGGTCCACCATCGAGTTCGGGAACGCGACGTGCTCGTCCATCCACTCGGCGAAGGCGGGGTCCTGCAGCCGCGCGTAGGCGGTGAACATCTGTCGGGCGACGTGGCCGTTGCCCTGGATGTTGTCGCAGGACATGACGGTGAACGGCTGCACGCCGCGGTCCCGACGGCGTCGGAGCGCCTCGACGACGAGTCCGAACACCGTGCGGGGCGGGGCGTCCCCGCGCAGGTCGGCGACGACACCGGGCTCGTCCGCGACGAACTCGCCGGTGACGTGGTCGAAGTTGTAGCCGCCCTCGGTGATGGTCAGGCTCACGATGCGGGTGTCGGGGTGCGCCATGCGCTCGACGACGGCGTCGGGGTCGTCGACGGCGAGCAGGTGGTCGACGATGCTGCCGACGACGCGCGGCTCGCGGGTGCCGTCCGGGTGCTTGAGGACGAGCGTGTACAGGCCACCCTGCTCCCGCATCGCCTCGGCCATCCGACGGTCCTGCTCGAGCACGCCGACGCCGCAGATGCCGAACGCCCGGGCCTCGCCCTGCCGCAGCAGGCGGTCGACGACCATCGCCTGGTGGGCGCGGTGGAACCCGCCGACGCCGAAGTGCACGATGCCGGTCGTGATGCCCTCCCGGTCGTAGGTGGGGACGGGGACGCCGGACGCGGCGATCTCGTCGAGGGTCTCCGGTGAGAGGCGGACGGGCATCGGGTACTCCTTCGTACGTGGCGCTGTCGTCGCCAGTCTTGCACATCGGTTCTGCACGTCGGTTCTCAGGCCCGTGCGTGGGTACCTGCGCGTTGGCGAATCTGAAGAAGCGCTCCGAGTCGGTGCACCGAGTGCATCGATGCACCTAGTGTCATCTCCGTGACCCTCTCGACCGACCGCCGTGCCGCGCTGAAGGCGCGTCACCGCTCGGCGATCCTGCAGGCCGCACGCGACCTCATCGACGACGGTCACGGCGACTTCAGCGTCGACGAGCTCGCTGCACGGGCCGACGTCGCACGCCGGACGGTCTTCAACCACTTCGGCTCCCTGGACGAGGTCGTGCTGGCGGTCTGCGAACAGGAGCTCTCCGTCATCATCGACCGCTTCCTCGTCGACATCGCCGAGACGCCCGTCGGTGACGGCAGTCGTGCGTCGATGTTCGACGAGCTCGAGTCCGCCGTGCGCGGAGCGGACCTGGCGCCCGCGATCGCCGGCATGTACCGGATCCTGGGCAAGCCCGGCCGCGACGAACCGAAGGCCGCGGTCCTCAGCCAGACGGCGTTCTCACGGGTGACCGAGCGACTGCGCGACGAGGTCATGCGCCGCTACCCCGCCGCCGACGCCCTCGACGCCGCGCTGCTCGTCGAGTCGCTGATGAGCGGCATCGTCGTCATCGGAGACCACTGGCTCCGAGCATTCGGGCCGACGGTCGACCCCGACTCCCTGAAGGCCTGGGACGCGCTCCTGAGCAGACTCGTCCACAGCGTCCGCAGCGGCTACATGCCGTCCCACTGACACCACTGTCCAGGGGTCCACCGGCGCACCCCGCACCCACCGCACACTGCTACGAAAGGAACGGGGCTACCGCATGGCCGGTCTCCTCTACCGTCTCGGACGGTTCTCCGCGCGACGCCACTGGCTCGTGATCATCGCCTGGGTGGTGATCCTCGGCGTCACCGGCGGCACGTACGCGCTGTTCGCAGGCTCGATCTCGTCGTCGATCTCCATCCCGAACACCAAGACGAGCCAGGTGCAGGACGAGCTCGCGGACAAGTTCCCGTCGGCGAACGGCGGCACCGGCACGATCGTCTTCGAGACGACGAGCGGCAAGGCCTTCACCGAAGCGCAGCGGTCCGCGGTCACGGACTTCCTCGACTCCCTGAAGGACGAGGACGGCGTCAAGGACGTCACCGACGGGTTCGCCACGCAGGACCAGCTCGACGAGCAGCGCCAGAAGCTCGTCGACGGCCAGCAGCAGATCGCCGACGGACGGAAGAAGATCGAGGACGGCCAGGCCGAGCTCGACGCGCAGAAGGAGCAGCTCGAGGCCGGCAAGGCGCAGATCGCGCAGGCGCAGGCCCAGCTCGACGCCCAGAAGGCAGCCGCGGGCGCGGCGGCCGCTTCGAGCCCGCAGCTGCAGGCCGCCCAGGCACAGATCGACGCGCAGCAGGCGCCGATCACGCAGGGCGAGCAGCAGATCGCCGCGGCACAGAAGACCATCGACGAGAACACCGCGAAACTCGACGACAGCGAGGAGCAGCTCGAACAGGGCACGAAGCTCCTCGACCTGTCGAAGGACATCCGGTTCGTGTCGTCGAACGGGTCCGCCGTGATCGGCACCGTGCAGTTCACCGAATCCACGTACGAGGTCCCGCAGGAGACCAAGCAGGCGATCTCGGACAAGGCCGAGGACGCTGACATCGACGGCGTCTCGGTGTACGTCTCGAACGACATCGCGCAGAGCGTGCCGTCGATCCTGGGCCCGGGCGAGATCATCGGCGTGATCATCGCCGCGCTCGTGCTGTTCCTCATGCTCCGCACGGTCATCGGTGCCGCGATCCCGCTCGTCTCGGCGGTGCTCGGCGTCGGCGTCGCGTCCCTCGCAGCCCTGTCGTTCTCGAGCCTGGTGGAGTTCATCTCCGTCACGCCGGTGCTGGGGGTGATGCTCGGCCTGGCGGTCGGCATCGACTACTCGCTGTTCATCCTCAACCGGCACCGGACCCAGCTGAAGGCCGGCATGGACGTGCACGAGTCCATCGGGCTCGCCAACGGCACCTCGGGCAACGCCGTCGTGTTCGCCGGCACCACGGTGATCGTCGCGCTCCTCGCGCTCAACATCACCGGCATCCCGTTCCTGGGCCTCATGGGCACGGTCGGTGCGGTGGCGGTGCTCTTCGCGATCCTCATCGCCACCTCGTTCACCCCGGCGCTGCTGTCGCTCATCGGCATGCGGATCCTGCGGAAGAAGGAGCGCGCCCGCATCGGCAACACCGACTCGACGCGCGTCCCGAACAAGCCGATGTCGACCTGGCGCGCGGTCATCACGCTCGTCGCCGGGGTCGCGGTGCTCGGCACCATCGCACTGCCCGCCACGCAGATGCGGCTCGGTCTGCCCACCGGGTCGTCCGAGGCCGAGGAGTCCGCGCAGTACAAGGCCTACAAGGTGCTCGAGGACGAGTTCGGCGCCGGCCAGAACGGCCCGCTGCTCGTCGTCGCCGACCTGCCGAAGGCCATCAGCGAGGACGACGTCACCGCGACCGAGGTCACCATCGGCGAGGCACTCGCGAAGAACGACGACGTCAAGGCCGTGCTGCCCATCGGCGCCTCGGAGGACCGCGACATCATCGCGTTCCAGGTCAAGCCCGCGGGCGGTCCGGACAGCGTCTCGACCGAGGAACTCGTCAAGGACCTGCGCGAGCAGACCGTGTCCACCGACGACGGGAAGGTCACCCTCGGAGTCGCCGGCAACGCGTCCGCGAACATCGACGTGTCCGAGAAGCTGTCGAACGTGCTGCCGCTCTACCTCGCGGTGGTCGTGGGTCTGTCGCTCATCATCCTGATCATCGTGTTCCGGTCGTTCCTCGTGCCGATCACCGCCACCGCGGGCTTCATCCTGTCGGTCCTCGCCGCCTTCGGTGGGCTGACGGCGATCTACCAGTGGGGCTGGCTCGGCTCCGTGTTCGGCGTGCACGACCCGGCGCCGATCCTGAGCTTCCTGCCCATCATCGAGATCGGCATCCTGTTCGGGCTCGCGATGGACTACCAGCTGTTCCTGGTGTCCGGCATGCGTGAGTCCTACGCGCACGGTGCCCCGGCGAAGATCGCGGTCCAGCGGGGTCTGCACGCCGGCCGCGCCGTCGTCACCGCGGCGGCGATCATCATGATCTCGGTGTTCGCGGGCTTCATCTTCTCGGAGTCCTCGACGATCAAGCCGATCGGCTTCGGCCTGGCGTTCGGTGTCCTGGTCGACGCCTTCGTGGTCCGGATGCTGCTCATCCCGGCGGCGATGCACCTGCTCGGGAAGAGCGCCTGGTGGATCCCGAAGTGGCTCGACCGGATCCTGCCGGACGTCGACGTCGAGGGCGCGAAGCTCGAGCGCTCCCACCCGGGCGGCGGTCACGGTGGCGAAGAGCACCACGGCTCCCACGCCGCCGACGTCGAGCCCGACGCCAACCCCCACGAGGGCCACACCCCCACGCACCGCGCGTAGCGGCGCCGCGGGCCGCGGGCCGCGAGCCCACCGGGCCGCCGGTCACCGGTCCGACCCGGAGCGACAAGACCGCTGTCTTACGACAGCGGTCTTGTCGCTCTCCCGCGCCCGCGACAGTCGCACGCGCGCAACAGAGACAACACCGACGTCGTACGACAACGGATCTGTCGCACCACATCGGCAGCGAGAACCGCACCCCTTCGTGCACGAACGGTATGCTCCTGTGCATGACCGAGACCGACGTGGACCCGCTTGCCCTCGACCGGCAGCTCTGCTTCGCCCTCGCCGCGACGAGCCGCAGCGTGATCGGCCTCTACCGCGACCTGCTCGACCCGCTCGGGCTCACCCACCCGCAGTACCTGGTGATGCTCGCCCTCTGGGAGCGGGACCCCCGCTCCGTCCGCGAGATCGCCCGCGAACTCCGCCTGGACTCGGCGACCCTCAGCCCGCTCCTCAAGCGGCTCGAGGCCTCCGGCTACGTCCGCCGAACCCGCAGCGCAGCCGACGAACGCCAGCTCGAGGTATCGCTCACCACGGCCGGCCGAGCCCTCCGCGAGCGCGCCCGCGCCGTCCCGCTCGCCGTCGCCGACCGCCTCGGCTGGCCGCTCGCACGGCTCGAAGCCCTGAAGGACGAGCTCACCCAGCTCCTGGACCGCGTCGACACCCTGTGATCCCGAACTGATTCGTGCCACAATGGTTGGTGCACGAACGAAAGGACCTCCGGTGGGACGCTTCAGCGCCTGGTACGAGAAGTGGAACAGCACGCTCATCGAGAAGATGGGCCCGTCGCAGATCGGCGCCGGCCACCCCGAGGGCGTCGACGACCGGACGGTGGACCGCGGCTGCCCCATCTGCGGCAAGCCGCTGTCGCGGCACCAGGTGATCCGACCAGAGGGCCAGGTGCGTTCCTCGACGCTCGTCTGCCCCCGCGACTGAGAATCAGCCCGCAGCGGGAATTGCATCCCGCAACTCCGGGTTCGACCGAGGCATGAAGCTCTTCGAACCGACCGACCTCGGCTCCCTGCACCTCGCCAACCGCATCGTCATGGCACCGCTCACCCGGACCCGTGCCGGCACCGAGGGCATCCCGAACGATCTGCTCGTCGAGCACTACGCCCAGCGCGCGTCCCTCGGGATGATCGTCACCGAGGGCACCTGGCCCGTGCAGGAGGGCCGCTCCTACCCAGGCCAGCCCGGCATCGAGACCGACGAGCAGATCGCCGGCTGGCGCCGGGTCACCGACGCCGTCCACGAGCGCGGCGGCATCATCGTCATGCAGCTGATGCACGGCGGCCGCGTGTCGCACACCGACATCTCCGGTACCCCGCGCATCGTGGCGCCGAGCGCGATCGCGGCCCCCGGCCAGACCCACCTGGCCGACGGCACCAAGGCCGACATGCCCGTGCCGCACGAGCTGACCACCGCCGAGGTGCGGGAGGCCGTCGAGGGCTTCGCACGTGCCGCCCGCAACGCGATCGCGGCCGGACTCGACGGCGTCGAGGTGCACGGTGCGAACGGGTACCTGGTGCACGAGTTCCTCTCCCCCGTCTCGAACACCCGCACGGACGAGTACGGCGGCTCCCCCGAGAACCGCGCCCGCTTCGCGATCGAGGTCGTCACCGCCGTCGCCGAGGCCGTCGGCGCCGACCGCACGGGCATCCGTCTGTCGCCGCAGCACGGGATCCAGGGCGTCCTCGAGGACGACGACGCCGACGTCCGCGCGACCTACTCCGCACTCGCCGAGGGGATCGCGCCGCTCGGCATCGCCTTCGTCGACGTCCTGCACGCCGAGCCCGCGTCCGACCTGGTCCAGCACATCCGTCGGACCGCCCGCGCCCCGTTCGTCGTGAACTCGGGCTTCTCGACGGTGACCACCCGGGCGGAGGCGATCGCGCTGCTCGAGGCCGGACACGCCGAGGCCGTGGCGGTCGGCCGACCGGCGATCGCGAACCCGGACCTCGCGGAGCGCTGGGAGCAGGACGCGCCGCTCAACGAGCCGCGCCCCGAACTGTTCTACGGCACCTCGGCGGAGGGCTACACGGACTACCCGACGCTCGCCGACGCGCGCGCGTCGGTCGCGTAGCCGCGCGACGCTGACGGGAGGCACGGTGCGGGCCCGCACCGTGCCTCCCGTCCGTCGTCAGTACTGCGTCGTGAGGACGGCCATCATCGCGATGACGCCCGGGATGCCGTACAGCAGCATGAGGACGGCCGAGTACGTGACCCCGAGCCGAGTGTTCCGCCCCCGGCTCTTCCGTGGGTCGCGCACCCGCAGCCGGCGTCCCGGTTCGGCGACGACCCGGTCCTCCACCGGCGGCACGACCGCTGGCGAGACGAGCGCACGGTCGTCCCGGTACCGGCCGGACGCCCGCACGATCTTCGGGACCACCCGTTCCAGGATCCCGTCGAGCGCGCGCCAGGGCTCGGGCGTCCCCCAGTCGGAACGGTCCGGTGCCGAGAACGCCAGCAGGTCGTCGACCATCTCGACGTTGAACCCCGGCGCGTGGTCGACGAGCGCCGCCATGACGTCCGGCGTGAGCACGTAGAGCGCATCGGGGCCGTAGTCCGCGGGCGCCCAGACCCGGAACCACCGGTCGAAGTCCCCCTCGAGCGACATCCGCTGGTGTCTCCGGATGTCGACCGGCAGGTCGCTGCGGCGCCCGTCGTTCGAGGTCGCGTCGAGGACGACGTGCGGGAGCGGAGCGGGCAGCGTCACGATGACGTAGGTCCAGCCGGGCGAGACCGGCCACTCGCGGACGATGTTGCCGAAGTCGAGCCCCGCACGACCCCACCGCGGGTTCGCCGTGATGCCCGAGTACCGCGGCGATACGAGGGTCGCCGCCAGTCGGGGCCGCGGTGGGAGCGGCGCGAACCCGTTCTCGGTCGCGGTCAGGGCGGCCCGCGCCTCGGCTGCACCGGGTTCCGGCGGGTACTCGCCCCAGATCATGAGCCGGACCCAGACCAGGAACGCCCCGAAGAGCACGACCACGGTGCTCACCCCCGCGACGACGTCGGCCGGCAGCACCGTGCGGTCCGCGCCGTAGACGGGCGCCATCCGGACGACCAGGAACGCGGCCGCCCAGGCCATCGCGCTGCCGACGACCTGTGCGATGACCCGGCGTCGACGCGAGGCCGACCAGGTCCGCTGACCGGCGTCGAGCCGCGCCGCCGCAGCGATCGCTTCCTGGTCCGACACCTCGAACCACCGCAGGTCCATCCACCCCACCCCCGGGACGACGAAGGCCCCGTCGTGCACACGACGGGGCCTTCATCTCGTTCACTGTCTCAACACAGTGTGCGCTCGAAGGGACTCGAACCCCCAACCTTCTGATCCGTAGTCAGATGCTCTATCCATTGAGCTACGAGCGCTGGCGACCTTGCGGCCGTGGAAGACTCTACAACAGGTGCAGCCCCCGACGCCAATCGAGGGCACTCCCACGGACCGCTCGGCGTGTCGCGCCCGGTCAGGCGTCGATGTTGTCCCACGAGTCCGGCCCCTCGGAGCCCGCGGTGTAGTCGTCGAGCGGGGTCTTCCCGTCCCGCCACGCCTGCAGGAACGGCTCGACGACCTTCCAGCCCTGCACGGCACTGTCGCCGCGGACGGACAGGGTCGCGTCGCCCTCGAGCACCCCGGCGAGCACCTCGCCGTACGCGCTGAGCCGGCCGGGGTTGAGCGTGGTCTCGAGGGTGGTGTGGTCGATCGTGTACGGGTCACCGGCACCGTTCACGTTGAGCTCGAGCTGCATCTCGTCCGGTGCGATCCAGATCCGCAGCCGGTCCGGCAGCTCGGCTCCGGTCAGTCCGTTCGGCACGTGCGGCGAGTCCTTGAAGGTGATGACGATCTCGCGACGCTGCTTGCCGAGCGCCTTGCCCGAGCGGAGCGTGAAGGGGACGCCCGCCCAGCGCCAGTTCGCGATCTCGAGCGTGATCTGCGCCAGCGTCTCCGTGCCGAGCGACGGGTCGACGCCGTCCTCGTCCACGTACGACGGCAGCTGCCGGTCCCCCACCGTGCCGGCCGTGTAGCGCCCGCGCTTGCCGGCGGCCACGACGTCACCGCCCCAGGGGCGCACCGCTCGGAGCACCAGCTCCTTCTGCGTGCGCAGGTCGTCCGCGTCGATGCTCGCCGGCGCCTCCATCGCGACGACCGCGAGCACCTGCAGCAGGTGCGACTGGATCATGTCGACCAGGGCCCCGGCCTTGTCGTAGTAGCGCGCCCGGCCCTCGAGCCCGAGGGTCTCGTCGTACACCAGGTCGACGCGGGCGACGTGCTGCGCGGAGAGCAGCGGTTCGATGACCCGGTTCGCGAACCGCAGCCCGAGCAGGTTGAGCACCGTCGAACGGCCGAGGAAGTGGTCGACGCGGTGGATGCGTTCCTCGGGCAGGAACGAGTGCAGGAGCTCGTTGAGCTGCTCGGCGCTCCGGGCGTCCGTGCCGAACGGCTTCTCGAGCGCCAGGCGCGTGCCTGACGGCAGGTCCAGGTCCTTGAGGACGGCACAGCTCTTCTCGGTCACGGCGGGCGGCAGCGCGAAGTAGATCGCCGGGTCGTGGTCGCACACCCCGAGGAGCGCGCGCAGGTCGTCGGCATCGGTGACGTCCGCACGCCGGTAGCGGGACGCCTCGACGACGGACCGCAGCCGCTCGCTCAGGCGGGTGTCACCCGCCGCGCCCTCGTCCTCCTCGTTCTTCGACGCCTGCGCGTTCTCGAACGACTCGCGCACCTGGGCCTTCCACTCGTCGTCCGACAGGTCCTCGACGCCGGCGCCGACGAGCTGGACGTCCCAGTCGTCCTTCACCTCGAGGAGGGTGGCGAGGCCGGGCAGCAGGAGACGCTTCGACAGGTCTCCGCTCGCACCGAGGATGAGCAGTGTGGTCTGGAGGCTCGACATGCCCCAGAACGTACTCACCCGTTCCGGCGCACGGCCGGGTCACGCCGCTACGGTGGATCCAGTTCGGCGCGAAGGAGCACCATGAGCAGTGGGTACGAGGGACGACGTCTGCGCGTCGCGGTCATCGGGACCGGGATGATCGCGGGCGTCCACGTCCGGGCCGCGAAGGCCGCGGGGGCCGAGGTCACCGGGGTGCTCGGCCGGACGCCGGACCGGTCCGCCCAGGTCGCCGCGCAGCTCGACGTGCCACGGGGCTACGCCTCGCTCGAGGACGTGCTCGCGGACGCTCCCGACGTCGTGCACGTCTGCACCCCGAACGACCAGCACCACCCGCAGGCCCTCGCCGCGATCCGCGCGGGCGTGCACGTCGTCTGCGAGAAACCGCTCGCGGTCTCCGCCGAGCAGGCCGCCGAGCTCGAACGGTCAGCGGCGGACGCGGGGGTCGTCGCGACGGTGCCGTTCGTTTACCGGTACCACCCCGTGGTCCGCGAGATCCGGGCCCGCATCGCGGAGGGCGACCTCGGCCGGGTGCTCGCGGTGCACGGTCACTACCTGCAGGACTGGATGCTCGACGAGGACGCCTCGTCCTGGCGCGTCGACCCCTCGGCGAGCGGCCTCTCGCGCGCGTTCGCCGACATCGGATCCCACTGGTGCGACCTGGTGGAGTTCGTCACCGGGACGCGGTTCACCGAGGTCACCGCTGCGACCGACATCGTCTACGACACCCGGCCGGCCGCCTCGGGCCCGTCGTTCTCCGGCTCCCCCGACCCCGACCCGCTCGCGGACACGTCCCGACGTGCCGAGGTCACCACCGAGGACACGGCCGTCGCCACCTTCCGCACGGACACCGGCCGCATCGGCAACGTGGTCGTGTCCCAGGTCGCCGCGGGCCGGAAGAACCGGCTCTGGTTCGAGGTCGACGGGACCCTCGGGTCCGCGGCGTTCGACCAGGAACAGCCGGAGTCGGCGTGGTTCGGCAACGAACGCGGTGCGCAGATCGTCGTGCGCGACCCTTCGCAGGGCGCCCCGGACCAACGGCGGCTGGCGGTCGTCCCGTCCGGGCACCCGCAGGGCTACCTCGACGCGTTCGCCGCGTTCGTCGCGGACACGTACGCAGCCGTCCGCGGCGAGGCGCCCGAGGGGCTGCCGACGTTCTCGGACGGTGCCCGAGCAGCCGCGATCATCGACGCGGTGGTCGCCAGTGCCGCCGACCGGACCTGGCAGGTGATCCGGTGAAGCTCGGGATGCTGACCGCCTGCCTGCCGGGCTGGTCGCTGGAGCGGATCGCGGGGTTCGCGCAGGAGCAGGGGTACGAGCGGCTCGAGGTCGCGGTCTGGCCCGGCACCGGGTCGCGCGACTTCGAGGCGGCGCACCTGCCCGTCGCGACGTTCACCGAGGACGACGCGCAGGCGACCCGGGACCTGCTGGACCGCACCGGTCTCGAGATCTCGGCACTCGCCTACTACGAGAACAACCTGCACCGGGACCCGGTGCGTCGCGCCGAGGTCAAGGAACACCTGTTCCGCGCGGTCGACGCCGCGGCGATGCTCGGGGTGCCGTACGTCGGGACGTTCATCGGCCGGGACACCACCAAGTCGGTCCGCGAGAACATCGCCGAGGGGAACCGGGTGCTCCCCGAACTGGTCGACCACGCCGGCGAGCGGGGCGTCCGGCTGATCATCGAGAACTGCGTGATGGAGGGGTGGCACCCCGACGGCTACCCGGGCAACATCGCCTACTCCCCCGAACTCTGGGACTGGGTGACCGGGTTGGGGTTCGGCCTGAACTGGGACCCGTCGCACCTCACGTGGATCGGCATCGACCCGGTCGAGACGATCCTGCCGTTCGCCGAGCACATCGTGCACGCGCAGGCGAAGGACCTCGAGCTCTTCCCCGAGCGGCGGAACCGGTTCGGGTTCTTCGGCAAGGTCGACAAGGGCGACGACCCCTGGGACATGGGGTGGTGGCGGTTCCGGGTGCCCGGCCGCGGCGTCGTCGACTGGCCGCACGTGGTCGACCGGCTCTACGAGGCCGGATTCACGGGCACGCTGTCCGTTGAGCACGAGGACCCGCTCTGGGGCGGCACGGACGACCGGATCCTCGAGGGTCTGCGCATCGCACACCGGACCCTCCGCCCGCTGATCGCGCAGGAGGGCTGACCCCGTCGGACCCGACCCCGGCCACACCTGAACGCGTACAGGAACGGCCGGGCACGGTGGGTGCATGAGCACCACCGTGAGCGACTTCGTGATCGACCGCATCCGGGCGTGGGGTGTCTCCCGCGTGTTCGGCTACCCGGGCGACGGCATCGGCGCCTTCGACGGTGCCCTCGGCAAGGCCGACGGGGGCGAGCGGGCGCTCGAGTACGTCCGGCCGACGCACGAGGAGATCGCGGCGCTCATGGCGACGGCGCACGCGAAGTTCACGGGCGAGGTCGGCGTGTGCGTCGCCACGTCGAGCCCCGGCGCGTTCCACCTGCTGAACGGGTTGTACGACGCGCAGATGGACAACCAGCCGGTCGTCGCGATCGTGGGGCAGCAGGGCCTGGCCGCCGTCGGTACCTTCACCCAGCAGGAGTCGAACCTCGAGCGCGTCTTCGCCGACGTCGCCTGCTACGTCGAGACCGTCACGACGCCGGACGCGGTCGGCGTGGTCGTCGACACCGCGTTCCGGACAGCGATGCTCCGGAAGCAGCCCGCGGTCGTGGTGCTCCCGCACGACGTCCAGGCGATGGCGTACGAGGCACCGGCCGCCGAGCACTGGGTCTCGCGGTCGAGCGGCGTCCCCGCCTCGACCAGGATCACCCCGCCCGCGGACCAGGTCGCCGCACTCGCGGAGCTCATCAACGCCGGTGAGAAGGTCACCTTCCTCGTGGGTGCCGGTGCGCGCGGTGCGACCGACCAGGTGCTGGCCGCCGCGGAGAAGTCCGGCGCGGGCATCATCACCGCGCTGCGCGGCAAGGACGTCGTGCCCGCGGACGTGCCTTACCACACGCAGCAGGTCGGACTGCTCGGCTCGCGCCCGAGCCTGACCCAGATCAAGGAGTGCGACACGATCGTGCTCCTCGGGACGAACTACCCGTACGGCGAGTACCTGCCCGCCACCGGCCAGGCCCGCGGTGCGCAGGTCGACATCAAGCCCGAGCAGCTCGGACTGCGGTACCCGACCGAACTCAACCTGTGGGGCGACGTCGGAGCGACACTCGACGCCGTCCTGCCGCTCCTCACCGAGAAGTCCGACCGCTCCTGGCAGGAGCGGCTCGCGTCCGAGATGCGCGAGTGGGAGGCCGAGATGGCCCGGCAGGCCCTGGTCGCCTACGACGACGGCGTGAACCCGCGGCGCGTGATCGCCGCGGTCAACGACCGGCTGCCGGACGGTGTCACGGTGACCGCCGACGCGGGGACCACGGCCGACTGGTACGGGCACCACATCCGGCTCCGCCGGGGCATGCGTGGCGACATGTCCGGCCGCCTCGCGACGATGCTGGCGGCGATGCCGTACGCCGTCACCGCGAAGTTCGCGTTCCCGGACCGTCCTGCGGTGTGCACGATCGGCGACGGTGCGTTCCAGATGCTCGGGATGAACGAGCTGATCACGGTGAAGAAGTACCTGCGCGACTGGCCGAACCAGCAGCTGGTCATCGTGGTGATGCACAACGACGACCTCGGTCAGGTGTCGTGGGAGATGCGCACCGAGGACGGCAACCCGATGTGGCGCGGTTCGCAGGACGTCGAGACGATGGACTACGCCGGGTACGCCGAGCTGCTCGGGTTCACCGGGATCACCGTCCGCACCGACGACGAGGTCGAGGGCGCCGTCGAGCGGGCCTTCGCGAACCCCGGGGTCACCCTGATCGACGCCCACGTCAGCCGGAACGTCCCGCCGCTGCCGCCGCACATCACCGCCGAGTACGCGATCAACACCGCGAAGTCGCTGCTGAAGGGCGACCCGGTGGAGGCGGACGTCGTCAAGGACTCCGCGAAGGCGATGGCAGCGGAGGCCGTCGAACGGGTGAAGGGCGCGTTCGGACGCGACCGATGATGTCCGTGTGAACAACACGTGACGGGTTGCCGCAACGCCTGGCGCGTCGCCTGTGGGTCCTCCTAGGTTCGTCGCCGATGAACACTTCCCACCACTCCCGAACCCCGAGGAAGGGGCGCCGCGTCGTCAGCGGAGCGGCCCTCGCCACCGCCGGTGTCCTCGTCGCCCTGTCCGTCCCCTCCACCGCGCTCGCCGCCGAGGGCGACACCACGATCGACATCGTGGACGTCAACGACTTCCACGGTCGCCTCGAGTCCGAGGGCACCACGGCCACCAAGGCCGCCGGTGCCGCCAAGCTCGCGTCGGTCGTCCAGTCGTACCGTGAAGCGAACCCGAACACGATCTTCGCGAGCGTCGGTGACAACGTCGGCGCCTCGACGTTCACGTCGCTCATCCAGCAGGACGCCCCGACCATCGACGCGCTCAACGCGATGGACCTGGACGTCAGCGCGATCGGCAACCACGAGCTCGACAAGGGCCAGGACGACCTGACGGGTCGCATCGAGGACCGTGCCGGGTGGAAGTACGTCTCCGCGAACATCGTCAAGGCGGGCACCACCGAGCCCGCCTTCACGCCGTACCACGTCGTCGAGAAGGGCGGCGTGAAGGTCGGCTTCATCGGTGCGACGACCGAGGACCTCATCCCCGGCCTCGTCAGCCCCGGTGGCGTCGAGGGCTTGGAGATGGCCCCGATCGTGAGCCAGGTGAACAAGTACGCGACCGACCTCACCGACGGGAACCCCGGCAACGGTGAGGCGGACGTGCTCGTCCTGCTCGTCCACGAGGGCGCCACCACGGGCAACATCGCCGACGCGACCGGCACGAGCGCCTTCGGGAAGATCACCTCCGGCGTCTCGTCGAAGGTGTCCGCGATCGTGTCCGCACACACGCACGCCACCTACGACCACTCGATCCCGGGTCCGGACGGCACCGCGCGTCCGGTGATCCAGGCAGGCTCGTACGGCATCAGCTACGGGCACCTGCGGCTCACGGTGGGTGCCGACAAGAAGCTCACCGGCATCACCGCCGACGTGAAGTCGGTCAACGCGGAGACCACGGTCCCCGCGGACCAGACGTCGACGAAGACCGTCCAGGACATCGTGACCGCGGCCAAGGCCGTCGCCGACGTCGAGGGCGCGGAGAAGCTCGGCGAGATCACCGGCGACTTCCGTCGTGCCGTGCAGTCCGACGGCACGAGCGAGAACCGCGGTGGCGAGTCGAACCTCGGCAACTACATCGCCGAGGTCCAGCGCTCCGCCACCGAACGGAACGGCTCGCAGGTCGCGTTCATGAACCCCGGCGGCCTCCGCACGGACATGCTCTACGCATCGAGCGGCGCCGGCGACCCCGACGGGACGGTGACCTACAAGGAGGCCGCGCTCGTCCAGCCGTTCGCGAACACCCTGGTCACCGAGGACATGACCGGCCAGCAGATCAAGGACGCCCTCGAGCAGCAGTGGCAGCCCGACGGTCTGGAGCGCCCGTTCCTCAAGCTCGGCGTCTCGAACGGCTTCGCCTACACGTACGACCCGTCGAAGGGCAGCGGGGAGCGCATCACGTCGATGACGCTCGACGGCGAGACGATCGCGCTCACGGACACCCTCAAGGTCACCGTGAACTCGTTCCTGTCGACCGGCGGCGACAACTTCGCCGCCTTCGCCACCGGCACGAACATCGCCGACTCCGGCCAGGTCGACCTGCAGGCGCAGGTGGACTACTTCGCCGCGCAGGACGCGCCCGTCGCCCCGCCGACCGACCAGCGCGCCGTCGGCGTCACGGTCACCCCGACCCCGGCCGACGGGTTCCAGCCCGGTGACCAGGTCTCGGTCTCGCTGTCGTCCCTCGTCTTCTCGAGCGACGACCCGGCCGACGCCGGTACGGTCTCGATCAGCGCCGGTGACACCGAGCTGGCCACCGCGCCGATCGACGCGAAGGTCGAGGACAAGACGGACGAGCAGGGTCGTGCACTGCTGACCTTCCGCGTCCCCGGCGCGGACGACCCCGCGACGTCGGCGGATCCGGTCTCGGCACTGGCGCGCACCTTCGCGACGTCCTCGCTCGCCGCGGCGGTGGTCCCGGCCGCCACGACCGAGGAACCCCTCGTCGTCACCCTGCCGAACGGCCAGACCATCACCCTCGCGGTGACGGTGCCCGTCCCGGTCGCGGTCGACCCGGGCACGCCCGGCGCCGGCGAGACCCCCGGTGCCGGCGAGACCCCGGTCGCGGGCGACGGTCCCGACGGCTCGGTCCCGGTGGACACCGACGGGGACGGCGTCGCCGACGCGACCGTCCCGGCCGACGCCGCCGGTGCACTCGCGTACACGGGTGCCGACCTGGTGGTCCCGGGCATCGTGGCCGGACTCCTCGTCCTCGCGGGTGTCGGAGCGCTCCTGGTGGTCCGCCGGAAGCGGCAGCAGGACCGGGCGACGGCGACCCCGGAGGCCTGACGCGCCTCCTGTCCGACCGACGGGCCGTCCCACGGAAGTGGGGCGGCCCGTCCCCGTTCCCGGACCGCCCGCTGCCCGGCTGTCCCATCACGGCGTTCCGCTGTGGTGGTGGGCACCGGCGGGGTATCCTCAGCTCTGTCGCATCGCGACGCGTCGCGCCGGGTCGTCTCTCATCCGCCGGCGGTGGTTCCGTACGGCGAGACCCCGCGGCGCGGGTGCTCTCCGCCTCCAGGGAAACGGCGGAGGGCACCCCCCTCGTCCGCACGGACGGTGCTCGGCGGTCAGCGGAAGAGCTGCTCGCCCACGTACGAGCCCTTCCGCGGCGCGGGCGGCACGGCGAAGACCGCCGAACCGATGTGCGACACGTACTCGTTGAGCCGGTCCGAGGCCCCGAGCTTCCGCTGCAGGCGCGTGAAGTGCTCGGGGTCGTTGACGTACGCCACGAACAGCAGCCCCGCGTCGAGCTGGCCGTACTGGTTGAGCCCGTCCGTGTAGTTGTACGGGCGTCGGAGGATCTTCACCCCGCCGTTCGCCTCGTGCGCGGCGAGCGCGATGTGCGACGTCGGGTCGATGCGCGGCCGTCCGTCGTCGCCGGCCGCGGCGAAGTCGGGCGCGGTGTGCTCGGTCCCGCCGGACAGCGGAGCACCCTCGACCTTCGTCCGGCCGAACACCCGCTGCTGGTCGCTGACGACGTCGGCGTCCCACGTCTCGAGGTTCATCCGGATCTTCCGCACGACCTGGTAGGTGCCGCCGGCCATCCACCCGGCGTCGTCACCCAGCCGGACGAAGCGGTCGTGGTCGGCGTCGGTGCTCACGTTGCGCGTACCGTCCTTGAACCCCATGAGGTTCCGCGGTGTCGCCTGGCTCGGTCCGGCGGACGCACGTCCGAAGCCGATGACGGTCCACCGGACGGTGGCGGTGCCCCGGGCCATCCGCGCGAGGTCCCGGACGGCGTGGTACGCCACCTGCGGATCGTCGGCGCACGCCTGGAGCGAGAGGTCCCCGCCGGTGGTGGCCTCGTCGAGGTTGTCGCTCGGCAGCGTCGGGATGGGGGCGAGGTCTGCGGGCCGCCTGTCGCGCAGCCCGAACCGGTCGTCGAAGACGCCCGGTCCCAGGCCGACCGTGACGGTGAGCGACGCCGGTCCGAGGTCCAGCGCCTCCCCCGTGTCCGCACCGACCCCGTCCCCGTGCGTCGGTTCCACGCTGCCGATGGTCCGTCCCGCCTGCAGCTGCGCGATCGCCGCCGACCAGCGTGCGAGCAGCACCTGGAGTTCCGTGGCGACGCTCGTCGACAGGTCGAAGGTCATGAAGACGCAGTGGCGCTGCGGTGTCGTGCGGACACCGCCCTGGAGCTGTCCGGCGGCGGTGGCGTAGAACGGGTGCTGCTGTGCGAGGTCGATGGACTCGTCCCCGTTGCCGGCCGCACGGAACGGGTCGACCCCGGTCGCGGCCGTCGCCCCGGCGATGCCCGCCGCCGCGCCGACGCCGGCCCCCGCTGCGGCGAGGCCGGCGCCGAACAGGCCGCGGCGGGAGACCCGTCCCGCCGCGGGCGACGCGGTGCCCGCCTCCGGGATGTCGGGGCCGGTCACGCCGTGGCGACCTTCTCGGCGAGACGGGACAGCGGGTCCTGCAGCGCCTGGACCTGCTGCGAGATCGCGTTCGCGTCGGACGCACGTCGTGCCTCGTCCCACCGTGCGAACCCGCCGAGCGACGACGCGTCGCGGTAGCCGTCCAGCAGCTCGTTCGTGGCGTCGAACTGCGCGGCGATCTGCTTCGTCAGGGTGGGGTCGACCTTCGTCAAGCCCGGCTTGAGGTACGCGAACGCCTGGCGGGCGCCCTCGACGTTGGCGGCCAGGTCGACGAGGTCGATGTGGCTGTACGCCTCTTCCTCGCCGGTGACCTTGTTCGACTGGACCTCCTCCAGCAGCCCCGCGGCACCGTTGGCCAGGTCCTCGGGCTTGTAGTCGAGGGTCGGCACGAGCTTCGCGAGCAACCGCACGTTCTCAGTGAGCGTCGCGGCGGTCGACTTCGTCGTCGCGGTGATCCGCGAGGCTCCGAACAGGTCCTTCTCGACGGCGTGGAACCCGCTCCACCCGACGGAGTCGTCGAGGTTCGACGCGCGCATGTCGATCAGGTAGTCCAGGTTGCCGGCGTTGTCCGTGGCGTCGAAGCCCTTCTTGACGAAGCCGTCGACGTCGCTCTCCACGTGCTCGTAGAACGGGCGGGCGTTCGCGTACGCGGTCCTCGCTGCGTCGAGGTCCCCCTGGTCGACGGCGGCCTGCAGCTGCTCGACGGCTGCGACCATGTCCGTCACCTGACCGTCGACGTACTCGGCGTAGCCGTCCGCCCCGTCCGCGAGCAGCGTCGCGGCGCTGCTGCCGGCCGTCGACGCGACCTTGCCGGTGACGGTGAAGTCGGTGAGCTCCTGCTCCGCGCCGGGGCAGTAGACCTGGTAGTCCCCTCCCGCGAGGGTCGCGGTGAACCGCACGGGATCGAGCCCCGGGGCGAGGTTCTCCTTCTCACCGAGGATGCGCTGGTCCTGCAGGAGCTCGACCTCGGTGATCGCGGTCGAGGACTCGTTGCGGACGGTGAACGTGACGGGGCCAGCGGGGACCTTCGTGGTCGACACGGCGCAGGCGTCCGACCCGTCGCCCGTCAGGGTGACCGTGACGCGGGACACCCCGCCCGACGCGGACGGGTCGCTCGTCGCGGACGACTGACCGGCGGCGCAGCCGGTGAGGGCGAGGACGGTGACGGCGCAGAGGGCGCCGAGGACGGGGCGGGAGCGGAGGGGCTCACGGAACGGCATGGACGGGGCTCCTTGTCGGTTCGTCGGCGGGCGGGCCGCGCGACGGCAGGGCGTCGGGGTCGGGTGCAGGGGTGGTCGGTCGGCGACGGCGGTCGCGGAGGGCGAGCCCCGCCTGGACGGCGGCGGCGACGAGGAGGGCGGCCGGCAGCCAGACCCGCCAGAGCTGCGTCTCAGCACGGTGGGTCGCCGCGTCGGCAGCGGTGGCGGTCGCCCGCTGCACGACGTCGTCGGGGACCGACCACAGGTCGCGTTCCAGCGTGGTCGTCCGGGCGGACGGGAGGCCCCCACCGCGCAGCGTGAGGACGTCGCGTTCCGTGCTGGTCGCGTCGAGCACGCCGCCGCCCACGGTCCAGAGGCTCGTGGTGCGGGTCGTCCGCCACGCGGCGGTGAATGGGCCGGGGGCGCTCGAGGGCGAGATGCCGACGGGGATCCGGCCGAAGAGCCCGACGAGGTCGTCGAGGCTGAGGGAGGTCGGCCGGTCGGACGGGGTGGTCTCGTCCGTCACCTGCCACCGGTCGGCGGTGACACCACCGCGTGTGACGCGGCGGTGGGCCGACGTCGGCAGCGCGACCCGCGCCTCCTGGCCGTCACCGCTCGTGTGCAGTGTCCCGGAGGTGCCGTGCACGTCGGCGGTGACGCTCGTCCGGTCCCCGTCGAGCCGGACGGTCCGCGGCAGGTCCGCGCCACCGCCGGGGACGGCCACCACGAGGGCGAGCGCGGCCACGACGAGGACCCCGGCGGCGGTCGCACGGACCAGCGGGACGCGGAACGGAGCCGGGCGCCACGACCGCGGCCAGACCGACAGCAGCAGGACCGGTACGAGGTACAGGGACCAGCCGAGGACCTCGACGACCCGCGGGTCCGGCGGGATCCCGAGCACGCCGGTGACGAGGGCGCCCTGCACCGAACCGTTCGGCGCGAGCCACGACAGGTCGACCGTGCGCTGCTGCCCGATGACGACCCACCCGGCCTCGTGCGCACGGCGGAGGACGGTGAGGACGAGCCCCGCCGCGACGAACACGAGGAAGACGCCGGTCCCGGTGAAGAACTTGCCGAGGTCCAACCGGACACCGCCCGTGTAGATGCCGTACCCGATCACGACCGCCCCGGCGACGCCGATCACGGCACCGAGTGCGGCGAGCCCGGTGTCGCTCGACGCCTGGAACGTGGCCAGCAGGAAGACGGCGGTCTCGAACCCCTCCTTGAGGACGGCGAGGAACGCCATGCCGGCGAGCGCCCAGGCGGTGCCGCGGCCGAGCGCCGCTGATGCGCTCGCCTCGAGTTCGCCGCTCAGGGAACGCGCGTGCGTGCGCATCCACACGATCATGCCGGTGACGAACACGACGGCGACGACCCCGATGACCGCTTCCATGCCCTCCTGCTGGGCCTGCGGGAGCGCCTGCTCGACGACCTGGAGACCGACGCCGACGCCGACGCTGAGGAGCACGGCGAGGCCCACGCCGAGCCACATCGGCGCGAGCGGGACGCGGTTGCGCCGGAGGAACGCGGCGATGATGCCGACGATGAGGGTCGCTTCGAGGCCTTCGCGGAGACCGATGACGAGGGTGGCGAGCATGACGAAGGTGAGGCTAACCTAACCGCAACGCGCTCCGCCACCGGACGACCGTGGGGTTTGATTGTTCTCATGAACCTGCTGACCGCCGAGGGCCTGGCGTCGGTGACCAACGTCCTCGACCTCGCCGGCGTCTTCGCCTCCGCGCTGCTCGGTGGCTCGCTCGCCCGGACGATGGACTTCGACCTGTTCGGGTTCCTCGTCGTGGGCTTCGTCTCCGGGCTCGGCGGCGGCATGCTCCGCGACACCCTGCTCCAGAACGGCCCACCCGTCGCGCTGGTCGACCCGCTCTACGTCCCGGTCGCCGTGGCCGGAGCACTCATCGCCTTCTTCGTCTCGTTCTCCGAGCTGACGTGGGACCGGCTGTTCACCGTGCTCGACGCCGCCGTCATCGGCTTCTGGGCCGTCGTCGGCGTGCAGCGGACCTTCGACGCCGGACTCGACTGGCCTGCGGCGATCATCATGGGCACCATCACGGCCGTCGGAGGCGGTGCCATGCGCGACCTGCTGCTGCGTCGTGTGCCGGCGGTCTTCGGCGGCAACGCGCTCTACGCGACGGTCGCGGTCGCGGCCTCGGCCGTGATGGTCGTCGCGTCGCACCTCGGGGCGCCCTCGGTCGGCATCATCGCCGCGATCCTGCTGTCCCTCGGCCTGCGGTGGGGAGCGGTCCGGCGGGGCTGGGGCCTGCCGAACGGGCGCAACTGGCAGCCGAAGTCCACGCTGGGCTCGCTCATCCGGCGTGGCCGCGGGATCGGACGACTGCGCCCGGACGCGGTCCGCCTCCTGCGACGCCCGGGCCGGCGCACCGGCACCGGGAGCGTGCGCAGCGAGCACGAGCAGCCACCGGAGGCCTGAGCGCACCCGGAAGGTGCGCCCGTCGGGGGTCCGTCGTACCATCAGTACCGCCGGGTATCCGCCCGGCGACGTCGACCGACGAGCACCGACGCGACCCGAAAGCGGCGGTTCCGACGGCGACGGACCATCGGGGGCACCGACTGTGCGGGTGGGATCAGCAGCACCGCGCAGCACGCCCCGGACGGGCACGGCGCAGGGAGCCGTCGGCGGTGGTGGCCGCTGGCACAATGGGGTGCACCGACCACCATCCGGCCCCGCGTGACCCGACACGTACAGGCTCCTCGTCGAACCAGGACAAGATGAGCGACGACGCACCCTCCATCGGGACACACACCCCCACACCCACGCCCCGCACGCCGCGCGCCGAGGTCCGCGAGCGGCTGCTCGTGGCCGGCGCCGAGGTCTTCGCCGAGCAGGGTGTGCACGAAGCCCGCCTCGACGACGTCGCCGCACGGGCCGGGTTCAGCAAGGGCGCGGTGTACTCGAACTTCTCGTCGAAGGAGGACCTGGTCGCGCAGGTCATGCAGCGGGCGACGAACCTCGTGCTCGGCTCGTTGCAGGAGCTGGTGCGGGTGGACGTCGCCGCGGTCGAGCTCGGTGACGTCGTCCGGGCCGCGTTCGGGCGACACGACCAGAGCGCGCAGTTCGCCCTGCTGTCGGAGTTCCGCGGCTACGCCACCAGGCACCCGGAGTTCATGCCCGAGTTCGTCCGGCAGCGGCGGATCCTGCAGGACGGCGTGCTCGAACTCGTGCAGCTGTGGTTCGGGGCGCACCCCGAGGTCGACCCGGGGATGCCGCTCGAGCAGTTCGCGACCGCGCTCATCGGAGCGAACGTCGGCCTGGTCTTCGACGCGCCGGCGCTGCCCGGGGTCGATCCCGGAACGGTCGTCGCCGCCCTGGTCGAAGCGGTCGTCCGGCCCGGCTGACCCCCCGGGCCCACCCGCGACGCCGCGTGCTCAGGCCGGGGAGCGGCGGGCCCGACGCCCCTCGTGGGACCACGCCGAGGACGGCAGCAGGCTCGGCGGCACCAGACGCGCCCGCAGCCGGCGCACGAGCGGAGCCGACGCGTCCAGCTCGCGCCGCACCGTGCGGACGGCACGAGCGAGTGCGTCCCGGTCGACCGCCGTCGTCCCGGCGGCCGAGAACCGCTCCCGGTCGACCGCGTCCACCACGGCGTCGAGGTGCGGCACGACCGACCCCGGCACCGAGGTCCGGAGTCGTCCCGCGACCGCACGCGCCGTCCGCGCCGCTGCACCGGCGTCGCCCGGTGGTGGCGTCCCCGGCGTGTAGCCGTGGTCCGCGACGTCGTCGAGCAGCTCACGCCACGCGTCGAGCGCCGGGGCCGGACCGTGGTCGACACCGGCGAGCCGACCCCGCCGTCGGACGACCCGGACCAGTCCCGGGGCGGCGAGGAGCGACACCACGATGAGCACGCCGACCACGATCCCCAACGGTCCGGTACCGCCGTCACCGTTCGTCGACGACGACGCGCTCGGCGCGGCCGTCCCGCTCGGGGTCGGGGTCGGGCGGGACTCGGCGGGCGCGGACTGCCCCGGAGCCGGCAGTGGGCTCTGCGGGTCCGCGGGGGCCGCAGAGGCCGAGGACTCGGTCGAGGGGACGGCGGCGGCGTCCGAGGCGGGCGTGGGCTCGAACGCCACCCAGCCCGCGCCCCGGATGTACAGCTCCGGCCAGGAGTGCAGCTGCCGGTTCGACACGGTGTACTCGCCGTCCTGCTGGTCGCCGCCGGCTCGGTACCCGACCGCGATGCGGGACGGGATCCCGAGCGTGCGGGCCATCACCGCCATCGCCGACGAGAAGTGCACGCAGTACCCCTCGCGGACCTCGAGGAAGGTCGAGACGACGTCCATGCTGTCGCCGTCGTACCCCTGTTCGACGGGGGCGGTCTCGGAGTACGTGAAGAGGTCGCTGCGGAACCACTGCTCCAGCGCACGGGCCTCGGCGTACTCGCTGCCCGCTCCGCCGGCCACCCGCGCCGCCGTCTCGGCGATGTCCGCCGGCAGGTCGTCCGGCAGGCCGAGGTCCGTGCGGAGCTGCTCGTCCGACGGCGGCACGAACCCGCGTCCGTCGGCCCGGTCGAGCAGGCCCGCCGCGTCGACCTGGTCCAGGTAGTCGTTCGCGAAGGTCGAAGCACCGGAGACCTCGTAGGTCGCGCCGCGCGGCGTCGCCGGCCCGGTGGACCGGACCGTGTTCGAGTCGCCGGACCACCGCCACTGGGTCAGGTCGAGGTTGGTGGAGCGGGACTCGATCGACGTCGCCCCCGAGGGCACCGGCAGGTAGTTGCTCGACAGTCCGGTGATCCGCACGGTGACGTCTCCACGGGTCGCGAGACGGGGGTTCACCCCGACGGCCCACTGCTGCCGGTCGGCGGTGTCGGCCTGACCGGCGTCGGTGACCGTCGGTACCCAGTCCCCGGTACCGAACTCGTCGAGGTCCGCGAGCTTGAGGTACTCCGGTCGTCCGTCGGTCGTCCGGTAGCGGAGCACCTCGAGCTCGCTCGGACGCCGGAGGTCCTGCCCGAGGTCCAGGAGGGTCCCCGGACGACCGGGCTGGATCGGTGCCTGGATCGCGCCGGTCACCCCGGACAGCCAGCTCGCGTTGAGCGGCACGATCGTGGGGAGCCCGATGGCGACGACCAGGCCGACGGTCGCGACGACGGCCGCGGGCAGGGCCCGTTGCACGGGTCGCACGGACAGCCAGAGCAGTGCCAGGAACGCGACGGCTGTGGCGACGAGGAGCACGGGGCTGGCGGGGGTCCCGGTGATGACGCCGGGGACGACGAGGATCACGAGCGCGGGCGCGGCGGCCAGTGCCGGTGTGGGGGCGACCGCCCCGAGGAACAGCGCGGCGGCGGCGACCCAGGCGATCGACACGGTGACGATCAGCCGGATCGCGTCGGTCTGCGGCAGCGGGGCCGGGTTCAGGCGGATCGCCGCGATGGTCTCGCCGAGCGCGCCGTCCTTGTCGAGCCAACCGAGCGGCTGCACGTCGTTCACCAGGGCGGCGGCGCAGGAGCAGAGCACGACGGTGACGACCAGGGCGACGAACCGGATCCCCGGTGCGCGTCGGCGCACGGCGAGCAGGACGCCGACGAGCACCGCCGCGACGACCACGCCGCCGACCCACCACGCGATCCCCTGCACGAGCGGGCGGAGCGCGAGGGACGCGATGACCACGGGCAGGGGTGCGAGCGCCACGACCCAGGCGCTCGGGGTGTCCCGCCGGTCGTCGTCACGCTCCAGGACAGCTCGGACGTCCACGCGGTCGGTGCGCTCGGCCGGACGCGCGGACACGCCGCCGCTCACCGGCCGCCCCCGCCCGTCGTGCCGGCGACCGGGACGACGAGCGTCCGCCAGCCGCCGCGGTCGAGGATCCCGCGGACCACCGGGTCCGGCGGGACGACGGTCGCGAGGATGCCGCGGCTCGACCCGCTCGTCGCGGCGACGAGCTCGGCCGCCTGCTCGGCCGTGCAGTGGCCGGTGACCACGGCGGTCATCCCGTGCACGTCACGCCCGCGGACCTCGGGCAGGACCTCGGTCACCTCTCGTGCGTCGCTCCGGATCCGCACGTCCGCCAGGCCGACGAGCACGTCGGTCAGTCCCCCGGCGTCGCCGGCGTGCCGGGTCGACCCGGCCGCGTCGTCGCTCACCAGGACCACGCGCGAGGTGCGGGCGGCGAGCGCCCGTGCGACGCTCGCCGCGACGACGACGGCGTGCTCGAAGGCCGCGTCGCCCCCGAGGTCCGAGAGCTCGGCGAGGTCGTCCCGCCCGAGGCGCTGGTAGGACTCGCGACGGACGTCCAGCGCGATGACCGCCTCGGGCGGCTGCGCCTGGGTCGTCTGCCGCACGTGCAGCTCGCCCCGCCTGGCGCTCTGCGCCCAGTGGACGCGCCGGATGGGGTCCCCGGGACGGTAGGGCCGGAGTTCGCTGTCGTCCGCCGAACCACCCTGTCCCACACGCCCCTCGTCGGCCGAGACCGCGCCGGCGAGCGCGCCGGTGTCGATGGCCCCGAGGGGTGTCGACGCGGGGACGACCACGACCTCTTCCGCGGGGACGACCGGCCGGTCGATGCGGAGCAGCCCGAACGGGTCCTCCACCCGGACCGTCACCGGACCGACGAGCGTGCGCCCGCGGTGCATCGCGAGGGCCTCGACGTCGAGCACGGCGGGCGGGACCGTCGGCCCGACCAGGGCGTAGGTCTCGGCGTCGGACACGCTGGCGAAGGCGTCCTCGAGCTGTTCCCGCACGAGCAGGGTCGACCGCGGCCCGATGCGCAGACCGGTCCCGCCGAGCGTGATCCGCTCGCGGTAGACCTCGCCGACCTGCACCACCGCGCGGCTGCCCGAGCGACTCCCCCGCAGCGGTGCCGCGACGAGGAAGGCCATGGCGATGCCGAGCACGACGAGCACGAGCAGCAGGAGCCCCGCGGACACCGCGACGCTCGTCGAGCCGACGAGCCCGCCGCCGACCAGGCCGATGCCGGCCGCGATCACGGTCCATCCCCGGGCCGTCGGCCGTGGGAAGGGTGTCCGACGCAGCAGCGTGAGCCCCCGGCGGGTGTACCGGGCGGCGGTGGAACGTGCGGCGCCGTACCGGCGCGCGAGCGGCGACGGCGCCGACGGTCCGGACATCAGGAGCGGACGGGGGTCGCCGTGAACGGCACCTGCGTGTCGGACACGATGCGCACGACGACGTCGCGGACCGTGTCGTCGCCCGTGCCGCCGAGTCCGCGGGCGACCGGGACGAGTCGGTGGGCGAGCACCGTCGGCGCGAGCTCGGCGACGTCGTCCGGGGTGACGAAGGGCCGGCCGAGGAGCGCCGCGTGGGCCCGCGCGGCCTGGGCCAGGTGGAGCGTCGCACGTGGACTGGCCCCGAGCACGAGGTCGGGGTGGGTGCGGGTGGCCCGCACGATCGCCACGATGTACGCCTCGACGTCCGGCGCGACGTGCACGGTCCGGACCGCGCGGATGACGGCCCGCAGGGTCTCGACGTCGACGATCGGACGGACCTGTGCCAGGGGGTCCCCACCGCCGCGGGCCGTGAGCATCCGGCGTTCCGCGTCGGCGCTGGGGTAGCCCATGGCGATGCGGGCCATGAAGCGGTCGCGTTGCGCCTCGGGCAGCGGGTAGGTGCCCTCCATGTCGATCGGGTTCTGCGTCGCCACGATCATGAACGGGGAGTCGAGCTGCCGGGTGACGCCGTCGACCGTGACCTGCGACTCCGCCATGGCCTCGAGCAGGGCTGACTGGGTCTTCGGGCTGGTGCGGTTGATCTCGTCGCCGATCACCACGTTCGCGAACACCGGCCCGGGCGAGAAGCGGAAGGTCCCCGAGGACTGGTCGAACACGTTCACGCCGGTCACGTCGGACGGCAGCATGTCGGAGGTGAACTGGATGCGGTTCACCGTCCCGCCCACGGACGCTCCGAGTGCCTTCGCGAGCACGGTCTTGCCGACCCCGGGCACGTCCTCGACCAACAGGTGTCCCTCGGCGAGCATCACCGTCAGCGCGGTCCGGATCGCCTCGGTCTTGCCGTCGACGACGGTGGCGACGGCGTCGACGATGTCGGCCCCCGCATCGCGCACGCGTTCGAGCGGGAAGGTCGGGGCGGTCGGTTCCGGCACGCGGGCCTCCTCGGCTGGGGACAGGTGCCGTGCATGCTACATCGGCGCGGTGACAACGACCGGGGATACGTCACCGACTGCGCCCGAGGACACAGACGAGGGTGCCCACGCATGCACGGACGGACGGGAGGTGCGGTGCATGCCCGCACCGCGCCTCCCGTCCGGTCGTCGTGCCGTCAGGCACGCTCCGCGAGCGCCGCGTCCGCGGCGAGCAGCACCTCGGCCGCCACCGCGACGCCCTCCTCGCGCCCGAGCTCGACGTCCTCGTGCTCGATGTTGACCCACATGTCGGGGTCCACGTCACGCAGTGCGGCGAGGAACGCGGTCCAGTACGCCACGTCGTGCCCCTTGCCGAGTGCGACGAAGTCCCACGCGGCCGGCTTCGGCCACTCGTTCGCCCACTCGTCGCCGCCGAGGTTCGTGCGCGGCTCGTCCGGCGACAGGCGACGGAACGAGTTGTCGAGCACGCCGTTGACCGCGGCGTGGGCGTTCACCCGGACGTCCTTCGCCGCCGCGTGGAACACCAGCGGGCCGAGGTCCCGCACCACCGTGACCGGGTCCATCTGCTGCCAGAACAGGTGCGACGCGTCGAGCTCCACCCCGGTGTTCGTCAGGTTCCCGCGCGTGACGAGCTCGCGGACGGACGCCGGGTTGAACACGAGGTTCTGCGGGTGCAGCTCGAGCGCCACCTTGACGCCGTGCTCCCGCGCCAGTGCGTCGATCTCCTGCCAGAACGGCACGGCGACGCTCCACTGGTACTCGAGCACGTCGAGCGCCGCGGAGTTCCAGGCGTTGACGATCCAGTTCGGTCGGGTCGCGCCGGGCTCGCTGCCGGGCAGGCCCGACATCGTGACGACGCGGTCCTGACCGAGGCGGGCGGCGAGCTCGATGCTCCGCCGCAGGTCGGACGCGTGGGCGTCACCGATGGCGCGGTCCGGGTGCAGCGGGTTGCCGTTGCAGTTGAGGCCCGCGATGGCGACGCCGGTGCCCTCGAACCGTGCGAGGAACGCGTCCCGCGCCTCGTCCGACTCCAGGATCGCGTCGATGTCGGGCACGTGCACCGGTGGCAGGAACCCGCCGGTGTTGAGCTCGATGCCGGTGAGGCCGTTGGCGGCGATCGCGCTCAGGGCGTCGGCGAGCGGGCGGTCGTGGAAGATCGCGTCGTAGAGACCGAGCTTCATGCGTGCACTGCTTCCGTGATGGTGACGGAGGCGCCGCCCGCCGCAGCGGACCGTGCCACCGCGTCGAGGACCTCCATGTTGTGGACACCGTCCGCGAACGAGGCGTTCGCGGGCAGGGGGTCGGCGGCACCGGTGACCTCGTCGAGGAAGGCGCGGGCCTGGTACTCGAACATCTGGTTCTGGCCCCAGCCGACGCCCGGTGCGTCCATCGCCATGCCGCCGGCGACGTACGGGTGGTCCGGGCCGAGGACGACCTGCCGGTACCCGCCGAGGCGTGGGCCGTCGGACTGCAGCGCGAGGCCGATCTCCGATGCGCGCTCCTGGTCCCAGCGTGCGGCGCCGTTCTCGCAGAAGACCTCGACGACGAGACCGTTCGGGTGGCTCGTGGCGACCCGGGACACCTCGAGCGAACCGACGACCGAGCCGTCCCCGAACCGGGCGTTGAAGGTGGCGTAGTCGTCGTTCTCGACGTCGGCGTACTCGCCGGTCAGCGGCACCGCCTGCCCGCGGAGCGCGAAGCCCGCCGCGATCGGGCGCTTGGTGATCGCCGTGGTGAACATGCCGCCGTTGACGCTCTGGACGTCGCCGGCGAGGAACTCGGCGACGTAGGCCAGGTGCGAGCCGACGTCGGCCAGTGCACCGGTCCCGGGGGCACCCGCGAAGCGCCACGAGAAGGGCACGTCGGGCGATGAACCGTAGTCCGTCCAGTAGCGGGCGGACACGTGGAGCACCCGGCCGAGGGTCCCGTCCTCGACGAGCTCCTTGATCGCGGCGATCCCGGGGGCCCTGCGGTACGTGAACCCGACGCGTGCCACCTGCCCGCGGGCGGCGGCGGCATCGGCGGCGTCGACCATGGCGCGTGCGTCCTCGAGCGAGTCGGCGAGCGGCTTCTCGCAGAGCACGTGCTTGCCTGCGGCGAGGAGCCCCTCGACGATCTCGCGGTGCAGCGTGTTCGCGACGACGACACTGACGACGTCGATGTCGTCCGCCTCGGCGATCGCTCGCCAGTCGGTGTCGTGCCGCGAGTAGCCGAAGCGCTGCGCCGCCTCGGCCGCCAGCGGTTCGTACACGTCGCCGATCGACACGAGCCGCACGGGCGGCAGGGTCGGGGCGAACAGGGACGGTGCGTTCCGCCAGGCCGCCATGTGGGCCTTGCCCGCCATGCCGGCACCGATGACGGCGACGCCGATGCTGTCGCTCATGTGCGCTCTCCTTCGAGGGTCATGCTCGTTCTGGAACGTTCCAGACGTGGTCGGTAGACTGTAGCCGCACTCCCCCATGTCCTGTCAAGGAGGACGCTCCGTGGCGAACCGACGACCCCCGACGATCATCGACGTCGCCGCCCGCGCCGGCGTCTCGAAGTCCCTGGTCAGCATGGTCATGCGCGACGACCCCGGGGTGTCCGAGGCCCGCCGGGCCGCCGTCCTGGCCGCCGCAGCCGACCTCGGGTACCGCCCGAACCGCGCGGCCGCCATCCTGGCCGGGACCCGGACGCGCACCATCGGCGTGGTCGTCGACGACTTCGCCAACCCCTGGTACGTGCCCATGCTCGACGGCGTCCGCGCCGCGCTCGCTCCGCACGGCCTCCGGCTGACGCTCGCCGACACCCGCTCGAACGCGCACCTCGACTCGTCACCCTTCGACGACCTCGTCTCCCTCCGGGTCGACGGCGTCCTGCTCGCGGCCGAGGGCTTCGCCGACGCCGCCCCCGCCGACACGCCCGTGGTCGTCGCGGGCGAACGGTCCGGGGTGCCCAGCGGCCTGGACGTCGTCGCCTCGGACGAAGCCGCCGGCGGCCGCCTGGCAGCGGAGCACCTCATCGCGCTCGGTCACCGGGACATCGCGCACCTGACGGGCTCGGGAGGCTCGGCCGCCGTCCGACGCGCGGCCACCGTGGAGCGCCTGGTCGCCGCCGGTGTCGAGCCGCTCGTCTACGGTGCGGGGCCGACCGCGGAGCGCACCGGGTACGAGGCCGCTCGCCACGCCCTCGACGAGCACCCGGCGGTGACGGCCCTCTTCGCCGCGAACGACGTCATGGCCATGGGCGCGATCGCCGCCGTGCACGAGGCCGGTCTCCGCGTCCCGCAGGACGTCTCGGTCATCGGCAACGACGAGACCCCGCTCGCGGCCTCGCCGCTCCTGCGCCTGACCACGGTGGACCCGCACAACGACGAGGTCGGGCGTCTGGCAGCCACGCGCCTCGTCGAGCGCATCGCGGCGGGACCGTCCGCGGACCAGCCGACGCGCACGCTCGTCGAGCCGTCCCTGGTCGTCCGCGGCACGACCGCTCCCCCGCGAACCTCCTGAGGTCGACCGGGGCGAGCGCCCGCTGCGGGGGTGCCGCCTGCGGGCATGCGTCCGGCGTGGCGCGCCAGGCGCCAGGCGTCAGGCGTCAGGCGTCAGGCAGCGCCATGGTCCCGAGCGACCAGAGTGCGACGCCGTGCAGGCCCAGGCGCTCGGCGAGCGCCACACGAGCCCGGTACGACCGCTCGTCCGACCAGTGCAGCTCGGTGCCGCCGTCCAGCACCGCGGACCACTCGCCGTGCCGGTCCGACCACACGGCAGCGTCACCGGCGAGCCGCCGCGCCTGAGCCGGCCCCACCTGCTCACCATCGTGCTCGCGGCCCCAGACGTAGCCGTAGCCGGCGATCCCGAGATCGATCCGGTCCGCCGGGAGTCCCTCGTGCTCGGCGGCGCGGACGACCCGCTCCGCCCAGGGCAGCGCACCGACCGGCCCGGCACCGCTCCACGGCCCGTGCTGGTCGTACGTCATGAGGACGACCCGGTCGACGTGTTCCGCGAGCGCTCCGAGGTCGTAGCCGGCGTCCCGGTACCCGTCGGCCCCGGTCGACGCCATCACCGCGATGGACACCTGCGCGTCGTCGCCGAGTTCGTCGTGCACGGCACCCTCCAGGTCCTCGGCGAAAGCGACGAGGCCGGCTCGATCACGCGAGCGCAGTGACTCCAGGTCGATCTGGACCCCCGCCGCCCCGATGGCGGACGCACGTGCGGCCAGCTCGCCCGCGACGACACGGCGGTTCCCGGGGTCCGACAGCAGCGCAGTGCCGACCTCGGGCGAGAAGTCCCCCAGCTCGGAGGAGAAGTTGCTCACGAGCAGCTCGGCGCGGGCCCCGCCGTCGTGAGCCGCCCCGGCCAGCTCCCGCATCCCACCCGGCGCCTCGGCGAGGCCGGCGCCGTCCTCGGTGAGCGTGACACCGTCGATGCCGATCACGGCGGCCCGGTCGGCGGCGTCGACGACCCGCGCGTGTGCGCCGTCGCCGGGCTCGACGTACGCCTCGACCAGTGGCGCACGCGAGGTCGAACAGCCGGTGAGCGCCGTCACCGCGAGGACGACGACGACCACGGACCCGACTCGACGCAGCACCTGCTCACCGTAGCGCGCGGTGCGGGCGCGAGCCGCGCCTCCCGTCAGACGCTGGCACCCTCCAGCCGTTCGACGGCCGCCGCGAGCTCCTCGAGCTCGGGCACCTCGTGCGCCTCGGCGAGCGCAGCCTCCAGCGCGGCCGCGTGCACCGGCGTTGCGCGGTCGAGCAGCGCCTGCCCGGCGTGGGTCAGCTCCGTGTACAGGCCGCGGCGGTCGTCGGCGCACAGCACCCGGGTGAGCAGCGCGCGCTCCTCGAGTCGGTTGACGAGGCGCGTCGTCGCGCTCGGGCTGAGTGCGGCGGCGCGGGCCAGCTGCTGCATGCGCATGTGGAAGCCGTCCTGGCGGCGCAGGGCGTCGAGGACGGTGAACTCGACCACGGACAGGTCGACCTCGCGCAGGGCGCGCTCGAGCGTGGTCTCGATGCGCGCGTGCAGGGCTGCGAGCGTGCGCCACCCGTGGGCGCGCACCGCGGTGGACGAGTCGTCGACGCTCATGGTTCCTCCGGGCACACGTAGTTGCTTGCGCGGATACCCAGCGTGTGCAACTATCGATACCCCGCGTCTGCAACTACCAGCGTACGCGGCGCTCCCCCACCGCACAACGGAAGGACCCCCATGCCCGCGGGACTCATCGCGCTCGCACTCGGTGGCTTCGGCATCGGCCTCACCGAGTTCGTCATCACCGGGCTGCTGCCCGAGGTCGCCGCCGACTACGGCGTCACCGAGACCACCGCCGGCTGGCTCGTCACCGGGTACGCCCTCGCCGTCATCGTCGGGGCACTCGGCCTGACCGCGGCGACCACCAGGCTCCCGCGCAAGCCCGTGCTCGTCGGCCTGCTCGTGCTGTTCGTGATCGGCAACACGCTCTCCGCCCTCGCCCCCGTCTACGGCGTGATGATGCTCGGTCGCGTCATCGCCGCGCTCTGCCACGGCGCGTTCTTCGGCATCGGATCGGTCGTCGCGTCGAACATGGTCGCGCGTGAGAAGCGGGCGTCGGCGGTCGCGCTCATGTTCACCGGGCTCACCGCGTCGAACGTGCTCGGAGTCCCCTTCGGCACCTTCCTGGGGCAGGCGCTCGGCTGGCGCGCCACGTTCTGGGCCATCGCCGCGATCGGGATCGTCGCGCTCGTCGGCGTCCTCGTCCTCGTCCCCGCCGTCCGGGTGACGGAGCAGGCGTCCCTCGTCCGCGAGCTCAGCGCGTTCCGCTCCGGCCAGGTCTGGCTGTCCCTCGGCATCACGGTGCTCGGGTACGGCGGCATGTTCGGGGCGTTCACGTACATCGCCTACACGCTGACCGCGGTCTCGGGCTTCCCGTCGAGCGCCGTGCCGTGGCTCCTCGTCGTCTTCGGCGTCGGCCTGTTCATCGGGAACTTCGTCGGCGGCCGCGCGGCAGCACGCTCGATCGCCGGCACGCTGCTCGTGGTGCTCGTCGCCCTGACGCTCGTGCTCGGCGCCTTCGCGCTCGTCGCCACGAACCCGGTGCTCACGGTGGTGGCGCTCGTGCTCATGGGCGCGTTCGGCTTCGCGACCGTCCCGCCGCTGCAGACCCGGGTGATGCACCATGCCGACCACGCCCCGACCCTGGCGAGCGGCGCGAACATCGCCGCGTTCAACCTCGGCAACGCGCTCGGAGCGTGGATCGGTGGGCTCACGATCGCAGCCGGGCTCGGGTACACCTCGCCGATCTGGGCGGGCGCCGGCATCACCCTGGCCGCGGTCGTGCTCACCGCGGTCGCGGCCGCTGCGGCACGGCGCCGCTCGGTGCCCACCACCACGACGGGGAACGTCGCGGTCGTCTGACCGGGGCGCCCGGCGCGCATCGCCGAGTCGACCAGCGGACGGTCCGGTGCGTCCACCGCCGGATCGACCGCCACCGTCGGCGCGTTCGGCGCTCGCACCGCCGGACGGGAGGCGCGGATCACCACCGACCCGCGCCTCCCGTCCGTCCCGGGCATCGCCCGGTGCGACACCGGGTCAGGCCGGCGACGTCAGCTCACGCCGGCAGGACGCCGTCCCACGGGACGAACGTCCGGAGGTCCACGACCTGCTGCGTGCCGCTCGCCCACCGGGCGGTGACGACGCCGTCCTCGACGGCGACCTCCACGATCCCGTCCACCTCGTGCGGGACTGCCGTCAGCGTGTGCAGCGACACGAACACGGTCGAGGACCCCGAGGTGACGCCCGTGATCACCGGGGCAGCGGCGTGCTCGGCGAAGGCGTCGGACCCGGTCGTCGCCACCGTGTCCGCCGCCGACCACCCGACGAGCCCGACGACCGAGGCCGTGAGTCCCGCAGTGGTGGTGACCCGCGCCGAAGGCCGGTCGTCCGAGGACCCCGTCGGCGGTGTCGTGTCGGCGACGGACCAGCCGCCCTCGCGCACGGCGCGTCCTGCGTCCGCCCGGACCAGGTGTGCGCGCAGTTCGTGGTCTCCGTCCACCAAGGTCACGGTCGTGACTGCGCTTCCGGGGAACGGCCGGCCGTCGCGCTGCGGGATGTGCACCGACCCCGCGACCGGGCCCTCGACGTGCACGGCGCGGAGCACCCCGCGGCGACTCGGTCGACCGTCGTCGCCGATGAGTGCCAGGTGCCCGTCGACGCCCTCCTCCCAGGCCGGCCCCGTGCCCGGCGCGGTGTGCGTCGAGTACCCGAACTTCGCGTAGTGCGGGTCGTCCGGATCGGGGCGCGTCGGCTCGACCGGGATCTCACAGTGGTCGCTGCCGTGGTTGACGAGCCGGACGATGCCGTCGCCCTGCCGCACCACGATCCACCCCGCCCCGGGGATGGTCCGGACGCCGGGCGCGGTGTCGGGTGCGGGCTCCCGGTCGGTCCACACCGGCGCGGCCGGGTCGATCGCGAGCCCGAGGAACCCGATGCCCGCCAGCCAGGACGACCCGAAGCCGCTGTACGTCTGGGCGATCGGCTCGTGCGGGCGGTACCAGCCGAGGCCGAGCGGCTCGTCGACGCCGACACCGGCGTCCACGAACCGGCGCAGCACGCTCGAGGCCAGCCGTCGGGTCTCCCCCGGGCGCAGCGCGCTCACGCCGGACACCTCGGCGCACCACAGCGACGCCAGGGCCGCGGTCCGGTACGTGAGCGACCGACCGACGTGCAGCAGCGAGCCGTCCGGCGCGATCAGGTCCGCGAACGAGTCGGTGAACTCGTGCAGCCGTTCGAGGTGCCGCTGCCCCTCCGCCGTCGCCGTCCGGTCCGTCATCCGGTACCAGGACCACAGGTACGGGTGGATGGCCCACGCGTTGTAGTGGTCCAGGGCGTGCTCGGGCCCGTCCGTGTACCACCCCTGCTCCAGGTACCAGGACTCGACCCGTGCGACGTTGCGGGTCCCGGTGCACCCGCTCGTGTCCTCACCGACCGACCGCAGGAACCCCTCCGCCATCGCGGGGAAGAGCTGCCAGTTGTTGTGCCAGACCTCGAGCCGGGCGTGGTGACGGAGCCAGGCGGCGATCTGCTGCTGCTCCGGACGGGTCAGGCCCGCCCAGAGCCGGTCGCGGCTGACGTCGAGTCCGAACGCGATGTTCGCGGCCTCGACGATCGAGTTCGTCACCCCCGTCACGGGCTGCCGGCACGTGACGCCGAGCGGCCACGCCTCGGCGCCGTCGGGCTGTGTCCCCGCGAGCAGCGCCCGCGCGTACCGCTCCAGCACGGCGTCCGACTCCGGGCCGTCGACGCCCGCGATCACCGGCGCCGCCAGGAGGAACGAGCGCCCGATCGCCTCCATGCTCTCGCGCCGCTCGCCGTCGCCCGTGACCCGGCCGGGCGGCCGCGGCGCGGCACCGCCGGGGCTGCGGTACCGGTGCAGCTGGTCGAGCCAGCGGAACGCGGTCGCCTGCCAGTGCGCACGTGTCCAGCCCGTGTGCGGGGATCGGTCGTGGTCCGGTGCCGGCAGCTCGAACGGCGGCAGCGGTGCGGGCATGGAGGACCTCCTCGTCGTGGCCCACATGCTCTCGTGCCGCTCGGGGGCTGCGTCAACCCGGACCGCCGGGATGTTCGGAATCTGATCGGATCGGGCCGTCGACGGCTGCGTCCCCACGCCGCGTCCACCGGGAACGACGAAGGCCCGGTCCGTGTGGACCGGGCCTTCGTGCCGGTGCGGAGACGGAGGGATTTGAACCCTCGGTCCCCTCAAAGGGGACTCCACCTTAGCAGGGTGGTGCACTCGGCCTGACTATGCGACGTCTCCAAGCACTCTCGCGAGCGCTGCGACCACCATACAGGAGGAGCGGCGCGGGTTCGACCCGGCGGGTCGCCCGCGCGCGCCACACCACCGGGAAGCCGGTCCCCCGAAGTGGGGACGCGGAGGGCTTGTCGCCACGTACCCCGGTGCATAGCATCGACGGGACGCGGCGATCACGTTCCGGGGCAGAGCCCCCTTGTCGCGACACAGCACCCGAGCGTCGTTCCCCGAGGCCGTGGCACCCGCGCACCCGATCGCGGAGCGCCCGCCCGGGGAGCGGCCCGAGGGTGCCCGAGTCCGGGGAGCGGCCCGTGTCCGGTCAGGACCCGAAGGCCGTCGAGCAGGTCTGCTGGTCGGCGGACTGCCCCTGGAGGCCCTCGATCGCCGACGGGGTCGCCGACGGCGTCCGCGCGTCCGACGACGCGGAGGCCGAGCCGGTCCCGGGTGCCGATGCCACCCCGGTGACCCCCTCCGCGGAGTAGTCCGCTGCGGCGGATTCCGACGCGGACGTTTCCGCCGCGGCGGATCCCGACGCGGACGCGTCCGCCGCGCCAGCGCCCGCCGCGGACGGTGTAGGTGCCGCGGCGTCCGCCCCCTCGGGTGCCGTCTCGGCTCCGATGCCGGTGCTGTCGGCGCCGAGCGAGAACGACTGGTCGGCCTCGATGCGGGCGAAGAGCTCATCGGCCACGGCGGTCGTCGGCTGCACCTTGCCGGCGTAGACACCGGTGCCGCCGGTCGTGCCCGGGTACTGCACGAAGTTCACGCGGGACAGCGGGAGGTCCTGCAGCGCACGCCCCATCTGGACCATGGTGCCGAGGTCACCGAGGCTCTGCGAGAGCTGCATGTTCGACGCCGCGGCGCGGGCGAGCTTGTAGAGCCTGGCCGGCGAGGTGAGGGTCTCGTCCGACTTCACCCGCCGCAGCAGCGAGGACAGGAAGACCTGCTGGCTCGAGATCCGGCCGAGGTCCGAGCCATCCCCGACACCGTGGCGGCTCCGCAGGAAGGCCAGCGCCTGGTCGCCCTGCAGGGTCGAGGTCCCCGCGGGGAGGTCCAGGCCGGTGTACCGGTCGTGGATCGGCTGTGCGACGCAGACGGGGACACCCCCGATCGCGTTGGACATCTCGATGACCCCGCGGAAGGACACGGCCGCGGCGTACTGGATGTCGAGACCGGTGAGCCCCTGCGTGGTCTGGACGACGCAGTTGAGGCCACCCTCGCCCCACGCCGTGTTGATCGGTTGCGCCGCCATGGCCGGGGTCGTCTCGGAGCCGTCCGCCTTGGCACACGCCGGTATCGGGGTGACGAGGTCCCGCGGGATGCTGACGGCGGTCGCGTTCGTGTGGTCGGCCGAGACGTGCAGCAGGATGTTGACGTCGTTGAGGGTCGCGTCCCGCTGGCCGTACGCCGTCCCCTGGTCCGGGTCGTTGTCGGTCCCGACGACGAGCACGTTGAAGCCGCCGCGGTAGGAACTGAGTGCGGTGCCCTTCGCCTTCACTGCCGGCTGCCCCTGGATGACGACCCCGTCGCCGAGGTCGTCGTTCACCTGCTGGGCGGCGATCGCAGCGACCGACGCCGAGCTCGCGAGCGCGACGGCGACCACGCCGGAGAGCGCCTTCGTCACCGTGCGCACGGGGTGCCTGCGTCGCAGCCGCCCGTGTCGGGCGATCCCGGGTGCACGGTTGAGTCGGTGCGATCGGTCGCGGACGTCGTTCACGGTCACTCCCTGCAGTGGCTGGCGGAACCGCAACAGGGTGCCCGCACCGACCTTGCCGTTCCGTGCGAGACCACCCGGCACGCCCGCCCGCCGGTGGCCCCGTTCCCCACCGGACCAGAGCGGGTGCCCCCTGAACGACCGGACAGGATCAGGCGGATGCCGCCACGCGGAACCGTTCGGGGAGCGCGATGAGTGCGTCCGCGAGTTCGGCGAGGAGCACCCCGCACGCGTCGACGTCGTCGCACGCCGCGGCCTGACGCGCACGACCCAGCAGCGCGACGCGGTACCCGCGGTCGACCAGCGCGTCGATGCCGTTCGCGACCGCGACGTCATCGGTGAAGAAGACGTCGAGCACGACCTGCTGCGACACCAGCCAGTCCGCGCTCACCGATGCACCCTTCCGCCGGAGGTACCACGCGCTCACCTCGACGAAGGCGCCGGCCTCGGTCAGACACTCGCGCAGCCAGACCGGGTCGAACCGGTCGGTGGTGGCGCTCCCGCAAGAGGGCGGGGTGTGCAGCATGCTCCGTGCGATGCGGAGTCGCTCGGTCATCTGGCCGACCGACCAGTGTGCGATGACGACCCCGATGTAGCGCTGGACCGACACGAGGCCGAAGCTCTCGAGTGGCACGAGGGCTTCACGCACCGGCGTCCGCGACACGCCCATGGTCTCCGCCAGGGCATCGAGCCGCAGCCGCTGCCCTCGGCGGTAGGTCCCGCGCAGGATGTCCTCGAGCAGCCGCAGGAAGACCGCGTCGCGCAGCAGGCTCCGCCGCACGCCGAGCGGCTCCGCACCACGAGCAGCTCGTGCTCCCCCGCTCAGTTGCGTCCGCCGACCGTCCTTCGCCATACGGTCAGCGTCACCCACGGCGCGGTCCCGCGGGCATCGTGGGCGGGCAACCGTGGACCGGTCGCAGGGTCGTCGCGCTGTGGAGGAGTGTCATGGGAGCACGGTGGCAGAGCTGCCACCGTGCTCCCAAACACTCCGGATACAGAATGTCAGCGGCGGGCGGCGTCGTCCTTCCCGGTGAGCACCGAGAGCGGTTGAGTGACGTCCTCGAGCCCCTTCCGGGCGGCGTCGACCCCGAAGACCAGGGCGATGACGCCGCCGATGATCATCACCGCCGAGCCCAGCAGGTACCCCCAGAACAGTGGCTCGCGGGACGATCCGTCACCGATGAACGCGCCGTAGATCGCCGGGGCGATGGCGCCGAAGATCTGCGCCAGCGCGAAGAAGTACGAGATCGCCTGGGACCGCAGCTCGAGCGGGAATATCTCCGACACCGTCAGGTAGGCGCTCGACGCTCCCGCGGAGGCGAAGAAGAACGACACGCACCAGAACACGACCTGCACGGTGGCGCTGATCGCGTCCGCCCGGAACAGGAACGCCGAGGTGGCGAGCACGAGTCCGGAGACCAGGTAGGTGAGGAAGATCATCTGGCGACGGCCCCAGGTGTCGAAGAACCGCCCGAGGATGATCGGACCCAGCAGGTTCCCGATCGCGAACGGGAAGAAGTAGATCGACGTCTGCGAGGTCTTCAGTCCGAAGAAGTTCGTGAGCACGAGCGCGTACGTGAAGAAGATCGCGTTGTACAAGAACGCCTGGGTGATCATCATCGTGGCGCCGACGAGCGTGCGGGACGGGTACTGCTTGAACAGCACCTTGACGATCGCGAGGAACCCGACCCGGTCGGTCGGTGTGACCTCCATCGCCTTCGACTGGTCCACGTCCGGCAGCCGGTGCCCGGTGGTCTCCTCGACGGACGCCTCGATGCGCGAGACGGTCGCCTCGGCCTCCTCTTCCTTGCCGTGCGTCATCAGCCACCGAGGACTCTCGGGGATGTGTCGCCGCAGGAAGATGATGGCGATGCCGAGCACCGGTCCGAGGAAGAAGCCGATGCGCCACCCGACGTTCTCGGCGAAGTACGCCGTGTCGAGCAGGTAGATGTTCGCGAACGCACCGAGGGCGGCACCGCCCCAGTACGTGCCGTTGATGGCGATGTCGACGTGGCCGCGGTACTTCGACGGGATCAGCTCGTCGATGGCGGAGTTGATCGCGGCGTACTCGCCACCGATGCCGAGTCCCGCGACGAACCGGAAGACCGCGAGGAACCAGAAGTCCTGGGCGAGCCCGGCGATCCCGGACCCGATCAGGTAGATCGCGAGCGTCAGGATGAACAGCTTCCGCCGGCCCAGGCGGTCCGACATCCGACCGAACACGAGCGCGCCGACGACCTGCCCCACCAGGTAGATCGTCCCGAGGGACGTGACCTGCTGGGTCGACAGCCCCAGGTCGGCTTGGAACCCCGCGTTGGAGACGATCTGGATCTCGAGACCGTCGAGGATCCAGGACACCCCCAACCCGACGACGACGCTCCAGTGGAACCGGGTCCACGGCAGGCGGTCCATGCGGGCCGGTACGAGACTTCTGACTGTGCTGCTCACGGATCGAGAAAGTACGCCGCGAACGCGCAGTTGGTTCGCAGACAGAAGTACCCCGACGCGGAGCCGGATCCCCCTACTCGAATCCGGCTCCGTCGTCGGTCCCTTGATCATCGCAACTGTCACGGGATGCCACAAGTGGCCCACTGCGTGGTGCAGCTCCGTCGCTGCAGCTCCGACGTGCCCCGTGTCGGAAGCGCGGCGTAACGTCACGCCCGTGACCCGACCCACCATGAGAACGGTCGGCGAGCTCCGCGCTGCTGGGCACGTCCAGAAGTCGGTCCGCGCCGAGATCCGCGACAACCTCCTCCAGGCCCTCCGTGAGGGCCGTGACCCGTGGCCCGGCCTGCACGGCTTCGAGACCACCGTGATCCCCCAACTCGAACGCGCCCTCATCGCCGGCCACGACGTCGTCCTGCTCGGCGAACGCGGCCAGGGCAAGACCCGGCTCCTCCGCACGCTGCAGGGCCTGCTCGACGAGTGGACGCCGGTGATCGCCGGCTCCGAACTCGGCGAGCACCCTTACGAACCGATCACCACCGCGAGCCGACGGCGGGCCGACGACCTCGGCGACGCGCTGCCGATCGCGTGGCGGCACCGCGACGACCGCTACGTCGAGAAGCTCGCGACACCGGACACGAGCGTCGCGGACCTGATCGGCGACGTCGACCCGATGAAGGTCGCGGAAGGGCGCAGCCTCGGCGACCCCGAGACGATCCACTTCGGCCTGGTCCCGCGCGGCCACCGCGGCATCGTGGCGATCAACGAGCTGCCCGACCTCGCCGAGCGCATCCAGGTCGCGATGCTCAACGTGATGGAGGAGCGCGACGTCCAGATCCGCGGCTACGTCCTGCGGCTGCCGCTGGACGTCCTCGTCGTCGCCAGCGCGAACCCCGAGGACTACACGAACCGCGGCCGGATCATCACTCCGCTGAAGGACCGCTTCGGTGCCGAGATCCGCACCCACTACCCGATCGAGCTCGACGACGAGGTCGCGGTCATCCGCCAGGAGGCCCAGCTCACCGCCGACGTGCCGGACGCACTCATCGAGATCCTCGCCCGGTTCACGCGCGCGCTCCGGCACTCGAGTGCGGTCGACCAACGTAGTGGCGTCAGCGCACGGTTCGCGATCGCCGGGGCCGAGACCGTCTCCGCCGCTGCGGTGCACCGGGCGGCACGTCAGGGCGAGGAGCACGCGGTCGCGCGCCCGATCGACCTGGAGACCGCGGTCGACGTGCTCGGCGGGAAGATCGAGTTCGAGAACGGTGAGGAGGACCGCGCGGACGAGGTCCTGGAGCACCTGCTCCGCACCGCGACCGCCGAGACGGTGCGCGAACGGTTCCGCGGCATCGACTTCGGCATCCTGGTCGACGCCCTGGACGGCGGCCGGATGGTCACCACCGGCGAACAGGTCAGTGCGCGGGACTTCCTGGCGGGTCTGCCGCCGATCGGCGAGTCCGACCTGTACGACCAGGTCTGCGACCGGCTCGGCGCGACCGACGACGGTGCCCGCGCGGGTGCGATCGAGCTCGCACTCGAGGGGCTCTTCCTGGCGCGCCGCATCAGCAAGGAGTCCGGCGGGGGCGAAGCCGTCTATGGCTAGCCGGCAGAACCGCCGCCTCACCCGCGACAGCCGGTACGGGCGGTACGCGGGCGGGCCCGACCCGCTCGCGCCCCCGGTCGACCTGGCCGAGGCGCTCGACGCCATCGGCGAGGACGTCATGGGTGGCACGTCCCCCGAGCGGGCGCTGCGTGAGTTCCTGCGGCGCGGCGGCCGGACCCAGCGCGGCCTCGACGACCTCATGCGTCGTGTCGCCGAGCGCCGCCGAGCGCTCACGACCAGGAACAACCTCGACGGCACGCTGCAGCAGGTCGGGCAGCTCCTCGACGAAGCGGTGCTCGCGGAGCGGGGCGAACTGGCCCGCAACGTCGATCTCGACGACGGCGACCGTGCCCTGGCCGAGATGCAGCTCGACAGCCTCCCGCCGTCCCCCGCGGCCGCCGTGCAGGAGCTCGCCGGGTACGACTGGACGAGCCCGACCGCGCGGCAGAAGTACGAGGAGATCAAGGACCTGCTCGGGCGCGAGGTCCTCGACCAGCGCTTCGCCGGCATGAAGCAGGCGCTCGAGAACGCGACGGACGAGGACCGCGCCGCCGTCTCCGAGATGATGCGCGACCTGAACGAGCTGCTCGAGGCGCACCGCGCCGGGACCGACACGCAGGAGCAGTTCGACGACTTCATGGCGGAGCACGGACAGTACTTCCCGTCGAACCCGAAGGACGTCGAGGAACTGCTCGACGACCTCGCAGCCCGTGCCGCGGCCGCCCAGCGGATGCGGAACTCGATGACCCAGGAGCAGCGGGACGAACTCGACGCGCTCGCCCAGCAGGCGTTCGGCTCACCCGACCTGATGGGCCAGCTCGGGCAGCTGGACGGCAACCTGCGAGCGCTCCGGCCCGGCGAGGACTGGGGCGGGTCCGAGCGGATGGAGGGCGACCAGGGGCTCGGCCTCGGGGACGGCACCGGGGTCTTCCAGGACATCGCGGACCTCGACGCCCTGGCGGAGCAGCTCGCCCAGTCCGGCCCCGGGTCCGACCTCGACGATCTCGACCTGGACGCGCTCGCCCGGCAGCTCGGGGACGACGCCGCGGTGGACGCGCGGACGCTGCAGCAGCTCGAGAAGGCCCTGCGGGACTCGGGCGCCGTCCGCCGCGGTTCCGACGGCCAGCTCCGGCTCACGCCGAAGGCCATGCGGCAGCTGGGCAAGAGCCTGCTCCGGGACGTGGCCGAGCGGATGTCGGGCCGACAGGGCGCACGTGACCTCCGGCGGTCCGGCGCCGCGGGCGAACCGTCCGGGTCGACCCGGTCGTGGACGTACGGCGACACGGAACCGTGGGACGTCACCCGCTCGGTCACGAACGCCCTGACCAGGACCGCTGCCGAGGGACGCACCGGCCCCGGTGTGCGCCTGACGGTCGACGACGTCGAGGTGCAGGAGACCGAGGCCCGGACACAGGCCTGCGTGGCGCTGCTCGTCGACACGTCGTTCTCGATGGCGATGGAGGACCGCTGGGTCCCGATGAAACGCACCGCCCTCGCCCTGCACACCCTGGTGTCGACACGGTTCCGCGGGGACGACCTGCAGCTCATCGCGTTCGGTCGCGAGGCCGAGGTGATGGACATCGACCAGCTCGTGGGCCTGGACGCGATGTGGGACAAGGGCACGAACCTGCACCACGCGCTGCTGCTGGCGAACCGGCACTTCCGGAAGCACCCGACCCAGCAGCCGGTGCTGCTCGTCGTCACCGACGGTGAGCCCACGTCCCACCTGCAGCCGAACGGGCAGGTGTGGTTCGACTACCCGCCGGACCCGATCACGGTCGCGCTGACCGTCCGGGAGCTCGAGAACGCCGGTCGCCTCGGCGCGCAGACCACCTTCTTCCGGCTCGGCGACGACCCGGGGCTCGCACGCTTCGTCGGTGCGATGGCGCGCCGCGTGGACGGCCGTGTCGTCGCGCCGGAGAACGAGGACCTGGGCGTGGCGGTCGTGGACTCGTACCTCGGTTCGCGCCGCGGGGACTCGGCGCTGTTCTGAGGGACTGCCGGTCGGGAGGCGCGGTGCGGCCCCGCCCCGCGCCTCCCGGCCGGCGACCGCCTCAGAACAGCGGCCAGGGCACCGCCGGGCCGTTCCCGGGCGGTGGCGGGAAGATCCCGACCGCGCGGAGCGCCGCGCAGCGGGCGCGGAGCGTGTCGACCTCTGCGGGGGTGAGGTACTCCGAGAGCGCGGTGCCGAGCGGGCCGCGCAACGCCTCCGTCACGCGGTCGATGCCCTCGAGCTCGTCCGGCGTGAGCGGTTCGCCCACCCAACCCCAGAGGACGGTGCGCAGCTTGTGCTCGACGTGGAAGGTCAGCCCGTGGTCGACCCCGAAACGGTGACCGTCCGGCATCGCGAGCACGTGCCCGCCCTTGCGGTCCGCGTTGTTGACGACGACGTCGAACAGGGCCATGCGGCGGAGCTGCTCGGAGTCCTCGTGGACGAGCGTGACCGGCCGCTCGTGTTCGTCGATGGCCTCGAGCACGGGCAGCCACCCGTTCTCCGGCGCCTCGGCGACGTCGGGTGCGACGATGTCGACGGCGTCCTGCTCCGGGTCGACGTCCTGCCAGCGCTGGAGCATCCCGGGCCCGAAGGGGCCGTCGCCGAGCCACGTCTCCGGCACGATGTCCCACCCGAGGGCCTCCGACACCAGGTACGCCGCGACCTCGCGCCCGGCGAGCGTGCCGTCCGGGAAGTCCCACAGCGGTCGTTCGCCGTCGACGGGCTTGTAGACCACCGACCGACCGTCGAGCTCGGCGAGGAAGGTCGCGTTCGAGGCCTCGCGGATGCGCGCCCGGATCGTGACGTCGCTCATGCGGTGCCGGGCGGTCGCCCCGCGGCGACGATCTCCCGGGTCCGTTCGACGAAGGCACGGGCGGTCCCGACCGGGATCTTCACCTGGAACAGCTCGGCCGGTTCCGGGATCTCGACGACGGCTTCGAGCTCGCCGTCCTCGCCCGTCTCCTCCGAGACGATCTCGACCTCGTCGTCGATCGGGTACGCCTCGATCACGACCTGCGCGGTCGCCGGGTCGAACCCGAGGCTGAGCGCACCGGCTCGGAACTCGGGCTCCACCGGCTGGTCGAGCGGTTCCCCGTCGAACAGCTCGCGCGGGGCGGTCGGCGGGACGCTGAAGCGGTTGTCCTCGACCGTGGCGACCTCGTCGAGCAGTTCGTCGATCTTGTCCGCGAGGACGGCGGACTGCTCCTTCTCGAGGGCCACGCTGGTGACGCGCTTGCCGTCCCGGGCCTGCAGGTAGAACGCACGCTCCCCCGGCCGTCCGATCGTGCCGACGACGATGCGGTCCGGCCAGTCGAAGCCGTGGACGATGGTGGGCATACCCGAAGTGTAGGAGTCCCGGCCTGCGCTCGTTCAGGGTCTGTCAGTGCCCCGCACCGCCGCCGACCGCCGCGTCCGGGCTCGGCGCGGGAGCAGCCGCCAACCAGCCGAGGTCCCCCGAGTCGGTGTTCGTCGCGACGACCTCGGGGCGGTGCTCCCCGTAGCGCACGACCGACACCGACGCGGGGCCGACGGCGATCCGCTGGAACAGGTCGAGGTGCATCCCGAGGGCGTCGGCGAGCAGCGACTTGATGATGTCCCCGTGGCTGACGGCGACCCAGACCGCCGCCGCGCCGTGCTCCGCCGTGACCTCGGCGTCGATGCGCCGGACGGCCGCCACGGCCCGCGACTGCATGGTCTGCATGGACTCCCCGCCCGGGAACACCACGGCGCTCGGCGCGGACTGCACCGTCCGCCAGAGTGGCTCCTGCGCCAGGTCGGCGAGCTTCCGCCCCTGCCACTGCCCGTAGTCCGCCTCGGTGATGCCGCGCTCGACCCGGGTGCTGGGCGGGGCGGCCTGGGCGTCGGTGATCGCCCGGGCGGTCTGCCGACAGCGTTCCAGCGGGCTCGTCACCACGGCCGCGAGCGGCACGGCGGCGATGCGCTCGGCGGTCGTCCGGGCCTGCCGCCGCCCGACCTCGTCGAGCGCGACGCCGGGGGTCCGGCCCGCCAGGAGGCCGGTCGCGTTCGCGGTGGTGCGCCCGTGCCGGACGAGGAGGACGGTCGCCATGTCGTCGATCCTAGGCACCCGCTCTTGACGCGCTCAGCGTTGGAACGTTTCGATGGGGGCATGACCGTGCGCCACCGCGCAGCACTCTTCGCCACGTCGACGATGACGGGTCTCGGGATCGCATCCTGGATCACCCGCACGCCGGCGGTCCGCGACGAGCTCGGTGCGTCGATCGAGGCGATGGGCCTGGTCCTGCTCGGGCTGTCGGTCGGTTCGATGATCGGGATCCTGGGCGCCGGCGCACTCGTCGCCCGGACCGGGACCCGCCCGCTCATCGTGCTCGGCGGCGCACTGCCCGTCCTCGGCATGCTGCTCGTCGCGCTCCTCACCCCGGCGCAGAGCACCGCGGGGGTGTGGGTCGGCCTGTTCTGCGTCGGCTTCGGGTCCGGGGTCGCCGAGATCGGTCTGAACGTCGAGGCAGCCGCGGTCGAACGCGTGCTCGAACGGCCCGTCGTGCCCGTCCTGCACGCCTGCTTCAGCCTCGGGACCGTGCTCGGCGGTGCGCTCGGGATCGCCCTCACCGCCGCCGGGGTGCCCCTGGTGGCGCACCTGCTGCTCGTCACCGCGCTCATGGCGGGTCTGGCCGGGTTCGCCGCGACGGGCGTCCGCCCCGTGCCGCGCGAACCGTCCGGAGACGCGACCGCGGGCGGCACCGGGCCTCGACCGCGGTCCGTCCTCACCGTGCAGGTCCTGCTCATCGGGGTGATCACCCTCGCCATGGCGTTCGCGGAGGGTGCTGCCAGCGACTGGCTCCCGCTGCTCGTGACGAGCGACCACGACGCTCCCGAGGTGGTCGGGTCGCTGGTCTTCACCGGGTTCGCGCTGGCGATGTTCATCGGTCGCACCGCGGGGACGCCGCTCGTCGCCCGGTTCGGGCGGACGTCCGTGATCCGGTGCTGCGCCGCAGTGGGTGCGGTCGGGGTCCTCACCGTCGTCCTCGCGGCGAACCCGGTGCTCACCGCCGTGGGCGCCGGCGTCTGGGGGCTGGGCATCGCGATGGGGTTCCCGCTCGCGATCTCCGCCGCCGGCGACCACCCCACCGACGGCGACCGCCGCGTGTCGCTCGTGGCGACGGCGGGCTACGTCGCGTTCCTCGCCGGGCCGCCGCTCCTCGGGTTCCTCGGCGAGCACCTCGGACTGCAGGCCGCCATGCTCGTCCCGGCCGCGCTGCTGGTGGTCACGGTGTGCATCGCCGGCGCCACGCGGTCGGCGCCGCGTCGGGAACCGGTCGCTCCCGCGACCCCGGCGTGACGGGAATCGGACAGCGTTTCGTGCCGTGGTGGCGCTCCACCAGGATGGAGCGGTGCTCGTCTCCATCGTCTACATGAGCCGCGCCGCCGTCCCCTTCGACGACGCAGGCCTCACCGAGCTCCTCCGCGAGGCACGGCTCCGCAACGAGGCCCTGGGGGTCTCCGGCCTGCTCGTGGCGAAGGGCGGACGCTTCATGCAGCTGCTCGAGGGACCGGCGTGGAGTGTCGACGACCGGTTCCAGGCGATCGCCAGGGACACGCGCCACGGCGAGGTGAAGTCGCTCATCCGCGAGGACATCGACCGTCGGCGCTTCGACGGGTGGTCGATGGCGTACCGCGCACTCGACGACGGCGACCTCGCACACGAGGAGGGCTTCAGCCCGTTCCTCCGGGGCGACCAGGACTTCCCGCGGTCGTTCGACCGGACGAGCGCGGCCTGGCTCCTCAAGTGGTTCCGCGACCGCGAGCTCACCGACCGCTGACCCTCAGGCGGGGAAGGCCTCGGCGACGTACCCGAGCAACCGTTCCCGGTGCCTCGGCGCCGCGATGCCCGCGAGGAGCACCCGCCAGAGCGTCACGACGGACGGGTACAGGTCGGCCCGGCCCGTCCGGACCCCCGACACGAGCTGCACACCCGTGAAGTACGGGACGGTCGTGGCGCCGAGCTGCTCGGCGGTCAGGTCCGTACGGAGTTCCCCGGCGGCGAAGGCGAGCCGGAAGACGTCGACGATGTCGGCGATCCACTGCTCGTAGAACGACGCCGTCGCGCCGGAGAACTCGCCGCGCTCGAGTGACAACCGGATGCCGGCCCGGACGACCGGGTCCGTCAGGAGCAGGTCGGCGATCCCCCGCGACGCGTCCACGAGCGCACACACCGGGGACGACTGCGTGTGACTGACGACGGCGAAGGTCCGGGCGTTCTGCTCGTCGATCACCGCCAGGGCGAGCTGCAGCTTCGTGCCGAAGTGGAAGTGCAGCGCCCCCTGGGAGACCCCGGCGTTCCGGGCGACCGCGGTCGTCGTGGCCGCGCCGTACCCGACGCGGTCGAACTCCTCGGCCGCGGCCACCAGGATCTGCTCGCGTCGCTCCACGTGACCAGTCTCACCGACGCGCGCCGCGCAGCCGACCGGCACCGCGCCTCCAGTCCGGGGGTCGGCCGGGCCGTCAGGCGGCGTGACGCGCCAGGGTGATGCGTTCCTCCGGCAGGTCCAGCAGGTCGCGGCCGCGGAACCAGCGCAGCAGCCAGTCGGCCGGCGAGCCGGCGAGGCCGTCCGGCAGCGTCGACCGGCGCTGCAGGAACCCGCTGAAGCCCGGCTCGTCGCGGACGTCGTCGTCGGTGGGGTTGCCGAACGCCATCGCCCAGCCGTCGAAGCGCCGGGTGTCGATGTCCTCGCGCGACAGCGACCGGACGTCGCGGTGTCGCGGGTCGCGTTCGATCGCGGCGTACCGGTCCTCGACACTCCACGTCGGTCCCTCGAGGACCTGCATGAACCGGCCGCCCTTCGCGAGCAGCAGCCCGGAGACCCCGAGCGCGTCGTTGCGCAGCCGGGCCTCGCGGAGCATGTCGACGAGCTGGGCGTCGGTGAGGTCGTCGACGGCGACGGACATGTACACGAGTGAGGTGAGGGAAGCCATTGCCCGCAGTCTCGTTCCTGCCCGCCCGGACGGTCAACGACGATCGTCCGCAGACCGCACCGGGACGGACGGGAGGCGCGGGTCGGCCCGGACGCCGCGCCTCCCGTCCGCCACGCGGTGCGTCAGGTGAGGGCCAGCAGGTTGTTGACCTGCTCGTTGACCGACGTCAACGACGAGACCGGCTCGCCGTTGGCGTACACGTCGTCGAAGGCGGGCTGCAGGAGGGCCTGCACGTCAGCGGGGTTGCGCGTGACGGGGAACAGGAACGTGGTCTGCTCCTCCACCTGCCGGGTGAACGCGGAGACGTCCAGTCCCCGCTCCCGGAACGAGGCGACGGCCGCCTCCGTGCCCGCGGGCCGGGCGGGGAACACGATGCCGGCCTCGCCGACGATGCGCTGGGCGCGGTCGCTGCCGAGGAACGCGACCCACAACGCCGCTGCCTCGGGGTCCTTCGCCTGCTTCGTGACGGAGTCGCCGAGCCCGTTGAACATCGAGGCCCGCTTGCCGGTCGGGCCGATCGGCGTGGGCGCCACCGCGATGTCGAGGTCTTCCATCCCGAGGTACGTGCCGATCATCCACGAGCCGTTGAAGGACAGCGCGCACTTGCCCGCACCGAGCTGGACGTCGGGACCGCTCGTCGTCGAGAAGACGCCGTACTTCGCCATGTAGCCCTTGTCGGCGAGCCCGTAGTACCAGGCCAGCGTCTGCTGCACCGCGCGGTCGTCGTAGCGGAACCGGTCACCCCAGGGGTTCTCGTTCGTGTAGAACCAGTCGATCGACCCGGTGAACGGCGACCACTGCGTCTGCCCGAACCCGTCGCCGCCGGAGCCGTTCGACGAGATCCCGTAGACCTCGACGTCGTCCTTGTCGAACCCGGGCTCGTCACCGCGGCGTCCCTTCCGGTCGACGGTCAGCCGCGCGAGCATGCGCTCGAACGACCCGCCGTCGTCGGGGTTCCACTCGAGGTCCTGCAACTCGGACTCGTCGACGCCGGCCTTCGCCATCGCCTTCCGGTCGTAGAACATCGCGATCGTGTCCCAGTCCTTCGGCGAGCCGTAGCGGTGACCGTCCTGCCCCTTCCACAGCTCGGCGAGCCCGGACTGGTAGTCGGCGTCCCGGATGCCCTTCGTGGCGTCGAGTTCGTCGAGCCGGTACAGGACGTCGAGGTCGGCGTACTGCGGGAACTTCGTCAGGTGGTCGGTGAAGACGTCGGGTGCCGTGCCGGCGATGAACCCGGCGGTGAGCTTCGTCCAGTAGTCGTTCCACCCGAGCTGCGTGATGCGCACCGTGATGTCGGGGTGCTCCTCGTGGAACGCGTCGGCCACGGCCTGGTAGGCGGGCAGCTGGTTCGAGTCCCACAGCCAGTAGCTGACCGTCCGCCCGCCGGAGCCGCCGCCCCGGGCACGGTCCGGGGAGGAGCACGCGGCGAGCGTGGCGAGGGCGAGGGCGGAGGCGCCGCCGGCGAGGAGCGCGCGGCGGGAGAGCTGGTTCGTCATGGTCGTCCTACTTGATGCCGGAGAAGCCGATGGAGTTGACGATGCGCTTGGCGAAGACGCCGAACAGCACGATCATCGGGAGCGCCGCCACGAGCGTGGCGGCCATGAGTCCCGCCCAGTCGGTGCCGGACTGCGGGGACTGGGACTTGAAGACGCCGAGCGCGACGGTCAGCACGCGTGAGCTGTCCGTGTACGACACCATGAGCGGCCAGAAGTAGTCGTTCCAGCTCGTGATGTACGTCAGGACGGCGAGGGTCGCGATCGGCGCGGACGCCATCGGCAGGACGAGCCGGAAGAAGACCCGGACCTTCCCGGCGCCGTCGATGAGTGCCGCCTCCTCGACCTCGCGGGAGATGCCGAGGAAGAACTGCCGCAGGAAGAACACCGCGAACGGCGTCATGAACATGGTGGGCAGCGCGATGCCGAGCAGGTTGTCGACGAGCCCGAGCTCCTTGATGAGCGCGAAGTTCGGCAGCAGCGTGAAGATCGCGGGCACCATGAGGCCGGCGAGGAAGACCGCGAAGACCCGGTCGCGCCCCGGCCAGCGGAGCCGGGCGAAGGCGTACGCGGCGGCGGCAGAGAAGAACACCTGCCCCACGGTGACCATGGTCGAGACGAGCACGGAGTTGAGCAGGTACCGCCAGAAGTCGATGGCGGCGCCCGAGCCGCCCTGCGCGAGCGCCTCTTCCGTGGACTGCAGGCCGAACACCCGCTCGAAGCCGCCGAGGCTCGGGTCCACCGGCAGGAGCGAGGTCGGGTCGGAGTTGATCGCGCCGTTGGAGGACAGCGCGGTGCGGAGGATCCAGTAGAAGGGGAACAGGGTGACGACGACGACTGCGATCATCGCGATCCAGGCGAGGACGCGGCCGACGGACGGGCGGCGACGGTGGCCGGCACCGGGACGCGGCGGGCGCTTCGTGGTGACGGAACGGGTGGCTGTGGTGGTCACGGTGGTCCCTCCTCAGTCCAGGTCCGACTCGCCGGAGCGGGTCAGCCGGTACTGGATGATCGTGATGACGCCGAGGACGACGAGGAGCGCGACCGAGACGGCGGACGCGTAGCCGAACTGGAACCTGCCGAAGGCCAGGTTGTAGATGTAGTTCTGCACGACGTTGGTGGCGTTCGCGGGGCCGCCCTGCGTGGTGACCGCGACGGTGTCGAACACCTGGAACGAGCCGATCACGGTGATGATGAGCACGAGCGACAGGATCGGGCGGAGCAGCGGCACGGTGATCCGCCAGAACATCTTCCACTCGCTCGCCCCGTCGATCCGCCCGGCCTCGTAGACCGTCTCGGGCAGCGACTGCAGGCCCGCGAAGATGAGGAGCGCCGTGTAGCCGACGTGGCGCCACACGTTGATGAGCGCGATCGAGGGGATCCCCCAGACGTCGCTCTGCAGGAACGGGATGCGGTCGAACCCGAGGAACGCGAGCAGTTCGTTGCCGATGCCGAGCTGCGTGTCGAGGATCCAGAGCCACACCAGGGCCGCGACGACGTTCGACACGAGGTAGGGCGCGAGGACGATCCCGCGCATGAAGGTCGACTTCGTGAGCCGGTGCATCATCACCGCGATGAAGAGCGCCACGATGGTCTGGATGCCGATGTTGAGCACGACGTACTCGACCGTGACGCCCATCGAGTGCCAGAAGATCCGGTCCTGGACGAGGCGGGCGTAGTTCTGCAGCCCGGTGAACTCGGGCGCGGTGAGCAGGTTGTAGGACGTGAAGCTGAGGTAGATGCCCCGGATCGTGGGCCACGCGAGGAACACCACGAACCCGACGGCGGCGGGGGCGATGAACACCAGTGCCAGCCAGAGGTCGTTCCTGGGCCGTCGTCTCGGGCTCGTGGTCCGGGCACGGGTGAGGTCGGCGGTCCGACTTCGTCTCGTGCGTGGTGTCGACAGGGTTTCCGTTGCCATCGCGACTCCTTCGTCTGCGGTGGACTGGCTGCGGCAGTCCGTGAGCCGGGAATCTACACGTGGGGAATGGTCCTGGCAAGGGTCGATCTGGTGGGGAGAATTCAGGGTTGTCACGAGTAGACAAGCGTGTGAGGATGACGGTCGATCGCAACGGAGCGACGCTCCCCTCATCCCGGAAAGGTCACTGATGATCTCCATCGCCATGGTCGGCGCCGGCCAGTTCTCGCCCCAGTTCGCCAAGCTCTTCAAGCTGCACCCGGACGTCGACCGCGTCTTCGTGACCGACCTCGTCGAGGACCGGGCCTCGGAACTCGTCGAGACGGAGCACCTCGACGGCACGTTCCCCGACTTCGAGGCCGCGCTCGCGTCCGACGTCGACGCGGTCGCGATCTTCACCCAGCGCTGGACCCACGGACCGCTCGTCGTGCAGGCGCTCCGCGCGGGCAAGCACGTCTACTCGGCGGTGCCCATGGCCGTCTCGGTGGACGAGATCCGCGCGATCATCGACACGGTCCGCGAGACCGGCCTGACGTACATGATGGGCGAGACGAGCTACTACAACCCCGCGACGGTGTACGCCCGCTCGAAGGTCGCCGAAGGGGCGTTCGGCCGCGTGTTCTACGCCGAGGGCGACTACGTGCACGACATGGACCTCGGCTTCTACGCCGCCTACCAGTACAGCGGCGGCGAGGACTGGAAGCGCACCGCCAGCTACCCGCCGATGCTCTACCCGACGCACTCCGTCGGTGGCGTCCTCGGCGCGATCCCCGGCCACGCGGTCAGCGTCAGCTGCATCGGCGTCAAGGACGACCGCGGCGACGGCGTCTTCGACAAGGACGTCAGCCAGTTCGACAACGACTTCTCGAACGCGACGGCCCTGTTCGAGCTCGACAACGGCGGGGTCATGCGCATCAACGAGATGCGCCGGGTGGGCTACCCCTCGCACATCCGTGAGTCCCGGTTCCGGTACTTCGGCACGGAGGCCAGCTTCGAGCAGCTCGCCCGCGTGAGCGTCTGGCAGGACAAGCACGACGTGCACGACATCAGCGACCAGATCAGCACGCAGGCGACCATGTCCCTCGACGACCCGCGCCTGGCGAACGTCGACCCGGCGCTCCGTGACGCCTTCGCCTCGGGCTACGCCGCTGTCCACGACACCTCGCGCCTGCCCGAGGAGTACGCGGGGGTGCCGACCGGGCACGAGGGCAGCCACCAGTTCCTGGCCGACGACTTCGTGCGCGCCGTCGTCGACCGCACCCTGCCCCCGGTGAACGCCTGGACCGCGGCACGCTTCACGCTGCCCGGCATCGTCGCCCACCAGTCCGCGCTTCGAGGTGGCGAGCGGCTCGAGATCCCGGACTTCGGCGACGCGCCGCAGCCGGTGGACGCACCCGCGTCCGTCGGCGCGACCACCGCCGTCTAGGATCACAGCAACGACGGTCGTCCGGGTGCCGGTCCGCGCGGACCGGCACCCGAACGGTATCCAGGAGGCGTCCGTGACCAGCCCGACCACCCCCAGGGCGGTCACGCGCGCGGACGTCGCCCGGTACGCCGGCGTGAGCACCTCGGTCGTCAGCTACGTCGTGCACGACGGGCCCCGCCCCGTGGCGGCCGAGACGGCAGCCCGGGTGCGTGAGGCGATCCGGGTCCTCGGCTACCGGCCGAACGCGAGCGCACAGGCGCTCCGCACGGGGTCGTCGAAGATGCTCGGGCTGATCGTTCCCGAGCTCGAGAACCCGTTCTGGTCGGAGCTCGCGGTCGAGGTCACGCACGCTGCCGCAGCGCGCGGGTTCGACGTCCTGCTCGCCAACAGCGACGGCGAGGCGAAGCAGGAACGCGACAACCTGCGGACCCTGTCCGCACGCCAGGTCGACGGGATCATCGTCACGAGCATCATGACCCGGCCGGACCTGTCGACCGTCACGGACCCCGGCATCCCGATGGTGCTCCTCAACACCTTCTTCGAGGTCCCCGAGTACGCCAGCATCGGCGTCGACGCCCTGCGGGGGGCTCGGGACGGCACGGCGCACCTCGTCGAGCACGGCTACGACTCGATCGGTCTGCTCATGGGGCACACCGGGCCGATGGAGCTGCGCGAGCAGGGCTGGCTGCGGGCGCTCCGGGACGCGGGCCTGCCGGACGGACCGATCGTGCGTTGCGACTTCAACCGCCGCGGCGGGTACGAGGGCGGACTGCGGATGTTCGGCGAGGGCAAGGGCCCGCGGGCGGTGTTCGTCAGCTCGGACATGCAGGCGGTCGGTCTGCTCCGCGCGCTGTACGAACTCGGACTCCGGGCGCCGGACGACGTCGCGATCGTGTCGTTCGACGGTTCCGCCGAGTCGGACTACACCACCCCGCAGCTGACGGTCGTGCGGCAACCCACGGAGGCGATGGCCACGGCAGCGGTGGACCGTGTGCTCGGCCTCGAGCCGGACAACCAGTGGCACCGAGACCTGGTCCCCGCCGAGCTGGTGCTCGGTTCGAGCTGCGGGTGCGACGTGCGACGCTGACGCAGGACGCGTCGGGCGAGAGGTGCGGGCCCAGACCGCTGGCAGCCCCGCTGGCCAGCACGTGCGAGGATCGATCAGTGCACCACCCACCGATCGCGGTCGTCATCGCCGCCATGAGCGAAGAGGTCTCCGCGTTCGCGGGCCTGCTCGGCGGCACCCCCATCCTCGACGGACCGGTCGGCGGCCACGACGAGCACCACCTGCTCGACGTCGGCGGAGCGACGGTCGCCGTCCGCCGGAGCGGCATCGGGTTCACGAACGCGACCGCTGCCGTCGCGCACGCGTTCCACGACTTCGGCTCCGGGATCCCGGTGATCAGTGTCGGCACGGCCGGCGGACTCATGCACGGCGTCGCGATCGGTGACGTCGTCGTCGGCGACCGGTACGTGAACCTCAACGCCGACGCCACCGCGTTCGGCTATGCGCTCGGGCAGGTGCCGGGGATGCCCACCGGGTACGAGCCGGACCAGCGTCTGGTCGAGCTCGCACTCGCGTCGGACACCGGCTCGCCGCTCCGCGCCGCGACGATCGGGTCGAGCGAGATCTTCGTGACGGAGGGCCGCGCCCGCCTGCTCCGCGACGCGTTCCCGACGGTGGCCGCGGTCGACATGGAGTCGGCGGCGATCGCGCAGTTCGCGCACGTGCACGACATGCCGTTCGTGTCGGTCCGCTGCATCAGCGACCTCTGCGCGCCCGACGGTGACGAGTTCAAGGAGCACCTCGACGACGCGGCGGCGCGCGCCGCGCGCGTGGTCCACGACGTGGTGACCGGTCTCGTCGACTGAGGTCGTGCCCTGGTCGCGACCCTGCGACGGACGGAGGCTCGACACCAGCTGGTGTCGAGCCTCCGTCCGTCGTCTGGTGACTACGCCGCAGCGGGCTCCGTGATCGCGTCGCGCAGGGCGGACGCCGCCGCGGCGACGTCGTCGGCGCTGTAGATCGCGCTGCCGGCCACCGCGACGCGGGCGCCCGACGCCTGGACGGCGGCGATCGTGTCGGTGGTGATGCCGCCGGCGACGGAGAAGTCCACGCCGGAGGCCTCGCCGTCGTGCAGGAGCGTCTCGAACGTGAAGCCCTCCTCGGCCTGCTCGTCGAGGCCCGCGTGCATCTCGACGAACTCGACGCCGAGCGCGGTGACCTCCTTCGCGCGGGCGGCCTTGTCGGGGACGCCGATGAGGTCGACGACGATGCCCTTGCCGTGCGCCTTCGCGGCCTTCACCGCGCCGGCGATCGTGCTGTCACCCGCGACGCCGAGGACGGTGACGAGGTCGGCGCCCGCCCGGAAGGCGATGTCGGCCTCGAGCTCGCCGGCGTCCATCGTCTTGAGGTCGGCGAACACGACCTTGTCGGGGTGCGCCTCCTTGACCGCGGTGATCGCGGAGAGGCCGGCGCTCTTGATGAGCGGCGTGCCGAGCTCGATGACGTCGACGTACGGCGCGGCCTTGCTGGCGAGTTCGAGGGCGTGCTCGGTGGTCAGGGTGTCCATGGCGAACTGGAGCTGCATGGTGGTGTCCTTCCGGTGGTGGGTCATTCGAGGTTGGCGTGGCGGGGCCACAGCTCGTCGGCGGTCTGCCCGCTGCGTCGCCAGAGCGCGTGGAACAGGGCGTCCCCGAGCAGCGCGACCGTCTGCTCGAAGAGGCTGCCCGCGTACTGGGCCGAGGCCGTGCCCGAGCGGTCGGTCTTCGTCGCCGCCGGGATCACGAGGGTCGTGTCCGCGACCGCCGACAGCGGCGCGTCGTCCGTGGTCGACACCGCGAGCACCCGCGCACCGACGTCGGCCGCGGTCCTGGCCGCCCGGACGATGCCCCCGGTGGTGCCGGAGCCACTCGCGACGAGCAGCACGTCGCCGCGTGCGATCGCCGGGGTCGTGACCTCGCCGACGACGTGGACGTCGAGTCCGAGGTGCATGAGCCGCATCGCGGTCGACCGCAGGGCCAGACCGGACCGTCCCGCGCCGTGCACGAAGACGCGGTCGGCGGCGGTCAGGAGCTCGAGCGCCCGCTCGAACGGAGCCTGGTCAGCGGACCGGAGCGCGGCGAGGGCGTCGTGCAGTTCGTTGCCGATGGTCCCGAGGGCGTCGGCGACGGTGGTGTGGGGCATGCCGACGATCGTGGCCGGCTGCGCTGGTGGGCGCTGCTGCCCGGGCGCACGGTGTCCCCACCCGATCGGGTGGGACCAGCCCTTCGGGTGGGGCAGGTAGGTTCGGACACGTGGGATCGTCATCGAGCCGGGTCGCCGCGTCCGAGCACGCGCGGACCGTGGCTGAGCAGGCGGACCGGCACGCCCTGACGCTCGAGTCCGTGCTCGCCGCGCTGCGTTCCCCGCGGCTCTCCGACGCGGCTGCACGGACCGAGGCCGTCGAGATCGCCTCGGCTGCACTCGTCGAACTCCGGACCGTGACGGATCGTCAACGGAGCACCCTGCTCGAACCCGTGACCGGCGCGTTCTCGCGGCTCCGAGCCGACCTGCGACCCCTCGTCCGGTTCGGCGACCTCGACGTCCAGTTCGTCGAGCCGCCCGCCACCGGCCGTGCCCTCCCCGGCGACGTCGCACACAGCGCCCGCGCGATCGTCCGCACCGCCGTGCTCGCACTCGTCGACGGCGGTGCAGCCCGCCGGGTCCGGATCCAGTGGGACTGCGACGGACGCAACCTGCTCATGCAGCTCCGCGACGACGGAGCCGGCACCCTCGACGCCCACGACGACGCGATGCGGCCCATCGCGGAACGGGTCGTCGCGCTCGACGGCACCCTCCGCGTCGACTCCACGGCCGGATGGGGGTCGACCGTCGACATCTCCTTGCCGCTCGATCCGGCGCCGGGCAGCACCGACCTGCCGGCCGAGGGCGACCCGGCCCTGACCCAGCGGGAGCGCGACGTGCTGCGACTCGTCGTGACGGGTGTGGGGAACCGTGAGATCGCGGCGGGCCTCGGCATCAGCCCGAACACGGTGAAGTACCACGTGGCGAACCTGCTCCGGAAGCACGGGGCCCGGACCCGGGCGGAGCTGGCGGCGTTCAGCGTCCGGGTGTGACCGACGGGTCGGGCTGACCCGACCCACCCGCGCGTTCCGGTGGCTCCGGCGCGAGGACCTGGAACACCACGTGGTCGCGCCACTCCCCCGCGATGCGCAGGTACTGCGGCGCGTACCCGAAGCGCACGAAGCCGTTGCGTTCGAGCACCCGCTGCGACGCCGCGTTCTCGGGCAGGGTCTCCGCCTGCACCCGGTGCAGGCTGAGTCGCCCGAAGGCGTGCTCGAGCGCCGCAGCGACCGCCCGGGTGGCGTGTCCACGACCGACCCGGTCACCACGCACCCAGTAGCCCATCGCGCAGGACTGCAGCGCGCCCCGGGTGATGCCGCTCAGCGTCAACCGGCCGAGGAGCTCGCCGTCGTCCGACTCGATGACGAACGGTGCGCTGGCGCCCGAGGCCGCTGCCGCGAGCGCCGAACCGACGGCGACTCGCTGCCCGGCCTCGGTGAAGTAGGCGGGCGGCCGCGTCGGCTCCCACGGACGCAGGTGGTCCGCGCTCGCGGCGACCACCTGGGCGAGCACCCGGGCATCGCCGAGCTCGATCGGCCGCAGGCGGGTACCGGGGGCGCTGGCGCTGTTCATCTGGCGGAGGGTGTGGGATTCGAACCCACGAGACATTGCTGCCCACCTGTTTTCAAGACAGGCTCCATCGGCCGCTCGGACAACCCTCCATGACGCGACCACGTGGCGAGACGTGACCGCGTCCCGGGAAGTCTAGCGGGCCTCCGGGACGGCTAGCGAGGGAGGGTGTCGAGCGCTGCGGCCAGTCCGTCGTCGGTCACGCCGCCGGTGAGCTCGTTGCCGGCCTCGACGACGTCGTCCGGGGCCTGCCCCATCACGACCCCGCGCCCCGAGGTCGACGCCCACCGCAGCATGTCGATGTCGTTGCGACCGTCACCCGCGGCGAACACCCGCGAGCGCGGGATGTCGAGCCACTCCCGCACGCGCTCCATGGCGGTCGCCTTCGTGACGCCCTCGGGCGCGATGTCGAGCCACGACGTCCACCCGACGGAGTACGAGACCTTGTGCAGCCCCATGTCCTCGACGACCTGCAAGAAGTCCTCGGTGTCGTGACCGGGCGAGATGACGACCACGCGGGTCGCCTCGACGCCGAGCAGCTGCTCGAACGGGACGTGCTCACCCGCGACGGTCATGGCGTCGTCCGGGAAGTTGCCGGACAGCAGGAAGTGCCCGGTCTCGTCCTCGACGCCGAACGCCGCGTTGGCGAGTGCGTCGTGCACGGTCTGCAGGACCTCGGTCGGGTCGAACCGCTCGACGTGCACGCGCTCGTAGGAGCCGTTGGGCGTGCGGCGCAGCGTGATCGCGCCGTTCGCGCAGACGAGGTACTCCGGGGTGATCCCGAGGGTCTCGAGCAGGGGGACGGTCATGCTCTCACTGCGGCCCGTGGCCAGCATGACCTCGTGCCCCGCGGCCTCGGCGTCCCGGACAGCCGCGACCACGGCCTCGGTGACGACGCCGTCCTCGCGCATGGTCGTGCCGTCGATGTCGAGCGCGACGAGCCACCGCTTCACGCGGGTACCCGCGCCCACCGCCGCGTCACCGTCCACGAACCGCCCCTGCGTGCTCATCGGGGCTCGATCACCTCGACGCCGCCGAGGTACGGACGGAGGACCTCCGGCACGACGACGGAACCGTCGGCCCGCTGGTGGGTCTCGAGGATCGCGACGATCCAGCGGGTGGTCGCGAGGGTGCCGTTGAGGGTCGCGACGGGAGCGGTCTTGCCGGACTCCGTGCGGTAGCGGATGTCGAGACGCCGGGCCTGGAACGTCGTGCAGTTCGAGGTGGAGGTGAGCTCGCGGAACGTGCCCTGCGTCGGCACCCACGCCTCGATGTCGAACTTGCGAGCCGCGCTCGTGCCGAGGTCACCGCCGGCGACGTCGATCACGCGGTAGTGCAGCCCGAGGTCCTGCAGCATCGACTCCTGGTACCCGACGAGCTTCTCGTGCTCGGCCTCGGCCTGGTCCGGGTGCACGTACGAGAACATCTCGAGCTTGTTGAACTGGTGCACCCGGAGGATGCCCCGGTTGTCCTTGCCCGCCGACCCGGCCTCACGCCGGTAGCAGGTCGACCAGCCGGCGTAGCGGTGCGGCCCCTGCTCGAGGTCGAGGATCTCGTCCGCGTGGAACCCGGCCAGGGCGACCTCGCTCGTGCCAGTCAGGTACAGGTCGTCGGCCTCGAGCCGGTACACCTCTGCCGCGTGCTCACCGAGGAAGCCCGTGCCCGCCATCGTCTCCGGGCGCACGAGCGTCGGGGTGATGAGCGGCTCGAACCCGGCGGCGACGGCGCGGTCGAGGCCGAGTGACATGAGCGCGATCTCGAGACGGGCGCCGAGACCACGGAGGAAGTAGAACCGCGAGCCCGAGACCTTCACGCCGCGCGGGATGTCGATGATGCCGAGGTGTTCGCCCAGGTCGGCGTGGTCCTTCGGCTCGAAGTCGAACTCCGGCTTGGTGCCCACGGTGCGCAGGGTGACGAAGTCGTCCTCGCCGCCCTTCGGCACGTCCGGCAGCACCACGTTGGGGATGGCGCGCACGACGGTGTCGAAGGCCGCCTCGGCCTCGGTCACCGTGGCCTGTGCCTCCTTCACCTTCGCGGCGAGCGCCTGTGCCTGCTGCACGAGCGCCGGCTTCTCGTCCTTCGGCGCCTTCGCGACGGTCTTGCCGAACGCGTTCTGCTCGGCTCGGAGCGCCTCGAACGAGGTGATCGCACCGCGGCGGGCGGCGTCGGCGGCGACGGCGTCGTCGACGACCGCGACGGATGCTCCGCGGGACTCCTGCGAGGCCTTGATGACGTCGGGGTTGTCGCGCAGCAGCTGGAGATCGATCACCGGGACATCCTAGCCAGCGCCGGTTGCGTGACGGGTGGGCCGCCGGACGGGAGGCACGGTGCACGACCGGCACCGCGCCTCCCGTCCGTCCGGTGGTCACGTCGTGCGTCGCTCGCAGCTTCCGCTCGGTAGCGTTGGTGCATGTCGACCCCTTCTGAGACCGCTCCTGCCGAGCAGGGTGCCCTCTCGACCGAACAGCGCACCGCCGCCGTGGTGTACAACCCGGTGAAGGTGCACCTGCCGACCCTCAAGCGCACCGTGGCGAAGTACGAACAGCAGGCCGGCTGGGCCGAGACCCTGTGGTTCGAGACCACGGAGGAGGACCCGGGCGGCGGGATGGCCCGTGCCGCGCTCGAGGCCGGTGCGGACGTCGTCGCCGCGGCCGGCGGGGACGGCACCGTCCGTGCGGTCGCCGAGGTCGTGCACGGCTCCGACGCCGCCCTGGCGCTGCTGCCGAGCGGGACCGGCAACCTGCTCGCTCGGAACATCCCGGCACCGATCGACGACCTCGGAGCGAGCGCGCACACGATCTTCCACGGCGAGGACCGGGCGATCGACTACGGCCAGCTCGAGATCGAGCGGCCGGACGGCGCCCGTGAGCAGTTCGGCTTCCTCGTGATGGCCGGCCTGGGGCTCGACGCCCGGATGCTCGCGAACACCCGGCCGGAACTGAAGAAGAAGGTCGGCTGGCTCGCCTACGTCGACTCGCTGTTCCGCTCGGTCCGGGACGCCGACGCCTTCGAGTTCCGGTACCGCCTGGACGACCACGGCAACCACTCGCTGCGGGCGCACTCGCTCATCGTCGGCAACTGCGGCATGCTGCAGGCCGGGGCGACCCTGCTGCCCGACGCCGAGATCGACGACGGCGTGTTCGACATCGTCGTGATGCGTCCGCGCGGGTTCCTCGGGTGGGTCAGGATCGGGGCGCGGGTGTTCTGGGAGAACGCGATCCTGCGGGCGTTCAACCGGTCGGCGCTCGGGCGGACCGAGGTCGGCAAGCGCATCGTCACGAAGGTCCGCGAGGAACGCCCCCTGCGGTACCTGCGCGGTGAGGAGTTCGTCGCGCGGCTGGAGAAGCCGGACGAGTTCGAGATCGACGGCGACCCCGTGGGGCAGGTCATGGCGTTCCGGGCGCGCATCGACGCCGGTGCGCTCACCGTCCGGGTCGCGGGGCCCGAGGACCGGACGCGGGCCGCTCGTCGGCACAACGGCTGACCCGGCCCGACCCGTCCCGGGTCCTGGTCCCGGATGCGGGGACCAGGGCCCGTCCTGAGTCCTGGTCCCGGATCCCGGGACCAGGGCCGCCGGATGACGGGTCAGTCGTCGGCGGGTTCGCCGGAGACGATGGCGCGGAGCCAGTCGCGCGCCTCGACGAAGGCCTCGTCCGAGTAGCGAGCCGGCACGTCCGGACGCACGCCGTCGGCGCGGGGGTAGGACCCCAGGAACGTGACCCGCGGGCTGAACCGGCGCAGGCCGAGCAGCGCGTCCGCGACGCGCTCGTCACGGACGTGTCCGTCCAGGTCGATGACGAACCGGTACCGCCCGAGTTCGTCACCGATGGGCCGCGACGACAGCAGCCCCATGTTGATGCCGCGGGTGGCGAACTGCTCGAGCATGTCGACGAGGGCCCCGGGGTGCTCGCTCGGCAGCTCGACGATGACGCTCGTCTTGTCGGCACCGGTGGGCTCCGGGAGCGCGAGCGTCCGTGACACCAGCACGAAGCGGGTGACGGCGGAGGCGTTGTCGCCGATCGACTCCGCCAGGACCTCGAGGTCGTAGTGGTCGGTGATGCCCGGGGGCGCGACGGCCGCGTCGGCCGCCGGGTGCTCGTCGAGCAGGGCTGCCGCTGCGGCGACGTTGGACGAGGCCGGGATGTGCCCGTGCCCGCGGACGTTGGTCTCGAGCCAGGTGTGGGTCTGCGCGTAGGCGACGGGGTGCGCGTTCACCGTGCGGACGTCGGCGAGCGCGGTGCCGGGCCGAGCGACGAGCACGAACTGCACCGGGACGAGGTACTCCCCCACGATCCGCACGCCGGGGATCCGGGCGAGGGCGTCCTGCGTGGCGCTGACCCCGCCGTCGACGCTGTTCTCGATCGCGATGACGGCGCCGACGGACCGCCCGCTGACGACGTCGTCCAGCGCTTCGCCGACGTTGTTGACGCTGCGCCAGGGCTTGCCGGCGGCGGCCTCGACGAGCTTGAGCGCCGCCTCGGTGAAGGTGCCGGCCGGTCCGAGGTAGGAGTACGTGTCGGACGGTGCGGCGGGCTGGCTCATGGCGCCGAGCCTATTGCACCGACACCGCTCGCCCGGGCGTCGTGACGCGGGCGGTCAGGCGTCGGCGGTGCCGGTCAGTCGGGCTTCGCAGATCGCGGTGTCGTCGTCGTCCCGGGGGTAGGACACCGCGGCGAAGCGTCCCTCGGGGTCGAGCCGGGTGAGCAGGGCGGCGGCGATGCCGTCGAGCTGGGCGACCTGCTCGTCGGAGAGCGCGTCGATGACGAAGCGGCGAGCGGTGCGCACGTGGTCGGGTGCGGCGTCGACGATGGTGGCGTAGCCGGCGTCGGTGAGTCGGACGTCGGTGGCCCGGCGGTCGTCGGGTGACGGGCAGCGGGACACCAGTCCGCGTTTCTCGAGACGGGAGACCACGTGCGAGAGACGGGGCAACGACGCGTTCGTCGCCGAGGCGAGCGCCGACATCCGGAGCGTGCGGGAATCGGTCTCCGACAGCATCGCGATCACCATGTAGTCGAAGTGCGTCAGGTCGGCGTCGCGCTGCAGCTGCTGGTCGAGCGCCGCGGGCAGGAGTTCGATGACGGCGACGAGCTTCATCCACGCGCGGAGCTGGTCGCGGGTCAGCCAGGGGGTGTCGTCGGTCACGGCTCGAGTCTACCGATTGGTTGTCGGTTCAACCAGTGCGGCCGGGCGCTTCCGCGCGGAGCGCACACCCACGATGAGCACGACGACCACCACGGCGAGCAGGACCCCTTCGACCACCAGCAGGCGGGTCCCGTAGTCGAACGGCAACACCGTCGGGTTCTTCTGCCCGTGGTCCTTCGCCGCGATCTCCGGGACGACGACCAGGGCGAGCACGGCGCCGAGCACGATCGCGGACTGGACGACCACGAGCACCCAGGCCCGGAGCGCCCGCCCCGCTCGACGCAGGAGCATGCCGACACCCACGACGAACGGTGAGAGGACCGCGTCGTGGAGCACCACGGCGCCGAGGAGCCACGTCGCGAGCCCCCAGATCCGCACGGGACGGACGGTCGTGACGAGTACGTACGCCCCGAACGCCATCACCAGCACGCCGACCACGACGAGCACGATGCGCGCGGCCCTCATACGATCACCTCGATCTTCTCGATCCACTTCGTCTGCAGGACCCCGGGACGACCCGGGGCGATCACCCGCGCCGGGAACCCGTGGTCGAGGTCGAGCGTGGCGCCGTTCAGCTCGAGTGCGATGAGCGTCGTCGGGTCCTCGGCGTACTCCGGCCCCATGTCCATCACCCGGTAGCCGCCGTGCCGCTCCAGGCTCGTCACCCGGACCCGGGAGCCGGGTTCCGCCTGCACCGCGGCCAGCAGGTCGCGCATCCGGACGCCCTTCCACGACGCCGTCTGGCTCCACCCCTCGACGCAGGCGATCGGCAACCGGGCCTCGGCGGTGCCGAGTGCGACGAGCTCCGCGCGGGAGAACGTCCTGGTCACCGCCGGACCGGCCACGGTCAGGACCCAGTCGGCGGCGGTCGCGGTCGCCAGGACGCCGGCAGCGCGGGCGGTGCGGTTGACGGGTAGGTCGTTCGGACCCCGGTGCCGCTGGCGGGGGCCGAACACGTTGAACGGTTCCGCGAGCACCGAGGACTGGCCGGCGGTGAGCGCGACGACACCGACGGTCGCGGCGGTGACCCCGGCGACGAAGCCGCGCCGCGCGACGGTCTGTCGGTGCCCGTCCCGCGCCGCGACCTCGTCGCCCGCGGGAGCGGCCTCGCGCTCGCCGAGGCTCGGCTGGCCGGACATCGTGCGGGTCCCGGATGGCGAGTCGTGTCCGCCGGGCCGAGGCTCGGCGTCCGCGGGAGCGAGTTCGGGAGCGCGCTCGGGCGAGGACTCGGGTGCGCCCGCCGTCGGTGCGCCGTCGACCCAGCGCAGCAGGCGGCCGGTCAGGCCGCGGGGGTACTCGGTGGCACCGGGCACCGACCGGGTCTCGGGGACGAGCTCGCTCCCGACCTCGGTGTCCACCACGAAGCGCCCGTGCTCGTCGTACGAGTCGCGTGCCCTCCAGTACCGGGCGATGATCCGGAGCTTGACCCCGATGTGCACCACGAGCGACCCGATGATGACGTAGGCCAGGGCGTTGTGCACCTGCTTGAACGGGAACGGCCACGGGTACCACTGGTAGGTGTTGAGCAGTCCGGTCACGACCTGGACGATCGCGGCGGACACGAGCACGGCGATCGACACCCGCTCGAGCAGGTGCAGGACGCCGCGGACGGGCGGGACCTGCACGAGCGCGGGGATCACCGCGTTGAGCTTGGCGAGCAGCAGCGGGATGATCGCGATGCCCGCGGTGATGTGGAGCCCCTGCGTGAACTGGTAGAGCTGTGCCGGCTGCGTCGGGAACCGCATGCCCGGCAGGGGCTGCTGCAGCAGGTGGCTGTACACGCCCGTACCGAAGCACACGAGGAAGGCCACCCCGAGCAGGCGTCCGGTGACGACGGCCGAGCGGGCGTTGCGGTTGGGGGACGCCATCGCGGATCGTCCATCCAGCAGCAGCCGCCGCACCGTGGATAGCCTCGTCCCACCATGAGCGAACGACTCCGAGCCGCCCGCCCGCTGCCGACCCTGCTGGCCGTCGTCGGCGTGCTGGCCCTGGCGGGCGTCATCGCCTTCGGCGTCACGCATCTGGGGTTCCTCCGTTCCGGTCATCGCTCCCCATTCGTCGCGTGGACGCTCATCGCTTGGGCCGTCTTCGCCGGCGCGGTCCTCGCGCTGCGCTTCGTCCCCGTGCGATGGATGACCAGGGTGCTCCTGGGCGGCGCGGTGGTGGTCGGTGTCGCCGCACTCGTCGGTCCGCCGAACACCAGCACCGACTCTGCCCGGTACGCCTGGGACGGCATCGTGCAGCACGCCGGGATCTCCCCCTACGCGTACACCCCGCAGTCGGAGGCGCTGGCGGATCTCCGTCCGGACTGGCTCTTCCCGGACAAGGTCGGCGGGACGTGCGACGACCTGCAGCCCCGGTACCGCGGCCTCGGCGACGGCGCGGACGGGCACTGTGTCGCGATCAACCGACCCGACGTGACGACGATCTACCCACCGATGGCGCAGCTCTGGTTCGCCGCCGTCCGGGCCTTCGTCCCCGCATCGGCCGAGTACATGCCGTTCCAGGTCGCCGGGCTGCTCGTCTCGCTCGGGGTCACGCTCGGCCTGGTCGCCGTCCTGCGTCGCGTCGGCCGACCGACCTGGTGGGCGGCGCTCTGGGCGTGGTCGCCGCTCGTCGCGTCCGAAGCGGTCACGAACTCGCACGTCGACGTCCTCGGCGCCGCGCTCGCGACGGCCGGCGTCGCGCTCGTCGCCTTCGGTCGACCGATCTGGGGCGGCATCGCGCTGGGGGCGGCCACGGCGACGAAGCTCATCCCGGCGATCGTCTACCCGCCGCTCCTCGGACGGTGGCGGCACTGGTGGGCCGTCCCCGTCGGCATCGCGGTGTTCGCCCTGCTCTACGTGCCCTACGTCCTGTCCACCGGCATCGACGTGCTGGGCTACCTGCCCGGGTACCTGTCCGAAGAAGGCTACGAGGACGGTTCGCGGTTCGCCCTGGTGTCGCTCGTCTTCCCCGGCGACACGGCGACCGTCGTCGTGGGGCTCGTGGTGCTCCTCGCCGCCGTGGTGGCCTGGCGCCTGTCCGACCCGGCACGCCCCTGGTCCGGCGAGGTGCTCCTCATCGGCGTGACGTTCCTCGCCGTCACGCCGCGCTACCCCTGGTACGCCCTGCTCCTCATCCCGTTCGTGGTGCTGTCGGGCCGCTGGGAGTGGCTGTCCATCGGGCTCGCCATCGCGCTCCGTGGGGTGTGGCCGTCGGCGGACGCCTACCGGTGGTGGCTCGCCGCGGCGATCGTCGTCATCGTCGTGGTCACGATCGTGCGGACGGACCGCTCCGAATGGCGACGGTGGCGAGATCGACTGACCGGACGCGACAGGCGGAGCACGGCCCCCGTATCCTCGGTCCCATGACGGTACAGGTGCTCCCGGCGACCGGGCTCCTCCGGCGCGTGCGGGACGCCGACCCGGACCTGCCGCCGCGCCCCGACGACAGCGGGCTCGTCGACCGCTTCGGGCGTCGCGCCGTCGACCTCCGGGTGTCCCTCACCGAGCGCTGCAACCTGCGCTGCACGTACTGCATGCCGGCCGAGGGCCTGCCGTTCGCCCCGGACGGTGCGCTGATGACCGCCGACGAGATCGACCGGCTCGTCGGGCTCGGGGCGCGCGCGCTCGGCATCCGCAAGGTCCGGTTCACGGGCGGGGAACCGCTGCTGCGCCGGGACCTCGTGGACGTCGTCGAGCGGTGCGCCCGGCACGGCGTGGAGCTGTCGCTCACCACGAACGCGATCGGGCTCGCGTCCCGTGCCCGGGCCCTGGCGGACGCCGGGCTGCGGCGGGTCAACGTCTCGCTCGACACAGTCGACCCGGACGTCTTCGCCACCGTCACCCGGCGACCGTTCCTCGACCGGGTGCTCGAGGGGATCGCGGCCGCCGCCGACGCGGGACTCGGCGTCAAGGTGAACGCGGTGCTGCTGCGGGGCGTCAACGACCACCTCGCTCCGGACTTGCTCGCATGGTGCCTGGAGCGCGGCCACGAGCTGCGGTTCATCGAGCAGATGCCCCTCGACCCGGGCCACGCGTGGGACGGCGGGACGATGGTGACCGCGGCCGAGACCCGTGCGCTCCTCGCCGGCACGTTCGAGCTCACCCCGGACGAGGCCCCGCGTGACGGCGCCCCCGCGGAGCGCTACCGGGTGCGGTCCCGCGCGACGGGCGAGGACCTGGGCACCGTCGGCGTCATCGCCAGCATCACCGAGTCCTTCTGCGACGCCTGCACGCGCACGCGCCTGACCGGCGACGGCCACGTCCGCAGCTGCCTGTTCTCGGACGACGAGACCGACCTGCTCGGGCCGCTCCGCGCGGGCGCCGACGACGACACGGTGCTCGCGCTCTGGCGGCGGGCGATGTGGGCGAAGCCGCGGGACCACGGCGACGACACCGACGGCCTCGTGCACCCGGCGCGGGGCATGAGCGCGATCGGGGGATGACCGTGACGACGATCCGGTTCTTCGCCGCGGCCCGGGCGGCCGTCGGCACCGAGCAGACGACCACGGACGCCCAGGTCCTCGACGATGCGCTCGGCGCGCTGCCGGCCGCCGATCCCGAGCGCTGGGCCGCGCTGCGTGAGCGCTGCTCCTACCTGGTCGACGGCGTCACGACCCGCGACCGCACGACGCGGCTCGACGGCGTCTCGGTCGTCGACGTCATGCCGCCCTTCGCCGGCGGCTGATCCCCGTCAGTCGATGGGCGAGGTCGGCGCCGTCGGGAAGACCGTGACCTCCTCCGGCGGGACCTCGAGCCGGACCTCGTCCCCGGGGCGGACCCCGAGGCGCGCGGCGACCGCGACCGTGACGTCGGCGACCAGTTCACCGGCCCGGATGCGGACGAGTCCGTCCCGTGGCTCGACGGACAGCACCCGGCGCGGCACGCCGGCGCCGTCACGGCGCACCGACGCCGCGGTCGGGTGGTACACGGCGTGCGCCGCGCGGCCGGGAGGCACGGTGCGGTCCGACGACGCCAGCCCGCCCCCGCCGTCCAGCGCGATCCCGTCGGCGTCGGCCGTCCCCGACGTCAGGACCAGTCCGGAGAACGCTGCGGCGAACGGGGTCTGCGGGCGACCGAGGACCTCGGCGGTCGGACCGCTCTCGACCACGTGCCCGCCGTCCACGACGACGACCCGCGCCGCCAGCGCGACGACCTCGAGCGGGTCGTGCGTGACGAGCAGTGCGGGCCGGCCGACCACCGCCGTCGCGAGCGCCGACCGGACGCTCACCCGGGCGTCGACGTCGAGCGCCGAGGTCGGCTCGTCGAGCAGGAGCACGGCCGGGTCCGTGGCGAGCGCACGGGCGACGGCCACGCGCTGGGCCTGCCCGCCGGACAGCGTGGCGGGGGCTCGGTGTGCCAGGTCGGCCACCTCGACGGCGGCGAGTGCCGTGGCGGCCCGTTCCCGTGCCTCCCGTCCGGCGACGCCGGCCGCCCGGGGACCGTACGCGACGTTGCGGGCGACGGAGAGGTGGGGGAAGAGGTCGGCACGCTGCGCGACGAGACCGACGCGTCGGCGGTGCGGCGGTGCCGTCGTGACGTCCACCCCGCTGATCTCGACCCGTCCCGCGTGTCGGAGGAGCCCGGCGACGGCCTCGAGGACGGACGACTTGCCCGCGCCGTTCGGTCCGATGAGGGCCACGCACTCGCCCGGGGCGACCTCGATCGTGACGTCGACGCCGCGGTCCGGGCGGACGACGTGTGCGCGCAGCCCCGTCACGGTGCCGCCACCCGTCCGGAGCGGGCCCCTCGGATCGAGGACGGTCCGATGACGACCAGCGCCACGACGACCAGGACGAGCGCCAGTGCCACGGCGGTGTCCGGGTCCACCTCACGCTGCAGGTAGACCTCGAGCGGCAGGGTGCGTGTCACGCCCTCGAGCGAGCCCGCGAAGGTCAGGGTGGCACCGAACTCGCCCAGGGCACGGGCGAAGCAGAGGACGAGTCCGGACCCGATGCCGGGGAGCGCGCGCGGCACCGTGACGGTGAGCAGGACCCGGCTCGGGCGGGCACCGAGGGTCGCCGCGACCCGCTCGAGACGGTCGTCGCCGACGCGGAGCGCCCCCTCGATCGACGAGACCAGGAACGGCATCGCGACGAAGACCTGCGCGATGACCACCGCGGCCGTGGTGAAGGCGATGCGCAGGCCGTGGTCCGCCAGGAACGCGCCGACCGGGCCGATCCGGCCGAACGCGGCCAGGAGTGCCAGGCCGCCCACCACGGGGGGCAGCACGAGGGGCAGCAGCACGACGGCACGGGCCACCCCCACCCAGCGGGACCGGGCGCGCGCGAAGAGCACGGCCAGCGGGAACCCGAGGACGAACGCGATGCCGGTCGCCGCGGCCGCCGTGCCGAGGCTCAGCCCGAGCGCGGTCAGCGACGACCGCGACGTGACGAGCGCGACGAACGACGTCCAGTCGACGCGGCCGACCATCGCGAGCACGGGGACGACGACGAACAGGCCGCCGAGCAGCGCCGGGACCGGGAGCCACCACGGGGTGCCGACCGGATCGCGGGTCACGGCGTCCCGAAGCCCGCGTCCGCGAGCACCCGCTGCCCCGCGGCGCTGCGGACGTACGCGGCGAACGCGGTGGCGAGGCGCGGGTCCTCGGCGCCGCGGAGCACGCCGATCGGGTAGGTGTTGACCGCCTCGGCCGACTCGTCGAACGGCACGCCGTCGACACCACCGTCGGCGCCCGCGACGTCGGTGACGTAGACCAGACCGGCATCCGCCTGGCCGGACTCGACCTTGCCGAGCACGTCCGTGACCGACTGCTCCTCGCTCACGGGCCGCAGGTCCACGCCGCCGGCCCGCTCGACGGCGGCGGTGGCGGCACCGCAGGGCACCGGTGCCGCGCAGGTCACGAGCTGCACGTCGGTGGCCGTCAGGTCCTCGAGCGACCGGATGCCCTTCGGGTTGCCCGGGGCGACCGCGATCTCGAGGACGTTCGTGGCGAAGTCGCGCGGCCACCCGCTCGCCAGGTCGGAGTCGTCGAGCTTCGCCATGTTCGCCTGGTCGGCGGACGCGAAGACGTCGGCGGGCGCACCGTTCCGGATCTGCGACACCAGGTCCGAGGAGCCGGCGAACGAGAACCTGACGGTGGTGCCCGGGTGCTCCTGCTCGAAGCGGTCGCCGAGGGCCGTGAACGTCTGCTGCAGGGACGCCGCCGCGAACACGGTGACCTCGCCCCGGAGCGCTGACGAGGGGTCGTCCGTCGGGGACCCCGCGGTTACCTGGCCGTTCGACGAGCACGCTGCGAGCAGGACGCTGGCGGCGACGATCGCGATCCCTGCTCCCAGGCGGGTCGATGGGGTCATGCGAGCATCCTGTCCCGGCCGCAGGTGCGTCCGTCCGCTCAGGTTACACGCGCAGGTGCGACCGGACGCCCCTCGCGCTGCCATGCATGCACGCCGCCGTCGAGCACGACGACGGGGACGTCCACCGATCGGGCCCACGCCTCGGCCCGCGGCCCGCGGGCACAGGTCACGACCACGACGTCGGGCGCCGACAGGTCGCCGGCGTCCTCCGGTGCCACCGAACCCGCGATCACCCCGAGGGCACGCTCCGCGGGTGTGCGCACGTCCACCAGGAGCGTGCGGCGCCGGTCGTCCGCCAGGAGCTCGGCGAGGGCGGCCGGCGCGATCCGGTCCGGGACCGACTCCGCCGGCCCGGGGTCGGGGCGGCGCGATGCCGGACCGCGCCGCAGCCGGCTCTCGGTCCACTGCCACCGGCGCGCGTCCACCGTGAGCACCCGGCCCACGAGCGGTTCGCCCAGACCGGCGACGAGAGCGGTCACCTGCGCGGCCATCACCGAGCCGATCGCACCGCAGAGCGCGGGCAGCACACCGTCCAGCGCGCACGAGCCCTCGTCGGGCAGCACGTCCGGGTGCAGGTCGTGGAAGTCGACGGCTGCACCGGTGGCCCGACCGGCGTCGTCGAAGACGGTCACCTGCCCGTCGTAGCCGAGCACGGTCCCCCAGACGAACGGCACGCCGTCGCGAGCACACGCGTCGGACACGGCACGTGTGACGACGACCGAGTCGGCGGCGTCCACGACGACGTCGTGCCCCGGGACCATCGTCTCGTCGAACGGCCGGACGACGGCGACGACCTCCGCCTCGGCGTCGACGGCACGGGCGCGCTCGGCGGCGACCTCGGCCTTCGGGCGACCGACGTCAGCAGCGGTGAAGAGCGTCTGCCGGGCGAGGTTGGAAGCGTCGACGACGTCGTGGTCGACGATGGTCAGACGGCCGAGGCCGGCCCCGGCGAGCAGCGCGACGACGGGGGCTCCGAGCCCGCCGGCACCGACGACGAGCACACGCGCAGCGGCGAGCGCACCGAGGGCCGGGCGTCCGGCGCCGGCGAGGGCCGCGGTCCGCGAACCCCGGAGCAGGCGGGCCGGTGTCAGCAGCTGGTCGTCGTCGCGCACCGTTCAGTCCCGTCCGTCCACGCCGAGCTCGGGCGTCTCGACCGTCACCATCGTCGCCTTCACCGAGGCGACGGCGACCGAACCGACCTCGATCCCCAGGTCCTGCACGGCCTCGGCACTCATCAGCGAGACGAGCCGGTGCGGTCCGGACTGCAGTTCGACCTGCGCCATCACGCCGTCCACCGCCAGCCGGGTCACGATCCCCACGAACCGGTTGCGGGCCGAGCTGCGGGTGGCACCGCCGGGTCGCGGCAGCCCGGTGCCCTGCGCACGGGCGTGCTCGGCGAGGTCACGCCCGTCGACGACCACGCGTCCGGCGTCGTCGGTGTGCCGCGCGAACGTCCCGTTCTCGACGAGCCTGCGGACCGTGTCGTCGCTCACGCCGAGGAACTTCGCCGCGTCGCGGATCCGGAGTCTCGTCATGGAGCGATCGTAGCCAGGCGCCGCGGGACGGCGCGGCCCTGCCCGGCGCAGGTGCGCGAGCGCCGGCGGCGTGCGCGGGCACGGGCGGGCTGCGCGTGCGGACTCTCAGCGGACGACGGGTCCCGCCCGGGCACCTGTCCAGACGCCCCGGCTACCGTGCAGGTCGTGAGCACTCCGCGGACCGGCACCATCAGCGTCCCGGGTTCGCTGCACGCACCCTCGGTCCGTTCGCGGTTCCGAGCGCTGCCGGCGAGCATCGGGACCGCGGTCGTCCGCACCCCGGAGCTGACGATCGGCGCGTTCGGCGTGCTCGTCGCGGCGGCGTTCGCCTGGGTGCCGTCGCTCTGGTACGACGAGGCCGCGACCGTGACGAGCGCCCAGCGCACGTGGCCGCAGCTCTGGGCCGAACTCCACAACGTCGACGCCGTGCACGGGCTGTACTACGCGCTCATGCACGTCTGGTTCTGGCTGGTCGGGTACACGCCGTTCACGCTCCGGTTCCCGAGCGCCCTGGCCGTCGGCGTGACCGCCGCGCTCGTGGTCGCGCTCGGTCGGCGGCTGGGCGGCCGGCGGCTCGGCATCACGGCCGGCCTGGTGTTCCTGGCACTCCCGCGCGTGCAGTGGGCGGGGTCCGAGGGTCGCCCCTACGCGACCATCACGACCCTCGCGGTGTGCCTGACGCTGGTCGGCCTGACCGCCGTCCGACGCGCACGGACCGGCCGCAGCCTGCACTGGTGGGTGGCGTACGGACTCCTCGCGCTCGTCTCGGTCACGTTCAACGTGTACCTCTCGCTCGCCGTCGTGGCGCACGCGATCACGCTGGGCTGGACCCTGCTGGCCGAACGGGCACGCAGCGGACGGTCGCCGGGGACCCCCGCGGCCCCTCCCCTGGTCACGCGCGGTGTCCTGCTGCGGTGGGCGATCACGGCAGCCGTCGCCGCCGTCCTGCTCGTGCCGTTCGTCACCGAGGTGGCGTCGCAGTCGAAGCAGGTCGGCTGGATCACGGGCATCGGATCACGGACGTTCCCGCAGGTGTTCGCCACGGCGTGGTTCGGTGGCGTGGACGCCTACGCGGCCGTGGCGTGGACCCTGATGATCACCGGGGTCGTCGTCGCGCTGGTCCAGGCGCACCGCCGATCGGCGACGGTGCGGGCGCTGCTGCGGGCCCAGGCCGTCCGTGTGGCGCTGCCGCTCGTCGTGGTCCCGACCGGTGCGCTCGTGCTCGCGACCGCGCTCGGCAAGCACCTCTATTCACCCAAGTACGCGAGCCTCTCGCTGCCCTTCGTCGCGCTCCTCATCGCCCTGGCGTTGACGCTCGTCCGTCGCCGGGCACTGCTCGCCGTCGTCGTGTCCGCCGCCATCGTCCTCTCGGTGCCGACCGCCGCGGCCGTGAAGCAGCCGCTCGCGAAGCAGGACTCGACCTGGGCCCGAGCGGCGTCGATCATCGAGGCCGAGCGTCGCGCGAACGGTTCGGGCGCGGACGAAGGCGTCGTGTTCGGCAGCGTCTACGGGCACCCGGGCACGACGGCGGACATCATCCGGGTGTCGTACCCGTCCGCGTTCACCGGCATGACGGACCTCGGCGTCCGCAAGGACGGCCCGGAGTCCGGCGTCCTCTGGGACCAGACCGGGGACCTCGACACGACGATCCCGAGCCGGCTCGGCGACATCGACACCGTGTTCTTCGTCGGCGGCACGGTGAAGGCCCGCAACATCGAGCCCGAGACCGCGGCGATCCTGGGCCAGCACGGCTTCCGCGCCACCGAGCACTGGGAGACGGGCACCGTCGTCATCACGGAGTACACCCGGAGCTGACGCTCCCCCACGCGGAGCGCCTCAGCGCACCGTGCTCAGTGCACCACGCGTGCGCCGTGCACGGGACCGGTCGCGCGGAGCGCCACCAGCCCGGCGGCGCTCAGCTCCACCTGGACCTCGAGTGCGGCGTCGCGATCGGCCACCAGGAACGCCACGGTCGGCCCGCTCCCGGAGACCAGGCCCGCCAGCGCGCCCGCCTTCTCGCCGATCTCGAGCGTGGTCGCCAACGCCGGGTGCAGGCGCATCGCCGGAGCCTGCAGGTCGTTGTACAGGCAGTCGGCGAGCAGCGCCGGGTCCCCGGCCCGCAGCGCCTGCAGCACGTTCGCCTCGACCACGGGCGTCGTCGGCGCCGGTGCGATGTCCGCGCGGTACCGCTCCCGGTGCTCGTCGAGGGCACGGTAGACGGCCGGCGTCGACAGCCCCACGTCGCTGAGCGCGAGCACCCACTCGAAGGCGCCCTTGGCGAGCGCCGGGCTGAGCTCGTCGCCCCGGCCCGTTCCGACGGCCGTGCCGCCCGCGAAGGCGAACGGGACGTCCGCGCCGAGCCGTGCGGCGAGACGGAGGAGCTCGTCCCGCCCCAGCGCGGTCCCCCACAGCGTGTCGACCGCCAGGAGCGTCGCGGCCGCGTCGGCCGATCCGCCGCCCATGCCGCCCGCGACGGGGACCTGCTTGTCGATCGTCAGTCGGACCCCGCCCCGGTAGCCCGCGGCGTCCGCGACCAGACGCGCGGCACGGATCGCCAGGTTCGACTCGTCGACGGGCACGTCGCTCGCGTCGATGGGGCCCGTGAACGTCACGGAGAAGTCGTCGGCCGGCTCGGCGACCACGTCCTCGTACAGGGACACGGCCTGGTACGCGGTGGCGACGTCGTGGTAACCGTCGTCCTGCAGGGCCCCGACCGACAGGTAGACGTTGATCTTGCCGGGAGCGCGCGTCCGCACGCGGGTCGGTGCGGCCAGCGAGGTCATGTCCCCAACCTATCCCGCGACCGCGCCCCGGACCTGCGCGTGTGACGGACGGGAGGCGCGGCGCGGGGCCGCCCCGCGCCTCCCGTCCGCGGGCATGTCAGCCCGCCGCGGCAGCGAAGCCGCGGGAGAGGTCGGCGAGGATGTCGTCCACGTGCTCGAGCCCGATCGACAGGCGGATGAGGCCGTCGCCGACCCCGGCCGCGGCGCGTTCCGCTGGGGACATCTGCACGTGCGTCGTCGACGCCGGGTGCACGACGAGCGACCGGACGTCGCCGATGTTCGAGACGTGGTCGAACAGCTCGAGAGCCGCGACGAACCGGCGACCGGCCTCGACGCCGCCGTCCAGGTCGAACGCGAGCACGGCCGACGGCCCCGCGGGGACGTAGCGCTGGGCGAGGTCGTGCCACGGGGACGAGGGCAGCCCCGCGTAGTGCACACCGAGCACCTGGTCGTGCGCGTCCAGCCACCGGGCGACCCGACCGGCGTTCGACACGTGCCGTTCCATGCGCAGCGACAGCGTCTGGATGCCCTGCAGCACGAGGAACGCGGTGAACGGGGCGATGGCCGGACCGAGGTCTGCCGACAGCTTCGAGCGGGTCCGCTGGATGAACGCCCTGGGCCCGAACTTCTCGGCGAAGTCCGTGTTCGCGAAGCCCGACTGCTCGACCGAGGTCAGCTGCGGGTACTTCTCCGGGTACGCCGACCAGTCGAACCGCCCGCTGTCGACGATGAGCCCGGCGATCGCGCTGCCGTGCCCGGCGAGGTACTTGGTCGCGGAGTGCACGACGATGTCGGCCCCGTGCTCGATCGGACGCACCAGGTAGGGCGTCGCGATCGTGTTGTCGACGATGAGCGGCACACCGACGTCGTGCGCGACCCCGGCCACGCCGGCGAAGTCGAGGACGTCGCCCCGCGGGTTCGGGATGCTCTCGCCGAAGAACGCCCGGGTCTCCTGCCGGACCGCGGCCCGCCACTCGTCGAGGTCGGTCGGGTCCTGCACGAAGGTGAAGGAGATGCCGAGGTCGCCGAGTGTCGAGGCGAATAGCGTGTAGGTCGCGCCGTAGAGCGACGCGCTGGAGACGATGTGGTCACCGGCTCGCGCGACGCCGAGCACCGCGAGCGAGGTGGCCGCCTGGCCGGAGGCGAGCGCGAGCGCCCCGACGCCGCCCTCGAGGTCCGCGATCCGTCGCTCGAGCGCTGCCGCCGACGGGTTGTTCACCCGCGAGTACGTGTGTCCCGGCGCGTCGAGCATGAACCGCGCCGCCGCGTCCTCGCCCGAGGGGTAGACGAACGCAGCGCTCTGCGCGATCGGCGGGACGTTCGCACCCCACCCCGGGTCGGCCTTGTAGCCCGCTCGGATCTGCCGGGTCTCGAACGCCCAGTCCGCCTCGGCCGCCATCAGGCCGGTGCTCCCGCCGACACGACCGAGGGCCGGACCAGGGGGATGACCTGCTCGCCGAAGCGCTCCATCTCCTCGAGCTGCGGGGAGAACTGCAGCAGCAGCGTGTCGACCCCGGCGTCCTCGAACTCGCGGATGCGCGCGGCCACCTGCTCGGGTGTGCCGACGAACCCCGGGCGCAGGCCGCGGTTCGACACCGAGTAGTCCTCGAGCGACGGCACGTGCTCGAGCTGCGACTTCGAGATGAAGTCCTGGTAGGACTCGTAGGCCTTCCCGTGTCGGACGTCGGTGATGCGGGCCAGCTCGGCCTGCGCCTCCTCCTCGGTCTCCCGCACGATCACGTACGCGGCCATGCCGAACGCCTCGAACGGCGGCAGCCCGGCCTCCTCGCGGCGGCGCTTCATCTCGTCGATCTTGGTCCGGAGTTCGTCGACGGTGCCGCCGTGGGTGACGTACGCGTCGGCGAACTTCGTGATGCTCGTCTTGCCGGCCTCGCTCTCACCGCCCGCGTAGATGCGCGGGGTGACGCGCGGTTTCGGCTCCAGGTGGGCGTTCTGCACGTCGTAGTAGTCGCCGGAGAACGAGTACGGCGTCTCACGCCAGAGGCCCTTCATGACCTCGACGAACTCCTCGGTGCGCTTGTAGCGGTCGTCGTGCTCGGAGAAGATCCCGCCGTACTGCTTCGCCTCCTCCGCCCACCAGGCGCTCACGACGTTGAAGGTGAAGCGGCCGCAGGAGATGTCGTCGATCGTCGCGGCCTGCTTCGCCGTGACCGCGGGCAGGTGGTACCCGGGGCGCATCGCGGCCATGATCTCGAGTCGCTCGGTCGTCGCCGCGATGCCGGCTGCGAGCGCCCATGCCTCGAGGCTCGGCGCAGCGGTGCCCTTGATGTCGTTGAGGTTGAGCTCCGGGACGAGGGTCAGGTCGAAGCCGATGCGCTCGGCGCGCTGCGCGAGGCGCTTGACGTAGTCGAAGGTGACCGGCATGTGCTCGTTCTCGACGTTGCGCAGCCAGCCGCCGAAGAGCGGGGTCCAGTATCCGAATCGCACGGTGTGTTCCTTGGGGAGGTGGGGAGCGACGGACGGGAGGCGCGGTGCGGGCGTGCGCCGCGCCTCCAGGCCGGTGGGTGGTGACGTCTCAGGCCGTGGCGGCCGCGTACTCGGCGGCGAGGAGGGCGCCGGTGAAGCGCGCGATGGCGCGCGGGCCGGAGACCGGCGCGACCTCCTCGACCGCGGGGTTGTAGTTGGTGTTGGTGTTGATGTCGTAGACGACCGTGCGGCCGTCGGTGGTCTCCATGAACTCGACGCCGGCGATCTGGATGCGCTGGTCGGCGAGGAAGGTACGGAGCTGCTGGACGAGCGGATGCTCGGCGGTGACCTCGGTGCGGACGCTGAACGCGGCCGGGGCGCCGGCCGGGGTCTCCGATCCCGGCACCTCGCACACCGCGCCGGCGATGACCTGGGGCACCTCGCACGCGTCGGCGGGGCAGAGCTCGAAGCTCCCGGCGCTCGTGTCGACACGGACCGCGTAGACGAACTCGCCGCCGACGAACTCGAGCCGGGTGATGAACGGCTCGCGCGCGGTGAGGTACTCCTGGAGCAGCGTGATGCCGTCCACGGGGGCTTCGAACTCGGGGCTGTCGACGTACGCGTCGAACTCGGCGAGCGAGTCGAAGCGGCGGACGCCGAGGCCCTTGCCGCCCTGGTTGTGCTTCGTGATGAACGGCACGTCCTGACCGTCGGTGAAGGCGCGGGCGGCGTCCCGCAGGCCGGTGGAACCGAAGACGGCGGTCGTGCGCGGGACGTCGAAGCCGGCGTCGCGGAGCAGGCCGTGCTGGGCGACCTTCGAGACCTCGAGCTCGAGCACGTGACTGCCGTTCACGACCGTGCGACCGGCACGCTCGAGCCATCCGAGCAGGGCCCGGGTGTACTCCTTGCTGTGCTCGTGCCCGCGCGTGTGGCTCGACGCGGACATGCGGCTCCAGTAGACGCCGGGGGCGGGATCGGCGGCGAGGTCGATCTGCCCGTCGGTGAGGAGGACCTCCTCGACGGGGACCCCCTCGGCCTCGAAGGCGGCGGCGAGCGGCGGGAACCACTCGGGGTTCTCGTGGATGACGTACACGCGGGGAGTGCTCACGCGCCCACCCTAGGCATGGTGTACCACGAGCGCCCAAGTGTGTGACGCGGCGCTACCTCGAGGAGTCGTCGGCGAAGCGCTGCTGTCCGAGGACCGCGAGGAGCTCGAGTTTCTCCGCGTCCTCGGAGCCGGGCGGCGCCGTGAACAGCAGGAGTGCCTGCGCACGGTTGTCCGTGTGCAGGACCTGACAGTCGACGGTGATCCGGCCGAGCTCGGGGTGGACGAAGGTCTTGTGGTCCTCCCACCGGGTCCGGACCTCGTGCAGCGCCCAGAGCTCCCGGAACTCCGCGCTCGCCCGCTCGAGGTCGGCCACGAGTTCCTGCGCGCGGCGGTCCCCCGGCCCGGCGGCGCCGACTGCCGCACGGAGACTCGCCACCTGGGCGCGTGCGAGTCGGTCGTGCTCCTCCGGGGCGTACTTCGCCCGCTCGGCGTCGGTCGTGAACCACCGCCACGGCTGGTACCGGTCGTTGCCCGGCAGCCCCGTCGTGCTGCCGAGCAGGGCGGCACCGAGCCGGTTCTCCACCAGGGTCTCCCCCAGGTCGTTCACCACGATCGCCGGGGTGTCGTCGAGCCGGTCGAGCACGCGCAGGATCGCCGGCTCCACGTGGTCGGCCCGACGGGCCCGCACCGGGGCGTTGTGCCCGGAGAGGTGGAACAGGTGGTCCCGCTCGTCGAGCGAACAGCGCAGCGCCCGAGCGATCGCGGCGACCATCTGTTCGGACGGCTGCGGACCACGCTGTTGCTCGAGCCGCGTGTAGTAGTCGACGGACATGCCCACGAGCGACGCGACCTCCTCGCGGCGGAGTCCGGGCGTCCGCCGACGGGCTCCCGCACCGAGTCCGACGTCCTCCGGGCGCAGGAGCTCCCGACGGCGGCGGAGGAAGTCGGCGAGGGCTGCACGGTCCATGGTGCTCATGGTGCACCCAGTGGGCACCGTGAGCCAGGGACCGCCGGTCCCCCGATGACGGCGCCCTGGTCGTCGCCCGACGGTCGGGGCACGGTGGTGGACATGGACACCACGAACTCCACCGTCTTCATCCCCGGCGCGACCTCGGGCATCGGCCTCGGTCTCGCACTCCGCTTGCAGGCCGCGGGCAGCACCGTCGTCATCGGCGGGCGACGTGCGGCGCTGCTCGACGAGCTCCACGCGGCGCACGGCTTCGACACCGTCGTGGTCGACGTCGCCGATCCGGCCTCGATCACCGCTGCCGCCGCGTCCGTGCTCGAGTCGCACCCGTCGCTCGACGCCCTGGTCACGATGTCGGGCATCATGCGCCCGGAGGACCTGCGGGACCCGGCGCACGTCGACACTGCGGTCGCCACCATCGAGACGAACCTGCTCGGCACCATCCGCCTCGTCGACGCGTTCCTGCCCCACCTGCTGACCCGCCCGGCGTCGACGATCGTGACGGTCTCCTCGGGCCTGGCGTTCACCCCGCTCGCGGCGACACCGACCTACAACGCGACGAAGGCGGCCGTGCACTCGTACACGATGTCGCTCCGTCAGCAGCTGCAGGGATCCGGCGTCGAGGTCCTCGAGCTCGCGCCGCCGGCCGTCGCGACGGACCTGCTCGGCGGTGCCGACTTCGGCGGCATGCCCCTGCCCGACTTCCTCGACGAGGTCATGGGCCTGCTGACCGCCGGGGCCGGTCCCGAGATCCTGGTCGAGAACGTGCTCCCCCTGCGCTGGGCCGAACGGGACGGCACGCAGCAGCAGCTCATCGAGGCGCTGGCGGCCCGCGGGCACTGACCACGAGCTGCCGCGGACAGCGGGCCGTCAGAGCCCGGCGAGCAGCGCCCGGAGCTCGGCCTTCGCGTCCGCCATCCGCTCCGGGCCCGTGAGGCGCTCGCGCTGGGCCGACACCCGGACCGTCCCCGGCCGTGAGCCGTCCTCGGTGTTCACCAGGACGGACTCCCGGTCGGGGAAGGTCCAGCGGGCCGACGGGCGCTTGCCGCCGCGGCTCTGGGACGTCGGGGCGAAGCCGAGCGCGTGGGTGACGACGGGCACGATCCGGTCGAGCACGGCCTCGCGCTCCCCCGGCACCTGCCGCGACGCCGACACGGCGAAGGTGCCGTCGGAACGCTGGCCCGGGACACGGAGGCCGCGGGACTGCTCGTAGCCGATGGTCACGCCCTGTGCCCACCACGGATCGACGCCCTGCTCGACGAGCCACGCGGCGATCGCGGTGTGGCCGATCGTGCGGCCGTCGGCGGCGTCGACGAGCGCGTACCAGTCGTCGGGCGTGCGGCCCGTGGCCTCGAGCACGCGTTCCGGTGCCATCCCCTGTGTGTGCGACCGCACCGTCCCGTCCGTCATGCGGACAGCGTAGGACCCGGTCGTGCGCATCGCACTCGCGATCCCCTCAGGTGGCGGCGGCAGGGCATCATGGAACCGTGACGGAACGGTGGGACGAGACCTTCGGCCCGACGCTCACGACGCGTCTGGCGGGTGGCGGCGTGGTCGTCCTGGCCGTCGTGGTCCTCGCGCTCGTGCTGTTCGCCCCGGACGGCACGAACGTCACCGGCCCCTCGGACCTCGCTCTGGTCGTCGTGGTGTGCGGCGCGCTCGCGACCCTCGGAGCCGCGCTCGCCTCGACCCGCATGACCGTCCGGCTCGATCGGCTGCTCGAGATCCGGATCGGCCCCTTCTGGTACCGGCGGCGTATCGACCCGACGACGGTCACCGCGGCCGTCGCGGTCGACCTGCGGCCCGACCGATCCGGGACGGGCGCCCGTCTCGGGCGGAACGGGATGGTCGTCCTGCTCGACGCCGGCTCGGGCGTCCGTGTCTCGGTCGCCGGGATGCGCGACGTCGCGTTCCGGTGTGACGATCCCCCACGGTTGATCGCCGCACTGCACGAGCGCGGCGCCACCGTGGTGTGACCACCCGGGCAGCGACGGTCGGTCGGTCGCGTGCATCCGTCGGTCGATGCGCCGGCTGGCCGCAGGCGCGGTCAGTCGGCCGCGGCGAGCGGCGGCCGGTCGCAGGCGCCGGTCAGTCGGCCGCGGCGGGCGGTCGCAGGCGCCGGTCAGTCGGCCGCGGCGAGGACCGTGCGGCCCAGGCGGACGAAGTCGTCCACGCCGATGACCTCGCCCCGAGCCGTCGGGTCGATGCCCGCCGCAGCGAGGACCTCTGCCGCGCGGGCGCTGCCGCCGAGGACCCCGGACAGGCTCTGCCGGAGCATCTTCCGCCGCTGCTGGAAGGCCGCGTCCACGAGCGCGAAGACCCGCGAACGCAGGTGTTCGTCACCCGGGGTCGACTCGGCCCGGTCGAACCCGACGAGCACGCTGTCGACGTTCGGCACCGGCCAGAACACCTGTCGGCTCACCTGCCCGGCGATCGACCAGTCCCCGTACCAGGCCGCCTTCACGCTCGGCGAGCCGTAGACCTTGCTGCCCGGTTCCGCCGCGAGCCGGTAGCCGACCTCGGCCTGCACCATGACGAGCGCACGCTCGATGCTCGGGAACGTCGCGAGCAGGTGCAGCAGCACCGGCACGGACACGTTGTACGGCAGGTTGGCCACGACGTGCGTCGGCGCTTCGGGCAGGTCGTCGGCCGCGACCGTGAGGGCGTCCTGGTGCACCACCCGCAGGCGTGCGTCCGGCTGCAGGAGCGACACGGTCGTCGGCAGCTGCGCCGCGAGCCTGGCGTCGATCTCGACCGCGGTGACGGACGCCCCGGTCTCGGTCAGGCCGAGTGTCAGCGAGCCGAGCCCGGGACCGATCTCGAGGACGCGGGCGTCCGCGTCGACGCGACCGGCGGCGACGATCTTCCGCACGGTGTTCGCGTCGTGCACGAAGTTCTGCCCGAGCTTCTTCGTCGGCGTGACGTCGAGCTTCGCGGCGAGGTCCCGGATCTCCGCCGGGCCGAGCAGGGCGCCCACGGTCACTCCACCACCGTGACGGGCTCGGCGTCCCACGCACCGTAGACGAGCTCGGTGTTGGAAGCGATCTGCGCGGCGAGCATCGAGGCGTCCGTGCCGAGGGTCTCCGCCATCACGCGCAGGGTCAGCGGGATCAGGTACGGCGCGTTCGGCCGCCCGCGGTACGGCGTCGGCGTGAGGAACGGCGCGTCGGTCTCGACCATGAGCAGGTGCCGCGGCGCGACGAGCAGGGCATCCCGGAGCGACTGGGCGTTCTTGAACGTGACCGTGCCGGCGAAGGACATGTACCACCCGCGCTCGGCACACAACCGGGCCAGGTCCGGCCCGCCGGAGAAGCAGTGGAACACGGTCTTCTCGGGTGCGCCCACCCGGTCGAGGACCTCGACCACGGCGTCGTGCGCGTCACGGTCGTGGATCGTCAGCGCGAGGTCGTGCTCCTTCGCGATGCGGATGTGCTCCTCGAACGAGCGCACCTGGGCGTCCCGACCGTCCTCACCCGTGCGGAAGAAGTCGAGGCCCGTCTCGCCGACGGCACGCACGCGCGGCAGCGCCGCCAGTGCCTCGATCCCGGCGAGGTGCTCGTCGAGCAGCCCCTGCTCCTGCAGCACGGGAGCCTCGTTCGGGTGCAGCGCGACGGCGGCCAGGACGCGGGGTTCCCGAGCGGCGATCGCCGCGGACCACTGCGAGGTCGCCAGGTCCGTCCCGACCTGCACGACACCGCGGACGCCGACGCTCGACGCACGGTCGAGGTGCTCGCGGTACTCGAGCGGACCGTCACCGCCCTCACCGACACCGTCGGCGATCTCCATGTGCGTGTGGTTGTCGTACACCGGCACGACGAGCGCCTCGGGCAGTGGCGGGTAGCTCAGGTCACGCTTCGACCCACCACCGGACGAGTCGCCGCGAGCCCGGACGTGCGCGGCGTCGGTCACGCCGAGACCTGCTCCGTCTGCTCGATGCGCGGGAACAGCCCGCTCTCGAGCGGCACCACCGAGGAAGCGCCCTGCCACTCCCACGCCCGGTCGACCCGCTGCTCGGCGACGGAACCGCCGGCACCGATCGACGCCCAGAGCTTCTCGGTCGCCTTCGGCATGACCGGGGAGATGAGGACGTTGACGGTGCCGAGCCCCCGGAGTGCCGTCGCGAGGACGGTGCCGAGGCGTTCACGCTTCGTGTCGTCCTTCGCCAGGGCCCAGGGCTCCTGCTCGGTGATGTACCCGTTCAGTGCGTCGACGAGCTCCCACACGGCGGCGATGGCGTCGTGCGGCGCGAACGCCTGGATCGACGCGTCGGCGCGCTCGGTGACGGACACCGCGAGGGCGTCGATCGACTCGTCCGAGTCGGTCAGGTCGCCGCGCGAGGGCACCGCCCCGTCGAAGTACTTCTGCAGCATGGCCACCAGGCGCGAGGCGAGGTTGCCGAACCCGTTCGCCAGGTCTGCGGAGTAGCGGGCGGAGATGTCCTCCCAGCTGAAGTTGCCGTCCTGACCGAAGGTGATCGCGCGCAGGAAGTAGTAGCGGAACGCGTCCGAGCCGAACGTGTCGGTGATCTCGGACGGAGCGATGCCGGTCAGCTTCGACTTCGACATCTTCTCGCCGCCGACGAGGAGCCAGCCGTGACCGAAGACGCGCTTCGGCACCGGCAGACCGGCTGCCATGAGCATGGCGGGCCAGATCACGGCGTGGAACCGGGCGATGTCCTTGCCGACGATGTGCACGCTCGGCCAGAGGCGCTGGAAGGCCTCGTCGTCGTCCGTGCCGTAGCCGAGGGCGGTGACGTAGTTGAGCAGGGCGTCGAACCACACGTAGAGCACGTGGTCGTGGTCCCACGGGATCTGGATGCCCCAGTCGAAGCTCGACCGCGAGATCGAGAGGTCACGCAGGCCCTGCTTGACGAACGAGATGATCTCGTTCCGCACGCTCTCGGGCTGGATGAAGTCAGGGTTCGACTCGTACAGGTCGAGCAGCCGCTGCTCGAAGTCCGACATGCGGAAGAAGTAGTTGCGCTCGGACAGGACCTCGACCGGGATCGAGTGGATCGCGCAGACCTGCTGCCCCTCGTACGCGCCGGTGCCGGGGACCAGGTCGCTCGGCTGCTTGTACTCCTCACACCCCACGCAGTAGAAGCCCTCGAACTCACCGGCGTAGATGTACCCGTCGTCGTACAGCTTCTGCAGGAACGCGGTCACGCCGCGCTCGTGGCGCTCGTCCGTGGTGCGGATGAAGTCGTCGTTCGCGACGTCGACCGTGTCGAGGAGCGGCTTCCACGCGTCGGTGACGAGCCGGTCCGCCCACTCCTTCGGGCTGACCTCGTTCGCGGAGGCGGTCCGCAGGATCTTCTGTCCGTGCTCGTCGGTGCCGGTGAGCAGCCAGGTGTCGTCCCCGCGCTGCCGGTGCCACCGGGCGAGGACGTCCGCGGCGACCTCGGTGTAGGCGTGCCCGATGTGGGGCACGTCGTTCACGTAGAAGATCGGCGTGGTGATGCTGAACGAGGAGCCGTCGGACATGCGCACCATCCTACGGGCGCGCGGAGCGCGCGTGACGCGGCGGTGGGCAGCCCGGCCGGGAGGCACGCTGCGGGCCCGTCCCGTCCTCCCTCGCAGGCTCGGTCGGCGCGCCCCGCGCAACGCTTCGCGTTGCCGCTGAGCGGGGCGCGCCCGTCCGGGGTCAGCGCGCGGCGAGCGCACCCTCGTAGAGCGCACGCTTCGACAGGCCGGTCGCGTCGGCGACCGCCGCGGCGGCCTCCTTCATCCGGGACCCGGCGGCGACCCGCTCGAGCACGAGACGCACGCCGTCCTCGATGCTCGTCGCGTCGCGCTCGGCCGAGCCGCCCTCGACCACGACGCAGATCTCGCCACGCACACCGTCCGCGGCCCAGGTGACGAGCTCGCCGAGGGGTCCGCGGCGGACCTCCTCGTGCAGCTTCGTCAGCTCGCGGCACACGACCGCGCGGCGCTCCGAGCCGAAGGCGGCCGCCATGTCGGCCAGGGTGTCCGCCAGCCGGTGCGGCGACTCGAAGAAGACCATCGTGCGCTGCTCCCCGGCGAGCGCCTCGAACCCGCGGCGGCGCTCGCCCGCCTTCCGGGTGGGGAAGCCCTCGAAGGTGAAGCGGTCGGTGGGCAGCCCCGAGACGGCGAGGGCCGTGAGCACCGCGGACGGCCCGGGGATCGCGGTGACCGTGACACCCGCCTCGGCGGCGGCGGCGACCAACGGGAAGCCCGGGTCGCTGATCGCCGGCATGCCCGCGTCCGTCAGGACCACGACGTCGTCGTCCTGCGCCAGGGCGACGACGTCGGCCGCACGCTCCCGCTCGTTGTGCTCGTGCAGCGCGATCAGGCGCGGACGGTTCTCGATGCCGAGGGCGCGCAGCAGGTGCACGGTGGTCCGGGTGTCCTCGGCCGCGATGACGCTCGCGTTCGAGAGGGTCTCCACGAGCCGACGGGAGGCGTCTCCGAGGTTGCCGATGGGCGTTGCCGCGAGCACGATCACTCCCCCATTGTCGTCGTCCGCGCGCAGGGTCGCTCCGGGCCGGCGTCCGTAGGATGTCGCGCGATGACAACCGAGCTGACCGACGACCGCCCGGGCCTGGCGGAACGACCGACGGGCTCGCGGCTCGACGACTGGTGGGGCCGGGTCCTCCGGACCAGCACGCGGGTCGCGGTCTGGCGGTGGACCGGTCCCCTCGCGGTGACGCTGCTGGCGGCGGTGCTGCGCCTGGTGAACCTCGGCAACCCGCACTCGCTGGTCTTCGACGAGACGTACTACGTGAAGGACGGCTGGTCGATCGTCCACCTCGGGTACGAGGGCACCTGGCCGGCCAACCCGACCGACGACTCCGGGCAGCCGACGACGGACCAGCGGTTCGCCGACGGCGAGACGGACATCTTCACGAGTGCGGCGGAGTTCATCGCGCACCCGCCGCTCGGCAAGTACCTCATCGGGCTCGGCATGCTGCTGTTCGGTGCCGACAGCTCCTTCGGCTGGCGCATCACCGTCGCCGTGCTCGGCATCGCGACCGTGTTCCTCACCGCGGTGATCGCCCGGTCGCTGTTCCGCAGCACGCTCGTCGGCACGCTCGCCGGGTTCCTGCTCGCGATCGACGGGCAGGCGATCGTGATGAGCCGCGTGACGCTGCTGGACGGGATCCTGACGTTCTTCGTGGTGCTCGGGTTCGGCGCGCTCCTGCTGGACCGACGCTGGAGCAGCCGCAAGCTCGACGAGTGGGTGGCCCGCCGGACCGAGACCGGCCGGGACACGCTCTGGGGGCCGGTCCTGTGGTGGCGCCCGTGGCTGGTCGCGATGGGACTCGCGCTCGGTCTGGCCGCGGCGACGAAGTGGTCGGGGATCTACTTCCTGGCGTTCTTCGCCGTGTACTCCGTGCTCAGCGACATGGTCCTGCGGCGCCGGGCCGGTGTCGTCTTCTGGTCGTCGAGCGCGCTGCTCCAGCAGGCTCCCGTGTCGTTCCTGCTCACGGTGCCGATCGCCGCGGTCACCTACCTCGCGTCGTGGACGGGCTGGTTCGTGTCGAAGGACGGGTGGGACCGCAACTGGATCGCCTCCGGTGGCCAGCGGTGGACCGGGGTCCTGTCGTGGGTGCCGGACAGCCTGCAGAACTGGTGGCACTACCAGTCCGAGATCTACGGCTTCAACATCGGGCTGCACACGGCGCACTCGTACCAGGCGAACCCGCTCCTGTGGCTCGTGATGCAGCGGCCGACCTCGATGTACTACGTCGGGACGGACGCGGGGCAGGACGGGTGCGCGGTGGCCCGGTGCGGTGCCGCGATCACCGGGATCGCCAACCCGTTCATCTGGTACGCGTCGGTCGTCGCGGTGATCGTGCTCGCCGTGCTGTGGGTGCTGCGCCGGAAGTGGCAGTACGGGTTCGTCGTGCTCGGCGTCGCGGCGGGGTACCTGCCCTGGCTGATGTACGTCGACCGGACGGTGTTCCAGTTCTACACGATCGCGTTCGAGCCCTTCATGGTCATGGCGCTGGCGGCGGCGATCGGGCTGGTGTTGGGCAGCCGCACGGACGAGCGGCCCCGACGGACGAGGGCGGTGCTGTGGGTCGGCGTGTACCTGGGGGTCGTCGTGCTGGCGTCCGCCTACTGGTACCCGATGTGGACGGCGATCCAGATGCCGTGGGACTTCATCCGTTCCCACTACTGGCTGCCGAGCTGGTTGTAGCGCGACCGGGTGGCGGACGGGAGGCGCGGGTCGGGCCCGCACCGACCCTCCTGTCCGTCAGGCGCCGGGTCGCGCCCGGCGCGGGTTGCGTCGTCGGTCAGGCGCTGGGCTGCATGGCGCGCTCGAGCGCGTCCCGGTCGAGCGGTTCGCCGAGCATCGCGTCCGCGTGGAGCGGCGGCATCACCCCGTCGATGAGCACCTGGGCGTACCGGCGCCAGGCGTCGGCATCGGTGTCCCGGGTCGTGTCGGCGACGGCGCCGAGCATCTGCGTGAGCATCGGGAGGTCGCGGGCGTCGAAGCCGGGCCGGACCGCTCCGGCGTCGCGGGCGCGGCGGATGATCTCGTCGACCTGGGACTCGAGCCGGTCCCGCTCGTGGACGATCGACGGGCGGCCGCGGCCGGCACGGACGATCGCGTCGGCGAGCGCACGGTCCCGCGCCCGGAACTCGAACACCCCCATCAGGTAGACCCGCAGCGCTTCACGCGGGTCGATCTCCTGCGCTGCGCGGGCCGCCGCGTCGTTGAGGGCGTCGAACTTCGTGGCGAGCAGGGCCTCGATCAGGGAGTCCTTGTCGGCGAACCGGCGGTACACGGTGCCCACGCCGACCCCGGCTTCGTGCGCGATGTCGTTCAGGGTGACGGAGAGGCCCCGCTCGGCGAAGCAGCGCCGGGCCGTCTGCAGGATCAGTTCGCGGTTCCGTGCTGCGTCGGCGCGGAGGGGCCTGTCGCCGTCGGTGGTGCTCACGTCCCCAAACGTAGTTGAACTCTCTGGGAATAAGTGGATGCACCGCTTCCGTTTCGGTCTACACTGACCACAAGCGGATGCGCTGCATCCGCTTCCGGTCGACGCAGACCTCTCCCCATCCCCTCCAACCCCTCTGAAGGAGGCTGCCGTGACGGCAGAACAGACCGCGCCCACCCGCTCCGGTGCGACGCCCGGTGGCGCTCCCGCCCTGGACCGCCGGCGGTGGATCGCCCTCGCGGTGATCGCGCTGGCCCAGCTCATGGTCGTGCTCGACGCGACCATCGTGAACATCGCGCTCCCCTCGGCCCAGTCCGACCTCGGCTTCGGCAACGACCAGCGGCAGTGGGTCGTCACCGCCTACTCGCTCGCGTTCGGGTCGCTGCTGCTCCTCGGTGGCCGGCTCGGCGACCTCTTCGGGCGCAAGACCACGTTCATCGTCGGCCTGGTGGGCTTCGCGGTCGCGTCCGTCCTGGGCGGGTTGGCCGACTCGTTCGGGCTGCTCGTCGCCGCACGAGCCCTGCAGGGCGTGTTCGGCGCGCTGCTCGCCCCCGCGGCGCTCGGCATGCTGACGACGACGTTCCGCGACCCGAAGGAACGTGGGCGGGCGTTCGGCATCTTCGGTTCGATCGCCGGTTCCGGTGCGGCGATCGGGCTGCTGCTCGGCGGCGTCCTGACCGAGTACGCCTCGTGGCGCTGGTGTCTCTACGTCAACGTCGTCTTCGCGGTGCTCGGCGTCATCGGTGCGCTCGTCTTCATGGCGACGCCGCCGAAGGTCGACCGGCCGCGCATCGACGTCGCCGGCGTGCTGACGATCACGGCGGGCCTGGTCGGCATCGTCTACGGGTTCTCGAACGCCGAGACCAACGGCTGGAACGCCCCGCTGACCATCGTCATGCTGGCCGCCGGTGTGGTGCTCGTCGCCGCGTTCGTGTTCATCGAACTGCGCGTCGCACACCCGCTGCTGCCGCTGCGGGTCGTCCTCGACCGTGACCGCGGTGGCTCGTTCATCGCGATCGGTCTGGTCGCGATCGGCATGTTCGGCATCTTCCTGTTCCTGACCTACTACCTCGAGCAGACGCTCGGGTTCACGGCCCTGCAGACCGGCCTGGCGTTCCTGCCGATGCCGCTGTCGATCATGGTGTCCGCGACGCAGATCGGCGGGCGGCTCCTGCCCCGGGTCGGGCCGAAGGTGCTGATCTTCGCCGGTGGCCTGGTCGCGGCGACGGGGCTCCTGCTGCTCCTGCGCACGGATCTGGACAGCACCTACGCGGGTACCGTCCTGCCGGCGCTGATCGTCATCGGGCTCGGCATGGGCACGATCTTCTCGTCCGCGATGAACACGGCGACGACCGGCGTGGCACGGGCTGACGCCGGCGTGGCCTCGGCGACGGTGAACACGATGCAGCAGATCGGCGGCTCGATCGGCACGGCCCTGCTGTCGACGATCTTCACGAACGTGGTCGACGACCGGCTGGCCGCGGCCGGCGGTGCTCCGTCGAAGCTGCAGCAGGCGCAGGCGGTGCTCGACGGCTACCACACGGCGTTCGCGATCTCGGCGGGCGTGCTCGTGCTCGTGGCGCTCGCGGGCGGGCTCCTCATCAACCGGCAGTCCGTGCGCCTGGCGAAGCTCGAGCACGCGAGTGCCACGGCGACGGGCAGCATCCCCGCGGCGGCCCACTAGTCCCGCGTGCGGAACGGCCCGCTCGGCTCCGGCCGGGCGGGCCGTTCGTGCGTGCGGGGCGCCCGGCCGGGCACGGCGGGGTGCGGGCGCGAACGACAGCGGACATGTCGCTCCAGGTCCGCACGCCACCGCCGCACCACGCCACCACGCCACCGACTGCCCACGCCTCGACCGTCAGCCCGCGTGCACTCGGCTCCGCCCGCCCGCTCGTCGCCACCCACCACACACCCCCGCCCGAGCTCGGCCACCGAATCCCACGGGCCGGATCGCGCGGCGATTGCGCAGTGTTTCGGTTTCCCTCTCACGCGTCAGGGGTCCCGATTATGGTGTGCGGCATGGCCCCCGTCCTGACCTCGCCGCTCGTGTCGACGCAGTGGCTCGCAGACCACCTCGGTGCTGACGAGCTCGTCGTGCTCGACGCTTCCGTGCGCACGGCGGGCAGCGGCCTGGGGATGTCCTGGCGCTCGGCGCAGGACTCCTACGAACAGCAGGGCCACGTGCCCGGCGCACGCTACGCCGACCTGATCGAGCAGTTCTCCACCCCCGACGCAGACCTGCCGTTCACCCGCCCCTGCGCCGAACGGTTCGAAGCAGCTGCCCGCGAACTGGGCGTCACGAACACGTCGACGGTCATCGTGTACGACGACAGCGTCGGCGAGTGGTCCGCACGGCTCTGGTGGATCTTCCGGTCCTTCGGCTTCGACTCCGTGGCTGTGCTCGACGGCGGGTTCGTGAAGTGGCGGGACGAGGGGCGACCGGTCCGTGTGGGCGCGCTGACCAGTGCGGCCACGAGGTCCGCGGACGACGCCTTCCTCGCCGGCGAAGAGCTCCCCCTGTGGGTCGACCGGGACCGCGTCGTCCGGGCCGTCAACGGCGAGCAGCCGGCCGAGCTCGTGCTCGCGGCTCCGGCGTCCGCCCTGGGCGCGGAGCACCCGCCGGTCGTGCCGGGCAGCACGCCGATCCCGGTGGACGCGATCCTCGACACCGAGACCAACGCCTACCTCCGTCCGAAGGCCCTGGCAGAGGTGTTCGCCCCGGTACTCGGCGCCGACGAGATCGTCACCTACTGCGGAGTCGGCAGCGCCGCGTGCTCGGACGCGCTCGCGCTGACGGTGCTCGGCCACGACAAGGTCCGGGTCTACGACGGCTCGCTCGCCGACTGGTGGCGCCGCGAGTCGGAGCCGATCGCGTCCTGACGGCGTCGCGCCGAGCACGGGGCCGCTGGGCCCACGACGTCGAGCTCGTCGGCACAGGCACAGGGCGTCGAGCGCAGCCCAGGGCGCAGGGCGCACTAGCGTTGAGGGCATGAGCACCAGGCGCGCGGTCATCCTCGGTGGTACCGGAGGGATCGGTTCAGCGGTCGCCCGAACCCTGCTCGCCGAGGGTTCGGACGCGTGGGACGTGCAGGTCGTCGCCCGGCACGGTGGACCGACCGCGGACGCCCTGGTGGCGGACGGCGCCACCTTCGTCCCCGGGGACCGCCGCGACACCGCGGTGTTGCGGGAGCTCCTGCGTCCCGGTGCCGACCTGCTCGTGGACACGGTGGGAGCCACGCGGGACGACGCGCTCCGACTCCGCCCCCACCTGGACGACGTCGGCTCGACTGTCTTCATCTCCTCGAAGGCCGTCTACGCCGACGAGCAGGGACGCCACGCGAACTCCGTGCACAAGCCCGTGTTCGGCGGCCCCGTCACCGAGCTGCAGGCGACCGTCGTCGCCGACGACCTGGACCCGACGAGCCGCGACGGGTACGGCGCAGCGAAGGCCGCCGCGGAGCAGGTGCTGCTCGACCACGGCGCTCCCGTCTCGGTGCTGCGACCGTCGAAGGTCTACGGCGTGGGCATCGGCCGCCCGCGCGAGTGGTTCGTCGTCCGACGGGTACTCGACGGTCGGGAGCGCGTGCTGCTCGCCGACCACGGCAACAGCGTCGACCACACCACGGCGGCGAGCGGGATCGGGTCGCTCGTGCGGCTGGTCGCCGACGCTCCGGACCGCCGGATCCTCAACGTCGCGGACGACACCGCTCCGACCGTGCTCGAGATCGTCCGGACCGTGGCAGCGCACCTCGACCACCGCTTCGAGGAGTTCCTGCTCGACGAGGACGCTCCCGCCTTCGTCGGTGTGACGCCGTGGACGACGCCGTCGCCCGTCGTCCTCGACACGACTGCGGCGCGCTCGCTCGGCTGGCAGCCGCCGGTCTTCGCGGACGCCGTCCGGGCCGAGCTCGACTGGCTCGTCGAGACCGCCCGTCGCGTGCCGGCCGACGGCGACGTCCCGTGGGCCGACGACCCCTTCTGGGACCGGATGTTCGACTACGGCCCCGAGGACGCCGCCCTCGCCCTGCTGACCCTCGGCGGCCGATAGCCCGTGCCGCGCTCCGAGGTGCTGTTCATCGGTGGCCGGTCGGGCGTCGGCAAGTCCACGGCGGCCGAGGCCCTGCACGACCTGCTGGTCGAGGCGGACGTCCGGCACGCGGTCATCGAGGGCGACGTGCTCGACCTCGCGCACCCGGCTCCGCACGTCGAGCACCCGGAGGCACGCCTGGCGGAGCGGAACCTGTCGGCCCTGTGGGCGGCCTACCGCGAGCTGGGCCACCACCGGCTCGTCTTCACGAACACCGTCTCGGTGCTCGAGCACGAACGACTCCGGGCGGCGATGGGTGACGATCCGCGGATGACGGCGGTGCTGCTGCGCGCCCGCGACGACGTGACGTCGTCACGACTGGCACGACGAGCGGGCGGGCAGGTCCCGGAGACGCAGCTGGCACACAGCACGAGGACGGCCAGGAGGCTCGACATGGCCTGCGGAGACGGGGTCGCGCGGGTGGACACCGACGACCGCACGCCGGCACAGGTCGCGCGCGAACTCGCGATCCTGACGGGCTGGCTCCCGGCGCGGAGCACGCTGGGGGCATGAACGACAACCGGCTGGGCTCGTCCGTCAGCCCGTACCTGCGCCAGCACGCCGACAACCCGGTCGACTGGCGCGAGTGGGGGCCGGAGGCCTTCGCCGAGGCACGGGACCGCGGCGTGCCCGTGCTCGTCTCGGTCGGGTACGCCACGTGCCACTGGTGCCACGTCATGGCGCGGGAGACCTTCTCGGACCCGGAGGTCGGCGCGCTCCTCGCACGCGACTTCGTCGCGGTCAAGGTCGACCGCGAGGAACGGCCGGACGTCGACGCGAGCCTGATGGCCTCCGCCAGTGCCTTCACCGGGCAGCTCGGCTGGCCGCTCACCGCCTTCCTCACACCCGACGGCCAGGTGTTCTTCGCGGGCACGTACTACCCGCCGTCACCTGTCGGGCAGGTACCGTCCTTCCGGCAGATCACCGCCGCCGTGCTCGACGCGTGGACGGGACGACGGGACGAGGTGGACGCGAACGCCGCCGCCATCGCGACGGCGATCCGGCAGGGCGCCGAGGCGGACCGGGCCGCCCGTGCCGGTGAGCGGTCGTCCGGAGCCGAGCCGCGCCTCCCGTCCGTCGAGGACGTCGTGGCCGTCGTCGACCTGCTCGCGCAGAACGAGGACACCGTCCACGGTGGTTTCGGCGGCGCGCCGAAGTTCCCGAGCGCGCCGCTCCTGGAGTTCCTCAGCGACGTGGCGGCCGACGGTGACGTCCGGGCCGGCGCGCTGCTCGACCGCACCCTGCACGCGATCCGGGCGGGCGAGCTGACCGATGCGGACGGGGGCGTGTTCCGGTACGCGACGCGGCGCGACTGGAGCGTCCCCCATTACGAACGCATGCTGTACGACAACGCCGGCCTGCTCGCCGTCGCCGGTGCGGAGCAGGCGCGCGGGATCGCCGACTTCCTGCGGGACACGCTGCGCCGGGACGACGGCGCGTTCGTCGCGGCGCAGGACAGCGAGTCGACCATCGACGGTCAGCGGGTGGAGGGCGAGTGGTACCGACTGCCGGTCGATGAGCGCAGGCGACTCGCCCCGCCGCCGCTCGACGACCAGGTCCTCACCGGGTGGAACGGGCTGGCGGTCCGTGGGCTCGCGATCGCCGGCGCACGGCACGGCGACGAGGAGATGCTCGCGCTCGCCCGCGGCACGGCGGACGCGCTGCTCGCGGCACACGTGCGGGACGGGCACGTCGTGGTGCGGTCGAGCACGCCTCGCGGACCGTCGTCGGCGCCACCGACCGTCGAGGACGTCGGGCTGCTCGCCGAGGGTCTCCTCGAACTGGCGCTCGCGACGGGCGACGTCGCGTACGCGCAGACCGCGCGCGGGCTCGTCGACGACGGGCTGGCCGAGCGGTTCGAGGTGGACCCCGTGCTCGAACGAGCGGGGACCGCGACCGGTGAACAGCCGCAGACCGCGATGCGTTCCGGGACCGTGGCGCTGGCGTCCGCAGCGGCGGTGCTCGCGGCGCTCACCGGCGACGACGAGTACCGGGACGCTGCCGAGCGACTCGTCGCCGACCGGGCCAGGACCGGGACCGAACGTCCTCTCGGGCACGCCGATGCCCTCGGGGTCGCGCTCGCCCTGCAACGGCCCTCGACCGAGGTCGTGGTGGTTGCGTCCGATCCCGACGATCCGCTCCGCACCGCGGCTCAGGAGCTGCGGCGCCCCGGCACGGTCGTCGCGCTCGTCACGCCGGAGCAGGCGACGGCGTGGGCGACCGCGGGCTTCGCGTTGTTCGAGGCCCGGAGCAACCTCGACCCCGCCGGCTACGTGTGCCACGACCGGGTGTGCGCGCTCCCGGCCCGGTCCGCACCGGAGCTGGCCGCGCAGCTCGGGAACGGGCACCGCTAGCGGCCGCTCGCCGGCGGCTGCCCGCGGGCGCGACGGGACAGGTATCCTGGAATGCTCATGTCTGCCACGCCCGTCATCACGTACCCGCCCGAGCTGCCCGTCTCGCAGCGGCGGGACGACATCGCCGCCGCGATCCGCGACCACCAGGTCGTCATCGTCGCGGGCGCGACCGGCTCCGGCAAGACCACCCAGTTGCCGAAGATCTGCCTCGAACTCGGGCGTGGGTCGATCGGGCACACCCAGCCCCGCCGGATCGCTGCGCGCACGATCGCGGAGCGCGTGTCCGAGGAACTCGGCGGCGAGCTCGGCGACCTCGTCGGCTACCAGGTCCGCTTCACCGACAAGGTGTCCGCGAACACGAAGATCAAGCTGATGACGGACGGGATCCTCCTCAACGAGATCCACTTCGACCGCGACCTGAAGCGCTACGACACGATCATCATCGACGAGGCGCACGAGCGGTCGCTGACGATCGACTTCCTGCTCGGGTACCTGAAGCGACTCCTCCCCCGCCGTCCGGACCTCAAGGTCATCATCACGAGTGCGACGATCGACCCCGAGTCGTTCTCGCAGCACTTCGGCGGTGCACCGATCATCGAGGTGTCCGGCCGCACCTACCCGGTCGAGATCCGGTACCGCCCGCTGGTGGCCGAGGACGCGAACGCCGACGGCGCGAACACCGACCGCACGGACGACACCGACGACGAGGACGACCCGCGGACGGACGACCACGGCGGCGGCCGGACCCCCGACGACCGCGACGTCCTGCAGGGCATCACGGACGCGCTCGACGAGCTCGCCCGTGAAGACCCGGGCGACGTGCTCGTGTTCCTCTCCGGCGAGAACGAGATCCGCGACGCGCAGGACGCCATCGAGGGCAAGCGCTACCCGGGCACCGAGGTCCTCCCCCTCTACGGCCGCCTGTCCGCCGCCGACCAGCACCGGGTCTTCGAGCGCCGCAGCACACCGGGGATCCGACGCCGCGTGGTGCTCGCGACGAACGTCGCCGAGACCTCCCTGACCGTCCCCGGCATCAAGTACGTCATCGACACCGGCACCGCCCGCATCTCGCGGTACTCCCCGCGGGCCAAGGTGCAGCGGCTGCCGATCGAGGCGATCAGCCAGGCGAGCGCGAACCAGCGGTCCGGGCGTGCGGGACGGACGAGCGCGGGCATCGCGATCCGCCTGTACTCCGAGCAGGACTTCGAGCGGCGGTCCGAGTTCACGGACCCCGAGATCCTCCGGACCAACCTGGCGGCCGTCATCCTGCAGATGATCTCGCTCGGCTTCGGTGACATCGAGTCGTTCCCGTTCCTGCAGCCGCCGGACTCCCGCGGCGTGAAGGACGGTCTCGACCTGCTCCGCGAGCTCCGGGCGGTCGACCAGGACGGCCGGATCACGAAGACCGGTCGTCAGCTGACGCGTCTGCCGATCGACCCGCGGCTCGGTCGGATGGTGCTGGAAGCCGGGCGCCAGGGCGTCGGACGCGAGGTCATCGCGGTCGTCAGCGCCCTGAGCATCCAGGACCCGCGCGAGCGCCCCCTCGAGAAGCGCGCCCACGCCGACCAGTTGCACGCGCGGTTCGCCGACCCGACGAGTGACTTCCTCACCCTGCTCAACCTCTGGAACCACATCGAGGACAAGCAGGACGAGCTGTCGTCGAGCGCGTTCCGCCGTCTCTGCAAGGCCGAGTTCCTCAACTACCTCCGCATCCGCGAGTGGCAGGACCTGTACCGCCAGCTGTCCCGCGCGGCGAAGCAGGTCGACGTCCGCGTCGGTCAGTCCCGGAGCGAGGACGGCGACGCCGTGCACCGGTCGCTGCTGGCCGGACTCCTCAGCCAGATCGGGCTGCGTGACCGTGAGAAGCGCGACTACCTGGGTTCGCGGAACACCCGGTTCGTGGTGTTCCCGGGCAGCGTCCTCGCGAAGAAGCAACCGGACGCGGTCATGGCCGCGGAGCTCGTCGAGACCAGCAGGCTGTTCGCGCGGACGGTCGGCAAGATCGACCCCGCCTGGGTCGAGCCGCTCGCCGGAGACCTGTTGAAGCGGACGTACGGCGAGCCGCACTGGGAGAAGAAGCAGGGCGCCGTCATCGCCTACGAGCGCGTCACCCTGTTCGGTGTCCCCGTCGTCCAGCGCCGGCGTGTGCAGTACAAGCGCGTCGATCCGGAGCACTCGCGTGAGCTGTTCATCCGGCACGCCCTGGTCGAGGGCGAATGGGACGCGCAGCAGTCCTTCGACCGCGAGAACCGCCGGCTCCGCAAGGAACTCGAGCAGCTCGAGGAACGCACCCGTCGCCGCGACATCCTGTTCGACGACGAGAAGATCTTCGAGTTCTACGACGCCCGCGTCCCCGCTGACGTCGCCACGACCCGCGACTTCGAGGGCTGGTGGCGGAAGGCGAGGCGCGACCAGCCGGACCTGCTCACGATGCGCAGGTCGGACCTCCTGGCCGAGGACGCGGCGGAAGCCGCGCAGGACCAGCAGGAGTACCCCACCCAGTGGCGGTCGGGCGACCAGCGGTTGGCGATCAAGTACCGCTTCGAGCCGGGCGCGCAGGACGACGGCGTCAGCGTGCAGGTACCCCTCGCGCTGCTCCCACGCATGCGCGAGGAGGGGTTCGACTGGCAGGTCCGGGGCTTGCGGAAGGAACTCGTGACCGCGCTCATCAAGGCCCTGCCGAAGCAGATCCGCAAGAACATCGTGCCGGCCGCGGACTGGGCCGAGAAGATCGTCGCCGAGCTCCCGGACGACGCTCCCACGGAACCCACCGAGTCCTTCCGCGCGACCCTCGCGAAGACGATCCAACGGATGACCTACGTCCCCGTCTCCGAGGGCGACTTCGACATGAGCCGCGTGCCGCCGCACCTGCTGCCGACCTGGGCGGTCGTCGACGAGCGCGGGCGCCGCGTCGAGACCGGCAAGGACCTGTCGGCGCTGCAGTCCAAGCTCAAGGACCGGACGCAGCAGAGCGTCGCGTCGGCCACCGCGAAGGCGGCGAACCGGCCAGGAGGCGCGGCGCGCGTCGCGAACGCCGGTCGCGACCTCGAACGCTCCGGTCTGACGTCCTGGCCGGGCGGCGACCTGCCCGCGGTGCTCGACACGAAGCAGTCCGGCGGCGTGATCCGCGCCTACCCGGCCCTGGTCGAGGAGGGCTCCGGCCCGAAGGCGACGGTCGCCGTGCGGCTGCTCGCGACCGAGCGTGACCGCGCCGTCGAGATGCCCGCCGGTGTCCGACGGCTGCTGATGCACGCCGTCCCGTCGCCCGTGTCGTACATCCAGCAGCACCTGACGGCGCAGGAGAAGCTCGCGCTCGCGGCCAGCCCGTACGCGTCGACGCAGGCGCTGTTCGACGACGTGCTCGCGGCCGTGGTCGACGCCGGCATCCGCAGCGCCCACCCGGACGGACTCGTGTTCGCGCAGACCGACTTCGAAGGGGTGCGGGACAGTGTGTCCGCGACGGTCGTCGACACGATGTTCGCGGCGGTTTCCGAGGTCGCCGCCGTGCTCACCGCGCACCGGAACGCCGAGCGGGCGCTCAAGCAGGCGAACTCGATGTCGCTCCTCGGCGCGTTGTCCGACATGCGGCAGCAGCTCGAACGCCTGGTGTTCCCGGGCTTCGTCGCGGTGACCGGTCTCGACCGGCTGCGACGGGTCCGGGTGTACCTGCAGGGGGTCGAGGCCCGCGTGCAGAAGCTCCTGCAGAACCCCGGTCGTGATGCCGGCTGGATGCGCGAGGTCAGCGTCGCGACCGACCGCTACACCGATGCGGGCGGGACCTTCCCGCCGGCGGTCGGCGCGCACCCGGAGCTCGTCCACGCCCGGTGGATGCTCGAGGAGTTCCGACTGAGCCTATTCGCGCAGGAGCTGGGGACCGCCGAGACGGTGTCGTTGCAGCGGATCACGAAGGCCCTGTCCGCCGCACGGTGACGGGGCTAGTGTGTCGGCCATGATCGGCACACTCGACGGCGTCGTCCTGGACTGCCCCGACGCGAGCGTCCTCGCACGGTTCTACGCAGAGCTCATCGGCGGCACGGTGTCGGGTGACGCCGAGTGGTCGGAACTCGTCCCCGAGCAGCCCGGCCCGCGGCCGCTCCTGGCGTTCCAGCAGGTCCAGGGCTACCGCGCGCCGGTGTGGCCGGGCCAGGAGCAGCCGCAGCAGATCCACCTGGACGTCAGGGTGGACGACCTCGACGCCGGTGAACGAGCGGTGCTCGAGCTCGGAGCGACCGCAACGGGTTCCGCGAAGGACTCGTTCCGGGTCTACCTCGACCCGGCGGGGCACCCTTTCTGCCTGGTGCACCCGGGGTACTGACCCGCACCCGTGGTACTGACCCGCACCCGGGACAGCGACGGGACGGTCAGCCCTCGGTCGCCAGGCCCTCGACGACCTGGACGTGCGGCAGTGCGGCGAGGACGGCGCCGGGCAGGAACACCTTCGCGCCGCGGAGTCCCGCGCCGATGACGACCTCCGGAGCGTCCTGCACCCGCGAGTCGACGTACACCGGCCACGAGGACGGCAGACCGATCGGCGTGATCCCGCCGTACTCCATCCCGGTGAGCTCGACCGCCTGCTCCATCGGCGCGAAGCTGGCCTTGCGCACGTCGAGCAGCTTCTTCACGACGCGGTTCACGTCGAGCCGGGTGTGCGCGAGGACGACGCAGGCGGCGTAGCGCACGTCCTCTCCCCGCTTGCCCGCGACGACGATGCAGTTCGCTCCGCCCTCGAGCGGGAACCCGTAGGCCTCGGAGAACGCCGCGGTGTCGGCGAGCTCGGGGTCGATCGGGGCTGCCTCGATCCGACCGAGGACGTCGGCGGGCAGGGAGACGAGTGCCTCGGCGACCGGGATCGCGAGCTGTCCGGAGGCGACGAGGGCGGGGACGCGCTGCAGTGTCGGCATGGATCCACCCTAGGGAACCGGACGAGGCCCGCTCCCATGACCGGCCGAGCAGCCGGCGCGACCGGTCAGCCCGCGGCCGGTGCCGCCGATGCGGGCGCGGACGGGGACGCGCTCGGCGTGGCCGTCGGGGTCGGCGCGGGGGACGCCGGCGCAGCCGGAGTCGGCGATGCGCTCGTCGTGGGAGCGGGCGTCACCGACGGCGACGGCGCGGCCGAGGGCGACGAGGACGGGGCCGGCGCGGCGGTCGGCGACGGCGTCGCGGACGGAGCCGGTGCAGGCGCGGGCGGCTTCACCGACGTCAGGCGCCACCGCTTCGCCTTGCCGTCCCACTTGATCTGCCCCGCGGTGTACTTCTTCCCCGAGTTCAGCACGACGTCGCCGTCGGACGGGGTGAGGAGCGCCGCGTCCACCGCGACGAACGGCGACACCGCCGACACCCGCTGTGACGCCGTCCGGGACAGCAGGGCCCCCGCACGCTTCGTCGTCGACTCGACCACGACCCGGACCGGGGACGCGGCCGCGGAGTTCAGGCGGACGCCGGCCCCCGAGGCAGCGGGCTGTGCGGTGTCCCGGACCGTCAGCCCTGCCGGGGCACGCAGCAGCGCGATCGCGCGGCCGCCCTGGCAGCCCGCGACGGTGATCGTGGTCCGGGTGGTCGCGTCGGCGTCCGCGACCCAGACGGAGCCGGACGTCCGGCTGATCCTGGCGAACGAAGCCGTGGCGATGCGGTAGCCCTTCGCGGCGGCGTCGATCGCGAACACGTTCCCGTCGCGGGCGGCAGAGGTGTCGTCGGTGACCGAGAGCGTCCCGATCTTGGTGGCGGCGCGGAGCAGCCGGACCGACTCGAAGCGCGGAGCGAGGACCGGACACGCGACACCGCTGACCGAGGCGGTCCCGATCGACCCCACGGCCAGTGCGACCCCGATGCCGTTGCCCGCACCGGTCGACCGGTTCGTGACGCCGCGGACGGTGACCGACGACGCCGAGGTCGCCGCCACACGGACGATCCCCCTCGTCGCCGCCGGGCTGCCTGCCGGGCGCTGGACGTCCTGCACGACCAGCGCGCCGAGCGTGCCGACCGAGACGTTGACCGCGGGGCCACCGGACCCGATCGCGCTGACCCCGGCGATCGTCCCCTCGAACCAGGTCGGCCCGGCGTAGTCCACGATCTGCACGGGTGACGCCCCGGTGACCGTCCCCGCGAGCCCCGAGGCCGTGAACCGACGGATGCGCCGCTGCACACCGGCCGCTCCGGTGCCCGACGTCACCTTGAGCAGGCACAGGCAGGCGCGCCCGTCGACGTCCTCGACGGTCACGTCGGTGATGTCGCCCTCGCAGTCGCCGAGGCGGGAGCCGTCGTGCGACTGACCGTCGACGGTGGTGAACGCGACCAGGTCGTCACCGGTCCGCACACCCGTGATCCGGCGGACGGCGATCGACGACGACGGGCCCTGGAAGTGCACGCCGTCGGACGCGGTGTCCACGAACGCGACGTCCTCGACGGTGACCCGGCGGACGTCCCCGAAGGACACCGCGTACTGCCCGCCCATCTGCGGGTTGCCGGTGGAGTGCACCGTGAGGTTCGTCAGCGACACCCCCGACGCCCGACGGAAGAGCAGCCCGTGGGACTGCGTGGTCTGCGACAGCCCGTTCGCGTTGCGGTTCGTCCACGTGCCGCCCACGATCGTGATGTCGGTGTCGTCCGGCGGGAAGAGGTACGCCGTCGCCGCCGTGGCGGTCGACGTCGCGGGCACGCTGAGCGTCGCCCTGGTCGGCGACTGGACCGACACGACCCGGCCGTACATGGAGCCCGGGGCGCCGGACCGGGCAGCGCGGGGACCGACGCCGAGCACCTGGACGGCACGCCCGACGGACGCCGCGCTGAACACGGCCGCCCGGGTGGTCAGGACGGCGGAGCCCGCCTGCACGGAGGCGGTGGTCGTCGCCGTGGGCACCGACGCCTGGTTCCGGAGCACGTTGTCCGTCGCCGGCCCGGTGATGCTCGCCGCGGTCGCGTCGAGGTGCGTGCCCGCGGGCAGGACGAGCGGCGCCGTCAGGACGATCGTCCCGCGGAGGACGCGCTCACCGCCACCCGCCAACCACGCGTTCACCGAGGCCGTCGAGGACCGGGGCGTCACACTCATCGTCGTCGCGGCGACCGCCGACGCCCGGGTGCCCGACGTGACCGACGCGACGGCGGCCGACACCGCTCCGACGGCGGCGAGACCGAGCGCCCGGCGGCGCGAGGGCAGGAGTGCGGGGAGGGTCGGGCGCCCTGACATGGTGGTTCCGTCCGTCGCCCGGATGGGCGTTGCGAGGCCGTGCGGTGCCGGCGGACTGATGGGTACCGGATCACGCTACCCAGCTCGACGATCCGCGCCGAGCCCGCGTTCGGGGCACGGGCGGGAGGCGCGGGGCGGACCCGCTCCGCGCCTCCCGCCCGTCACGACGCGATACCCTCTTCTGGTGCCCGGACGGGCACGCCAGAGGCTGCAGGGGGTTCGACGTGACCGACGCGATGACGCGCCGAACACGTGTGGAACCCGTCCCCCGACACCGCGCCGGGCAGCCGGTCCGCCACGGTGCGACCGCGACGCAGCCGTCGCTGCGGTTCCGTGGGCGCCCCGGCGCCGCGTCCGCGCCGCCGGTCCGCGGCCTGCGGCTCGAGATCCAGGCGGCACGCGCGATCGCGATCGCCGCCGTCGTCGTCTACCACTTCTTCCCGCACCTGCTCCCCGGCGGCTACGTCGGTGTCGACGTCTTCTTCGTCATCTCCGGGTTCCTCATCACCGCCCACATCGCGAAGCCCCTGACCACCGGCGGCTTCAAGTTCGGCGCCTTCTACGCGAAACGTGCCTGGCGGCTCCTGCCGGCGTCGATGGTCACCCTGATCGTGACGGTCCTGCTCACGGCCGTCTTCGTGCCCAGGACACTGTGGCTCGACTTCAGCGAGCAGATCGTCGCGAGTGCCCTCTACGTCGAGAACTGGGCACTGGCCGCGAACGCCGTCGACTACTCCGCGCTCGCGCCGGACTCGAGCATCGTGCAGCACTTCTGGTCCCTGTCGACCGAGGAGCAGTTCTACGCCCTGTGGCCGCTGGTCCTCTGGGTGGGTGCACGCCTGCGGTACGGCAAGCGGCGGCGGAACGGCCGCTCGCTCACGCCCGCACTCGCGACCGCCCTCGGCGCGGTGTTCGTCCTCTCCTTGGCGTACTCGATCTGGGAGACCGCGCAGTCCCCCGCCGCCTACTTCCTGACGACCACGCGGGCGTGGGAGTTCGCGGCCGGCGGTCTGCTCTGGCTCCTCCTGCAGCACGTCCGGGTGCCGGACGCCGTGGCGGCGGCGCTCGGTTGGACCGGCCTCGCCCTCATCGTCGCGACGGTCGTCACCTTCGACGCCGCGACCCCGTTCCCGAGCGGCACCGCCCTCGTGCCGGTCGTCGGCACCGCACTCGTCATCGCCGGTGGCATGCCCGCCGCCCGGTGGAGCGCAGCGTTCCTGTTCCGGCTCCCGCCCGTGCAGTGGCTCGGCGACGTCTCGTACTCGCTGTACCTCTGGCACTGGCCGCTCCTGGTCGTGATGCCGTTCGTGATCGGCCTGCAGGTCGGTGACGAGACCCCGCTCTGGGCGAAGGGGCTCGTGCTCGTGCTGGCGCTCGTGATCGCGCACGCCTCCCGTCGCCTCGTCGAACTGCCGTTGATCGCGTTCTCGGCGGTCCGCATGCGGGCCCGGCGACGTCGCTACCGGGGTGTCCTCGTCCTGGCACTCGCGGGCATGCTCGTCGTGTCGGTGCCCGCAGCCTCCATGTCGTGGTCCGTGCACCGCGAGCAGGCCGCCGCCGCGACGAGCACCGAGCGGATCGGTGCGGCGTGCTACGGGGCTGCTGCGATGCAGCCCGGTGCGGACTGCGACCCCGTGGACGCCGACGACATCACGCCGACGGCGGTCCAGGTCCAGGTCGACGACTTCGCGGAGCAGGAGGGCAAGGGCTGCCAGGTCGCCGGCGACGACGTGACCGTGAAGGGCTGCGAGGTCGGCGATCCCGACGGGACGACACGCCTGGCGATCGTCGGCGACTCGCACGCGTCCAACTACGTCCCGGCCCTGTCGATCATCGCGAAGGACCACCACTGGAGCCTGACGACCTACCTGCACTCCGGGTGCCCGCTGACGCGCGCCGTGATCGCCGCCGCGTGCGACACGTGGAAGGCGGACACGCTTCGCGAGCTCGAGCAGGAGCGCTACGACGTGGTGTTCGTGGCCGCGATGTCCCGGACGCCCTGGCCCGCGGGCATGGTCACGCGTGCCGACGAACTCACCGAACAGGTGCGTGACACCGCCGCCGCGGGCTACGCCAGCACCTGGGTCCGGCTGCAGCAGGCAGGGTCCCGGGTCGTGGCGCTGCGGGACAACCCGGACCCGAGCATCGGCGGGGTCGAGGACGTCCCGAGCTGTGTCGAGCAGAACGGCACCGGCGCGGAGTGCGACTTCCCCGAGTCCGCGGGGTTGCTCGACGACCCGGTCGCCCAGGCGGCACGGACCACGCCGGGTGTCGAGCTCATCGACTCGACCTCGATGTTCTGCGCCGACGGGACGTGTCCGTCGGTGATCGGCGGCGTCGTCGTCTACCGCCAGGTGCAGCACGTCACGAGGACCTATGCGCGGTCGATGGCGCCGTTCCTCGCTCCCGAGGTCGTCCGCGCGGTCGAACAGACGGGCTGACGCGCTCCGCGCCGCACGGGAGGCGCGGGTCGGCGCCGCCCCGCGCCTCCCGTCCGGCCGTCACCCACCGGGCCGTCATGCTCACGGCGGGCGCGCTACGCTCGTGGCGATGCGCGCGACCGTGCGGGACGTGGCGGCCCTCGCCGGGGTGTCGCCGAAGACCGTCTCCAACGTCATCAACGGCGGTGTCGTGGTGCGCCCGGAGACCCGCGAGCGCGTCGAGCGAGCCCTGGCTGAACTCGACTACGTGCCGAACCTCTCCGCACGGGGGCTCCGCAACGGCCGTTCCGGAGCGATCGCGCTGACGCTGCCGGAGATGGGCAGCGCCTACTCCGCCGAGCTCGCGCAGTGGTTCGTCGAGCTGGCCCGCGAGCGGGGCTGGGTCGTCCAGCTCGACCAGACCGGCAACGACCCCGAGCGTGAACGGGAGCTGGTGTCCCGAGCCCGCGCGCACCTCGTCGACGGGCTGGTCCTCAACCCCGTGTCACTCAGCGCGAGCGTGCTCGCCTCGACCCAGGGGCTGCCGCCGACCGTCGTGATCGGTGAGGTCGAGCCCGAGCACGTCGACCAGGTCCACGTCGACAGCCGCACCGCCGCCGAGGAGGCCACCGCACACCTGGTGGCCGCGGGGCACCGGCGCATCGCGATCGTCGGCGCGGCCCGCGAGTCGGGCGCCACGGCGACGAGCGAGCTCCGGGAACGCGGGTACGCCGACGGACTGTCCGCTGCACAGCTCCCGGTGGACCCGGACCTCCGGGTGCCGCTGGCGTCGTGGACGACGAGCGCCGCCGCGTCGGCGTTCGCCGAGTGGCTCGACCGCAACCCGCTGCCCGACGCCGTGTTCGCGTTCACCGACTCGATCGCGTTCGGGGTGCTGCACGTCCTCGCAGCCCGGGGTGTGCGCGTCCCCGAACAGGTCAGCGTCATGGGGTTCGACGACGTCGACGGGGCGGCCTACGCGATCCCGGCGCTGAGCACGGTGTCGTTCGACCGGCGGGAGTTCGCGACCGCCGCGCTCGACCTGCTCCAGCGGCGGATCGAGGACCGGGGATCGCCCCCGACCACGGTCGTCGTCCCGCACCGCATCGTCGAGCGCGCGAGCGTGTCCCGACGCTGACGAGCGAACGGTCAGTCCGGGTCGGCCGCGGCGAGCACCGCGTCACGGGTCCGGGGGTCGCCGAGGATCCGGAAGTGCCCGCCGACGGGCAGACGCACGTTCGTCGCCCCGGCGAGCTCGCTGCCCTCGGGGATGAGGGTGTCGAACACGCCGTACACGGACGTGATCCGGGCGTTCACCTCGAGCTCCTCCGCCAGCGCGGCGAGCACCGGGTCCGCCGCGCGGAACACCCGCAGGTGCGGCACCGGCGCGAGCCGGGCGAGTGAGGAGCCACCGAACGGCGTCGAGACGGCGACCATCCGGTCGATCCGCCCGTCGTCGTCCAGCGACGTCATCGCGTACTTCCCGATGAGGCCGCCCTTGCTGTGTGCCACCAGCAGCACGCCCCGGAGGTCGTGCTCCGCTAGGTACGCCACCACGTCCCGGGCGGAGGCCGGCACCGGACGCAGGTTGTGCCGCAGGACCGGCAGCACGTGCACCGGGTGTCCCCGGTCGTGCAGCGCGTCCATGAGCGGCCGCATGAAGTGCCAGGTCTCGTAGACGCCGGGGACCACGACCACCGGCGCCCGGTCGCCGTCACGGTAGTCGTCGGCGGTCGTGGGCCCGAGGCTCTGCACCTGCCACCGCAGCGCGTAGGCCCAGTCCCGCACGGCCCACACCGCGCGGCGCGGCCACGACACGGTCCCGGCCCCTCCGGCAGGGACGGGAGGCACGGCACGCGTCCCCGACGTCGGCTCACCCTGGCGACCGGTCACCGCAGCCGGTCCAGGGTCTCGACGCGCCGGAACTCCTGCACGAGGTCGGCGAAGGCCACCGGCTGGTGCTCCTGCACGTGGTGTGCGCCGGGGAGCTCGACGACGGCGCCCCGTGCGGCGCTGCGGGCGAGCCGAGCCGTCCAGCCGCTCCGGGCGATCGGGTCCCGGGTCCCGCGCACGACGAGCACGGGGACGGTGAGCCGGGCGACCCGTTCCCGCGTCGGGTACCGCAGCATCGGCCCGAGCTCGTGCACGTACTGCCGCGCGCTCCGCAGGTAGTCGGTGAGGACCACGGCGTTCATCCGCACCCCCTCGACGAGGACGTCCCGCGCGAGGTCGAGCGCCTGCAGCAGCAGCGAGCGACGACGGTCGTCGACGACGGGGCCGACGAGCACGACGGACGAGACCACGTCGGGGTGCCGCAGCCCGCACTCGACGGCGACCTGCGTGCCCATCGACTGCCCGACGACGACGAGCTCGCCGGCGCCGCGGTCCCGGACCGCACGGACGACGAGGTCGGCGAGCACCTCGGGGTCGAGGGGCCGGCCTGCTCCCGGGACGCCACCGAACCCCGGCAGGTCCACGCTGACGGTGCGGTGTGCACGGGCGAGTGCTCGCTGCGACCGGGCGAAGGACCGGTGCGACATGCCGATGCCGTGGACGAGGACCACGGTCGGCCCGATGTCGTCCCGGAGACGACCGGCCGGCGCCGAGGTCCGGAGCCGCAACGACAGCCCGTCGGCCCGGACCGTCTCCACCTTCGCTCGCACGGGACCGAGGCTACGCGTCGGGTTCGCAGGACAGGGTCAGCACCGTCATCGATCACGCATAGACAGTCGGTGTGCACTCGTCCCATGAACGACAGCACCCCCACGGCCCCGGGCGTCGGCCCCGCGGCACAGCAGCCCCGCCAGGACGCACCGTCGTCCCCGAGCACGCCCGCCTCCGGGTACGGCGCCCCGCAGACCACTGCCGCGCCTGCCGGATGGGGCGCCGCCCCCGCCGCCGGCTCGACGGCCACCCTCGACGCTCCCGTCCGGCCCGACCCGTACGGCCAGCAGCACCGGGCCGAGCCGACCTGGGGCGGGACCGCGCCGAACGGCCCCACGCCCTGGTACGGCGCCGCGGCCCAACAGCCGACGAAGCGTGCGCAGCCGAAGCCACCGTGGTTCTGGCCCGTGATCGCCGCGGCCGTCGGGCTCGCCGCGCTCCTCGCCGGCGGCGGCATCGGGTTCGCCGTCGGGCACGCGCTCGGCGGTGGCCAGGGCCAGTCGACGACGCAGCTGCCCGGCGGTGGGACGAACCAGTTCCCGGGGTACGGCAACGGCGGGACGAACCAGCTGCCGGGCGGCACGCAGGACGGCAGCGGGACGAGCGGCAGCGGGACGAGCGGCAGCGGTTCCGACTCGTCCTCCAGCTGACCCTCGTCACGGCGGCCGTGAAGCCCTAGGCTCCGACCATGCGGAAGGTCACCTCGGGTCTCTTCACCTCGGTCGACGGCGTGGTCGACGAGCCCTACAAGTTCCAGCACGACAGCTTCGACGACGAGCTCGGGGCGGGCATGACCGCGTTCATGGCCCGCACCGACACCGTCCTGCTCGGGCGGCAGAGCTACCTGGAGTGGTCCGAGTGGTGGCCCGCCCACCCCGACGACCCCTTCGGGCAGTGGATCAACCCGATGCCGAAGTACGTCGCCTCCACCACGCTCGGCGACGACCTGGCATGGGAGAACAGCACCCGGATCCAGGGTGACCTCGACGACTTCGTCCGCGACCTCAAGGATCAGGACGGCGCCGACATCGCGGTCACCGGGAGCATCTCCGTCGTCCGGCACCTGTTGTTCGCCGGACTGCTCGACGAGTTGCAGCTGATGATCCACCCCGCGATCGCCGGCCCCGGCCGCCGACTCTTCGAGCCGACGGACCCGCCCACCCGGCTGACGCTCGTCGACAGCACGGTGACGAGCAAGGGGAACGTCCTGAACACCTACGCGCGGCGAGACGCGTGACGGCGGTGAGCCGCGCCTCCAGGCTGGTCATCAGCACCACCTGACCGCGCGTACCCTCGGAGGCGGCCACTGCACCGAACCGAGGAGCCGCATTGTCACAGGACGCCCGCCCGCACGTCGTCATCGTCGGAGGAGGCTTCGCCGGTGTGGCCGCCATGCGGGAACTCGCGGACGCGGACGTGCGCGTGACCCTGGTCGACCGGCACGTCTACAACATGTTCCAGCCCCTCATGTACCAGGTGGCGACGGGCGGGCTGAACGCCGGTGACGTGACCTACTTCCTGCGGAGTCTGCGGGCGAAGCAGTCGAACGCCGAGTTCCGGCACGGACTGCTCACGGGGATCCGGCCCGAGGACCGCATCGCCGAGATGAGCGACGGGGAGCACCTGCACTACGACTACCTCGTGCTCGCGAACGGTGTGAACACGAGCTACTTCGGCACGCCCGGCGCGTACGAGTACGCGTACTCGATGTACTCGCGGTCGCAGGCCCTCCGGATCCGCGACGAGCTGTTCACCCGGCTCGAGGAAGCAGCCGCGAACCAGGGCCCGGACGAGATCCGCATCGTCATCGTCGGTGGCGGTGCGACCGGCGTGGAGATGGCGGGCGCCCTCGCCGAACTCCGCGACCAGGCACTCGTCGGCGCCTACCCCGAGATCGAACGCGGCAACATCTCGATCACGCTCGTGCACCGCAGCGGCGAGCTCCTCAAGCCGTTCGCTCCGAGGCTGCGCCGGTACGCGGCGAAGATCCTCCGGAAGCGCGGGGTGGTGCTGCGCCTGAACACGGGGGTGGCCGAGGTCAAGCCCGACGGTGTGGTGACGGCCGACGGCGAGTTCATCCCGGCGTCCCAGGTCATCTGGGCCACCGGTGTGGCAGCGCACAAGGAGGTCTCCGGCTGGGGCATGCCGCAGACCCACGGCGGGCGGATCCAGGTGAACGACGACCTCAGCGTGAAGGGTGTCGAGCGCGTCTTCTCCGCCGGTGACATCGCCGCACAGGACGACGCGCTCGCCCAGCTCGCCCAGCCGGCGCTGCAGGGCGGCCGGCACGTGGCCCGGCAGGTGAAGCGCCTGCTCGAGGGCAAGCCGACCGAGCACTTCAAGTACTTCGACAAGGGCACGATGGCGACGATCGGCACGAACGCCGCGGTCGCGCAGCTCCGCGGTGGGATCACGATGGTCGGTCCGATCGCCTGGCTGGCATGGGTCGGCGTGCACATCGCGTCGCTGCTCGGCAACGGCAACCGAATGTCGACGCTCACGCACTTCTTCGTGCGGTACCTGTGGTTCATGCGGAAGCGGGCGATCCCGATCGTGGGCGACGTGCGGCCCGTGCGGCCGAACGGCGACCGCGAGCCCGAGCCCTGGCAGATGCAGAAGGCGGAGTAGCGCGGCGGGGCGCGGGCGCGCGGCGCGCGGCGCGCGCCGCGCGCCGCGCCCGCGCGCCGCGCCCGCGCGCCGCGCCCGCGCGCGCCCGCGCTCAGGCGGCGCGCACGTGCGCGTACGCGCCGGCGGCGATGTCCTCGAGCAGCGTCGGACCGGTCGGCTGCCAGTCGAACGCCGCACGGGTCTCGTCCGAGGACGCCGCCAACTCCATGCCGAAGAACGCCCCGATGAACCCGAAGTGCGCGTCCGCGTCCGCCGGGTCGACCGAGGTCACCGGGAGCCCGAGTGCGTCCCCGATCGCGGTCGCGATGTCCCGGGTCGCGATCCCGGCCTCGGCGACCGCGTGCACCCGGGTGCCGGCAGGCGCCTGCTCGAGCGCGAGCCGGACGAGACGGGCGGCGTCCGTGACGTGCACCGCCGCCCACCGGTTCGTCCCGTCGCCGACGTAGCCCGAGACCCCGGTGCGCAGCGCAGCGGCGGTGAGCGCCGCGACGAAGCCGTGGTCCCCGGCGCCGTGGGTGGTGGGGCTGAAGCGGGCCGCGACGGCGCGCACGCCCTCGGCCACGAAGTCGAGCGCACGGGCCTCGCTCCCCCCACGCATGCTGTCCGGGCCCACGAAGGGCGTCGGGTCCTGCTCGGTGGCGAGCGCCCCAACGACGGACGAGATGCCGGCGATGCCTGACGCCACGACGAACGGTCGGCCGGTCCCGGTGAGCGCGTCACCGAGTGTCTCGACCGCGGCTCGCTCGGCCGCGTTCGTGGCGGCGGGGTCCGACCAGTCGTGCTTGTTGGCGAGGTGCACGACCCCCTCGGCGTCGGACGCCCCGCCACGGAGTGCCCCGAGGTCCTCGAGGTCACCGCGGAGCACCTGCGCCCCCTTGGCCGCGAGTGCGTCGGCCGACGAGTCGGACCGGGCGAGACCGGTGACGGTGTGCCCGGCGGCGAGGAGGTCGTCGACGGTGTGGGAGCCGATCCAGCCGGAGGCCCCGGTGACGAACACGTGCATGTGCTGTTCCCTTCACTGCGTCCACAACCTGATGTCATGAACTGTCATCACCGTAGCACTCGATGTCAGCGACTGTCATCAGTAGACTGCCGCCATGGCGCGATGGCAACCCGGCACCCGAGAGCGCCTGCAAGAGACCGCCCTGCAGCTCTTCGGCACGCAGGGGTACGACGCCACCACGGTCGCCGAGATCGCCCGCGACGCGCAGGTCACCGAGCGCACCTTCTTCCGGCACTTCGCGGACAAGCGCGAGGTGCTCTTCGCGGGACAGTCCGACTTCCTCGGACTCTTCACCCACCCGATCGAGCAGGCCCCTGCGGACGCGGCTCCGTTCGAGCTGGTCCGCGGTGCGCTGCTGGCGAGCGGTGACTTCTTCGACGCCGAGAAGCGTCCGTTCTCCCGTGCCCGACAGGCCGTCATCGACCAGAACCCCGCACTGCAGGAACGGGAGCTCGGGAAGCTGGCGACCCTGAAGATCCACCTGGGTGCACTCCTCGTCGCTCGTGGCGTCACGGAGCCGACCGCCACGATCGCCGCGGAGACCGCCGTCACCCTGTTCCACCTGTCGTTCCAGCAGTGGATCGCCGCGGACGAGGACCGCTCGTTCCGAGCCGTCGCGACCGAACGGCTCGCGGCCCTGCAGGACTTCGTGCACCCCACTCGTTGAGACGGCTCTTACCCGCGGAGAGCATCCTGTAACGATCAGGTCACGGCTCCGGCAGGGGTGCGTGGCAGGCACCGATCTCGCAGGAGGCGACCCGTGGCGACCACCACGACCTCGCCGGAGCGGACCAGCACGACCTCCGCACCGGCCGGCACCGGCGTCGAGCACGCACGCACGACGCCGCCGCCACCGTTGACCAGCCGCGCGCCGGCGCTCGACGGCCTGCGGACGGTCGCCATCCTCATCGTGATTCTCTACCACCTGCACGTGCCGCAGTTCGAGGGCGGCTTCATCGGCGTCACGGTCTTCTTCGTGCTCTCCGGGTTCCTCATCACCACGCTGCTGCTCGGCGAGCGGCGGCGGACCGGTCGGATCCGACTCGGCTCATTCTGGGGCAAGCGGGTGCTTCGTCTCTACCCGGCCCTCATCGCCCTCGTCGTCGTGGGGCTGGCGCTGTGGAACTGGGTCGGCGACTACAAGGGCGCGTCGTTCTCCGCCGGCGAGGCCGCCTTCATCGCCCTGAGCTACACCGGCAACCTGTTCCGGTCGTACTGGGACACGACACAGGGCGTGTTCGCGCACACCTGGAGCCTGTCGATGGAGGAGCAGTTCTACCTCGTGTGGCCCCCGGTGCTCGTGCTCCTGTTCGCACTGCGTTCCCGTCGGCGCTGGCTCCTCGCCGGCATCGGGCTCGTCGTGGTCGGCGCGTCAGTCGCGTCGTTCCTGAGCTACGAGCGGCCGAACGGCGGCGCGACGCCCGACGTGTACTTCTCCCCCGTGCTCGGCGTCGTCCCGCTCGCGATCGGCTGCCTGCTCGCGCTCGTGCTCGACGACGAGCGGGTCCGTCGCGTGGCCGCGGGCGTCGCCGGCCACGTCGCGACGTGGCTCGGTCTGGCGCTGCTCGCCGGCGTCCTGCTGTGGATCGACGACGACTGGACGCAGCACGCGTGGACGTTCGGCGTGGTCCTGCCGGTGACCGGGCTGGTGTCGGCGCTCCTCATCGGTGGCCTGGTGTCGGTGCGGACGCCGGTGTCGACCGCGCTCGCCTGGTCGCCCGTCTCCTGGTTCGGCCGGCGTGTGTCGTACTCGGCCTACCTCTGGCACCCACTCGTCATCGCGCTGCTCGGCACGTTCGCGATCGGGCCGTGGGGCACGGTCTGGCTCGTCGCCGTCGCACTCCTCGTCGCGGTCGGCGCCGCCTACGCGGTCGAGGTGCCGGTCGAGAAGGCTCGCCGCCGCTTCCGCGAAGCCCGGCGGCTGGTCGCCGCCGACCGTGCGGCTCGCGGCCACGTCACCACGTGACGGACGGGAGGCGCGGTGCGGGCCCGCACCGCGCCTCCCGTCCGCTGTCAGTACGTGATCTGCTCGGTGCGGCCGGAGGCGAGTGCGCGGGTCGCCGCCTCGGCGACCGCCTGCGCCCGGAGGCCGTCCTCGAGCGCGACCGGCGGCTCGCTGCCCGTCTCGAGGGCGTCGACGAACGCCGCGAGCGTGGCGGCGTAGGTCGGTCGAACGCGCTCGAACCAGCCGTCGTGCAGCCCGTCGAGCGTGAGCGAGCCAGCCCCGTACACGGCGAGGTTGCCGGTCGGGTTCCGCCGCGACTCGACGAGCCCGGTCGACCCCATGACCTCGATGCGCTCGTCGTAGCCGTAACCCGTCCGCCGGACACTGTCGATCTGCACGAGCGCACCGGACGGCAGCGTCAGGGTGGCCACGGACGTGTCGACGTCGCCGAACTCCCGGATCGCCGGGTCGACGAGCGCGGAGCCCGTCACGGACACGGACACGGGGTCCTCACCCGTGATCCACCGCGCCAGGTCGAAGAAGTGCACCGTCTGGTCACGCAGCTGCCCGCCGGACACCCGCAGGTAGTCGATCGGCGGCAGGCTGGGTCCCCGGGAACTGAGCTGGACGAGTTCCACGGCGCCGACGCCACCCGCGGCCACGACCCCGCGGAGCGCCGCGTGGTCGCGGTCGAAGCGCCGGTTGAAGTCGAGCATCGCGGGGACCCCCGCCGCCCGGACGTGCGCGACGACCGCGGCGGCCTCGGCCAGGTCCGGCGCGATGGGCTTCTCGCACAGCACCGCGAGCCCGGAGTCGGCCGCACGGCGCAGGTGCTGCGCGTGCGTGTCGGTGGAGGACGCGATGAACACCGCGTCGACCGTCTCCGGGTCGAAGGCCTGCTCTTCCGTGAGCGCTCGGGTGCCGGTTCGCTCGGCGAGCGCCCGGGCACGCGTGGTGTCGACGTCGTGCACGCCGACGAACTCGACGGTGGGGTTCGCGGCGAGGTTCTCGGCGTGCACGGCGCCGATGAAGCCGGCGCCGATGAGTGCGAAGCGCTGCGTCACGGTCAGCTCACCAGGATCGCGGTGAGGTCGCGCATGGTGCGTGCGACGAGGGCGGGGTCCTGCTCGTTGGCCCGGTCGGAGAACATCTCGGTGACCCACCAGCCGTCGTAGCCGGTCTCCTTCACCGCGTCGACCCACTGCTGCAGCGGGATGGAACCGCCACCGATGACCACGTTCCGGTGGACGGACTGGTCGGCGACGTCGTGTGCGCGGTCGAGTTCGAGACCGTCGGACAGGTGCACCGCCTTGATGAGCTCGGCCGGCAGCGCACGGACCTCGTCCAGGGTGTCGCCGGTGGTCCAGAAGTGCCACGTGTCGAGCGCGATGCCGACGTTGTCGCGACCGGCCTCCTCGATGAGCGCGAGGGCGTGGCGGCAGCGGTTGAGCCGGGCCCAGGCGAGGGGCTCGAGGTACAGGTCGAGCCCGTACCCGGCGGCGATGTCGGCGGCGTCGCGGACGTTCGCGCCGGTGACCCGGACGGCCTCGGACTCGTCCAGCCCGAGGGTCGCACGGTAGCGCTCGTCGTCCGCGGCGAGCCGGCCCGCCTCGAAGTCCTTGACCACGTTCCAGTCCACCGGGCCGGTGCAGAGCTGCACGATGGGCGCACCCACCACCGTCGCGATGCGGCACATGCGGTCGACCTCGGCGAGGTACTCGTCCCGTGCGGCACCCTGACGCTCGATGTCGAGCACGGCACCGAGGCCGGTGACCTCGAGCCCGTCGAGCAGCTCGGGCAGGGTCCGCACGTCGTACCCGGCGTCGAGGTACCGGTACAGCTTCGGGCTCTGCAGCTCGATGCCGGTGTAGCCGGCCTCCTTCGCCAGGCGGACGTCCTGGACGACGTTGCCGTAGAACGTGGTCGTCACGTTCATCGAGATCTTCGGGGCCACGGTGCTCCTTCGTTCGGAGTGCTCTGGACAGCACTGGACCGGTCCAGAGTAGCCGCTAGTCTGGACGCATGTCGACCCCCGACCGCGCTCCGACCATCCGGGACGTCGCCGCGCGCGCCGGGGTCTCGAAGTCGCTGGTGTCGCTCGTCCTGCGGGGCGACCCGGGCGTCAGCGAAGCCCGTCGCACGGCCGTGACGCGGGCGGTCGAGGAGCTCGGCTACCGGCCGAACCGCGTGGCGCAGGCACTCGGCTCCCGTCGCTCCGGGACCGTCGGCGTCCTCCTCAACGACCTGCGGAACCCCTGGTTCGTCGACCTGCTCGCAGGACTCACCGCCACCCTCGACACCGTGGGACTGGCACCCGTGCTCGTCGACTCGGCCACGACCCGTCGCGTCGGCGGGTCCCCCGTCGACATGCTCCTGCAGCAGCAGGTCGACGGCATCGTGGTGGTCGGCACCACACCCGACGGCACCGCACTCGAGCACGCCGCGGCATCGACCCCGATCGTGCTCGCCGGCACCTACGAGCCGGACGGACTGCACGCGGACGTCGTGGTCAACGACGACGAGGCGGGCGCGACGCTCGCGACGGAGCACCTGCTCCGGCTCGGGCACACCCGCATCGCACACCTGGCCGGGCCCGGGCGCGTCGGGGCGCTCCGCGAGGACGCGTTCGTCGCGACCACGTCCGCCGCCGGCGCCACGGCGACGACGACACCCGGGGGCATGACCGAGGAGAGCGGGTACGCGGCCGCGCGCCGTCTGCTCGCGACGGGCGACCGTCCGACGGCGCTCTTCGCGTACAACGACCTGGCGGCGATCGGCGCACTGTCCGCCGCCGACGACCTCGGGCTCCGCGTCCCCGAGGACGTCTCCGTCGTGGGCTACGACAACACCTACCTCGGCGGCATCCGGCACATCTCCCTGACCACGGTGGAGAACGGCACGTTCGCGATCGGCGTGCAGGCAGCACGGTTCCTCGGGGAGCGGGTCGACGGGGACACGCAGCCACCGCGGACCCACCGGGTGCCCGTGTCGCTCGAGGTCCGGCGCACGACCGCCCCGCCGGCCTGACCCGGCCCGTGGCGCGTGGCTCGTGGCCGCCTCGACGTCGAGTGCCATCCGGCTGCACGAGGACCGCGGGGCGCTTCCGTAGGCTCCGTCGTGTGACCCCAGAGCGCGTCGACGTCCTCGTCGTGGGCGGCGGGCCCGTCGGCCTGTTCGCCGCGGTGCTCCTGGCCGCGCGCGGGGTCGACGTCGCCGTCTGGGAGCGGCGCACGGCTCCGCCGAGCGGATCGCGGGCCATCGGCATCCACCCGCCGTCCCTCGACGCGTTCGCCGCGATCGGTCTGGACGGCGCCGTCCTCGCCGAGGCCACCCTCGTCAGGACCGGCGTCGCCCGCAGTCGGGGCCGGGTCCTCGGGACGCTGTCGTTCGACGGGGTCTCGACGACACACCCCTACGTCGCGACGCTCGACCAGCACCGCACGGAGGAGCTCCTGCGCGAGCGGCTCGCCCCCGGCGCGCTCCGGACGGGCACGACGCTGACCGCCCTGCGACGAGGGCACGCAGCGGTGGTCGCCCACGGGACCGGACCGGACGGCGCCGCGCGGTCCGTCGAGGCGGCGTTCGTCATCGGCGCGGACGGCGGCCGGAGCACCGTGCGCGACCTGCTCGGCATCGATGCCCACGGACCGGACTACCGGCATCGCTACGTCATGGGCGACTTCGCCGACCCCGAGCCCGCCGAGGCCAGGTCCTCGGCCCTCGTCGACGTCGGCCCGAACGGTGTCGTCGAGTCGTTCCCACTGCCGGCCGGCCGCCGCCGGTACGTCGCGTTCGACGGCGACGGCGGCGGCGACCGCGACGACGACGTGCCGTCCGCCGACCGTGACGCACCCGATCCCGTCACCGCCACCCGACTCGCCGCCGTCGTCACCGCCCGCACGGGTGCGCACCCCGACCCCACGACGTGCTCGATGACCAGCGCGTTCGGTGTGCGACGGCGCGAGGCGGCTCGGTTCGGCGTCGGGCGGGTCGTGCTCGTCGGGGACGCCGCGCACGAGATCAGTCCGATCGGCGGACAGGGCATGAACCTCGGCTGGCTCGACGTCGCCGCACTCGCACCGATCCTGGCCGGTGCCGTCCGCACCGGGTCCACCGGCCCCTGGCCCGCCTGGGCCCGGGCCCGACGCAGCGCGGCACGGCGGGCTGCCCGTCAGGCCGAGGTGAACATGGCGCTCGGCCTGCCGACGAGCGCGGTCGGGGCGCTCGGCAGGGACGCACTGCTGCGGTCGGCGCTGGCGCTCCCCACCGCGTCCGCGTTGGCCCGCATCTACGCCATGCGCTGGGCCTGAGCGCGGGGACCGCCGGGACGGGACCCCGGTCAGGCCACCAGCCGGGCACCCGCCAGCGCGAGTTCACCGACGAGCACGAGCGACGACACGATCACGAGCCGGAAGAGCGTGCGCGTCGACCGGCCGGTGATCACGAGGCCGACCCCGATCGCCGCCAGGACGACCACGACGAGGACCCCGACGACGGCGAGCACCACGCCGCCACCCCGCACCGGGTCGTCGCCGCCGAGCTGCCCGCCGAGCACGAGGGCCGCGGCCACGACCAGCGACGCGAACGCGAGCGTCCCGGCGCCGCGGAGCCCGAGTCGGTGCGGGAAGCCGCGGACACCGGTCGTCGCATCGTCCCGCAGGTCGGGCAGCACGTTGGTGCAGTGGATCGCGACGCCGAACACGGCACCGGTCGTGATCGCCCACCAGGCCGGCAGGGCTCCGTCACCACCGGCCGCGACCGCGACGACCGGCAGGAGACCGAACGCGACGACGAACGGCGCGACGGACCACACCGTCCGCTTCAGCCAGGCGTCGTAGGCCCAGCCGGCACCGACGAGCACGACGTGGGCAGCCGCGGCGACCGGTCCGAGCGGGAGCGACAGCGCCACGGCAGCACCGGCGGTGACGAGCGCCGCTGTCCGGACGGTCCCGACGGCGATCAGGCCCCGTGCGACGGGCTTGTCCGGACGCCCGACCGCGCGGTCCCGGTCGGCGTCGATCCAGTCGTTCGCCAGCCCGATCGACAGCTGCCCGGCGAGGACCGCGAGCGCGACCAGCACGACGGTCCACACCGGCCGCCCGACGGCGATGGCGATGACCGTCGCGAGGACCGTCACCGTGACGGTGGGCCCGGGGTGCGAGGACGCGAACAGGAGCCGCGCCGTCGAGTGCCTCGCCTGGTCGCTCACCCGGCCGAGCGTACCGAGGGCCGGCTGCGTGCCGTGCGGCTGCGGCGAGGGCGCAGCACACCGGACGCCAGCGCGATGCCGAGCAGGACCACGAGGCCGCCCACGGGCTCGTTCCACCGCAGCGGCTCGCCGAGCACGAGGACGCCGAGCGCGACCCCGACGACGGGTGTCAGGTAGGTCACCGTGGAGGCCCGCCCGGCGCCCCACGCCCCGACCAACCGCGTGTTCCACGCGTAGGCCAGCCCCGTGCCCACCGCACCGAGCGCGACCATCGCGGCCACGATCCTCCAGTCCAGCTGCACCGGACCGGTGGCGATGACGGGCGCGACGAGCAGCATGAGCAGGGCCGCCAGGGTGAGCTGCACCGTCGCGACGGTCGTCGGGTCCTGGCCGCTGCCGACGCCGAAGCGGCGCAGCCAGGCCAGGCCGATGCCGTAGGACGCGGTCATGCCGAGCAGCGCCAGCTGCCCGGGGACGGTGGCGAGCACTGCCGGGTCGCCGACCAGGTCCCAGGGTCCGACGAGCACGAGCACGCCCACGATCCCGAGGGCGATCCCGCCGAGCTGCCGCCGGCTCAGCCGCTCGGACGGCACCAGCACGGCGAGCGCCAGCAACGTCATGATCGGCGTCGTCGCGTTGTAGATGCTCGCCAACCCCGACGGTACGGTCTGCTCCGCCCACGCCATCAGCGACGACGGCACCGCGTTCAGGAAGACCGCGACGACGAGCAGGTGCCCCCACACGCGCGGCTCCCTGGGCCACCGGCGACGGGTCGCGAGCAGCACGACGACGAGCGTCACCGCGCCGAGGACGGTGCGCGCCGTGGCGACCTGCTGCGGCGCGAGTCCCTCGAGCCCGATCTTCGCGAAGAAGAAGCTCGACCCCCAGGTCAGGGCGACGAGCAGGTAGATGACGGCGTTCACGACGCCTAGCATCGACGAGACCGACGCATGTGTCGAACGCATGCGGTTCATGTCGGCATGAGGAGGACGCATGACCGTCTCGATCCCGCAGCTCCGGGCGTTCGCAGCGACCGTCGACGCCGGCTCGTTCACCGCGGCCGCCGCGACGCTCCACGTCGGGCAGTCCGCGGTCTCCCACGCCGTCGCGGGGCTCGAGCGCGAGGTCGGCGGAGCGGTCGTGCACCGCGGCGGCTCCGCCACCGCGACCCCGCTCGGCGAACGGCTCCTGCCGCACGCGCGCAGCGTCCTCGCCTCGGTGGACGCCCTGGAGGCTGTGGTGCGGCCCGCCACGACGCGCGGGACCGTGCGGCTCGCCGCCGTGCCGACGGTGTGCCAGGGACTGGTGCCGCGGCTCCGCGAACTCTGGGCCCGAACGCTCCCCGACGTCGAGGTGCAGGTCTACGAGGGCGACGACGACGAGATGCCCGAGTGGCTGGAGGCGGGGACGGTCGACGCCGCGGTCCTGGTGGACCCCTCGCCGGTACCGCCGGGTGCGGTCGTGGTCGCGCGGGACGAGATGGCGGCGGTCGTCCGTCGCGACCATCCGCTCGTGGACCAGCCGGCACTGTCGCTCGACGACCTGCACGAGGACGGACTCGTCGCGGGCGGCGGCGGGTGCGAACTGCAGATCCAGCGCCTGCACGAGCTCGACGGCCAGCCGTTCCGGTGGGCGCACCGGGTGCGGGAGATGAGCACCATGTTCGGGATGATCCAGCGCGGAGAGGGGGTCTCGATCGTGCCGACGCTCGGGCGCGGGATGCTGCCCGACGACCTGGTGATGCTCCCGTTGGCGCGACGACTGACCCGCACCCTGGTGCTGAGCGGGCCGACGGCCCGGCCGTGGCACCCGCTCGCCCAGGCGCTCGTCGACGCCGCCGGGCCGGGCGTCCGCGGGTGACCGCCGCAGCGTCCGACGAGCAGGATGGACCGATGGCCGAGACGTACGTGAAGACCTTCACCGACCCCGACGAGGCGACCGCCGAGGCCGCCGGACTGGAGTGGCTCGCCGAGGCCGAGGCCACCGGCGGCACCCGGATCGCCCGCGTGCTCGCGCACCCGGAGCCGCGGGTCCTGCACCTCGAACAGATCAGCGACGGTGCCCCGACCACGGACCAGGCCGAGCGCTTCGGCCGGTCGCTCGCGCACACGCACGCCGCGGGCGCCCCGCACTGGGGTGCTCCCTCGCCGGGGTTCCCGTCCTCGGGCGCGCTGCGGATGGGCCGATCCCGGACGGCGTTCGTGTCCGCGACGGACGCTCCCGGCACCTGGGGCGAGTTCTTCGCCGAGTACCGCATCCGCGACTACGTCTCGCGCATCGTCGACCGCGGCGGGTTCGACGGAGCAGAGGCCGCGGTGTTCGAGCGGGTGGCGGAACGGCTCGAGGCCGGCGAGTTCGGCGCACCGCAGCCGTCACTCGTCGGGGACGGGCCGGCCCGGCTCCACGGGGACCTCTGGGCGGGGAACGTGCTCTGGCCGACGCCGGGGCAGCCCGTCGACGGGACCACCCCGACCGGGGCGGTCCTCATCGACGCGAACCCGCACGGCGGACACGCCGAGACCGACCTGGCGCTGCTCGGACTGTTCGGGCTGTCCCGGCTCGAGACGGTGCTCGCGGCGTACGACGAGGAGTCGCCGTTGGCGGACGGGTGGCGGGAACGGGTCGAACTGCACCAGCTCGCGCCGCTGCTGCTCCACGTGTTCCTGTTCGGCGGCTCCTACACGGGCGCAGCGCTCCGGGCGGCACGCCGCTACGCCTGACCTTGGCCACGCCCTCCCCGCACCAGGTCTGCCCTGTCGCCGGACGAGCTCTTAGGGAGCACCAAGGCCGCGCATCGGGTCGTTCGGGCAACGCCCGGGAACCTCGGTGGCATGACCACCTACCCGGTACCCGTGACCGATCGCCGCGACCGTGCGCACCGTGACGCGCGGGATCGACGGCGCAAGCCCCTCGCGCGCCTGTTCCTCGGCGAGCGCGAGGACGCCCGCTGGCTCCGGCCGGCGTTCTGGGCGCTCCTCGCCGTCACCGCCGTCGTGTACCTCTGGGACCTCAGCATCTCCGGGTACGCGAACAGCTTCTACGCCGCCGCCGTCCAGGCCGGCACGAAGTCGTGGGAGGCGTTCTTCTTCGGGTCGCTCGACTCGTCGAACTTCATCACCGTCGACAAGCCGCCGGCGTCCCTGTGGGTGATGGTGCTGTCGGCCTGGCTGCTCGGCTTCTCGTCGTTCAGTCTCCTGCTCCCCCAGGCGCTCATGGCGGTCGGCTCCGTCGCGCTCGTGTGGGGCACGGTCCGCCGGACCCTCGCCCGTCTCGGCACGACGACGGCGAACGTCGGCGCGCTGCTCGCCGGTTTCGTCGTGGCGGCGACCCCGGCGGCGGCGCTCATGTTCCGCTTCGACAACCCGGACGCGCTGCTGGTGCTGCTCATGACCGCTGGCGCGTACTGCACCGTGCGGGCGCTCCCGAGGGGCAGCTGGCGGTGGATCGCCCTCGCCGGCGTCGCACTCGGGTTCGCGTTCCTCACGAAGATGCTGCAGGGGCTGCTCGTCCTGCCGGCGTTCGGCCTGGTCTACCTGTTCGCCGCCCGCACCACCTGGGGCCGTCGTGTGGTCGGGCTCGGGATCGCCGCGGTCTCGCTCGTGGTCTCGGCAGGCTGGTGGGTCGTCGCGGTGTGGCTGTGGCCCGCGGAGTCCCGCCCCTACATCGGCGGCTCGACGAACAACACCGTGCTCGACCTGGTCTTCGGCTACAACGGGCTCGGCCGCATCTTCGGCGGCTCGGGCAACGGCGGCGGCGGCGGGATGGGCGGCGGCACCGCTGGTGGCTCCTTCGGCGGCGCGACCGGCCTGACGCGGCTGTTCTCGTCCGAGATGGGCCTCGAGATCTCCTGGCTCCTGCCCGCCGCGCTCATCGCGCTCGTCCTCGGACTGGTCGTCGTCGGGCGGCGGCACCTGGCAGACCCGGCGCGGGCCGGTCTCGTGCTCTGGGGTGGCTGGCTCCTGGTCACCGCACTCGTGTTCTCGTACATGTCGGGGACGATCCACCCGTACTACACGGTCGCGCTCGCACCGGCGATCGCCGGGCTGGTCGGGACCGGCGGTGCGCTCCTCTGGCACGCCCGCGCCCGCCTGACCGGACGTCTGGGGCTCGCCGGGATGATCGGGAGCTCGGCCTTCTGGGGCTGGTGCCTGCTCAACGAGAACCCGAGCTGGCTGCCGTGGCTCCGGTGGGTGGTGCTCGCCGGCGGGCTGCTCTCGGCAGTCGCGATCGTGGTCGGCAGCGTCCCGTCGCTCCGGAAGCTCGTCACCGTCGGTGTCCTCGCGGGCACGCTCTTCGGGCTCACCGGCACCACGGCCTACGCCCTCGCGACCACGACCGTCGCGCACTCGGGCTCGATCCCGAGCGTCGGTCCGTCGGGCAGCAGCGCCGGTGGCACCGGCCAGGGCGGCTTCCCGGGAGGCGCGGGTGGTCCCGGCGGATCGACCGCCGGATCCGACGACGCGGCTTCCGGCGAGGGCTCCCAGCAGGGCCCCGGCGGCACCCCGCCGGGCGGCACCTCCGGCGAGGCGCCGGAGGGGACGACGGGCGAAGCACCCGACGGGACGACCGGTGAGCCGCCCGCGCTGCCCGACGGCACCGGTTCGGGCACCGAGGAGGGGTCCGACGACGCGACCTCCGAGGACGGGTCGGGGACGAGCCTCCAGGCCGGTGGCGGTGGCGAGGGCGCATCGACGTCCTCGGAGCTCGAAGCGCTCCTGCAGGCCACGGACACCACCTGGTCCGCCGCGGTGAACGGCTCCCAGTCCGCCGCGCAGCTCGAACTCGACACCGACACCGCGGTGATGGCGATCGGCGGGTGGTCGAGCGACCCGACGCCCACCCTCGCCCAGTTCGAGGCCTACGTCGCGGACGGCGAGATCGGCTACTACATCAGCTCCGGGAACGGCGGCGGGATGGGCGGCGGATCATCGACCGCCTCGGAGATCCAGGAGTGGGTCGCCGCGAACTACGAGAGCACGACGGTCGGCGGGTCCACGGTCTACGACCTGAGCGATCCGAAGTGATGCACGACGAGGGCGTGGATAGGCTCGCCGACATGGCCGCTCCCCCGCTGCAGCGCACCGACGGCACCCCCGTCCGCGCCCTCGTCGTCGACGACGAGCACGCCCTCGCGGCAGCCGTCGCCCAGGCGTTCGAGGGCGACGGCTGGGCCGTGCAGGCCGTGCACCGGGGCCGGGACGTCCTGTTCGCAGCCCGGGACTTCCAGCCGGACGTCATCGTGCTCGACGTCATGCTGCCCGACATCGACGGGTTCGAGGTCCTCGAACGGCTCCGCGACGCGCGGAACGACGTCCGGGTGCTGTTCCTCACCGCCCGCGACGCCCCCGAGGACCGGCTCGCCGGGCTCACGCGGGGCGGTGACGACTACCTCACCAAGCCGTTCGGCGTCGACGAGCTGCTGGTCCGCGCGCGGATCCTCGCCCGGACCTCCGCACGGGTCGCCGCCACGGCGCCCGTGCTCGTCGTGGGCGACCTGCACCTCGACGAGGACGCCCGCGCTGCGTCCCGGACCGGTGACCCCCTCGACCTGACGCCGACCGAGTACGAACTGCTGCGCCACCTGGCCCGGAACGCGAACCGCGTCCTGTCCCGCGAGCAGATCCTCGCGAGCGTCTGGGGCATGGACTTCGGGACGTCCTCGAACCTGGTGGACATGTACGTGTCGTACCTCCGCAAGAAGCTCGACGTCGGCCGCGACCCGATGCTGCAGACCGTCCGCGGAGCCGGGTACGTCCTCCGCCCGACGACGTGAGCCGATCCGGCCGGTCCGGCGCCCGCCGCGCGCCCTCACTCCGGTGGCGGGTCGTGACGGCCGTGGCGCTGCTCCTCGTCGCGACGAACGTCGTCGTCGGCACGGTGACGGTCGTGACGTTCCGCGAATACCTCGTCGGACGTCTCGACGCCGAGCTCGCGACGTCGGCGAACCGGACGGTCGGCGTCGGTGAGCGCGAGGGTCCACCGCCCGGTGCGTCCGACGGGTCCGACGGGTCCGACGGAGACGGTCCCGACCCGGACAACACCTTCATCGGCGCACCGGGCCAGGCCGCGGGCACGGTGGTCGCGGTGTTCCGCTCGGGGGCCGCCGAGCTGGCCGGCTACACCGACAGCACCGGGCAGCAGCACGCGCTGACCGCAGCGCAGGAGGCGACCCTCGCGGCGGTGGGCAGTGACGGTGAACCCGAGACCGTCGACCTCGGGACGCTCGGCACCTACCGGGCCCAGGCGATCGGCGACGACGGCGACGTCTACGTGACGGCCCTGCCGCTCGGCGCCCTCGACTCGACCATCGCCCGGCTCGTCGCCGTGTTCGGCGGGGTCACGCTCCTCGGGCTGCTCGTCGCCGCCTGGGCACTCGCGCTGCTCGTCCGTCGGGCGCTGCGACCGTTGGAGCACGTCGCCGGGGTGGCGTCGGACGTCACCGACCTGGACCTGGAGCGGGGCGACACCGACATCACCGCCCGGGTCGCGCCGGCCGACCTCAGCGCGAACCGCGAGGTCGGGCAGGTCGGTGCGGCCCTCAACCGTCTGCTCGGACACGTCGGTCGTGCACTGACCGTGCGACGCGAGGCCGAGGCCGGGATGCGGACCTTCGTCGCCGACGCTTCGCACGAGCTCCGCACGCCGATCGCGACCGTCCGCGCGTACGCCGAGCTGTCGGCGTCGTCCCGCGACCTCGACGCCGTGCACGCGAACGTCGAGCGGATCGCGACCGAGGCCGTGCGCATGGGCGACCTGGTCGAGGAACTCCTGCTCCTGGCGCGACTCGACGCCGGGGCGCTCGCTGACGGATCCGCGCCGACCGTCGACGAACCGGTCGACCTGACGTCGCTGGTGGTCGAGGCGACGATGGACGCCCGGGCCACCGCGCCCGCACACCGCTGGACGCTGCAGGTCGTCGACGACCACCCGGTGACGGTCCGGGGCGACGTCGGACAGCTCCGACGGGTCGTCCGGAACCTGCTCGCCAACGCCAGCACGCACACCCCGGACGGCACGGCCGTGGTGGTCTCGCTCCAGCGGTCGGGCAGTGCCACGGCCCCGACCGTCCGGCTCGTGGTCGCCAACGACGGGCCGCCCATCGATACCGCGGTCCTGCCGACGCTCTTCGACCGGTTCACCCGCGGCGAGGCGTCCCGGTCCCGGGAGCACGGCACGAGCGGGCTCGGACTCGCGATCGTGCGGGCGGTGGTCGAGGCCCACGGGGGCACGATCCGCGTCGCAACGGGGCCGGGGCGGACCGCCTTCACGGTCGACCTGCCCGCGGACTGAACCGTCGGCACCGAGGGCTACGCTGTGGACACCGGACGAGGAGGTCGCCATGCCGAACGACTACACACGACTCCCCAGCGCGCCACGCGTCGAGGACCTGGTCGTCGAAGTGCCCGCGTTCGAGGACGACCGTCCGCAGCCGGAGCCGGAGCCGCCGGCGGCCGCGCCGGAGCTGGTCGCTGCGACACGGTTCGCGCAGACGTCGCACGCGACACCGACGATCCGCCGCACGCAGATGCGGGCAGCGGCGTGGATCGCGGGGGTCCCGATCGGCGCACTCGCGGTCGTCGCCGTGGTGCAGGTGCTCACCGGCGCCGTCCGCTGACCGACACCGCCCTCTGATATGTAGAGTGGTACGCCGTGGGGACGCGGCGATGAACACCAGATCAACAGGAGGCCGTCGGGCGCTCGTCGACGAGTCCAAGGCGAAGGACTACCTGCTCGTCGCGGTCACCGTGGATGGCTCCGAGCACCTCCGGGCGCGCCGCGTCGTGCAGTCACTGGTGTTGCGCGGACAGTCGAGGCTGCACATGCGCAAGGAGAGCGACACCCGGCGGCGGACGATCTTGGCGGCTCTCGAGGACCTGCCCCTGACCACGACGGTCTTCCGAGCACGGAAGGACGGGCGCTCAGACCTCCTCCGCCGCGGCGCGTGCATCCACGCCCTCGTCCGATGGGCGGTGACAGCCGACGTCGACGACATCTGCTTCGAGCTCGACGAGACGCTGCTCCGACACGACCGACAACGGCTCGTCGAGGCCGTACACGGTGTCCGACCGCGCTCCGTCGGACACCGACACGAGCGAGCAACGCACGAACCCCTGCTCGCTCTTCCGGACGCGCTCGGGTGGGCGTGGGCCAAGGGCGGCGACTGGCGACGCCGCTGCGGCCACGTCGAGATCATCGAGTCCTGACGACCACGGGCGCGGCCCGCGCGCCCTCAGACGGAACACCCTCCCGGAAAGCGCGAGACCCGAGCGCCCAACCGTCCGGATGGGTCTCGGGTCCACTTCTCGATGCTCAACGCAACGGGCCCGCCCAGTATATCAGGCGCCGCGTCGGATCGGCGGGGGTTCTTAGGGGCACCACAGCCTCCTGCTGCGGTCCCCATCGCGCCGCTGCCGAGTCTGATCGGCATGACGGAGACGAACCAGCCCCTCGCAATCGACATCGTCGTCCCCTGCTACAACGAGCAGGACACGCTCGCCGCCCACGTGCGGCGCCTGCACCAGTTCTGCCGGACGTCGCTGCACCACACGTGGCGGATCACGATCGCGGACAACGCGTCCACCGACGACACCGCCCGCATCGCCGACGACCTGGCAGCCATGCTCCCCGAGGTCCGGGCCGTACACCTGCAACGCAAGGGCCGCGGCCGTGCGCTCAAGGCCGTGTGGGCGGCGTCGGAGGCTCAGGTCCTGGTGTACGTGGACGAGGACCTCTCCACGGACCTCGCGGCCCTCGAACCGCTCGTCGCACCACTGCTCTCCGGGCACTCGGACCTGGCGATCGGCACGCGGCTCGCCGACTCGTCGCGGGTCGTCCGGGGCGGCAAGCGGGAGTTCATCTCCCGCTCGTACAACCTGCTGCTGCGGACCACGATGGGCGTGTCGTTCTCGGATGCGCAGTGCGGCTTCAAGGCGATCACGAAGGAGGCAGCCGAGCACCTCCTGCCGCTGTGCGAGGACGACGCGTGGTTCTTCGACACCGAGCTGCTCGTGCTCGCGGAGCACGCGGGACTCCGGGTGCACGAGGTCCCGGTGGACTGGGTCGACGACGTCAACTCCTCGGTGCACATCGCCTCGACCGCGACCGAGGACCTGAAGGGGATGTGGCGGGTGTCCCGGGGGCTGGCGTCGGGGCGCATCCCGATCGCCCCGGTGTACGACGCCATCGGTCGCCGCCCGTTCACACCACCGCACGTCGGCATCGTCGGGCAGGTGCTGCGCTTCGGCGTGATCGGCGTCCTGTCGACGATCGCCTTCGCCGCCCTGTACGCGCTGTTCCGGCCCGCGCTCGGTGCGCAGACGGCCGACTTCCTGGCGCTGCTCGTCACCGCGATCGGGAACACCGCGCTGAACCGTCGGTTCACCTTCGGCGTGCGGGGTCGGGCGGGTGCCGGACGACACCACGTGCAGGGGCTGGTGGTGTTCGGCATCGCATGGGCGATCACCGCTGGCTCCCTCGTCGTGCTGCACGCCACGGCACCCGGTTCGTCGCACACCACGGAGATCGTCGTGCTCACCGGCGCCAACCTGGTCGCGACGCTGGTCCGCTTCGTGCTCTTCAAGGTGTGGGTGTTCCGGAGTCGTCGACGCCCGGAGCTCATCCGCCCGGGGACGACGCCCGCGGCGGACGCGTCGACCGTCGCGACGGAGCCGATCGCAGTCGACGAGCGGGCGGCCTGAACCGCCCGGACGGTGGAGTCCACGCGCGCGGAGGAGCCCTCGCGCGCGTGGCGTCCGTCGCGGTGTTGCGCCGTCGGTATACCGAGACTTACGATCACCTCACCGCACCACAACCCCACAGGGCCCGGCCACCACCCGACGGTCTGCCCGCGGCGAGCGCTCCGAGGATGCAGCCTGGCCGTCCGCTGCCGGCACACGCTCCACTGGACCCGCACGTGAACACCTCCCCATTCGGTCTCTACGACCCTGCCCGCGAATCGAGCGACTGCGGCGTCGGCTTCATCACCCGCCTCGACGGGACTCCGAGCCACGACGTCATCCGCAAGGGCGACGAAGCGCTGTGCGCCATCCCCCACCGCGGCGGCAAGTCCGCCGAGGGTGTCGGCGACGGCGCCGGTGTCAGCATCGACCTGTCGGTGGAGTTCTTCAGCGCCCTCACGGGCGAGCAGCTGCGCGCCGGCCACTTCGGTGTGGCGAACTGCTTCGTCCCCTCGGGCGACGCCGAGCGCGCCGACGCCGTGGCCACCGTCACGGGTGCGATCGAGGCCGAGGGCTTCGAGCTCCTGCTCGTCCGGGACGTCCCCGTGGACCACTCGGTCGCGCGCCCCGAGGCCGAGCAGTACCAGCTGCCGATCGTGCAGTGGGTCTTCCGCGCTCCGGAGTCCTGGGCGCGTGCGGACGTCGACGCCGCTGCGAACCGGGCCCTGCTCGCCATCGAGCGGGTGTCCTACCTGCGCGCCGCCGAGGAGCACGCCGAGCACGCAGCCCTGTACCCACTGTCCCTGAGCGCCCGGACGCAGATCCTCAAGGGCCGGCTCAACTCGGGCGAGGTCATCTCGTACTTCCGTGACCTGACGGACCCGAGGCACTCGGTGCGCACGCTGTACTTCCACACTCGCTTCTCGACGAACACCGAGCCGCACCCGACGATGGCGCAGCCGTTCCGGCTCATGGCGCACAACGGCGAGCTCAACACGGACCGGAAGAACCGCCTGTCCGACGAGGCGCTCGCCCGTGCCCGCACCCGGAGCATCGTGCGTCCCCCCGGGCAGTCGGACTCCAGCCGGCTCGACCAGACGCTGCAGAGCCGCGTGTTCGACGACGGCCTCGAGATCGTCGAGGCCGTGGTGTCGCTCATGCCGCCGGCGTGGGAGAACGACCGCACGCTGTCCGCCGAGGTGCGCGACATGCTCGAGTACTTCTCGCTCTACGAGGAGAAGAACGACGGCCCGGCGGCCGTGATCTTCAGCGACGGCGACGTCGTCGGCGCCCGGCTCGACCGCCTCGGCCTGCGCCCCCTGCGGAGCGTGCAGACGTCCGAGTACCTCATGGTGTCGTCCGAGGCCGGCCAGGTCACGTTCGACGCGGAGGAGGTCGTGCACCGCGGCCGCATCGAGGCCGGCGGCATGCTCGTCGTCGACCACCGCACGGGGACGCTCATGCGGACCGACGACGTGCTCCGGATGCTCGCGGCCCGCCGCGACTACGGCACGCTGCTCGAGGCCGCCCGTGTGAACCTCGACGACCTGCCCGCGCCGGACTACGACCGGACGACGTCGACGCTCGGCTACGACGGCGACCTGTCGCTCTCGGGCCGCTACGTGGCGTACTCGCTGAACCAGGAGAGCTTCCGGTTCATGCTCGACCCGATGCTCGCGAACGGCTCGGAGCGCATCTCGGCGATGGGCTACGGCAACGCCATCAACGCGCTGAGCGACACCGAGGGCGGGATGGCGAAGTACTTCTCGCAGCGCTTCGCCCAGGTGACGAACCCGCCGCTGGACTCGATCCGCGAAGCGGACGGCATGTCGATGCGTGTCGCGCTCGGGGCCAAGCCCGACGGCACGGGGTCGACGAGCCGCCAGCTCGTCGTGCAGTCGCCGATCCTCGGCCACCTCGACATGGTGCGCCTGCGCGACCAGGACATCGTGCCGCTGCGCCGCTTCGACATGCTCTACGTGCCGGTCCGCGGCGACGAGCAGGCGAACGCCGACGCCGTGCGGGACGCCGTCGAGCAGCTCACGCAGGCGGTCGTCGCCTTCGCCGAGGAGCAGGGCGGCATCGCCGTGCTCACCGACCGCAGTGTGTCGTCGACCCACGCGCCGCTCCCCGTCATCCTCGCCGTGGCCGCCGTCAACCAGCGCCTCATCGAGACCGGCCTGCGCCTGCGCGTCTCCGTGGTCGCGGAGTCGGGTCAGCTGCCGTCGTCGCACCACGTGGCGACCGCCCTCGGCTTCGGTGCCGCCGCGGTGTACAGCCTCTCCGCACGGCTCCGTGCGGAGGAGAAGTACCCCGCCGACGCCGCGCCCGCGGGCGAGTACACGGCGACGGACCTCGCCCTCAAGCGGTTCCGCAAGGCGGCCGAGAAGGCCCTCGCGAAGACGATGGGCCGCGTCGGACTCTGCACGGCCGAGAGCTACATCGGCGGCGAGTTCTTCGAGCCGAACTACCTCGACACCCGCGACGACGTGTTCGCGCGGGTCTTCCCGCACATGGACGCCCCGGTCGGCGGCGTCGGCTTCGCCCGCATCGCCCAGGCCGCCACGGACTGGCACGAGCGCGCGCTCGGTGTCGCGAACGAGGGTCAGGTGCCGCTCCTCGGGCTCTTCAAGGAGCGCTCGGACGGCGCGGGCCACTCGTTCGGCGTCGCGAGCGTCCGCGGCTTCGGCGGCATGACCGAGGAGCGTCCCGCCTTCGAGCGCTCGGGCGACTCCGAGGCGCTGCGTCTGCTCACGCTCGGCCAGCTCGACGACGCCTTCGGCATCACCGACACCGCGTACCGGAACACGGGCTACGACCGGCTGAGCGACGCCGAGATCGACCGGCACCGGATCACCCCGGGCTACGTGACGTTCCTGCAGACCACGCACGACGAGCGGTCCCGCCGCCCCGCAGCGCTCCGCGACGTGCTCGCGCTGCCCGCGGACGTGACCGGCATCGACGCGGCCGAGGACTTCGCCCGCGAGCTCGGCCGCTTCTCGACGACCGGCAACGCCAGCGTGACCGTCCGCGGTCTCGCCGGCTCGCGTCCGGCGTCGGACGACCTGCCGGGAGGCACGGCTCGTTTCCGCCTGGAGCTCACCTCGACGGGGGCCACGGGTGCGCTGCGCCACCGGGCCCTCGCGGACGGCCTCGCGCTGCTCCACCCCGGTCAGGTCGACGTCGACTCCGTCGACGACACCCAGGTGACGCTGCGCGCCACCGGCGACGCGGCCGACCTGCTCGCGCTCCTGCAGAGCGCGCCCGCGAGCGTGGACGTCGCCGAGGTCCAGCCGGCGCACGAGATCACCCGCACGCTGGCGTCGGGTGCGATGAGCCACGGCGCCCTCGTCGCGACCGCGCACGAGGCCGTCGCGCACGGCACGAACATGGTCGGCGGCATGTCGAACTCGGGTGAGGGCGGCGAGCACCACTCCCGGTACGGCACCATCCGCGGTTCCCGCATCAAGCAGTTCGCCTCGGGCCGGTTCGGCATCTGGGCGGGCTACCTCGCCGACCCCATGCTCGAGGAGCTCGAGATCAAGATCGGCCAGGGCGCCAAGCCCGGCGAGGGCGGGCAGCTGCCGGCGCCGAAGGTCACGGTGGACATCGCCGCGGCCCGTGGTGGCACGCCCGGGGTCGAGCTCATCTCGCCGCCGCCGCACCACGACACGTACTCGATCGAGGACCTCGCGCAGCTCATCCACGACTGCAAGGCCGCGCGGGTCCGGGTGATCGTGAAGCTCGTGTCCTCCGAGGGCATCGGCACCATCGCGGTCGGTGTCGCGAAGGCCGGCGCGGACGTCATCAACGTCGCCGGCAACACCGGGGGCACCGGCGCAGCGGCCGTCACGAGCCTGAAGTACGCGGGCCGCTCCGCGGAGATCGGCGTCGCCGAGGTCCACCAGGCCCTCGTCGCGAACGGTCTGCGGCAGAAGGTCACGCTCCGTTGCTCGGGTGCGCACCAGACCGGGTCGGACGTCGTCACGAGCGCGCTGCTCGGCGGTGACTCGTTCGAGTTCGGCACGACCGCGCTCATGATGCTCGGTTGCGTCATGGCGAAGAACTGCAACGTGAAGTGCCCGGCGGGCCTCACCACGAACGCCGAGGCGTTCGAGGGCGACCCCCGCGCGCTCGCGCAGTACCTGCTCAACATCGCGCACGACGTGCGGCAGATCCTGGCCCGGCTCGGCCTGCGCTCGCTGCGCGAGGCTCGCGGTCGGACCGACCTGCTGCAGCTGCTCGACCACCCGGCGTCGGTGGGCCGTCTCGACGTCCGGAACCTGCTCGCGCAGGTGCCGGAGAAGGTCGTCGCGGACCCGGAGTACCTCGAGAAGGACTTCCACACCGACGACGCCCTCATCGAGCGGGTCCGCACGGCGCTCATCGACGGCCACCAGGACCACGTGCTCGTGCACGGTGTGCACCTGGGCAACGCCGACAAGTCCGTCGGCGGGCAGCTCGGCATCGACGTCGAGCGCATCCTGAACCACGAGCTCCGCGACGCCGACCTGTCGGCGCACCCGGCCATCACGACGGACGACCGCGGTCGCCGCCGCCTGGTCGACGGCGCGGTGACCATCCGCACCACGGGGTCCGCCGGGCAGTCGTACGGCGTGTTCAACAACGACGGCATCGTGCTCGAGCACGTCGGTACCGCCAACGACGGCGTCGGCAAGAGCCAGACGGGTGGCCGGATCATCGTCCGCGCGCCCGGCGGTGGCAGCGCCGAGCAGGGCGGCAACGTCCTGGTCGGCAACTTCGCCCTGTTCGGCGCCACGGGCGGGCGCACGTTCGTCGAGGGCGAGGCGGGCGACCGGTTCGCCGTGCGCAACTCCGGCGCGACCGCGGTCGTCGAGGGCGTCGGTGACTTCGGCTGCGAGTACATGACGGGCGGCGCGGTGTTCAACCTCGGCGCGTACGGCAAGGGCCTCGGCAACGGCATGTCCGGCGGGTTCCTGTACCAGTACGACCCGTCGGGCGAGGTCACCGACCGGGCGAGCACCGACTCGCTCCTCGTGTTCCCGGTCACGGACACCGAGCGCGGCGCGTTCCACGAGGCAGCCGCGAAGCTCCTGCTCGAGTGGCACCTCGAGGCCACCGGTTCGGGGCTCGCCGAGCGCCTGCTCGCGGACTGGGAGACCACCCGCATGCACGTGTACGTCGGCATGCCGCGCGCGCTGCTGCTCAGCCAGGACTCGGACGAGATCCTCGCCGCGGCGACCCGGAACGAGCTGCTCGACGAGCTGGCGAACTCCGTCGCGACGGACAAGCTGCGCGGCTTCAAGGTCGACTACCGGGACCAGCGGACGGTCCTCGACGGCCGCGCGCCCGCGCTCGGGGACCAGGGCGACGACATGTTCTCGCTGCTGTCGTCCTACACCGTGCTCGGTGTCGCGCAGGACGTGGCGCAGGAGCGTGTCCCGGGTGCCGCCCCGAACGACCCCCGGGTCACGGAGGCGGTCAAGAACCTCATCCTCACCGAGGACTTCTTCGTCAAGCAGCGCGTCGTGAAGTACCTGCGCTCGACGCTCGAGAAGTTCGCGGACGACGAGCTCGCGACCCTCATCGCGATCAAGCGACTCGACGACTACAAGCGCGCGCTCACGCAGCGGAACAACCGCAGCATGGACGCGCCGGGCACCACCGGGTGGATCATGCACCAGAACGCCAAGAACGACGGCCGCGTCCGCGCTGCCCGCTTCGACGAGCTCCTCGCGAACGCGGCGCTCGAGGACATCGCCGGTCGCGCACCGCAGGCCCCGACCGAGGTGGTGTCGGCATGAGCACCCTGCCCCCCACCGGATCGCTGATCCCGGTCGACGCCCCGTTCTCGGCCGCGCAGGAGAGCTGGCTCGCCGGCTTCATCGCGGGGATCGCCGCCGCCGGCAAGCGCGCGTCGGGCGGTGCCCCGACGACGACGATCGACGTGCTCTTCGGGACGCAGACCGGCAACGCGGAGTTCCTGGCGGACGAGCTCGTCGCCGGCGCGAAGGCCCGTGGTCTCGGCGGCAAGGCCACCGCACTCGACGCCGTCACGCCGGAGCAGCTCGCCGGGATGTCGCACGTGCTCGTCGTCACCTCGACGTACGGCGAGGGCGAGATGCCCGACAACGCGGGACTCTTCTGGGACGCGATCCAGGCGTCCACCGTGCCGCGCCTCGAGGGCCTGCAGTACGCGGTGCTCGGCCTGGGCGACACGAGCTACGACGAGTTCTGCCAGGCCGGCAAGCTCATCGACACCCGGTTCGAACAGCTCGGTGCGACGCGCATCCACGACCGCGTCGACTGCGACGTCGACTTCGAGGACCCGGCCGCGCTCTGGAGCGCCGCCGTCCTCGACCGTCTCGCCGCGGAAGCCGGGGCGCAGCCCGGTGCGGGCGAGGCCGCCGGGGCGACCGCGACGTCCGCCGCGGCCGGCGGGGCGGGAGCGAGCCGCGCCTCCCGACCGGGCTCGCAGTGGAACAAGCGCAACCCGTACCGGTCCACCCTCGCCGTCAACCGACTGCTCTCCTCACCGCGCAGCGCGAAGGAGATCCGCCACTTCGAGTTCGAACTCGGCGACTCCGGCATCGAGTACAGCGCCGGCGACGCCCTGGCCGTCGTGCCGCTGAACGACCCGGCGCTCGTCGGCGAGCTCCTCGAACACCTCGGTGCGAACGGCTCCGAGGAACTCGACGGACGACCGCTCGCCGAGGTGCTGCGCGTCGACCGTGAGATCCGGACCCCTTCGAAGGACCTCATCGCGGACCTGGTGCAGCGTGCCCCGTCGTCGGAGCTCGCGGCCGTCGTGTCGCACGGCGACAAGCACGAGCTGGACCGCTGGCTCTGGGGACGGGACGTGCTCGACCTGCTGCGCGACGCCGGCCCGGCCGCGCCGTCGCTCGACGAGCTGCTGCCGAACCTGCGCGGTCTGCAGGCGCGGCAGTACTCGATCTCGTCGAGCCCGCTCGCGCACCCGGACCGCATCCACCTGACCATCGCCAGTGTCCGCTACGGCGACGTCCACCGCTCGCACGCGGGTGTCGCCTCGACGTACCTCGCCGACCGGGTGCTCGCCGACGGCGAGGTGGACGTCTACCTGCAGCCGAACGCCTCGTTCGGTGTGCCGTCGGACGACGACGCCCCGATGGTCATGATCGGCCCGGGGACCGGCATCGCGCCGTTCCGTGGCTTCCTGCACGAGCGCGCCGCCTCCGGCGCGACCGGGCGGAACTGGCTGTTCTTCGGCGACCAGCACCGTGACACCGACTTCGTCTACGAGGACGAGCTCACCGAGCTGCAGGAGCGCGGCGTGCTGGACCGCCTCGACCTGGCGTTCTCACGCGACCAGGCCGAGAAGGTCTACGTGCAGACGCGCATGCGGGAGCAGGCGACGGAGCTGTACCGGTGGCTCGAGGACGGAGCGCACGTCTACGTCTGCGGCGACGCGTCCCGGATGGCGAAGGACGTGGAGCAGGCGCTCCTCGACGTCATCGCCTCGCAGCGCGGTCGGGGCGACGACGACGCCCAGTCGTACCTGGCGGACATGCGCCGCGGCAAGCGGTACGTCCGCGACGTCTACTGACGCGGCGCAGCCCGTCGCCCGCAGCTCCGAGCCACGAGCCCCGAGCCCCGAGCCCCGACGAAACGTCGGTCGCCCCGGTGCGGAACCCGAATCCGCGACCGGGGCGACCTCCGGGGAACCGGGGACGGTCAGTGCAGACCGCCCACCATGCCCGACTCCGGGTCGCGGAAGAAGTCCGAGCGCAGCTCGTTCCCCCGACCCGCGGTCGGCAGTCCCCTGATCCGGGACTGCCGGCGTGCGTGGACGCGGACGACGACCGTGTGGTCGCCGTGCGCGGCGCACTCCTGCGCGGACATGTCTTCCCCTCCGCCACGCTCGTCCACGACGGGCCCTGATCCCCGTCGGCGCGAGGACGTGGCGGTGCAACGCTAGAGCGGTTCCGCGCGTGCACGGAACCCGTTGACCCGAGGGGTCGGTTCTGCTACCCGTTCCGCTGGTCGTCCGGCGGCATGCCCTCGCCCGGAGCCATCGCGGTGCTCCACGCGGACTCGGCGGCGGTGCTCGTGTCCGCCGGCTCCGGGGAGAGCACGAGGCCGGAGCCCGAGGTCGCCGAGGCGTAGAGCTGCTCGAGCCAACTCCGGTTGATCGACGGCACCCGGCTTCCGGAGAACTTGAAGTGCAGGCTGACGTCGGGGTGCAGCCAGATGCTCGACCGGCCGTCACCGTGCACGACGTCGTCCTTCCACGAGAACACGAACCGGTGGTCCCGTTTGAGCATGTTGACGATGACGATCTGCAGGTGCGTCAGGGTCCGGTCGTCGATGCGCAGGTCGAGCACCTCGCCGGCGTAGATGAGCTGGCCCATGCACCCTTCTACCCCAGGTGCGCCGACTCCGCCCAGTCCGTGATCTGCCGGTCGAACCAGACCGCGTCGACGTTGCGCTCCCAGGCGTGGTCGGCGCCCTCGATCACGGCGAACGTGACGGTGTCCGGGTGCGCGGCAGCGAACGCCGCGCTCGTCGCGAACGGCACGGTGCCGTCTCCCGGGGAGTGCACGAGGAGCGTGGGCGGCAGGGACGCCGGCGTCGCCCGGGTCCAGGAGAGCGCGTGCACGTCGACGCGGCTCCGGAGCCCGACGACCCGGTGGAGCACCGGGGCCCGCATCGCCTCGAGCGCCGCGCGGACGAGGACGCGCGGGAGTCCGGCCCGGGCTGCCTGCGTCGAGACGGTGTCGTCCCAGTCGAGTGCCGGGGCGACGAGGACGAGCCCGGCGATCCGGTCGCGGTGGGCCGACCGCGCCAGGAGCTCGTGCGTGATCGTGGCGCCCATCGACCACGCCACGACCACGACGCGCGCGGCGCCGTTCGCGAGCGCGTACCCGAGGGCGGCGTCGACGTCGGGCCACTCCCGCGCGCCGAGGTGCGAGGCGGGGCCGTCGTCCGGGCCCTCACCGTCGCCGCGGAAGGACGGCACGATCGAGGTCCACCCGACCTCGAGCGCGGCCGGGACCGTGCGGAGCGCCGTCACCCGGGTGGTCCGGATGCCGTGCACGTGGACGGCCCAGGTGGACGCGTCCGCCCCGTCACCCGGACGGTCGGTCGGCGGACGGACCACCCACGCCGGCGCGGGGCCGACGGGGGTGTCGATCGCGACCTCGGTCCAGTCCACGGCCATCGACTCGGGGCCGGGGTGCACGTGCCCGCTCCACCGGATGCACTCCGGCAGGGCACCGGACGACCGGACGATGGCGCGTCGGACGGTGCCGGCTGCCTGGTCGTGTTCGAGGACCGCGCCCACGGTCGTGTGCCCGTCACCGTCGTGCCACAGGCCGTACTCCCCGGCGCGCAGTGTCTCGGGTGTCGCGGGCAGCAGCACCGACTCGGCGTCCGAGGCGACGACCGGCGTCCAGCGGTCCCGCCCGGGCAGCACGATCTTGCCGACGACGACGCGGAGCAGCCCCAGCACGCCCGCACCGAGCACGAGCAGCACGCCGATCCCGCTGAGCAGCCACACCACGGTCACCGTCACCCCATGTCCTTCGTCAGGGTCCGCTCGGCCGAACGGACCTGTGCCTGCTCGGCCTCGTCGAGCGCGCGCCCCTGCACCTCGGCGTCCCGGAGCGCGATCACCAGGTCGTACGTGCGCACCTGCACGTCACCGCCGCGGTCGACCGCTCGGACACCGTGCCGCCGAGCGATCCGTGACAGGCGTCGCAGGTGGGGACGCGACCGCGCGTTGCGGGCCCAGCGCCGGAGCGTCAGCGACCCCATCGCCGTGACGAGCAGCACGATGCCGAGGTAGAACGGCGGGTCGAAGGCGAACCGCAGGACATCGCGCACGGCCGGGTCGAACAGCCGGAAGTGGTCGGCGGTGAGCGACACGACCTCGTCCACGCTCGCCACGAGCACGAGCGTCAGTCCGATCCGGAACACGACGAGCGCACCGGGGGTGGTGAGGACGCCGCGGGCGATCGTCGTCGCGGTGATCGCTGCCACGCACGTCATGTACACCGAGGCGTAGACCCACATCGCGGTCTGGTCGATTCCCTCGACGATGAAGCGGAACTCGGTCCCGCCGCGGTCGCGGACGAGGAAGAACGGCACCGCGAACGCGACGACCATCACGACGAGGGAGACCGGGTGCGCCAGGACGGGTCGACGGGGCAGGTCGGCCGTGCTCGCGCGGAGCATGAGCCAGAACGCTGCGGTGGCGCACACGTTCTGCGCGAGGTTGATCAGGTTCGTGCCGCCGAGCAGACCGTCGAGCACGGTCTGTGGCACGACGCTGCCGAGCGTGAGGAGCCCGAGGGCGCCGACGCCCGTCGCCGCCCAGGCCGCGCGGCCGCGGGGGTTGCGGAGGACGTGCGGCGCGCGCACCGCGAAGATGAGCGCCGCGCACCAGAAGGCCACGGCGTGCAGCACGCCCATCAGCCGTAGACCCGCTCGTCGGCCCCGGCCCCGCCCCGCAGCAGCACCCTGGCGAGCTCGTACGCGAAGGTCTCGGCGAAGTGCTCGTCGTCACCGCTCGACACCGGCGTGAGCCCGGGTCCGTCGTCGAGCGCGCGCTGACAGACGTGTCCCCCTGCTGCGAACGCCGCCACTGAGGCCTTCGTCGGTGCGCCCGCGTCGCCGTGGACCAGGTGCCCGAGCTCGTGGAGCACGCAGTGCATGCGGTAGAGCGGCGGCGCACCGGCGGGGACGAGCACGATGTTCTCGTGCTCGAGCTGCGACACGAGCGCCGTCAGCGGTCCCCAGCCCGGGCCGTCGACGTCGACGATCCGCGTCGGCTTGCCGATGAGTGCCGCGACACCGGCCACGACGTCCGGCAACCGGGGCGCGCGGGGCAGCGTCGCGACGACGGCCCGCACCGCCGTGTCGACGTCCTGCACCTCCGGCATCGCCCCTCCTCGCCGACAATCTACAGCGAGTGGACGAAGACGGCCTTGCCGGCGTGCGCGTCCGGGCGTAACGTGCAACCCGATGGTTGTACGAATCGAGATGAGCGACGCCGAGGTCGACCGCGTGTTCCACGCGCTCGCCGACGCGACCCGACGGGACATCCTCCGCCGCACCATGGCGGGCGGGGCCTCCGTCACCGAGCTCGCCCAGGCGTACGCGATGTCGTTCGCCGCCGTCCAGAAGCACGTCACCGTCCTCGAAGGAGCAGGACTCGTGACCAAGGAACCCCGTGGCCGCACCCGGATCGTGCGCGCCGCCCCGGACCAGCTCGACCGCTGCCGGGACCTGCTCGACACCCTCGGCCGCCTCTGGCGCGGCCGGATCGACCGACTCGACACCCTGCTCACCGACGAGCAGCGGTCCCCCTGAGGAGCGACCATGCCCACCACGTCCGTCCGCACCGACCCCGAGCAGCTGTCCCTGACGCTCGAGGCAGCCTTCCCCGTCCCTGTCGAACGCCTCTGGGCCGCCTTCACCGACCGGGCGCAGCTCGAGCGGTTCTGGGGTCCGCCCGGGTTCCCCGCCACCTTCGGGGACCTGGACCTCCGGCCGGGCGGACGTGCCCACTACCGGATGACCTCACCGCAGGGCGAACGCTTCCACGCACGCTGGGACGTGACCGAGGTGGACCCACCGCACCGCCTGGTGTTCGCCGACCTGTTCACCGACGCGGACGGCGAGGTCGACCCGTCGCTGCCCGTCGGCACGACCACGATCACCATGACGAGCACACCGACCGGCTCCTCGCTCACGATCGTCTCGACGTTCCCGAGCCCTGAGGCGCTGCAGACCATGGTCGACATGGGCATGGCCGAGGGCTACGAGCTGGCGATCGGGCAGCTCGACCGCGTGCTCGCCGACCTGCGCGACTGGGCACTCGGCCGGGGCACCCTCACCGAGGTCGTCGACGACACGCACGTCCGGATCAGTCGTGCGTTCGACGCGCCCCGACACCTGCTGTGGCGCGCACACACCGAACCGGACCTGGTCCGACGGTGGTTGCTCGGTCCGGACGGCTGGGAGATGACGGTGTGCGAGAACGACCTCACGGTCGGCGGGTCGTTCCGGCAGGCCTGGGCACCCGTCGGGGACACCGCGGGCGAGCCCTTCGGCTTCGAGGGTGTCAACCTGGTCGTCGAACCCGGACGCCGGATCGTGAGCACCGAGGCGATGACGGGCGCACCCTTCCCGCCGAACACGAACGACCTGCAGTTCGACGAGGTCGACGGTGCGACGCTCCTGACGCTGCTCGTCACCTACCCGAGCGTCGAGCAGCGGGACGCGATCCTCGCCACCGGCATGACCGAGGGCATGGAGGCCAGCTACCGCCGCCTCGAGCGCGAGGTGCTCACCACGGTCGCGTGAGCCGCGACCACGCGTCGGACGGGAGGCGCGGTGCGGGCCCGCACCGTGCCTCCCGTCCGTCCGTCGGTCGCGTCAGACGACACCCAGCGCGAGCATGGCGTCGGCGACGCGGGTGAAGCCCGCGATGTTCGCGCCCGTGACGTAGTCGTCCGGCGTGCCGTACTCGTCGGCGGTCGCGAGCGCGCGGTCGTGCACGTCGCGCATGATCTGCTGCAGACGCCCCTCGGCGTACTCGAACGTCCACGAGTCGCGCGAGGCGTTCTGCTGCATCTCGAGCGCGCTGGTCGCCACGCCGCCCGCGTTCGCCGCCTTGCCCGGTGCGAACAGCACCCCGGCCTCCGAGAAGACGCGTGCACCCTCGGGCGTGACGGGCATGTTCGCGCCCTCGGCGACGATCGTCGCGCCGTTCCGGACCAGGGTGCGGGCGGCGGACTCGTCGAGCTCGTTCTGGGTCGCGCACGGCAGGGCGATGTCGACCGGGACGTCCCAGACGCTGCCCCCGGCGACGAACCGGGCGGACCCGCCGCGTTCCTCGGCGTAGTCGCTCACGCGGCCGCGACGCACCTCCTTGACCTCCTTGAGCAGGTCGAGGTCGATGCCCTGTTCGTCGACGACGTACCCGGACGAGTCGGACACGGTGACCACACGGCCGCCGAGCTGCTGCACCTTCTGCGTGGCGTAGATCGCGACGTTGCCCGACCCCGAGACGGCGACGCGCTTCCCGTCGAGCGAGGAGCCGCGCGTGCGGAGCATCTCGTCCACGAAGAACACCAGCCCGTAGCCCGTGGCCTCCGGGCGGACCTGCGACCCGCCCCACGTGATGCCCTTGCCGGTCAGGACGCCCGACTCGTACCGGTTCGTGATGCGCTTGTACTGACCGAAGAGGTAGCCGATCTCGCGGCCGCCGACGCCGATGTCGCCCGCCGGCACGTCGGTGTGCTCGCCGATGTGCCGGTACAGCTCGGTCATGAAGGACTGGCAGAACCGCATGACCTCGCGGTCGGAGCGGCCCTTCGGGTCGAAGTCGGAACCGCCCTTGCCGCCGCCGATCGGCAGGCCGGTGAGCGAGTTCTTGAAGATCTGCTCGAAGCCCAGGAACTTCACGATGCCGGCGTAGACGCTCGGGTGGAACCGCAGTCCGCCCTTGTACGGGCCGAGCGCCGAGTTGAACTCGATGCGGAACCCGCGGTTGAGCTGCACCCGACCGGCGTCGTCCTCCCACGGCACCCGGAAGATGAGCTGACGCTCGGGCTCGCACAGCCGCCGGATGACCTCGGCGTCGCCGTACTCGGGGTGCTTCGCGATGACGGGGCCCAGGCTCCCGAGGACCTCGGCGACCGCCTGGTGGAACTCCTGCTCCCCCTGGTTGCGCTGGACCACTTCGTCGAAGATCGACTGCAGGTGGACGTCCAGTACTGGCATTGCTGGTGTTTCCTTCCGCTCGGGGGTGCTCCGACGAGCCTATTGGCGACCCCCGGCCGTGTGACGGGCGGCCGCGAGCGCCTCCACGAGCGCCGTCCGCACGGTCGGCGGGACACGGGGTCCGGCGTGCATCCGCAACCGCATCGGCCGCGGCGACGGAAGGCCTGGCAGCCGCTCGATGCCCGCGACCTCGCCGAAGCCGAGCGGGAGCGCCGTGATGCCGACCCCGGCGCGGACGGCGTCGAGGACCGCCAGCAGGTCGAGGCACTCGCGTGTGACTGCGGCGCCCGAACCGACCCCGGACCCGAGCATGACGTCCCGCAGCGTGCACGGCTTGGTGAACACGACGAGCCCCGTGTCGACGTCCGTCCCGGGGGCGCCGTACCACCCGAGCTCGACGTCGGCCACGGGCACGGTGTCGGGCGTCCCGGCAGCGAAGGTCAGGGCCACGTCGACCCGTCCCTCGTGGACGAGCTGGCGGATGTTCTCGCTGCGGTGCGTGCGGATCCGGATCGGCCGTTCGGGCCACCGGTCCCGCAGCACCGATGACACGGCGGTCAGGAGCGGCACCGTCGCGAAGTCGCTCGCGCCGACCACGATCGCGTCGTCGGTGCGTCCGCTCACCGCCTCGACCGCCTCGTCGTGCAGGGCCACGATCCGGTGGGCTCGTCGCGCGAGTTCGTCGCCCGCCGGGGTGAACGCGATGCTGCGCCCGACCTTCTCGACGAGTCGCACGCCGAGGTCGCGCTCGAGCCGCCGGAGGTGACCGCTCACCGTGGGTTGTGACAGGTGCAGCGCGGCAGCGGCCCGGCCCACGCCCGCGAACGAGGCGACCGTCACCAGGCTGCGCAGCGCGTCGACGTCCATCCGGTGCACCACGCCATCCTGCCACCGATCCATCGCGATCCGTGATGGATCACCCGGCGCGACGACGCCGAGCCGCACGGTGGGACGGTGCGAACCACCACTCCGACCCTCCTCGTCGTCACCGCGGTCCTCTACGCCGCCAACTACCCGCTCGGTGCACTCGCGCTGCACGACATGAGCCCGTTCCTGCTCATCGCGCTGCGGTTCGCGGTCACGGCCGTGGTCACGTGGGCGGCGGTCCTCGTCCTGCGCACCGCCCTGCCCCGGGGCCGGACGTGGTGGCACGCCGTGGGGGCGGGGCTGCTCGTGCAGGGCGCGCAGTTCCTCGGCGCCTACTGGGCCATGAGCCACGGGGTCGGCGCCGGGGTCACCGCGCTCGTCGTCGCGATGAACCCCGTCGTCGCCACCGTCCTCGGCGGCCTGCTCGACCGACGCCGTGAACCGCTCCTGGCGTACGGCGCCGTCGCGCTCGGCGCCGTCGCGGTCGTGCTCGCCTGCGCCCCGAGGATCGTGCGCGACCCGTCGCTCGGCGCGGGGCTGGGTGCCGTCCTCGTCGCCCTCGCCGGCCTCTCGCTCGGGTCGGTCTGGCAGGGCCGCACCCTGCGCGGGGTGTCACCCGTGTCGTTCACCGCGATCGGGACCACGGTGTCGCTGCCGTTCGCCGCCGTGCTCGCGACCCTCGTCCCGGAGTCGGTGCACCCGGGAGCGCGGACCTGGGTCCTGTTCGCCGTGGTCACCGTCGTCGGCCTGGTCGGGTCGACGATGTACGCGTCATCCGTCGCCCGGGTGGGGGCACGTTCGGCGGCGATGCTGTTCGCGGTCATCCCGGCGCTCGCGGCGCTCATCGCGTGGCCGGTGGTCGGCGAGCCGCTCGACGCGGTGGTCGGCGTGGCGCTCGTGCTGGGCGCGGTCGCGTGCGCCGTGGACGTCGTCGCGACCCGGCGGCGGGCGGTGACGAGCGGGGCGGGGCCGCGCCGCGCCTCCCGACCGGCGGCCTGACGCCGCTGCGGGCCGGCAGCCTGACGCCCCTGCTGGCGAGCGGCCTGACGCTCCTGCCGGGTGCCGGGTGCCGGGTGCCGGGCGTCGGGCGTCAGTCGCGGGCGGTGGCCTCGTAGTGGCGGGCACCGCCGCGGACCCCGGCGAACCGGTACGGGGCGGTGGTCACCCGGGGTCGCTCGACGTCCTCGCTCGTGGCGGCACCGGCGGCGTGCAGCGCGCGGTACTCGTCCACCGTGAGCCGCACGCGGGCGTCGAGCAGGTCGCGGACACGACCGACACGGCGGTGCTCCCGGTAGTCCGGACGGACGATGCCCGTGATGAGCTCACCCACACTGCCCGATCCGTAGCTGAACAGCGCGATCCGCTCCCCCGCCAGGTCGTCGTCGAGGTCGAGCAGCGCCGCGAGCCCGATCCAGAGCGACGCCGTGTACGTGTTGCCGGTCTGCCGGTTGTACGTGAACCCGATCGCCAGGTCCGACTCGTCGAACGGTGCCCCGACGTGCTGCGTGAGCTTCCGGTGCGCCTTGAGCGCCATCTTCGTGAACGGCTGGTGGTGGACGAACCGCAGGATGTCGCCGTACGCGGGGCCGCCCTGCGCGACCAGGTCGTCCCACGCACCGACGAACGCGTCGACGTAGGCACTCACCGACAGTCGTCCGTCGACGAGGGCGGTGGAGCGGTCGTTCGGCCGCCAGAAGTCGTCGACGTCGGCGGTGAAGACCCCGGCGGCCGGCTCGATCTCGATCAGGTCGGGGTCCGCGGACACCAGGATCGCCGCGGCACCGGCACCCTGGGTGGGCTCGGCGGCGGTGTCGACGTCGTAGCGGGCGACGTCGGCGGCGATGACGAGCACCCGCTCGTGCGGCGCACGCGCGACGATCCCCAGGGCGAGCTGGACCGCGGCCGTGCCGCCGTAGCAGGCCTGCTTCAGCTCGACGACACGCACACCCTGCGGCAGCCCGAGGAGCCCGTGCACGAAGACCCCGGCCGCCTTCGACTGGTCGACGCCGGACTCGGTGGCGAACAGCACCGTGCGGATGCCGTCCACACCGTGCCGGTCGACGACCTCCTTCGCGGCGGCCGCACCCATCGTGACGATGTCCTCGTCGGGAGCGGGCACACTGAAGGCGTCCTGCCCGATGCCCACGTGGTACTTCGCCGGGTCGACGCCCAGGCGCTCCGCCAGGTCGTCGAGCTCGAGCACGTGGTGCCCGGTCGCGATCGCGATGTCGTGGATGCCGATGCTGGTCATGCTGCGCCTCCTGCCGGCTTCGTGCCGCGTCGTTCCATCGCGACGTGCGCGGCCATGAGCTCGCCCGGGTTGGTCTGCGCGGCGAGCAGCGAGAGCTCACCGCAGAGGACGGTCGCGGCGCAGAGCGCGGCCAGGCGTCGGGCGTTCGCGCCGGGCTCGCGGTCCTCGCGGCAGCCGAGGCGCACCAGGGCGTCCTCGACGACGGGCAGGTCGCCGCCCTTGCCGTTCCCGACCGTGCCGACGATGAGGTGGGGCAGCGCGGTCGAGAAGTACAGGTCGTCCCCGCGGACGGACGCGGTCGTGATGCCCTGCGAGCCCTCGACGATGTTCGCCGCGTCCTGCCCGGTGGCCAGATAGAAGCCGAGGAGCATGTTCGCGTAGTGCGCGTTCGCGGAGCGCAGCGCCCCGGCGATCGTGGAGCCGATCAGGTTCTTCGCCACGTTGAGCTCGGCGATGCGCTCGGGCGTGCTGCGGAGCCGCTTCTCGACGATCTCGCCCGGGATGACGATCTCGGCGATGGTGTTGCGGCCGCGTCCGCGGATGCCGTTCACCGCAGTGGCCTTCTTGTCGGTGCAGAAGTTGCCCGAGACGCTGACGTACCGCAGCCCCGGCTCCCACTCGAGGATCGCGGGGAGCAGCCGGTCCGCCGCCTGCGTGACCATGTTGTGCCCGGATGCGTCACCCGTGGTGAACGCGAAGCGCAGGAAGAGCAGGTCCCCGACGATCTCGGGATGGACCTCGACGAGCTTCGCGAAGCGACTCTGACCGGCGACGATCTGCTCCAGCTCGGCCTGACGCGCGAGGATGCGGCCGGTCGCGGCGTGCGCGGCGGCGGCACTGTCCGCGCGGACCACGACGGAGCGGGTCATGCGCTCGTCGACGACGGTCGCGACGATCCCGTCCTCGACCATGCGCGAGATGCGCGCACCACGGCCGACGGAGGGCCACAGCGGCGACTCGTACGTCGCCAGCGGCACCTCGTGCTCACCCTGCACTGCGTTGCCGCTGATGCGGATCGGTCCGACCCACTTGGTCGGGATCGGGGTCGTCAGGTCAGTCATCGAGGTCTCCTTCTGGCGCCTGCACCGCGACGCTGAGGTGCCTGATGTCGTGCGCCTCCCAGGCGCGGTGGATGCCGGCGAGGTCGGTGTCCGCCGGGACGAGCGCGATGCCGCAGTCGCCGCCGCCGGCGCCGGACGGCTTCGCCGCCCCGCCGGCCGACTCGACGACGTCGCACAGCGTCGCGAGCCGCTCGGTCTCGATCTGCGACCCGACCGACTCGCCGAGCCGCTGCAGCAGGACGCGGGCCCGCCGCAGCGCGTCGAGCGTCTGCTCGGCGTCGCCGGTCTGGAGGCCCGTGGTCAGGTCGTCGACGCAGGCCCGGCTCTCGTCGAGGAACGCCTGGTAGCCGCCGTTGCGGTGTCGCCGCACCACACCGACGAGCTTGGTGGTCGACGCGGGCGAGCCCGTCCATCCCACGAGCAGCTCGAGGTTCTCGGGCGCGGGCAGCCGCTGGACGTCGAAGCCCGTCCAGGCGTCGGTGTCGGCGAGGATCTCCGACACGGTGTGCTCGCCCTGCAGCGCGGCGAGGCGTTCGCGGTCCGGCGCACTGTAGCGGAGCCAACCGCCGAAGGTGCTCGCCGCCAGGTCGCCGCCGGACGCACGGGGGTTCACGCGGATCGTCGCCAGGAGCGCGACCCGGAACCGGTCACGCTGGGACAGTCCGAGCCCGTAGAAGCGGTCGAGGGCACCGACCGTGGCGACCGTCACGGCCGCCGAGGACCCGAGCCCGAACTTCCGACCGCTCGCGTCGTCGAGCTGGCTCTGGATCCGCAGGTCGTGGAACCGCGGCGCGATGCTGCGCTCGGTGCGGAGCTTCTCCACCAGGTCGATCGTCGCCATCACGTAGTCGTACGGGTGGTGCTCGCGGTCGAGCGCCAGGCCGTCCTCTGCGCGGGTCCACGTCAGCGGCAGGTGGCCGTACTCCTCGGAGTGCACACTGCCCGAGCCGTGGCCCTCGCTCACGCGTGCCGTGATCGCACGGTCGAGGGCGATGAGCACGGACGGCTGCCCGGGCTCGACGACGGCGTACTCCCCGGCGACGAACAGCTTGCCGTGGGCGCGGAACTCGATCACTCGGCGGACTCCTCCGGTCGGACGACACCCACTCCGGGTGCATCCGTTCCTTCGGAGCGGACGAGGTGTGCGCCTGGTCCGGTGCCAGACTCGATGACGTCGCCGAAGCCGGCGAGCGCCGACGCGACGGCGGCACGGTCGCCCGGCTGGGTGAGCACGACGACGTTGGGGCCGGCGTCCGCGGTCGCGTAGGCCGGGACCCCCGCGGCGCGCAGCTCGGCCACGGCGTCGAACACGGCGACACTGCGGGCGTTGAGGTAGCGGATGGGCGGGAAGGCGCCCTCGATGGTCGCGTGCATCCGGAGCGCGTTGCTCTCGGTGAGCTCGCCGATCCGGGTGAAGTCGCCCGCGGCGCAGGCGTCGAGCACGTCCGTGACGGTCTCGGTCGTCGAGGTCACCCACGCCGGGTAGAACGGCGAGGTCTCGATCGTGCGGCGCATGGCCTCGCGCGACCCGATCGGCTTCGGGCCCGCGTCGATCGTCACGACCACCATGGCCATGGGCGGCGCCGGGACCGGCTCGGCGAACGAGGCGGCGTCGTCACCGGCGTGCCAGACGGACACCCCGCCCGGGATCGACCGGGTCGCCGAGCCGGAGCCCCGACGGGCGAGACGGGACAGGTCCCGCGGGGAGAGGTCGAGGCCGTACGCGGCAGCGGCAGCGGTCGCGAGGGCAGCGAACCCGGACGCGCTCGACGCCAGGCCGGCCCCCGTCGGCACGGTGTTCTCGGAGACGACGCTCGCGTGCTCCGTCGACCCCGCGAGCTCCCGCACGAGGTCCAGGAACTGCGTGACCCGCACCAGCGCACCGTCCTCGACGACGGAACCGTTCAGGACGAACGTGTCCCGCGCCTCCTGGCCGACCGTGACGGTGGTCGTCGTCGGGAAGACGTCGAGCCCCATGGAGACGCTGCCCGTCGCGGGCAGGGCGAGCTGCGCGTCCGCCTTGCCCCAGTACTTGACGAGGGCGATGTTGGGGTGCGCGACGGCCGTTGCGGTGGTCAAACGCGGTCTCCGATCGATGTGGTCCAGGTGGCTGCGGCACCTGCGCCGCGGAGTGCGGCCGCGATGCGGTCCGCGTGGTCGTCGTCGGCAGCGAGTGCGAGGACGCAACCGCCCCGACCACCACCGGTGAGCTTCGCGCCGAGGGCGTCCGCAGCACGTGCGGCGCCGACGAGCCGATCCAGGTCCGCACTCGACACGTCGAGCGCGGTGAGCAGTTCGTGCGCGGCGTCCATGGTCGCACCGAGGCCCTGGGCGTCGCCCGCCACGAGTGTCCCCCGGGCGGTGCGGGCGAGGGCTCCGATGCGGTCCACGACGGCGTCGACGCCCGCCGGGTCGCTGTCGTGCCGTTCCCGGACGGCGGCCACCGCCTGCCGGGTGTGGCCGGGGACGCCCGTGTCGGCGACGACGAACACGAACCGGGCACCGAGTTCGACGGGCCCGATGCGGCCGCCCTCGAACCAGACCGGCGCATCAGCGACGACGCCCCGGGCGTCCAGACCGGACGGCCTGCCGTGGGCGACGCGTTCGCACTCCTGGATGAGCTCGTGGTGGGTGTCGGCGTCGAGCACGACGCCGAACGCGTCCGCCACGCCGGCCGTGACGGCGGCGGCCACCGCGGCGCTCGAGCCCATGCCGCGGGCAGTGGGGACGGCGCTGTCGACCCGAACGTGGACGGCCTGGTCGGTGACGCCGAGGTGCCGCAGGGTCGCGGTGACCGCGGTGACCGTCGGCATGACGGCGGCGGGTGCCAGGTCCAGCGGACCGGTGTGGACCGCCGAGTCCAGGTGGTGACCGGTCCCACCGGGGGCCGGGGTGACGGTGGCGGTGACGCGGACGTCGGTGACCGGCAACACGAGTGCGGGTGCGCCGTAGACCACGGCGTGCTCACCGATCAGGATCGTCTTGCCGTGGGACGACCCGGTGCCGGTGCGCGGGGTCGTGGGGTGGTCGAGGTGGTTGCTGGTCATCGTGGGTCACGTCAGCCTAACCGGCCGGGCCATGCGTCTGCTCGGTGTCGGCCGGACGTGGGCCGGACGGCGCATCCGTGGCGGTTGTCCGATCGGGACGCGCCCGTAGGCTCGGGACGTGTTCACCACCGGGAGCTCCGACGTCGATGGCCGTCCCGTCACCTGGCGGCACCGCCCCGGCACCGGTCCGACCGTCGTCATGCTGCACGGCGGGCTCGCGGACGGCCGCACCTTCGACGGCGTCAGCCGGTCCCTGCCGGTCGACTGGGACCTGTGGACGATCGACCGCCGCGGGCACGGCCGGACACCGGACTCCCCCGAGCCCTTCGGGTACGCGGACATGGTGACGGAGACGGTCGGTGTGCTCGACAGGGTCACCGACGGTCCGGTGCACCTCGTCGGGCACAGCGACGGGGCGGCGCTCGCACTGCTGCTCGCGATCGAGCACCCGGGCCGGGTCCGGTCCGTGTCCGCCTTCTCCGCGAACACCGACCCGTCCGGCTACCAGGAGGGCTCCGTGAGCGTCGCCGCGATGGTCGCCGGGGTCGGTCCCACGTACGCCGAGGTCTCCCCGGACGGCATCGGGCACTTCCCCGTCGTGGTCGAGAAGGTGTTCGCACTCTGGGCCACCGAGCCCCGGATCACCCCGGCGGAGCTGGCGTCGATCGCGTGCCCGGTGCTGGTCGCCGCCGGCGCCGAGGACGTCGTGCAGGAGGGGCACACCCGGGCGATCGCCGCGGCGGTGCCGGGGGCACGGCTCGAGGTGGTGCCGGCGACGACGCACATGCTCGTCGAGGAGCAACCGGCGGTCTGCGCCCGGCTCGTGGCGGAGACGATCGCCCGCGCGACCAGCTGACGGGCAGCAGGCGCACGCCGGGCCCCGCACCGTCCCTCCCGGCAGCGAAGGGTTGTGCACAACACGATTGCGTGCAATCCTGTCGGTGTGCCAGTGACCGACGAGATGGTGTGCTTCTCGCTCTACGCAGCGAGCCGCGCGACGACGCAGGCGTACCGCGCCCTGCTCGAGCCGTGGGGCCTGACCTACCCGCAGTACCTGGTCCTCGTGACCCTGTGGCTCGAGGGTGACCAGACCGTGTCCGGCCTCGGCGACCACCTGCAGCTCGACTCCGGCACGCTCTCGCCCCTGCTGCGCCGCATGGAGCAGGCGGGCCTGGTCCGCCGTGAGCGTCGGAGCGCGGACGAGCGCGTCGTCACGGTCACGATCGGCGAGCGCGGAGCCGAGCTGCGACAGGAGCTCGCGCACATCCCCGCGCGGATCGCGGCCGGGACGGGCCTGGCCGACGAGCGTGCGGCCGCCGACCTCATCGCGACGCTCCAGCACCTGACCGAGACGATGCACGCGGCGGCATCCCCTGGCCGAGCGTCGGCTGCGGCGAGCTCCGTCGCCGACGTCACGGGCTGAGCGACAATTCACGCCCTCCAGCGCGCGTGAACTGTCGCTCAGCGCGAAACCACGCGCTCGCCGCACCACCGCCCGGCGCCGCACCACCGTCCGGCACCGCACCACCAGACCCCACGAAGGAAGGATCCGCATGGAAGCCCTCTACACCGCAGAGGCCCTCGCCACCGGCGAAGGCCGCAACGGTCACGTCACCACGAGCGACGGCACCCTCGACCTCGACCTCGCGATCCCGAAGGAGATGGGCGGCTCCGGCAACGGCGCCAACCCGGAGCAGCTGTTCGCCGCCGGCTACGCCGCGTGCTTCCACTCGGCGCTCCAGGGCGTCGCCCGCGCCCAGAAGGTGAAGATCGCCGACTCGACGGTCGGCGGCCGGGTGCAGATCGGCCCGAACGGCCAGGGCGGCTACCAGCTCGCCGTGCTGCTCGAGGTCGTCCTGCCCGGCCTGGAGCACGACGTCGCCCAGGGCCTCGCCGACGCGGCACACCAGGTCTGCCCGTACTCGAACGCGACCCGCGGCAACATCGACGTCACGATCACCGTCTCGGAGGACTGACCATGAGCACCACCCCCACCACCATGCGCGCCGTCGTCCACCACGAGTTCGGCGAGCCTGCCGACGTGCTGACCACCGAGGAGCGCCCGGTCCCGACGCCCGGCCCCGGCGAGGTCCTCGTCCGCACCGTCCTCTCCCCGATCCACAACCACGACCTGTGGACGATCCGCGGCACGTACGGCTTCAAGCCGGAGCTGCCCGCGCAGTCCGGCACCGAGGCCCTCGGCGTTGTCGAGGCACTCGGCGAGGGCGTCACGAACCTGCAGGTCGGCCAGCGCGTCGCCGGCGGCACGTTCGGCGTCTGGGCGGAGTACTACACGGCAAACGCCGCGGGGCTGATCCCGGTCCCCGACGCCATGTCCGACGAGTCCGCCGCGCAGCTCGTGTCGATGCCGTTCAGCGCCATCAGCCTGCTGCACTCGCTCGACCTGCACGAGGGCGACTGGCTCATCCAGAACGCCGCCAACGGAGCGGTCGGTCGCATGGTCGCCCAGCTGGGCAAGGCCCGCGGCATCAACGTGATCGGTCTGGTCCGCCGCGCCGCCGGCGTCGAGGAGCTCCGTGAGCAGGGCATCGAGCGCATCGTCGCCACCGACGCCGACGACTGGCAGGAGCAGGTCCGCGCGATCACGGGCGGCGCCCCGATCGTCGCCGGCGTCGAGTCGGTCGGCGGCAAGGCCGCTGGGGACATCGCGAGTGTCCTGGGCGAGAACGCCACGCTCGTGGTGTTCGGCGCGATGGCGTCGCCGACGCTCGAGATCCCGTCGGGCAAGGTCATCTTCGGCCAGCTCACCGTGAAGGGCTTCTGGGGCAGCGTCGTCAGCAAGACCATGGACGCCCAGACGAAGCAGCAGCTCTTCGGCGAGCTCATCACGCGGGTGCTCGCCGGGTCGCTGACGCTCCCCGTGTCGGAGACGTTCCCGTTCGAGCGGGCCCGCGACGCGGCACGTGCCAGCGACACCGCGGGTCGGGTCGGCAAGGTCATGCTGCGTCCGTAGACGCTCCACGGTCAGGACGGGAGGCGCGGTGCCGGTCGGCACCGCGCCTCCCGTCCGTCTCACATGGCTTCCTTGACCCCGCGCCGCACCAGCCACGCGTTGACGGGTGCGGAACACACGAAGCCGACGACCATCGCGACCTGCATCGCGACCCAGAACTCCGGCGTGCCGGCATCGGCGCGTCCGCCGAACGCCGCCGGGAACACGACGAACTGCCAGACGGCCATCACCCCGTACATCCCGATCTGCCACGCCGCGATCGAGAGCGTGTCCGCCTTGAGCGCCGCCAGGACCCCCGCCCGGAACCCGAGCTCCCGCATCGGCGCGATCGCCCAGTACTGGAAGACGATCCCGAGGACGAAGGCGATCACGAAGTCGACCGTCCACGCCGCGAAGACCGGGTCGCGGTAGAGCGTTCCGAGACCGAACCACACCCCGACCACCGGGAACACGAGGAGCACTGACTCACCGATCAGGTCCCCGAGCGCACAGCCCGCACCGCAGTGACTCGTGTCGATGGCCGTCCCCGCCCACCTGCCGTGTGCCGGTGCCCCCGCCCGTCCCCGACGCAGGTAGAACACCAGCCACACCACGCTGCCGAACAGCATCGTCAGGGGCCACACCACGGCCATCACCCGCATCCGCGGCGGGTGCCGAACAACGTCGACCGTCACGAACACCGCGCAGCCGACCGCGATCGCGAGCAGGACGACGCACGTCACGGTGAGCACCGGCGGGAAGACCGCCGCCACAGGGTGCACCACGTCAACCGCCGATCGTGTGGATGCCGTAGGCCGCGAAGAACCCGACGACGGTGATGAGGCCCGTCCAGGTCCCCGTCTTCCGGAACGCCTCGGGGAGCATCGTGTCGGCGAGCATCGCGAGGATCGCGCCGGCGGCGATCGCGGTGACGAAGCTCTGCACCCCCTCCGGCGCCTGGCCGAGCAGGGCGTACCCGCCGAGCGCGGACAGTGCGCACGCCAGGGCGATGCCGCCCCAGACCGTGAAGACGTACCGGGCACTGCGCCCACCGGCCTTCATGTCCGCGGTGCTCGACAGTCCCTCGGGCAGGTTCGAGATGATGACGGCCGCGACGACCGCGATCGACAGTCCGCCACCGGACGCCAGCCCGACGCCCTGCACCGCCGTCTCCGGGATGCCGTCGAGCAGCGCACCGAGGGCGATGCCGAGCCCGGTGCCGGAACCACCCGAGCCCGCTGCCCCGTGCTTCTTGCGGGCGCCCCGCCGCTCGAGCAGCACGTCGAGCACGACGTAGACGACCGCCCCGGCGAGGAACCCGGCCATGGCCGTCCAGAACGAGCCGGACCGGGTCGCTTCGGCCACCAGGTCGAACGACAGCGCCGAGATGAGGACGCCCGCGCCGAACGCCATGATCGCGGCGACGACCGTCCGCGGGACCTGCACGAACCACGCCACCGCGGCACCCACCACGAGCGCGAGACCGGACGCCAGGCCGGCTCCGCCGGCGATGAGGAGTTGCTGCACCCGACCGACCGTAGACAGCGGCGCGCGAGTGCACCCCCAGCTGGACGACGGACGGGAGGCGCGGTGCCCGCTCGCACCGCGCCTCCCGTCCGATCGTCAGGACCTGCGCGTCAGACGCGCGCCTTCTTCTTGTCGACCGTGAAGATGTTGCCGGTGGTGACGCCTTCCTCGACCTCCTCGAGGGTGCGACCGCGGCTCTCGGGGACGAACTTCCAGATGAAGAGGAGTGCGAGCACCCCGACCACCGCGAACCCGAAGAAGGTACCGGTGATGCCGGTCGCGGCGACGATCGTCGGGAAGTAGAGCCCGAGGAACGCGTTCGCGATCCAGAGGCAGAACACCGAGATGCCCATGCCGAGTGCGCGGATCTGCGTCGGGAAGATCTCGGACAGCAGCACCCACACGGCGATGTTGAGGAAGGTCTGCATCGAGCCGACGAAGGCGACCACGAGGAACAGGATCACCCACGGACGCGCCGGGTTGCCGTCGACCAGGGTCATCGACGCGATGCCGATGAGGAAGTGGCACACCGTCGTCAGCGAGAAGCCGATGATGAGCGTCGTGCGACGGTTGATCTTCTCCATGTTGTAGATGGCGATGAAACCACCGATCACGGCGATGACGCCGGGGGCGATGTTGGCGATGAGGGCCGCCGACTGCTCGAAGCCCGACTCGATCAGGACCGTCTGGCCGTAGTACATGATCGAGTTGATGCCGGTGAGCTGCTGTGCGACACCGAGTCCGGCGCCGATCAGGACGATGCGGATCAGCCACTTGTTGCCGAGCAGGGTGCGCCATCCGCTGACCTGCTGGACCTTCGCCTCGAACTCGTTGGTGCGCTTGATGTCCTCGAGCTCGGCGACGGCGCGCTCCTTCGAGCGGATCTGCGTGAGGACCTCGAGGGCTTCGTCGTTGCGACCCTTCGACGCGAGCCACCGCGGCGACTCGGGGACACGGAGCATGCCGACGAAGAGGGCGATCGCGGGCAGGGCACAGACCGCGAGCATGACGCGCCAGACGCCGTTGCCCTCACCCCAGAGGTTGCCGATGATCGCGTTCACGACGAAGGCCGCGAGCTGGCCGACCACGATCATGAGCTCGTTGCGGCCGGACAGCGACCCGCGGATCTCGTAGGGGGCGAGCTCCGCGAGGAACACCGGCACGACCGTCGACGCGCCACCGACCGCGAGGCCGAGCAGCACTCGACCGATCACCATCACGCCGAACGCCGGCGCGAACACGCAGGTGAGGGTGCCGACGAAGAAGGTGACCGCGAGCAGGATGATCGTCCGGCGTCGGCCCCAACCGTCCGCGATGCGGCCGCCGAGCATGGCGCCGATCGCGGCACCGAAGAGCAGGGAGCTCGTGACGACGCCCTCGGTGAGGTTCGTCAGCCCGAGCTCCTCCTTCATGGGGAGCAGCGCACCGTTGATGACACCGGTGTCGTAGCCGAAGAGCAGGCCGCCGAAGGTGGCGACGAGGGCCAGGACGCCGAGGCGGCGTCGGTGCGGTCCCGTCCCGACCGGGGGCAGTGCGACATTCGGGGATGTCGGCTTGATGTCGACCATTCGGTGACTCCTTCGTCCGTGATCGCGCTTCATCGCGTGGCACCGATGCTAACCGGTATCCATGTCCTGTCAACCACACATTAGGACGACAGGCCATTTGGAGCGGTACACAAAAGCCCTGGTCATGGTGGGAGCGGTCCAATGTGTCACGGGCCGTCACCATTGTGGCGCACGGTCCAACACGCTCACGCACCTCGACCTCGGCGACGACCGCTCTGCCGCGCTGCTGCCGGAGCCGGGCGCGGGGACACCCGGGTTCCGGTGGTCCGAGAGCGGCGCAGCCACCCGTCCCGGACGAGCTCGAGCACCACCGAGGACATGAGCGAACGGCTCACCGCGAAGCGCTCCGCCAGGACACGGTCCACAGGGAGCGCGCCTCCGGAGGGGAACACCCCCAGCTCGATCTCCTGTCGGAGCATACCGAGCACGACGGAGCGTTTCGTGGTGACCGGCACGTCGGTGTCCCGCGGCATCAGAACCGGAGCAGCACCTTCGACGAGCGCGAGGGATCGGCCGCGACCTCGAACGCCTCGAGCGTGTCCTCGACGTCGAACGAGTGGGTGATGATCGGGTCCACCCGCAGCGACCCGTCGGCGAGCGCCTCGAGCACCGGGGTGATCTCGTCCACGAACCGGAAGGAGCCGGTCACCTCCAGCTCGCGCGTGACGACGAGCGAGAGGAGTGCTGGCTGCTCCCCCGTCGGCTGGAGGCCCAACATCACCACCCGGCCGCCTCTCGTCGTCCCGTGCACCGCGGAGGCGAACCCACGCGGACTCCCCGACGACTCGATCGTCACGTCGGCGTCCACGGCGGCGATGGCGTCCGCATCGGTCGCGTGCAGGGCAGCGGTGGCGCCGAGTTCGCGAGCGATCCGCAGCGGGCGATCGTGGACGTCGACGGCGACGACCTCGGCGGCCCCACCCCGGAGCGCGATCGCCGTGACGAGCAGACCGATCGGCCCGGACCCGACGACGAGGACACGCTTGCCCCGGACGTCACCCGCGCGCGCGACCGCGTGCCAAGCGACGGCTGCTGGCTCGACGATCACCGCGGTACGCAGCGGCAGCCCCTCGGGGATCGTGTGCAGTGCGGCCCTCGGGACGGCGATCGTGCTGGCGAAGGCGCCGTCCCGGTGCGGGAAGTGTGCTGCGCTGCCCAGGTACGTCACGCCGGGAGCGATGTTCGGACGGTCGGCCGGGTAGCGGCTGCCGTCGCTCGGGCCCACTCCTGCCGGATGCACCGCCACCGGCGTCCCGGCCTGCGGCCCCGACCCGTCCGCCGCCGGCCGCAGGACCGTTCCCACGACCTCGTGCCCCAGCACCATCGGTGCACGGAGGACGGACTCACCGGCCGCGCCGTGCCTCCAGTAGTGGAGGTCGGATCCACAGACGCCGCCGTAGGCCACGGCGACGACCGCCTGGTCCGCGGTCGGTTGCGGCAGCGCCGCGGGGCCGACACGGAGGTCGCCCGCGGCGTGGACCGTGACGGCGGTCTGGGGACGGGGTCGTTCAGGGGAGGAGTGCATGTGCTCGCCTTCGGGTTCGGTGGTCGACTTCGGGGAAGGGGCGGTCAGACGACCGCGGTCATGCCACCATCGACGTAGAGCACCTGCCCGTTGACGAAACTCGACGCAGCAGAGCTCAGGAAGACGAGCGCTCCGACGAGTTCGGCCGTGTCTCCCCAGCGGCCGGCGGGCGTCCGACGTTCCACCCAGGCGCTGAACTCAGGGTCGTCGACCAGGGCGCGCGTCAGCTCCGTCGCGAAGTAGCCGGGCGCGATCGCGTTCACCTGGACACCGGAGGGCCCGAGGTCGGCGCACATGCCCTTCGTGAGCATCACGACGCCGCCCTTCGTCGCCGCGTAGGGCGTGATGTCCTTGCGCCCGAGCTGGGACTGCACGGACCCGATGTTCACGATCTTCCCGGCGCCACGCTCGACCATGCCGCGCGCCACTCGTCGGCTCAGCAGGAACGCACTCGTCAGGTTCGTCGCGACCAGCTCGTGCCAGCCGTCGACGGGGAACTCGGTGAAGGGCGCACGCAGCTGCATGCCGGCGTTGTTGACGAGGACGTCGATCGTGCCCGTCGCTTCGAGCGCTTCCACCGCCCGGTCCACCTGATCCGGGTCGGTCACGTCGAACGTGGTCGTCTCGACGACGGCACCGGTCGCGGCGCGGAGCTCCTGCCCCGCGAGCGCGACCCGCTCCGCGTCGCGTCCGTGCAGGACGACGGTGGCTCCGTGCTCGGCGAGGCCCCGGGCGAGCGCGAGCCCGATGCCACGGCTGGACCCCGTGACGAGGACGCGACGGCCGGCGAGGGCGAAGAGGTCGGTGGTCATGCTGGTGGTGCCTTCCGGTGGTGCGGACCGCTGGTCGCGGTCGGGTTTCGGTGCGGGAACGGATCGGACGTTCAGTAGAACTCGACCGTGTCGACGACGTTGCGCTGCGGTCGACCGTCGAGGAGCCGGCGCGCGTTGTCGACGAAGAGGTCCGCGATCCGGCGCTCCTCCCCGGCCGAGAGCGCGGCGGTGTGCGGGCTCACGAGGACGTCGTCACGCCGCCACAGCGGACTGTCCGCCGGCAGGGGCTCGACCGCGAACACGTCGAGTGCGGCGAACCCCACCCTGCCCGATTCGAGAGCAGCGACCAGCCCGGGCTCGTCGATCACCGTCCCGCGGCCGACGTTCACGACGGTGAGCCCTTCCGGAGCCGCTGAGAACACAGAGCCGGAGAGCAGGCCCGTGGTCGCGTCCGTGCCCGGGAGCGTGTTGACCAGGGCGTCGACCCGCGGCATCACCGTCCGGATCTCGTCCGGGTGCACCACCTCGTGGACACCCTCGGGCCGCTCGCCCCGGCGGCTCGTCCCGATGACGTGGGCGCCCAGGGCGGCGAGCTTGGCAGCCACACGGCGCCCGATGCCGCCGACCCCAACGACGAGCACGGTCTGGTCCGCGACCTGCGCCATCGCCCACCGTCCGGGCCAGTCACCGGCGCGCTGGTCCCGCTGCAGTCGCGGCAGGCGCTTCGCGCCCGCGAGCACCCCGAGGACGGCGAACTCGGCGAGCGGGTCACCGTGGACGCCAGCGGACGTGGTGAACCGCACGCGGTCGAGCTCCTCCGGGGTGAGACCAGCGGCCCGGACCTGGGCGCCGCCGCCCGCGGCCATGGTCTGCACCCACACCAGGCCCGGGTTCGCCCGGACCGTCCGCGCCAGTGCTGCAGGGTCGACGTCCGGGATCCCGTAGAGGGCGTCAGCGGTGTCCAACAGTTCCTCGAAGCGGGCTTGCTGCCGAGCGGTCCGTCGGAACGCCGGGTCGCCGGAGAAGTCAGCCGGCCATCGTCCGGGTGGCAGCACGTCCTGGTCGCGGACGAGTTCGATGCGCGGCTCGGCCCGTTCGATCCGAGTGCAGAGGTCCTCGGAGAGCGGCGTCGCCACGACCACGCGGAGCGTACCGCGCAGGCCGTCGACGGTCGGCCGTGCCCCGTCGTCCGGTGTCCCGTCGCTCACCGCAGCGTCTCCACGGCGGTCGCGATCGCCGCTGCCCCCTCGCGGATGACCGCCTCACTCGTCGCGTACGAGACCCGGAAGAACGGCGCGGTGCCGTACGCAGACCCCTGGATCACCGCGACTCCCGCCTCCTCGAGCAAGAACAGGGTCACGTCCTGGTCGGTCTCCAGCACGCGGCCGTCGCGCGTGCTCCGGCCGATCAGACCCGCGCAGTCCACGTAGAGGTAGAACGCCCCGTCCGGGATGAGCGGCTCGAGTCCCGGTACCGCTCCGAGCAGCGCGACCGCGAGGTCGCGCCGCGCACGGTACGCGGCAACGCTCGACTCGACGAACGACTGGTCACCGGTGAGTGCCTCCGCCGCCGCGGCCTGGCTGATCGACGACGGGCATGAGGAGACCTGGGACTGCAGCTTGTTGACCGCGGCGACGAGTGCGGGGTCGCCGACGCCGTACCCGAGCCGCCACCCCGTCATCGCGTAGCTCTTCGAGACGCCGTTGACGGTGAAGACCCGCTCGCGGACACCGGTCGGCGCCGCCTCCGCGAACCCCACGAACCGCTGGTCCGTGAAGAGGATCTCGTCGTAGATCTCGTCGGTGAGCACACGAACGTGTGGGTACTGCTCGAGCACCGTTGCCAACGACTCGAGCTCCTCGCGCGTGTAGGTGACACCGCTCGGGTTGCTCGGCGCGTTCAGGACCACCCACTTGGTGCGCGGCGTGATCGCCCGGTCGAGAGCAGCGGGGGTGAGCTTGTAGCGGTCGGCTCGGGTCGTCTCGACGACCACCGGGGTCCCGTCGTACATCGCGACCATGTCCGGGTACGACACCCAGTAGGGCGCGGGGATCACGACCTCGTCACCGGCGTCGAGCGACGCGGCGAACGTCATCGAGATGACCTGCTTGCCGCCTCCGCCGACGGTGATCTGCCGGTCGCCGTACTCGATGCCGCTCGTCCGCAGCATGCGGTCCCGGATCGCCGCGCGGAGTTCCGGCGTGCCGTTGACGGGCGTGTACTTCGTCTCGCCGGCCTCGATCGCCGCGATGCCGGCGTCCTTGACGTTCCGCGGCGTGTCGAAGTCGGGCTCGCCGACCGTGAAGTCGACGATGTGCCGACCGTGTGCCTGCAGCTCGCGGACACGTGCCGCCGCGGCCGAGCTCGGCGACTCGCGGATACGGCGCACACGCTCGGCGGCCACGAACGCGGGCCCGGTCGCCGTCACGCCGGTCACGGGCGCGCTCCCAAACCCTGGTCGGGGTCCTGGTCGTCGAGGTCCGTGGTGATGCCCTTGGCACGGAGCACGTCGTGCAGGTTGCACAGGTCGATCGTCGTCCGACCGGCCTTGTACAACTCGATGAGGCCTGCTTCGGCGTCGTCACGGGCCTGCGAGAGCGCGGCGACTTCGTCCACTTCGTCGCGTCGCACCACGACCACGCCGTCGGCGTCGCCCTTGACGACGTCCCCGGGGTTGATGATCTCGTCGCCGAACACGAGGGGCTGGTTGATGTACCCGAGTGTCTCCTTCACGGTGCCTCGGATCGACACCGAGCCGGAGAACACGGGCAGCCCGAGGGCCCGCAGCTCCTGGGTGTCCCGCACCCCGCTGTCGGTGACCACCGCGGCGATCCCCTTGGCCTTCGCGGCGTTCCCGAGTACGTCACCGAAGGTGCCGGCGTCGGCGAGCCCCGCGGCGGAGACGATGAGCACGTCGCCCGGCTGGGCGAAGTGGATCGCGACCTGCAGCATGAGGTTGTCGCGGGGCGCGCACACCACGGTGAACGCGGAGCCGATGAACGACGAGTCGCGGTCGATCGGTTTGATCCGCGACGACAGCGCGCCGCGCCGACCCTGCGCCTCGTGGATCGTGGCCGCCGTGTACCGGCCGAGCCGTGCGACGGCATCGGCGTCGGCGCGCTCGATCCTGGTGGTGACGTGCGGCGGCGCCGCGCGCTTCGCGAGTGTCGTGGTGGTCATGCTGTTCTCCTGTCGAACGTCAGTCCCCCGGGGACCTGGAACGTGGGCGTGATCTCGATGAGGCCGAGGTTGACGTGACCAGGTGCCTCGACGGCGAAGTCGACGGTCGCGACGATGTCCTTGGTGGTGAGCGACTCGTAGCCCTCGTAGAACGTCTCCCATGCCTGCCGCATGGCCTCCGGCGAGCCGCCGAGGTTCCGGCCGAAGATCTCGGTCTCCACCCGGCCCGGGCAGATCTCGGTGACGCGGATGCGCTTGCCCACCGTGTCGTTCCGGAGCTGCCGCGAGATCTGCGACAGCGCGGCCTTCGTCGCGTGGTACGCGGTGTGTCCGAAGAAGTTGTAGCGGCCGGCGATGCTCGAGATGTTCACCACGTGGCCGAGGTCGCGCTGGACCATGCCGGGCAGCAGGAGTCGGGCGAGGTGCAGGACGGCCCGCAGGTTCACGTCGACCATCGCGTCCACAGTGTCGCGTGAGGCGTCGAGGATGTTCCCCGTCGCGCTCACGCCGGCGTTGTTCACGAGGACGTCGACCTCGAGTCCTCCGAGTTCCGCCTCGATCGCGGCGGTGTCGGCCAGGTCGAGCACGTGTGGGATCGCGCCGGTCGAACCGGCGAGGTGCGCGAGGCGATCAGCATCGCGGGCGACGGCGTGGACCTCCAGTCCGCGGGATCGGAACTGCTCGACGATCGCAGCCCCCATCCCGGTCGACGCTCCGGTCACGAGTGCTGTGCGGTAGTCGCTGTACGGCACGGTGTTCCTTCCTGGTGGTGCTGGTTTGCGGTGTCGTCCCGCCCTGCCGGTGCGGGACCGGCGGGCCACGATTCCGGACTAGGAGTCGCGGAGCGGCTGGTGCGCCTTGTCCGTGACGGTGAGGACCGCGACGAGGGTGCCCAGCGCGGTGATGACGGCGTAGATCGCGGGCATGTAGACGTTGCCGGTGATCCCGATGAGCCAGGTCATCAGCAGCGGCGCGGTGCCGCCGAACAGCGCCGACGAGATGTTGTACCCGAGCCCGTACGCGCTGTAGCGGATCCGCGTCGGGAACAGCTCGACGATGAGGATGTGGATGACGGCCGTGTGCCCCGCGAACACGACGGCCATGATGCACGCGCCGAGGATCGCGAGCCCGAGCTGCCCGGTGGCGATGAGGGCGTAGCTGGGCACGGCCACGATCGCCATCGCGATCGCCGCACCCGCGATGACCCGTTTCCGGCCGATGCGGTCGGACAGGGCGCCCATGAGGGGGATGGCGATGCAGATGGCCACGAGCGAGCTCGCCGTCACGACGAGCGCGGTGCCGATCGAGAAGCCGATGCCGTCCCCCTTCAGGAACGTCGGCATGAAGGTGAAGAGCACGTAGTAGCCGGACCCGTTCATGAGCGGCAGGAACACGGCGAGCAGGAAGGCTCGGCGGTGCTCCGGGGTGACGAACGCCTCCTTGAGCGGATTGCGCGAGAGACCCCCCTCGTTCTGCAGCTTCTTGAAGTTCGGGGTGTCGTCGAGCGACTTGCGGATGTAGAAGCCCACGACTCCCAACGGGACCGCGACCAGGAACGGGACGCGCCATGCCCACGCACCGAACCCGCCGCCGTTGATCGCGGCCTCGGTGAGCCACGGCGACATGAGGTACGCGACGACGGTGCCGACGAAGAGCGCTCCGAACGACGCGATCTGCGCGAGCGAGGTGTTGAAGCCGCGCCGACCCTCCGGTGAGTGCTCCGCGAGGAAGGTCATGGCACCGGCCGCCTCGCCCCCGACCGAGAACCCCTGCAGCAGCCGGAAGAGCACGAGCAGTACGGGCGCTGCGGCGCCGATGACGGCGTACGGGGGCAGGAGGCCGACGCCCGCCGTCGCGACGCTGATGAGCAGGATGACCGCGACCAGCATCCGCTGGCGGCCGAACCTGTCACCGAGGATGCCGAACACGACGGAACCGAGCGGACGGATGAAGAACGAGATGGCGTAGCCGGCGAAGACGAAGACCAGAGCGGTGGATGCGTCGCCCTGCGGGAAGAACACGAGCGCGAGCGCGGTGGCCATGAACCCGAAGATGCCGTTGTCGTACAGCTCGACGAAGATGCCGATGCAACCGGCGGTCAGGATGCGGCGCTTGCTCGGCGGGGCGTACGTCTTCGTGCGCGCGGCTGCGGCGGATGCGGTCATTGGATTCCCTCCAGAGTGGGTACCGAGCTCGGCTCGGGCGTCGGGCCCGAGGTCGGTCGGAGGAGCTGACCGGCGCCGAGGCAGGAGTAGACGGTGCTGATGCGGTGGCGGAGCTCGTCGAGTCGGGCACGCCAGGCGCGGGAGTCCTCGTCGGCGCGTTCGACGTCCTTGTGGCGGAAGCGGACGCGCTGTCCAGGTCGTACCTGTCCGAGGTCGTCCAACGCGAGCGGGGTCACCACTGCGAGGACCGGGTAGCCGGCGGTGACCCCGCGACCACGGTGCAGGACGAGCAGTTCGTCCCCGGGAGGGACCTCGACGGCACCGACGGGGACGCCGCGCGAGATCACCTCCGCCGAGCTGGTGCGGACCGGCAACGAACCGGTCATCCGCAGCCCGATGTGGTTGCTGGCGACGCTGACCTCGAACGGCTCGTGGAACAGCCTGGCCGCTGTCCCCTCGAACTGGTCGGCGTCGGGTCCGTCGGTCACGTCGATGGTGACGTCACCGCCGAAGTGCGGAACGAGCACGCCCAGGTTGAACAGGGACATGTCGAAGTACGGGTTCACGAGCGGGCGCACCGCAGAACGGACGGGGACGGTGCTCCCGTCGTGCAGGACCGTGCCGAAGCCGACGACCGTGTCCGGCGCGCAGCTCCCGAGCAGGAGCGGGACGTCGAAGGAACCGTGCACGGCGACGTAGGTCCGCAGGCCGACACGCATCTCCTGGAGCAGGACCTGTTGTCCGGCTCGGACCGACACGGGTTCCCACATGCCGTGCTCGACATCGTCGACGAAGACGGACATCGGCGCGCCGGTGACGGCGATGAGCAGGTCGCTGTCGGCGGTGAACGCGAAGTCGTAGGCGGTGACCTCGATGAGGGCGTCGCGCTCGTCGTTGGCGACGAGGATGTTGGCCACCCGAGCCGAGTACTGGTCGAGCGCACCGTTGACGGGGAGACCGAGCGCCGGGCCCCTGGTGCGCCCCAGGTCGGTGACGACTGCGACCGCTGCGCGGTCGACCACGAGCATGCCGGTCACGGTTGCGCCGCTTCCCCGGCCTGGAGGCGCGCTCCGGCCAGCCGGGACGCCGTCGCCTCGTCGATGCGGTGGAAGGACAGCGTGTCGCCTGGTCGGTACGGCACCGGCGGTTCCTCGGCGAGGTCCATGACGGCCAGCGGGGTCCATCCGATCACGCACCAGCCCCCGGGAGCACGGGCCGGGGTGATCGTCGCCTGCCGCCCGGCGACGGACACGGCGCCGGCCGGCACGTTCGTCCGGGGACTGGCGAGTCGTGGCACCGGTACGGGAAACGCGGGCCCGTCGAGCATCGGCGAGCCGCCGGGCGCGCCCAGGCAGCGCACCGTGTACAGCGGCTCCGTGTGCAGCGCGATGACGTCCTCGGTGTGGAGGCCGGTGATCTCCGCGACCCGTCCGAGATCGGGCCCGCTGTCACCGCCGTAGACGACGGGCACCGAGAAGTGCCGTGGTGCACACGAGAGCGGCTCGTCCAGATCGATCGCTGCGATCAGGCGTTCGGTCTCGGTGCGGACACGCTGCAGGTCGGTCGCGGCCGGGTCGATCTCCACCAGCACGGACTCGTACGTCGGGATCGACCCGAGCACTCCGACCACCTGCTCGTCCGCGAGCCGACGTGCGAGGTGGTGGACGAGCCTCCAGTCCCGCTCGCGCTCCCCGGTCGCTCCGGTGACCCGCAGCGCCGCCGGTCCGCAGGCGGCGACCACTGCTCGGTCGGCGGCGAGGGTGTCAGTCACGGGAGCCCTCCGGAGCGGCGATCTCGACACCAGCAGACTCGAGGGCCGCTCGGACGCGGCGCGCGACCTCGACTGCTGCCGGGGTGTCCCCATGCAGCAGGACCGAGTCGGCCTCGACGGGGAGGAGCGCGCCGTTCCGGCTCTCGATGACCCCGTCGGTGACCATCCGGACCGTCCGCTCGGCGATCTCGCCGGCGTCGTGGATGACGGCACCGGGCTCCGAACGCGGAACCAGGGTCCCGTCGTCCTCGTACGCACGGTCGGCGATGCCGACGATGCCGACCGCGACGCCGGCCGCGGTCGCGGCGTCTGCGAGGCACCCGTCCTGTGCCAGGACACGGAGGGAGGAGTCGACGTGCACCACCGCGTCGACGACAGCTCCGGCGTAGTCCTGTCGGGTCGCGACCAGGTTGCCGAGCCGTCCGTGCGGGGCGAGGTGTGACACCCGAGTGCCGTGGTAGGCGGCCACCCCCGCGAGAGCTCCGAGCTGGTAGACCACGTCGGTCCGGACCTCGTAGGCGGTGAGGTCCATCGCGCGGCGGCCGAAGCCGACCAGGTCGGGGAACGCAGGGTGCGCCCCGATCGCGACGCCGCGGCGCACACACTCCGCGACCGTACGGTCCATGACGCGAGGATCACCAGCGTGGAAGCCGCACGCGATGTTCGCGGAGGTGAGGATCTCGAGCAGGGCAGCATCGTCGCCCATGGTCCAGTCCCCGAACCCCTCGCCGAGGTCCGCTACCAGATCGATCCGACGGGACATGTTCCGACCTCCTGCTCGCTCCATCACCAGCACGCTATGGAACCGTACGTTTCGCTCGTGTTACGAGCCACGTCTTTGCCGATTCCGTGCAGGGCGTCCCGGGGACTGCCGTGGATCAGCGGCCTCCAGGACGACGCCGATGGCACGTTTCTTGCCACGCGGTTTGCCGGAACCGGCCCTCGACGTGGCAGGATCGCCGCATGGTCCAGCCGTCACGACGCATCCGCCGACGCGTCACGCTGACGGAGATCGCGGCCGCGTGCGGGGTCGCCCCGTCGACCGTCTCGCGGGCTCTGTCGAACCCGAACCGGGTGAGTCCGCAGATGTACGAGCGCATCGCGCGGAAGGCGCGTGAGCTCGGCTACGATTCGGCGACCCTCCCGGAGACACGCTCCCGGATCGCGAGGGGCACGATCGCGCTCCTGCTCCCGAACCTGACCAACCCGTTCAACCTCGACGTGGTCCGTGGCAGCCAGATGCAGGCGCAGGCGGCGGGTTTCATGCAACTCCTCGTCTCGTCGGACGACTCCGAACAGGTCGAGGCCGACTGGCTCGCCGAGCTCGCGCAGAGCGTGGACGGCGTGATCGTCTCCTCGCCTCGCTCCGACGACGCGCTCCTCGCCCAGGTCGCCGAGCGGGTCCCCCTCGTGGTGCTCAACCGTGAGGTGCCGTGGATCTCCGGCGTGCTCATCGACACACCCTCCGGTGTGGCGCAGGGACTCGACTACCTGGTGTCGCTCGGACACCGACGCATCGCCTACGTCCGTGGGCCGGCCACATCGTGGAGCGACCGCACGCGGTACCAGGCGTTGCGAGCGGCCGCGGCACGCCACGACGTCGAACTGCTCCCGGTGGGAGCGTTCCGGCCGACGCTCGCCGCCGGGGCTGCCGCTGCCGACGCCGTCGCACTCACGGGTGTGTCCGCTGCCCTCTTCTTCAACGACACCCTGGCGATCGGTGCGCTCGGCCGGTTCGAGCAGCGTGGCATGAACGTGCCGGACGACATGAGCGTGATCGGTTGCGACGACGTCTTCGGGGCGTCCTTCACCTCACCGCCGCTCACCACAGTGCAGGCCCCCGGCGAGCAGGCAGGCCGAGCGGCGACCGATCTGCTGCTCAGTGGGTTCATGGCGAAGGACCGGACGCACCGTGTGGACCGCATCGCGACGCACCTCATCGTGCGCGATTCGACCGCTCCGCCGTCACCCTTGCGCTGACCGCTCGCGCCCGGGGTCCGAGTCGCCGGACACCGGGTCGGCGTCGCGCTGCTGGTCCCCGCTCGGGAGCGCCGGCGCGTTCCCGAGGACGTCCCCGAGGCTCGCCATGTCGGCGCCGTGCTCGGTGTACCGCCGCACGGTCCGTCGGGCAGCGGCCCGCGCGGCACCGGCCAACGCCGGGTTGCGACGAGCAGCGTCCGCGACCCGCCCCGCGTGCCCCGCGGTCGAGAGCAGCACGTTCGCCAGTGCCCGGGTGTCGCCGCGCTCCGGGACACCCGCGATGGACCAGGCCGACCGCACTTGCTCGTCCGGCGACACCCCGCGACGCGTCCCCATCCGGTGCCAGTCGGAGAGTGCGCCCTCGGTGCGGTCGGCCGCACGGTCCGCTTCTCCTGCGCGCCGACGGGCGGCGTCCCGCTCGGCGTCGTCGGCCGAGGCGTCCCGCGCGGCGATCGCATCCGCGCGTGCACGGGCCGCTTCGTCGTCACCACCGGCAGCGGCGATGCGGGCAGCGTGCGCGGCAGCAGCGGCGGCGAGGATCTCCGAACGGTCCATGCCCCCGACCGTAGCGCCTGGGGCCGACACCCACCGGAGCGACCGGAGTACGTCCCCGGACACAGTTGCATGACGATCCGTCGCCTCCCGCTGCCGGGCCGCTAGCCTCGTCGCGAGGGGGATCCGATGCACCGAACACACCGCGCGACGGCGGTCGCCGTCGCCGTGGCCGGTGCGCTGACGCTGACGGGGTGCTCCCTGCTGCACGGCACGACGGGCCAGGTCCCGGAGCCGACGCGCACGACGAGCACCCCGTCGGCCTCACCGACCCAGGAGCAGGACCCGGAAGCCGCGAAGGTCGAGGCCTCGGCGACACCGCGCACGCCGACCCCGGCTCCGAGCGAGGCGGCCGCGCCCGAACCGACCCTGAGCACGATCGCGCCGGGGACCGTCCTGGCCGAGGGCGACGTCGCCTCACCCAAGGGCAGCGTCCACTTCCACTTCCGCATGGTCGCCGACGGGGACGACTCGTTCTCGGCGCAGTACTCGGGCTTCACCTCGACGCTGCCGGTCCCGGTCTCCGTCGGCCTCTTCGAGAAGCCCCGCCAGGTCGGCGACGGGCTGACCTACTCGGGCGTCGGCGACCACCAGCTCGGCGGGGCCACGCCCGCGCCGGGCACGTCGGTGACGGTCCCCCTCGACGGGTCCGGAGTGGACCCGTCCGGACTCGTGACGCTCGTGACGTACTCGTCGGTCGGCTCCGACGCCCCGGTCCCGCTCGAGCTCGGCCCCGGCAAGGTGCTCGCGGTGACCTCGGTCCGGTGGTCGGTCCCGGCCCGGACCACGAACGTGCACCCGGTCGACCACGGCGCCCGGACGAACGCGGCGGGGACCGTCACGGCGACGAGCGGCTCGGGAGCGCCGGCCGCGTACACCGTCGCGTCCGACGACCTCATCGGGGACGTCGCCGCGCGGTTCGGGATCAGCGTCCGGGCGCTCGTCTGGCTCAACGAGGGCGTGCAGGTGTTCGGCGTCGGCGACGACCAGTACCTCTACGAGGGCACCACGCTGAACCTCGACCCGCTCGGCCGCTGACGCGCGGGGGTGCCGGTCGCGCGCCCGCCCGCGCCGTTCGATCTTTCGCGCACAGCGACAGTTCACGCACCACGCGGCGCGTGAACTGTCGCTCAACGCGTGAACTGCCCGCACGCCGGCGCCGCGCGTGCGCGCCCACAGACGGACGGGAGGCGCGTGCGTCCGTCAGCCGCGCAGCTCGAGGTACTTCGCGATGAGCGCCTTCGTCGAGGAGTCCTGCGCCTCGAGGGCAGCCTGGTCGCCGTCGACCGCCGGAGCGATCTGCAGCGCCAGCTGCTTGCCGAGCTCGACGCCCCACTGGTCGAACGAGTCGATGCCCCAGATGGTGCCCTCGGTGAAGACGATGTGCTCGTACAGCGCGATGAGCTGCCCGAGGACGCTCGGGGTGAGCTCCGGCGCGAGGATCGACGTCGACGGCTTGTTGCCCGTGAAGGTCCGTGCGGCGACGATGCCCTCGTCCGTGGTGCCCTCGGCGCGGACCTCGTCCGCGGTCTTGCCGAACGCCAGCGCCTTGGTCTGCGCGAAGAAGTTCGCGAGGAAGAGCGCGTGGACGTCCTGCCCGGGCTGCACGGCCTTGCCGTCGCCGGACTCGTCCTTGAGCGGACGGGCCGGGTTCGCCACGGTGATGAAGTCCGCGGGGATGAGGTGCGTGCCCTGGTGGATGAGCTGGTAGAACGCGTGCTGCCCGTTCGTGCCCGGCTCACCCCAGAAGACCTCACCGGTGTCCGTCGTCACGGGGCTGCCGTCCCAGCGGACGCGCTTGCCGTTCGACTCCATCGTGAGCTGCTGCAGGTACGCGGCGAAGCGGTGCAGGTACTGCGTGTACGGCAGGACCGCGTGGCTCTGCGCGCCGAGGAAGTTCGTGTACCAGACGTTGAGGAGCCCCATGAGGACGGGGACGTTCTGCTCGAGCGGCGTCGTGCGGACGTGCTCGTCGATCGCGTGGAACCCGGCGAGGAACTGCTCCCAGTTCTCCTTGCCGATCGCGACGACGACGCTGGTGCCGATGGCCGAGTCGACCGAGTAGCGGCCACCCACCCAGTCCCAGAAGCCGAAGGCGTTCTCCGGGTCGATGCCGAACGCGGCGACCTTGTCGAGTGCGGTCGACACGGCGACGAAGTGCTTCGCGACGGCGTTCGACTTCTCGTCGTCCGACGCGTCGGTCAGGCCGAGCCGCTCCCAGAGCCACTGGCGGGCGAGGCGGGCGTTCGTCAGGGTCTCGAGCGTGCCGAAGGTCTTCGACGCGACGATGAAGAGCGTGGTCTCCGGGTCGAGGTCCGCGGTCTTCTCGTAGATGTCCGCGGGGTCGATGTTCGACACGAAGCGGGCTTCGAGCCCCGGCTGGACGTAGGGCTTGAGGGCTTCGTAGACCATGACCGGGCCCAGGTCCGAGCCGCCGATGCCGATGTTCACGACCGTCTCGATGCGCTTGCCGGTGACACCGGTCCACGCACCGCTGCGGATCGCGTCCGCGAAGGCGTAGACCTTGTCGAGCGTGGCGTGCACGTCGGCGTCGACGTCCTGGCCGTCGACGACGAGGGCCGGCTCGATCCCCTTCGGGCGGCGCAGGGCCGTGTGCAGGACCGCACGGTCCTCGGTCACGTTGATGTGCTCACCGGCGAGCATCGCCTGGAACCGCTCGGCGACGTGCGTGTCCTGGGCGACCTCGAGCAGCGCCGCGAGGATCTCCTCGGTCACCAGGCCCTTCGACAGGTCGACGGTCAGGTCAGCAGCCTGGAACGTGTACTTCGACGCACGCTCCGGGTCGCTGTCGAACCACCCGCGCAGGTCCGGGGAGAAGCCGTCGGCGATGCCGGCGAGCTGCTTCCAGCCTTCGGTCGATGTGGGGTCGACGGGAGCGGATTCGGTCACTGGGTCCTCCTACTAGACGCCTTGACGACTTGCAGCCCGCGGGTCACCGCAGCACTGCGTCGCGGACCACCTTCGAGCGTAGTGCTGTTGCGACGCGGCCGCGCACAGACGGGTGGCGAGTGTGGACGTCAGGCGGCCGCCCGGAACCGGCGGAGTCGCAGGCTGTTCGTCACGACGAACACCGACGAGAACGCCATCGCCGCCCCGGCGAGCACCGGGTTGAGCAGCCCCGCCATCGCGAGCGGGACCGCCGCGACGTTGTACGCGAACGCCCAGAACAGGTTGCCCTTGATCGTGCGCAGCGTCGACCGGGCCAGCCGGATGGCGTCCGCGACGACCGTCAGGCGGCCGCTCACCACGGTGATGTCACTCGCGGCGATCGCGGCGTCGGTACCCGCACCCATCGCGATGCCCAGGTCCGCAACGGCGAGCGCCGCTGCGTCGTTCACGCCGTCACCGACCATCGCGACGCTCCGGCCCTCGGCCTGCAGACGCCGGACCGTCTCGAGCTTGGACGCCGGGGTCGCTCGCGCGTGGACCTCGTCGATGCCCACGGCGGCGGCGACCGCGGCGGCCGCGCCCTCGTTGTCGCCGGTGAGCAGGACGGGTCGCAGCCCGAGCTGTCGGAAGCGCGCCACGGCGTCCGCCGCCTCGGGCTTCACGGTGTCCCCGACGACGAGCACGCCGAGGGCCTCGCCGTCGCGGGCCACGACGACCGCGGTCCCGCCGTCCGACTCCGCCGAGGCGACGGTGTCCGCGAGGTCGTCCGGCACCGTCACGGCCCAGGCGGAGCGGAGCCAGGAGATGCCGCCGACGAGCACGATCGACCCGTCGACCACCGCCTGCACGCCTGCGCCGGCGGTCGCGCTGAACTGCGACGCGTCCGGGACGGTCCGTCCGCGGTCTGCGGCGGCCGACACGACGGCACGGGCGACGGGGTGCTCGGAGCCGCGTTCGACGGCGGCGGCCAGCGCGAGCAGGTCATCGGCCGAGGCGGAGTCGGAGGCAGAGACAGAGGCCAAGCCGGAGCCGGAGACGGTGCGCGGAGTGGAAGCGGTGACGACCGCGCGCAGGGTCATGTCGCCCGTCGTCACGGTGCCGGTCTTGTCGAGCACCACGGTGTCGACGCCCCGGGTGCGCTCGAGCGCCTCGGGTCCGCCGATGAGGATGCCGAGCTGCGACCCACGCCCGGTCCCGACGAGCAGCGCCGTCGGCGTCGCCAACCCGAGCGCGCACGGGCAGGCGATGATGAGCGTCGCGACGGCTGCGGTGAAGGCGGCCGTGACCGATCCGCCGAGCACGAGCCACCCGACGAACGCGAGCAGGGCCAGCCCGATCACGACGGGCACGAACACCCCGGACACCCGGTCGGCCAGCCGCTGGACCTCCGCCTTGCCGGTCTGGGCTTCCTCCACCAGACGGCCCATCCGGGCGAGCTCGGTGTCGGCGCCGACCCGCGTGACCTCGACCACGAGTCGACCGCCCACGTTCACGGTCGCTCCCGTGACCCGATCGCCCGGACGGACCTCGACGGGCACGGACTCGCCGGTGAGCATGCTGAGGTCCACCGCTGAGGACCCGTCGCGGACAAGCCCGTCGCTCGGGATCCGCTCGCCCGGACGGACGACGACGACGTCACCGACGACGAGTTCCGACGCCGGGACGCGGGTCTCCACGCGGCCTGCGGGCCCGTCGCGCAGCACGGCGGCGTCCTTCGCCCCGAGCTCGAGCAGGGCACGCAGCGCGGCGCCGGACTGCCGCTTCGCGCGGGCTTCCATGTACCGGCCGGCGAGGATGAAGACGGTCACCGCGGCGGCGACCTCGAGGTAGAGGTCGGTCGCCTCCGGGTCGGTGGCAACCCACGAGAACGACATGTGCATGCCGGCCTGCCCCGCGTCGCCGAGGAACAGGGCGTACAGCGACCACCCGAAGGCTGCGAGGACCCCGACGCTGACGAGCGTGTCCATCGTCGCGGCGCCGTGCCGTGCGTTCACCCACGCGGCACGGTGGAACGGCAGCGCACCCCAGACCGCCACGGGTGCGGCGAGGGTGAGCGCGAGCCACTGCCAGTTCTCGAACTGCAGGGGCGGGACCATCGACAGCAGGACGACGGGCAGCGCGAGGACCGCAGAGACGACGAGTCGGCGGCGCAACGGTGCGGTCTCGTCGACCTCGACGGCACCGGGACCGCTGTCCCCGGCGGCCGCGGGCGGTGCGGGCACGGACGCGCCGTAGCCCGCGGCCTCGACCGCGGCGATGAGGGCGTCGGGGTCCGCCGCCGTCGGGTCCTCGACCTGCACGCGTGCCTTCTCGGTCGCGTAGTTCACGGTCGCGGTGACGCCGGGGAGCTTCCCGAGCTTGCGCTCGATCCGGTTCGCGCACGAGGCGCAGGTCATGCCCGTGATGTCGAGTTCGACGAGGTCGCTCACGATGCGACCTCGTACCCCGCCTCCGCGATCGCGCCGCGGAGCGCCTCGGCGTCGACGGGCGCGTCGGAGGTCACGGTGACGGCCGAGGAGCCGCCGGGCACGAGTTCCACGGCGACGTCGGTGACGCCGTCGAGCTCGGTGAGTTCCTCGGTGACGCTCGCCACGCAGTGTCCGCAGGTCATCCCGGTGACGAGCAGGGTCTCGGTGGTCATGGTGTTCCCTTCGTTCGTGGTTCAGGAGCGGACGAGTCGCGCGATCGCGTCGCTCGCCTCGCGCACCTTCTGGTCGGCGGTCTCCCCGCCCTCGGCGACGGCCTCGGCCACGCAGTGGCGCAGGTGGTCCTCGAGCAACGACAGCGCGACACGCTCGAGTGCCCGGTTCGCCGCGGAGATCTGGGTGAGGACGTCGATGCAGTACGTCTCGTCCTCGACCATCCGCGCGATGCCGCGCACCTGCCCCTCGGCGCGGCGCAGCCGCTTGAGCAGCTCGTCCTTGTCCTCGATGTAGCCGACGTGTCCGTGCACGTTCCACCTCCGTCTCGCCCAACACGATACCCCCCAGGGGTATTCCACGAGGCGGCGGGAGCAGGACCGGACGGACGGGAGGCACGGTGCGGGCCCGCACCGCGCCTCCCGTCCGAGGGGAGGCGGTTCCCGGCGATCGGTGCGATGATCCGCCCATGACCGCTCCACCGCCCAACGGGTTCCGCAAGTCCCGGTTCACGGACGATGACGGCAGCGGTTACGGCACCATCTTCACGTCCGAGTACCACGGTTCGGCGTTCGCGAGCGACACCTACGCGGCGCCGGAGACCCGCTACGAGTACACCGTGGTCGGCGACGACGACCTGACCCTGCGCTCGATGCGCGCGGAGGGCGGTCGACGCGGCG
>Ga0308167_1000106_pt1 | contig 202414 bp, 172 predicted proteins | sample PhyCR1_2_FD_202138 | JGI IMG/M metagenome (GOLD analysis project Ga0308167, IMG submission 202138) | Phyllosphere microbial communities from UC Gill Tract Community Farm, Albany, California, United States - DLSLRC.R1 | ecosystem: Host-associated > Plants > Phyllosphere > Unclassified | place...
GAGGAAGCTGCGGTTTTTTTGCGCCTTGCTGTTGGCGATGGGGTGGGGGCCGGAGCACGTCACAACACTATCGGCTTGAGCATCGCCAGTCGAATTCCGTCAGGAAACGAATTGTTCAGGTCCGACTCGGTAGACTGCTCGAATGGATAGCCCACGCTGTGCGGCTCGCCCTTTTTTGATTCCGTAAGCTTGGAAAACATCGTGATGTCCCTCCGTGTCAATATTATGGAGAGGTAAAGCTTGCACGGCGTGCCGGTGATTTGACACTAAATTTCGATCGGAAAGCCGCACTTCTGCTGATTCGGACAGGCCATAAGTGACCCTACGAGACAATGCATTTCCGTCGCGATCGGCATGAAGAATGCGCTTGAATTGCCTGAACTATATCGTTTTGGAAATCAGGATGTGCACGAGCGCATCCTGGGTGATCGCCGAGTGCTACGTCGTAAGCGGTTTCGTAAGAACCCTTATCGGAACATACTTTGACGTTTATTAATTCTCGAATATAAACCTTCGGTTTTCCAGTTACCACGCGCCACGGCACCATGCGACGCAATACCTTGTCGACTGACATTGCGAGCGACCATGATCTCTTGGAGAAATTGCTTATGCGAGTCGGAAGGTATCGCGCCCGATGTGATCGATCCAGGTTGCACCGATTAATTTCCACGGAGCATACCGACAAAATCGGTTGAAGAAAGTTTCGGCACTTCCGGATAAGCTGTCGTATTCTTCATTGACTACATCCGTTTTTTGGAAAAGTTAAGAATTCGAGATGGAAGCCCATTGCGTTTTACAATCTCACGTTGCAGCAGCCAATATCCGCGGCGTGCTGAAAGACGTCTACTGTGCTTTTTACAACGTGAGCGGCCATTGGTACGCGATGGGATTATCTGCACATTGATGAACGCCACATTCCAGTAGCGTGGAGATAAGATTGGCTGCTACCAAGACGAAGAACAATCCGACCACACATTCACGTATAAACCTCGCCTTACGCGTTTTCGCAATCGTCCGACATTTTGGTTGCATCAGCATTAAGGCAATGCAAAAAATAGCGCAGACGGCCGCGATTAACGTCCATGTGTAGAGATGCAAACCAAATAAGCGATCACCATATCCAGTTGCATTCGGTAGGATGTGCAAAAATACCTGACGTATCGCGACCAAGCCGGTTACCACGCATCCTATAAGCGCCATTCCGATATGCCGTGGAGAAGATCCGAAGCGGATATTGAAGAGAAACCCGGCACCAACGAGCACAAAACCAGCACGCTGTAACAAACAAAGCGGACATGGGAGTTCGTCACGTCCCAATTGAAAATAAAACGCCGCTGCCAACGTCAAGCTAACAGCAAAAAGCGCTATTTCGTCTACGTAAGGGCCCAATCCTGATTGAAGAAATCGCTTCATGACGTTTATTTTCAGAAAGAAAGTGCCAGCACATTAGTGACATGATGTTCGAAGAAAACAAGAAACATCAAAAGAAAGCAGACCCAGGTTGCGTAGGCCATTGTCTTGTTTCCGAATACAGTGCAGGCCACCATGATGGCTCCGGTCAAAAATAGGAAAAACATCGACATAAGGTAAGTGAAGAAAATAGCAAATCATATGGATAAAAAGGTCAATCGCTTCGAGGCATGTCAGTCGTCAAAATGGCGACATGAAATAATAACTATCGCGATGGAACCTACCCCGACAATTACCAGAAGCGATGTTAAAAGCCACATCATGCGACACCTCTAAAAATGCGTTTCAGACAGTCTCCTTAGATCAATCCAGTATTCTTTGCTGCTAGATACCCTTTCGCGACAGGCATCTAACGCCTGTGACGCGTTGCTCGCGCATGATTGCCGATTGCGTTTCCAGATGTCGCTACGCTATCCGTGATGTACAAGGTAACGCTCCCAAATCGGCAACAGGTCGTTTCGGCACGCTCATGCCTCCGGGTGTCGGCTACGGAAGGCATACCCCTCTGTCGCGCCCTTGGGTCGTTGCCTGTGCACGGTGATGAAGACCGCGCATCGTTCGGAACGGTCGATGTTCCTCCCGGCAATACGCGTAACGAATACGTCTGCTCGGGTAGACTTTGCGTTGTCAAGCCTTCATTAGTTGAGAAGTGGACACGGGCGAGCGTGTCGATACGCGTGCCAGCTTGCCGGAAAGCGTGCGTACCGGCTTGTCCGGAGGGATCGCGGCTCGGCGGTCTGCGCGTTACACAAAGCACATTGCCAGCGCCCAGATTGGCGTTTGGCATTGGCGTATCCTGATGCGTTGATCTCCTTAACGGAAAGGTGCCAGTTGCGGCAGCAGGTTCGGCGTGCGGAAGGACGGGCGACGCCATGGCGGCTTCACAGGAACTGGCACGCTGACGTGCCCCTCCTCCGCGGACCCGGTGCGCTTCTCGACGCTGATCCCGCTCGTCGTGCCATGGGTTCGCGCGGGCACCGTAACCGTCGTATGTATCGTACGGTCGTGGCCCACTGTTATCAACGCTGGCCAATTCGCCAGCGAGCGTACGAGTGAAGCCGTCAACGCCGGTTACGTGATATCGACGTTCCGGAAATCGGGTAGCGTTATAAACGTCGTTGGCACGACTGCCGTGAAAACCGTACAGCCTCGTCATGATCGCATCGTCCATCCTTTCCCTCGCCTTCTTGTATCGCTATATCCTTGACTCAGGAATTCGTGTAATACAAACCCGTCATTACCGTCTTAACGGCGGCAAACTTCTCATCAATCATTCGCGCTTCACGCGAACCGATGGCCGTGGGATAGACACTGTTATCCGCATCAAAACCCCTGTCATTAGAGTGGGCGGACAGCTGTAGAGAGATGGTATCGGACCCTGTAGTGCCGCCCGGCAACGGCACGGTGGCAAGATCCCGCCCTGCGATCGTGCGGAACACGAGCCTGATGAAATCCGAACTCCCATCTGGAATTGGAGAAAAACGGATGAGCGCGTCCCGTTCGCATGCCATCAAGCCCTCTTCGTGCCGGGTTACGCCGATGCACTGGTAATCATCAGGTTCGACGCGACGTTGCGGCCCATTGACTTCGCATAAATGACCGAACGCCTCGGCAGGAAAACTGGTGATCGATTCAAGCTGCAACCATTTCGCCACCGTGCCAATTTTTACATCCACACGACAGTTTCCGAGTGGAAATACAGCTGTGAAGTACCCATCGTAAGTCGCATGAGCGATTGCGTCCCTGTGCACAGTTGTTTTTGCGAATCGAAATGTGATAGGTAATACCTGACGGCGAAATGAGAATGCAGGTTCCGTGATACGCAGCCCATTCCGAAGGCAAATCATATAAAGCGCCAACTGATCCATGCCGGCGTAGCGCAACTCGAAGGCACGATTGCTACGAAACTCTCCACCACCACTGAAATAAAGAAGCCCTCTCCGTCGCAAGCCAGCCAAGCCCTTGGCGTGGTCGCACATCTCGTATGCTGCACTCCCTCCCAGATTGACCTCGCACTGCATATTGGCCGCTTCGGAAAGCTCTTTTTCGCTAGGAAAAAAGAGCATTGCCCCCAGATTTGTCAAGGCACATTCGCGCAAGCGGGACGGAGAAAGCTTCGGAAGTTGAGTAGGGCGCGCCACGCTGGCTTGATCAACAAACAGCAACGCAGCACGTTGGCACTCGGCCATCCAACGTGGCAACGGTGCCGATGAAGCCTTAAAAAATGCCTCTCCACCATCCCCGTAGTCGACGACGGACGCCCCCTCGCCAGCACAAAGATTTTCGAGATAAGAAATGCTCGGTTGCGTTAACGCACGGATCAACCCCTGATCAACCCAACTAGCATCGATTAGCCCCGACGCCTCGCCCATCAGGCGTATATTGTCGCGATAAATGAGGTACCGACCAATCACCTTGACATCAAGTTCTTTAAAAAGAATATCTCTCAAAAGCCATTGAATCGTACCGTGATATCCGATATCGACAAGGCACAGCGTATCTCCTGGGCGCACGCCGGTTTGCTTCACGATATGCCGGATCAGCCGGCCGCGATAGGCAGCACTGCGAGCCTTGATTGCCTCACGCAACGCCGGCGTAAAAAACGTCTTTATGGCTTGTCTAATGGACAGCGATGTTTCAAATGCGCAGATAAGCGCCGCCTGCTCTTCTTCGTTCAAGAGCAAACAGGCGGCGCATTGCGGCAGGCTCATGCGGAATTCGCGCGACGTTAGCATCATGAAATGCACTATTGCTTCGTCACTATCAAACGATGCCGAAAAGGCTGACTGTCGGCTAACATGCAGCGTTGGATGTAAAACAGACGGGGCGACAATATCTGCGGCTTCTCGCAGCAAATGCGCGTCACGCATCAAAAATCCAAAACAGATACGGTGATGGTATGTTTGATTTGATGCGTAGCTTCTCGAAAACTCAGGCAGTATTTCCTTTTCGCACAATGTTTTCGCAAATGCATAGAGCACTGGACCGAGCAACGATCGTCCCAGCGATTCATACCAGCCATGCTTGCCACAAGGTTCACGAAAAGACAAACTATCAAACAACGTCCATACAGCGCGTGTTTCTCCGACGCCGGTAAACATCAAACGCGTTGCGGCGTCGCGGCGATCAGCCAGTACTGTCTCCTCATCCGGATATCGCCGTAGATGAATGCATTCCACGCCCAATTTCTCCGGAATCTTTACATCGGCAACCGCGTTGTCACCAACATGTAAGATTGCATTCGGCGCCACGCCTAGTCGCTTTATCACACGATCCCATAGTCCATGTGATTTCGCGATCCTGTAATCGGATGAACAAAATATAAAGTCGATCATCGAAGCAAGGTCGGCATCAACCAACGCAAGCAACCGCCTGAGCTGCGTCTCGCTCATATACGTGTCACTTACGACCGCGACGGGCATGCCGCGCCTACGTGCTTCGTGCATGCAGGCAGCGGTGTGTGGCGAAACGAAGCAAATCGACGATTCGATGGCGCATTCGAGCTCCACGCACTGCGAAGCTTGGTCAGACCAACGCGCCGACGGAAAGAGTTCCTCGTATATTTCCGCTAGCGTGACTTCAGGCACCAGACCATGTTCGAAGCGCCGCCGCCGCGCCTGCGCTTCCGCAGCGATGCGATGTTGCGCCGACATTCTCCTTTCGAGGAAAGGTGAGCGCGTGACAAGCTCACAAAATACATCCGTCGGCCTGCTAACACCCCGCCACAACACTGTATCGAAACAGTCAAAAGAGGCTAGTGCCCTACCCTGTGCCGCCTCGCACCATGTTTCGAATAACTGCGAGGGCAAAACGCCATTACGACTGTCATTCATAAATCAAGCATTCAAAATAAACATGGAGAAAATCAGCTTTCCGTGTCGCAACGCCAATCCGCGCCGCCCATCGGTACTTAACGCTCATTCAATGGACATTTTCCAATTGGGGAGGATGTCGATCTGGCAAGCTGCCTGGGTTCGTCTAATCCATAGAAATCCAATTTCAAGCTCAATCGCCGACTGGCCTCAGGCGTGGATTTCTGTTCTGCTGCCGAATAGCCACCCAGCTTGAATAAAGTGCGAATCATCTGCGTTCGTTTTTCATCAGACGAATTAATTCGCTGTGCATAAACATCCCGTTCACGCGTACTTGGATCAAGCAATGCGCACATCAGACGTTCACTTCTGCGAGCGCTGAGGTCCAGATTGAATAAGTAAGATCCAGCCGGATCGGTGTAACCTACAACGGTGATCGACTTCAACAAAACCAAGGCAGGATCGTTCTGCGCGAGATCAACTAGCGAGTCGACATAGCTACTCAGCAGTGACTCCTGCTCCGTGCTGAGCCGATCGCTTGCAAGCGGAAATCTCGCAGCGCTACCCAAGTCGATTGTGCGTGCTACTGGATTCACCTGGAAGCCGTATTGGCGAGAGAGCAAGGAAATAGCGCGTAATGCCGCTGAAACGCTGCTGCCATATGCAACCAACCGACTAGAAGTCCCTTTATCGTTTTCGCCTGAGGGGGGCAGCGCCTCGTTTGTGACATTCGTTTTGAATGAATCGGCTTGCTCGGGATCCAGCGAACCAACGGCAACGCTACGATCAGAAGAAGTCCCACTCGAACCCGCAATCCACATCAACATGACCGAGCATCCAATCACGATAAACAGGCAAGCCAAGCCAGTCATCATGTCAGCAAGCGATATCCAAAACGGGTTCTCTTCACCATCATGGTGCATATCACGTCGAGGGCGCTGCCGAGATGACTCAATCATTTCTTCTTCCCACCGTATATGCTTGAGAATACCTTATTAGCTAAATGTCGCTAAATGCGATCGCGGGACATAAAGGCATCTTGCACGACCAACGTAATCTGACGCGTTTGCGTGGCCGTTATCTCCATTGCCCTAATCAAGCGCGCCATACCCTCGTCATGCGGGCTAAATGCCATTAACATATCAATCGATAACGAGACCTCGTGCAGACGACGATAGCAATGCGCAACGAGCAATTTCTCTATCAGAGTGGTAAATAGCGCAACCAGGATCGCAAGGGCCGATACAATGAAAGCATCCGAGACGCTATGCAGAAGTCGTGCTAATGCAGTTATCACGGTATGTGCATCCATAACGGACGGTAATGTCGTCATCCCGTGCGCGATAGTGCTTCCCGATACATGATGCGCCGCTAATCCGCTGCCAGTGGTATCGTCCAGCACTTTCAGAGTAGGCTGTACCGCAGCGGACGTTGAAGCACCAGAATCAAAAGCAACAAACGCGTTATCGCGCACTTGCGATGCAACTGCTGGGTTTCCCGCCACTGAATGAACCTCTGCCAATGCGTTTTGCTTCCCGGCAACCGTATCCGCAAACCGATGCAGACCCAGCAGCAAACCCGAAAACGTTCCAAAAATCCCGATTCCCGTCATGATGCCCGGGCAGTGGCGGAAAAAATCAAGCGCCAATGGCACGTTGACGTTATCGTGGCGATCAAAATACAAAGAAGCCGGAACAGTTGCCGTATTTGATAAGTCCCTCTTTTCTACCGTGGCGCCGCTCAAGGTCTTCTTGTAACGATCCCAGGAAAGTGCAAGGTAGCGATCCTTTGAAAAAAGTGCATCCAAATGGGCATTGCCATCTGCGGACCTGCATATCTTATTCAAGCCCCGCACCGCGGCGTTCAATCGAATAAGCAACGCAACCGCAGGCACAACAAACCGCGCCAAGAAATACAACTCCAGCGCCGCCAACACTATAAGCAAGACGATGACCGAGAGCGGCGTATCCAGTACCTTTTCAAACATCACAACAACACGGCTCCAAAACAGTCGACGAAGCGTCGAAGAAAAACAAGATAAAGAGCCAATGTCGCTCGTTACAAAATGTCGTGGCAGCGAGGCGTTACCTCATCGCGTAGCCGGCTGCATTGCTGGCAGCCGTGTTTGATGAGCGCCGCGCATAGGTATCCACTATGCATCGTAATCGCCGAGCTGCACCATCATCCGAGGCCAGTTTGAACGTAGGCGAATGCCCAATGCTGCAACGACAATCAAGTAAAACGCGAAAGATGCAAACGACCGTTACCCATCGCGACCAAAACGTGCCACCATTTCTCGCCATGCTTTTTGAGTTTCCGCGGGAGAACGATGCCCAACGCCCCCCGAAAGAATTGGCGGCGTGGATATTGAAATATCAAATCTTGATGAACGCTGCCTCTGAATGCCATCATCGTGCGCTGTCACTGGCGACGATACAGTTGTTGTAAGAGGTGCTTGGAAGCCGCTGCTTCCGCTGGAGGACATCGACGAAGAGGATCGCGATGCGACAGGCGAGTTAGGCGTACCGGCGCCGATTTGCGATTCGTTCAGTGGTCGCGTTTGAAACGGCCCATCAATATCCCTATTTTCTATTGAATCAGACCTTTCCAAACCTAAAAACGTTGGCCCCGGCACCCTGCCCAATGCTCCTGGAGTCTCCTGGATACCATTCGTTGAACACGCTATACCCTCTGGCATAGATGCCGTTTGCGTATCACCATTGCGATCCGACTCCATCACGCTGTCTCGCCGATTCGGTCGATCATCCGCCGGCTCACTGCCATCCTCCGATGGTGGAGTGGATTGCGTACGATGACCGTGTAGTGTATTTCGGGGCGATTGCGTGTTCTCCATGTTTGGCAGGTAGCCTGTACCACGCGTCAAACCTTCGTCATCGTCAAATGTAGAGAAATGGCCGTCATACGTGTCGGTCGGAGGCGTATTTTGGGTATGACGGGCGCGCAGTGTATTTCTATTCGACTGCATGTCCTCCACGTCTTGCCTGTCCTGACGATTTGCTGCGCTAGGTGCTACATTGTCGCCAGCGTCGGATCTTTCAGGGAAAGATCTACCGTATGTTTGGCCCGACGTCACATTTTGGTTCCAATGGATTGTCGGCCCAGTCATGTGCAGATTTACATGCCATTGTTCGGGGTGAACGCGGCTCCCGGCACCCACGCCATTAAGGTTTCCATCGCTACTCGACGCCTGCGGACTTGCATCACCCGCATTATCCCTGCTATTCGTAGCGTCTCCCGGCAACGACCTATCTTTGTTTTCAGTGGACGAATCAGGTTTGTTTTCCGGGCGACGAAGGTATTCTGGCATCGAATGCAAAAGGTTGCATGCGTGTCCGAGACTAAGCCCTTTTTCTTCGGGATTGGAAATATTAAGGCAAACCAGCCAGCGCGCGGCATTCCACACAGTCTGTTTCGATCCAGTATGGAGCCTTGCCTCGGCGTTGTCGGTGGTTTCGCCATACACGAATTGAGCGCGAAGTTGCGTGCGTGGCACGACATGTCGATCATAGTAAGCTTGCATATGCTCCATATCGGTCGCGTCATTCGAACGATATTTAAGTGCATCCCCCAATGCACGCCACATCTTCGTGACACACTTGTAACTACGCGTCCCCGTCGACGTGTTCAAGTCGAGCCTTGCCCCCCACACTTCGTCGGCGCCACCCGGCTTTGTTTTATGTAGCTTTGCTGCTTCTTCTACAGCATCAATAAAGGCATTCGCTAAAGCATGTCGCTTCTCCATGTGCGTCGGATCAGACTTATCGTACATACCGGGCACGTTCAGAAGATGCAACGCCGACATGAACTGTCTCAGATACCGTTGCGTCCCACTATTCGGCTCCGTTGTAGAAAGCAACGTATTCAGTTGTTCCGCACCCTGCGATGCACGCTGACCGCCGAGTTCAAGGATCAATTCGCGCGCAAATGCGCGCATCGTCAACTCGACCTCTTCGGTCGACGCATTTGGCGTGGTGACTGATTTTGCAGCGCCCAGTTGATTTTTTCCGACTACGTCCAGCCCTGGAGTTGTAGCATTCGAAGAACGGGCCGCATTAGATTCTCTTTGAAAGGAAGACCCGCTTAAGGAATCGTTCGTAACCGTACTGATGTCTTCTGAGATAGACGAATTTCGGCACGGCCCTTGTACCGATCGAAGATTACCAACAGACAGATCTCTCCTTATCGGAAGATTTGGCCTGTAATTTCCTACTTGAGAACTAGATAGTGGCATACGACACCCTTTCAAATATAGTTTCGCAAAGCGGTATGAACGATGTAATTTTCATCCACACGTTGATTGCGTACCAGTACACATGGCAAGTACGTCTTGGTGCTCCAAGACGCCTCATCATGCCGGTCAGGCGACATGATGAAGACGGTACTACCGATCAGACCCGTATATTTCCAGCAACCTGGGCCGCAACCGATCCAATGTTGCTGATCAATTGGTTGGTGATGTTGTGCATCTCCTGAGCAATAGCCCGATTTTGACGAGCACTTTCTTCGTGTAGCGAGGCGTCGCTACGCGATACTTCCTGTTGATTCTGCTCGATCGTCTGGTGTCCGTGCTCGTTGCTCTGCTCCATTTGCCCAACGCTATCTACCATTTTTGCGCTCACATCAACGCCCATGCGCCACAAATCCGCCTTCGCGTACTCGCGGCCCCAGGTACGTTGATTCAAGGCGTGCCGTGTCGACAAATCCGTGGAACGACTTGCCGATAGCATCGCTCCCTCACTCATCGTGGCCGCATGCGCGGCAGGCGTGCGCAACATGTCTTCCTCAAGTCGCAGCGTTCGCGTCTGCGCGCCGCTTCCCACTGTGACCGTGTTGATCTCGGATGCCCGCACCGCTTCGGTCGAACGCACGGCCCTATTGATCATATTTTCACGAGCATGAGAATCTTGAGCATTTTGTGTGTTGATCTTTAGCGAAGCATGCTCTTTGTTCAAGGCACGCACTCGTGTCACCGCACCCGTTACCTGCATGCCTACGTTCAATGCAGAGGCTCCCACCGCCGACGCAAATGCATCTTCACCCGCCGCAATCTGCGATTGCGCTTGGTTAGTCGCGGCGTCAGTCGCCAATGTTGTCATTTCGCTCTCGAGCTTACGGTCGGCGATCTGCGCTTTTTGCCACGCCGCGCTCATCAACAATAAAACATCGATTTGCGCATCGTCCATCATGAAGCCGGCGGCTTTATCATGGTCGTGACCGCTCGCGCTGGCAAGGGAATTGGCGAAAGCGTTGCCGACCACGTCTCGGCCAGATGCAATGGGAAGCGCAATGGCGGCGAGGTCCGTTAGCGTGATGTTCTGATTTGACGCCAGTGTCGGCATGGTGAGTTGCGGCGCTTGTCGCGTCGACGTCGCACGCGACGGAACGATCAAGGTAGACGCATTTGATGCAAACGCCGTTGAGGTTTGACCACCCACTTTCGCCGCTGGCGTAGATTCCATTTTCACCGTATCAGACATGATGACTTCAAGGTTCTTGAGAAGCTCCAAGTCGTTCGATCGAGAAAATCCGTTGATGTTCATAAAATAGTAATCCTTATTAATAGGTTTTTTCTATTTATTTGTGAAATGCCGATATCAGATTGAGCGTGCGTTGTTCAACAGGAACGTTTCAGACGACACTTCGTTTTTCAATGTATTAGACATCGCTGAATTTAATTCACGCATTGCAGATGCACTGCTGGACAACGCATTCACTAATTCCTGAAGCATCTCGGAAATCACTTTTTTATCGGCAAGAATACGCGTCATCGATGCCTTCACCATGGATGCATCGCGCGTATCGGCAGCGGCGACGGTATCGATCACTGCTTGTGCACCAGACAACCCGGTTTCTCCAACTGTCAGACCCACCCTGGTACGGGTTGCAATCGCATTGATCTGACCCTCTTCGAGGTTATCAAGGCCGACCTGCTCTTTTAGCGCGGCAAACGCCTCTTTTGCGCGCGATGCCATCGATGTGACGCCGGTATCGTCGGCCAGCTTCACCATCACGTCCTTAACGCTGCGCATTACCGCGGATTCCATCACCTCGCCAAGTTCCTTTGCCGTCGATTCCGCGACAACTGATGCAATCTTACCGCCTACGCTGCCTACTGCAACCACCCCGGTAACCATGACAGCCGCAACCGCGACGCCTGCCACTACAGCGCCAGCGATTTCCGCTTTCTCTTTGGGTACGCCGCATGATTCGAGCGCCTCTGAGACTTGTTTGCTTAACCAAGTCATCATGGGTTTCACCGCATGATCCATGACGGGCTTCATCGCCTCGTCGATAAATGAGGTCCCGGTGACCGCCTTGAAGATCGCATCGGCAGCCATTAGTGCGAGGCCGGCCGCCGCGATCAGTAAACTAGCACCACCCGTGAATATCGCCAGACCCACACCAATCGCAGTCAATGCCCATCCACCGATCTTCGCAATTTCGCCAACCGTGTCTTGCAATCGCTGCGCTTCCGCCAATTTCGCTGCGTAGTCGTCAGATTTTTGTTGCAGTGTTGCTTGACGTTTTTCCGCCAACCCGTTCAGCATTGTGCGTTGCTCGTCGAGTGTGTCGATATTGCATTTCGACATCATTTCCTCAAGTCGCGCCAAAGCAATCGTAAGCACAGCGGTACTGCTCAACAAGCGCGTGTCATCTACACCTAACGATTGCGTGCTAGTCGGCAACGCTTGCATCGTGGTAGTGCATTCCGCTTCTAATTGCACGGCGTTTCTTGTTGCGGAAACGGCCGTTTTCAGTAATTCTGGCGAAGCTGTGTTTGCCAAGCAGGCCGATACGGCATGTTCCGCTTCTTTCACCGAATCGCTAAACGCATTCACGGTGCTCGCATGCACATCGAGTTTATGATTCAGTGATGCCTCCCACCGCGCAACGTTCTCGCCTATCTGTTTCAGTGCTTCACCTGATGACCCGGCATCCGATACGACACCGCCTATCAACGCCAGTTGCTGTGTGACGCAAACCGCTGAGGCTTGATCCCGGCTTCGCACACTCTTCGGCATTGCGAGAGATGGCGTACGCCAAAATCCTATTGCCGCGCTGTCTTTCTGTCCCGAAGCATCTTCGACTTTGATAAACGTCGAAGATGCACGCTCTTTATGTGCCTGATTTACGCTGGAGAATTTGTTTGCTGCGGGCTGCTCTTCCAGGTGCAATAGCCTGGCACTCGTAGTTGTGACGTTTACCAATTTCCCTCCTCAACGACGTAATTTAAGGCGACGACATATCGCCCGTGGGCTCTGCCTCTGTCAACGACGAGTCTTTCGCCATCACTTCGAGGCAAGACTTTGCGGTTTCCCGCAAAATAGGCAGCTCGGCCTGCGCCAAAACCTGTTCGAAATTGCGCCGAGCGGCGGCGCGATTACCTAAGCAAAGGTGACATTGCGCAGCATGAAAGATAGGCCTTAGATCATCCTTTGCTAAAGACCCGGCGATGGCATAATATTCGATCGCCTTCACGTACTCTCCCCGCAACTGATATACCGCCGCGAGCCCCATCGGGTACTCCGCACAGCGAAAGTCGTACATGAATAAAAATCGGAAAAACGATTCTGCCTCTTTTAATTTTCCCTGCTGGTAAAACCGATAGGCATAAGCATAAAGTCCCTCCATCGCGGCATCGGTCACGCCATGCAAATCCTTCATGGTCGCGCCTTTCTGAATGGCCGTGAACACAGCGCGATTCAGTCGCTCCAACTCGGCGACATCATCCGAGTGCGTTTCATGCTGAATGTTGCTCATATCAATTCTCCAATACCCTGTGCCATGACGTGCACTCAGGCATGTCTTCATTAGAAATATTAAAAAACATATGAATTAATCACTATCACAAATCGCTCACAATGCATTTATGTTAGTGATTAATCGCTGGGCACCGAATAGTCCTGCTCGGGCGGTTTGTCCAATTCGGGTTCGGCGTTGGAAGCGGCTGGCTCTGGCATACCCGCCTTTTCGATCTCCCGTAACCAAAACAGTACGCGGAGAATTGGTTCAAGATCGTCCACTGCAATGAATTCATATCGCCGACTGCGTGCATATATCCTGCGGGCGAGCGGGACGTCGCGTAACACCGGAACGTTGCATTGCATCGCGTATTCGATTACCGATCTAGCGCGCTCACCTTGTTCGCGCACCGAGACCATGGGAAAGGGTGCGACCTTGAAATCAACATAAACGCCGATTGCTATGTGCGTCGGATTCGCAAGGACAAAGGTCGATCCTTTTACGTTTTCTTTTAATTTCTCACTCATGCCCTCTCGCGAAAGTTTCCGTTGTTGTGATTTCACTTCCGGATTTCCCTGGCTTTCCTTAAATTCTTCTTTTATTTCATGCTTATCCATTTTCAGGCTACGAATATAGAGAAAATACTCCACCATATAATCAAGCAAAAGCACAGGTAATGCTGTCGCAAGCAACAATGCACCGAGAGATTTTCCGAGACGATTCAATTCGACACGCAACAACACCTCAGGCATGGCAGCAAGTCCCAAGAGATCCCGATAATGTAGAGTAAGAAAAATGGCGATGCTGGCAGATGCCGCAGTAAGGTACAACAGCGCCTTGACTGCGTCCTTCAAAACACGTAGGTTGAACAGCTTCTTAAAGCCATTCACCGGGTTCAGTGCGTCAAAATTAATCTTTAAGGCATTGAATGCAAAAGTGAACCGACTCTGTAGCAACATCGGTATGGCCGTTGCCAACGTACAGATACCGACAAATGCAACGATACGTTCGGCAGCAATCGATATCAGCGCGTCGACATACGACCACGGATCAGGGTACGCTCTGGCGTCGGCAATCCAGGAGAACAACTTGCCAAAATTGTTCCAATGAAAAAGGTACGGCGCTGACAACCCGCCGGCGGCAAGCAGCAGAATCGTATTCAGATCAGCGGCCTTGAACGATTGCCCTTTTTTTTCTGATTCGCTGCGCTTTTTCTCAGTGGGTTTTTCGGTCTTTTCGCTCACCAAATTCCCCTGTGACGGTACCCATCGTTCGCGTTACATGATGTTTCAGTGAAGCACGCCATGTAACGACCAGAGGCTCACCCATCGAAAAATGCGTAAGGGCACTGTGGAAGCAAAGTAGAAGTACATAATCCCGTAAGCAGCAAAGCTTTTGATCGTCAACGACAGCGAAAACGCATTTAATTGCTTGCACAGACGCGACATAAACGCGAGCACGCCATCAAGCAGCATCAGTCCAACAACTACTGGCGCCGACAAGCTGACGGAAAACTGCATGACATGATTCAGCATGATAACGAGCGATGTATAGCGGAATTCAGGAATCGTCCCGAGTGGAACGTCGCGAAGACTTTCAGAAAAAAAAGTCATCAAGGTGATCAAACCGCCGTGTTGCAAGAAAACATTTGCAAACATCAGATTGAAAAAAGGCGCAAGAATCGCTGCCTCCACGCCGCTTGCAGGGTCGATTGAATCCGCGATAGTGGCACCACGTTGGTTGTCGATCAATTCGCCGACCAACGAAGCGACCCAGAACGGCGCAGCAACGATGGTTCCCATGATAATGCCGGTAATGGCTTCTGCCACACACGCCTTCGCTAGTGCAATACCATCCGGCCCCTGCACATGAAAGACAGCAACCGGGGATAGACCAATGACAATGAATAGGATGACAATCTGTCTTACGACAGGATGCGCCACGATGCGAGCACTGACAATCGGCACCAGGAGGAACGTTGGTGCAACACGCGCGTAAAGCATCGCCCACAATGCCAAATGATGGAATATATAACTTGACCACCAACGAAGCAGCCACATCACGGCACGCTTCGTGAAAATGCGAGTCTCACGGCCTCACGTGCAAACCCCATTACGATCGTGGCCATCCAGTGCTCAAGCAGTAGCAGACAGGCAAGCACGGCGATCAGCTTTACTCCGAAAGACAGGGTTTGCTCCTGTAACTGCGTCACGGTTTGGAAAAGACCGATGCCTAAACCGACAATTGTTGCGACGAGAATTGCCGGGGACGACACCAGGAGTACTAGAATCAGCGCCTTGTTGGATAGATAAATGATATTACCCATGTCTATCCCGGCAGGTGCAACGGCAGATACGGCTGCACGAGGTCTTTGGCCACGAGTGTCCAGCCGTCGAGTGCTACAAACAGAATCAGTTTGATCGGCACGGAGATCGTCACCGGGCTCATCATCATCATTCCGAGCGCCAGTAAGACGTTAGAGACAATCAGATCTACCACAATGAAAGGGATATATAGATAAAATCCAATTCTAAAAGCGTCTCGTAATTCCGTTAAAGAATATGCCGGCAACAACACGAATAGTGATGGCACAGCGGCTCTACGAATAGTGTTCGGCTCGCTTGGTTCATTGATGGCGTTGTTCGAAGAGGCGTCAACCGCCGTCGATCTTTGTTTTGCGGCCGCCGACACTTGCTGAAAAAATGTGACCAGTTCCTTGTCAGCATGTTGTGTCAGATATTGACGATAGGGCGTGAACACCGTTGTCAGGTACGGCCCGGCATCTTCGATTGATGCCACCTGATTTGTTTCCTCAAACGCTTGAAACGTTTTTGTCATCACAGGTTGCATGACAAAAGCAGCCAACATGAGCGCAATACTGTTCACAACGAGGTTGCTTGGCACCTGCTGCACACCAATCGCATTTCGCAACAACACGAGAACAATCGAAAATTTTAGAAAACAGGTACCTGACGCGAAAACGAATGGGACCAGTGAGACGATCGCAACCAGCGTGATCAGTGAAAGCTCGGGGTTATGCATCTTCGCGTGTCGACTCCAATTGCAAAGTCAGCACTTCCGCCGCCAACTCCCCTGCCACTTCCACCAACTCGCCAGTACCAATCTGACGTCCGTTGACGTGTATCAACAGGCGCGCCCCGGACGCAACCGGCACGACATCCCCAGGTTGCAGCGCTGAAAGTTCAGCAACGGTGAGAGTAAGTGGTGCGAAAGAGAATGTCAGGCCAACAGGAAGCGTGGCTAGCCCGAACTGGCCTGATGGTTGCCGACCCTGTTCTCCGTTCATGGGAAATTCGGGTTCGGGGGACGAGTCCAGGATGCTTTTAGCAGCCGGTAGCGCTTGTTCATGATGGACATCAAGAAAAGGTTCTTCGGACACGATCAATACTCCATGTGCGATAGACAGTGGAATGGCGGCGTACTCCGACATCCGTAAAACGGGTGCTGGAAACGCGATTTTGATAACATCACCTCGGCACAGGGTGTCGACGAGACCGATCGACATCCTGGTTCGGCCAATCTCAATCGATATCGCCACTGGACAGGTCCGGGCCAAGGCCACGTAGTGATCTGACTGCGCCGCCGAACCTATCGCAAGCGGACAAGGTGTGCGCTCGTAGAAATAACGTATCCCTTGATGAGTTATTTCTATCATCATGCCTGCTGAAGCGAGGCCGACACCCTCGATTTGCACACGCTCCCATGGTTCCTGAGGGCCGGGTATAAAGTCTCGCCATTGCTCCCGCTGCAAGATAGAAAAAAGCAACTGGTCAGACAGTGCTTCCCATGCGTAGTGCGTTGCCTGCGGATATCGCCACGCGATGCAGTGTCCGATTTCAGCGAGCACCATTGTTGCGTAGCCTCTCTGAAATGCCGAAAATGTGACATATCGAATCACCGAGGATGGACGGCGTATTACGGCATGCACACCCTCAAAACGCGTTGCCAAAACGGCGCGCAGTATCGACACGTTCCGCACACCATCAGTGCAACGGAGGCTCAACCACTTTTGGGTATGCGCGCTACCTCCGCCTGCCTTGTCTTTCATTGCTGCCGCAACACCCGGCGCCTCGCTGGCGACAGCATGCGCCAGAGGTGGCATGGGGGACAGACCTGAGCTCATGACGTGAACACGATCTTCGCGGCCGATGTGGTAGATACACATTGCGCCGAGCTACGCATTACCTGTCTGATGATTTCTCTAGCAGTACGATCGACTGCTGTCATTTTTACCGCGAGATAACCAGAGGAAGCCAACGGCAGGCTAGCTGCGCCGTCGACAGTCAGTTCGACAATCGGCGCACCTCGCCAACTCTGAAAGGTATACACGAGGCGCCAGGCAGAAGAAGAGGCACCGCTACCGGCTCCATCCCTTCCCCCGCCTGTTTTCTTTATACGGTCGCCATCGAACGTATCACCCCGCGCTGAGTCAGCGATCATTTCGCCAGTTTTGGCATTGACAACGTCTGGTTGTCTCGCAAACCGCTGGGCGGGTGGTTCCAGTAACTCGGGCGAGGCTGAGACCTCGATTGCGTGCTGACGACGTTCCTTCCATACCGATAGCTTAGGCACAGACCGGATGACATCCCTCTCGCTGCAGACGCCTTCGTTCGATAGCTGTGCGGATGTAAATGTCCCATTGTGATCACTTGGCGAATCCGACAGATCGTACCAGCGCAGTGTCCACAACCGTGATGCAAGCGCCGCCGCCGCTGAAAACTGCTCCAATGGTGATGACCATGCCTTCGCAGTGTCACGACTGCCTAAAAAGAAGTTACATTGCCGCGCCGGCCTGGCCCGCCACGTATCCACATAAGGTATGTGATATGAAGCGTTGCCCGGCGAAACCGTATTACGAGGGTCACTGGCTCGAAGCAGGGTTACCATGTCGCCCTGACTATGTACGTCGCTACCATCGTCCTTTTTACGCGTAATAAGATTGCCATCACCGCTCTTTCCAGTCTGCTGAAGGTCTACATCAGAGTAAGCCACGGCCGGAGTGACTTGCCAATCTGCCGATCCGAAATGCGGGGCCTGTGAATTCGATGCCCCATCCGGTACGATAGCCACGTGGCTATCGATGATGTTCTTGTGCATGTGTGAATTCAAAAGCAGCGTATGATCTCGTTCCCGATTCATGCAAACGAAGGTTTCCTCATCATCTTCTTCCTCCTCATTCGCTACCGACATATCGGCGGCGAGCCGCCGCAAAAGGTCCTGCAAATCACCTTCGGATGCCTGCGCGCTGCTGCTGATTCCGTCGTCGGCAACATTAGGGTTGAACACATGCAACCTGCCTTTAAACTCACTAATCTTGGAGGACATGGCACTTCACCTCGACAATGTCTTCAATCTCGATTCGCTCCACGGCATTACGTTGCGATTGCGTCGCAGCGCGCCGCTCCCGATCGATACGCTCATCCTTGGCCATCGCGTTTCGCATAGCCCACTCTGCCTCGCAAAACCTTTCCTCCGCATATGCACGCTCGTCCAACAAATTCTCCAGTGCAAGCCGCAATGCGGCCAATGCATGCAACGCCTGCGCCTGTCGTCCAAGTCCATCCGCATAATCCTCCTTCGAGTAATAACCGGTCGGCAGACAAGTCTCCATATATGACACTTCACGTCGAATCGAGGCCTCGATCTTTTCAATTGATTTTTGCAGCGTTTGACGCTTTTGCGCAGCATCACGATACTGACTCTCGGCCCGTAATCGTCCCATGTTCGCAGCACGCGACACCTTATCAAGCAGTTGCTGTCGCTTCATGCATTAGCCTTTGAGTTTCTTCGGCACTCGACCATACCCCACCGCTCTGTACGAGAAACTGACGCATTCGTTCGTACCTGTCCAGAACCTGATCGTTTTCCGCGTTCTGTCCACGACGGTACTCCCCCATGTCGATATAGACCTGTAGCTCTTGATATTTAGACAATCGCTGACGGAATACCGCTGCCATCCGTTGCTGCTCCGCGGTGGTGACCCCGTTAAATAAGCGGCTTGCGCTTTTAAGAATATCGATCGCCGGATAATGGTGAATTTCGGTAAGTTTCCGGGACAGATATATGTGTCCGTCCAGCAATGAGCGAAACTCGTCCGCAACCAGATCCGCTTCTTCCTCTGATTCAAGCAAAACGGTATAAAATGTTGTAATGCTTCCGGAATACGTACACCCGGCACGCTCAATCAGCTTAGGCAAACGGTCGAACACCGACAGCGGATAGCCCCGTTTGACTGGTAGTTCACCCGAGGCAAGCGCAATATCGCGTTCCGCTCGAGCGTATCGGGTCAGAGAATCGATATACACCACGACGCGTGCGCCTTTGTCCCGAAAGAACTCAGCTGCTGCCATTGCTACCTTGGCAGCGTTCGCACGTTCCACGGCTGATTGATCCGATGTTGCATATACCACGATGGTCCGTCCTGCCCGGCCACTGGAACGCACACCGGCAACGAACTCGCTGACTTCCCGTCCGCGTTCCCCTATCAGGGCTACGATCGTGACATCGGCATCCACTCCCCCTACCAACATTGACAGCAATGAACTCTTACCTGAACCGGCTGCCGCGAAGATACCAATCCGTTGACCTATAGCACAGGTCAATAACCCGTCGATTGCACGTATGCCAGTCCACAACGGTCTCGTCAGCGGGTCACGTTCCGCGTAAAGCGGGCCCATGGAATCCAGTGGCATGCTATGAGTATGCTGATCGTCATGAGAAACCATCGCATCACTCAATCGCTCGACAACCAACCCGCCGGCGTCCAGAACCGTGCCTAGCTTCGACACCGACATCTCCACCTGAACACGATCACCGGTCGCGCGCACCACGCATTCGCGCCGAAATCCGTCCACTGGATGCAGGACCGTCATGATCGCCGTGTCCCCGGACAAGGCGACAACCTGCGCTTTTCCAATCACGTCATCTGAGAAAAGACTCGCATGTATTGCGCATATCTCCCCTACCGCCACTCGAGGTATACGCGCACGAAGAATCTGTCCAGTGATGGAATCCACTGATGCATACCACTGAGAATAGTCTAGCAGTGCCATTTGTTAGCGACCTATGATTTGCATAAGTGCGCGTGTTTCTTCAAAAAACTGTTCCAGCGCGTACCGAAAAGCGGGCATGGCCCTGGCATTCGTGGCCAACGTCGCTTCCAGGGAGAGGTGCGATTCGTACCAAAGTAACACGGGGCGATTCGGCGTAAAAAGTGCGCTCGGCTCCCGCATGACGAACGTCAATAACTGTGTCGCCACATTTTGCAAAATTGGCTCGCTTACCGGTGGCATCGGTGCTATCAGCGTAACGATGTCGTCGGATGCATCGATCCGAATTTCTGATCCATCGCGAAAATTGATGTGTATGGGGGAATGTGGGTTCAGACCATCATCCACTTTGTCAGCACACCCGATTTCAAAGAGTGCGTCCCGTACCAAGCTCACGATATCCAAATTCACGCCCATGCTCCTTATCTAGATATTTCCGAGTACATCGATTGCAACGTTATCCGACACCTCTCCAAAAGAAATTACTTGTAATCCTGGAAAGCGATTTTCTATCAACGCTCGTGCGTAACGACGCACATCCATGGAAGCTAGCAAAACGAAATCCCTGCGAATGGCAGTCAGTGCTGACATCGCTCCCGCGATTCTGTCGATCAGGTCATTGGCGATATCAGGGCTTAGATTCAAGAAGGTACCTGCCGCGTTGTTCTTGATACCACCACGAATCTTGTCTTCGAATTCCGGTGTCAGCACGAGTACCTTCACCCTCCCGTCGGACGCGAGGCGATGGGATATGTACCTGCTCAATGCAATCCTCACATGCTCCACAAGAACGAGACTATCCTTTTCACGCATCCCCCAATTCGCAAGCGTTTCCAAAATCAGTTTCATGTTCTTGATCGCAACGCGTTCCACTAGCAGGCGACGCAATATTTCGCACAGCTTCTGGATCGGGAGTTGGCGATAGACCTCTTTCAACAACTCTGGATAACGCGGGTCAAGTGTATCGAGCAAATTCTTTGTTTCTTGAATACCGAAAAATTCATTACTGTTCCGTAGTGCAACCGTGATGAATTGATCATGTAGCTCGTCAATTGCTTCACGGAATGTCACGCCCAGTTGCCTTAATCTGCCGACATCGATCTGTGCCCACTCGGCCAAATCGCCATCGCAATCAGCCATACGTGACACGCCGACGCCAAGACCGCGGACCATATCGGCACCGCCTATCAAACGTACACCGTCAAATGCGATGTGCAGGACCGCGGCGTCCACGTCATTTATACGAATAACGACACGATGTTTTTCCTCCGGGTCAACATGCGAAGACGTACGGCGTTCGCCTCGCATTTCTGTCCCGCCTTCATCCGCGACAGCGCTGAAACCGACAAAGATCTCCGGCAATAATAGCCCCGCATCACCTAACATTCTGCCGCGTAAGGATGCAGACAATGCGGCAACAGATATGTATTGACGACTGTACTGGGGTAGAAGAACGACAACTGGATGACCAACTGGCACGCTATCGGTTCCGGATAATGCAGAATGTGATCCAATGTCTCCGGCCGATTGGTTTATAAGTGTGGGTATGCCGTTCGCCGCCTCCTCATCAGATATTTTTTCCATCCCGGGTCCACGCCGCCGACGACGCTTCCAGCATAGAAGTCCTAGACCAGTTGATACGACCAGAAATACCGGAAGAGGAAATCCTGGTAACAACCCAATCACGGCCGATAACGCCGCCGAGATGCCTAACACCGGATCGCTCGACAGAATCTCTGAAACGATGTCATGACCCAGATTGCGATCGCTACCGGCCACTCGAGTCACAAGGAAGCCAGCGCCCATTGAAATTAACAGCGCCGGAATTTGCCCCACCAATGCATCCCCTACACTTAGGATCGTATAGGTCGACATTGATTCGGAGATTGTCAAATGTTGCTTTAAAGTACCGACCGTCACGCCGCCGATAAGGTTGACAAATATAATCAGAATTCCTGCAATGGCATCACCCTTGATAAACTTCATTGCACCATCGAACGATCCGTACAATTGACTTTCACGCTCAAGTGCGCTGCGGCGCACGCGGACCCCATTACCATCGATAATGCCCGCCCTGAAGTCGGCATCGATGCTCATTTGCTTGCCAGGCATGGCATCCAGTGAAAAACGGGCGGCTACCTCTGCTACCCGTTCAGACCCCTTGGTAATGACGATGAACTGCACCACGGTCACGATTGCAAAGATCACCAGGCCCACCACGATGTTTTGGCCGATGACGAACTCCCCAAATGTCTGAATGATTTGTCCGGCGTGCCCGGTCATCAGAATCAATCGACTGCTGCTGATTGAAAGCGCGAGCCTGAACAAAGTCGTCAGCAATACAATTGCGGGGAATGTGGACAGACTCAGCATGTTGACAACGTGCAGCGCGCTCATCAGCACAAGCACCGCGGTGATCATATTGACTGCGATCAGAAAGTCGAGCAAATCAGGGGGCAACGGCACTACCAGCATGCCAATGATCATGATGATCAAGCACAGCACCGCGAGCTCGGGCTTGCGTTGAAGTGCTAAGAGAAAGTTACGTGCATTCGCAATAAAATTCATGAGAAAAACAGACAAAAAGTGTCGTTGACTTCAATCGCCAAACACCGGCCCGGTGCTTGCGTTAACGACACTAAAAACCAGGTGTGGCAAGATTTAACACGGCTTGCAGAACGGTTTGACGGGAAATCGCGTCAGGAAAAAGTGCGAGCGGTAAAGCAGCAAGCGCGCAATAGGCGCGCTGAATGAACCGCTCCCGCGCTTCGAGCGTTTCCACCTGTGTACATAGTGCAGTCAATGCCAACGGGACCTGTTTGGCATCACGCATCAGCGTAGTCACCAACCCGGATAACATGTCCGAGCCCGCCTGGTAGCGCCGATCAACCTCATCCATCCCTTCCAAGTTGAGGACCGGGGTCGTTACCACGTTCATCGGAAGTTGCATCACGAACGTCCTATCCGCCGCCACCATCATTCGCAACACATTGCACTGCGCAAACAGCCACGAAAATGCTTCCTGAGAGCAACTTGGGTCCATCGCTCTGCGGTCCGCCTTCAGCGTATCACCGACAAAACAAGTTAGCCCGGTACGCCTCGTGTAGTCGAATCGTTCAATCCAGTCATCGTAAAGATCAGGTAGTGCATCGGCAAAGTCCAGAAAATCACGGTACAACTTCCGCAAGGCACGTGCATCCAGCGCCATCCGTTCCGCGAAGCGACGAGCCGCGGACGCCGCATTGATACCGGCTTTTATGTGTTGCGCGTTTCCCTCCCGAAACACCATGTCGATCGCCGCATTGAGTAAAACCGAATCGTTGACGTCGCTCGTGACGGCCGCGCCCGACTCTCGATCAATGTTGCTAGAAGCCGAAGCTACGCGCTTCCGCGCACGCAGGGCGAGTACGAGATCGCTATCATCGGGGAAAAGAAGGCGTGCCTGGCGCAGGAGATCTCGCAGATTTCGCTCCCCGGATTTAAGTACACGCGTGAGTGTCGCCAGGCGGAACTCACGATCTTCCTCTAGGATCGATTCGGCTTCATCGGACACGCGATTGCGGCTACGCTCAACGTCCTTTCGACGAGCATTCTGCGCCAACATCATTCCGAGGTCTTCCTGCAAAGCGAAGACGCGTTCTTCCGGCGTATCGATATGCACAGCCGCATTCGCGGCACCTGCCACCGCAACCGCCGGGCTCGTTGAGATGTTGTTGCCACCGAATCCGGCTAGGCTCGGCCGCGTGTCCTGAGATGGATTACTGATGCGTTGCACTTTCTGTCCCCGACGCCTGACCGCCCCGCTTGCTGACGTTTTTGCCCGACTGCGGAGTTACATCATGCACGTTAGTGCCCGGATGCTTATTGGTGTCGTCGCTAGTCTCGTCCAAAGGTTCGCCTTGCCCGTCATCCAGGTCAGTGAGGTATTGCGTCAACATACGACTTGTCTCGGCCATTTGCGAACGCGTGCCGACCAGGTCGCCCGCTTCCAGCGTCTGCCCGCCAAGCCAACTATCATCCCGATTCAAGATGCGTGGCTGAATCAGAAAAAGGCGCACCATATGTTCCGTGCGGGTGCGATCCATCCGGAAAAGCCTTCCAAGATAAGGAATCTTCCATAGACCGGGAATGTAGTACGTGGTGGTCTCGTGCTGATCGATTGTGCTGCCGCCCAACAGCAGACTCTTGAACCGAGGAACGCGCGCGACCGTACTGATCTGCGTGTCGCTTACCACAGGAATCACCGGCGTATTTTTAGATCGGCTGCCGCTATTCTGCGAACTGCCGTCTTGCACCGTCACGATCATCTCGACCTCTCTTCCATCACGCGTGAGCCGCGGCAACACACGAACGATCGTGCCATACGAGAAATGTTCCAGTGCGGCTGTACGCTCACCTACCAACGGGTAATACTCGGTATGACTATTGTCAAAAACAGCCGGCACGTTTTCTTCGGTCAAAACGATTGGCCTGGATACGATGGTTGCCTGGCCTTTTTCCGTCAATGCATTGATGGTTGCCAAGAAAGTAATGCCGTTCAACGCAGCCATCTGGCTACCGTTCGCCGTTGCGGTAATAGGCCCGGCAGCCACGGATGACTGCCAGTTTATGCCTAGTTCATCCAGTTTCTGGCGATCAACGTCGATAATCCAGAGGGACAATTCGATCTGACGCTTCGGGACGTCTACCGCGCGGATAGCGCGCTCAACCATGTCGACGTGCTCTCTCGGTCCATATAAAAGAATACTGTTCCCATCTGGGTTCGATACCATCCGAACGTCCCAAACGGTGTTGGACTGCATAGGAATCGAGCTGACGACGCCCGGCTCTGCATCGGTATTCTTAACACCACTGCCATCAACGTCTCGCGTTGTCGGCAGTGGTAATTTCAGAATATCTTGACCGGAAACGTCCGGCGCGTGCATGCCGGCCGCGACAGACGCGTCCGATGTGGTCTGACCATTGGCGTGGGACGAAAATAATCTCCGAATGACATCGGCCACACCGGGCATGTCGACTATCTCATCGCGAACCTTATAACGGCGATCAACCACGAATGAGTTGTGCAATGGCACAATGCGAAAAACCATTGCGGTATTGTTTTGAAATCCCGGAAGCTGGTCCAGATACTTCGCTGCCGCCACCACCAGGCGAACGTATATAGGCGGCCCGGAAACATAGAAGACACCAGCGCTGTCGGCCCCGATGATGGGGTACTGCTCATCGTAAAGGTTTGAGGATCTTAAAAAGGTGCGCACATCTCCTAAACGTTGATGGCCCATTTGTATCACCGAGCCGCCGATTTCGCTGTCACGATAGACATACAGAGATCGACCATCGTCGTACGTCATCAAACCCATGGTTTTAACAAGTTGCCTCAACGTTGCCATTGGGGTGTTGAGGTCGAAAGTTCCGGTAACGAAAAGGGCTTGCGTTTTGGGACTTACGACAATCGGACGTCCAATCTTTCCTTGAATGGCGTCGAAGACATCGGACAAACTTGTATTCTGTGCTATAAAACGCGGTGCATCTGATACAACGCCTGGTGACAGGATATGTGAATTAGCATCCGCATCAATCAACTGCGCATGGGCGAAACCCGGTGAAAGACAAGCGATGAAAATCGCCACCAGGTTTCTGCCATTTTTCATGCAGCCATTCGTGTGCCGCTGCACGATCCCGCATAGGCCGACCGTGCACTCAGTCAAACTTCCAAAGACTCTCACCGTTACCTCAAGCATCCAGGCCTTGCCCCAAAATGAAATTTAATTTCTTGCGAAAAATGCGACGACGATGAGAAACCATGCTGATAGGCCAACTCAGTCAACGTTTCATGTCGGGACAAAATATCGTGCAATGCATTCAACGCTCGCCACTGGCGCAAACGTTGCTTTAAACCGCAACCAAAGATGCTGCGGCAGATACGCCTGAACTGAACCGCGGACAACCCATAACGCTGCGCCAGTCTCGCTACCGATGTATGGCCGTCATATGCGCGGAGCAAGAAGAGAACAAGCTGATACGCTTCCTGGACACGTAGAAAATTTCGCAGAGGTTCAATGCGCGGATCATCGTTTATCACGCATTCACATAACCACCGGTTAAACCCGGAAACACTAGGTAAATCGGCGATCCTGAACGATAGCGTCGCAGGAATCTCACTTCCTGCCGCGCGATTCACATGACTGACGTCAAAACATTGCGCACTCTCGACAAAGGCAAGCAAGCTTGCAACGCGAGTGGTAGGCAGACTCCCACGCTCCGATTTCTCGCTCGCACCATACTCCTCTATCAGCAGGTGATTTCGATCCACCGTTATGCAGTATGTTTTCTCTTTCGTAACCATCATTCACATACCTTGTATCGTTCGAAATAGATAACCGTTTTATGTCTGCTTTATCTTTTCATTGCCTTATTGAATAAATCACATTGTACGGATGCCGTAGATATCAAGACATGGCGCGATGCCCGTTTGCTAATGGGCTTGCGCCTACTTTTCGTTCATCCTTGCCTCGAATATCGAATATCCGTGGTTAGATATTGACGATACTCAGGCAATCCTGTTTTCATTCACCCCTGGTTGAACGAAAACACGCTCTCGTTCTGATGAATTGATTTGCATGCTTCACCTATATGCATGCGTGGTGAAAGGCACGAAATGAGCTCAGTGTTGACGGATGCCGATTCGATCTACGAGTTACGCGTCCTCTTTGGACCGATGTTTGGCGTGGACTTGCTGCTTCCGAACCAGCGCTCACTATTCGTTTTTGTCGGCTCCGGTCAATATGAAGGAAGGGACAAAGATAACGCGACGGATGCGGCACAGTTAGCAATCAACGCATTGCATATTCCGCACCACAAGTCCGGGGTAAATTTTCGCATTCAATTTCCGACGTCGCACTCTCGGAATACGGAAGATCATGTACGGAACGCAGCACTATCTGGCACGAACGACGATGATGCGACCACGTCCGAAGCAGAAGCGGGAAAACTTCGGATCGAATGGATCAATGGTAGTGACCTCTTGGTGGAGAACTGCGCGTTCAATTCAGTCTGTCGATATGGCGATATTGCATTTGCTGTCCGACCGGCAGATATGCCTTGGTCCGATAGCATATGCGCGTTTTTGCCGGTGGCTGAGAAAAGCGATACGGATAACGGGGTGCTTGCGGTCGCCGACTCATCGGTGACTGTCGACGCCACTTTTAAACATAGGTTTCTTGGACGACGAAGGGGCGCTGTATGCATGGCAACCGCTTTTCTGGCATTTTCTCTATGGGGGATTGCACGATATCTTTCATCTGGCGCAGATACCGCACGAGTCGCCAATGCGTTCGATAACGGTTGGGGCACGAATGATATCGTGACCAAGAACGGTACCCACTACATCATTGCGCGAACGGCTAGCGTTAAAGATTGGGATGATCAAATAGCACTCAGGTATCCGCTGGCATCAAGACCTGTCGTCTTATACGCTTCGGATCTTATTTCCAAGGCCGAAGAGGTACTGAACGAGCACAATATCGACTACTACACAATACGACTCGATAAGGTAAGCGAGCCGGAATTGGTACTTGTGAAGCATGATGGCGAGGACAATTCCACGCTACGTAAACAAATCGACGAGGCATCGGAATTGCTTGCACCGGTATTCCCGTTTGCAAAAGGCGTGCATATCCAAGAGCAAGCACCTGCTGATGTCATAGCGATGGCAAAGTCATCACTGACGCGTATTCCCGTTACGTTTTCGGAGATTCAATCTCACGGGTATGTCACGTTCTTCATCACGGGCTATGTCACTGATTACGCGTTATCCGCCGTCGCGGATCTCGCTCGACATTTTTCGCATGACTGGGGTCATCGGAAAATCCGCTTTAGCCTGGCCTTAAAAACCATCTGGCTAAACGGTAAATCGCGCCAGACAGGCGTGGACGGCTATATCTTGGTCGATCCCGAACACTGGTATTTCAACAACTCAAGCAAGGAAAACTAAAATGCCATCATCTATTCAAGCTACTGACATGCCAGCGTCCGGCGGTGGCCTCGACCCCAACCTCGATATGTATATTGTCGATATCGCAAAAGGTTTCAATGCCGGCGTGGGAAGTCTAAGCTCTGATTTGGATGCCGCCTTGGCCACGCTGCAAAGCGATCCATCGAGCCCAGCGGCGCTTGCCAATTATCAAGCCATCCTGTCCGAATACACCATGTTCCGTAATGCACAAAGCAGTGCTGTCAAGGCCATGAAGGATATCGACTCCGATATCGCAAGCAAGCTGCGTTAAACACGTTTCTTTACCTTTTCACGCAATGTTACGTTCGCTCTTCAGGATATCCATCAATGCAAGCCCTCTCAGCGGTTCAACCGATTTTCTCGGCCAGCGCCATTCAGGAGCATCGAAGTCTGGACGTGGCGTTGCGCTCGGCCGCTCAAAATCTCACGGATGAGATGTTGTCTGCGCGGCATCGCATCGACCAATTCATGCAATCACCCGGTGCCTACGCGAACCCCGCCACCCTCGCGGCATTCCAGGTAGAACTGGCGAACTACTCCGTAAATAACGCGGTTATCAGTGGCGTCGTCAAACGCCTGGCGACGGGCGTGGAAACCCTGGTGAAAGGATAAGCCGTGGGAGGTCGCACCGTCTTCTTGTTCCCCTACGTTTCGGCGCGTGTTTGTTTAGGTGCCTGCGGTCGTCATACCTTACGATTTTTTTCGTTTGCAGGCGTACTCGTGCTATCCGCCTGTCATAGCGAATCGCTGTTGTCGGGGCTCTCGGAAACACAAGTCAATAATGTGGTCGCGGTCTTGCAACGTCACGGTGTTACGGCCATAAAGCGAGACCTAGGGAAAGGCGTTTATGAAGTGGATGTCGCTCGCCAGGACTTCCCCGCCGCAGTCGATCTGGCGCGAAAATTCGACTTGCCACAACCGGCCGATATTCAGATAAGTCAGGCATTTCCAGCCGACAGCCTGATTTCTACGCCCTTGGCGGAACACTCTCGTTTGATTTCTTATATAGAACAACGTCTTTCCAGTAATTTAAACGCGCTGGATCATGTGGTTCGGGCACGTGTTAACGTCAGTTATCCACTAACGGGAGATATCGATGGTCCGCAGAAAATGCATGTCGCCGTACTGATCATTTATTCGGGCGAGGTCGATGAGGATACGTTGATCAGCGAGGTCAAGCGCTACGTCAAGAATAGCTTTGAAAAGATCGACTATGACGATATCTCGGTACTTGCCGAACGCAGTGCGCCAATATTTCACGCGCTACCTGCCAAGAACGTAGAGACTGTTTCATCGACAGGCGCGGCATGGATAGGGCTTTCGGCAACGCTCACCATGATCATCGGGATATTGGCGTTGGTAGCCGCCGTCGGGTTCGGTATTCAGTCTCGTCTGGCCACGCCACGTTGGCGTGCAAGACATGGCGATGACGCCACCGTGGATGACATCGCGCCGACTGAACGTAAGCCCGGCGGGCGATTTCAAAGGCTATTCAACCGTCTGACTATCGGTCGTAATCTTTTTGATACGAAACGAAAATGACCAGTTTCGACTACCTGTTACAAATCCTGCTTGATCCCGACAGCTATTTACATCCCTCCCGTCTACCTATGGCACCTGAGGCATGGCTTTCACTGACCCGTGCGACGCGCAACGCGCTGATCGTCGCGCAATACGGACTTGGAGACGCTCCCCTTGAAACGATACCCATCGACGCGTGCACGGCGATTCTGCTACGTAGTTGGGCATGGATTCCCGAGCTGTGTTTGCTGCTCGGGCTTTTTAGTCAACGTGCGGAGTGGCGCTTGTCCACTCGCTACCGGCAGTTAAGTCAATACGCCAGACGCTTCCTCGAATTGCCTTTGCCGCAGCTTGCCGTGCCGGCTGTCGCGCGTACAAGCGCAGTAGACCCCATTGCCTGCGGCCTGGTTGCTTTACGGATGACATACCCCACGATTCCTACGGTCTTAAGCGAGCGCCTTGCATTATGTTTCCCAGCCAGTACGGATAACGATGCGACCCTGCTGCAAAGACAACTGGTTGCAAAGGGGACGCAAAGCTGGGTTTCGTTTACAACGTTTTCAACGGCAATGTGCTATGCAAAAAATCTTGCACAAGATATACGCGAAGGCACCGGAAGCAGAGGCTGACGTTTTGTATCGGCGAAAAGCGCTCTATAAGGTCAATCGTCGGGATGCCTTAGACGTAGCCGCACGAAAGGCCGCGCGACGGATTGTCGACTGTGCCACTCGTGAGGCCGCAAACCAGTACGTTGTGGCAAGAAGCGAAGGCTATCGCGACGGCCTGACGGTATTAGTGGAAGAAGTGGCTAATCAGATTGAGCATTTATCGATGTCGTACGAAACACAACTCAGTGACTTTTATGCTGCCATCACGGCCGACGTCGAACGCCTGTTCCGTGACACCGAGACAGCCCGTGCTTTGATCGAGGAATATATTGAAGTAAAGAACGTTGGTGGAGATGAGTCCATTACCGTTTACGTGCCTAGATGGTGCAGGCTATCTTGCGCAGGTGTAGATCAACTGCGAACAAGTAGTGGTCGTCGCATCAAATTAGCATCGTCGCCAAGCAACCGATTCGTGATCAGCAACGGTCGCTTCTCGATATCTTTTTATCCGCCGGAAGCATCGTCCGAAATCAGTAACAAGCTTGTGCATAACAGCAAGCCAACCAATCTTTCCAACGCCAAGCATATGCTTTCTGCATTGATGGCACGTCTTCAACCAACCGATGATAGGCAAGCGCCATGACAACCACCCTTCCACCATTCCTCGGTATGAGTCCGGATTCCACCGTCCGGGGCGACGCGATGCAGGTCACTGAAACCGGCAACACCTCCTTCAGCGGTCGGGCTGCTGCGGCGGCCCAGACACTTTCTGACACCATCACCCCGGCGGATCTACAGCACTTCGCGGCTGCGTTGACAGCCGCTTATTCGTACCTCAAAGATGACGATGCGCCCGACGCAAGCCCTACCTTGCAATATGAATCCGACATGTTCTGACACCGAGCGTGGAGTACCGCCGCCTTTGCCTTGTCGTGGTACGCCGGGTTGTTGGATATTTCTCCGTGCTTCTGTTGCTGCGTACGCCATGTGGACAATCATGCAATCGGCGTATGCGAGCGACTGCCTGGTCGAGGCAGCACATATCTATGACATCGATCCTGTCCTTTTGCATGTCATTGCAGCACAGGAGTCGGGCTTCCGCGCGGACGCCACGCATCGCAACCGCGACGGATCGATCGACATCGGCGTCATGCAGATAAACAGTGCATGGTTACCCGCTTTGAAAAAGTATGGCGTCGGTGAGAAGCAGCTATTTGACGGTTGTACCAATGAGCGGGTTGGTGCATGGATATTATCGCAAAACATCGCACGATACGGCGCCACATGGCGTGCCGTCGGCAGCTACAATGCACTCACCCGCTCTCGACAGAGGGACTATGCGCAACGTATATTCAATCAATATTATGCAGTGAAATCTCCGCGCCGCGCGTTGGATTCGACCACGAAACATGAGACAATCACGCCAGGACAATGGACGTCATTGGCGGTCCGGTCGTCAGATTTTCAATCTGCAATGCTGCAACACTAAGTCGGGTTATGTCATCGCGAATAACGCTATGCCAGGAAAGTCGGTATTCGCGTCAAAACCGACCTGACTGATTCAAAAGTGCTATAAATGCATCGGTGCTCAATGGTTTTGAAAAAAGATATCCTTGTCCTGTATCGCAGCCGATTGCACGAGCGAGTTCTTGATCTTCCGAAGTTTCGATTCCCTCGGCGACTGTTTGCATCCTCATCGCTTGCGCAAGCAACACGACCTTCCTCAGGTTGGCACATCTCTTTGCGTTACCAGCCATACCGGCACGCGCACCCCAAAGTGACGCACGGTCAATTTTCAGAACATTGAATGGTGCCAGTCGCCAGCGACGAAACGATGATGCTCCCGCTCCGAAATCATCGATCGCGCAGTCGAATCCGCATAGACGCCAGTGACCTACGGCGCCCGCCAGGGCGTTAGCACAGCGCTCGCCACCGTCTTCGGTAACCTCAATGACAATATGTTTATCGAGACCACGAACATGCACACTATGCGCCAGTGCCTGCGCGGCGCTTGCGGATCTCACTGCGGTAGCGGACACATTGATCGAGAACTTCAATGGTTGCACCCGAAACCGCCCATGCGACCGCATCTTCTCATGCAGTAATGCGGCCGAGTTCAACATGGTTTCGAACAACGTGAGATCCATGCGGAGCTTCGAGATAAGTGGTACGAAATAGTCCGGCGATAGCATCTCGCCGGAGGCAAGTTGCCATCGTGCCAATAGTTCGACACCCACGATTTCGCCAGACATCAGACAGTACTGCGGCTGCGCCATGGCCGCAATGGCACCTTGCCTTAGCGCCTCTTGCAATTCCCTTTTTTCAATATCCGAAGGAACACCGGCGTCGTGATCAAACAGCCGCGCCAGGCGCAACGGACGTGGCATCGGCAGTGAAGGCGCGATTGAGATTGTCTGATCGGGCAGCACCGATGGACGATCAGCGAATATCGGGGCGGGTAGCCGCAAATACCGCGCATACACATTGGCGGCACGTTCCAAGTCGCGGGTCGGCATACCAATAACAACCAGCAGTGGTACGCGTACGGCTTGGCCCAGGCTGTCGAGTACCTCGAATATGGTACCTTGATCCAGACGCCATGCCGATACGACCAGTTCAGGCTGATGTTCGTCGAGCGCCTTGCGTACATCCGACAGCCGGCTGACTTCGCTTACGTCAATGCGCATTCTGCCTTGAAAGTGCTGCCGCAACGTCGCAATGATCCGTTCACGCACAAGGGTGTCGGGGTAAGCAACTACCACATGACAGTGTGCCGGACACGGAACCGCACGGACAGAGACCACCGTCTACCTCCCTAGTCGCGCTTAAGCTCACGCATGATACTGGCCAATTCAACGTCATTTCTCGCCCCTAGCTTTCGCATGGCGGCACCTTTTTGATTACTGACCGTCTTCGGGCTCCGGTGAATCCGAGCTGCTATCTCAGAAATGGAAAATCCGTCGCAAGTCATACGCGCCACGATTGATTCCTTTTCAGACAACGCACTCAAGCCTGTAGCTTTGTCGACACCTTGAAAAATATTTGACAGTACCGCGCTTGCAATAGACCCTGGCAAGTAAATGCTTCCGCTTTGAACTTCACGGATGGCATGAGGTAGATTTGCGCAATCGCTTCGGGCTTTTCCAATAAAACCAGACGCACCAGCGGCCAGCGATGTTGAAACGATGTGTGATCCGGTATGAGAACTCAGGATCACTACTTTTGTATTCGGCGCAACGCGCTTGATTCGCTTCAAAAGGTCAACACCGTCCGCCTGTGCATCGTCTGCAAACTCAAAGTCACACAACAATACATCTACTGGGGTGTCGGAGAGGTGTTGAAACAGATCCCCTATTGACGAGCAGCTAAACTGCACATCGATATCACTGTGTTGTGTCAACACTTGCGTGACGCCCAGCAAGATAATGGGATGATCGTCCGCCAGTCCTACCGAGATCTTCTTCATGTCATTCTCCTACCGTCACTTCGCGCTTGTCACGAATCCTTTTACCCGACAGCCACCATCCTGGGTAAATCGTCAATCGAACGTTAGAAATCATCCTTTGCGCCGCGGAGCAAGCATATGACAATTCCCACAAACGCAAACCAGACCATCGTAACTTTGAGATATAACATGACTGCGTCCCGTTGAAAAGTATTTTATTAGCCACTAGTCGCTTAATATTAGAATTATTTTTTATTAAAATAATATTTATTAAAAAATAAACCTAACATAAAGTCAATCACTAGCAGGTGACCGTTAGTGCATGTATTGTGTCGAAGGTGAATCGCTTCGCACAGAGGCGTAGATGCAATATCGAATAGGCCATATCCCAAGCCGTGTTGGGATATGGCCACAAACAATAAGGAGTAGTGAGCGCAATGCCGCAACGCATTCTGGCGCGTAGTTACCGATACCATCGACGATTGCTGTATGGCGCCGCCGTAACGCTGTCGATCGCGATCTTGGGTGTTGCTGTACTCGCTTCCATCACCGTTGTCGATCAGTATCGAGATAAACAGGTCGCACTCTTCGTCACAAAACGGGAACAAGTAAAATCAGAGGTCGACAACCTCTCGGTGCGGCTCATGCAATTTGTCGATCTGTATGAAGCTGCCTGGTCACTACATCAAAAAGATGACGTACCATTGCAAACCTATCAGCGTCGGCTGCGCGAAGGCAACGACGTCACCGGAACGAAACCCGATCTCACTGTCACTCCCTTCACGCTCGTAAGCAGTCTCTCGAATTCAAGCGACGCTGAACGATTGGCCGGCCTACTTCGTATCTTGCGGGACGTCTCGGCCGCGCCATCCATTGACGCGCGCAAGATCGGCGTTACGTTGCACGGGGGCATCTATTCGCCGGACGGCAAATTCATGGCGTTTTCTCCACCTTTGGACGAAGCGGCCCAACGCGTGGCACGCCAAGAAGGTGCCGTGCGCTTTAACGTATCCAAGACCGCATTCGCGGAAAATCTGCTATCGGGCCAATCACCCCGCGAGTTGCGCGCAAACCGGCCGTTTTGGGTAACGGACCGGCGCCTGCCAGAGGCTGGTGTCGATATCCTCAATCGAGGAGAGGCAAAGAAAACAGCGATATCTGAGATTGTCCTACCTATTTTTCATGGAGAGCAACGCGTTCTGACAATTGATGTAAGCGTCGGATTCGATGATTTTCTTCAATTCTTCCTGCATAGCGAACGGACGCCGGGGTTTTTTGTACTCGACAGCGCAAGCCAACAGAATTTGGGGTTCTCACCAAGCTCCGCAGCCGATAAGCGACGGTATCGCGCAATTCAACGGCAATCCTCGGTGATTGGACACTCAGACGGCACGCTGCGTAGCTATCGCGATGGTGGTGTGTTTTATATCAGCCAAAAAATCAATGGCCCGGGCTGGGTCGCCGTTTATGTATTCGATTGGCGTGATGTCGTAGCGAGCCTTCATCGAGAAGCCATTCTGGGGCTGTGCATTGTGCTAGCCTCATTGCTATTCCTATGGGGTTCTGTCATCTTTTTCGACAAACGGATTGCGGGTCCACTCAGCGTCAGCATTCAAAAACGAATCGAAGCGGAGCATTTCAGCAAATCAGTCATCGACACCATTCCCGTTGGCGTGGCCGTCTACGTTCCTGAAACAAACGAAGTGGTCCTGGAAAATGCGGTAGCCACACAGATGCTTGCGGATGACAACGGAAAACGCAGTATCGATTTCTATACACGCATCGCCCGCGACTGGCCCTCCTCCCACGAAGCGGGCGATCATCTGTTTAGAGAGGTTGCGTGGCCAGTGGGCGCAAATCGCACCAATCACATTGGCGTGGCCGCATCGCGTACGCCATATGGCGGTCGGGTAGCCGTGCTCTTCGGTCTGGTCGACCTGAATTTCAAGAAAGAAAACGAACGCCTGCTGATTCAAGCCAAGGAAAAAGCGGATGAGGCAAATAAGGCAAAATCGATGTTTCTCGCTTTGATGACGCATGAGATAAGAACGCCACTGCACGGCGCTTCCGGTCATCTCGAATTACTAGAGCGAGAAGTTATCGAAACCGAACATCGGGAGCGTGTCGCTCTGATCCGCCGCGCTTTTGGCTCGCTGCTACAGATTGTGGACGATCTACTTGATTTGACGAAAGTCGAATCCAATGCGTTGACGATCAACTCGGTACGCATGTGCGTCAACGATGTAGTGGAGCAAGCGGTCCAGCAATTCGCGCCCGCGATCACGCGGCGTGGCGTACGCTGTTTATGCTTCACCGACCCCAGGTTGGATGACAACGTTCATGGTGATCCGCAACGAACCGGGCAAATTTTATTAAACCTGCTCAGCAATGCAACCAAGTTTACGGAAAGCGGCGTGATCGTCGTCCGAAGCCATCTCATTATCAGCGACGCGCGGAGCCTGGTTAGACTCGAGGTCACTGATACCGGTATCGGCATCCCGTCCACGGTGCAATCCACCTTATTCAGCCCCATGTCACAAGCTGACAACACGATCAGCAGGCGATTCGGCGGAACAGGCCTTGGGTTATTTTTATGTCGAAAGTTGGCGAAACTGATGGGCGGTGACATTACGTTGACCAGCGCGCCGGGAACAGGCAGTACGTTTCGTGTAGACCTACCCTTCGGCGCAATCCGTGATCCGCGCATGAACGATGCGGACGACTACGATGGCACGGCGCCAAGACTACGCGATTTGCACATCGGCACCGATATACGCGATCCGGAGTGGCAAGCAGCCTTTGCACGACGCGTTTCGCGCTGGGGCGGCCGCTTCGTGACGCTGCCGGACGCCGATGCGCAGGAAGATGCTTCACTGGACATCCTGGTAACATCCAGCGACATCGACAGGACCGACGGTCGCAACGGGCCGGAATTACTGGCGGCACATACCCTGTCCGGCAGGGTGGCTCCGAAGCTAGGAACGATCTGCCTGGCGAGCGACCATCCCCTGGTGCCACGTCACGCGGATGGAATATGGTATTTGACGTCTTTATCAAGACAGGCCTTACGCAGTGCACTGCGACAATTATCAGGCCGCACGCCGGTGCCGGAAAGCCAGCCTATGTACCCGCCTCAACGTACCGCGGCAGATTTGGATATCTTGATCGCGGAAGACGAAGACGTGAGCCGTAGATTGCTTACCGATCAATTGCGACGACTCGGATGTCATCGTATCCGCAGCGCCGCGAATGGGCTTGCCGCGCTGGCGCTATGGCACGAACAACCAGCGGACCTAGTGATTACCGATCTATCGATGCCAGAACTCGACGGCCCCGACTTGTTGCGCGAAATTCGCCGAGTCGGTCCACAAGCAACGATTATCTGTACCACGGCATCGGTGAGGGACGCCCCGTCCTTTTCCGAAACAGCATTCGACGGACAATTAGACAAGCCTGTGTCGCTCGATGATCTGGCGCGGATACTTGATCGCTTTGCGGGGAAAAGCGTTAATCCCATTAATAGCGACATCGATTCAACAACCACATCGTACACTCCGTTAGACGACATTTTGTGGCGTGCTTTTCAAAACGAGTGGACGAAAGACCGTGCCAGTTTAGATGCCGCGATCACAGCGTACGATAAGCCTTTGACGAAGCGTCTCGTGCACCGCCTGCGGGGCGCTCTGCTTGCATTGGGTGACGAGACGTTGATTGCATCACTCGAATCGGTGGCGGACGCGGTCCAAGCCCCACAGGACGGTCCATTGCAACAAGCATGGTGTTATCTTATCGTGCAGATTGAAAGTAAGCTGAAATCAGTCGCTCAGCGCACACTTTAAAATAATCTTATGGCTTTTGCAGGTTGCTCCATGAACGGATCCGGGATGGCAATCATGAAATGGACTACTGTCGTTGTTGCCGCCGCGCTCATGGGAGGTTGCGGTCCTGGGACGCCGAGTAACCCCGGTGGCACGGAGACCACGGGCAACGCCGTTGGCACGGGGGCAAATACCGCACCGACCGGCATTACATACGAACAAACGTATGCGCTTTACGGAACTGGCACGGCAATAGCGGATAACATCGCCACCACGACAGGCGGCACCGCAAGCTCTTATGGTATTTCACCCGCGCTACCGGCTGGGCTGACACTGGATAGCGCTAACGGGCGCATTGGCGGCACGCCTAACGCCACGAGTCCCACCACGACATATACCGTGGTGGCTGGCAATGCCCTTGGGAGTACGCAAACAAAGATTACGATTACCGTTGTGAATCCAGGAACCTGGACAACGGTGGCGGCGCCGGCCAGCCCTCATTTTGGTGGCACGGCTACCTTGTTGGACGACGGGACAGTACTCGTCGCGGGAGGACTGACCAGTGCTAACAGCAATACTGCACCAGTTGCTATCGCAGAGACGTATAACCCGAAAACCAATACCTGGACCACCGTGGGCGCCATGAATAGTCCTCGGTTGGCACACACTGCCACGTTATTGACCGACGGCACCGTGCTGGTGATAGGTGGGTACGCCACGCCGAGTTCGAACACCACCGCGCTTGGAAGTGCTGAAATTTATAATCCGTCCACGCGACAATGGCATGTAATTGCGACACTGAATCAAGCCCGCGCCTTCCATACTGCGACCCGATTGCCTGACGGCTCCGTACTTGCGGCCGGCGGCACGTCCGGCGCACCCATCTTCGGCATGACCAGCACGGAACGTTATGTGCCGTCCAGCGGGACATGGACTACCGCCGGTTCGATGTTGGCAGCGGAACTCGGTCATACCGCGACGCTGCTATCGAATGGGCAAGTATTAGTCGCAGGTTTAATGGGCGAGCGATACACGCCGGCCACCGACTCGTGGACGAGCACCGGGGCGATGAACGTACCGCGCTCGTTGCACAAGGCTGCATTGCAACAAAACGGCAATGTGTTGATTGCGGGTGGCCTAGACGGTAACGGTAACAACATCTCGTCAACGGAAATTTATGACGTGACCAGCGATACCTGGACAGCGACCGGTGCGTTGTCTGCCACACGCATTTATCATGGCATGGCAACTTTACTCGACGGAAGCGTCTTGGTCGCCGGCGGCGAAGTGGGCAGCACGTCTACGGCAAGCACGTCGGCGGAACGCTACACGCCAGGCACCGGAACGTGGGCCAACACCGGTTCTCTCGCGTTATCGCAAGAAAATGCGGAGATGCTGCGTTTACCCTCAGGGCAAGTTTTGTCAATCGGCAGCGACGCCGAGGTTTACGTACCATGATAACGTCCAGAATGCGCGCGGCAAGTCATCGGGCTTTGTTTACCTGTCAGCCAGCGTCAGAGGTTTGTTGGTTCCATTTGTAGTACTGGCACGACCGTTTTTTGATATTTTCCCTCGTATATACTCGGTTATAAATGTCCGAGGCGGCTAAATGCGGGAGTTGCAACGGATGACTTTTTTAAAGACAGGACCTGAAAAATCAGAGTCAAATAAGTGATGCCCGTTGGAAAACGGTCATCCGTGGCGGATATCCATCGCGCGCGCCTGGGCGCTTTCGAGATATCGCGGAAGCGGGAGAATAACCCTACGCCACTTGAGCAGGCCGAGGTGCTACGCCAGATCGCTCAGCGCCAGGGAACACACTTGCGGCACGTCAATAGGACGCAATTTCTGACATTGCTTGCCTTGCTCAGCAACGTCAGCAATGTCGCCGCGGCAAGTAGGACTCCCTGCCCCCAATACCACGCACCGGGTTCAACGGAGGCCGCTGACGCGATCGCACCTCAATGCAACTATGCCTTGTTCGCCGCCGACGGCGCGCGGAAAACACAAACACGAACCACCGAATTTAACGTGACCGGTTACGTTCGGAATGATTTCCGAGCATTCTGCATAGAGACCAATCAGTCCCCATCAGGAAAACGCCGTCATGCATGCTCGATTCGACACATCGAACGTATCAAGCGATCGACCGATGGAAGCACGATCTACGCAATAGGCCAACATCGACGCGAACCGATCAACGTGTTGGCGATGCATTCGATGCGAAGCACGGCAAGTGAGGCGCAATACTTTTCCATTTACACAAAGGATCGATTGCGCTCCGACACGATCTCCACCTACACGATGACACTCGGTGTAGATGGCAGCCGGAATGGAACGATCGATTTCATGACCCTGCATGAACGGCCACTTGATGCTGACTGGCGGCGTGTACTGTCAGTCGGCCGAAACAGTCACAACAGCCTGGTGATCACGCGTCCCGGCCTTGACGGACACGATGTTCGCCTTATCGTTGCAAACCTAGAAAAATTTCATATCAATACCGCCGATTATTTTACGATTCGAGCGACCGTCTCTTGGAAGGGTAGGTGTTCCTCGTTAGCGTTGAATATCGTCAAGGACACGCAAACCTTCTATCTTGGCTGTGTCCAATTTGGTCAAACAGACGTTGCGCACTATAGAGCATCGTTCGGATTGGAGGACGTTCAAGGACAACTGGGTCGAGTGAGTTTGCATTCATTTTCGGAAAGCCATCAAAGATTCGAGCCAGGCTAATCGAGGAACCATAAGATGATTAATTTTTTGGGATCACGCGCGAGATACGCGTTTGATACAGTCATCCACGGCGGCAAATACTTACACCGGCACGTTGCGAAATCCGGCGCAGAAGCACCAGGAAATTTTAAATCGCTATTCTCGCAATGTTCTCAAGGTATTGCCACGGTCAAGATGACGCAAACACCGCGCGCCGTCTATAGAAGACCGGTAATCCCGTCACAATCAGAGTGCTTCTCGCTGCTCTGGCCGCGACTTAGCGCATATGTTGCTTCAGTGGCGTCGAATAAGGATAGACAGGATTCGGATATGTCAGCAGTATCGCCTTGCCGGGTTGCCGCTCGACCACACGATCAAGCAGCGTCTTCAGTGGATAAATCGGGAACAATGACCTCGACCTCAGGCCTTCCCTTGTCTGCAATACAATGTCATCTATCGTCGAAAGCGATTGACTTGTCCTTGCGCCCATGGGTAGTTGAAGAAATATATCGCGTTGATCGCACCGCAGAGATCGCCGCGCTGATGCAAACAGTGTGTTCACTCTGCAATGCCGCGCACGAGACAGCCACTACTTTCACAGACACGGCGCTCGCGCAAGATCTTTCAAAAGTCTTTGGCGATATGATATTTACGCCGGACGATGCGCGGAATTGGCGACGTGACGTTGCAAACGCCGCTAAAAATTCGACAAGATTTGCGGAAAGTCATCAAGATCTGATCGGGTTCACCGCGTGCACAGAGCGTCAGATTGTCGGCTCAGCGCAGATACCTGCGCCGATCGTTTCTTTTATGGAAGAACACCAATCGCCCACGTTGCTGGTAACCGATGAATTCGCAAAGAAAGGTGAAACTGACGCAGTTATCCAATTGCTTCGCGCAGTGTCGCGCGCTGCGGGCCGGCGAGATGCCCTGCTCTTTCCCCTTGCGAATAACCAGGATGCACTCACGTTAGCGCTGCTCCCTCCAGGCATGTTTCGGGAATTACAGTCATACCGTCGTGCGGCAACGGAGGTTAGTGCAAAATTGGTGCGAGGGCAAGCAGATGCGGAAATTAATCGCGCTGCGGTGGAGGCAGGCAGCGAGTTCCCGTCGAGTCTGATCGCAAGCAGTTCAGCGCCTAAGGCCGCCGCCGTTCGCGCGTTTCATCGCGATCCGAGATGGACCAAAAAAGTGACGAACGCAAATTGCGACAGCTTGATGCAATACATCCTTAGATTAGCTATCGGGGATGTAAACATTTTCCGAGCAAACCGTTAGTAGTAGCGGGTCACCCTCATTCCCGGTTACGCCACCACCACAATCTTGGTCTTTCCACAGGCGTGACCAGCCTGACTGGTAACCACCCCATCTTTTTTATCCGCGGATTTGTGTCACGACGTGCGACATAACGAAAGGCATGCCCATCGTAAGCGGCAAGCATTTCCCTTGATATTGCATCGTCTGCTACACGAATTGGCTCTTTACGATCCTCACATAATAATGATTGCATTGCCAAGCCGTGCTCTTTCAATCGAGGCGATTGCCGCCGCATCAACCCTCGGCGTGATTGTTGGACCATTCAAGTTACCAGAGGCTGTATGGGCTGTGTTCGGAGCACTCAGTCTATGTGTCTTAGGATTGCTGCCTTGGTCCGAAGCGCTCACTGCCATTGGCAAGGGACATGATGTCTACCTGTTTCTGATCGGTATGATGGTGGCATCGGAACTTGCCCGTAAAGAGGGGCTTTTCGACTATATGGCGGCACTTGCCGCAAAGCTTGCTCGCGGTTCGCAAAAGAATCTCTTCTTCTTGATTTATTGCGTTGGGACGATTGTTACCGTTTTTCTCTCCAATGACGCAACCGCTGTCGTATTGACCCCGGCTGTTATTACCGTAGCCCGAGTCGTAAAGGCAAAACAGCCTCTGCCATATCTTTATATCTGTGCATTTGTGGCAAATGCTGCAAGCTTCGCCCTACCGATCTCCAACCCTGCGAATCTCGTTATCTTCCAGGATCGAATGCCTTCACTGTTGAGTTGGCTTGATCGATTCGCTTTGCCGACCCTGTTAAGTGTCTCGCTCACCTACCTGTCATTGCGCCTGATGCATCGTGAAGAATTGACAGAAGCCATTATGGCGGACGTCGCGCTCCCGCAACTCTCTACGGCGGGCAAAGCAACAGGCTTCGGCATTGCCGCAATGGCGATCACCATATTAAGTGCATCGGAATGTGACATGCCGCTAGGGCTTACAACATTTTGCGCGGGCTTGACGCTATTCCTGACCATCTGCATGCTTAAGAAAAAAGTTCTCGCTTCTCACCTTTCCGAGATTTCGTGGAGCGTCCTGCCGCTGGTTGCCGGTTTGTTTATCTTGGTAGAAGGTCTACAGCGCACAGGCGTAGTAGATAGTCTGGCCGGCATTCTCATGTCAATGTCGAAAAACATCCCTGCTCACGCAGGCTGGCTCTCCGGTGTCGTCACGGCCCTTGCCTGTAATCTCATCAACAATCTTCCTGCCGGGTTGATCGCAGGCTCAGCACTCGCCACAGCCCACGCAACACCTTCTGCAGCAAGCGCAATCCTCGTAGGCCTTGATCTGGGTCCCAATTTCTCGCTCACGGGTTCTCTCGCCACGCTTCTTTGGCTCACGACACTGCGCCGGAGCGGAATCGAAGTGACGGCTTGGTCCTTCCTCAAGCTTGGCATGGTAGTAACGTTGCCCGCATTGGTAGCGGCATTGCTTTCCGTTGCATTGTAAGCCCTCCGAATGTACCTTGCAGACGGTCATTCAGGGAACAATCCGTTGCCGCTTAGGGCCGAACCTAATTGATCATGCTGGTATTCCATCGGCGCGTGCATCGTGGCTAAACGTGTTTAGCCCGGTTCATCGGTCGCATGCGTATATGGATGTAGCTTCCGGCTCTCGAAACATTAATGATGCGGTGCGAAAAGCAATATCGCAATCGATAACGTGACGATACCGGAGAGCGATGACACCACCAACGTCGATCCGGCCACCGGTGGGCGAAGGTCACAGCCCGCACCGAATACCAATCCAAAAAAGCCGGATGGAATAGCGGTCAGTAACACGGCCTGTGCCCCCACGGTCATCGGAATATCGAATAGCCGCACCAGCGCATAGATTAGCAAGGGTTGGACAACGTTCTTCATGCACGTTCCAAAGACAACATCGCTTGTAATGCGTATTGGCTGCGCCGAAAGCATTAACCCCGTAAGAAAGAGCCCCAGGCCTGCGGTCGCGTTAGTGAGTGGTCCAACACCGACAATCACCAGATCGGGTAGCTGAAAACCTGAAAGTGCACAAACGAGACCCAGCATGGGTCCGTAGAAGATCGGTTTTCTTACCGAGTGCCGCAATGCAATCACGAACTGGCGTGTCGCCGAGACGTTAGCAGTACTCCCACCCGCCCTTGCCTTGTGAAGCTCGAGCAACGCGAGCGTCAATGGTGAGATTGTGACTGAGCCCACCGCGATCGCGATTGCCATCGGTAATGCCGCCTGCGCACCAAACACGGGCAAGAGCAATGGCAACCCGATGGACGCAAAGTTAGGAAATGCGATCGTCAATGTTTCGACGGCGGCATCGCCGAGCGGCAGCTTGTAATACTGTCGCTGCATTGCGTACGTCACTGCATACACCAACAGCAAGCCAATCGCGAGTACCAAGGCCAGCATGCCATTTTGCAAAATAACCGATTGCGGCGTGTGCGCGATTGATACAAACAGCGCTAGCGGCAAAGCGAATTGCATCAACATGCCGTTCAGACTGCTTACGTTTTGATTATCGACAAGTTTTCGTTTTCCGGCGATATAGCCCAGGACTAATACCAAAAACACGGGAAGCAGCGCAGTCACGATAAGTGAATACATGTACTTTTAATCTCACTTCACGATACGAGTACGGCAAGCCGCTACCGCGACACTTCGTTTTATCAAAAAATTAAACGTCCGTTTGACTTGCTACAGTTAAGTCTTAGTAGGTTACGCGAATCTAATGCCTTGGCATTGATATAAGTCAACTGGGCAATACCCGTACTACGGCCACACAACCGGCCGAGGGCCTTGTCGCATATTTGGCCTTATCCGTACTGTGAATAAATCCGTCAAGGTTCATCAGCGATGCCACGTACTGGAAGGCTTCATGCGCGAAACACATACCACGCGCATCGCAGATGGGAGCGTCATAAAAAGACCTTTCTATGCTCGTAATACATGTCATTTCGAGCCGCTGTTCAACGCAAGAAAAGGGATTTTATGTGAGAATCTCAAAAAAATAGGAAAAAAATACCTATTTTTGGTATAACGCCTGCCTTATCAGGTAATTAATACTATTTTTTTCTAAAGATCACCGAATCGATGTCGTAAATATGGCAGTACAAACGTTCGAGAGCGAACGTCATCACACGGGGACTCATCGTGAATAATCTAACAGTCGGAAAGAAGCTTGCTTCGGCATTCTTTGCCATTGTGCTCGTATCAATGATTGGCAGTGCCATTTCGTTGTGGAATTTCTTGGGACTACGGCACGCCGTTGATTGGAATACGCACACCTATGACGTCCTTGGCACATCCAATACTGTTTTGGAAGGCATGCTCAATATGGAAACCGGTGCCCGCGGGTATCTGTTATCGGGAGAGTCAAACTTCCTGGATCCGTACCAAAAAGGCGGCAAGGCTTTCGCGGATGCGAGCGCGGAACTCAAGCGCTTGACCTCGGATAACCCGACGCAGCAGGGACGCATTGCAACGCTGACCGACTTGAGAAATCGGATCGGAGAGATTGACGACAATCTCATCGGCTTGCGTAAAGCGGTTACCGCTGGGGAAAAGCCACAGTCAGCATTGAACGATAGCTTTAAACTCGGCCGCGATAAGGAATTTATGGATAAGTTCTGCGTCGTGATCAAGGAATTGCAGGATGAAGAGCGTTCGCTGCTCGCCGTTCGCACCGCCGAAGTTGAAAAGCTGACGACATCGACACAATGGACGTTAGCAATTTCCGGCCTTATGACGATCCTTTTGTCGATTGGTTTTGGCTACTTCATTACGCGCAACTTGCTTGGAACACTTGGCGGCGAACCTAGCGCTGCATCGACGGTTGCCGGACTAATAGCCCAGGGTCGACTGGACACTGCCATTACATTGCGCGGTGAAGATAACACCAGCCTCATGTTTTCTCTCGAAAGCATGAGACGTCAACTCAATAGCATCGTAGGTAGTATCACGGCGTCGAGTGAATCGATTTCCGTTGCATCCGGACAAATAGCGCAAGGCAACACCGATCTCGCGCAACGTACCGAAGAGCAAGCGGCCTCACTCGAGGAAACCGCTTCTAGCATGGAACAATTGACTGCGACTGTCCGCATGAACGAAGGGAACGCGCAAGAGGGCAATCGATTGGCCACGATGGCTTCCGAGGTCGCGATCCGCGCAGGGCAAGAAGTTCGTCAAGTCGTGGACACAATGAGTGATATCGCGAACAGTTCGAGCAAGGTCTCCGAAATCATTTCGGTTATCGAAGGCATTGCTTTCCAGACGAATATTCTGGCGTTGAACGCGGCTGTCGAGGCTGCCCGTGCTGGTGAACAAGGACGTGGCTTCGCCGTTGTCGCTGGAGAAGTTCGCGCACTTGCACAACGTAGCGCAAGCGCGGCCAAGGAAATCAAAGATCTGATCGAGCAATCGACCAATCGAGTAAATGTCGGCAATAAGCTTGTGAATGCAGCAGGTTCGACGATGGATGAGGTTGTACAGTCCGTTAAGAGAATGACAAGCTTGATGAGCGAGATCGCGTCTGCGTCGGCGGAGCAGACAACGGGAATCGAGCAAGTCAATCTCGCGGTCGGTCAGATGGACGAAGTCACGCAACAGAACGCGGCATTGGTCGAGGAAGCATCGGCGGCCGCGCAGGCGATGGCTGAACAAGCAACAAGCCTGTCGAAAGTCGTGGGAATATTCCGTTTGGACCCGTACGCGTCTCAGCTTCAGAAACACTGATCAGCAGGCGTTCACGTCAACTTAACCGAGGGCTTCGAGACTATCAAGCCCTTTAAGTACCCCGGCATTGACGCACGTACTGTCACCGATCGTGGCGATTGTTCGCACATCACCGACCCTCCCCCTCGCGACCTCACTCATAACTGCGACTCAATCGGCCAAGCCAATAGCTCGCCAATCTTGTAGCGCATCGGCCGCGCTTTCCATTGCGCCAGCGAGTACCGTTTCGCGTCGCGGATATCGCTTTCCATGACGTTGGTCATCGCGCTCCCGAATACAGGAGAATAGACGTTCAGACTGGCTTCGTCGTTAAGGTTGAACGATCGCATATCGAAATTAGTCGATCCAACGGACACCATCAGCCTATCCAGGATCAGCATCTTGTTATGCATCATCGTCTTTTCGTACAAGTAAATCTCGACGCCCGCAGCCAACAACGTCCCCCATTGCCGCTTCGATGCAAGGCGAATCATCGCTGAGTCCGTATAGCGATCGGGTACAAGCAATCGAATCTTCACGCCTCGCTTTGTCGCATTCACCAAGGCTTCGTTCATCAGCCGATCCGGAATGAAATAAGCCGCCTGGAGATCGATTGTTTTTGTTGCCGCGGCGACAGCCAGCAAGTACATCAATTGCATACTCGTATTGCCACCGGAAGGTGAACTGACAAACATATGCATCTTATGATTACCGGCTGGCCACAATGCCGGATAATATTGGGTGCCGTGGAGCACCCGCCCGGTCGTCTTGATCCAGTTGTTCATGAACCCGGCTTGCAACTGCGCGACTACGGGACCCTCGATCCTTAAATGCATATCGCGCCAGTGATCGGGGTCTTGCGCATGGCCCCGCCACTGATCTGCTATCCCCACCCCGCCGGTAAACCCGATCGCGCCGTCCACTATCAGCAGCTTACGATGCGTACGATTATTGAGGCGGGATACGGTGTACCACTTCAGCGGATGATATTTTTCAACTTCTACGCCTGCATTGACTATCTCGTCGAGTAGTGACTTGTCCATCCTGAAACTACCTGCCCAATCGAGCATGACATGCACAGCTACCCCTGCTTTCTGCCGTGCCTTCAAGGCGTCGGCAAATTCTTGACCTATTTCCCCTGTCCAGTAGATATAAGTTTCAAAAGTAATGCTGTGCTTCGCGGCACGAATCGCAGCGAGCATTGCCGGGAATATTTCGTCACCATTCTGCAGCGCCGTTATGGCATTCCCCTGCAACATGTCGGGCCCAAGCATTGCGTCCATTTCCAGCTCGAACTGCGGGTCGTCGATGGCATGACAGTGGTCGATGGTATGACGCACCGCTTTCTCAGGCACTTTGAAATTCACGGCCAACAGCACAGCCAATGCCGTCGCGATCACGGCAATGGCTATCAGTATCCAGAACATTCTTGTGCTCGTCGAGACAACGAAGTATTGCAAACAGGTCGATCCAATATAGCAAACGGAATGAGGTCACGTGAATGATGCCATGCCATTGCACATAATAGACCTGTCATTTACATGATGTGGCGCCAATGCATTTCATGCATGCGAGACGCCGAGATTGCCGATGTTCAGAGTATTCGCCGCCGACGTCGATGCTGGCGCGAGACACTCCGCTACGACAGAGCAAGGAGGACGTAGCAATAACCTGGCGTCTGATCGTCACTACGGATTGGAAAATATCGTCGACCGGCTGCCACTACATGGAACGATACGTGCTTATAAGCAGACAACCAGACTATATCCACTGGCAAAAAAGAGGAGTCTTATATGTACGAAGATCAAGCAGCAGGCACCGTGAAGAACATTGCTGGAAAGGTCCAGGAAGGCATCGGTAATGTGTTCGGTGACCCCCAGACTCAGGCAGAAGGCAAGCTGCGGCAAGTCGGTGGCGCAATCCAGCAGTCATATGGCCAAGCCGTTGATAAAGTCAGCGAAACCACCCGCATCAATCCAATCGGCTCTCTGCTGATTGCCGCGGGAGTAGGTTTTATTTTGGGAAAAGTGCTGTAAGTGAGCGCTGAATAGCGTCAGGCGGATTGAAACCGTTGGCTGGCAATCTCGACGGGATTGCCAGCCAACGGCCTATGGGACTGCCATGCGCTGCTTTTAGCGGCACGGGTGCCCGCACAGACAGGCGCTATCGTTCAGGGCAATTTGAAAATATCAACGGCCTCGCGCAGTGCCCTCGCCTGCGACTCCATCGATTGGGTGGCGGCTGAAGCTTCTTCCACCAACGCCGCATTTTGTTGCGTGACTTCGTCCATTTGCGTGACCGCCTCGGCGACCTGATCGATCCCCTTGCTTTGCTCCCGTGAGGCTGTGGCGATCTCTTCCATAATGCTGGTAACACGCGTGATGCTCTCTGCGATTTCTTGCATCTTGCCACTCGTCTCACCAACCAGGCGACTTCCACTCTGCGTTTGTTCGACGGATGCATCGATCAACGTCTTGATTTCCTTGGCCGCACTGGACGAGCGCTGAGCAAGGGTTCGCACTTCACCTGCCACCACGGCGAAGCCTCGTCCCTCCTCGCCCGCTCGTGCCGCTTCCACGGCGGCGTTCAATGCCAGAATGTTTGTCTGAAAGGCAATGCCTTCGATGATGGCAATGATGTCCGCCATCTTGTTTGAGCTGCCATCAATCGCGCGCATCGTCTGTGTCACTTGGTCGACAATGCCACTGCCTTGCGCCGAGTTACCGCGCGCGGCAATGGCAAGCGCATTTGCAGCGGAGGCATTTTCCGCATTTTGTTTCACCGTCTCCGTCAGCTCCGCCATGCTTGCGGCGGTTTGCTCCAAGGCGGCAGCCTGCTCCTCCGTACGGGATGAGAGATCGACATTACCCGCGGCAATTTGCGTGGCGGCACTGGCAATTCCCTCGGCCGAGCGACGTACCGTCGCCACGGTGCCGCCCAGCGTACGCTTCATCTCTGCCAAGGCAGTCAGGAGCGTGCCCATTTCGTCGCGCGACGTTACGACAACCGGTCGACGCAGATCGCCCTGGGCCATTTCGGCAAAGTGTTGCAGGGCGGTGCCCAATGGCGTGGTAATCGCCGCGAGTAGATTACGCACCGTCAGTACGCCAGCAATTACGGCTATCAGGATGCCGGCATAAATGATTGCCCGGAACATCTGATATCGGCTGGACGCGTCACTGTATAGCTTGGCTGACTCCGTAGCCTGGTATGTCTTCAGCTTCTCGTTGCTTTGCCGATAAGGACTGTAGGCATCCCCTACGGCAGTGGCCGCGACAAGGACGTCACCCGGATTGGCACCGGACGCCATTATGTTTTGCCAGACCTCGATCTTTGAAAAAAGCGCGTCGCGGTTGCGTGACACATCGGCAGCAAGTTGCGCCTCTTCCGCCGTGTTGGGCAGCGCCGTATATGTCGTCCAGGCGGCGGCGGTATTGGTCCGGAACTCCTGGGACTTGTTGAAAAGGGCTTCCACCGCTTTTTTGTCGCCAGGATTCGCGGCCAGAGTCATTGCCGCACGATCAAGCGTGGTCCGAATTTGCAGGACGTTCGTTTCAGCTACACCGATCGCCTGGGTAGCAGCCAATCTTGTCGAGTAGATCTCATTCAGGCTACCAACCGCCCGGCTCATGCCGAACTGACCAAGGAAGCCCAGAGCGGCGATCAGGAAAATCAAGAAAGTAGTCGCGGCAATAAGGCGAGCGCGAATGGTAAGCGTAGGCATGGCGAATCCAGTATCGAACGTGCACGTCACACGTCTCGCCAGGGTTAACGACAATCTCGCTCCTCACTTGAGGTATTCCATGGAATATCACCGATTCGTTGCCGCAATTAAACGTAATATTATTAGACGTCATGCGAATCTGGTAATTCGTGCGCTGTCACGGTGGATATTGCCGCCCGTTCGGCGCATCGCGCGATGGCGAAAGCCTGTTAGTTCGGGCAGTCGTGCATTACGCGCATCCAAAATTAACGTTTTTCACGGAAAGAGGTAGAATAAGAACGTTTTTTTATACGTTTTAACAAATTTTCTGGGATTCCGATGGAAAACGCGATCGGTTATCGCTGGCTTGCAAACCGCTATGGTATCGCGGCCACGCAGCCCTATCCCGTTGAAAGTAACATTGGCCCCACGCGACGCACTACTCGCCACGACAAGACCGTACACGAAACCTATACGCCAGTCATGCGGCCGAGCGACACGTTATCGGCGCACCTGACCTTTGCGTTAAAGCATGAGGGGATATTCCTTGAATTGCTGGCGCGTTTGTTTCAAGCAATACCTGTTCCGGAATTCGTTGACTGGATCATGGGTGAGCGGACAGGTCAATATGCCAGGCGAGCCGGATTCCTATACGAATGGCTGACCGGCAGGCAACTCGACGGCGTCCCCGCGGTCCCGGGCGGGGGCTATGTCGATGCGATCGATCCCGAAAAATATATCGTCGGCACGCGCCCCGAAAACAACAAGCGGTGGCACGTGCGAGACAACCTTCCAGGGACTCGCACATTCTGCCCACTGGTAAGACGCACCAACCACGTGAATGCCGCGCAGGCCTATGATATCGCGGCGCAGCTTGATGCCTTGCAGGTGGAATACGGCGTGGATACGCTGCGGCGTAGCGCGGTCTGGCTCACATTGAAGGAGAGCCGCGCCAGCTTTCAGATCGAACATGAGCAAGATCGGAAGGATCGGATCAAACGATTTGCCGAAGTCATGGAATCGCGCATCGGTGTCTACGATCGGCCACTGGCGCGCGAAACACTCGCGGACCTGCAACGCGAGATCATCGGCGAGCGCACGACCATTACACGTTTTGGCTTACGTGAGTCGCCTGTGTTCGTTGGCGCCATCGAACATTTCCGCGACGTCATCCACTACATCGCGCCGCACTGGAACGATGTCGATCGAATGCTCGACGGGCTGGAGACATTCCTCACCCGCACGGAGGGCGCATCACCTATTGCCCGCGCGGCGGTTCTTGCGTTTGGCTTTGTCTATATCCATCCGTTTGCCGATGGGAATGGTCGTATCCATCGTTTCCTGATCAACGATCTTCTACGACGCGACGGCGCGGTGCCGGCCCCATTCGTGCTGCCGGTGTCGGCCGCCATCACCAGCCGTGCCCAGAACATGGCCGCCTACGATGCAGTGCTGGAGGTTTTTTCAAAACCTTTCATGCGGCATTACGGAGCCTTCAGCGCGTTTGACACGCCACGTCGTTTTCCGGACGGCGTGACATCGAGCTTCGCATTCGATGCTTATGCGGATGCACAGCATGCATGGCGTTATCCGGATCTGACCGCGCACGTCGAATACCTGGCGGAATTGATCGATCGAACCATTCGCATGGAGATGCGGAGGGAAGCGCAGCTGATGCAAGGTTGGAGCAATGCGCGAAGCGGCGTCAAGGATATCCTTGATGGCCCCAATAGCGACATCGATCGCATCATAAGATCAGTAAAAGATAATAACTGGACGCTGTCAAACAAGCTTCGAATGGAGTTCCCCATCATGGACAGGGAAAACCTGGCGGAGCCGATCATCGCCGCTGTCCGTGCGGCATTCGAGGCAATGGACCATTCGGCGGAAGATGATCGCGAGAGCTAGGATCCGTACCGCGCTCAAGGCGTCACTTGGTGCGAGAGTGTCCCAATACCCACGGAGGGCATGCCGGATAATGGGATTGCGTGTTGTTGCGGCGCAGGGGTCAGCTCTTCGGAATCAGCGAGGTCTCACGCAATGCTTCCGGCGTGGCGGTACCAAAGCCAAAGAATTCGAGATAGGCCGGGATCATTTCGTACAACATATCCGTACCCACCTGAACCAGGCAACCTTTATCACGCGCCGCACGTAACAAAGGGGTGTACTCCGTCTTCATCACCACTTCCCCGACGAACGTTTCCGGCGCGATACGGTCGACGTCGAAGGGGATGGGATCATCGTCTTTCATACCCAGCGGTGTGGCATTAACGATCAGATCATAGCCGTGCGGATCGCGTGACCCGGTCTCCACACGCAAGGCCGGATAATGCTGCATGAGCCGCTCGGCAAGCGCCGTGACGCTGCGTGGATTCGTATCGAACAGCATCATTTCCGCCACACCCGCGCCAGCAAGCGAAGCTGCAATGGCACATCCCACGCCACCGCTGCCCAACACCAGCACACGCGCCCCCTTCAGTACCTTGCCTTTGCGCAAGACACCGCGCACGAACCCGGCACCGTCAAATTGATCGCCCAGCAGCGTTCCGTCCTCACGCTTGAGGATGGCGTTGCACGCGCCTGCAATGGCTGCGGTCGGCGTTACTTCGTCCATCAACTCGCTAGTCACGATCTTGTGTGGCATCGTCACCAAAGCGCCCTTCAGGTTCGTGAGCTTGAACAGCGTCGTCAGAAACGTCCGATAGTCGTCGGATAGCACGCCCATCGGCACCACGACCGCATCGATCCCTTGTTTTTCGAACCACGGATTGTAGATCAGTGGTGCTTTGAAACCCTCGGTGGGATAGCCGAGATGCGCGATCAATGTCGTTTTTCCAGAAATCATGTCATGCTCCAGCGACGTACCAATATTTCAGTCTGCGGCTACTTCGACACGGCGTACATCACCGATGAGGAAGATGTAGGAGAGCGCGCCAACCAGGGCAGCGGCCCCCACATAGGTCAAGGCATAGAAGAATGAACCTGTCTTAGATACGATGAGGCCGATAACCAGGGGTGTGATGATGCCGGCGAGGTTAGCGCAGAAATTGAAGATACCCCCCGTCAACCCCATCAGCTTCTTCGGCGCGATGTCCGAGATCAACGTCCAGCCCCACCATGCCCTGACCAAAGAATGCGAACGACAGAATCGCGATCACGACGGTATCGTTATTGACGAAATTGGCCGAAATAATCGTTGATGCCGCGAGGAGACCGAAAATGATGGGAGCCTTTCGGGCAATACTGGCCGAACCGGTCCGCTTCAGCAGTGCGTCCGAGACCCAACCGCCCAGCATGACGCCAACCGCCGCGGCCAGGAACGGCATCACGGCAAAGAAACCCACCTTCAACCACCCCATGTGACGCTCGGTCGCGAGGTAAGTCGGGAACCAGGTCAGGAAGAACACCAGCGTCGTATTGCCAGCGAACTGGCCGAGGCATGCCCCGGCAATTTGCCGCTGACGCAATAGCATACCCACGCGGCCCCATGAGAAACCCATTGACTGGGTGCTCTTCGATTCCAGCCCTCCGCCTTCGGCAATGAAATCCAGTTCGGCGCTATTGACCGTCTTGGAATCCGTAGGTTCACGATAGATCGCCCACCACACAAATGCGAACACGATACCCACCACGCCGACGACGATGAACAAAGCGCGCCAGCCCCACGTACCCATCAACCAAAACAGCGCGGGAGCGAAACACGCCAGCCCCAGATACTCGCCAACCGTGTAAATTCCGGTCGCCCGTGCCCGTTCCTGTTGCGGAAACCACGTAGCCACAACACGGCTATTGGTTGGAAAACAGGGCGCTTCGCTCGCACCCAACAGGAAGCGGAATAGCAACAAAGACTTCAAGCCCACAGCGAAGCCCTGCACGAGCGTGAAAAATGACCAGAACGCCAGCGACAGAAAATAGGTAATGCGGCTACCAAATCGATCCAGGAACAAACCGCCCGGAATCTGGAAAAATGCGTAGGTCCAGGAAAATGCCGAGAAGACGATGCCCATCACGACGGCATCGATACCCAAATCCTTGGTCATCGTCGGCGCGGCAATCCCCAGCACCGTGCGGTCCATATAGTTGATCATCGTGGCGATAGCCAGCAAGGCCAGGACGACGAAACGGCTTCGAGTCCGGCGTACGGATCGCGCTCCCGCCGGCCCATCGATCGATGGGTCTCCATTTCGCGGCTTCGCGTTTTCACCGGCAACGTGTCGCATGCTTCTCTCCAAATGCCGTTACCGGCGATCAATCTGCCAACTTGCCGAGACGCGTCGCCCATACACGACGGCCGGCATCAGCTTTGTTACTGAACACGGCGGGACCTGGTTTCGTTTGTCCAAGTCGCCTCACGTGAGGAGTGGCAGGTGCGGCATCACGCCACACTATCTGCATAAAGCAAAATGTACGAACTAGTACGTTAACGTGTCAACTGTCGGCGCTTCGGATACATTGCGCGGAACATTGCGTCACGTATGACGCCAGAAACCGAAAAATGTTGCTAAATCATATGTTTCCAGATCTTCTATCTTAATTTTGTCATCCTTCCATGTCACCCTCGATCACCCGGACTGCGGGTAAACCTGACTCCCAGCGCCTATGGGAAAAGCCGAATCGTTGCAAAAACGAACGGTTGATCCTGGTCAGATTTCGCCGCGAGTGTGCACGTTATCTTCCGGCGTCGTACCGCTATACCGTGGGCCGCACGGGCATACAAATCGGCGTGTTACCGGGCTTACAACGCTAATCGGCGTTGCTTGCCCATTTGAAACGTTTGCCACCGCCCTTTTCCACTGCCGCAGCCATTGCCGGCGTTGTTTGGGTGGGCGCTCACGCTTGAGAGGGCTTCGCGTCGTCGATTAGGGCCATTGTTCCGGCGGCGATGGCGCAGGCGTGTTGGGACAGCAACCGGCATGAACCCATTGATTCGCGGCATGCTTTATGCTGAAGACTGTCTACCATTCACACCATGCTGCCGGCCGGTCGTCCCGATCGGCTGCGGCCGTTTGTTGAAAAGGAGCGTTCTTCATGTCTCAATCCCCGCTGCTTACCTTGAACGATGGCGTTCACATTCCCCAAGTCGGCTTGGGTGTCTGGCAGCTCGATGACAAACAAACCGAAGCCTCATCGCTTGCTGCACTGGACGCCGGCTACCGCCACATCGATACTGCCAAGATATACGGCAACGAAGAGGCTGTCGGCCGCGCACTGAAAAATACGTCCGTGCCCAGGGACGAGATATTCATTACGACCAAGCTATGGAATGCCGACCAGGGTTACGAATCGACACTGAAGGCCTTTGATGCAAGCATGAAGCGCCTGGGCCTTGAAACACTGGATCTTTATCTGATTCATTGGGCCGCGCCGCAGTTGCAAAAATACAAGGATACTTGGCGTGCTTTCGTGCGCCTGAAGGAGGAAGGCCGCGTGCGCTCAATTGGCGTCTGTAACTTCAACCAGTCCCATTTGGATCACATCATCGAAGACAGTGGCGTCGTGCCATCGGTTAATCAAATCGAAATTCACCCGGATTTCAATCAACAGGCACTAGTGGATTTCTGCATTTCTCGGAAAATTACGACAGAGGCATGGAGCCCGCTGGGGCAAGGCGGTGAACTGCTGAAAGCGCCGCTGTTCAAGCAACTTGCGGACAAACACGGTAAGGAACCCGTGCAGGTGATTCTCCGGTGGCACATTCAGGCGGGGCACGTGGTGATTCCACGTTCGAAAAATCCGGATCGCGTAAAGTCGAATTTCGAGATCTTTGACTTCAAGCTTGACGATGCTGATATGAAGGCCATTGCCTCGATGCCACAAACGGGACGTCTAGGCCCGGACCCCGAAACATTCAACAACGCGTAACGTAGAAGAAAGCCCGGCTGCAACGGATGGGCATTGGACCGATACCATACCCAGCAAACCTGCAGTCTTATTCTCTTGACACCCTGGCGGATGGCACCAGGGTATTTTCCATTGCAACGCTCTAGCGCGATGTCTTGCGCACTTCAGCCGCACTGGCAACGTCGGATGCATTGCTGGCCGTTGCCGGGTCCGGATGCGGGGTCGCCTGTTTTTTGCCCAACATGCGACGCACAAAGGCGATTGCCGGTTTCTCGACCAGAAACCACGACCCGGCCGCCACGACAGTGGTAATGGCGAGGGAAATGAGCACGCCTAGCAAATTATCCTGTTGCGGGAAATACGATGCCACTACCTGCTGTACAAAAAAGCCATAAATGTACAGTCCATAGGAAATGTCCCAATCAGGACGCAACCGTTTAAATTGCGGCAATCCTGAAAACACCATCAAACCATAGATGAACGTGACATAGAGCAAAGCATTGGCCCACGGCTGGTCCCGCGACAGCACATAGCCAACACACAAAGCGATCGCGAAGTCACCTCGCAAAACAATCTTTTTCCGATAGTGATACGCGACAAAACCTGCAATGAAAAAAGGAACCGGATGCGCCGAGAAATCGCCCGGCTTTTCGGTGAGGTCCTTGACGATGGTACCGATCACCGGCAGATGGGTATGGACGTGAAACAATGCAAGCCAGACCAGTACGGCTAGACCTGCGCCGATCAAGACGCGCACTTTTCCGCGTGCCAGCGTCGATATGCCTAGCACCGCCACCATCACGTAGCACATGACTTCAACAGGCAAGGTCCATAGGGACGAATTCACGCCATGGAAGACATTATCCTCAAACAAGCCAGGCAGCCGCGTGCGCAGTCCTGAAAATAACGTGATGTTGCGTATCAGGAAGCCGAAAGTCATCTTGTCTTGCATATACGCTGAAAACGATTGCGTGGAGAGCAATGGGCCGGCCACCAGCGTAATCAATACAACACAGACGATCAAAGCCGGCCAGATACGCCCGATGCGCAATGCCACATAGGCACCGAGCGTGTTTTGCCGATCCCAACTCTGACTGATCAGAATGCCGCTCAAGAAGAAAAACGCATAGACGGCGAGACTGCCACTGTAGTCGTTTCCCGTCAAAGTGTGCAAAGGATCGGTGCGCCCCATCGCGGGTTGCAGAATAAACGAATGACCGAACATAACCAGCACGGCCGCAACCAATCGCACTATTCCGAAATTATTGTCCTGACCACGTAAGGTGTCCGCTAGTGTGCGTCCCTTCGCCAAAAACCGCTGCGCACCACGGGTGCTGTCCTGAATAGGACGAGTTGTCGACATCGAACGTCTCCGTCTGGATCCGAGCCTAGAGAACGGGAGCCGGCAATGCAGCCTCCCTGAAGGATGCGCGGTGAGCAAGCTGCAAGGATCTATGCAATGCAGACAAACACACTACGCCTTTGTCATGATAACCAGCCTTGGCGAACTATACAGGAGCGTCGCATGGCGCGCATGCGGAACACATGGCATTCACCTGGAGCGCATCTGTCTCATTCCGCTTGGGTCGAGACGCGACATAACGCCTGAGGAAAATGAAATAGACGTTATATGCAGCATCAAAATAAAAAAATAAATTCGTATGCCTAACGATATATCAAAAAATGCAAACGCTTTTAAAGACGTGGAAAGTGAGGATGTAAAAGTCGTAACTAAATTTATATCTACCCTGAATGAGTAGTACCACGTCCACTCGCCAACGTTATTGTACGGACAAATCAGCCATCTTCGGTTCACCGACGGCGCAAAGCCAATCCATTGGCACGTCCAGCAGTGCGGACAGGCGACGCACTTGACGGATGGTTGGTACCGTTACCCCTGCTCGCCATAACTGCAGATGTTGCACGGCCACGCCCAGTTGTCGCGCAATGCGACTGGAAGATAATTTTTTACGCTTCAACGTCATGTCCAGCCGGGTCGAAAACGTTCGCCGGACCGCGTCCTCTTCGAGGCGCTCCTGAATAACGGTATCGATCGATTTGTGCAGCAGCATGAATCTGTTTCCTGAACCAGACGCGACAAGTCTAGTACGTGGTAGTGATGCTGGTATGACGCTTATAAGTCAGAAAAGTTTCGATGGAAATGCTGACACTGCGTCACGAAATATGAATACATATTTCATGCCACGACGCGAACATCATGCAAGCTTCATACTCCATACTGCGCTAGCTTACAGGATGCACTACTCCCCTACCGGTCGTTTCTGCCGCGGAATGCCCACATTCCGCCTACCGCGGTGAAAGTGACCACCAGCAGCACCAATAACCAGAAACCATGTTTGTTTTCCGATAACGGCACGCCGCCGACATTCATCCCAAAAAAACCCGCAACGATATTGATCGGCAAGGCCAGGACCGTCACCATGGTCAATGTGAACAGGGTCCGATTGCTTTGCTCGTCCCGGCGCACCGAAATGTCTTCCTGGATCAGGCGTATCCGCTCGATCAAACCCGCCAGGTCGCCCAGGACGAGGGAGAACTCTTCCGTCGATTCGCGCAGGTCCTGAACGTCTTGATGCTGGAGCCAGCCTGGCGGTCGGGCAAGCAGCCGGAATAGCGAACCGGGTTCGGGTGCCAGCGTTCGCTGGAGCCGCACCAAAATTCGGCGCAGCCCTCCCAGGTCTTGACGAAATGCAACAGGGCGCTGCGCCAGCAACTGATCTTCTATGCCGTCAACGTCGGCGCTCGTGTCCCGGACGATCTTGGCCATCAGATCAGCCTGGTCTCGAAGCAGGTGCACCAGCAATTCGGCCGGGGTCCGGAATCGCTCGCCCATCATGACGCTGGCGCGTAAGCGGTCCACCGAACGTAGCGGCTTCACGCGCAAGGTCACCATCATCCGGCGATGCGTATACACCCAGAGCGTCGCGATCTCGGTGGGTCTCTGCTCAAAACTGAACGTTACATCGTTGACTACCGCCAGTAGCGACCCATCTTGCTGTTCAATCCGCGTGGAACGGGAACCCTCCTGCAAGGCCTCGAAGAATGCCTCCGGGAGATCAAGGTTTTCCTCGATCCAACGCCGGCTGCCCGTATGCGCCAAATGGAAATGCAGCCACAGAAAATCCTTTGGCCGCAAGCCGGCCCGCGGCGGCACATGCGATTGCGGCTCTTCGTTGGCGTAGAAGTCCGCAAGCCAGGCAAGCGCCTGCGTGGCATCCACCGGATGCGCGACAAGGCCATCTTCCTCGGCGTCGTGATGATGCAGGAACGCCGGCCCTTGCAATGCGCTACCTGGCTGTCCAGCGGGCTGCAACGTCGCGCGCATTGTTGCATGCCGATGATCGGCATCCCCTCGCGCGGCGCGAATCGACGCTGTTTCCGGTTCCGAATGCTCGCTAAAGAGAAAACCGCAAACGAGTCCGTTATCATCGGCGCCGTAACGCATCGTCGACGGATCAAATGTCATCAGGCATCAAACTGTCAGGGGGTGGGAATCCGAATGGCTCGATATCGTCGACTGCGGCGGCATGACGTAAAAACCGGACGCATCGCGTTTCGCCTCTTGCTTCGCGACAGCGGCCAGCGCTGTCAACGACCCGATATCATACAGCCCCGTGCGTGCTTCTATTACGCCTGCCGCTAATTTCACGAATCCGTGGAAGCGCTGCTGCCCAAAACGGTCTACCGCCTCGATACCACCCGCCTGCCGTTCCTCATCCGTGTAAAGCTGCAACACTTGTCGATTAAACGTGGCGATCGCCTCCAGCAACCGTCGCCGCCAATCCAGGCTTTGGAAAAATATCAGAAAATCATCGCCGCCCACATGCCCCAGGAAATCGCGCCGAAGATCGCAGGCATTCGATAGAATGGCCGCTGTCAGTCGCAGTACCTCGTCACCCTGCCAGTAGCCGTGCTGGTCATTGTAGGATTTGAAATCATTTAAATCGCAATAACAGGCGTAAAACGGAGCGCGCCCCTCGATCAGACGCCGCATATGCGCCTCGATAGGGATGTTTCCAGGCAATTGCGTCAGCGGGTTCGCATAACGTGCCGCCTCGATGCGGATATCGGTGACGGCGCGCATCAGATCCTCAGCGGTCCCGAGCCCCCGATAGGCGCCCCGTTCAACGATGACGAAACCATCGGACAGGTAGCCCACATCTTGGGCACTCAACCGTAGCGCCAGCGAATCGATATCGGCGTCCTCCTCCACGACCAGCGGCGACGTGTTCGCATGCGCCAGGCAAGGCTTGCGACCAAATAGTTCACGATGAAATGGCAATGCATAGGAGTCGACGAAATGCCGGCGATTGATCAAACCGTGTGGCGTGTCCCCCTCGACCACGGCTACCGCATGCAGGTCCGGATGCGCGCTGAACAGGGCGAAGACTTCATCGTTACGCGTGCGCGGATCGATGGCTGGCGCGGTGCGTAGTAATTGACCGACGGTCGCACGCGCAATCCCACGGGCGGCAATATCGGGGAAAACCGTGATCGCACGGTTGCGCAGTACCTGCATCGCCAGCGGCGCGATGTCACGAGGCGGTTCCGACGCCGGTCGTGACAATGCAAAACCTTGTCCCATTTCGATACCGAGATCCCGGCAAACGATCAGGTCGTCCGGTGTCTCGATGCCTTCGGCAATGACCGTCGTCCCCGCTTTTTGCGCCAACCGGCGCACGGCGCGCAAGGCCTCGAACCGTAACGGGTGTGTACCACTGCCACGCACCAGCGACGCATCGATCTTCAGGAAATCGGGCTCCAATGCCACCCATAGGCTCAGTGTGGCATGTCCCGTTCCGTAGTCATCCAGCGCGATACGCGCCCCCATTTCCCTGAGGTTGCTGCTGGCCTGGAGCAACGTATCCACGGCGCCGAGCGCATTGCGCTCCGTCAACTCGAAGACGAGCCGGTCCGCACGAATGCCGCAGCGAGCCAGAATGGCGAACACCGCTCGGCGATGGCGCGAGAGTTGCCTTAATCCATCGGCACTCAGGTTGACGAATAGCAAGGTATTGGGCGCGTCGGTGACATCGGCCGCGTTCCACCCTGCCCGCCAATAGCTATCCATGGCGCGGCGCGCGGCCGCGCGCTCCAGTGGCAAGCGACAACCTTCTTGTTCCGCCCGCTCGAACAACTGTCCCGCATCGTCCACTGGCGAGTCGAGCGCCGCTTCGTGTGCACCCACCGTCACACGCACGAATCCTTCGTGCGCAACGACTTCTCCGGTCTTCAACGACACAATCGGTTGAAAAACCGAGCGTAGCGCACCCCGGCGAATCACGCCGGCTATCGTGGCGATCATGATGCTTCTCGTCTCTACTGACAACCTTGGCGAAGGATACGACCGTAACTTCCGATCTTAGCAGTGTCACATGTCAGTCATTTGACAGTCGCGGTATCGTCATCCCAGTGTCATCCACCCGTTGGCCGCATACGGCCATGGATTCGTCGCGGTTTTGCGATGGCATCAGGATGGATGGGATGAACATCCAGCGCGATACGTCACGAAACCGTCATCGACGAAAGGCAGAATGCATCGTGTAAACGTTTCCACGACGAAATGTCCACATGCTAACCCGATAACGCGCTTTTTCGAGGCGAACCATTTTTCGACATCTCCGCCTGCTGCGCGTGATGCGACGGTGGTTACCGAAAACGGCCGTCCCGCACCTGGATAATAAGATCACGTGACGCTCACTCGCACCAACACACCGCCGCATCAATCGTCGAAAAAAGCGGGACGCACTGCTACCACGATCAAAGACGTGGCGTTGCTCGCCCGCTGTTCCATCGCCACCGTGTCACGCGCATTGAACACACCGGCCAAAGTCGATCCAGCCACATTGGCGGCAGTGCAGGCCGCCATTGATGCCACCGATTATCGCCCAAGCGCGCTGGGCCGGATGCTGCGCGCGGCGCATAGCCAGGTGATTGGCGTTATCGTGCCGACCATCGCCAACCCGGTGTTCGGTGAAACGGTGCAAGGCATAGACGAACTGGCTTCGGCCGCGGGTTATCGGGTGATGCTGATGACCACCGAATATCGCACCGATCGCGAACGTACCGCCATCGATACACTGCGAGCGCATCATGTCGACGGCTTGATCGTTACCGTCGCCGACGCACGGGCGAATGATGCACTCGACGCTTTGGACCTGGCGGACATGCCGTATGTGCTCGCCCATAACGACGCGCCCGCAAACAGCCAACGCCGTAGCGTCGCCGTGGACAACTTCACCGCGGCCCGCGAAGCAGTCGAACAAATGATCGCACGCGGTCACACGCGAATCCGGATGCTTGCCGGCACCCTTAGCGCATCGGATCGCGCCTTGCAACGGGTTGCAGGCTATGAGGCGGCCATGCGGACGGCAGGCCTCACGGTCGCGCCCGCCATCGAAATCGATTTTTTGTCGGATCATTTGTCCATGGATGTCATGCGAGCGCTTGCGCGGTCCGAGACGACGGGGTTGTTTTGCAGTAACGATCGCCTGGCAATAGTTGCGATTACCTCCTTGGAAACCCAGGGACTTTCCGTTCCGGGAGATATATCGGTGGTCGGCTTTGACGGCCTGACACTTGGCGCACTATTGATGCCTCGCCTGACCAGCGTCTGCGTGCCGAATCGCGAAATCGGGCGCCGCGCATGGGCATCGCTGCGAGAGGCCATTCGCGGTGGGCACAAGGCGAAACAGGAGACCATGCCACCGTCTATACCTGGAACAGTGCCTTTCGAGCAAAGCGCGCAGGCCCTTTCCCATCCATCGATGGCCCTCCCGGCGTCAAACGGGACGTCCGGGTCGAACGACGTTCATCAGCGGCTACCGCATGCACTCCGCTTGGGCGGGACCCTCGGTACGGTCACGGAAAGACGGACACGGTGGAACTGCCTGGAGGATACGCCAGCACGACCATCGCTATAGGCATGGCGCCTGGTCGGACATACCGCCCGGAACGTCACGGTTCAACGAAACATGTATTGTCGCCCTCCGCTTTTACCGCTACGTACCTTCAACCAAAAGAGAAACAGACGTGATGATGCTTCACACTTCGTCCAACGCACGCAATGCCGCCAGATGCAGCACGCTTGTGCTCAGCGACCAACCATCTCGCCGTCAGCCGTCGATATCCCTTCTTGCAATGCGCCTGGCGGTCCGCGCCCTTGCCTGCGCGGTGGCCACCATGTCGTTGTTCGGCGTTGCCAGTGGCACGGCGCTCGCGCAAGGTGATAAGACGGCCATCTGCTACAACTGTCCGCCAGACTGGGCGGATTGGGCAGGTCAGATCGCGGCCATCAAGGCTGCCACCGGCATCCGCGTGCCCTTCGATGACAAGAATTCCGGACAAGCCATTGCGCAAATGATGGCCGAGCACAGGAGTCCCGTGAACGATGTCGTGTATCTCGGCATCTCGTCGGCGTTCCAGGCCAAGGATAAAGGATTGCTTGCGGCGTACAAACCGCCTCACTGGGATGAGATTCCCGCGGACGAAAAAGATCCGCAAGGCATGTGGTTCGCGATTCACTCCGGCACGATCGGATTGATGATCAACAAGGACGCATTGGATGGCAAGCCGGTGCCGCAATCGTGGGCCGATCTGTTGAAACCCGAATATAAAGGCATGGTCGGCTATCTCGATCCGTCCAGTGCCTTTGTCGGTTATGCCGGGGCCGTCGCCGTCAACCAGGCGCTGGGCGGTTCGCTGAGCAATTTCCAGCCGGGTCTGGACTGGTTCAAGCGCTTGCAGGCCAATGCACCGATCGTACCGAAGCAGACCGCCTATGCGCGCGTGCTGTCCGGTGAAATCCCGATCCTGATCGATTACGACTTCGACGCCTACCGTGCCCGATACAAGGACCAGGCCAATGTCGCGTTTGTGATCCCGAAGGAAGGTACGATCTCGGTGCCGTATGTCATGGGCCTGACCGCGGGTGCGCCGCATGCCGACAATGGGAAGAAGGTTCTGGACTTTGTCCTGTCCGACGCAGGGCAGGCAAAGTGGGCCGCCGCCTATCTGCGCCCGGTGCGGCATGTGCCCATGCCCAAGGACATCGCATCACGTTTTTTGCCCGCCAGCGATTATGCGCGGGCGAAGACCGTTGATTATCGTGAACTCGCCGCGCAGCAGCAGGCATTTGGCCAGGCCTACCTGAAAATCGTCCATTGACCCGCGTGCCATGCTTCGCTTTTGCCTGAACGATCCAGGCGGCGGCGCATGGTCCTCTCTGTTTTTCTTGTACCGCACCGCGCCGGACGTATCGGAACGGTGTTGGAAAGCATCATGTCCGAGTCTACTTTCCCCCTGCCGCTGCGCGTTGCCCTGTTCGCGCCGGCCATGGCCTTCTTTGCGGCGTTCTGGTTGCTGCCGGTTGTCTTGCTGGTCCGTATCAGCGCGGACGGCCATCCGGTGACTGCTTACTGGGCCATTGTGACCAATGCGAACTACCTGCACAGCCTCTTGAATACGGTCGCCCTGTCGCTGGCGGTCACTTCGGTCAGCCTGCTGCTGGCGACGGTATCCGGATTGTTTCTCGCGCGCCGGACATTTCCGCTGAAGTCTTTTTTGATGGCGCTGTTGGGCTTTCCGCTCATTTTCCCCGGCGTCGTGGTCGGTTTTCTTGTCATCATGCTCGCCGGTCGCCAAGGCTTGATCGGCGCGCTATCGTTGCGCCTGACGGGCGACAAGTGGATCTTTGCGTATTCGATGGGCGGCCTGTTTCTCGGGTATCTGTATTTTTCGATACCGCGCGTGCTGGTGTCGGTCATTGCGGCTACAAGCAAATTGGATCCCTCGCTGGTCGAAGCCGCACGAGCATTGGGCGCTTCGTCGTGGCAGGTCGCACGCGATGTGTTGCTGCCTGCCCTGCAGCCGGTATTGGTCGCAAGCGGCGCATTATGCTTCGCCACATCCATGGGTGCATTCGGCACCGCCTTTACGCTCGGCACCAATATCGACGTATTGCCGATGACGATATACACCGCCTTCACGTTGAACGCCGACATGGCCGGCGCGGCAGCGCTGTCGATCGTCCTCGGCGTGATCACCTGGTTGACGCTGGCATTATCAAGGCAATTCGGTGCGGCAAATGTGGCGGTGTCGGCATGAGATACGCTCGAATCAATACGGCGCGCGTGGGCGTGTTCCTGCAAGCACTGGTCACCGTGGCGATAGTCTTGTTTCTTGTCTTGCCCATCATCATGTCGATGCTGGCGGGCGTGACCGTTAACTACTTTCGTGGCTTGTCGAGTGGATTGACATTGCGCTGGGTAGGCCAAGTATGGGACTTGTACGCCGGTTCGATTTTCGCTTCCTTGTATGTCGCGCTTGCCACGTTGGCGATCACCATCATCATCGGTGTTCCTGCAGCCTATGCGCTATCGCGCAGTCATGCGCGCCTTGCACATTGGATCGATGAGCTGTTGATCCTCCCGGTTGCGCTGCCGGGACTTGCATCCGCGCTGGCCTTACTGTCACTGTATGGTGGTTTCGGCGCGTTTCGCCAGAGCTACGCGTTCATTATCGTGGGCCATGTGATATTCACCCTGCCATTCATGACCCGTTCCGTTTCGGCGATTTGCGCCAGCGCGGACATTCGCACGCTGGAAGAAGGCGCGGCCAGTCTGGGCGCCGGTTTTGCACGGCGTTTTTTTACCGTGGTCCTCCCCAACATTCAACCCGGTATCGTCGCCAGCGCGGTGGCTGTTGTCACGTTATCGCTCGGTGAATTCAATCTGACCTGGATGTTGCATACGCCTGACACGAAAACCTTGCCTGTCGGCCTTGCCGATACGTATGCGTCGATGCGCATCGAAATCGGCAGTGCCTACACGCTGGTCTTCCTGGTTATCGCGTTGCCGCTGTTGCTTGCAATTCAATGGTTCGCGCCGGATGCCGTGGTAAAGCGCGCGAAACGCCGCGCGGCAAAGGTCGCAAAAGACGCTCTCTGATGAAGGCTCCCATGTATCCCGTTCCCCCTGACCCAACCGGGCTCACTTCGCCGTCGAAGGTAATGACGGACGATGCATCGGCCATCCAACTGGCGCGCGTGGCCATTACGCTGTCGCACTGCGCGAAAACGTTCCACGGACAACAAGTGCTTGCACCGCTGGACCTCGAGATCGCCGCCGGCGAGACGCTTGTGTTGCTAGGACCTTCGGGATGCGGCAAGACGACGACGCTGCGGATGATCGCCGGACTCGAGCGTCCCGACACCGGCGGCCGCGTCTTTTTCGACGGCGAAGACGTAACGTCTTTGCCCATTGAAAAACGACGCGTGGGCATGGTGTTTCAAAGTTATGCGCTTTTTCCCAATATGTCCGTGCGGGACAATGTCGGATATGGACTGCGTGTACAACAGTCTCGCGGCGCGAAGGACCTTGATGGGCAGTTGCTGACGAAGGAGCGCATACGTGCGCGCGTGGACCGTTTGTTGGCGTTGATGGAACTGGAAGCGCATGCTGAAAAACGCATCGACGCGCTATCCGGCGGCCAACGTCAGCGTGTGGCGTTGGCGCGCGCGCTGGCACCACAGCCACGGGTGCTGTTGCTCGATGAACCGTTGACGGCGTTGGATGCGCGCCTGCGAGACATGCTTCGCGCGGAAATGAACCAGTTGCTCCGGACGCTCGGCGTGACCACGGTGTACGTGACGCACGACCAGGGTGAAGCGATGGCGCTCGGCGACCGCATCGTGGTGATGAGCGCCGGCCGCGTGGAACAAGCGGGCACGCCTCGTGAAATCTACTATCGACCGGTCAACCGACATGTCGCTGAATTCGTCGGCACGATGAACCGGCTCAGTGGTATCGTGCGGGACGGATACCTCTATGTAGGAGACGCACCGTTACCGCTGGCGTCCACGTCGTCCGTCGTCCATGCGCCAAACGTCGCGCGCCCGAATAACCGGTCGACATCGATGCAAACCGAACATGTCAGACCGCACAGCACGATGGGCAACGGCCCCACGTCCGACGCCCGGATGGTACAAACCGCATTTTTCCGTCCGGAAGATGCGGAACTCTGTTTTGTCGATGACGCACACCTGCACGGCACCGTGCGAAGCCTGACGTTTCTGGGCGATCGAACGCGCGTTGTCATCGATGACGTAACAGGACAATTCGAGACAACCCATCACGACGGTCATCATGCAAAGGACGGCAGCGCGTTGATCACGCTCGACGTCACAGGCCGCGCCACATTGACTCATGGGGATCGCGTATCGCTGCGCTTGCGGGAAAACGCGTTGATGTTATTGGAACAGGAGACTTAGTGATGACGATGCAACAGACTGCTTCCCTTGGCGCCCCCTCGGAGACGAGTGCGGCATCGCCTGCTTCGGCCAATCATGACGTTGGCGGTGCAGTGAAACAATATCGTGAGCATGACCCTCGCTTGCCCGCGCATTCGCCTTTCTACTTCCTGCAAATGACGGACCTGCATATCCGTGCTCCTGGCGTGTTGGCATATCGGAAGGTGGATACGGCCGGCTATTTGCGCCAAGCCGTTGCACACGTATTGACACTGCAGCCCTCACCCGCGGCGATTGTCGTTACCGGTGATCTCGTCGATAAAGGCAGTGTGGACGAATACGAACATCTAAGGACGCTGCTGGCCCCGCTACCAATGCCAATTTACATGCTGGTTGGCAACCATGACGGGCGTGAAGGACTGCGTGCCGTTTTTGATGCGCCCTATCTGCACGAGGGCGGAGCCTTTGTCCAGTATACGGTGGATATCGGTGGCGCCAAGGAACACGGCGATGCGGTCGCGAGCAAGCCCATTCGGCTGATCGCACTCGATACGCTGGAACCCGGTCGCAGCGGCGGATTCTTGTGCGAGAAACGACTCGCGTGGTTGGAAGCCGCATTGGAAAGCGCGCGGGGCTTACCGGTTGTGGTTGCCATGCATCATCCGCCGTTTGCGACGGGCATCGGTCACATGGACGAGGCATTACTCGATGCACACAGCAGCGCAAGACTCGCGGAAATCATCGCGCGACATCCAAACGTCGAGCGGATCATCGCAGGGCATTTGCATCGAGAGATTCACGCGCGTTTCAGCGGCACGATTGTATCTACCGCAGGGTCTACCGCACACCAGGTCTGCCTTGATCTACAGGACAACGCACCATCCGCTTTTACGATGGAGCCCCCCACGGCCGTGATTCATCGTTGGCAGCCATCGCCCGGTCTTCCCCTCGACCCACGTACGGGGCTTAACGGAGGGCTGGTGTCTCACCTTTCCTATCTTGCGAAATATGACGGCCCTTACCCATTCCACGAGCCGGATGGTGGATTGATCGATCAGTAAATGCGAGAAACGGCGTCGTGTGCGCCGTTATTGAATAGTCTGTTAGTTGCATTAAAGGAATAAAACCTGGCCAAGGATTGCATCGCTTCGCCATTTCCCGAACGGCGATATTTGCAGCAAAACGCGCGCTAAACAACCTCTTGCTGCTTATTTGCCGTGATCGCCGAGATCGTGACCAAGCCGTTTCAAGGTCTTGCCGAGCGTATATCCATAGCCATAGACACCGACGTCCTGGCTGAAACCAGGACGCTTGGAAGCGGCCTTCCTTGCCTTTTTTCTTGTCGCGCGATCCGCCTTGGTGTTCAACGACCGATGATGCGTACGTGCCGATGCCCGTGATGCAGTCGACGATACCGGGCCAGCCCGCTTCGCCGTGTGTCGATCCTGCTGTGCTGCCTTACTACTCGGTTGTGGAGACGCCATGGTCGTCCGCGCCGGACCACCGTCGGATGGAAAGACCAAACCGAGCGCCGCGAGCGTCACCGGTCCGGTCTTCATCCGCTGACCGCTCGGGCGTGGCGGCGGTAATGCGATGGCTTGCGCTTTTACCGCGTTGGAAAGCCCGGGAAATGGATCGATCCCGGTGATTCTCTGCAACAAGGCAATCGATATGACCGTGTAGCCATTCCCCTCCCGGTTGGCAGTCAAATAAGCCGCAGCGCCGCGCTTCGGATCATAAATCGCTTTCCAAAGATAGTCCGGCACGGCAACGCGGGAATGCAACCAGGTGGGGGGACCGATAAAAGCGGGACCGCTCACGACATACAGCTCGCCGCTGTTCTTTGTCATCGCGCGGGTCGTGATCTCGATACCCTGCCATAGATGCCGATTGTTGTCGGACACTTGCGGCACCATGTTTGCCAGCGAGAAGCTTTGCTCCTGCGCCACGGCGTCCGGCATATCGGCGCTGGGCGACATATGCCCTCGATCGAAACCGGATGTACGGTAATCCTCGAGTTCCGCGCGATCGTCGGCGAGCACGGACATTTCCGCGTGAAACGCATCGTGACGTTTCACTGTTCGTGCTGCCGCCACGCTGTCAACGGTCAAATGCTCGGCTGACCACAACGGCGTGCGCGTGATGCCGGAAGCCATCACAGAATAAAAACGATAGCAAAGAACATGCGTCCGCGGCACCTGTTCCATGCGCAATACGTCGGGCGCCTGTGCCGCCATGAAAAACGAGGGGCATGCGCTGGGCGCGGCGCCCACCATGCGTTCCGTGCCAGGAAGACCGACAAGCAGCGCGAGCAACAACGCAACATGAATGGCAATACGGGATGAAATGCGCCGCGACGGGTGTGACCGGGCAAAGGGTGATGCAGTGATCAACGGGGATTCTTCCGAGGCAAAAACAGCGGCATTATGCCAGCATCGTCGCCCCTTCATGAATAAACACGCGTGCACGACGAATATTGACGCCTACCATGCCGAATGCCGCCTCAGATCAATTCGGTAAAGCCTGCCGCTTCCATGGGCTTACCCAGCAGGAAGCCCTGCAGGAGATCACAACCCAAACGGGTCAGCAAGGCCTGCTGCTCATCCGTTTCCACGCCCTCGGCAACGATATTTAATTTCAGCGTGCCGCCCAATGCCACAATCGCCGAGACGATGGCCGCATCTTCACTGCTGTTTTCCAGATTCATCACAAAACCGCGATCGATCTTCAATTCACTCGCAGGCATTCGTTTCAAATACAGCAAACTCGAATACCCGGTGCCGAAATCGTCGATCGAAATCCTGACGCCAATCTCGTTCAGTTTTTCCAGGATCGCCAGGTTAGCGTCCACGTCCTGCATGGCTGTCGACTCGGTAATTTCCAGCGTCAGCTTGGCCGGGGCGATCTCGTGCTTCGCGATGGTCTCGACGATCATTTCGGTAAAGCGCGGATGATTGAATTGCGCCGTCGAGATATTGACCGCCATCGTCAGTGCCCGGCCTGCATCGGTACGGGCGCTCCGGTGCCACTCCGCAAGTTGTCGGCACGCCTCATCCAGAACCCATTCACCAATGCCGATGATCAAGCCGCTACGCTCCGCCAGCGGGATGAATTCATCGGGCCCGATCCGGCCGCGCGTTGGATGGTTCCATCGTAGCAGGGCCTCGGCACCGATCATCGGACCATTTGGCGCACGAAATTTCGGCTGGTAATACAAGACGAACTCATCGCGTTTGCGCGCGAGTCGCATGTCATGCAACAGCATCAGATGATTGGTATTGTCCGTATGCATCGACCCTTCGAAGAAACACGCCTGATTACGCCCCGCCGATTTGGCGTGATACATGGCGATGTCGGCACTCTTCACCAAGTCCCCCGGCGAATCACCATCACCTGGATAGAGCGCGATGCCAATGCTGGCGGATACGGACAAGTGATGGCCGGCAACGACGAACGGCTCATCCAGTACATTCACCAATCGTTCCGCGATCGTCGCCGCGTCAGCGGCGCCCGGTATGGGCGAAAGCACGACGAACTCGTCACCGCCCAGACGCGCACATGTATCCTGCGCATGCACGTTCTGGCGAATGCGCTCAGACACCTGCACCAGCAATTGATCACCCAGATGATGGCCGAACGTATCATTGACGCTCTTGAACCCGTCCAGATCGACGAACATCACCGTGAACATGGTGCGAGTCGCGCTGGCGGTTTCAATGGCCTTTTCCAACCGATCCATCAGCAACATGCGATTCGGCAGGCGTGTCAGCGTATCGTGCAATGCAATGCGCGACAGTTCCTGGTTAGCCTCCGCCAGCGACGATGACAAGATGGCCGTGTTGATCTCGAGCCGCATGTCGAGAATCGATGTGATCAGTGCCACCGCCAAGACCGCAACGGTGATCACGAGAATTGGCAGCGCCAGCGCATTGGCATCTAAACCGGTACTTGCCGCGCCGCAGATAGAGCCGAGCGGAAATTCAGCCGCCGACATCCCGACGTAGTGCATGCACGCAATCGCCAATCCCATCACGACGGACGCGCCAAGGCGATAATAGCGAACATGAAGCGCCAAGTGCCGCAGACGGAATGCGATGTGCATGCCAAGCCCGGAAGCCAGCACCCCGACGACGATGGACAACACGATCCGGGAAGGCCGCCAGACGATCGCCGGGTCCATCTTCATTGCGGCCATGCCGGTGTAGTGCATGGCGGCGATACCGCCCCCCATCAGCAAGGCGCCGACGAGCAGGCGATGCCAGGGAAGCGCGGGGCGGCTGGCAAGCCGCAAGGCAAGCAGGGACGCCAGGATGACGATGATCAGCGACAGCACCGTCAATGGGACATCGAACCCTATATCGATGTTCGGCAATGAAAATGCCAGCATGCCGATAAAATGCATCGACCAGACGCCGACCCCCATCGCGATGGCCCCCCCCACGAGCCACCACACGGCTGCCTTGCCACCGGCCGTGGTAATGCGCCCGACGAGATCGAGCGCGGTGTACGACGCCAGCATGGCGACGAGCACCGAAAACAACACCAGCAGCGTGTCGTAACTACCAACGAGCATGACAAACCTCAAAAACCCGAGGACGGCCACAGCCCTCGCTCATATGAACCAAGCGATTGCGGCGACCAACAACTTCTCGGGCGCACGCCGTGCTCGTCCGCGTAATGCGCCCAAAAACCGCCCCATCCGGATGAGCGGACCTTTCGGCCCCGCCAACCTCTTCGCGCATGCGAGGAAGACACCTCTCACGATACGAATGACGCGTGCAGATCCAGACTCACGTGGTGCATCGGCAGGAAACGCCGCCTGTTGCCAGCCGAATTTTACGGGATTGCGTAAATAGTTGATGCCCTGATAAAGCATCATCAATCAGGATAACGGCCAGGCTTTCACCAACTTTAGTCAAGCAAACCAGATATCCCGATAAGTTTTTGAATTACTTAAAAAAAATCACGTATGCATGCGCGCCACCAAAGGGTGTGCCGCTTCGTGAATCAATGATTCGAGCACTTCCACATCAAATGGTTTCGCAAGCACGGGAATCTCTGCTTGCTTCGCCCGCTCGATCTCCGATGCGTAGCCCGTCACGAGTACCACCGGCATTCTCGGCAACACGTCACGTAGCCGGATCGCGAGATCGATCCCATTCATCGTACCTGGCATGTGAATATCGGACAGCACCATGTCGAAACCATCCGCGGCACTGTCGCGAACCGCGAGCAGCAAGGTCAGGGCGGTATCCGCGTTATCCACCCATTGAATACGATGCCCCATCACATCGAGCAACGCCTCCGTGCCTGCCGCCACCTCCGGGTTATCCTCAACGAGCAGGATCGCGATACCGTAGTCTCTCCTTGCGGAGAGACCATGCACCGCGACGGCATCCGGCGGTGGGGGTGCTCGCCCAGGATCTGGCTCGGTAGATGAACGCACCGTTCCAGCGAGCGGTACCTCTACCGCCGCGAGTGCCGTTGCATCGGCGTCGTCCTCACCGGGCACGCGTGCCTGCGAACGCGGCAGATAGAAACGCACGACCGTGCCGCGGCCAACTTCGCTTTCGATCGTGGCCGTGCCGCCCGCCTGTTCGCAAAAACTGGCCACTTGCGGCAAGCCCAGACCAGTCCCCTTCCCTTGCGGTTTCGTCGTGTATAACGGCTCGAATGCCCGACGCAATACCGCCTCCGACATGCCGGCACCGGTATCGGAAATCGAGATACGAACGTAGTCACCTGCATGACCATAGGCATGACTGGTGCTGAAACGCATGTTCTCTACCGCGATTGTCAAAGTGCTTCCGCGCCGCGGCAATCCCGTTTCCGGCTCCAACATTGCGTCACGCGCATTGGCCGTGACATTCAGCAGCGCCAATTCGAGTTCCCCCGCATCGACATCGACCGGCCAGATGTCAGGTGCGGCCTGCAGCACCAAGCGCGATTCCGATTGTAGCGCCCCGCTTAGCAGGGACGACGCCCGCGGCAGCCAACTTTGCAGCACCACGGTCTCGATTCGTTGCGGCTGCTTGCGCGCCACGCCAAGAAGCTGTCGTGTCAATTGCTTGCCATTGCGAATGGCTCTCTCGATGGCGGCAAGTTCCGGGCTGCTGTCGTGCGATGATCCTTCATTGGCAGGCATCGGCGGCGCGATACCACGTCGGCGCAGGACCTGCGCATTCGACGACATCGTCATCAGGAGATTATTGAAATCATGCGCGACGCTGCCTACCAGGTTACCCAATGCTTCGGTGCGCCGTGCTTGTCGGAACGCGGCTTCGACGGAGCGTCTTGTCACGGCTTCGGCACGCCATGACAACCAGGCCTTTTCCTCTGTTCGGAGCCGGGCCAAGGCGACCAGGATGACGGCCCATAGCACCAGGCACGGCACGAACACACCCGCGGCAAGCAAGGCAATATGCGCTAGCCAGGCTGACACGAGCGCCGACATCGGACAACTGGCGAACACATACACCGGATAACCGGCAACGCGCCGATAGGCAATCACGCTTTTTTCGCCATCGACGCTCAGGGTCCCATCGCCGCTGTTCATGCTGTCGCTGACGGTGTTGCCACCGCCTGGATGGCTGTCGAGATCAGTCAGCCCCCGTATCAACGCCGATAACGCATGAAAGGGAATGGCCGAATGTCCCACGCCGGACGCGCTCTGCGCCGAAGTCGCACCGGACGGGTTGTTGCCATCGAAACCTGCCGGGTAGCGTACCAGCAACGTCCCGTCCTCACGGACCAGTCCGAGCGTCATCGACTGGTCGTTGCCGATCAATTCCTTGTAGAAGTCGCTGAAATACGCAGTCTTCAACGACACGGCGACCACCCCGATCAGTTTGCCATCCGCGTCACGCCGGGCGGTGCTGGTCGAGAAGATCGATCGACCGGTCATCGCCCCCTTCACTGTCGTCGACACCCATAACGTCGCGGCTTTTTCAATTGCCGGGTAGTTCAAACGATCACGGAAATCGCCGCGCGCCGCTGGATAGCCAGCGCTGTTGAGCAACATCCGACCTTCAGCGTTCAACACCGCGATAGACGACACTTGTGGATAGCCGCCACCGAGCTTGGCGATGCGCGCTTGAAAGCCGCGGCCCTCGCGAAGTAACGTCGACTCTGGCATATTACCCAACAAATCCACAATCCGGTCATCCAGCGCTTGATTCAGGTCGAACACCTTGATGGCGTGTTCTTCGGCGATACGGGCAATGCGGCTGGTGGTGGCGCGCGCTTCTTGTCGGCGGTCATTGAAGTTGATGACCGCGGCTACGCCGAGATAGACGATTGGCAACACTATCGCGGCGATCAACAAGATCAGGAAGGCCACGCGAATGCCCCGAAAATTACGCTCGGGCTCGCTTGCCGGCTCGGTTTCCGCAGCCAGCGCCGCGCGCGTGGTATCAGCTTGGTCGCGCGAGCTGATCGCGGAATCGGTGTGGGCGTTCAAATGACGTCAATCGGGACGTAAGGGTGACAGTGGTCGGCCGCGCGTGATCGCGCTGTTGTCATTTATTCTGCCAGAGCCGCGTTTCGCAAACCACACGACGCTAGCCTGGCGTACAACGCAAAGGCGCGTGGCACATTCTACGGCATCAGACCGGATCTCCACGCAACAAAGCCAGCAGCGTGTCCAGGTCCACCGGTTTTTGGAAATAGAAATCAAAACCGGCGCAACGGGCGTCTTCGATGTGCTGGGTATCGAAGAAACCCGTGATGGCGATGATAGGCGTGGACGTGAATGCCTGCATCCGGCGAAAAGCACGCGCAGTGGAGTAACCATCCAATGCCGGCATGCCGATATCGAGCAATATGGCGTCCGGCACCGTCAACTTGGCCAGCGCCAAAGCGCTCATGCCATCACTGGACACCGCGACATCATAGCCCTCCGCACTCAGACATTCATGCATCGCGTAACGGACATCGAGATTATCGTCGACGACCATCAAGCGCGTAAATTTTTCGCTATTACCGTGTAATCGCGGGTGATCGTGTAGCGCGAGCCAGCGTTGTCTCATGGACTGATGCGCGCGCTCGGGCGTCGACTGCGGCAATTGCGCAGGGCCATCCGGCCCCTTCGATGGTGGCAACGAAGGGTGCGGCTCCGGCACGGGTGGCGTGGCAACACGACGCATGATGCCGTCGGCGCCGGAGGCAGAGGAGCAATGCAAACGTGTGTTCGAATGCGGCATTGTCATGAACGCGGTACGTCGTATCACCGCTTCGTGGCCGCGTGGGCCACACAGGTAAAGAAGGTTTTGTCGACAGCCTTTCCGATATGACAAGAAGGCAATCAACAAAATATCTCAACAGCAAGCACGAAATATGCCTGATGATTGCGCAATCGGCCCACGCAACTTACGCGGCAGCAGGTGTTATCGGGCGCCCTGCTTTCAGCACTGCCGACAAAACAAAGGTGACGACGATATTGGCCAGTAGCGCCAACAAACCGATGTAGACGGGCATCGACGTACCACCGATCACCACTGTATAGAGCGGTTTGATGCCTTGCTCCAAGGCCAATGTCGTACCGAGGGTCATGCCCACCGCCCAGCCGAGGAACAGCGCGGGCAGTTTCAGGCGGGACGTGAACAGCGTGAAAACCACCGCCGGGAATATCTGCAGAATCCACACGCCGCCAAGCAGTTGCAGGTCGATCGCGAATTTCGCGGGAACAAAGAGAATGAACACCAGGGCACCGAATTTGACGAAGAGCGAGAACAGCTTCGCGCTTTGCGATTCGGCCTGTGGTGACATGTTCGGGTTGACAAGCGGTCGCCACAGATTTCGCGTAAAGAGGTTGGCCGCACCGATCGACATGATTGCGGCAGGCACCAAGGCGCTGATTGCAATCGCGGCCGCCGCGAAACCGACAAACCAGGCAGGGAACAGTTTGCCAAATAATGCCGGCACGACCTGGCTTGCCGATGTCACCTTGACGCCGGCGGCAATTGCCATATAGCCGAGCAGTGCGATCAAACCAAGTAATAACGTGTAGGCTGGCAGAAAGATCGCGTTTTTCTTGATGGTGTTTTGCGAACTGGAACTCAAGATGCCGGTCATGGTATGCGGATACATGAAGGCAGCCAATGCCGAGCCGAACGCAACGCTGGCGTAAGCAGTGAATTGCGATGGCTTCAGCGTCAAGCCGGTTGCCCCGCCCTTCGCGGAAAACGCGTCACCCGCCGCGGAGAACACGGCACCATAACCACCCAATTTGCTTGGAATCACCCAGACCGCCGCAATCACGACGATATAAATCATGATGTCCTTGACGAAAGCAATCATAGCCGGTGCCCGCAACCCACTGGCGTACGTGTAGACGGCCAGGATAACGAATGCCACGATCAACGGCAATTCGCCATGCACGCCAAGCCCTTCGATGACGACTTGCATGCCAACCAGTTGTAACGCGATGTACGGCATCGTGGCAAGGATGCCGGTAATGGCGACTGCCGCGGCGAACCATTTGCCACCGTAATGGCCCTGAATGAAGTCGGCGGCCGTGATGTGGTTATACCGATGGCACACCTTCCACAGTTTTGGCATCACCAGAAAAACGAATGGATAGACGATGATGGTGTACGGCAATGCGAAGAAACCGTAGGCGCCAACCGAATACACCAGCGCGGGCACCGCGATCACCGTGTAAGCCGTGTAGAAATCCCCTCCCACCAGAAACCATGTGATGATGGCACCGAATTGACGGCCCCCCAGCCCCCACTCATGCAGTTGCGTAAGATCACCCGCCTTCCAGCGCGAGGCAAGAAAGCCGATCACGGTGACTAGCACAAAAAACGCGACGAAAACGCCGACCGAAACGGGATTAAGCTCGACGTTCATCAGCGCACCACCTTGTAGACGACGTAGATCAACAAAGAGGTCAATGGGACCCAAAGGAATTGATACCAGTAGAAAAACGGGAACCCGGCGAATGAGGGCATGGTGCCGTTATAAAAAGGGACCCATAGCAGCGCGATATACGGGATTAACAACAACCATTTAAAACCACTGTTTTTTTCAGGCGTCGTATCGACATAGCCTTCAGGGCCGGCACTTGATTGCACACCCCCGCCCTTATCGACCGAATTACCAGATTCACCGGTGGAATTCATTTTTCTCTTTGTCCCGTTTAATTATTCGAATTGCGCTCAGCGTCGGGCGTTCCGTCGCGCACGCATCGAGTGTCTTAAAAAAACCCCTGCCTGCTCGCCCCTGAGCAGTCTCAACACCAGACAATACGGTCCCATGTGAAACGATCATTGATCGTGAAAGGTAAATACATACATGAGAAAGATTTTAGGCACCCGACAATAACGCCGCGAAACGAATGACGTCAAGTGGTGCCATTGCACTCCACCTGGCAGCATCGCGGAAAAACAGCGGAATGGCAGGCAAATTTTCCAGCGGTTTGATCGCGAGACATCCGTCAATCCCGGGACACAAAAAATAAATGCCACGCCATAAAATCGGTAAGGGTAATCCCCAGCTTTTCTCAGTCATGGATAAATCGATAAACAACACCGATTCGTTCACATCACCGCCTTGCCAGCCGACAGGCCACCATCTCCGCCGCCCAGGTACTGAGCCATCCCGCAAGGTGCCCGAAGGTAATTGGCTATAATCTCAAAATAGCCCGTCGTCAAAAGGCGTGTAACGCACTGTTTCCCGGGGCTTCTCCAGCCGCGCGATACCGCGTTGCCGACTTACCGGCGGATTTGCCGCGGATTTACCAGGAACCGTCCCGATGTCGCAGATGTTGCCGTACCGACCACGCACGTCGTCAATCATGTTGTGGATCGTGGCTGTCGGCTTCTTCATGCAGACACTTGATACCACCATCGTCAACACGGCGTTGCCGTCGATGGCGCGCTCACTGGGTGAAAGCCCCCTTCGCATGCAATCGGTGGTCATCGCATATTCGTTGACCATGGCCATGCTGATCCCCGCCACCGGCTGGATCGCGGACAAGCTCGGTACGACGCGTGTATTCATGAGCGCCATCGGGCTTTTCATGCTGGGCTCCATCGGTTGCGCCGCATCCAGCTCATTGGACATGCTTGTAATGGCACGTGTCGTCCAGGGCCTCGGCGGGGCGATGCTGATGCCGGTCGGACGACTGGCGTTATTGCGCACGGTACCGGCCGACCAATTCCTTCGTGCAATGAGTTTCGTGGCCGTCCCGGGCTTGATTGGTCCGCTGATCGGCCCGACGCTGGGGGGCTGGTTGGTATCGGTCGCGTCCTGGCACTGGATCTTCCTGATCAACGTGCCGGTCGGCATTGCCGGCATTGCCGCCACCTACTATTTCATGATCGATTCACGCGCGGCGGTCAAACGCTTCGACTTGAAAGGTTATCTGTTGCTGGCGGTCGGCATGGTCACCTTGTCGTTGTCCCTCGATGGACTGACGGACCTCGGCCTGCAGCATGCAACGGTGCTTGTCTTGTTGGTCATCAGTTTCGCAACCTGGACTGCCTACGGCCTGCATGCCACGCGCGCGCCCTTTCCTCTGTTTCCGCTGTACCTGTTCAAGATCCACTCATATAGCGTCGGACTGCTGGGCAATCTGTTCTGCCGAATCGGCACGGGTGCCATGCCGTATCTGATTCCGTTACTCCTTCAGGTCAGTCTCGGCTATGAACCCTTTCACGCCGGCTTGATGATGTTGCCAGTGGCGGCGGCCGGCATGGGCGCGAAACGGCTCGCCTCGCCTCTCATCGTGCGTTTCGGCTACCGAGGCGTGCTGATTGGCAATACCGTCGCCGTGGGATTGATGATGGCGAGCTTCGGCTTTGTTACCCCCACCTGGCCTATTGCTATCCTCCTCTGCCAACTCGCCGTGTTCGGCGCAGTCAATTCATTGCAATTCACCGCGATGAATACGCTGACGCTGAAGGACCTGGCCCGCGGCGGGGCAAGTAGCGGTAATGGCTTGTTCTCGATGGTGCAGATGCTGGCAATGAGCCTTGGCGTCACTGTCGGCGGCGCCTTGCTCGATACCTTTCAGTCATGGGTGCATCGCGTCCCGGATGCGCGTGGCTCGCTGCCCGCGTTTCACTGGACATTTGCGTGCGTCGGCATCATTACGGCCGCATCGTCATGGATTTTCGCGCAGTTGGCCCCGCAAGTCAGGCATGCCCCGACCGACCACGCCGCGCATGATGAGGGTTGAGCCGTGCCGCCGCGCACAGACAGGAAGTCGTGACGCCGCTTCACCCCGCGGCTGACCACTGCCATCGTCGCCCGCGTACGCGCAAGCGCAGACAGAACGCGGGCGGTAACGTCGAACCATGGCCGACCAACCGTCGTTGCTAGCCTGCAGCCGATGTCGGGTAAAAAAAAGCCCGGGCCATCGGCCTGGGCTTGAATCCACCAAGGAGGAGGTGGAGGAGACGGGTTCAGTATAAACCGCCATAGACAAACGTCAATATTGATTAGTCATTCGGAAGGAACCTCATGTCGAAGAAGACCGCGCAAGATCAGACAACTATCGGTAAACAAAACAAAAAATCGACCCTACCCGAAGACCACACAGGCCTGCGTAAAAACGTCGCACCCCATGCAGGAGGACCCATTGCACCTGGTCACGCCGCGACGACGGGCCCGGAGACCGTGCACAAGCAACATGCCAGTAAAACGGCGCGCATTCTTGCAATCGACATCGGTGGCACGGGATTGAAGGCCGCGATGCTCGACTTTCAAGGCAAGATGACGAGCGAACGGGTTCGCGTGGATACGCCCTATCCTTGCTCACCGGAACGGATGATCGACACACTTGTCGCGCTATGCGAGCCGCTCGGCGACTTCGACTTCCTCTCGATCGGTTTCCCTGGCGTGGTCCGCGATGGACGGGTGATCACCGCCCCGCACTTCGACGATATCGATCCGGACGACCCTTTCGCGGCAGGCATCATGCAGGATACAGACAAGGACGAAAACAAGGGGAAAGACGACCGTGCACTGAAAACAGCGGGCAAGAAAGACGGCAATGCCACGGCATGGCGCGGCTTTTCCATCGGCCCCGCCGTCGCAGAGGCGCTGGCCCGCCAGCGCGGGGCGCCGACGCGTCCGGTGCAGCTCATCAACGATGCCGAGATGCAAGGTTTGGCCGCGATACGGGGACGGGGCCTGGAGCTGGTCCTGACGCTCGGCACCGGTGCCGGCTCGGCGCTATTTCGCGACGGTCAGTTAATGCCGCATCTCGAATTGGCGCATCATCCCATCCGCGGACGCAAATCGTACAACGCGTACGTTGGCGACCGCGCGCGTCGAAAACTGGGGAAGAAGAAATGGAACCAGCACGTGCGGCGTACCATCGCGATCCTCGATTCCTTGCTGCATTTCGATCATCTCTATATTGGTGGCGGCAATGCACAACACATCGATTTCCCTTTGCCCGGGACGATTACGCTGGTGTCCAACGATGCAGGCATCGAGGGGGGCGCGATGCTATGGCGTAATGTCGAAATCTAACGCTGCGTGCATGCTCGAACGAACGTATAGGCATGGAAGCATCGTGTAATGCTTGCCAGTGTTTACCCTGACACAATGAAATGCCTATGCCGCTTGACGGTCGCCAATAACAACCAAGGAACCCCTCGATGACACGTCCTTCGCGCCCTACTCGCCCCATCCGCGCCGTCCTGTCCGATATTGACGGGACGCTGGTGCGTTCGGATAAGTCATTGAGTCCGGCCGTGATCGAGGCCGTCGCGGCCCTGCGGCGCGCCGGTATTGCGTTTTCGCTCGCCAGTGCCCGCCCGCCCCGCGGTCTCGCCGGATTTGTCGACGTCTTGCACCTTGGACAGCCGGCGCCGTTGCCAGGCACCGACAGCGCCCGGACATCGCACTTGCCCACACCCCAGGACACGGATCACACGTCACGATCCGGGCCGGGGGACACCGCACCACGCCATGCGCCACTGGCCGCTTTCAATGGCGGCAATATCATCACCCCGGATCTGCGCGTTCTGGACGCGCTGCCGTTGCCGCCAGACGTTGTCCGGGACGTGGTTGCAGACCTGCAGTCCCGTGGGCTGTCACCGTGGCTGTTCACCGAAGGAGAATGGCGCATCGTCGACCCGACGGGCGACCATGTCGACACCGAAACCCGCACACTTGGTTACGGCCCGACTCTCGTCGATACGTTCACCGAGCGCGATTTCGCATCGGTCGACAAAATCCTCGCGGCATCGCGCGATCACGCTGGACTGGCGCGCATCGAGCAAGAGATTGGCATGGCGTTCCAGGGCCAGATCAGTACCGTGCGCTCGCAGCAGTACTATCTCGACATCACCCACCCGGATGCGCACAAGGGCACCGCCGCGCGCGTGATTGCCCGGCACCTGGGAATCGCACTCGACGAAATGGCGGTGCTCGGCGACATGTCGAACGACTTGCCGATGTTCGACGTCGCCGGGTTTGCCATTGCGATGGGACAGGCAGAGCCTGACATCCAACAACGCGCCAATGTCGTGACAGCCAGCAATGATGACGATGGCGTTGCCAAAGCGATTTACGAATGGATTTTACCGTCCCATCATCCTTCTGAATGACCACTCAACCAGGCAAAAATTACCCTTGCCATCTGTGCGGGATGGCCTACACTCAAGTTCCTGACACTTCGTAATAGTGTCGTGACCCACGCCGCGGTGCGTGGACGCCACGATCGGGAAAATACAGTCGAGCAGGTCCGAATTGTGCTTGTGCCCTGATTTATTGCTTTCCGTGAGTCGTCGTTGGCCAGCGTGGTACTCGGTACTGGCGGCAGGGTGACGACTCCTTTAGAGAATCGTTATCCGCCTGGAGCCACCATGTCAGCCTCACATCGTTTCGCCCTGACTTTCCTGCTACCGCAGCAGGACGACGACTTTATTCCTGGTGAAAGCCCCACTTTCGATGCACAGCTGGAATGCCATATCTCCCGGATGGACGGTCTGTCGCTGCGTGAATTGCGCGCGGATCCAATCGATTGGGATGATGCGGATATCATCGACCCATTGCTCGATTTCCCGGAATACCGCGAAGCATCGGATATCATCGACATGACGGACACCGACGGCTCACCGGCCCGCAGCCGCCGTTATTCGTAAGCGACTGTTCCACGCAAAAACCCGGCGCGCCGCGTGAGAGGCAGGTTGATAGCGCCCTTTGTTGCCGCGAATCCTTGCGCGCACGTTTCGCCACGCCAGCATCGTATCCGCCCCAGGCTTGCGCCACCCATCCTGCACTTCCCGTAAAAATAACGCACCAACGGACAATCCTGCCATTCGTCACGCGGCGGCATGCGCGTACGCGCCCGGCCTGGGTATAATCGCAGCCGTGCCGGCGGCCGACGCCGATGTATTGATGACTTTGGAGTAGCCGGTTGGCTAGCGCGGAACCTCATCCCCCAATCGCCCCCCTCAACGACGATGCCGTGGCCAAAGCGCGCCGCAGCTCGTTCTATATGGCGATGCGCGTGCTCCCACGCGCACAACGCGACGCCATGTACGAGATCTACCGTTTCTGCCGAGCGGTAGACGACCTTGCGGATGACGAGGGGCCCTGGGACGCCCGTCGCGCAGGGCTGGATCTCTGGCGTGCGCGCATCGACGCATTGTTTCCAGGCACCTCGCCCAACGCCCCTGCCGGCACGCCCGACGCCTCGGCGCTCGTGCCAGCAGGCCTGCGCACGGCGACCCAGCAATTCTCACTGCAAAAAGACGACTTCATCGCCGTCATCGACGGCATGCAGATGGATCTGGACGCCGACATCCAGGCGCCATCCTTTGCCGTTCTGGATTTGTATTGCGACCGCGTGGCAAGCGCTGTCGGACGCCTCTCCACACAGGTTTTCGGGCTCGATCGCGAACTGGGCGTGGCACTGGCCCACCATCTCGGTCGGGCACTGCAATTTACGAATATCCTGCGTGACCTGGACGAGGACATCGCGATTCATCGTCTGTACCTGCCACGCGAAGCGTTGGTGGAAGCCGGGATCGATACGCGCGTGTTCGACCAGGCGAATGCCGTCGCACCGAACTGGCTCGGGACGGCAAGCGCGTTATCCGGGTCCTCGGCGGCGAACGATGACGCGCGGCCAACCACGCCCGTCACCGCGCCGCTTCGCACGACGGTCACGCGTGACGCGGCCATGGCCGCCGTATTGCAAGCGCGGGACCTCCCTAAGGCCTGTACCTGGCTTGCACGACGCGCCCAGACACATTACCAGTCAGCCAATGCATTGATGCGCACCGCACCGCGCCGCACCGTCAAGGCCCCCCGGCTGATGTACGCGGTGTATCACGCCATTTTCATGCGCACCGTACAGCAGGGATGGGCGGCGCCGCGCACCCGCGTACGCCTGCCGTCGTGGCGACTCGTATGGTTGCTGTTGCGTCACGGTCTTCTGTAATCGTTTGAAAGACAGCTGCACGCATGGCGACGCCGTTGTCTTTCAACCGCACGGCACGATGCGAATTGACGTCATGACCCGACGCGTAACCATATTTTGCCCCCTCGATGCGCCTTTGGGACCACGCGATAAAGCAGCCTGGCGTGATATATGGCACGATGTGCCCCGCACGGTTCACCGCTCGCATTGAAACACGGCGAGCGCGATGCGCCGAGTTCCGTCGTCGGTCGCGCAATCACGCTCGACATCGTCATTGCATGAAACCGCACCATCAAATGGATAGATCGTGATGGGACAACACGGCGGTAAGCCCCCGGCAGGATGCCCTGCATCCGGGGGACGCTTTTTTTTGGAATAATGTGTTTCCTGCTTGTGACTGGACGAACGATAGGTTGCTCGCGAAATCGCGGTCGCCACGCGTCGTCGCCGAAGCAGGAAGCCGCCCGGACAGCAGGCCCCGAGCCTCATCAGGATGGCGGGCGAGACGGAAAGAGATCGGAGAAGGATGGATACAACGCCCTTGGAAAACCAAGCCCTCGCACAAGCGCTAAAGCGCGTCGACGGCTCACCACAACCCGGCCGTGATACGGCACCGCCCACCTCGTGGACGACGACATCGGTCACGGCCGAGAAGTCGGGCCAGGAATGGGGGGGCCACGAGACAATCGATCCACAAGCGCTACATCACGCGGTGGATACCGCCACCGAACGGCTCATATCAGACCAGCGCGCGGATGGGCATTGGCTCTATGAGCTGGAAGCCGACGCGACGATTCCCTCGGAATACGTGCTAATGGTCCACTATCTCGGCGAGACGCCGGACCTGACGCTCGAGGCCAAGATCGGGCGCTACCTCCGGCGCATCCAGGGTTACCATGGCGGCTGGCCGTTGTATCACGAAGGACCGCTCGACATCAGTGCCAGCGTCAAGGCATATTTCGCGCTGAAAATGATCGGCGACCCGGTGGACGCGCCGCATATGCAACGCGCCCGCGAAGCGATCCTGGCGGCCGGCGGCATTGCCAAGGTGAATGTCTTCACGCGCATCTTGCTGGCGTTATATGGCGTGGTCTCGTGGCGTGCGGTGCCGATGATGCCCATCGAGATCATGTTGCTGCCCAGTTGGTTCCCTTTCCACTTGTCAAAAGTGTCATATTGGGCACGGACCGTCATCGTGCCCCTGCTCGTCCTGCAGCAGGAGCGGCCCCGCGCGCGCAATCCGCGGGGTATTCGCCTGGATGAATTGTTCACCGGTCCGGCCGTCAACGTTGGGCTCAACGACCGCGCGCCGCAGCAAAGCGCCGGCTGGTTCCGGACGTTTCGTGGCATTGATGCCGTGCTCCGCGTCACCGAGTGGATTATCCCGCGCCGCCTCCATGCACGCGCGACACAGGCGGCCATTTCGTTTGTCTCATCGCATCTGAATGGCGAAGACGGCCTTGGCGCCATTTTCCCGGCGATGGTCAACACGGTCATGATGTATGACGTGCTGGGTTTTCCGCCGACGCATCCGGAACGCGCCATTGCACGGCGCTCCGTGGACAAATTGCTGGTGGTCGATCCGTCAGAGGACGGGGAAGCCTACTGCCAGCCCTGCCTGTCACCGGTCTGGGATACCGCACTGGCATCGCATGCCTTGCTCGAATCCGGCACGCCGCAGGCCACCGCCGCGGCATTACGTGGCGCCGAGTGGCTGCGACCACTTCAGATCATCGATGTCATCGGTGACTGGTCGTCGCGACGACCGACGGTGCGTCCCGGCGGTTGGGCATTCCAATATCGCAACGACTACTACCCGGACGTGGATGACACCGCCGTGGTCGCCCTGATGATGGACCGTCTGTCCGGCCAGGCCGATTTTACGAAGTCGATCGCCCGCGCACGTGAATGGGTCGTCGGCATGCAAAGCGGCGATGGCGGCTGGGGCGCGTTCGAGCCGGAGAACACGCACGAGTACCTCAATAACATTCCGTTTGCCGATCACGGCGCCTTGTTGGACCCACCGACCGTGGACGTCTCGGCGCGTTGCCTGTCGATGTTGACGCAGCTTGGCGCGAGCCGTGATGATCCGAGCGTCGCGCATGCAACTGACTACATTCTGATGCACCAGGAGTCCGACGGCAGTTGGTACGGTCGCTGGGGTATGAACTACATCTATGGCACCTGGGCCGCACTGTGCGCCTTGAACGGTGTCGGAATCGATGCGCATCAATCCCCGTTGATTCAGAAAGCCGTCGATTGGCTCTTCTCGATCCAGAACGCGGATGGTGGCTGGGGCGAAGACGGTGACAGCTATCGCCTGCATTACGATGGGTACCGCCGTGCCACGTCCACTGCCTCGCAAACCGCCTGGGCGCTGCTGGGGCTGATGTCCGCGGGCGTTGTCGATGATCCGCGTGTCGCGCGAGGCATCACCTACTTGATGACGCACCAGGCGGGCGATGGTTTCTGGGATGAGCCGTTGTTCACCGCCACCGGCTTTCCGCGCGTTTTCTACCTGCGCTACCACGGCTATTCAAAGTATTTCCCGCTGTGGGCACTGGCGCGCTACCGGAACCTGGCGCGCGACGGAAAGCGCCACGTCACATTGGGTCTATGAACCCGGCGTCCTCGGCCGCAGTCCCCCACGCGATGCCGGGCCGTATCACGCGCCCGGTGCTCGTTGTCGCCGGAATGGTGCTGGAGGCCGACGCGGTCCGTGGCGCCACCGGCCTCGACGTGCGTGTGGCAATGGGGCCCGCGGCCCGCGACCCGGATGGCCGCCTGGCACACCTGTTACCGACGGTGTCGGGCATTGTCAGTTTTGGTACGGCAGGCGCGTTGGACCCGACCTTGCGTCCGGGCGATTGCCTGCTGCCCAGCGCCGTCGTGGATGCGAGCGGACGGCAATGGGCCACCGATGCGCACTGGCGTGCCGCGTTGGCCACGCAGTGGCAATGTCAAGGTCAATCGCCCGTGACATGCCATCAGGGTTTGATCGCCGGCTCCGACACCGCCGTTTGCTCCACCGCCGACAAAGCAGCATGGTTCTCGCAAACGCGCGCCAGCGCGGTCGATATGGAGTCTCATGCATTGGCCGCGCTGGCCGCCTCCTACGGTTTGCCTTTTCTCGTATGCCGTGTCGTACTGGATCGCGCCGACCATGACGTCCCGGCGGCGGCGATGGCCGGATTGACGGCCGATGGACGTACCACCGTCTTGCCGGTCATCGGTGCCCTGCTTCGCGAGCCCGGACAACTCGGCGCTTTACTTCGGCTGGGTCGTGATGCCAGTACCGCACAAAAAACCTTGAAGGCGATCGCGGCACATCTGCCGCCTCATTTCGGATTACCCGATACCGCCCTCAGACGCTAAGCCCTTCTGTCTCGCCATCCAGCGACACGGCTTGGAGCGTCGGCGCGCATTCCAGCGCGTGAACATGCATGTCCCGGATCATTCGACGAACATGCTCATCGGCCGCACAGTAAAAAATTTGCTTACCGCGCCGTTCACCGCGCACGACACCCGCACCACGAAGCAAGCGCAGATGATGGCTGACCAACGACGGCGATAAACCGGTCGCTAGCGCGATATCGGATACGCATACGGGTACATCGAGACAGGCCGCGACAATACGCAGACGGCTCGCATCGCCCAGCAGGCGGAACAATTGGGCTACCGCGTCCCACATATCTGAATACCTGTTCATATGTTAATGTGTTAAGGTATATGGTATCACTCTCCCGCGCCAATGCTCATGCCCCACGATCACCAACATCACCGCCCATCGCACGATCATGGCTCGCCGCATGGCGCTGACCCGGTGCCTGATCAGCATGCGCACCTCCATCATGACCATGCCCACACCGAGGATCCGCATCAGGCCGCTACGCACGCAGGCGGGCACGTACATGCACATGGGTCGACTAACGAAACGCGTCTGGCGTGGGCCCTGGTCGTCATCGCGGTATTCATGACCGTCGAAGTGGTCGGCGGCCTGATTTCCGGCTCGCTGGCACTGATCGCCGATGCCGCCCACATGGCATCGGATGTGGTCGCGCTGGCCATGAGTTGGGCTGCGTTGCGCATTGGTCGCCGCCCGCCAAGCGCGCGGCTATCGTACGGTTATCGCCGCCTGGAAGTCCTTGTCGCCTTCGTGAACGGCCTGACGTTGTTGGTGATTTCACTGGGCGTGATCATCGAGGCCATACGCCGTTTTGCCGAGCCGCAGCCGGTGCTGGGCACCACGATGTTCTTCGTTGCCGTCAGCGGCTTACTATCAAATATCGTCGCATTCGCCATCCTGCACGGCGGCAGCCGTGAGAACCTGAATATGCGCTCGGCATGGCTTCATGTTCTTGGCGATCTGGTCTCGTCCGTGGTCGCCATCATCGCCGCGCTGGTGATTATGTGGACAGGCTACTCTCCGATCGATCCGATCTTGTCGATCCTGGTCTCGTTGCTGATCGCGAAAAGCGCCTGGTCCATCACGCGTAGCGCCGCGGCGATTCTGCTGGAAGCGTCACCGCCTGGCGTCGACCCGCATGCGGTGAGACAGGATCTGATGAGGAGCATACCGGGCGTCGCCGATGTGCATCACGTTCACGCCTGGTGCCTGACCGCGGAAAGCACGATGGTAACGCTGCATGCCCGCGCCGCCGCCGGCATCGATCCTCTGCATTTGCCTCCCGCCATCAGCGCTCGTTTACGCGAGAAATTCCGGATCGCGCACACGACGGTGCAAATGGAACCGGAAACCTGTGTCGATGATGTCCTGGCGGGGCTACCACCGCTGGATGAGGAGGTTTCCGGCCCGGGCCACCACCATGACCACGGGCACGGGCACCACCACGGCCCGGCATCTGTGGCAGGCAGCGCGCTGCCTTGCAGTGGCGGCGAACGCAGCGCCCTGACCCCGTCACACTAGCCAGCCAGCGACGGGCCCCACGTCCTAACGACCCGAGAAAATACTGAGAATACAAAAGGGCGGCTTTCGTGGCTAGGGCGCCTTGGCCTCTACCCGCGTAGGTGCCTCGATATTCGGCAGCAGGACTGTCAGTAAGCCAAGCAACGGCAGAAAGGCACAAAGACGATAGACGTGCTCGATTCCGGTCACGTCGGCAAGGTGACCCAGCACCGCCGCCCCTACACCACCAAGGCCGAAGGCCAGGCCGAAGAAAAGACCGGCCACCATGCCGACACGGCCCGGCAGCAATTCCTGCCCGTAGACGACGATCGCGGAAAACGCCGACGATAGCACCAAGCCGATAATGACGGTCAGGATGCCGCTCCAGAACAGATTGGCATAAGGCAGCAACAAGGTAAACGGCGCAGCGCCGAGGATGGATACCCAGATCACGTATTTACGGCCAATACGGTCACCGATCGGCCCGCCGACCAACGTACCGATCGCCACCGAGAACAAGAATGCGAACAGGTACATCTGGGACTGCTGCACGCTCAGATGGAATTTAGTGATCAGGTAGAACGTGTAATAGCTGTTCAAGCTGCTCAAATACAGGTATTTCGAGGTGACGAGCGCCACGAGGACAGCCACCGCTCCCGCAACGCGTCGCTTGCTCAGCGCGGCGGCAACGCTACTGAAGGTGCGCTTACGTTTTGGCGCCAACCCCGCCTGCGTGCGATACCACTGTCCAATGCGCCATAACACGTAGATCGCAAGCAACGCGACCAGCGCGAACCATGCCACGCTGCCGCGTCCATACGGAAGCACCACGGTTGCCGCCAACAGCGGGCCCATCGCGGTACCAAGATTGCCGCCCACCTGAAATACCGACTGTGCGAGCCCGTGCTGTCCGTTCGATGCCAGACGCGCGATCCGCGACGACTCGGGATGAAAAATCGACGAGCCAGTTCCAACGAGCGCCGCCGCCACAAGCAGTACGGGGTAATTGGGCGCCACCGACAACAACAGGAGTCCACACAGCGTGAACATCATCCCGATGGCGGTCGAATGCGGTTGGGGTTTTTTATCGGTATAGGCACCTATCAGCGGCTGCAGCAACGACGCCGCGAGCTGGTATGTCAACGTGATGATGCCGATCTGCGAAAAGCTCAGATGAAAACCGGATTTGAGAAGCGGATAAATCGCGAGAATCAACGACTGAATCATGTCGTTGAGCATGTGGCTGAAGCTGATGGCGGTCAGCGGGCCGACGAAGGGTTTGCCGCGAGACGTGGCATCGGAAACGTCGCCGGACAAACCTGTTGCATCCGCCAGCGCGGCGCCGGGGGACGCTGCGTGACCTGCGTCTGCCACATCCGAACCGGAGAACGTCCGGGACGTGGCGGAAACCGCCGTCAGTTCTCTCGATGCGCTCATTGCCTCTCCTGGCATTTACGTGCGGACCTTTCCGGCGGAATACGCCACGATCCTGCGCCATCCTCTCAATGCTGCGTGAACATGTCCATCACACGCTGACGTTCGGTCGAGTCCACGGTCGGCGCGACCTGCGTGGCACCAGGCAAGCTACCCGGAACCGAGCCGTCACCACTGTCGTCCAGCCCGATACTTTGTACAAACCCGTTTCCTGGGGTAAAAGCATCCGAGTAGATCTCGCCATTGATCGACGTGATCCCCGGCGGCATCGGCATCGATGCTTGCGGCACCCCCTTGAGCACCTCGCTCATATAGCTCATCCACACCGGCAATGCGAGCTGTGCACCAAATTCGCGGCTTCCCAAGGTGCGCGGCTGGTCATAACCGAGCCACGCCACCGCGACCTGCGTCTGCTGATAGCCAGCGAACCAGCCATCATGCGCATCGTTGGTCGTGCCGGTCTTGCCCTGCAGATCGTTGCGACCCATCTTATTGGTTGCAGCGCCCGTGCCCCGCGTCGCCACGTCGTGGAGCAAGCTGTTCATCAGATAAGCATTGCGCGCATCGATCACCCGCGGGGCATTCTCACCCACCACCAGCGGCTGCGCACGCGACAGGATATTACCGTTGGCATCGCTGATCTCGCTGACCAGGTAAGGGTTGACACGGTAGCCGCCGTTGGCGAATACCGCATACCCATTCACCAATTGCAATGGCGTGACGAGCCCCGCACCAAGCGCCATCGGCAGATACGGTGGGTTCTTGGCCGGATCAAAACCAAAGCGCGTGATGTAGTCCTGCGCATAGTGCGTGCCGATGTAATTCAGGATGCGGATGGACACCAGGTTCTTCGACTTGTCGAGCGCCGTACGCATGGTCATCGGCCCTTCGGGCTGATCGTCGTCGTGCGGCTCCCAAGGTTGACCGCCGGTTTGTTGCGCACTGAAGTACAACGGCGCGTCGTTAATGATGGTCGCCGGTCCCAGGCCCTTGTCAAGCGAAGCCGAATAGATGAACGGCTTGAACGTCGACCCCGGCTGACGCCATGCCTGCGTTACATGATTGAACTTGTTCTTGTTAAAGTCGAAGCCCCCCACCAGCGCCGTCACGGCACCGTCCTTCGGCCGCAGGGCGACCAATGCGCCTTCCACTTGCGGCAGTTGTGTGATGTCCCAACCACCGTCGGCATCGTTCGGATCCTTCGTCGGAATATCCTGGATCAAACGAATCACGGCGCCCGGACGCAGTAACTTTGCAGGCTGCGCGCGCGGGTTCAACGACGCCGCCGCAAAACGAAGCCCTGCACCGGAGATCGTGATGGTCTGACCATTCAAGCGTTGCGCGACGACCTCTTTCGGCGACACATTGATCACGACCGCCGAAACGATGTCGCCATCGTCCGGGTGATCGAGCAATGCATCCTCCACTGCCTGGTCGCGATCATCACCACTGCCCGGCAGATCGATAAACGCTTCCGGACCACGATAGCCATGACGCTTTTCGTAATCCATGATGCCCTTGCGCAGCGACCGATAGGCTGTTTCCTGGTCACCCGAGTTGATCGTGGTCACCACGTTCAAGCCTCTTGTATATGCGTCATCCTTGTACTGCGCATACATCATCTGCCGGACCATTTCGGCGACGTATTCGGCATGCACGCTGAACTGATTCATCGATCCTGCGCGCGTGTGGATATTCTCCTGGATCGCGGCGTCATATTCTTCTTTCTTGATGTAGCCGAGGTCGAGCATCCGCTTCAGGATGTATTCCTGACGAATCTTCGCCCGCTTCGGATTGACCACGGGATTATAGGCGGATGGCGCCTTCGGTAGCCCGGCCAGCATGGCCGCCTGTGCTAGCGTGATGTCCTTCAAGTCTTTCCCGAAATAGACTTGCGCCGCGCTGGCGAAACCGTAGGCTCGCTGCCCCAGATAGATCTGGTTCATATACAGCTCGAGGATCTGATCCTTCGACAGCGCCGACTCGATCTTATACGCCAGCAGCATCTCGTAGATCTTGCGGGTATAGGTCTTTTCACTGGACAAGAAGAAATTTCGCGCGACCTGCATCGTGATCGTGCTGGCACCCTGCGACGCCCCACCGTGCATGATGTCGTTCACGCCCGCACGCAGTATCCCGATAAAATCAACACCACCGTGCTCATAGAACCGATAGTCCTCGATCGCAAGCACGGCGTCTTTCATGACAGGCGGGATATCGGCAAACCGCACCAGCCGCCGGCGTTCTTCGCCGAATTCGCCGATCAACACGTGGTCCGCCGTGTAGATCCGCAATGGCACTTTCGGCCGGTAATCCGTCAAGGCGGTCAACGGTGGCAGGTTTGGCGTCATGACGATCAACGCGTAACCGACGATCAATGCTCCGATCACGATCAGTCCGCCAATCAAGCCGAGGAGTGCCAGAATCAACCGGGAAGCCAGGGAGCGAGAGGGTTTCGGGTCTTTGCCAGGGGTAGTGGGTTGTCGCGTGGAAGCCATGTAGAAGCGGTAAGTCGATTGCCTGCGCCGCGGCGGTCGCCGCCGGATCACCGACGGTCGGGACACGCCAAGGCGCGCGTATTCGGCTGTGCGTGCCGCGCCGACAGGCAGACGGCTGCACCGATCGGTCGCGCGGAGATGAAAGCGATTTGCAAGCCTGGCAGCGGCGGCGCAGCAAAATCGCGCTGCTGACAACCGATGCCATGCCGCATTGTAAAGAAACCGGGCGGCTTCGGGCTTGAAATGTCGCAATACTGCCCCGATTTTTTGTAATAGTTTTCCGGGACACGCGTTCACGCAACGCCTCGTCCACGGTGGATGGGTGTTCCTTGAAATGTCCTGTAACTGAATTTACCCGGATGACGGGATGCTGAAGCCGGGCCATGCGCCGCCCCAGCCCAGCTGTGATATGTTGGCGGCGATGACTTTTGAGATGGAGAGGCACGATGTCGCTATTCGATAGTATTTCCCGTACCATGAAAGGTCTGTTGAACGATGCGGCGGATTCCGTGCAGGACCCGTCGCGCGATGCCCGGCAGATCGTCCGGGAACTGGATGCCAGCATCCAGCGCGCGGAAAACTCGCTGATTGAAATACAGGCGCAGTACAGCAACCAGGAAAGCAAGCGCGACCTGGCCAACGATAAGGCCACGAAATACGCGGCGGGTGCCCTGCGCGCGCTGAAGGGTGGCGACGAGGGACTGGCAAAGGAAGCACTGACCGCCCAAGCAAGCGCCGAAGCCGAACGCGACGCGTTGGCCGCGGAATTGGACAAGCTGAAGCCGTCGCTCGATCACTTGAAATTACAGATCGACGACATGCGCAAGCGCCGCAATGAATTGAACGCCCGCACCAATATCCTCGGCGCGAAGCAGGAAATCGCCAAGGCGAAGGACACGGCAGCCACGGCGCTCGGTGGGATCGGCGGCAAGGACTTGTCCGCTGAATTCGAGCGCCTGGAGGAAAAAGTCAATCTCTCCAACGCGCGCTCAGACGCCCGCCTGGGCTCGGCGGACGAGCGCAGCGGCAAGACGCTGGACGATAAGCTGGCGGCGATGAGCAGCGGCCCGTCAGTGGATGATCGCCTTGCCGCACTGAAAAAACAGTTGGATGGTGGCGACGGCGACAAGCCCACCGCCTGATCGAAGCGTTCCACCCTGCGATTGATGCCGGGTTCGCTTCCGCAAGATTATCGCGGGGCGCCGGCTACCGCGACAACACCGTGCCGTATCGACATGTCGACTTTGAATCAACGTAATTTGCGTAAGCGCCTTGGCGGCGTGGCGATGAGCATCGCGCTCGGGATCCTGTTTCTGGCTGCCCCACCACTGGTGGCTACGATCTTGCCGGGAACCGGCCTGGTCGGTGGTATCGCCATGGCCGCCACTGCCCCCTCGGTAGACCAGGTGGAAGCGGCCATCGCCCGCGGCGACATGGACGGTGCACATCGGATGCTGCAACAAGTCATTGCAGCCAATCCGAACAGCGCGCGCGCACATTACCTCGATGCGCAGGTCCTCGAACACAGCCACCGATATGCCGACGCACTGTCCGCGTTACAGGCGGCCCGACGGGTCGACCCATCGCTCGGCTTTACCGACAAAGCGAAATTCGAAGCAGTAGAGCGCCGTATCACGGCCGAAGCCGGCGGCAGGAACGGCAGCGCGCGCATGAACGGCAGCAACGGCGCCGCCACGGACAGCGGTGCCCTCCAACAGACAGCGTTGTCCGCTGCCCCCACCCATCATAGACCAGGTATCGGCATGTGGATCGGAATTCTGGTGATTGGCTTGTTGGTCGTGTTGTCGATTCGATGGGCGATGCGCAAACGGCAGACAGAAGAAGAAGCCGGCGCGACGGATATCCATCGCGACGCCTTGAAGCAGGCGACAGCACTGCAGCAATCGCTGCGAGCGATCAAACTCGATCTGAAATTATCGACGGCGCCCGAAAAAGATGCCTGGTTGCGTGATGCCGACACGGTGGAAGAAGAAATTCGCGCGCTGATCGACGAGTTGACCAGCGCGAGCGACGGGGCCGAGCGCTACAGCAGTCCGGAAACATCGCCGCCGTACCGGCTTGCGGACCTGACGCGCCGCGTCGACCGGCTCAAAGCCGTTTCCGAAGGCCGCCCGGACCCAATGCTGCAAAATGCGTCCACTGCGAGTCTTTCTTCACAGGGTTCACGGTCCGCCTATGCCGACGAGGCCGATCGTTTGTCGGGCAATCAGACATTCGGAAACCAGCCATACACCAACCAGCCGCCCCAACAGCAGCCAACCGTGATCGTGCAGCAGCCGCAGCAAGGCGGTTTTGGCGCCGGCATGGGTGGGCTGATGACAGGCGTTCTGCTGGGCGAGATGATGGGCGGCCATCGAGACCGCGAGGTGATCGTGGAGCGTGACGGACCGCGTCAGGACCGGCCGGAGGACGGCGGCGGCAATGCAGGTAACCAGGGTCAGAATGCCGGCTTCGACTTCGGTAATGGCGGCGATAAATGGGACGACGGCTCAGGCGGGAATGACGGCGGTTTCGACCTGGCCGACAACACCGATAACGATTGGGATAATTCGTAAAGCCACCCTACTTCGCCGGCCGGTTCATTGCGCCAGCCAGCGGAGGAACATCACCAGGAAACGAAACACCGCGACAAGCCAGCGCCATAGCAACACCAACTGGTCCCAAAGGCCGCCTTCCGTACCCATCGTCACCTGCCATCACGAATGCGCCGTATTGGCGATACGGCGCATCCTACACCAACGTCGCGTCTCTCGTCTGTCGGCGGCGCACTTATTAGTTGCCCGGCAACGGAACGTCCGGCGCTTCGTTGGTCAGCGTCTCCCCGAGCTTGTCGAAGATGCGTTGTGTCGCACCACGCGATTGCAACGCGAACAACAACAAGGAGCGCCCGGTCACCTGATAGACATCCCCGGAACCGAATTCCGGCAAGGTGTCGCGCACAGGCATGTTCGTGTCGACCATGCACGTCCACTGGTCGCTGCCGGGAATCTCCGGCAACGTGAAGTCCACCACGTCGTGATGTGCATTGAAAACGATCAGCAACGTTGCATCACCCGCCGGTTTGCGAATGCCGCTCGCCTGGGCCCGGCCATCGATGACCATGCCAAAACAGCGCATCGTGCCATCATCCCATTGCTCGTCGGATAGCGGTTGGCCATCGGTACCCAGCCACTTCACATCGCTGACTTCCAATGCCTCGTTCCATTCTCCGGTCAGAAACCGGTTACGTCGCAAGACCGGAAGACGTTGGCGCAGTTGCAACAGGTTGCGGGTAAACTCAACCAGCGCGCGGCCATCGTCGTCGATATTTTCCCAATCGACCCAACTGATCTCGTTATCCTGGCAATAGGCATTGTTGTTGCCCTGCTGCGTTCGACCAAATTCATCGCCCGCCAGGATCATCGGTGTGCCTTGGGAGAACAGCAACGTTGCGAGCATATTGCGTTTCTGACGCTCGCGCAGCACGCGCACTTCCCATTGCGCGGCCAGCGATGGCACATCGTGTTGTGCGTCATTTGCCGTATCGCCCGCTTTCTCGATCTGCTCCGACAAGGCCGCCGTGGACGGAACCGGTCCCTCATGGCCACAATTCCAGGACCGATTGTCAGACGATCCGTCACGATTATCCTCGCCATTCACATCGTTATGCTTGTCGTTGTACGTCACCAGATCGTTCAACGTGAAGCCATCATGCGCGGTGATGAAGTTGACACTCGCCCAGGGACGTCGCCCGCGGTGATTGAATTTGTCCGCGGATGCCGTGATCCGCGTGGCAAGTTCCGATGCAATTGCATCATCGCCCTTCCAGAACGCACGGACGGTATCGCGGTAACGGTCGTTCCACTCCGCCCAACCCGGTGGGAATCGACCAACTTGATAACCGCCCGGACCACAATCCCATGGTTCCGCGATCAACTTGACACTCGACAAGATGGGATCCTGCCGGCAGCTATCGAGGAAACCGCCACCTTCATCGAAACCGTGTGGCTCGCGTCCCAGGATCGTCGCCAAGTCGAACCGGAATCCATCCACATTCATCTCGGTGACCCAGTAGCGCAAGCTGTCCGTCACCATCTGCAATACACGAGGATGCGATAGATTCAGGGTATTACCAGTGCCGGTGTCGTTGATATAGTAGCGCTGCTCGTCAGGCATCAGGCGATAGTACGACGCATTGTCGATACCTTTGTAGGACAACGTCGGGCCTAATTCATTGCCTTCCGCAGTGTGGTTGTACACCACGTCGAGAATAATTTCGAGACCGGCGTCATGGTAGCGATCGACGGTCTCCTTGACTTCGTCCAGCCTGCCGGTGCTGAGGTAACGCGGATCGGCCGCGAAAAAGCCGATCGTGTTGTACCCCCAATAGTTCGTCAGGCCTTTCTCGAGAAGGTAATCGTCATTAACGAACGTGTGTATCGGCAACAATTCCACGCTGGTGACGCCCAATGCTTTTACGTAATCGATGACCACTTGCTCGCCTAGCCCGGCAAAGGTCCCGCGCACGTTTTCCGGCACCTGCGGATGACGCATCGTGAAACCCTTCACGTGCGTTTCGTAGATCACCGTCCGATCGAAGGGCACCCGAACGCGGGTGGGATGATGCCAGACGAAACTTTGATCGACCACACGACACTTCGGCACGAACGGCGCACTATCGCGTTCGTCAAAGGAAAGATCCTGGTCCGGATGCCCCAGCGTATAGCCGAACACTTCCGGTGCCCATTTCAACTCACCGACATGCGCTTTTGCATAGGGATCGAGCAATAGCTTGTTCGGATTGAAACGATGACCATTTTCCGGTTCATACGGGCCGTGGACGCGATAACCGTACACGGCGCCCGGCGCGAGGTCATGCACGTAGACGTGCCAAACCTCATCCGTATATTCCGGCAGCACGATCCGCTCGATTTCCTGCTCGCCCTTGTCGTCGAAGATGCACAGTTCGACCTTTGTCGCATGCGCCGAAAACAGCGCAAAGTTCACGCCCTTGCCATCCCACGTTGCACCCCGTGGAAATGGTGTTCCTTCGGAAATGCGGCTTGCCGTCGTTGTCATTCTGTTCTGCGCTCCCTGGTGGTGCGCGCCCACTGCGATGTCGCCGCGTCGACCAATACCAAGACGGCCGGCGGCGATGCCGGCGGCCGTCATTTGATGGTTACTCGACGCGGCGAAAGGACGCGACCGGAATCACGTAGCAGGATTCGCGCCAGACATGGAACAGCGAGTCAACACGCGCAACGCCTGTCACGGCAATTGACGCGCCGAATGGTTTGCGTCAAGCGTCGACACCCATTTGCGACCATAAAGGAAAAGTGCAAAGCCGCTGACAAAACCCAACAGCGCAATTTTTCTGATCATCGTATGCTCCTTCAATCGGCTGTTATCACGCTTTACTTCCATGCTTCAAGTGTCGCACAACGGCCAGTTCACCGTATTCAAGTGGCTGCATGGGTCGCAACATCAATGAGCGGGTTTTCAGGCAAAATCATCCGAATTGACGTATGCTGACCCGAACACGTGCATCGGTATCGCATTGCACGTAGCAAACGGTTTCACTGCACGACTTGCCAGACAGGGTAATACAGGTACTTGCTTCGCGGCTTCTTGCTGGCCGGATTCCTGTATTTTGTTCCTTTTTCCATCGCGCGCCGACGCTCGGCGGTCGTACGATATGGCTTCTCGGAAAACAACCGCCCGCCGGCAGTCCTCTGCCGGGGTTGCGACATACTTGGATGTGATACGTGGCTGGTCTCCCGCCTGGACCGCCATGCCTGCACGCCTTGACAGCAAGCTTGCCAGGGCACGTGCGCAGGATGAACCGGTACTTTATGCGCACTTTTTACCAGGCCTCGACCTGCTATTGTGCGCGGTGCCCGGCGCGCGCGCCCCTTACCCTCCCTTATCCGAACTACGCCAACGCTGCGTGGAAAGTGTGATGCATGCGCTGGAACAACCGTGTTTGCGATTGGAAACCGGTGGTTGCTGGTACGAGCACAATGGCGTGGCCGTGCTGGTTTTTGCCAGCGGCGCACGATCACGTGCGTTGAACGACTTCGGCGCACTTCCCGCGGGTAGCAACGTGCGAGGTGATCGCTGAAACGTCTTAGCTACTGCACGGTTTGGGTATCCCGGCTAACATGAATCAGAGAGCTGACACGACTGCAGGTGCGTGAAGTGCAGCGTGTTGTATCACTGACGATTGAAATAGGAGGATGCCATGACGGACCATGTGTACAAGAAGATCGAATTGATCGGCTCATCGGAAACGTCGATCGAAGATGCCGTCAAGACGGCCATTGCAAAGGCGTCGAAGACCCTGCGAAACCTCGATTGGTTCGAGGTCGTCGAAACACGTGGACATTTGCGGGATGGTGCGATCGCGCATTGGCAGGTCACTGTCAAAGTAGGCGTTCGCGTGGAAGACTGATCGGCCCCACCTGGAGGCGGGGAACGCCCCGGCTTCCTGGGTACAAACCGCGCATGCCAATTCGGCAAGCGCACCCGAGTTAAAACAGACGCGCCCTTGGTATATCCAGGGCGCGTTTCTTACTTGGCTTTCTCTAACTGCATCGCACGCGCCGCTGCTGCCCCTGCTTTAGGCGATACCTTCTTACCTGGTGGTGGCGCCATCGGCTTTTCCTGGAGCGCCTTGAACAACTGCGCGCACGGTGCTTCCTCATGGTGGCTGGGCGCCAACAGCGGTATCAGCGCGGCAAACGGGTTCAGCAGGCCCAGTCCGACCGCCGCAGCCCCACGCGCGGCGAGTGGCAATGCATCCACACCAATATGCGGGTCCTTGAATGTTCCCTTCACATACAAGGGCGAGCGTAACGAGAATATGCGGAAGCCCTTGGTATGGGGGTGAATGCCCAAATCCATCCCCTCGGTACGAAGATCGATCGTCCCATCGACATCGATAACCGCATCCTGCGTATCCACCACGAAGACCTTCGAATTCAACACGCCGTTGTCAACGACGAAGTCCGATGCCGCGCAATTGATCTGCACATCCCGATTGCCGAACAGGCGTTCGATGACCGCATTGGCGACATTCAAGCCGGCCGCCTCCATCAGGAACGCGCTCACCGCACCGTGCTGGACCAGCAACTTGATTTCACCGTTCGAGGTAGCGGCCAGGCGGGCCGGTGAGTTGCCGGTTGCGGAAAGCGCCGCATCGCCGTTGATCTCCCCGAGCGCGCTCTGCATGGTCTTCGATGTCGGGAACAACTGTTTCAGCTTCACATGCCGTGCCCCCATCGACACGCGCGCCTGCAGCGGCTCCTTGCCCCCGTCCAGATCGATATCGGCAGTGAGGTCCCCCCCCGCCACGCCGAAGCGCAGCGGGACCAACTGCAATCGACCATTGCTCAACATCACGTGCGTGTAAAGATCCGTGATCGGCAAGGATGCGTCACGGATAATGCGTTTGCCGGCAAACGTCACATCGGCATCAATCGATTTCCAGCGATCGGTACGGAATGCCTCGACAGGCAATGCTTTGTTACTGGGCTGCCTGTCGACATCACCACGTTTTGCTTTTTCCGCGTTTGAATCCGCGCCGATCAACGGGGCGAGGTCCGAAAACTGCAATAGATGCGAGACAAGGTTCCCACTGAGCTTGGGGCGTGGCGTTATGCCTTCGTACACCAGCGTTCCGTTCAAATCGCTGCCACCTACGCGTCCCGTAAAATCCTGATAGCGGAATACGTTACCTGCGGGCTTGAATGCCCCAATCAAACGCCCTTCCGTGGCGAATGGCGGCGAGTCGGGCAATGCGATTCCGGTTAGCGAATACAGATGAGACAAGCTCTGACCTTGAAACCACAAGCGCCAATCAAGTGCCGCGAGATGCATGGGGTCCGTCAGCGTACCCACCAAAGCGATGCGTGTATCGCCTATCTTGACGTCCGCCTGCAATGGGAAAGGCCGTGTCGCGTCTTGAAGCGACAGCACTTCGCCCAGCTTTCCGGTGCCGGAAACTGGGCTATTGTTGTATTTGCCCTTCATCGTCCACCCCAAGCGATAGGGGCTGACTGGTGTCACCGCCGGCACTGCACCGGCGGTTGGCGAAACACCCTTTGCAGCGGTCACACTGGACGCGGACAAGGAGGTACCCTCGCGCCCGGAGGACGCCTTCGACGCCGTCGACCTGGCGGATGCCCCAGACGAAGCAGCGTCGGCGCCCGCCTCAGAGGCAGCCATGGCCACATCCTTCGCCGCATCCGCCGCGCCATCACCAGGCGCGGTGGCACTGGCCGCGACCACCCCGCGGTTCGTCGTCCTGGACGCCTCGCGTGCATCCGACGCGGCGGATGAGGCAGACGCGGCAGATGCGGCCGACGCCTGCGATGCTTCATTGGCCGCGGCCGCTTTCGAGAATTTCGCGGCGCCGTTGCGTCCCAGCGTTTCACTCGACTCTCGTCGTGAGGTTTCCTCTTGCTGCTTCAACATCTCGCCGAACGGGATCGGATTGCCTAACGTATCGAGCGTCAGCGTCAGGTCGGCCTTGCGATCCTCATCCAGCACAGTGATCGTACCCGTGCTGAAGGTGATGTCACGCAACGCCACCTTCCAGGCGCTCGACTGCGCGCCGCCACTAGACGAGGTCTTAAATGTGTAGTTGTTACGACCGTCGTGCATGCGTTCGATGTCCACTTGCGGTTGCCGCAATGCGACCGACGGAATCGAAACCTCACGGATCAGCAATGGCGGTACGGCGACGTCGAAGTCGACGGCGGCCACGGAAACCATCTCTTTCGTGCGTGCCCAATCCGCATTGGCCAAGGTAATGTCATGCGCGCTGACATGCGGCCATGGAAGCCATCCACGCCAGCCCGGTGCGTCGGGCGGTCGCCGCCACTTCACCGACAGATCGCCATTGATTGCAAACGGACGACCCAATTCTTTGGAGACCTTGTTATTAATGAATGGCTTTGCGCGATTCCAATCAAATGTCGCGACGAAAATAACCACGGCCAGCATCAGCACCAGCAGGATGACGACAAGCCACATCAGTCCGCGAAAAATACGCCCGCCTGTCGTACGTGGCGGTTTGTGCCCGTGATTACCGGACCCATTACCATCGCCGCCATTGTCGCCACGAGGGCCGTTATTTCCAGTCTCACTGTCGAACATGCGCGTCGCGCTGTCTGTTGACGATTCACGGGAAACATCTGCCGGAGATACTATTGCGGCGTGTTGATGATCCAACCCACCCGAGGGTTCATCCGTTCCGGGCCGCTCCGCCATGCCTTTATCTCCTTGCTCTACCGGTTTTTGCCGCCTATCCGCCAACATCGTGTGGCGTGGAACGGCCATGCGGATTGCATTATCGTTCTGGTTGCCAGGCCTGTGCCGGGGTTGCAGCGCAAAAAGCAACGCATGCGCGCGTAAAAATGTCATCTAAAGCCGCAAAAAACATGCCCAGGCATGGTGCACGATCGCGGAAAACTGTTTCCGTCGCATAACAGGCCGCGAGAACAGCACGCGTTGACTCGCCTCATCGTTGGGCGATGTCGTCGAGCATCTTCTCGAGGCGATCGAAGTCGACCGGTTTCGTGACATGATTGCCGAAGCCAGCATCGAGACAGCGGCGCATATCCTCTTCCATGCCATAACCGGTTATCGCGATCGACGGCGCCGCGTGCTGCATCACGTTCCAATGGCGCACAACATCCAGGCCCGTGCCGTCCGGTAGTCCGATGTCGCTGATCAGCAAGTCATATCGGCCCGCATTGATATATTCGCGTGCCGCGCCGACGGACTCGGCCACATCGACACGGTGTCCGAAGACTTCGATCAGTTGCGCCATCGCAGCCGATGTGTAGGCGTTATCCTCGACCAGCAATACGGACAGCACCCGGCGAGCGGCCGCCGTCGACGCGACCACGACATCGTCCCCCGCCTCCACCGGTGTATGCCGCGCCAATGGGATCGAGAAAGTGAAGCGCGCGCCCTGATCACGCCCGGCGCTTTCCGCGCGAATGCTACCACCGTGCTTTACCGCCAGCGTGTTGGCAATCGCCAAGCCGAGACCGAGCCCGCCAAAAGCAGGGCCGATTGTTTCGTCGGCCTGCTCGAACGCGGAAAAGATTTTCGGCAACGCGTCCGCACTGATGCCAATGCCCGAATCATCAACCTGTACCGCCACATGTTCCGAGTCGGGATTGAACAGCATGACATCGATGGTGCCATTCGCTGGCGTGAACTTCACCGCGTTCCTGACAAGGTTCCAGATGATCTGCTGCAATCGCGCAGCGTCACCCCGGACTCCGCTCTGCGTCTCCCTACGGATGATATGCAAGGTCTGTCCTTTCGCGGCAATGTCGGCGGTCGACATATTGATCGCGTTCTCGAGCAAATCTCCCAGAGATACCGATGCAAAGTTCAAACTGAGTTTTCCGCGCGAAATGCTCGTCAGATCGAGCAGGTCGTCGATGAGCCGCGCTTCGAGCTCGACGTTGTGCTGTACGACATTCAGCAGGTGCGTGTGCTCCTCATCGAGCAAACCTTTCATGCGCATCAACCGCGCCGCGGCAAGAATCGGCGTCAACGGCGTGCGCAATTCATGAGACAACACCGCCAGGAAATGGTCCTTCGCGCGATTTGCCCGCTCCGCCTCTTCCTTTGCCTGCTGCAATGCATCCGCCGTGCGCCGCGCTTGGGTGGTATCGCGTAAGATCAATGAAAACCCCGCCAGCGCACCACGCGCATCATGCATGGCCGTGGTCACCAGCGAGGCAAATACACGCTGGCCGTCCTCGCGGGATACCCAGCGATCATCGGAATGGCTGCCAGATGCCTTGGCGCTGCGCATTGCATCGCCAAGGACATCGGCTTCGGTAAAAAGACGATCGGCGCATTGGCCCACCATCTGCGCTTCCGTGTAACCCAGAATCTGGCGGGCGGCGTGATTCCATGTCTGAATGTGGCCTTTCGGGTCCAGCGTAATCACCGCATAATCTTTCAATGCGTCGACTAACTGCCTGAAATGCGTCTCCGTTTCTTGCAGACGCTCCTCCGCCTGCAGCCGCTGGCGCTTCTCGTCGCGCTCGGCCAATGCACGCTGAATCACTGCGGGAAGGCGTTGCAGGCGCTGCTTTAAAACATAATCAGTCGCGCCACGTTTCAGCATGTCCACCGCATGCTCTTCGCCGAGTACGCCCGAGACGAAAATGAAGGGCAGATCCTGCGAATACGCACGTGCCATCCCCAATGCCTCGCCGCCGGAGAACGACGGCAAGACAAAGTCCGCGAGGACGACGTCATAACGCCCCGTGCGGACCGCCGCATCGAAGTCGAACGCGTTATCGACGATATGGACGTCATAGGTAAAGCCGGCGACATCCAGCCGTGACAACGTCAACTCCGCATCAAGCGAGCTGTCTTCGACCAACAGCAGATGCAGCGGCTCAGTCACCTTCGGGTCCCGTCGACCGCGCTGCGGTTTGCGCGTGTTTCGGCATCGTGAAAAAGAACCGCGCACCGCGATCCAGTTCACCTTCCGCCCAGGTGCGGCCATCGTGACGCTCGATGATGCGACGCACGTTCGCCAATCCAATACCGGTGCCCTCGAAGTCCTCGGTGCGATGCAACCGCTGGAACACGCCAAACAGCTTGCCCACGTAGCGCATGTTAAACCCCACGCCGTTGTCGGCCACCGAAATCACATACTCCGTCGCGCCCTCGCTTGCGTCCACGGTGATTTCCGCTTGCTCGCGTGTGCGCGTGTATTTCACCGCGTTGGCAAGCAGATTACGGATGGCAAGCAGAAGAAAGGCAGGATCGCCGATGACAGTCGGTAACGGCGCGATATGCCAGACAATGCGTCTATGCGGATTCTCATGCTGCATTTCGCGGATAACGGTATCCACCAATGTATTGAGTCGTACAGGCGTCGGACGCAATGCCGCGCGTCCCATTTGCGAGAACGTCAGCAGGTCGTCGACCAATGTGCCGGCGAAACGCGCCGAATCGACGATATTCTTCAAGAAGCGTGCACCCCGCTCCGTCAACCGATCACCTTCATATTCAGTCAGCAGGTCGGCATAGCCCACGATATGCCGCAAAGGGGCACGCAAGTCATGCGAAACAGAATAGGAAAACGATTCGAGTTCCTTGTTGACACGCCCAAGCTCGGCGGCAATGGCGGCCATCTCCTCGGCGCGTCTCAGCACGATGCTGAGCACCGAGGCGCGAAATTCATGCGCCGCCGCCAGTTCGCCCGCGCGCCATCGAACGGATCGATTGCGCACCACTTCTTTCCAGGTCTCGAAACTTGTACGCGGTGATAAACGTCCACTCGCGTCGGCATCCAGCTTGCGCGGATTGCCCGCCCACTCGATGGTCCGAACGACCTCCGGCCGGAACCATATGACGAAGTGTCTATGCAAGCGCGAAATCTGCACCGCGAGCATGCCGCTGGCAATTCCGGCGAACGGTAGCGCTGCCGGCAACTGCTCGCCAATCGCATCGGTGGCGAACACGTCACGCGTCGACTGCGTGCCGATATGGGAAATGAGCGCCTCGATCGTCGCTTCATCCGGCGTCGCACCCACCGTGACCGTGCGCCCCTCGAACACGACGGCCGCGCCATCGGCAGCCATGAATCGCAGCAGGCCGCGCGGATCCGACATCAGGCTATCGACGAAATCATCCCGATCGGACATTGTCGCAATCAGATCGACAAGCATCCGTCTCAGTTCCAGGCGGTAATCCGATTCAGCGCGGTCCTCTTTCGCGTCCATTTGCAACGATAAGACGGCACCCAAGTGTTCACACGCCGCGCGAGTCTCAAAATTAAGGTGACGGGGCGTTGCGTGATGACAAGAGATCAAACCCCACAAACGACCGCGCACGATAATCGAGATCGACATCGAACTGGCCGTGCCCATATTGCGCATGTATTGCAAATGCACCGGCGAGACGCTACGCAACGTTGCGTACGACAGATCCGTGGGCCGACCGGTATGCGGATGGATCGCCGGCAGCAGCACCGACGGTGCATAGCCCGCGTCGACGATTAAACGGATACGATGCTTTAAATACAACGCCCGCGCCTGTAGCGGAATATCAGATGCAGGAAAATGCTGACCCATATACGAGACATAGTCGTCCTCGCGATCTTCCGCTAGCACCTGGCCGTTGCCATCTTCATCGAAACGATACACCAGTACACGACCGAAACCCGTGATCCGACGTACTTCGCGTGCCGCAACGACGCTGAGGGCCTCGACCGTGCCCGCATCCTGCAAGCGGCCGATAAACGTGCGTACCAACGCATAGATCGGACTGAAAACGTTCCCGACGTGATCGGTCGGTTCGATTTCCAAGAGTGTCACACCATCATGCGCGTGCACGATCAAGTCAAGCGCGCGCTCACCCCGCGCATGCCGCGCCGCCGAATCCGCGGCATCCGACGCATCGGACACGCGATGAGCCATGCTATCAGGCGACCACGAAACCCGACAGACATACAAGGGCTGGTCATTGATCTCCGCAGATGAAACCGCCTCGACGATTGCACGCGCGCCGCCCTCTCCTATCACCTCGGCCACCGGAAGACCGAGCATTGCCTGCGGCGGGCGGCGCGTCAACTCGGTGATGTTGGCCGAGCACTGGATGACATGGTGTGACGCGTCCAGTGCAAGGACATAGCCATGCGGCTGAATGCCCCCAGGAATATGGATGGGCTCGGCATCGCATGCCGCGACAGCGGCGCGGAACGCGATGTCGTCAAAAGGGTCATCACAGTTTTTCACACTACTGGCGGTCGGCGTATCATCCGCTGTCGCCGATACCGCCACGACTTCGGTGGACGCGAGCCGGGCGACATTCGCGCCCGGCATCGACGGCTTGTCATCCGATCCCGGCAAAATGGTCGTCATGCTGCGGGCTGAGCCAGGATCGTGGTTTGTCCCGGCGTATCCGGCGAGGGCAGCCAGGATTGCAAGGCACGGAATGTCGCGCGGGCGGACGCCACGGCTTCCATGAATTCGCCTTCGGGTACACGCGCCGTTGCCTCCACCTTGAACGCGTTCCACATGCTGCCGGTCTTGTCGCCGTACGGATCAAAGTAGGCATAGCCTTGTCGACCGCTGAGCTGAAAGCGCTGTGCCATCGCAGGACCGATGAATCGCCCACCAAGCGTCGAGCCTTCCATCACATAGAGGGTTCCGAAACAGGCGCCGATCCCGTGCATTGGCACGGTTGCCGCCCACGCCGAACCGCCGGCCGCCAATGCTGCCGATATCGGCATTTGCCCCAGAAAGGCAAGGTCGGCATCGAGCAAAGCCGTTTTTTCGCGTGTCGAAACAAACGCCTCAAGGTCGTCGGGTACGGCCGCGCGCAGACGCGTCTCCCAGGGCGCCACGAAAGCACAAAACCGCGTCAGAAGCGCTACATATTCGTCCCGCCGCATTGTCGGGCGCATGATGTCCATATCGCGCTCCAGCGCATGATGGCAATCAGCGGTCTCTGTTTTTAAACGGCTTAGCAGGTCAGTCATGAAAGCGTACGACGGCAAAGAGTCATCAAGGCGGCAAGTGATCTGGTGTTTCGGCACTTCGTGGACGCCCGTTCAACGGCGTCCTCGTCGACATGCGTTACCTTGGCTCCACCCGCATCGCCGCGTCGTGGCCAAAGATTACGGCAGTAGACCTCGAAATCCTGTTTTACATCATAGCAACGATTATTCTGCAACGCTGCACGCCTGTGAACCCCTGCCGGCAGGCCTATCCAACCCGGTGTTGCTGCGGCGCGATTGCGTGAAAACCTGTATGCCTATACAGTTTCAACATGACCTTTCCAGATCAGACATCTCCTTCTCCCGATACGCGGTCCGAGGCGTCCGCGGATGCCTCGCGTGCGGTGATGGCGGCGTTGCTCGATAAATTGAATCCGGCGCAGCGGGAAGCGGCCTGCCATGGCATTGGCGGGGCCCGTGGTGAGGCCGGCGATCCGCCAGGGTTGCCGATTTCGGAGCCGCTATTGGTCATCGCCGGTGCCGGCACAGGCAAAACGGCGACGTTGGCGCATCGCGTGGCGAATCTGCTGGATCATGGCGTCCCCTCCGAACGCGTGCTGCTGCTGACCTTCTCCCGTCGCGCCGCCGTCGAAATGACACGTCGCGTGGACCAATTGCTGGTACGTGCCGCCATCGAGCGCGCCAAGCTGACGGGCGCATCGCCGCGACAAGCGGCGCGGACGGCGGCACGCGATACATTGCCCTGGGCCGGCACTTTTCATAGTGTCGGCGCGCGCCTGCTGCGTGAATATGCGCCCTATATCGGTGTGTCTCCGGCGTTCACGATCCTGGATCGCCCCGACGCGGCGGACCTGATGAACCTGATCCGGCACGAACGCGGCCTTTCGGTGAAACAGAAGCGCTTTCCGACAAAGCAAACGTGTATCTCGATCTATTCCAGGGTGGTGAATACGGGGCTAACGCTGGAGGCGACGTTGGCGAGGCATTTTCCCTGGTGCGCCGAATGGGCGGACGCGTTACGCGATTTGTTCGCCGCTTACGTCGAGGCAAAGCAAGCACAGGATGTGCTCGACTATGACGACCTGTTGCTGTATTGGGCGCAAATGGCAGCGGAGCCGGCACTGGCGGGGGCGCTCGGTGAGCGTTTCTCCCATATTCTTGTGGACGAATACCAAGACACGAACACCTTGCAGGCCGACATCGTCCGACGCATGAAGCCGGATGGCCGCGGCGTGACCGTTGTGGGCGACGATGCACAATCGATCTATGCGTTCCGCGGTGCAACGGTCCGCAATATCCTCGATTTTCCTCGAACATTCGCCACGCCGGCGCGCGTTGTGACGTTGGACCGCAACTATCGTTCAACGCAGGCGATCCTGGACGCCGCGAACGCCGTGATCGGCCAGGCATCCGAAGGTTATGCGAAACGTCTGTGGAACGACGGCCGCGCCGGCACGCGCCCGATCCTGGTGACGGTAACCGACGAGGCCGCGCAAGCGCAGTATCTCGTCTCACGCATCCTGGAAAACCGCGAAGCCGGCACGACGCTGAAGTCACAGGCAGTACTGTTCCGCGCCGCGCATCACAGTGCGCCGCTGGAAATCGAGCTGACGCGACGCAATGTGCCATTTATCAAGTTCGGCGGATTGAAATTCCTTGATGCCAGCCATGTAAAGGACCTGCTCGCCGTGCTGCGATGGTTCGAAAACCCACGCGACCGCGTGGCGGGCTTTCGCGTACTGCAAATGCTACCCGGCATCGGCCCGGTCAAGGCCGGCGCGGTCCTCGACGTTGTCGGTGACGATTTGACGCGGTTGCCGGTCAATGCTACGGCGCCACACGCACCGCCCGGTGTGGAAGGGTGGGATGCGTTCGCCAAACTGGTCTCTCAGGGCGCATGCAACAAAACAGACTGGCCGACGGAACTCGATCGTATCCGTACATGGTATGCGCCGCACCTGGCGTGCGCGCATGACGATGCCGATGTGCGCGAGGCCGACCTCGATCAGTTGCAGCAGATCGCGGCGACATTCCCGTCGCGGCAACGCTTCTTGACTGAATTGACGCTGGACCCACCCGATGCCGTCAGCGACGAATCGGGCGTACCACTGAAAGACGAGGACTACCTTATCCTGTCGACGATACATTCGTCCAAGGGACAGGAATGGGCCTCGGTATTCCTGATGAATGCGGTGGACGGCTGCTTGCCGTCCGATCTGGCCACGGGACAAATCGATGAGATCGAAGAAGAACGGCGGCTCCTGTATGTGGCCATGACGCGCGCAAAATCGTCACTGGATATCGTCGTGCCACAACGGTTCTATGTGCATCAGCAAGCGGCGCAGGGAGATCGGCACGTCCATGCGTCGCGAACACGCTTCCTGCCACAACGACTGGTGCCGCTGTTCGACGTGCGATCCTGGCCACCGCCGTCGACGCCAACCGCGCACGGTTCACAGGCATTGGCCGCAGTCAAGATCGATATCGCGGCGCGGATGCGTGGCATGTGGAAGAACTGACATGGCTTACCGGTACAATACGCGCCTGCCCGTACCCTCTTTCTTTTCTTTGCGCTGATGAATCTCGTTCTGCAAGTCCCGTCGGCCGTCGCCCTGCGCGACTTTGCCGTTCCACGTCCCGCGCACCCGATGGACGCGCACCATATCGCGGCCGTCCAGTCCCTGTGTCTGAGCCGCACCGTCGAGACGATCGACGATTACGCAGTGCGTTTCACGGACGTTGGCGATACTGCCGATCAGGCACAGGCTCGCGCCGCCATTGAGCAGTACTGCGCAACCAATGGGCTCGATGCCGGCTGGGTCCCCTCACGGCCGCTGTCGTATTTTCGCCTGTTGACGATGGATATGGACTCGACGTTGATCACGATCGAATGTATCGACGAGATCGCCGATTTTTGTGGCCTCAAAATGGAAGTCTCGGCCATCACGGAAGCGGCGATGCGCGGTGAAATCCTGGATTTCGGCGAAAGCCTGCGGCGCCGTGTAGCGCTGCTGCAAGGGCTTGACGCTTCCGTGCTGGAGAAGGTATATGCCGAGCGGCTGCGGCTGTCCCCAGGCGCGGAAGCGCTGCTGGCCGGCGCCCGGGCCGCGGGTTTGAAAACCTTGCTGGTGTCGGGCGGCTTCACGTTCTTCACGGAGAAACTGCGCGCGCGCCTGGGCCTGGATGCGGCGTATGCCAATACGCTCGAAATCATCGATGGCAAACTGACCGGACGCGTGTTGGGCGAAATCGTCGATGGCGCGTTCAAGGCGCGCCGTCTGGTGGAAACCTGCGCCGCCATGGGCGTCTCGCCGGACATGGCGATTGCGATAGGCGATGGATCGAACGACCTGCCGATGATGGCCGAGGCCGGTCTGTCGATCGCCTTTCACGCCAAACCGAAAGTGCGGGCGGGCGCAAGCGTGGCACTGGAGCACGCCGGCCTCGACGGTGTGCTACGGCTGTTTTCCTGAATAAGACCGCCCCGTCCGCTTAAGCACATCGCCCGTCCCCCACGCATGCGGGGCGGCCAGCCGCTTTAACCGGCGACCGGCGTCAGATGGGCTGTCAGGCTTTGTTCGAGATCGGCCCGCAGATCCTCTTCGTTTTCCAAGCCGACATAGAAGCGCACCAACGTGCCTTTGTGTGGCCATGCCGCCGCCGTGCGCAACGAGGGCAGGTCATATGGCAACGCGAGGCTATTCGCACCGCCCCAGCTGAAACCGATCTTGAACAGCTTCAGCCCTTCGATGAACGAGTCGATCTGCTTCGGCGAATACGCAGCGTCGAAAACCACCGAGAACAAGCCTCCGGCACTGGTGAAATAGCGTCGCCAGTTCGCATGGCCCGGACAATCCGGCAAGCCCGGATGGAGCACCGTTGCCACTTCCTGGCGCAGCTTGAGCCACGTCGCCAGGGCCAAGGCACCGCGGTCGTGCGCCGCGTAGCGTAATGCCAGCGTCGGCAGGCTGCGTAGGATCAACGAGCAGTCATCTTGCGATACCCCCAGGCCCAGGCGCGCCCGCGCCCGCTTCAACTTGAAATGCAGATTTTTATCACGGGTAACCAGCGCGCCCATCAGCACGTCGCTGCCACCCGATTGATATTTCGTCAGCGCCTGCATAGAGATATCGCAACCATAATCGAATGGCTTCAACCCAATACCCGCTGAATACGTGTTGTCGATTGCCGTCGGCACCCCTGCCGCTTGCGCCGCGCTGGTGATAGCGGCCACGTCAGGCACTTCCATCGATACCGAACCAGGGGCTTCGATCCAGATCAATCGGGTGTTTGGCTGAATCATTGCCCGCACTGCGTCGCCGTCCGTCGGATCGTAATATCGCACCGTTACGCCGAAGTCCGCAGCGAGCCATTCCGCGTGCTCCCGGTTAGGCGTGTAGGCGTTATCCGGGACCAGCACGTCATCACCCTGGCGTACCAGCGCGAAATAGACATTCGAGATGGCGGCAAGTCCGGACGGTTGCAGCAGACAGTACTCGCCGCCTTCGATCATCGCCAGACGCTTGGCCAATGTGGCGGAGGTTGGCGTTTGATGCAGGCCGTAGCGCCATTGTCTATCGCTGTGCGGATCGAAGTTCCGCATTGTCTTCAGGTCCGGGAACACCACGGTGGACGCCCGATGCACGGCTACGGGAAAAGCATCGAACCCTGGTGCAAGTTCCGGGGATTCATGCAGCAAACGCGTCTGGTAAGAAGGAATATCGGAAGGCGTGACACTCATGGTGATCCTTGTAGCGTACTGTAACCGGCCTTGGGGGCGCCAACCGCTACAATGCACGCAGCGTACCCCATCCCCGATGGGACCGGTTTGCGCGAGACGCCAACGGCCGAAAACCCGTCTGCGCCCCTGCTGCCTGTCCACGGGACATGCGGGATGCTGCGGCCGCGGTGGTTGGTACCCGCCTGACGGCTTGTATCAATGAATTGCATTGGACGTAGTATAGCGGTCCGCGCGCTTTGGCATCGGGAATGCCCGCATCGCCCGTCGCCACGTTCGGCGTGCACGGACCAAGAAAAACCGGCATCGCGCGCGATGTCTCGTTCGGCATGACAATTCGCCCCATTTTCGCTTCACCAGGAAAGTTCGATGACGTTTGCGTTTTCCCTGCGGCCCGCCGCAGAAGCCTTATCGCCCCCCATCGCTCCCGTGACCGCGCGTGCTGCTGCGTTTTCACGTACGCGCCCGCCAAGAAGCGTCGCATGCCTGGCCCTGGCGCTCGCCGTTGTCGGCATCACCGGACTGTCGGGGTGCGGCACACTGGAGAAAATACCCAGGCCATCGTTTCTGCACAAAGCGTCGCCTGACCTGACCAACGGACGAGCATCGGCGGAGAACATGGTGCGATTGGATGCCGCCATCCGATCGGGCTGTGACGTCGTGGACAATATCGAACGCCCTCCCCCGAAGCAGGACCCACGTGACCCCTCGCCGCAACGCTGGGTCGCCCGCACCTGCCACGGCGATATCTCGTACGACGTAACCACCGTGCCGGGTGCAAACGGCCCATCAATCAAGGTGACCCCGGTACCCGGCCCGATCGATCGACCGATGAACAAGCATTTCATCCCGGCGGGAATGGATGGGGCCTTATCACCGACCGGTTCGTCCAGCGGCGATAGGCCAGATAGTGCCCCCGATAACCAGCCGCTGCCGTCGCAGTAAAGCGCGTCACCACACAGCCTAGTGCCCCAGTCGCGAAAAGGACAACGGCGGCACGGTCCAAGGAAGGTCCAGTGCCGCCGTTATCGAAATGCCGCCCCTCAGCCGGACGCAGTCGTCACGCCGTCAGGAAACATCGCCCCATAAATCGTGGCCATCGGCACCCGTCACGCGTACGGTAACGAAGTCTCCTGCCTTGTAGCGTTTCGAGGCTTTCTGCGCCGGTGAAATATAGACAACGCCATCGATTTCCGGCGCATCCGCGGCCGAACGACCGATACCGCCATCGGCATTGACTTCGTCAACCAGCACGCGAATCAGCTTGCCGACTTTTCGCTTCAACCGCTCGGCCGAAACACGCTCGGCCACCGCCATGAACCGGGCCCGACGTGCTTCACGAACGTCATCCGGCAACGCACCTTCCAGCGCATTGGCCGTTGCGCCTTCCACCGGCGAGTATGCGAAGCACCCGACGCGATCGATCTGCGCTTCCTCGATGAAATCGAGCAACGTCTGAAACTCTTCCTCGGTCTCGCCCGGAAAACCCGCTATAAAAGTGCTGCGAATCGTCAATTCCGGACATATCTCACGCCACGCCTTGATCCGCTCCATCGTCTTTTCGACATTGCCAGGGCGCTTCATCCGACGCAGCACATCCGGGTGCGCGTGCTGAAGCGGCACGTCCAGATAAGGTAATACCCGCCCCTCGGCCATCAACGGAATAATCTCGTCGACATGCGGATAGGGGTAGACATAGTGCAGACGGACCCAGCCACCGTGCTGTTGCGCCAATTCGCCGAGCGCGGCGACCAATTCGGTCATGCGCGTCTTGATTGGACGCCCCTGCCAGAAACCAGTGCGGTACTTGATATCAACGCCGTAAGCGCTGGTGTCCTGCGAGATAACCAGTAGCTCCTTGACGCCCGACTGGAACAGCTTTTCGGCTTCGAGCATCACCTCGCCGATTGGCCGAGATACCAGGTCGCCACGCATGGAGGGAATGATGCAGAACGTACAGCGGTGATTACAACCTTCGGAAATCTTCAAGTAGGCGTAATGGCGGGGCGTCAGTTTGATTCCAGCCGGTGGAACGAGGTCCGTGAATGGGTCGTGTGGCTTAGGCAGATGGTTGTGGACTGCTTGCATCACCTCGCCCACCGCATGCGGCCCGGTCACCGCCAGCACGCGTGGGTGAACGTCCTGAACCAAGCCGCTGCCGCTCGCGCCTTTCTTCGCGCCGAGGCACCCCGTGACGATGACCTTGCCGTTTTCCGCAAGGGCTTCACCGATGGCATCGAGACTTTCCTGTACGGCCTCATCGATAAAACCGCAGGTATTGACAACAACCAGGTCAGCGCCGGCATAGTTGCCGGCAATTTGATAGCCCTCGGCCCGCAATTGCGTGATGATCTGCTCGGAATCAACGAGTGCTTTCGGGCAGCCAAGGGAGACGAAACCGACCTTCGGTGTGTCGGCAAGTGTATTCTGGGACATAACTGAGGCGGTAAGGCGCGGTCGCGCGAGCCTGAAGGGAATCGACCACCGGCCAAAAAATGGAACCGGCGCGATGCAACCGATTATTATACGCCCAGCCGAGCCTCGAATCGCAAAACCGACTGAGGATTATAGGGAAGCGACGCTTTTCCCCTACTCCGACGAATCTTGCGGCTTCGCATTCGGGGGCGATCCGAACGGAAACCCCGAAAACAACCCTTGGGATTGCCGACGCCATTGTTCCTGCATCTGCGAGAACACATCCCGCGACTGATCGAGGTAGTGCTGCATCGCATCCTGCATCGCAGGGGTAGTTGGATTCATCATCTGCATCCATTTTTCCGGACTGACCGGAAAACCCTGCGACGTGGCCTCGGCGCCAGCCGCCTCCACCTGCTTTGTAAAAGCCTGCTGCATATCGGTGAAGGCCTTGATGTTCTGCTCCAGATAGGAGCCCATCACGCCTTGCATCGCATTGCCGTAAAACCGGATCATCTGGGCGAGCATGGGGGAGGAGAACATCGGCACGCCCCCGTTTTCCTCCTCCAGAATGATCTGCAGCAAGATGCTACGCGTCAGGTCCTCGTTCGTCCGCGCGTCCACCACGGTGAACGTCTGTTGGTCCAGCACCAGTTGCCTGACATCCAGCAATGTGATGTACGTGCTGGTCTGGGTGTCATACAGACGGCGGTTCGGGTATTTCTTGATCAGCCGCTCTTCTGCGGATTTCCGATTCATGATGTCTCCATGTCTCCCTGCCATGCCTTCCGATCCGATCGGCGGCTCAGCCCATATGCAGGCCGCCATTCAACGAGAAGTCGGCACCGGTCGCAAAGCCCGCTTCCTCGGAAGCGAGCCAGTTCACGATGCTGGCGATCTCGTCCGGCGTGCCCAGACGCTTCACCGGAATCGTCGCGACGATCTTCTCCAGCACGTCAGGGCGAATCGAGCGAACCATATCGGTGCCGATATAGCCCGGCGACACCGTATTCACCGTCACGCCGCTGGTAGCCAGTTCCTGCGCCAGCGACATCGTGAAACCGTGAATACCAGCCTTTGCCGTCGAATAATTCGTCTGCCCGAATTGCCCTTTTTGACCATTTACCGATGAAATATTAATAATACGCCCGAAGCCGGCCCGCACCATCGGTTCAACTACCTGTTTGGTCACGTTGAACAAGCTGGTCAGATTCGTATCGATGACGGTGTTCCAATCCTCCCGCGTCATCTTGCGAAACACCGCGTCGCGCGTCACACCGGCATTATTCACCAGGACCGCGACGTCCCCTACGCTGTCACGCACTGATTCGAATGCGGCACGCGTCGATTCCCAATCGGCTACATTGCCTTCCGACGGAATGAAGTCGAAACCCAGCTCGGCCTGGGCCTTCAGCCAGGATTCCCGGCGCGGCGAATTGGGCCCGCAGCCGGCCACCACCGTGTAGCCGGTTTTGTGCAGACGCTGGCAAATCGCGGTCCCGATGCCTCCCATGCCGCCGGTTACATACGCCACTTTCTTCGACATCATGCCTCCTTGTAGTAACGCGTGGACCGCCGCGCCGCGTGATGTGACATCCACGGCGGACACGTCATTGATTTATCACTGCTCACCTGCCAGGCACGACCGGCCCTTATCGGCGCTCTACCGCCAATGCCACACCCATGCCGCCGCCGATGCACAGCGAAGCCAAGCCACGCCGCGCATTGCGGCGCTGCATCTCGTGCAACAACGTCACCAGCACCCGACAGCCCGATGCACCGATCGGATGCCCGATCGCGATCGCGCCGCCGTTGACATTGACCTTCTCCATATCCCAACCCATCTGCCGATTCACGGCCAACGCCTGTGCGGCGAACGCCTCGTTGATCTCCATCAGATCGAGATCGTCGACACGCCATCCGGCGCGCTCCAGACACCGTTTCGAGGCCGGCACCGGGCCCATTCCCATCGTCTTCGGATCAACCCCCGCGGTCGCATGGGCGTGCACGGTTGCCAAAGGCGTCAGCCCCAGCGCCTTGGCACGGCTTGCGGACATCACGAGTACCGCTGCAGCGCCATCGTTCAAACCCGACGCATTGCCGGCGGTTACGGTGCCGTTCTTGTCAAAGGCCGGCCTGAGCCCGGCTAGCGACTCGGGCGTGGCCCCATGGCGAATAAATTCATCGATCTCGAACAGCACCGGATCGCCTTTACGCTGCGGTACCGGCACCGGCACGATCTCGTCCTTGAATCGCCCGTCGCGCTGCGCGGCCTCGGCCTTGTTTTGCGACGCCGCGGCAAAACGATCCTGGTCGGCTCGGGAAACGTCAAACGCCTTGGCGACGTTTTCCGCGGTCACCCCCATGTGATACTGGTTGAATGCATCCCAAAGCCCGTCAACGATCATCGTGTCGATCAGCTTTGCGTCACCCATCCGGAACCCGTCGCGCGAGCCGGGCAAGACGTGCGGGGAAGCGCTCATGTTTTCCTGGCCGCCCGCGATCAGGATCTCCGCATCACCCGCGCGAATCGCATTGGCCGCCAGCATGACGGCCTGCAAGCCGGAGCCGCAGACCTTGTTCAATGTCATCGCCGGCACGCTGTCCGGTAATCCGGCCTTGATCGACGCCTGCCGTGCCGGGTTCTGCCCGACACCGGCGGTCAGAACCTGTCCCATGATCACTTCATTGACCAGGTCCGGCGCGACGCCCGCGCGCTTGAGCACCGCGTCGATCACCACCGCGCCAAGATCCGCCGCCGGAACCTGCGCGAGCGAGCCGCCAAACTTGCCCACGGCCGTTCGAGCAGCCGATACGATCACGACCTCTTCCATGTGTCCCCTCCGTTCAAATGAATACTGCATTGCTATGGATTGCGCACGCTGGGGACCCTGACGTAGCGTCCCGGCGCGGCTTCGATGACCGGATACGCGGCGCTGCCATAGCGCCAATCCGGGTCCGTATCCTCTCTGACCGGCAATGATCGCCCGGTCCCGATGCTGGCTGCATCGATGGCACGCGAGGCGTCGGCCGATCTAGGCGCCGCCGCGCTCCGAGTACGCGCCGCACTGTCGGCGCGCGCAGCGGTCGCATCCGGTTGGCGCGCCGCAAGCCAGGCACACCATGTCGGCCACCAACTTCCTGACTCATACTGCGATTGCTCGAACCATCTATCCGCATCCGTCACCTGATCGGTGGCATGTCCCTCGTCATTGACCGCGGTGCGCGCCGTCGCCGCCTCGTCGTCCGCCGCACGCCAAAAGCCGCGTTTGTTCGCCGCTGGCGGATTGATGACGCCCGCGATATGTCCCGACGCGCCCAAGACAAACGACACCGGCCCACCCAGCAGCGGCAGCGATGCATAGGCACTGCGCCAAGGCACGATATGATCGTCCCGCGACCCGTAGACGAAAGTCGGTACCGTTATCGCACGCAAGTCCACCGGCATGTTACAGACACGGAGGCCGTCCCGCTCTCGCAAACGATTGTTCAGATATAGCTGGCGCAGATACCAGCAGAACATCGGTCCAGGCAAATGGGTACCATCACCGTTCCAAAAAAGCATATCGAACGCTGGCGGCATTGCCCCGAGCATGTAGTTCTGCTGGACATAATGCCAATGCAACTCTTTCGGTCGCAGCAGCGAGAAGGTATTGCTGAATTCATTGGCCGTCATCAAACCCGGCGCTCGCGGGTCACCAATGCTTTGCTCACGTTCACGTACCTGCTTCTCATCAACGAAGAGCCGCAACACGCCACTGTCCGTGTAGTCGAGCAAGGTGGTGAGAAGACTGAGTGACGCGACGCGCGCCGCGGCGGGCAATTGCTCGTCGGGATACGCTGGGCGCAGCGTTGCCGCCAATGGCTGTGCCTCCGGCAACGACCACCGCAACGCCGAGCGCGCCGCGTCCTCTGCTTGCGCACCATCGAGGGCCGCGGCACAGGCCAGCAACGCACCACCGATGCAGAAACCCATGGCATCGACGTCGGGCGTGCCGGCAATCGCCGCCGCCGCATCGATCGCATACAGCACCGCACGTACGTAATCGTCCCAGGTTGCTCCGGCGAGGCGGTCATCCGGATTGCACCACGACACCAAAAATACCGGATGTCCGGCATCGCAAAGATGCCGGACCAGGGAGTTTTTCTGTTGCAGGTCGAGAATGTAGAACTTGTTGATGCACGGCGGCACGATCAGCAATGGCCGCGCGTAATGCGCACGGGCCGGGGCATATTGCAGAAGCTGGAACAACGGGGTTTCCATGATCACCGCGCCAGGGGTCGACGCCAACGTTTCGCCGATCTTGAAGGCGGCGGGATCCGATTGCGTGACTTTCCCGTCGCGCAGGTCACCGAGCAATTGATCGATGCCCATGCGCAGGCTCGCCCCGCCACTATCATGCATTGCCGCACGGGCCGGCGCATTCAGTCCAAATACATTGGCGGGCGCCGTGGCGGCGATCCATTGCTCGACAAGAAAGGCAAGCCGTGCGGCGGTATCCGCATCGCCTTGAACCGCCGACGCCATTGCACGCATCGCATCAGCATTGATGCGATGCACATGGTCGGCGAAGCGTTCCGCCAGCGATAGCTGTGGCTTGTCGGTCCGGTCAGGCATGCCACCACTCGCGGATGGCGTTCCTCCTGACACCGCATCACCAGCCGTGCGCGAACCGAGGGCCGGCGTCACGTTGGAGGCGGCCCGAAACCCTTCCGCCCAGTTACTGAAATAATCATGACGCAACGCGGCAAGGGACGTGGACGGCACCATCGGCGCATTGGCCTTCGCCATGGCGGCGAGCATATCGCGCCAAAGCAGTACCTGCGCCTGCATCGCCTGCAACGAAGGTAGGGGCCGGCGCCGCGCGTGCTGGCCGCGCGGCGCGTGGGCGTCATTCGCCGCGCGCGGACCGCCGTCGTCATTGGCGGCACGCTGCATATCGCCGACGGGAGTGGTATCGGATGTATCGCGCCTTGCGGCAGACGACGGGGACGACGCACGCCTGGAAGACGACCGTGACGGTGACGCCGATGTCGTCGATGCGCGCGCGCCGGGTTTGACTGAAGGCCGGGGCAATTTTGACGAGCGGGCTTTGCGGTCTGGCGGCTGGTGGTGAGGCGTCTTGCGATCCGGCTCGGACATCGTGTTCGTTTCCCTTTCTGAAAATCCCCGCTAAGCGGACGGTGATCCAGCCCGCGACATGCCCGCCTACGTTGCTAAACGATGCGCACTCAGGAAGACAGCCCGACTCGCTGAAACGACACTCGCCGCAACGTGCGGCCTACCGCTATCTTCCCAGAAGCGATTGCCGCGCAGCAACAAAACGAGACTATCGTTTTCCCCAGATCATTTCCAGACATCGTCACTAATATTCGAGACAAATCTTTCAAATTCACCGGTTCCATGATCAGGATCAAACACGATTAATGTTTCCTCGTCACGCGTGTCCGGTCATCGCCAAATCAGCGCGGCAAATCGGCCGGTCCGACCCTCTCGACGATACGAGAAAAACCGATCGGCGTCCAAAACCGTGCATATTGTCCCGCCCGATACGTCATGCACACCGACACGCGCTAATCGAAGGCGCGCCAGCATAGGCAAATCGCCAAGGAATTTTCCTGCAACGGGACCCGGGATAAACGCCGCGTCAGTGGCGTCACGTTCGTCCACGGTCGCCGCCGCCAGAAAAGCATTCCGGACCTCGCGTCCTACTTCGAACGCGGTTGGCCCGATGGCAGGGCCAATCCATGCTTGCCAGACATCGGGCCCCATGCCGTTGGCGCGCTGCCGCATGGCTGCCACCGTACGCTCCAGCACACCATGACAGAGCCCACGCCAACCCGCGTGCGCCGCCCCCACCACCTGCCCGGCCATGCCGCGGAACAAGACCGGTAGACAGTCGGCCACCATCACCGCACACGCCAAGCCAGGCGCGTTCGTGATCACCGCATCGGCCTGCAATGGCACGCCGGCGTCGCTGGCATCCGCCGCAAGCAAGGCATCGACGACACGATCACCGTGGCATTGCGCCAGCCACGCCACACGCCGGCCACCGATCCAGTGCCGCACGGTCGCGCGATTCGCCGTTACCGCCACGGGATCATCGCCAACGTGATGCCCTAGATTCAACGTGGCAAACGGCGCAACGCCTACACCGCCATGACGTGTCGTGACAATGGCGCCGCCGCCGAAAGCGTCTGTCCATGGCGCATGCACGACCGGTGCGTCACTCAGGGCATTGCCGCCATTGCCATCGCGATCGCTCATCAACGTCTCTTACCGACGGACGCAACCGGCCCGTCGCCCTCATCGTCGGCGTCCCATTCCGGATCGTCATCGAGATCGTCCGCCTCCCATTCGGCATCGTCCCAGGTATCGTCTGCATCCTGATCGAGCCTTGCTTCCTCCGGCAGCAAGTCGATCTCAGCATGCGCGGCGAGGCCGGCCATGTCTTCCGGCGGTAGTGCTTCCCAGCGCAGGGTCTCGCCACTGTCGGGATGGCGCAAACCCAGAGACCAGGCGTGCAAGGCTTGTCGACCAGGTCGCATTGCCGCCGCGACCGTCGACACATCAGAGGAATCGGAAGCCGCACTTACGCCCGCGCGTCCCGTCGACTGCGCCCGCACCGCAATCCGTGGCACTTTCCCGTACAAGGTATCGCCCACCAGGGGATGCCCGATATGCTTGCAGTGGACGCGAATCTGATGCGTACGGCCAGTTTCCAGATCACACCATAGCGCCGCTACCCGGCGGCCATCCAGTTCGCCCTCGCCCACCACACGGTAGTGAGTTCGCGCCGCCTTCCCAGCGTTGCCGTGCACGACCGCCATGCGCAGGCGATCACGCGGATCACGCCCGATCGGCGCGTCGATGGTTCCCCCTTCTTTTGGTACGCCCCAGACGAGGCAGACGTAGCGACGCTTGACGGTACGTGCCTGCAACTGACGAATCAGGTCGGTCTGCGCCACCAGCGTCCGGGCCACCACCATCAGCCCGGACGTTTCCTTATCCAATCGATGAACGATGCCCGCACGTGGTAGCGCGGCCGCTTGGGCGCCATAGCGATGCAGCAGGCCATTCAGCACGGTGCCCTGCCAGTTGCCGGCGCCGGGATGAACGACCAGGCCGGCGGGTTTGTTGATCACGAGCATATGCGCGTCCTCGTACACCACCTCCAGCGGCACGGCCTCGGGGGAAAAGGCCAGCGTTTCGGGCGTGTGCTGAGGCGTGACAACCACCTTCGCGAATGCCAGGGCCGACTCGCGCGGCTTGGCCCGACGGCCGTCCACATGGACAAGGCCGGCTTCCAACCAGGCTTGCAAGCGGCTGCGAGAATAATCCGGAAACAGGCGTGCCAGCACTTTGTCGATGCGGTCACCGGCCAGCGACTCCGGAATACGGGCCTCCAGCGGATCGAGCGGCGCTAACGCGCCGATAGCCTCGATGCCCGTGTCGGTATTGGAGGCGAGCGCGGCAGCCGGATCGGGCGCCCGCGTGGTACGTGAGGAAGCGGTTCGTGTTACCCGTGGCACATCAATACTCTGTAATAAAAAAACATCATAAAAATCAATCCCATTGGCACACTACTGACGAATGAGGGTCCGTCCGCGTGCGTCGTGACATCAATCGCGTTGGGCTGGCGGAGGGCTTCGGCTATAATCCTCGGCTGATCGGGTCATCACTACGTAGGCATAGGACATGCAAGCCTTGAAATTGGTACGGATTGTGGCATTGACCACGATGGCGTCGGCCATCTTGGCCGCCTGCAGCGGCTTGCCGGAAAAAACCGACGAGACCGCCACGTGGCGTACGGACAAATTATACGCGTCGGCGAAGGATGCCCTGGACGGCGGTGATTGGTCGAAATGTGCGCAATACTACGAAAAGCTCGAGGCGCGTGATCCGTTCGGGCGTTTCGCGCAACAGGCGCAGATGAATACCGCGTATTGCTATTACCGGGATAACGATCAGGATCAGGCAAATGCGGCGATTGATCGCTTCCTGCGGCTGCATCCGGACCACCCGAATGTCGACTACGCGTATTACTTGAAGGGGTTGATCAACTTCAACGACGACCTCGGCTTGTTCGGCCGCTTCAGCGGCCAGGATCTGTCCGACCGTGATCCGAAGTCGCTGCACGCGTCCTACGACGCCTTCAAGAAGATTGTCGACAGCTACCCGAAAAGCAAGTACGCACCGGATTCAGCGCAACGCATGCGTTATATCGTGAATGCGTTGGCAACGCACGAAGTGCATTCCGCCCAGTACTACTACAAGCGCGGTGCCTATGTCGCGGCGGTTAACCGTGCACAGACGGCATTGAAGAACTACCAGGGCGCGCCGGCGACGAAGGATGCGCTGCAAGTGATGGTGGATTCTTACAAGGCGCTGGGTGAAACCAAGCTGGCGGAAGATACGCAGAGCGTGATTGCGGCAACTTTCCCGCCAGGAAGCGTCCCGGCCGATAAGCCGAAGAAAGCCTGGTATCAGATCTGGTGATAAGTGAACCAGTGCCTGGCGTTTGAAACACCAGGCACTGATCTCGACGCCGCAAGCGCATTCGTTCGTTGTCACAGGGTGGCGTGCGCCATATTGGACGCATCATCGCGATCGAGGCTGACAGCGGCACCGCCGCGAACGAACGGTAGATACCGTGTCCGTGCGGGTGCATGGTTGCGACTGATCCGCCAACACATACAATTCGGCATCTTCGTAGCTCGCTCAACAAGCTGTCGAGCGCGTGGTCCAAGGTTGCGAATTGTTATTCTTCGGCGGGTTGAGCGGAGCCTGCTCCAGGCGCCTCATTTCCCGATATCGACGCGCACCGCGACTCTCCTGCCAGAGCAAGAGAATACGTTGAATCAACTCGACATTCCGGGCAAGGCATCATTGTCAGCGATAGGCTTCCAGCGTTTCACATATTGGCAGCCTACTGGAGGGGAATGCACTTGTTCGCCCATATCCGTTAGCGCAATGATCGCGTACACGTCAACGCGATACTTACCTGGCAAATCTTATTCCGCCGTTTTTTTAAATTCACCAAAGACGCCCTCAGACAGCCAAGTGCCTCGCTTATCCGCCATCAGCGTTCCAGTGATCGGGCTATCCATCATCACGATCCCTGTCACATCCTTCTGCGGTTTCAAACCACACCCGTTGCCATCCGGGACCGTCAAGACCAGACGTGCAACACTTGCATTTGTCGATGGTTTTACGATCGCAGAAATGTTGCACTCATCAAATGTCACTGCGCCATTTGCAATGGTGAACGTTACTGGCCTCGGTCTCGTCTGCGTGTGCAAACGCACGCTATACTTTCCGTTAAATGCGCTGGATGGCAGGGTTTTCCATGGGTATGTCGCTGGATTCTCCGGCTTTATTTGCTGCATTTCAACTTTCAATTGCTCGTGACCAGCCGGACTCCGACCTTCAAATGTTACGTTGTCTCCATCGAATTTCAGCGATCCATCGGATGTCGACGAATTCGTGTGTCCCTCTGAGAATACGTAGCCTATAAAGCGGGCTACATTATCTTTTCGTTTGGAAATAATGTCGTAGCGGTAAAAGCCTTGAGACATAGAATCGGAGAATCGCAAATAAGTGCTGCCATCTTTCAATGTCACCAACCTGTACATTTTTCCATATTTCGTGCCACTATGGATCGTTTCCACGGTTAAGGGGTCAGGCACGGTGGGATCGACACGGAGCCCGCCGTTCTTACCTTTGTTGCATCCAGCCAATAGACCTGCAGCCATTAATGAAATAATGATTACGCGCATCATGTTTCTCCGTGTGTTAATAGCTGGAGAAGATCGCTTTTATTCAATCACTAGACAATAAGACAGGACTACAAACTGTTATGCACTACCATAAACGTCGTAATACCTGACGTAAGTTCGCCGAAATGAAAGCGAGACAGATAAAGCGGATTCGCTCCCCGGCGTTACCTGCAAAGGCAATGGTCGAACGACAGGTTTTGCGCGCGGAGCGCATGTGCTATTGTTCGGACGGCGTGAGAAACGCAATGACCTCCGCAATATCACGTGTTCGCGTAAAGGGCGGCAGGCTTTGCCAGATACGCCGGCCATACGGTTTCTCGACCAGACGGGTATCGGCGATCATCAATACGCCGCGATCACTTTCCGCTCGAATCAGACGACCGGCGCCTTGCTTCAGTGTAATCACCGCTTGCGGCAATTGATGCATGGCAAACGGGCTTAGTCCTTTCTTCGTCAACGCGTCGAGGCGTGCAGCCAGCACCGGATCATCCGGCGGCGCAAACGGCAGTTTATCGATGACGACCAGCGAAAGCGCATCGCCTCGCACGTCGACACCCTCCCAGAAACTCTGACTTCCGATGAGGATTGCATTGCCATAATGGCGAAAGCGATCAAGCAATTCGGTACGACTAGCCTCTCCCTGCACGAGCAACGGATAGGTCCATCCACGCGACTCGATTACTGCACGCAACCGGCTTGCCATCCGTTCGACAGCGCGCAATGTCGTGCATAAAAGGAAGCACCGACCACCCGATGCCTCGATCGCTGGCAGCGCTGCATCGAGCACCGCGTCGGTGAAGTTCGGTGCTGATGGCTGCGGCATGTCTTTCGGCACGTACAGCAACCCTTGGCTCGGATAGTCGAAAGGGCTTGGCAGCGTCATCGACCGCTCCGATGATAAGCCCATCTGCGCCGCGTAATGCGTGAAGTCGTTTTTCACGGACAGCGTCGCCGAGGTAAACACCCAGGCGCGCGGTACGCCAGCACGTTGTTTTGCGAAGATTGGCGCGACGGAGAGCGGGGTCTGATGCAACTGCACCGCATGCGTGAATACCTCAATCCAGCGGACCGTCTCGATTTCCTTGCGTGTTACCCGGGCCGGACGATTACCATCGAGCGAAGGCAGGTCGACGTCCGCGCTAGAAGCCGTTGTCTGCCCGACTTCCACGGAACCCACGGAAGTGCCTGCCCGGCGCTTCCGCGCCGCCGCACGCGGAGAATCATCCGCCTCGCCGATTCCGGCGCTTTCGGGCAGGCATTCCGCGGCCTCCAACGCTTCAGGATCGGCGGGTGCCGCATAAGCGCCTTCGCGCCAGCGCGCAATGCTGTCCTGCAACTCGCGCGCGCGCCGCAGCGCCGCGGCAAGAGATTCTGCACGCTCGGACTGCTTGCCCAGCGCCCCGATCAAGGTACGCAGCGTCGCCTCCACATCATCGAGCGCGGCATGGAAAGGATGATCGGATTCCATCTGCATCAGCGACAGGCGCTGGATCTGCGGACCAAATGCCAGCCGCACGTCGCGCGTGGCGCGCTCCAGCTGATTCGCCAGCTCGCGCCAGTCGGCGCCATCCCGGGCGTGCGACAGCCCTTCGGCAACGCTGTCTCGCGCCAGTTCCAACAATTGACCAGTCGACACCGTTTCACCGAAAAACAGCGTAGCGGTTTCCGGTAACTGGTGCGCCTCGTCGAAAATCACTGTGTTTGCCGTCGGCAGCAACTCCGCCATGCCCGTGTCGCGCAGCAGAATATCCGCGAAAAACAGGTGATGGTTGACGACGACGACGTCTGCTTGCTGCGCTTCGCGGCGCGCCTGCATGACGAAGCAGTCCTTGTAGTGCGGGCATTCCTGACCCAGGCAGTTTTCTCGGGTCGACGTGACAAGCGGCCAGATCGGGGCGTTTTCCGGAACCCGCGACAACTCGGATTTATCGCCAGTACGCGTGATCTTTGCAAATCGGGTCACTTCGGACAGATGGCTCAGGTCCTGCCGCGACATCGTCCTGGCGCCGTCGTGCGCTCGTTCAAGATAGTAATGGCAAAGATAATTTGCCCGGCCCTTTAACATCGCCACTGTGACCGGTACCGCCAATGCATCGCGTACGGTGGGCACATCCCGCAGAAACAATTGATCTTGCAGATGCTTGGTGCCGGTTGACACAATGACCTTGCCGCCCCACAACATCGACGGCACCAGGTAGGCATACGTTTTGCCCGTCCCGGTTCCGGCTTCGACGATCAGCGTGTTGCCGCCGTCCGCGCCAACCGGCGTCGATGTCAATGGGTCACCGGCAAGATCACTGCCATCCAGCACCGCCGCTGCCTGATCGCTGTCTTCTACATCCACCTCTGCGCGGCTTCCAGGCGCTGCGAATGCAAGACCACCACGTTCGGCGGCTTCCAGACGCAATTGCGCGCGCGACGGTCGCGCCGCGGCCTGCGGCGCGCTGCCCTCGATGGCTGCGGCGACAGCCAGCGCCATCCTCAACTGCGATGCACGCGGGCGATAACCAGGAATATGCCGCGCCAGTGGGCCTGCGTCGTCAAACAACGTCTCGAGTTCCGCAACGCGCCGGCGGTTAGGCAACATTGGCGGGCAATCGGCGGCCACACCTGGTTTTTTGGGGTCAGGCGACGCGGCCTGACCCGCCGTCGCGGCGGCCGAGGCGTCCGGGCCGCGCGTCGCGTGTCGTCGGGCTTCGTCAGGCACCGAATCGATCGAATCGGTCACTGGCTGGTCGCCGACGCGGCACTAGCGGCTGCCGCGCGCTGTGCGGCATTTGCGCGGCGTTCATCCAACGTCTTTTGCCGTTCCGCCGCATCGTCCTGCTTGGCCTGGAAGCGCTGTACGTTTTCCTGGCGCCTCTGCGCATCAGCGGCGGCATTCTGCCGCGCCGCATCGAGCTTCTGTTGATAAGCGCTTTGCTTGCGATTGTACGCATCGACATTCGCCTGGCGCTGCGGTGCGCTGTCGCCCCGTTTCGCCTGGTCGACTGCATGCTGTTGTTGCTTGGCATCATAGGCCGCGCGATGCTGACGCTCATTGGCCGCACGTTGCGGCGCATTCGCGCGCTGCTGCGCCAGCCGCTGCGCATCATCCGCCTCGCGCTTTTCCTCACGCGCCGCACGGCGATCCGCCGACAGCTTCAACTGCACCTCGCGAATACTTGCCTTCTCGTCACGCATTTTGTCGCGCGCCACGTCGAGACAATGGTTGACGAAGAACGTGGCGTAGCAGTTGTGCTTGGCAACCGCATACGTGTACTCGTTCTTCGCGGTGCGGGCGTTCAACTGCTGTTGTTGCGCATCGAATTCCGCTGTCCGCTGCGCATACGCGGCATCGGATAACGCCGGTGCGGGTGCGCCTGGTGTTGCCGGTGTCGCCGAAGGACGCGAAGCCTGCGCCCACGCCCCCTGGTACGCCACGGTGACAAATGCGACGGCCGCGAGCCAGGCAAGCACCGGTCCCGGGCGACGCCGCACGCGGTGTCGTGCAACAGTGCGATTGCATGCGTCGACGGACAAGCCTACAACGCCGCCCGGGGTTACTGTTCTAGGAATCGCGCAAGCATCCGCAAACAGTGCAAACGCGTGCACATCGTGTGTATCGGACGCTGCGGTCGCGACCGGGGCCTGGGTAGGCAGGAGGTTGGGAACGGAAGTCAAAGCGGCAGGGGCGAAATGAAGGATCGGAACGGCTGTGATACGCACCGAATTCTACCATTGGCGGCCGCGCGCCGCGGCATGGCGAGACCTGGCCGAATGGCCGGCGGTTTGTGGCACAATGCCCGGCTTCAGCAACCTGACTTACCGCCTCGCTCATGACGGATACCGTAGCCCAGAAAATCGTACAACGCATCGCCACGGAATTGGCCGTGCAGCCCCGCCAGGTGGCCGCGGCAGTCGGCCTGCTCGACGAGGGCGCCACCGTCCCGTTCATCGCGCGCTACCGGAAGGAAGTGACGGGAAACCTGGACGACACCCAGTTGCGCATGCTGGAGGAAAGGCTGACCTATCTTCGCGACATGGAAGATCGTCGCGCCGCCATCCTGCAAAGCATCGATGAGCAAGGCAAGCTCGACGCCACGTTGCGCGCCGCAATCGACGCGGCCGACAGCAAACAGACGTTGGAAGACCTTTACCTGCCCTACAAGCCGAAGCGTCGCACGCGGGCACAGATTGCCCGTGAAGCCGGACTGGAGCCCTTGGCGGACATGCTCCTCGCCGATCCGACCCGTGATCCGCAAACCGAAGCACAAGCCTATGTCGATGCGGACAAGGGCGTGGCCGACACGAAGGCCGCACTCGACGGCGCGCGCGACATCCTGTCCGAACGCTTTGGCGAAACGGCGGAATTGCTGGCGACGCTGCGTGCCGATTTGTGGCAGCGCGGCATCGTCACCTCCACCGTGGTGCCAGGCAAGGAACTGGAAGAAGGCGAAAAATTCCGCGACTATTACGCCTACACCGAGTCCATTGCAACAGTGCCGTCGCACCGCGCCCTGGCGCTTTTCCGTGCCCGTAACCTCGGCATCCTTGGTGTAAAACTAGGTCTGGGCGAGGCGTTGGACACGCAAGTGCCGCATCCCTGCGAACTGACGATCGCCTCGCACGTCGGTATCCGCAATAATGGCCGCCCCGCGGACAAATGGCTGTCCGATGTCTGCCGCTGGAGCTGGCGCGTCAAGGTGCAACCCTACCTGGAAAACGAATTGCTCGGCCGCCTGCGCGATACGGCGGAAACCGAGGCGATCACGGTCTTCGCGCGCAACCTGAAGGACCTTTTGCTGGCCGCGCCGGCCGGCCCGAAGGCCGTCATCGGCCTTGACCCCGGTATCCGGACCGGTGTCAAGGTGGCAAGTGTCGATCGTACCGGCAAGTTGCTGGCGACCGATACCATCTATCCACATGAACCGCGACGCGATTGGGACGGGGCGATTGCCCGCCTTGCAAAAATGGCGCAGGCAACCGGCGCGGAGCTGATCAGCATCGGCAACGGCACCGCGTCTCGCGAAACCGACAAGCTGGCTGCCGATTTGATGGCACGCCATCCGGAATTGAAGCTGACGAAGATCGTCGTGTCGGAATCAGGCGCATCGATCTATTCAGCCTCGGAACTCGCCGCAAAGGAATTCCCGGATCTGGACGTCTCGCTGCGCGGCGCGGTATCGATCGCGCGCCGCCTGCAGGACCCGCTTGCGGAATTGGTCAAAATCGATCCCAAAGCCATAGGCGTCGGGCAGTACCAGCACGACGTCAATCAACGTGAACTCGCACGCGCACTGGATGCTGTCGTGGAAGATTGCGTGAATGCCGTGGGCGTCGATGTCAATACCGCCTCCGTTGCCTTGCTGGCGCGTGTTTCCGGATTGAATGCGCTACTGGCCCGCAATATCGTCGACTATCGTGATGCCAATGGCGCATTCACATCGCGCGAGGCGTTGCGCAACGTGCCGCGTCTTGGCGACAAGACATTCGAACAAGCCGCGGGGTTCCTTCGCGTCAACGCCGGCGAGAATCCGCTCGACCGCTCCGCGGTCCACCCGGAAGCGTACCCGCTGGTGGAACGGATGCTGACAAAAATCGGGCGCACCGCCGCGGAACTGCTCGGCAATCGCGACATCCTGCAGCGCATCACGCCCACCGAATTTGTCGACGCGCGTTTTGGCCTGCCTACCATTCGTGACATCCTGAACGAACTGGAAAAACCCGGTCGCGATCCGCGCCCCGAGTTCAAGACGGCCTCCTTCAAGGAGGGCATCGAAAAAGTATCGGATCTGTTGCCAGGCATGATCCTGGAAGGCGTGGTGACAAATGTGGCGGCCTTCGGCGCCTTTGTCGACATTGGCGTGCATCAAGATGGCCTGGTACACGTCTCGGCCCTTTCCACGCGATTCGTCCGAGACCCGCACGAGGTGGTCAAGGCCGGTCAGGTCGTGCAAGTGAAAGTCATCGAAGTGGATGTCAAGCGGCAACGGATTGCGCTGACGATGCGACTCGACGACGATGTTGACGCAATGGCCACCGGCCAGGGTCGCGATGCCCCCACGACGAACAGGACGGCTCGGGGTACTCGCGGCGGCAACAGTGCAAGGGCAGGAGGAGGGCATGACCGTTCGCGCGGCGGCAGCGCTCCTGCGGGCAATAATGCCATGGCAGCCGCCTTTGCCAGCCTGAAGCAACGCGGCAAATAGCAATAAATGAAAAAAAGCCTACGCGACACCAGAATGTCGCGTAGGCTTTTTTTGCGCTATCGCGCCGTAACAATCACGTCGACGAACGACACACTTCCAGGTTTTCGGTATGTGCGCCATCGGCGGCGCAGATCCCGAGCCCCGCGCTGCCGTACACTCCGGTCTTAGATTTCGATCTTCGTACCCAGTTCGACGACGCGATTCGCCGGAATGCTGAAAAAGTCGGTGGGTTTGGCCGCATTCTGATGCATCCACGCGAATACGCGCTCACGCCATAACGACATGCCTGGCAGTTGCGTGGGAACCACCGTCTCGCGTGCCAGGAAAAACGACGTATCCATCAATTCGAACGTCATTTCATGTTCGCGCTCAAGATACTTGAGCACCCGGTCGACATCCGGCGTTTCATTGAAGCCGTAAACTGCCTTGACCAGGAACAGCCCACCGTCGAAAGGCCTGAGGAAATAGCGCTTGTCTTCTTCGATATACGGAACGTCCCGGGTCAGGAACGTCATGAAGATCGTCCGCTCGTGCAGGATCTTGTTGTGCTTGAGATTGTGCAGCAGGCTCACCGGCACCAGTGTCTCACTACCGGTGAGGTAAATCGCGGTGCCCGAGACGCGATGCGGTGGGTGGGCAAGTAGCCCTTTCAGGAAGGGTTGCAGCGGTATACCATCCGCGGCGGTTCGGTCCTTTACAATCTGGCGCCCCTTTGACCAGGTCGTCAACAGGAAGAACAGCAGCACGCCAACGCCCAGGGGCAACCAACCACCCTCCTCGATCTTGATGACATTTGCACCAAAAAAGGCGAGATCAACGATCATGAACAGCGCGACAATGGGAATCACCAGCCGCTTGCGCCACTTCCAGACGCGCAACATCACCACCCCCACCAGCATCGTCGTGATCACCATCGTTGTCACCACGGCAATGCCGTAGGCAGCGGCCAAGTTGTCCGAACTACGGAAGCCAAGCACGATGCAAACAACGATGAAGTATAGCGACCAGTTCACGACCGGAATATAGATCTGACCGATTTCCCTGTCGGACGTATGCTGGATCTTCATCCGCGGCACATAGCCAAGCTGGATTGCCTGCGATGTCAGCGAGAAAGCACCCGAGATAACGGCCTGGGAGGCAATGACCGCTGCCGCCGTCGCAAGGATCACGAGTGGCAATGTCGCCCAATCAGGCGCCATCAGAAAGAAAGGGTTGCTACGCGCTTCCGGTGACGCCATCAACAGCGCGCCCTGACCAAAATAGTTCAGCATCAGTGACGGCATCACGATACCGTACCAGCCGATACGGATAGGACGCGCGCCGAAATGGCCCATGTCTGCATATAGTGCTTCCGCCCCGGTCAGTACCAGGAAGACCGAGCCCAGCACCACATACGCCTGCAAGGCATGCAATGAAATAAACCGGACCGCATGAACCGGATTGATCGCTTCCAGAATAATAGGCTTCTGGACAATGTGATAAAGCCCCAGGGCCGCGAGCGCCAGGAACCATAGCAGCATGACCGGGCCGAACAGCTTGCCCACCACCTCGGTGCCGCGCTTTTGCAAGAAAAACAGAATGGTGACGATCACGAGCACGATCGGCACCACGTAATGCCCGAGTTTCGGCGCGGCCACCTCCAACCCCTCCACCGCCGACAGTACGGACATCGCGGGGGTGATCACCGCATCACCATAGAACATGCAGGCGCCGAAGAGGCCCAACATGATCAGGACCGTGGCAAACCGAGTGCCCTTGCGCACGTTGCGCAGGGACAGCACCATCAGCGCCAACGCACCGCCTTCGCCGTTATTGTCGGCACGCATCACGAAGAGCACGTATTTGACCGCCACGACAAGCGCGATCGCCCAGAACAGCAGGGACACCACGCCGAGAATGGCGCCATCCGTGAATTGAATGCCGTGTTCCTCGCTGAACGCTTCTTTCATCGCGTACAGCGGGCTGGTGCCGATATCGCCGAAAACAATACCGATGGCCGCGGTCACGAGTGCCGACATGCCCTGCTTGCGCGCGTGCGATGTGTAGTTGGTAGCCAAGTTCAGTTGTCGTTATGCGACTCATCCGATACGTCGGACTGGCGCGGAAGGCCACGTTGGATCCATGCGGCGAGATTTTGCGGCCGCAACGTGTCCCATTCCTCGAACGGCTGGTGAATCCACGGATTCGTCGGCAGATCACTTACATGATAATCAGGCCGCGTCACCGAGCATGCCTTGTACCATAGCACCGCCGAGCGCACTTCGGTGATGTCGGGAAACCGTTCGGCCAAATGGCCTTGTACGCGCGCCAGCGTGATACCGGAGTCGACAAGGTCGTCGACCAGCAGCACGTTGCCCCGTAGTGGCCCCCGCGTCATGGTGATGTATTGGGCAATATCGAGCTGGCCCTGAATCGTGCCCGCGGCTTCGCGATAGGAACTGGTCGACAGGATCGCCAACGGCAAGTCGTAAATCCGCGACAATTGGTCACCCACGCGCAAACCGCCGCGGGCGAGACATAAAATGAAATCGAACCGCCAGGCGGACTCGTGGATCTGGAGCGCCAAGCGCTCAACAAGACGATGGTATTCGTCCCAACTGATCCAAAGATGTTGATCGTCGCTTTTGGGAAGACTCACTGCATTACGCTCAAGAAGACACGTTTCTCGGGAGCGGGTGCCGCGCACGGCAAGACGGTTCAAAAGGTGCGATGCGCCGCGTCACCCGCTACGTGCACCGCCGTCCCGGGCGCACGGGGCGCCCGTCCGCCAGTCACATTTACACTTTGAACGGGTGTTCCAGCAAGATCGTTTCATCACGATCCGGACCCGTGGATACCATGTGGATGGGCGTTCCGGCCAATGCCTGCACCCGTGACAAGTAATCTTGTGCTTGCTTGGGCAACTTGTCCCACTGCGTGATACCGATCGTGCTCGACTTCCATCCGGGGAAGGTTTCGTACACAGGCTCACAGGCCTTGACCGCCGCCGCGCCCGTAGGCAGCAAATCGACCGTCTGGCCATCCACCGTATAGCCGGTACACAGCTTGACCTCGTCCAAACTGTCCAGCACGTCCAGTTTCGTGATGCAGAGGCCCGAGATACCGTTGATCTGAATCGACCGCTTCAATGCAGCCACATCCATCCAACCTGTACGGCGCGGACGGCCCGTGACCGAACCGAATTCCTTGCCGATTTTCGCCAGATCGATCCCGACCGGGTCCTGTGCCTCGGGATTATCCGCGTCGTACAGTTCACTTGGGAACGGCCCGCTGCCTACACGCGTGCAGTATGCCTTGGTGATGCCCAGCACATAATGCAGGCGGTGCGGACCGACACCCGCGCCTGCGGCAGCCGCGCCAGCAACACAATTGCTGCTCGTGACAAAGGGATAGGTCCCATGATCGACGTCGAGCAGCGTGCCCTGCGCCCCTTCGAACAGCAGACTGCCGCCGTCGGCATTGACCGCCGCCAGCTTCGCCGACACATCCGCGCACATCGGCCCCAGATCCTTCGCGAAACCAAGCATCCTGGCCAGGGTTTCGTCAAAGTCGATCGCTTCCGCACCCAGATACTGTGTCAGCTGGAAGTTATGGTAATCCAGGATTTCCTTCAGACGCTCCGCGAAGCGGGCCGGATCGAACAGGTCCTGCACGCGCAGACCGCGTCGTGCGACCTTGTCTTCGTACGCCGGGCCGATGCCGCGACCGGTAGTGCCGATCTTGTCGTTCCCACGCTTCTTCTCGCGCGCCTGGTCTATCGCGACATGCGAAGGCAGCAGCAAGGTACATGCGTGGGAAATAAACAGGCGATCACGCACATGCAGGCCGGCCGCTTCCAACTCCCCGATTTCCTTGAACAGCGCCTCAGGAGACAGCACGACGCCATTACCGATATAGCAAGCCGTTCCATCGCGCATGATGCCCGAAGGGATCAATCGCAAAATGGTCTTCTTGCCGCCGATAATAAGCGTGTGACCTGCGTTATGACCGCCTTGGAAGCGGACAACACCTTGCGCGTGATCGGTCAGCCAATCGACGATCTTGCCTTTGCCTTCGTCACCCCACTGCGTGCCGACGACAACGACATTTCGTCCCTGGTTCGATGCAATACCGGACATGTTGAGTTCGAGCCTGATTAAAAACGTATTCTACCCGCGTTGCGCGGTGATATTCGGAAATTAGCGTGTTTGGCGTGACACCAACACCCATTGGTCGTTTTGCGAAACGAGCTCACGCTCGCATGCGAATTCGTCCAGATCGTGTGCATGTCCCGGCAGTGACTGAATCACCACCTCGCCTGCGTCCCGCAACGCGGCGATCGCCGCACGCAAGGTAGCGTCCTGCGTCCACGGCGCGTAGATCGCCGAGGAACGGGCTTCCACCGGAGAAATCCGGGCCAACTCGCGCAGATCCATCGAAAATCCAATCGCGGGCCGGTCACGGCCGAATAAACGACCAATCCGGTCATATCGCCCGCCCCGCGCGATCGCATTCGGCACGCCATCGACGTAGGCCGAGAAAATCACACCAGTATGGTACTGGTAAGTCCCACCCAAATCACCGAGATCGAACTGCACAGGACTGACATCCACCCCGGCCGAAGACAAGGCAGCATCGGCGGCATCTGCCAGTTGCGTCAGATCGCCTAGCGCACGCTGGATTTCCGGAAGGGCCGGCAGACGCGCGCGCGCGCGATCGAGCACATCGCGACCGCCATACAACGTTGGCAACGCACGCAGCGCATCGCGTAGCGGCGTGTCCAACGATTGCGTCAATGCCTGCAATGCAGGTACGTCCTTCGCCGCAAGCGCTCCGGAAATCGCGTAGGCATGCGCGGCCGCCTGCGGCGACGACGCCAGCAATGCGGTGGCAATGGCCGCATGGCCGAGATCCAGTCGTACACCCTGCAATCCCACGCGCGCCGTACAATCGATCAGCAATTGCTGGATTTCGATATCCGCTTCGATGCCGGCATGACCATACAATTCAGCGCCAATCTGATAAGGCTCGCGTGTCGCGTGCAAGCCACGCGGACGCGTTTCCAGCACCGGGCCCGCATAGCAGAGTCGCGTCACACCGGCACGATTGAGCAAGTGCGCATCGATGCGCGATACCTGGGGCGTGATGTCGGCGCGCACACCCATCGTGCGCCCGGACAATTGATCGACCAATTTGAAGGTACGCAGCGCCAGATCGTCGCCGGCCCCTGCCAGCAGGGACTCCAGATACTCCAGCAGCGGCGGCATCACCATCTCGTAGCCGTATGCGCGGAACCGATCCAGCAGCAGTCGCCGCAGATTTTCACTTTTACGCGCTTCCGACGGCAGGACGTCGGCAATGCTTTCGGGCAGGAGCCAAATCGACACGGTCGATATCCTCTCAATCCAATGCCAGATGTGGCGTGTAAACAATAAGACGACAAAAGTCGACACAGCGGCCTTGATGGCCGCTCTGTCGACAAACAGGTCGCAATTCTACGCAAAAGTACGCCGGAGGGTAAGGCTTAGCGCGCGCCGGCGCGTTTGGCCGGTGCCGATGCACCCGGCGGCGTGCCGCCGTCGGGCGAGCGCAGGTACTGGAAGAACGCGCTGTTCGGATCGGCGACGATCACATCACCCTTGTTGCGGAACGCTGCCCGATACGCGTCCAGGCTCTTGTAGAAAGCATAGAACGCCGGGTCCTTGCCGAACGCCTGTGCATAGATCGCCGAAGCCTGCGCGTCGGCGTCCCCCATGATCGCCTGCGTCTTCTCATAGGCTTCGGACAGCACGACCTCGCGTTGACGGTCCGCATCGGCACGGATTTGCTCCGCTTCGGCTGCACCAGTTGAACGCAGGTTATTCGCGACCTGCTTGCGCTCCGCCTCCATCCGACGGTAAACCGAGTCGCTGATCGCCGCAAGCAGGTCGACGCGCTTCAGGCGCACATCCAATACTTGGATACCAATGCTGGCCGCTTCTCGCTCAACCTTGGTACGTACCGCCTGCATGACGACCTCGCGCTCGTTCGAGACGACTTCAGTCACTGTCCGCTTGGCGAACTCCTCGTTCAACGCTGCACGGATAATCGCCTTCAGACGATCCTCCGCGGCACCGCTGTCGCTCTTGAACGAAATGTAATACTTCAACGGATCCGCAACGCGATACTTGACGAACAAGTCGACCAACAGGTTTTTCTTCTCCGACGTGATGTAACGGTCTGGCTCGGCGTTGTCGATCGTCTGAATTCGCTTGTCAATCGTAACCACGTGCTGGAACGGCGGAGGAAGCTTGAAATACAGCCCCGGTTCGGAAATCTGGCGCTTGACGGCACCCAGCGCGAAGACGATTGCAAAGCGACGCTGATCAACGACAAACATCATCGACGATGCCAGCGACAACACAACGGCCAACGCGACGATCGCGGTAATGATTCGATTCATGGTTGGCGTTCCTTATTGGCCTGACGCACTGGGCAGGTCCTGCAGCGATTCGCTGCGGTCCCGGCTGCGGAAGATCGTGCGGGAGCGCAGCGGATCACTGCCGTCATCTTGGACGTTATCCCGCTGCCGCGTTGCCATCGACGACATCGTCGCGCCACCCGACAGCCCGCTCCCGAGGCTGATCGGCGCGCCGTCCAGCGACGAAGCGTCGCCGGGTGTCGCATCGTGTCCCGCGCCGTTGTCGGTACCATTCGAAGCGCCGCTTCGCGCAGCACGGCCGCTCCCGGTGTCGCTGTTATTGTTCAACAACTTATCCAATGGCAGATAAAGCAGGTTGTTATTGTTCCGGCCGTCGATCAGCACCTTCGAGGCACGACTATAGACCTGCTGCATCGTATCCAGATACATCCGCTCGCGCGTCACCGCCGGCGCCTTTGCATACTGCGCCTGAATGGCATCAAAACGCTGCGCGTCACCGGTGGCCTGCGCCACGACCTTTGCCTTATAACCCTCGGCCTCCTCGACCATTCGCGCCGCGGTACCCCGAGCACGAGGAATCACGTTATTGGCATAGGCCTGCGCTTCATTCTTCTGCCGCTCCCGGTCCTGGCCCGCCTTTACCGCGTCATCGAACGCCGCCTGCACTTGCTGCGGCGGTTGCACGTTCTGCATTGTCACGCTCGTCACCAGAATGCCGTCGCGGTAGGAGTCCAGAATTTTTTGTATCGTCTGCGTTAGTTCCAGGGCCACCTGCTCACGCCCCTCGTACAGGACGAAATCCATCTTGCTCTTGCCGACGATCTCCCGAACCGCTGTTTCGGCGGCCTGGGCGACATTCGCCTCGGCGTCGGCATTGTTGAAGAGGAAATCGGCTGCGTCCTTGATCCGGTACTGGACAGCGAACCGCACATCAATGATGTTTTCATCAGCGGTCAGCATCGACGAATCCTTGGAATTCGTCTGCGCGATCGTGCCGCTACGACCGATGTCGATCGAGCGCACCTGCCACATGTTGACCGTTTCGTTCGACTCGAACGGCCAGGGCATCCGCCATTGCACACCAGCCGGCACGGTACGCACGTACTTGCCGAAGCGCAGCACGACACCCGCCTGCCCTTCCTGCACCACATACAAGCCACTGCCGAGCCAGATCACCACGACGGCACACAACACGGCGATTACACCAATCGACCCCCCTCGGCCCGCGCCGGGAAAACGCGGACCGCCGCGTCGTGGACCGCGATTGTCCTTCCCGCCACCATTGTTATTGTCACCGCCGCCACCGAACCAGCGTTGCAATCGCGAATTGAATTCGCGCCACAGATCGTCGAGGTCCGGGGGGCCTTGCTTGTCGCCGGCACCCATTGGCCGATCGCGTTGACTGCGCTCGCCACGCTGCGGCACGCCAGGCGGCGTTGTGGGGGGACCTTCGCGACGACCATCGTCTGGACGACCGTCATTGCCGGCGTCGTCCTTGTTGCCCGAATCCCCGGAAGCGCGCCGGTCATCACTGCCTGGTGCATTCCCCGGGACGCCGCGCGTCTCGCTATCGGGGCCGTTGGAACCGTTCGAAGTCGGCTCACCGTCACCGGTGCCTTCACGGGATTCACCCCGCCCCCAGCGCTGATCGTTCAACGAAAAAATCGCAGTCATCCGCTGCCTAGTACTGCTGTAGTTTTGATCATTCACCATGAAGCAGCCGGTTAGTACGCTGTGAGGCGACGCTATGAAGCGACGCGGTAACGCCACGCGATCAGGCAATGCGCTAAGGTGGCACGAATGAGACCTCGTCGGGCCTCGTGGCGTTGTCGTGGAATGCGCCGGCATTAAGCAGGACGGGCGGGCGGCAGCCATTGCCCCCGCCAGCGTTACCTCTACCGCACACCGGCACATGACGTATCGCTACGCCGCATGGCCATCGGACGCATCGTCGACCTCGGTCGGCGATGCTGCGTCGCCGCCAGAGATCGCTGTACCGGCAGGCCCGGCATTCGAAGCGTCCGCTACCGCCCCGTCGCTCGCCTTCCGCTTTCGATCCCATTCCGTGCCCTGACGCGACGCGGGCTCTGACCAATCGGGAGGACGTGCACCAGGCCCAGAGTGTCGGAAACGCACGTCCTCCTCGGACGGTGCTTCAGGCGCATCCAGATCGCGGGCAACCACGGCCTCCGTAATGGCAGTCCGGAGGGCATCCAGACCACGGCCTGAACGCGCACTCACGAAAACGCGGGAAATATTACCATATTCGTTTCTTTCAAATAGCTTAACATCATCGAGCTCCGGCACGGCATCGATCTTGTTCCAAACCAGCAATTGCGGCACATCCGCGGCGCCGATTTCCTTCAGCACCTTGTTGACTTCGTCAATCTGATCCAGGCGCGCCGGATTGGCCGCATCGACGACGTGCACCAGCAGATCGGCCTGGGCCGTCTCCTCCAGCGTTGCCCGGAAGGCGGCGACCAGCGTATGCGGTAAATCCCGAATAAATCCGACGGTGTCGCTCAAGACGATCGTGCCGGCGTCACCGAGAAATACCCGGCGCGAGGTGGTATCCAGCGTCGCAAACAACTGGTCCGCGGCATAGGTCTTGGCCTTCGTGATGGCGTTGAACAGCGTCGACTTCCCGGCATTGGTATAGCCGACCAGCGAAACGGAAAAGGCCTGACTACGTTCCCGGGCGCGGCGTTGCGTTCCATGCTGTCTCGCGAGCTTGGCCTGGCGCCCGCGGAGATACTTGATACGCTCGCCCAGCAGACGGCGATCCGTCTCCAACTGCGTTTCACCAGGACCGCGAAGGCCGATACCGCCCTTTTGCCGTTCCAAGTGCGTCCACGCTCGCACCAGACGCGTCGATAGATACTGCAATTGCGCAAGTTCTACCTGAACCTTGCCCTCGGCACTTTTCGCGCGTTGCGCAAAAATATCCAGAATCAGGCTGATACGATCAACGACCCGCGTCTCAAGCGCTTGCTCCAGATTACGCTGCTGAGCCGGTGACAATGCATGATTGAAGATGACCAGATCAACATGATGGTGTGCGACAAGAAGACGCAACTCTTCCGCCTTGCCGCTACCGATGAAGAATTTGGGATCGGGGCTAGCCCTTTTTCCTGTCACTGTGACGACAGGGTCGGCGCCGGCGCTAGTGGCCAGCATTGCCAGCTCTTCCAGGCTGGCCTGGAAATCAGCTTTGCCGAAATCCAGATTGACGAGTGCAGCGCGTGTCAAATTATCCGTTCTCTCGCGCGGCAGCCGTACGGCATATTGGTTGTTCGAACGTTCAACTTGTCTCGAAACCAACGTCGTACGACAGGCCGCTGTTCAGGGATTACTCGGCCTGCGTGCCGGCTGCCGGCGCTGGCAGGTTGACCGGACGGGCAGGCACGACGGTCGAAATAGCGTGTTTGTAGACCATTTGCGTGACGGTGTTTTTCAGCAGCAAGACATACTGGTCGAAAGACTCGACCTGGCCTTGCAACTTGATGCCGTTCACCAGGTAGATCGACACGGGAACGTGCTCCTTGCGCAGGACATTCAAAAATGGGTCCTGAAGCAGTTGCCCTTTGTTGTTTTGACTCATAGCAGACTCCCTGTTGTTTTCGGGGTTTAAATTCAATGGTGGAGCGGGCGTTAGAAGTTTCGACCAGAGGAAGCAGGACGACCCGTCCCCACCACTATATCCGATTTTACCTGGGCTCCAGGCACCATACGGCCGACTAGGACGGCAATCCATGCGCGCCGAAAGCCGCGGTTTTCGATGCCAGCAGCGGCAGGAATCGGGTATTTCATTACCGGCGCACGATACGGCCACGCTACCGGTCCACGCCGGACCGACCGCGTAAATCAGACGGTGCCGCACCACTCGCACCGCGTCCGACGCATCGTTCGTCCGACCCGGGCCAGGCGATCCAGCGCGTCGACTGCCGCGGGCGCGTTTTTAATCCTTATTCAAAAACGGATTGTCGCTCGAACGGAATTCGATACGCAGCGGTGTCCCTACCAACTTGAAGGTCTCGCGGAAGCGGCCTTCGAGGTAACGACGATACGAATCGGTGATCGCATCCAGCGCATTACCGTGCACCACGATAATCGGTGGATTCTGACCACCTTGGTGCGCATACCGGAGTTTCGGACGAATCGCTCCCTTGCGGCGCGGTTGCTGATGCTCCACAGCCTCGATCAACGCCCGCGTCAACTTCGGCGTCGGCAATTTCGCCATCGCCGCCGCAAACGCATCATCGACCGCATGCATCATTGCGCCAATGCCGGTTTTCTCCGTTGCGGAGATGAAAAAATGTTTCGCAAAGCCGAGGAATCGCAACTTACGCTCAAGATCTCCTTTCGCTTTTTCACGAATGTATTCGTCGAGCCCATCCCACTTGTTGACGCCTACGACCAGGGCGCGCCCCTGCTCGACGATAAAGCCGGCAATATGCGCATCCTGCTCGCTGATTTCCTGACGCGCGTCGAGCAGCAGGATAACGACATTCGCATCGGACACGGCTTGCAACGTCTTGATCACCGAAAATTTCTCGATGGCCTCGAAGACCTTGCCTCGCTTACGGATTCCCGCGGTGTCGATCAGCGTATAGGGCTTACCCTTGCGTTCGAAGTCAATGTAGATCGAATCACGCGTCGTGCCAGGCATGTCGAAGGCAATTACGCGTTCCTCACCTAGCAGCGTATTCACCAACGTCGACTTACCCACGTTCGGGCGGCCGACGATCGCGATCTTCATGCCGCGCGACGCCGCTTCTTCTTCCGTTGACACTCGACCGGCATAGGCGACATCGAGGGCTTCCTCGATCAACTCATTCACGCCATCTCCATGCGCGGACGAAATCGCACGTGGGTCGCCAAGCCCCAGTTCGTAGAAATCCGTCGCAACAGCCGAATAACGCATGCCTTCGGCCTTGTTGACGACCAGTAATACCGGCCGCCCGCTCTTGCGTAGATAAGTCGCAATAGCGGCGTCCTGCGGAGCGAGACCCAGGCGTCCATCGACGATGAATACGATGACGTCCGATTCCTCCACCGCCTGCCGTGTCTGACGGGCCATCTCATACAGGATGCCCTCTTTCGCCACCGGCTCGAAGCCGCCCGTGTCGACGACCAGATAAGGCCGCGTGCCTTCGCGCGTGCCGGCGCGCCCTTCGCCATAGTGGCGGTCTCGGGTCAAGCCCGGCAGATCCGCCACCAACGCGTCGCGCGAGCGGGTCAATCGATTGAACAGCGTTGACTTACCCACATTGGGGCGGCCAACGAGCGTGATTACGGGTTTCATTATCCACTCTCAAAACGCCAACGGCCGTCGCGCCGCCCTGGGGCGGCCAGCGGCCGTCGACACGACGCACCCGGCACCGCACCGCGCCCTATGCGCCGGCGATACAACCATCACGGATGCGTTGCTGCATGTTCGTACTGCGTATTCGTATTGCGTATCGCCGCGTATTACTCGCGTTACTGCGGCTGAAAAGCGTACAGATCGCCGCTGGACGTCTGCACGATCAATGTGTCGCCGGAGACAACGGCAGGCGCCGTGATCGGATCACCATCAGTCTTCATCCGCGCGATAAATTGGCCATTTTCCGTAGACAAAAAATGCACGAAGCCCTTGTAGTCACCCACCACCACTGCGTGCCCCAACAACACGGGCCGGCTCAGATCGCGACTGCGCAGCGCCTTGTTTTCCCATAATGGTCGTCCGCTATTGGCATCGAATGCGCTGACCACGGAGAAGTCGTCGCCCGCCACCACCATCTGCGCATCCTCTGCAACGCCGTTATACGTAGAGAACGGATGTTCCCACACCGGCTGGCCATTTTCGACATCAAAACAGCCCAGACGCCCCTGGAAGCTACCGGCGCATGCCAGACGGCCGACCAATTCCGGCGAACCCGATACGTCATTGATTCGCTCCACCTCGGTCACGCCTTGCGGGAACGATACCGGCGATTGCCAGAACGGTTCGCCACTGTCGATATTGATCGCCGCGATCGAGCCGCCCGGGAAGCCCGCCAATACGCCATTCGCACCAGCGAACCGCATGCCCAGCGTCGTCCGCAGATTCAGCGGCACGGCGCGATTGCGATAGACCCACTTCTGCTCGCCGGTGCGCGCGTCAAACGCGGTAATCTGGCCGTCGGCGGTTCGGACAATGACCAGATTGTGCCCGATCAATGGCGCCGTCAATATCTCGCCACCCACGCTGCCACTCCAGACACGATTGCCGTCGGCATCGAGCACGATGACATAGCCGTCCTGCGCACCGACCGCGACCAGCGAGGCGTCATCCGCGACACCCACACCGGCCGTCAAGGATTCCTTGAGCTTCGTACGCCAGATGGTGCGACCGCTCGCCGCGTCAAACTTGGCTACCGAGCCGTTATTGCCGGCGGCAAACACAAAACCGTTCACCACTGTCGGCTGGAACAGGAAGCCCTTCGACTTACCGACGCTCGCCTTCCATGCCTGCTTGACCTCCATGACCGGCTTGAAGTCGGTCAATGGCGTCGGCACGCGACGCGGGTCCTTGGTCGACGAACAAGCGGCCAGGATGGCGATCGACATCGCCACCAACGTCGTGCGAACGATCGCGGATCCGGTGCGCCGGGTCGTAACAGTCTTCAGGTGCAGCATTATCGAGAGGGCTCCGCGAGAAAAAGCGTATTGTGCCGTGAAGTGCCGGTCGTACAGGCCACGAACGGCAAAGAATCGGGTAAACAAGCGATGTAAGACAGTCACCGCGCATTACAACGCCGGCGCGGGTCAGCCACCCAACGCATCCAGCTTCAACTGCACGATCTGGCGCGACGACGCATCGTCCGATGCCAATTGCTTCAAGGCATCACGGTACGCGACACGCGCATCGTCGCGCTTGCCAACGGCTGCGAGCAGGTCGCCACGGCGATCGGCGCGCAATGCACCGAACCCGTCATCATCCTTGCCGGACAGCAGCGCCAGCCCGGCGTCATACGCCTTCTGGTCCAGCAACACACCCGCCAGGCGGATACGCGCGATCTGCTGATAGCTGCTGTCGCCACCGTGGTCGATTACCCATTGCAGTTCGGCTTTGGCGCCGTCCATGTCCTTCGCGCGATACAACACGGCCGCCGCGCCCAACGCCGTCATCCGCGCATAAGGGGTACGGCCGAAAGACGATGTCATGTCCGAAGTGATACGGCGTACACGCGGCACATCCCCCGCGCCCTGATTCGCCGACACAGCCTGCTGAAATTGCTCATACAGTGCAGCTGCCTCGGTGGTCTGACGCCGCTGCCAATAGTGCCAACCGCTCCAAGCCGCCAAGACGACCAAGACAGCCAGCACCACCCAGGTCAGGGCATTGCCCCAGCGCGCCCACCACGCCTTCAGATTATCGAGCGTCTCTTGTTCGTCGTGATAGCTCATCGCCCGCCAATTACTTGCTTATTAAAATGAAACCGGCCGTCAAGCCCGGCTTATCGCGTATTCAAACCGCCCCGTTAGTCCGTGGCGCGCGTGATTCGTTCAATCAAATGTTCCGCCAACGCATCGAAAGCCACCGTCTGCTGCGCCTGGACATCACCAGCGGGTGCTCGCAGCGCCTTCACGCTGACGGTGCCGTTGGCCACTTCATCCTCGCCAAAAATCACGGCAAACGCGGCACCACTGGCGTCGGCACGTTTCATTTGCGACTTGAAGCTGCTGCTGGCACCGTTGGCACTGCAATGCAGGATCACGTCGAATCCCGCATCCCGCAACCGCTCCGCTGCGATAAAAGCCTTGATGCGCGCTTCATCACCCTGGTGCAGCACATACGCGTCACAACCCTGCGGCTCCGGCCCCAGATCGGCAGCCTTTAGCAGCTCTAGAATGCGCTCAACGCCCATGGCCCAGCCACAACTTGGCGCGGGCTTGCCACCCAGTTGTTCGACCAGGGGATCATAGCGCCCGCCACCCGCCACCGTTCCTTGCGATCCCAGTTGATCGGTGATCCACTCGAACACGGTCAGATTGTAATAATCAAGTCCTCGTACCAGACGAGGATTGATCTTGAACGGGATATTGTTCTCCAGCAGCAAGCGCTGAACGCCCTCGAAATGCTTCAGCGATGCCTCGCCGAGATAGTCGATGAGCTTGGGCGCCGCGTCGACCATCGCCTGCATCGCCGGATTTTTCGTATCGAGCACGCGCAAGGGGTTCGAATACAGTCGACGCTTACCATCCTCGTCAAGTTGATCCTGATGCTTTTCCAGGTAGGCGATCAAATCCGCGCGATGACGTGCGCGTTCCTCCGCCTGGCCCAGTGAATTCAACTCGAGGCGGATACCGGTCAACCCGAGGTCGTCCCAGAGCCGCTGGCACATCATGATGATTTCGGCATCGGCGTCGGGGCCGGCAAATCCCAACGCTTCCACGCCCACTTGATGAAATTGTCGATAACGGCCGCGCTGCGGGCGCTCGTGACGGAACATCGGCCCAACGTACCACAGCCGCTTCGGGCCATCGTACAGCAGGTTGTGTTCGATCGACGCACGCACAACCGCAGCGGTGTTCTCCGGACGCAGCGTCAATTTCTCACCGTTCAAGGCGTCCGTGAAGCTGTACATCTCTTTTTCGACAATATCGGTCACCTCACCGATACCACGGGTGAACAACTGCGTATGCTCGACGATGGGTGTCCGTATATTCTGATAACCATACGACTTCAGCATCGACTGCACCGTCGATTCAAAAAACGCCCACAACGGCGCGTCTGCCGGCAGAAGATCATTCATCCCCTTTACGCCGGTCAGTTTTTCCAACTTATTCTTCTGCTCTGCCATATCTTGTGTTGTTCAGACGGTTGCATCCGCTGCCGTGGCGGCGTTCGCACCGTCAGCGTGGGCGCCATACTTGCGCGCCACGTATTCATCGACGATCACCTGAAATTCCTCAGCTATCCGGTCCCCCCGCAGCGTCTTGACCTTTTCGCCGTCGATAAAGACCGGCGCCGCCGGGGATTCCCCGGATCCAGGCAAACTGATACCGATATTCGCGTGTTTCGACTCACCTGGTCCGTTGACGATGCAGCCCATCACAGCGACCTGCATCTTTTCCACGCCCGGATAGGTTTCGCGCCACGTCAGCATCTGCGTGCGCAGATACGTCTGAATTTTCGATGCCAGTTCCTGGAACACGGTGCTAGTCGTACGACCGCAACCCGGGCATGCGATGACCATCGGCGTAAACGATCGCAGACCCATCGTCTGAAGAATTTCCTGCGCCACCACGACCTCCCCGGTGCGAGCGCCACCCGGCTCCGGCGTCAACGACACGCGAATCGTGTCGCCGATGCCTTGCTGCAAAAGCACCGATAACGCGGCAGTGGATGCGACAATGCCCTTCGATCCCATGCCGGCCTCGGTCAAGCCAAGGTGCAACGCATAGTCGCAGCGGCGGCCCAGCTCACTGTAGACCGCGATCAGATCCTGCACGTCACTGACCTTGCAGGACAGGATGATGCGATTGCGCCCTAGCCCGACATCCTCCGCTGCTTGCGCCGAGCCGAGTGCGGAGGCGATCAAGGCTTCATACATTACCTTTTTCGCATCCCATGGCTCCGCGCGCAGCGCGTTTTCGTCCATCATCCGCGCAAGGAGATCCTGATCCAGGCTGCCCCAGTTGACGCCTATCCGTACCGGCTTGTCGTATTTGCACGCAACCTCGATCATTTGGGCAAACTGCGTATCACGCTTCGCCCCGTGCCCGACATTGCCAGGGTTGATCCGGTATTTGGACAGCGCGTCCGCGCAGTCCGGATATTTGGTCAACAGTAAATGACCGTTGTAATGGAAATCACCGACGAGCGGCACGTCCACGCCCATCTTGTCGAGCTGATCACGGATATACGGCACCGCCTGCGCGGCTTCTGGCGTATTGACGGTGATACGAACCAGCTCGGAGCCGGCCTGCGCCAATTCCTTGATCTGGATCGCCGTGCCAATCGCATCGACCGTATCCGTATTTGTCATGGACTGCACACGCACCGGCGCGGCACCACCGATCGTGACCAGACGACCGGCCCAGCGCACGTCCACCGCCACCGATTGACGGCGTGGTGCCGGTCCCGCGAACTCTCTAACTTGATCGATCTGCATGTCTATAGGACCTTCGTCCAAAAATGTCGCTCCGCACGCCGCCCGCCGGTCCATTTCACCTTGGCGCACGTCACCCAATCCACCAACGGCACCGCATTATCGCAGCGTAAACCGCGCGACGTTACGTCCCGATTTTGCATAAGGGGTCAAATCCACCGGCTGACCATCCTGCGTCACAGCGCTCATGCCGCTGATATTACCGATCGTAACGCGCATTGGCCGAACCCCCTCCATCTGCTGCGTCTGTCCCGCATGCACGATCCCTGAAAACACCATATGCCCGTCAGCCTGTACGACACTGACCCAGCTATCCTGCGTCGCCGTCATAGTCACCGGGATTGCCCCTGCCGGCACGACAACCTCGGAGGCTGCCGCTTGGGGGGCCGCCCCGGCGCTGGGAGACGACACCGCCGCCAGCGTCGCAGCCGCGGCCGACCCCGTATCCGCTGCCGCCGCAGCCAAGGCATTCGAGGGCGCCGCCATGGCCGCGGTGACGTTCGCCATCGCCCCCGACGCCGCACCGGCATCGCCACCACCAGTCGTGACTTCACCCGAACCGGACGACGAACCAACGATCGACGGCAACGACGACATCACCGCGCCTGACGCTGGCGTGGAAGTGCCGCCAACATCGACCTGGCCTCCGGAATTCGGATTGGCCATGGCGATATCGGCCTTCGCGTCACCGCGTACTTTCTGTAACCAGCCATTCGGCTCATTGCCGGCGCGCCAGACCACAAGCAGCACCAGCACGACGAATGCCGCCGTGCCACCCCAAAGCCACGAGCGCCGATCCGATCTGCGCGTGCTCCAGCTCAATGGTACGTTCGCCCGGCGCATGCTTGCGGGCTTGCCCGAAGACTGCGGCAACGACGACAAATCAGTCGTGGGGGTCTGTACACCACGCAATGCGTCCGCCAGGGGGCCCGGATCGATGCCAAGCACTTTTGCGTAGCTGCGCGTCAAACCGACAGAGAACGCGGCATCGTGGAGCGCCCCCAGATTCCCACGCTCCAAGGCTTCGATCTTGGACGTCCCAACTTTCAAACGCGATGCCATTTCATCGATGGATCGACCCTTCGCGAGGCGGGCCGCGGCCAGCCGCTCGCCGACGGCTGCCGCCGCATTCGCGGCCGCGGTACCGCCCGTCGAAGCTCCCACCGGGGGTGCTGCCTCGCGCACGCCCCCGGCGCCGGTGCTCGGCACGATGCCATCGTCTCTGTTCATATCCATCCGCAAATCCTGCATCCAAGAGTTCCGAATCCCTACCGCGTTACACTCAAGGCAGGCAGCCCTTTCAACAAGCGCCGCCGCCGCGCCGCAGCATGTCAATCGTTACGGCGATACTCTATCCCACGCGGGCGCACAGCCGCGAACCGCATCATACCGGATGTGCCGGCATCGCCGGTAGCGTCCTCCCCGCGCTCGCCGCTTGTATGGGCACGATACGCCCCATCCGCTGCGCCAATCTCGTACGATCCTGCACCTCTCCCGCCAACTGGCCGCAAGCGGCATCGATATCATCGCCGCGCGTCTTGCGGATGGTAGTGATGACGCCTGCTTCGATCAAAATGTCGGAGAAGCGCTTGATGCGGTCGGCACGCGAACGCTTCAATCCTGAATCAGGAAACGGATTGAACGGAATCAGGTTGAACTTGCACGGCACATCCCGGGTCAACGCGACCAGCTCGCGCGCATGTGTCGGCGAGTCGTTGACGTTGTCCAGCATGCAATATTCGAACGTAATGAATTCCCGGGGCGCGACCTTCAGGTAGCGCTGACAAGCAGCCATCAGTTCGCGCAACGGGTGCTTACGATTCAATGGAATCAGGTCATCGCGCAGGGCATCGTTCGGCGCATGCAGCGAAACCGCCAGCGCAACCGGCAACTCGGACGCGAGCCGATCGATCATCGGCACCACACCGGATGTCGAGAGGGTTACGCGACGGCGAGACAAACCATAAGCGTTATCGTCGAGCATCAAGCGCATGGCGCTGACCACAGGCTCGAAATTCAGCAACGGCTCGCCCATTCCCATCATGACAACGTTCGTCACGGCGCGGGCGTCCGCGGCCTCCTCGGGCACCGACATGCCTTGCGCAACAGCTTCGGCCCGCGCGAGCGCACGGGCTTCGCGAACCGCGAACTCAGCCATCCACAGCTGACCGATGATTTCACCGGTCGTTAAGTTGCGATTGAAACCCTGCTTACCTGTCGAACAAAAACGGCAATTCACCGCGCAGCCGGCCTGCGACGAAATGCAAAGCGTGCCCCGGGATGTTTCAGGAATATAGACGGTCTCGACCGCATTACCCGCGCCCACGTCCAACAGCCACTTGCGCGTCCCATCCAGGGAAATATGGTCCTGCACCACCTGCGGTTTCGCGATTGTCGCGCGCGAAGCCAGTTTGGCGCGCAACGACTTCGCAAGGTCGGTCATTTTTTCGAAATCGGACTCACCACCCTGGTGAATCCAGCGCTGCAATTGCTTTGCGCGAAACGCTTTTTCGCCAAGCGAGTCGCAGTAAGCGACCAGATCAGCGGCGTCAAAATCGAGGAGATTCACAGGCGCTTGCGCGCCGCGTTGTTCAGTCATTGGGAACACCTGCACGGAGAACGACGCATCCCGCATCGATACGCGCGCGGAACGCCTACATGTTGCCTGCGGTCGGTCGTAAAAACCACCGCGAAAAATAGGAACCACCATACGCCGCAACAGCGCCTTGAAAGCGTCGCCACGGCGGGCAGCGGCAAAGCCAGGTCTTGCTGTACGGCCAAAGATGTGAAACACGCGACACCGCGTTACTTTCACACCATGCCCGCCAATGAGCGGACGCTGCGCGCGCGTCTGACGCAGCAGCTCATCAAAAGTGGACCGGGGCGCATGCGGCATTGCACAGCGCCGCTCGCCCCGATCCATTTGCCATAATCAACGCGAGTAGACGTTGATTTCCGGGAAAAAGAAGGCGACCTCGACCGCTGCGGTTTCCGCCGCATCCGAACCGTGAACGGCATTTGCGTCGATGCTGTCCGCGAAATCCGCCCGGATCGTGCCGGCCTCCGCCTTCTTCGGATCCGTCGCACCCATCAGGTCACGGTGCTTCAAGATTGCGCCTTCGCCTTCCAGCACCGAGATGACCACCGGGCCCGAAATCATGAACTTGACCAAATCGCCGAAAAACGGACGCGCCGCATGTACAGCATAGAACTTCTCAGCGTCGGCTTGCGATAACTGCGCCATACGCGATGCAACGATCTTCAGACCGGCATTTTCGAAGCGGCTGTAGATCTGTCCGATCACATTCTTCGCCACCGCGTCCGGCTTGATAATGGACAGAGTACGCTCGATAGCCATGAAAACTCCACGAAATGAATAAGTTAGGTAAGAAAATGAATCTCGTATTATAGCATGGGACAGAACACGAGATCGACTTTTGCACAAAACCTTTCAGTACTGTAATATTTGGTAGAAATATTGACGTTCGAGCAGTGCACGCGCAAAGATACACGGTGTTAGGATGGCGTTGAATAAGCCCCGAGCCGCGCGTTGACCGCGCTGGCGCGGGTCCGCAAGTTTCGCTGGAATGCTTTGGGCATCCGGCCATAGGAGAAGGAAATGAGCGATTTCCGGAATTACGATTTCGGTCGCGGCGGTTCGGTCAGCACCGTCACGGTCCGTAACCGCGTACTGCGCAATACGTACTGGCTGCTGGCGTTGTCCATGGTTCCGACGGTGTTCGGCGCCTGGTTGGGTCTCGTCACGGGCTTCACCGCGTTCGCCGCGGCTAGTCCGATGATGACGGTGATCCTGTTCTTCGCGGTGGCCTTTGGCCTGATGTTCGCGATCGAGCGAAACAAGAACAGTGGCATAGGGGTCGCATTGCTGCTCGCCTTTACGTTCTTCATGGGCGTAATGTTGTCACGGATGATCGGCATGGTACTGGGGCTCGCGAACGGCGCGTCCCTGATCATGCTCGCGTTTGGCGGCACCGGTGTGGTCTTCGGAGCAATGGCGACGATCGCCACGGTGTCGAAGCGTGATTTCAGCAAGCTGGCGGGTTGGTTGATGATGGGGGTGGTCGTCCTCATCGTCGCGTCGATTGCAAATATTTGGCTGCAACTGCCGGCGTTGGTTCTGACGGTGTCGGTGCTGGCATTGGTCATTTTCTCGGCTTTCCTGCTCGTCGATGTACAGCGTGTGATCAACGGTGGTGAAACGAATTACGTCACCGCCACGCTGGCCATCTATCTCGACCTCTACAACATCTTCACCAGCCTGCTGAGCATCCTCAGTATCTTCGGCGGCGGCAACCGCAACTAACTAAAGGCACGCTTCCCCAGCGCCCCCGTAACACGGGGGCGGGACACGGCAGAAGAGCTCACCCTGTAGTGCAACGAGGGTGGGCTCTTTGTTTTACGCCGGGACGGGATGGACGCGTCGGCAATGTATGCAGGCCGGCCGTTGCGTAAGCAGGGCCGCGGGGGCTTGGAGGAATAACACGCAGTCGCTGCATGCGTTTGACGTTCGAAGCGTTACTTGTCGCGCTCGAAAACGGCGATTGACTCGACATGCGAGGTGTGCGGGAACATATTGACCACCCCTGCTCCCCTCAGCCGATAACCGGCCTCGTGCACCAGCAGGCCCGCGTCGCGCGCCAACGTGGCCGGGTTGCACGACACGTAGACAATACGCGAAGGCAATAAATGCGTTTCGCCAGCGACCGCCAGTTCCGCCAGCGTCTTCGCCACGGCCAGGGCGCCTTCCCGCGGTGGATCGATCAGTGCTTTATCAAAAGCACCAAGCGCGCGCCAATCGTTGACTGTCATCTCAAACAGATTGCTGCACGAAAATGTCGTGCGTGTATCCACGCCGTTTAACCGTGCATTATCGAGCGCGCGCGCGGTCAGGACCTCACTACCCTCGATACCGTGAACTTCCCTGGCCAGACGCGCCAACGGCAACGTAAAGTTGCCTAGGCCGCAAAACAAATCGATAACGCGATCGGTCGACGTCGGTGCCAGCAGACGCAAAGCGCGCGAGACCAGTACGCGATTGATCGCGTGGTTGACCTGCGTGAAATCGGTTGGACGGAATGGCATCCGGATATTGAATTCGGGCAGGACGTAATCGAGCCCTGTCGCGTCGATATCCGTAGCAGGATAGAACGGCACAACCGTGTCGGGTCCTTTTGGCTGCAACCAGAATTGCACGCCATGGACGTCAGCAAACGCACGTATTGCCGCCTCGTCATCCAGCGTTAACGGCTCGAGCACGCGCAGCACCAGTGCGATAACGGTGGCGCCCATCGCCAGTTCGATCTGCGGCATTCGGTCGCAGATCGAAAGTTGAGCGACCAAATGCCGCAGCGGCACCAGCATGTCTGAAATCACGGACGGCAGCACTTCGCAGTGCGTCATGTCGGCAACATAGCTGCTCTTGCGCTCGTGAAATCCAACCAGCACACCGCCCTTCTTGGCAACGTTGCGAACGGTCAGACGTGCACGGTAGCGATAGCCCCAACCTGGACCATGAATCGGGCGCATCACGGTCTCGGGCTTCAGTTTCGAGAGATGCTGAAGGTTATCCTCCAGCACGCGCTGTTTGACGGCCACCTGCGCTCGCAAATCCAGATGCTGCATCGAACATCCGCCACAGATCCCGAAGTACGTGCATTTCGGCATTGTCCGCAGCACACTTGGCCGCAGCACCTTCGTCAACGTCGCCTGTTCAAACGACGGTTTCTTGCGATAGCTCGAATAAATGACCCTTTCACCGGGCAACGCGCCTTCGACGAAGACCACTTTTCCCGGTACGCCATCTTCGCCGACCAACCGCCCCACGCCACGGGCCTCCATATCGAGCGAGTCGATCTCGATGATCGTATCAAGCGCGCCCGGGACGCGCGAGGCGTCGGTCTGTCCGCCACGTTCACGCCGATTACGCCGCATCTTTACTGGCTTCACTGAAGCATCGTGCGCGGCGCCAACCGGCGACACGGGCGCGGGGGCGATAGGGGTCGGCAAATCGGAACGGGATTCAGGCACGGTCATTCTCGGTCGCCCAGGCATCAAGACCCTGCGCTGGACGCTTGCTGATTCGCGAAGGCGCGCGGGAACGGTCATGCACGGCAGTGTGGGGAAGAGGCGAGATTGTAAGCGAATGCGGCGCCGGACGGTATGCGTAACTGAGACGCCCTCTAAAGGGTATTGTCATTATCCTTGGATTTGGCATGATGCTGGCCGCGTGGTCGGCCTCGCGCGGTCGCCAGATACATGCCCCGGTTCGCGCGGCGCGCATTGGCGTATTCAAGCGAAACCAGCCAGATATTCCGCCCAATGCGCCTCGGGTCGCGCAGCGAGCGCTTCCTTGACCAATTGCACTTCGTCCTGATATTCGAGCGTCGACAGCTCGCCACGCATCAATTGAAAACGGCAATACATCAAGTAGGTGTTGACCACATCGGTTTCGCAGTAATGCCGAATGTCATCGATCTTGCCCGCCTGATAGGCCGACCAGACCTGGGAGCCATCCATGCCCATCTTGCCGGGAAAACCGCAGAGCTTGGCCAATGCATCCAGGGGCGCACTGGCGCGCGGCTGATATGCGGCCAACACGTCCATCAGATCGGTGTGCCGGAAGTGATAACGACTGATGTAATTGTTCCATTTGGCATCCCGGTCGATGCTGCCCATGTCCCAATATCGCTGGGCGCTGATGCCATGGATCAGCGCGCGATAATGCAGCACGGGCAGGTCGAAGCCGCCGCCGTTCCACGACACCAGCACAGGACCATACCGCTCGATCATGTCGAAAAACGCCGCGATCAACACCGGCTCGGGATCGCCAGGTTGACCGAGTGATCGCACGACGAACCCTTTACTTCCCCGTAATACGCAAGAAATCGCGACAATGCGTTGCAGATGGTGCGGCAAAAAATCGGAACCGGTCTTGATACGCCGCGCATCGAATGCGCGCTGCGCGACCGTTTCGTCATCCATTGCCGACAACGGCGTGCTTCCGTCAACGACCGACGAGCCCTGGCTTGTCGCCTCGACCGCTCCGGCATCAGGGTCGGAATCGCCCTCGCCGACGATATCGTCACCTGACCGCGAAGGACGCGTCGGCATGCCTTTCCTCATGGCGCCCACACCGCCTGCCCCTTCAACCGCCATCGCCGACGCGCCAGCCGGACCACTATCACCCAGTGCACGCAAGCCGGCCACGTCAGGCACCGTCTCAATATCAAACACCAGTATGGCATTCACAACACGGAATCCTTGCCCACGCCATTGGACGCGAGGTGACGTTTCAGACGGAGGAGCGCCTCTTGCTGTATCTGCCGCACACGCTCCCGCGTCAAGTGCAGCTCTTCCGCCAATTGCTCCAGCGTCGCCGGTTCAAGATTGTTGAGACCAAAACGCCGCTCGATGACGAGACGGTGCTTGTCGGACAATCGCGACAACCAATTACGCGTCAACACTTCCACTTCCCGGTTCTGCACTTCGGTGTCAGGCGCATGCGCCTGGTCATCGGACAGCAGATCCAACAGACTGCTGCCAGGGTCGAGATCCAGGGGTGCGTCCAGCGATGCCGTGTGTTCGTTCAGCGCAAGAATATCGGCAATTTCGTCGGCACTTTTCCCCGTCAAGTGTGCGATATCATCGACGCTGGCTTCACGACGCTCACCCGGAAATTCCGCCCACGCACTTTTTTCGAGATGACGTTTGGCACGCAAGACCTGATTCAATTCACGGATCACATGGACCGGCAGACGGACCGTGCGTGCCTGGTTCATGATCGCGCGTTCGATGCTTTGTCGAATCCACCAGGTTGCATAAGTCGAGAAGCGGAATCCGCGATCGGGATCGAACTTCTCGATGGCGTGCATCAGACCGAGATTGCCTTCCGCGATGACATCGAGCAGGGGCAGGCCGCGATTGGAATACGCTTTGGCGATGCTGACCACCAATCGCAAATTGTGTTCGATCATCACCTGACGCGCTTCGAACAAGCCCTCCTTCGCCAAGCGCGAATAGCGTTGCTCCTCCTCGGCGGTCAGCAACGGTTTCATGCTGATCCGATTCAGGTAGTGCTGGATCGTGTCGGCGGTGAGCTCCGCCTGCAGAAGATTACGAAACTCGGTGGGGTCATTGTCCGTGGTGCCGCCGCCACGGCCTTCACGGCCACGGTCCTCACCGCTTGTCGCGGCGGAACCATCGTCGACCCGTGCGTCGTCACTGCTTTCGGGATCCTCGAAGTTTTCCACCGGGTGAGCCAGATCGAGATGATCCGCGACATCCACATCGCCCGGATCGGTCGACACCTCGGCGGCAGTGACCTCTGCGTCAGATAGAAGCGTATCTCTCGCCTTGCCGTCACGGCGGGGCAACCGCCCAGGGCGTTTGCCCTCGGACGCCTTGACCTCCTTGACCACCCGCCGCTTCGACTTCGGCATAACGCTCCCTTTACTGAGGAGGCAGATACTTCATCGGATCCACCGGACTGGAATCTTTACGAACTTCGAAGTGCAACTCGACACGACTCGCCTGCGTATCGCCCATTTCAGCAATCTTCTGGCCCCTCGTGACGACATCGTTATTCTTGACGAGCAGCACCCGGTTGTGACCATAGGCAGTCAAATAATGATCGTCATGCTTGATGATAATCAGATTGCCGTATCCCCGCAGTTCGCTTCCCGCATATAACACCCGTCCGCCCGCCGCCGCCAGAATAGGCGTGCCTGCCGCCCCGGCGATATCGATTCCCTTGCTTTTGACGCCATCGAATCGCTGAACGATCTGCCCCGCGCCCGCGCCACCCTGCACCGGCCAGATAAACTGCACTGGACCGTTACCCACCGGGGGAGTCGTGTCCGCACTTGTCGAGGGCGCGGGCGCCGGTGGCAACGCCGTCACGCCGGAGGTGGCGCCCGGCGTCACGGCATTCGGCGAATTGCCAGACGGATTGGCGCCGTTCGCATAGGGTGACGGATACCCCCCGGCGTTTGCCGGTGGTGCCCCGCCGTTCGCATAAGGCGACGCGTACGCCGACGTTGCCCCCCCTAACGGCGTGGCCGCCTGTACGGCGCCGCCACCGAGCGGCGTGCTGGTGACACCCGAGGCATCAGGCGTCGATCCCGGCGGCGCGACCCGGAGTACCTGACCCACCTCGATCTGGTTCGGATTGGTCAGGTTGTTCCACGCCGCGATGTCGCGATAGTTTTGACCATTCTTCAACGCCACCCGATACAACGTATCACCAGGCTGCACTTGATAGTAACCCGGAGGCGGGGGCCCCGGCGGCACATTGGACACCGCGGCACCCTGCAATCCCGGCGCCGTACCGGTCCTATCGACCACCGGCGCGCTGTCCATCCGCGAGGCACAGGCGGCCAATGCGGACACGGCCACCACGCAAGCACCACGCTGGATGTGTGTCCACAAGGATCGACCGCTGCCATTCATCAACATACTCATCGGTTTCAGATCACTCCGGATTTCAATGGAACAAAAAACACCTTGTCGAGTACCGTCTCGCGCCATTGATGGGCGCTCAACCGCTCGACGAGTGTCAATACTTGCGAGTCCCCTCCTACCGGGGCGATCAGGCGACCACCGATACGAAGTTGCTCCGTCAGCGCGGCCGGCACGTCCAGTCCAGCGGCCGCCACGATAATGGCATCAAAAGGGGCACAGTCAGGTAACCCCAGTCGTCCGTCGCCATAATGCAGCCGAATGTTTGGCACACGCAATGGTCGCAGGTTCCTTTTTGCACGCTCATGTAGTGGCCGGATCCGTTCAATCGAGAACACATCCTGCGCCAGGTGGCTTAATACGGCCGCTTGATAGCCACACCCGGTGCCCACTTCGAGTACGCGCGCCAGATGCGGACGACCATGCATCGCCACCTCGATCATTCGCGCGACCACCCCCGGCTTGGAGATCGTCTGGTGATGCCCGATCGGCAATGCCGCCTCCTCGTACGCCTGCGGCGCCAATGCCGCATCGACAAATGCGTGACGTGGCACCGCCTGCAACGCCGCCAACACCCCAGGGTGTGTCACACCACCGTCGCGCACCCGCTCCACCATTCGCGCGCGCACCCGCTCCGACGTCAATGCAAGTGACGACGTCGCGTGTTTTGCGACATCTCGACCGCTCGACCCTGGCCAGGCCGTGCCGGCCACCCCGCGTTGCGGTGCACCACCGGACAGAGACGGTTTTGCACACGCGACCGCGCCGAGATGACCGCTGCGTGGCGATGTCGGTTTCGCGCTCGTCGCCACTGGAACACGCGGCGCGGCGGTGCCGGTAACCGACGCCGCGGCACGAGCCAAAGGCCGCTGGCGCGACGGGAAGTCAGGTCGCGCCGATGCCTTTGTCAAATCAGACAACGTCAACGGAAACCGTTTGGGCTGGCCGTCGCGGTTGTCGCTCATGGCCCGTGCTCGATCCATTCCTGCAACGCAGGCAGGCGGCGCGTGTCCGTCAGGTCCAACTGCAGCGGCGTCATTGAGACATAACCATCGCGCACCGCGGCGAAATCGGTACCATCGCCTGCGTCACGCTCCGCGCCCGACGGTCCAATCCAATATATCGGATCACCGCGTGGATTCGTTTGCCGGATCACCGGCTGCGACGGGTGCCGCTTGCCCAGCCGAGTTACCCGCCATCCGCGCAATGCCGACGAAGGTACATTCGGAATATTGACATTCAACAACGACGCCGCTGGCAGCGGCACATCGCGATGATGTGCGACGATGCGCGCCGCTTCCGCCGCCGCCGCGTCGAGATGGCCCCAACCGTGATCGACAAGCGAAAACGCGATCGACGGAATACCGAACAGGAAGCCCTCGGTAGCGGCGGCGACGGTACCGGAATACAGCGTGTCCTCGCCCATGTTCTGTCCGTTATTCATGCCGGACACGACAAGGTCGGGACGTCCCTCCAACAGCCCCGTCAGCGCCACATGCACACAATCAGTGGGCGTCCCGTTCACGAATCGGAAACCGTTCGTCGCCGTACACACGCTCAGTGGACGGGACAGCGTCAATGAATTCGAGGCGCCACTGCAATTCTGCTCTGGCGCCACGACGTCGACCCGATCCGCCAGCGGCAGCAATGCGTGATAGAGCGCCGATAGACCGGGCGCCAGATAACCATCGTCGTTGCTGAGCAGAATATGCATGGAAAGATTGTAACCGAGGCGACGCGCGACGTTGTAGGAACCGCGCGAAGGGACAAAGGGACTACTTACACCGCGCGCCGGTCCAACATCGCCCGGGCAATCGTGCCAGCGTCGACATATTCCAGTTCACCGCCGACCGGTACCCCGCGCGCAAGTCTCGATACCGACAAGCCACGCGCCTTCAATGCCTGACCGAGATAGTGCGCGGTAGCTTCCCCTTCATTGGTGAAATTCGTGGCCAGAACGACCTCGCGCACCACCCCGTCTCCTGCCCGTTGCAGCAGCTTGTCGAAGTGGATGTCCTTCGGACCCACACCGTCAAGCGGGCTCAACCGCCCCATCAAGACAAAATACAGCCCTTTGTAAGACAAGGTCTGCTCCAGCATGATCTGGTCCGCCGGCGTCTCGACGACGCACAGCAGTGCAGGATCCCGCTCATCATCCAGGCACGTCGAGCACACCGGCGATTCAGTGAACGTATTGCAGCGATCACAATGCCGAAGCGCATGCGCCGCGCCTGCCAGCGCCTGACTCAATCGCGCCGCGCCGTCCCGATCATGCTGCATCAGATGATAGGCCATCCGTTGGGCGCTCTTCGGTCCGACACCTGGAAGTATCCGCAACGCATCGATCAATGCGGACAGCGTCGATGGCGGCTTGATCATGGCCACGGTCCGTGATCAGAACGGCAGCTTGAAGCCCGGCGGCAGACCCATGCCCCCCGTTGCACCACCCATCATCTGCTGCGCCAGTTCATCAGCCTTGCGCTTCGCATCGGCATGCGCCGCGGTGATCAGATCTTCTTCCATCTCGATATCGTCTTCACGCAGGCTTTTCTCCAGTATCACGCGCTTGACCGTATGGTCGCCCGTCATGATGATCTTCACCAAGCCAGCGCCGGACTCACCGGTCACCTCGGTGGCGGCCAGCTTTTCCTGCATTTTCTTCATATTGTCCTGCATGGCCTGCGCCTGCTTCATCAAACCGGCCAGTTGTCCCTTCATCATGGTGTGGTGCTCCCTTATCCAACAGAAAATAATGCGCACGCGGGCGCATGCCGATGCGATATGACGGTAGCCGCCGATATCAACGCCGCGATTGGCCGTGCCAGTATCGCTCAGCGTGCCGACAAGGGGCGCGTGGCGCCCGGCAGGATCGACGCGCCGAAATCATCAATCAACGCCCGCACGAAGGCATCGTCGCGAATCGATGCTTCCGCGCGCCGCTGCAGTGCCGCTCGCTCGGCGGCATATACCGCCGCCGCCGTGCACTGCGCAGGTCCTACTTCCACCTGCAACTGCACGTCACGGCCGAGCCGCTCCTGTACCGCCGCGCGGACCTTTTCCAGGTGTCCGCCGGAGGCAAGCGTCGTCACCGGCACGCGCAATTGCAGGCGATCCGCTTCGACCTGGATCAATTCGCTTTGATGCGCCAGTTGCTGCGCCAGGCCTTTTACCTCCAACGTCATCGCAAACGCCGGCCAATCAGAATCGATGCCGATTGCCGTCATCGCAATACCCGGAGGCGGCCGAGGCACATCGATGGCGCCGTCGCCCATCGATGACAGGCCACCGTTCGCGCCCGCCCGCTCTCCATGCCGCGTCGTCACACTGTCCGACACCGATTCAGCTCGATCCCTGCGCGCATCCGATGCGGCGACACCGTTGGAACCCATCGATGCAAGGAATGCATCCGCCGCCGCACCGTCCGCATCCTGCACGTCGTCCCACGGCGCTGGCATGCCGGTATCGTCGCGTGCATCCCGCGCCGTTGCATCCGACGCACGCGTGGCCGGCAAGCGATCCATGTTGCGGGACGTTGGCACGGACAGGCCGGGGCCTGCCGGCGCCGTTGGTACCTTTGCCGCGGTCCCGCGGCGTGCCGTAGGAGAGGAAGTCGAGGACGACGTTCGTTTCAACACACCAAGCGCCGCAAGCTTCGCACGCGCACCGGACGCGGCAGACTGCGCTGCCTCTTCGCCGCCAGCACTGTGGACATCGGCAGAGGCCGGTGTCGACGCACCACGCGCCCCCGCCAGCGCCGCCGGTTCCTTCGCTGCTGGCGTCGGCGTGGCCACCTCGTCAAACGCATTTACGGCTTCTTCCGAGGCAACCGTATTCATGTCAATGCCCGTGTCCGGAGACTGCGCCATCCGACCAAACGACAACGGTCGCGTCGACAGGTCTGCCTGGTTCGCGGCAGCGGGCGCGACCGCCACTGACGGTACCGCGGCGACATCGCCCGCGGGCTCGTCCACACGTTTCATGGCATCCGGGAAAGGCACGACCGCCTCGCCGACGGCATCACGCGGTGCCGAATTCGCACCCCCTGTGGTGACCAGTGCCTTCGACGGCGCAGGCGGCATCGAAGGCCGGATCGGCGCCTTCACCGAAGCGGTCGTCGGCGGCACCGCGGCGGCACGGGTAGCATGGACGTCACCACCACCCGTTCCAGCCGCTGCCGGGGACGCCGTTACACCGCCGAACGGCGTTCCCGACACCGGGCGAAACGCAAGCATCCGCAATAGCGTCATCGTGAACCCGGCATACTCATCCGGCGCCAGACCCATCTCGCTTCGGCCGATCGTTGCAATCTGGTAATACAGCTGAATCTGCTCGGCACCAAGCGCGCGCGCAAACCGCCGGATGTCCTCGGCCTCGGGCCATTCGTCCATGACCGAACCCGGTACACTCTGCGCCCAGCCAATGCGATTAAGCCATTGCGCGAGATCCTGCAGGGCCGTGGAAAACGACAGGCTGCGCCCTGCCATTTCATCCGCTACCGCGAGCACGGCCGCGCCGTCATGGGCGATCAAACCGTCGAGCAGGCGCACCAGGTAATGTTGATCCAGCGCGCCTAGCATGCCCCGCACGGCCTCGTCGCTCACCGTCCCCGCGGCATAGGCAATAGCCTGATCCGTCAGCGAGAGCGCATCACGCATGCTGCCGCTTGCCGCGCGCGCGAGTAATCGCAGCGCCTGCGGTTCGAAAGCGATCTGTTCGTCGCCCAGCACCTTGGCAAGATGATCGACAATGTCGTGCGCGGGCATCTGCTTCAAATTGAACTGCAGACATCGCGATAACACCGTGACGGGAATCTTTTGCGGATCCGTGGTGGCGAGGATGAATTTGACGTGCGCTGGCGGCTCTTCCAGCGTTTTCAACATCGCATTGAAAGCGTGGTTGGTCAGCATGTGCACTTCGTCGATCATATAGACCTTGAAACGCGCATCGACCGGGGCATATATCGCGCGCTCGAGCAACGCCGCCATCTCATCCACGCCTCGGTTCGACGCGGCATCCATCTCGACATAATCAACGAAACGGCCGGCATCGATTTCCACGCAGGCACGGCACACGCCGCAAGGTTGCGCGGTAATGCCGGTCTCACAATTCAATGCCTTCGCAAGGATTCGCGAAAGCGTGGTCTTGCCCACACCACGGGTGCCGGTAAAAAGATAGGCGTGATGCAGCCGCTGTTGTTCAAGGGCGTGCGTCAACGCCCGGACAACGTGATCTTGTCCGACAAGCGACGGAAAATCGCGGGGACGCCATTTGCGAGCGAGAACTTGGTAGGTCATCGGCGAATTCTATCAGGAACGCCGAGGTTCTCCGCGGTCCACGCATGGCAAAAACACACTGATCGAAGGAAGATGAAATAGGCGCTGACTGGACACTGCACAAAGCGGAAAACCGTGTGAATGCGTGGTGCTAAGCGACATATGACACCGCGCATCACAAACGCGATGCGCAGTATGCACAAAGACCCTACGCTAAACAACAATGCGCAGTGACATATCGAAAAATAGGGAGAAGGTGACGAGCCGGACCCTCGGCACTGGTGGAAAGCGATCGTGGCTGCTTCGTTCCCGACCTGACCAGGTTAACCGCACCACCATGCGAGGAGGCCCGTCACAAAAAATTATAGCACGGTAACGGTGGACTAAGCCACGATTTCGCGTTCGACGTCGACTTCCGTCTCGGCCTCGATGTCCATCTCCATGGGGTCACGCGGCAAGCCAAAACTATCCGTATCGCGTAGGCAATCCGCTAACTCGATCAGGTTCGAAATGGCCAGCTTGCGAAATATATTGCGTTTGTGCGCACTGACGGTCTTTGGACTCAGACACAACGCACGGGCGATTGCCTTGTTTGTATGGCCGTGCATCAGATTTTCCGCAATGCATCGCTCCCGCAACGTCAACACGCAGGGCCGCGACGCGTGCGTGGTCGTTAACTGGTCCGAGCCGAGGCGCAACCCCCAGGCACGACCATGCAGCGCGCATGCCACGCCCTCTATCAACCGTTCCGGCGGGTCCGTTTTGTAAAGGAAGCCATCCGCTTGTGCCGTGTGCGCACGCCGTACCGGCAACACGCCTCGATGCATCGAAAACATCACTACCTTGGGGGGCGCGGGCAAGCGCTTGATCCGGCGTAAGACCTCATATCCGTCCAGTCCGGGCAAATCGATATCGAGTAGCACCAGATCGGGCTGGCATCGCTGCACCGCTTGCCAGCCCTGCTGCCCATCCACCGCCTCCATCACCACGTCGAACCCGAAGCTGCCGTGGCGATGATTTTCCAGGAGCACACGTACTCCCAAGCGGATCATGTCGTGGTCATCCACGATCACGACGCGTTTCCTATCCATGCACTCTCCCGAAACACGTCCCGCCCAGTATTCGTCGATCCTGGGGGCGGGTGACCGGGCGACCGCGCAAAGCACGGCGCCACATAGGTCATTCGCTAGTGTGCCATTCGGCCGTTCGGGCAAACAAGATGGACAGACGAGAACAGGTATGTGCCTATCAATCGATGGGCCAAGTCCCAATCGACAATGCGTGAGCCCACGGCAACTAAAGGAGCGGACCACCTAACGCATCGAGTAAGTGTCCCATCCGGGCACGCTTGGTTTCGAGATAAGCCTGGTTTTCCGGATTAGGCTCGATCGCCAGCACGACACGTTCGACCACATCGATACCCGCCTTGCGTATCGCCGTCAATTTCGCCGGATTGTTACTCATCAGACGCACTTTTCCGACCCCCAGGTCACGCAGGACTTCGATGCCCGCCTGATAGTCCCGCGCGTCCACCGGCAGACCGAGGTCGGTGTTGGCGTCGACGGTATCACGCCCCTGGTCTTGCAATGCATACGCGCGAATCTTGTTAACCAGCCCGATGCCGCGCCCTTCCTGCCCTCTTAGATAGACAACGACCCCGCGCCCTTCCGCCTGAACGCGCGCCAGGGCGCTGGCCAATTGCGGTCCGCAGTCACAGCGCAAGGAACCGAACGCATCGCCGGTAAGGCATTCGGAATGCAAGCGTACCAATACGGCGTCGGGGCCGTGAAGATCGCCGCGCGCCAACGCGACATGCTCGGCGCCCGTCACCAGGTCGCGATAGACGTACGCGGTAAATTGACCGTGCGCTGTTGGCATCCGCGCGGTTGCAATACGTTCCACTCGGATGGCGGGCGTGTCCGCATCGTTCTGGGGTGACGGCAAAGGCCGTCTTTCGTTGTTTGCTGCCATATCTGCTGCCCTTGTCTGCTACGCCTTTTCGCCAATCCGCGTGTCTTAAGGCGACCCGCTCATCCGTTGGCGTCGGTCCCACGTGCGAAAGCGAATGTTCTCGCGCATCAACGCGTCAGGTAAGATTATCCTCCGACATGACGCTTGCGTGTCGCACTAACCATTACGCCGCCTGTCAGCCCGCGCCAAAATAGCCGTAGCGCAACAAAAAGATTGCCGCGATGACCCACACCGACGGCGCCACGGACCGCGCCCGCCCCGTGAGTAATTTAAGCGCCGCGTACGAAATAAACCCAAAGGCAATGCCGTTGGCGATGGAATACGTGAACGGCATCGCCAAGACAGTCAATATGCCAGGCACCGTTTCCGTTGCATCATGCCACGGCAATTCACCGATATCGCGCAACATCAGACAGGCGACGTACAACAATGCCGGCGCCGTCGCATAAGACGGTACCGCACTAGCCAACGGCGCGAAGAACAACGCTACGAGAAACAAAACCGCCACCACCAACGCGGTCAAACCGGTGCGCCCCCCCCGCCTGTACACCTGCGGCGCTTTCCACATACGCCGTCGTGGACGACGTGCCCAGCACCGCGCCGGCGATGATCGCCGCGCTGTCCGCGAATAGTGCCCGACGCATGCGACGATCGGTGGGGACATCCCGTCCTGGGCCGGTCGGCGTCCGTGGCACCAGGCCGGCGCGCTGCGCCACACCCATCAGCGTGCCCGTCGCATCAAACAGCTCGACGAGGAAAAACACCAACACGACATGCCAAATCCCGCTCGACAGCGCACCGGCGAGGTCGAGCTTGAAAAACGTCGGCGCGATTGATGGCGGCAGGGACACCACACCATGAAACGCATTGCCGCCGACAAAGAAGCTCAGCACCGTGACAAGCAAGATCCCGATCAGGATCGCACCGCGCACCTTCATCACATCCAGAGCGACAATTACCAGGAAGCCGAGCACGGCCAGCAGTACTTGCGGCTGGTGCAGATCGCCGAGCCCTACAAGCGTCGCCGGATTCGCCACCACGATGCCGGACGATTTCAATGCAATGATGCCCAGGAACAGCCCGATTCCCGCGGTGATACCCGTTCGAATGGACGCGGGAATGGCGGCAATCAATGCGCCACGCAACCCGACGAGTGTCAGCAATAGAAAAAGGCAGCCAGAAATGAACACCGCCCCCAATGCCGCTTGCCAGTGATACCCCATCCCCTGAACCACCGCGAATGCGAAATAGGCGTTCAATCCCATGCCCGGCGCACACGCTACCGGATAATTGGCGAACACTCCCATGATCAGCGTTGCAAGCGACGCCACCAAGCACGTGGCGACAAACACGGATGTGGCGGGCATGCCTGCCGCACTCAGAATCGAAGGATTAACGAACAGGATGTAAGCCATCGTCAGGAACGTGGTCATTCCCGCGATCACCTCGGTACGCACGGTCGTTCCCGCCGCTTGAAGTCCAAAATATCGTAGAAGCATTGTCGCTTATCCCCTCACGGCGCCATTGCGCCCGCCAATCCGCCTCGCATTGTGCCTGAAGCCGCCACGGACCGCGCACCCGTCCACCGTCCACATCCGTCTTTACCGACCCGCGTATGTGCAACCAAACGCCGCTTTGCTGTCACACCGGCAGGAGCAGCACCCGTCTCGGTCGAATTGTCTCCTTACGTTCTGCATTTCTTGCGATGTCTGGCAATTTTTTCCACGCGTTGTGCATTTTGACCGATTTGTACAGCGCACACTAAGGACATGCTGCCGACGAGCTGTGGACCCATCGCCATCCGGTCGTCGTCCCGGCCGTCTCAGGCCGTCACGGCTTTTTGATCGCCCGGTAATGCCGGATGTCCGCAAAACGATATAGGCATGTATTTTGCTTAAGAGGAGCAGGCTGTAAAGCTGAATGAACCAAACCAAGGGGAATGCATGGCGACGGGATTTCACGCAGATGGACAAGGCAAGCCGGATTCGATGAGCGCGAACCTGCAAGCAGCCTTGGCAACAGTGTCGTTTCCAGCCAACAAGGATCGCGTGATGGATGCGGCCCGCGAAAGCGGTGTCAGCAACGATGTCCTGATTGCCTTGGATGGTTTGCCGGAAACGGATTATGCCGATGCGGATGCGCTGTTGCACGCATTGGGATAAGCGAAAAAATTCGATGAGAAAGAAACACGAATGTCGTATCGATCCGATAAGACTCATGCTCGTCACGCGGAACGCCACGCCGAAGGCGAACGACAGGACGGACAGGACGAATGGCGGACCGTTGCGACACTTTGATACGCCACGGCGTTTTCCACGACGGTTAACCACCGACGAATATCGACAAGAGGGAGTAGCAACCATGAAAAAAATGAACGTCGCATTGAAGATGGGCACCGCCATTGCCGCCGCCACGTTTGCGCTGGCCGGCTGCACGACGACGGCCACCGCGCCGAACGGCGGCCAAAGCAGCTCGGCGATGGAAAAGCGCCATAGCATCAATGCGAATGTGGACCAGACCCTGTCGCGCCTCTATTCGACGGTTCCTGGTTCCCGTGAACTGGTGGGCAAGGCCCGCGGCGTTCTGGTATTCCCGAATGTGCTGGCAGCAGGCTTCGTCGTTGGCGGTCAGTACGGCGAAGGCGCACTGCGCGTGGGCTCGGAAACAGCTGGCTACTACAGCACGACCTCCGCTTCAGTTGGCCTCCAGATCGGCGCACAATCGAAGGCGATCATCATTGTATTCATGACGCAAGATGCGCTGGACAAGTTCCGCAACGTGAAGGGCTGGTCGATTGGTGGCGATGCGTCGGTAGCCGTGATCAAGGTGGGCGCAAATGGCGCGATCGACAGCAACAGCGTCCGTGCGCCGATCGACGCATTCGTGCTGACGAACGCTGGCCTGATGGCGAACTTGACGCTGGAAGGCACGAAGGTTAACCGTATGGAACTGTAAATTCAGGTCCACTGCAGATGGCGCGTATCCACTCGCGCCATGTAGTAAAAAAGCCGCATCCATGACAGATGCGGCTTTTTTTGTACGTACCGATCACGCCGGACGCACCTGGCGCGCCAGCAGACGAAGCACGGTCAATCAGTGATCAATCGTAATTGCGCCTTGCGCTGCGCGCGCGCGGCTGCGTGGTACACGTCCAAGTAGCGCTGCGCCATATGGTGCGCCGTGTAATGCTGCTCGAAATGCCGCCGGATATGCGAGCGCGACAGACCCGGCAGCTTGTCGACCGCGGCAATCGCGCCAATCTCGTCTTCGACGATGAATCCGGTCTCCCCGTCACGCAACACTTCCCCCACTGCTCCGCGCTTGAAAGAGATCACCGGCGTACCGCAGGCCATGGCCTCCACCATCGCCAGACTGAACGGCTCGGGCCAATCTATCGGCGACAGCAAGGCATGCGCACCAGACAAGAATGCGGCTTTGTCACTATCGCGAATCTCGCCGATATATTCGACGTGCGGCAACTTCAGTAATGGCGCTATCTCCGTTTCAAAATAGAGTCGATCCGCCACGTCGATCTTGGCCGCGATCTTAATGGGAAGGCCGCATCGCCCCGCGATCTTGATGGCGCGATCAAGCCGCTTTTCCGGCGAAATGCGGCCAAGGTAGGCAAGATAGGAAGGCGCGATGGGCTGTGGGCGATACAGCCACTCCGGCAAGCCATATGGCACGTTGCCAATCCAGTTGCCTCCGGGAAGGTAGCGTCGCTGCCCCATCGAAAGCGATATCAAGGGCACATCATCAAATGCCTCGTACAAACTCTGGTGCTCCGGCAAATCCAGGCGCCCATGCAGCGTCGTGACAAATGGGGTGTCCTGACGCTTGAAAATAGAAAAGGGATAAAAGTGCAGATGCGAATGCACGATATCGAATATTGGCGCAAGCTGGCGGACCCTTTCGAGCATCAGCATATGCGGCGCAATCGGGTCGCGAATGCTCGGATCGCGCCGCAACGCGCGCGGCCAGATAGCTTCAAGCTTGGCATCAGTGACGGAGTCGCCGCTGGCGAACAACGTCACCTCGTGCCCCATCTGCACAAGCGATTCCGTCAGATAAGAGACGACACGTTCCGTGCCGCCATACAAGGTCGGGGGCACCGACTCCGTCAACGGAGCGATTTGCGCGATTTTCATGATGACCTCCCGTTGTTGCCAATATGGCAACGCCTCATTGCTTCAGTGCTTCTGTACCCTGACCGCCCGCAAATCGGCGAGGAAGCTGTCGCGCCACACGCCCAGGTCGTTTTTGCGTAACACCTCGACCATCCGCGCATGGCGGCGTTGACGCTCCTTCAACGGCATGGTCAGCGCCTGCTGCAAGGCCTCCGTCATATCGATGATATCGTGCGGATTCACAATCAGCGCGTCTTGCAATTCCGCCGCCGCGCCCGCGAAACGAGACAACACCAATACACCGGGATCCGCCGGATCCTGCGCGGCGACATATTCCTTGGCGACGAGATTCATGCCATCTCGCAACGGTGTCACGAACCCCACCTGCGACGCTCGGAACAAGGACATGAGTACCCAGCGGTCGTACCGTCTGTTAAGGTACCGAATCGGCGTCCAATCGAGCCCGGAGAAGCGCCCGTTGATCCGCCCTGCCTCGTATTCGAGATTCTGTCGGATATGCTGATAGGTCTGCACATCCGAACGCGTCGGTGGTGCGACCTGCACCAGGCTGACAGCGCTTTGCAATTCAGGCACGTTCTCCAGCAAGCGCTCGAATGCACGGAAACGCTCGACGATCCCCTTCGAATAATCGAGCCGGTCCACACTCATGATCAGCTTGCGATTCTGCAAACTCTGCTTCAGCTCACGTACATCCTTACGGCTTTCGAAACGCTTCGCCTGTGCCGCGATGTCATCGGGGAAAACACCGATGCGGTAGACGCCGGCTTTCAACTTGCGCCCGTACGCCTCGACGTCCGTGCCATCCGCGGACATCGTGCCACCGGCGTAGCGCGTGACGTAATCACCAAACGCCACGCGATCCGATTCGGTCTGGAACCCAACCACGTCATAGCAACAAAGCGAACGCACCAACTCCTCATGCGGCGGAATATTCAGGAGCACTTGCGGCGTGGGAAACGGAATGTGCAAAAAAAAGCCGATACGATTCTTGACACCCGCGAGCCGCAATGCCTCGGCAAAAGGAATCAGGTGATAGTCATGGACCCAGATCACATCGTCGGGTTCCAACAACGGCAGTAGCTGCTGCGCCAGCCAGGCATTGACACGTCGGTATCCGGCATACTCCTGCCGGTCGTAGCGCGCCAGGTCGTTCCGATAATGAAAGACTGGCCACAGCATTGCATTCGAGAAACCGCGGTAGTACTGGTCATAATCACGTCGCGCGAGATCGACGGTCGCGAAAGTGACCGCGCCATCCTGCTCGACATGCGGTGCGGCGTTCAGTGACGCTTCGGTGACAATGTCTCCGCTCCATCCGAACCACACCCCGCCGGCATCCTTCAAGGCGCCAAATACCCCCACGGCCAGCCCGCCGGACGAGCCCTTGCTTTCCGTCGGGGTGGCAACACGATTGGATACAACGACGAGTCGACTCATTGGATGGCTCAAATCCTGTTATTCGATATTTCGATCATGGGGCACTCCGCGAACACGGCGTTCGGTCGGCGGGCAGTGCGATGGTGTCGGACGGTCGGGGGCCGGAACGTCGTCACACGTCGCACACGACAGTTTGAGGCGCGACGGTGCGGACGACGTCAACCAGGAGGCGCTCTAAAACGAAGGTGCCTAGCCGGTTCGTTCGGCACGCTGCCGGCGCGATACGCCACGCGCGGCCACATACCCTTGCATACAAGGGAAATGCGTAATAAATCGGCCGCTTGAAGATGGATTAACAAGGTTTTTCTCTTTTAATAATACACCACGTCACGCGGGGCTGCTGCCGATGAACATGGATGCTGGCGAGGTTCACGGGCCGTGAGAGCGCGGGTACGCGCGGTAACTATCGACCCGTGCGGCCAGCCGGCATCGACGTCGACGCACGCCAACCCGGCGCCGACTGTGTGATACCGGGTGAAGAGGATGCCACGCGCGGCATGCCTTCGGCCAACGGTGCGAACGGCGTTTGCACCGGGTCATGCGGTGCTCCCGGTGGCGCTAGGTCGTCCGGGCTGCCATGCAGCGACTCCGGGCCAGGAAAATCACGGCGCGCACCGGCCTCGGGTGACGTCGGCTGCCATTCATTGCGGGTCCGAGGAAGATACTCGGGATAATGCCGCTGCATGTAGGCGATCAAACCCTCACGCACTTTACATCGAAGATCCCAGTTCAGCGGCGAGTCACTGGAACTGACAAGGGCACGCAGTTGCACGGCCCGGTCGCTGGCGTCGGTTACCTGCAGGACCTGGACGCGTCGATCCCATTCACTGGCTGCCTCGCACAGCCGGACGAGTTCTTCCCGGAGTGGCGCGATCGGCATCCGGAAATCCACCCAGAGGAACACGCTGCCGATGATCTGCGAGGTGGTTCGTGTCCAGTTCTGGAAGGAATTTTCAATAAACCATTGCAGTGGCACGATCAGTCGTCGTTCATCCCAGATCCGCACGGCGATATAGGTGCCGGTAATGGCTTCCACCCGCCCCCACTCGCCCTGTATCACCACGACATCGTCGATACGCACCGGCTGAGACAGCGCGATCTGCAGCCCGGCGATCAGGTGCCGAGAACGGGTCGCGCAGCGATACCGGCAACCAGTCCGGCAACGCCCGCGGAGGCGAGCAGACTCGCGCCGATCTGCCGTACATTCGGTACGGTCATCAGCATGGCGCCAACGCCAATCACGACAATCGCGGCCATCACGCATCGGGCCAGCACATGTACCTTGGTATGCAGGGAGCGTGTACGAAGATTGTCGGATTGTTCGAGGGGGTTCAGCGTAATAACGCCCTGTACGATGGCGTCTACGGTACGCAAGGCAAGCCATGTCAGCGACCCGATCAACACCAATACCGAGACACGCCGAAGCGGGTTTACCAAAAAGAGATCGTCGTTCGTATTCCACCAGACCAGTTGCAGCAACAGGACGGTAACCGCCCATTGCGCGGGTCGGTCGACGTACCGAACCAGCATGCCGATCATGGGATAAGGCCGCGCCAGCCGTCGCAGGATTCCCAGACCAATGCGATGCGCGGCCCAGGCGAACAGCAACGTAAGCAGGGTCAGGGTGAGTACACCGGGCCAGGAATTCAACGGCGCGTCCACGATCCGCGTGCCGAAGTCTAGAAGCTTCATGCGGTAGGGGTGTGCAAGGAGGGCATACGATCCGGCGCGTGGCCGGACCGTGTCCCGTTGTTGATGTTCATGGGGTGATACGACCGAAATGCGTTCCCGTGTCGGGTGCGTCGATCCTTACTGCGCGGCCTGGGGATGTTGCGCGCGATATTGTTGCTCGATCGAGGTCAAAAGCTTGACCGAATCCGGCTCCGAATACCGCTTGCCGAAATCGAGTGCTGTCATACCCAGTTGGTTCTTGACCAACGGGTTGGCGCCGCGCTTGATCAGCAACTGGATCGTAGACGCGTAACCGCCGCGGGCCGCCATCATCAGTGGCGTGGTGTCGTTTGGTGAACGCGCATCGACGTTCGCGTGCGCATCCAGCAACATGGTCACGATGGTGTCATCCCCGGTGCTCGCCGCGTAGTGCAGCGGCGTCCAGCCTGGCTTGTCGACTTTCGCGCCCTTCGCGATCAGCATCCGGACGATCGACGCATCCTTGACGATGGCTGCCAGCATCATCGCGTTCTCCCCTGCGCTATCCGTCTTTTCAACATCGGTACGACTATCGGCCAGCAGCGCCTCGGTCACCTTGTCGGATTTCTCCCGCGCGGCCAACACAAGCAGCGGCATACCTTGCGCGTCGGTTGTGTTTGGATTGAAACCGGATTGCAGCGCCCGTTGCACCGCGGACGCATCGTCAAACTTGACCGCCTTGATCACCGCGTCCGGGGAGGCCGCACTGGCCATCTGCGCATTGACGCCGCAGCCCGCCAAGATCGACATCGCCGCCACGCCAGCAACCGCCTGGCGCATTGAACCATACCTTGCCGACCTACCCAACACCGCTGCCCGCATGCGGGACATCATCGTCATCTGAGTCAAATTACCGCTCCATTGAAAATCTGCCGAATCACTCGGCGATATATGCCGCCGCTTCAGGGCGCCGCACTTGCAAACAGGCGGAAAAAGTTTGCCGTGGTCGCGGCACCCAGCGCTTCCGGCGTCAGCCCACGCAATGCCGCGACGAAGTGGCCCACGTCGGCGACATAGGATGGTTCGTTTGTCTTGCCGCGATACGGGACCGGCGCCAGGTAGGGCGAATCCGTCTCGATCAACAAGCGATCCTCCGGTACCCGACGCGCAACATCCTGCAACGCGATCGCGTTCTTGAATGTCACGATACCGGATAGCGAAATATAAAAATTCATCTCCAACGCCGCTTGCGCCACCTCCCACGTTTCAGTGAAACAGTGCAGCACGCCCCCAATCTCGTCCGCGCGTTCCTCCCGCATCAGCCGCAACGTATCTTCCGCCGAAGCCCGTGTGTGAACGATCAAGGGCTTGCCCGCGGCACGTGCCGCGCGAATGTGGGTGCGGAAGCGTTGCCGCTGCCACTCCATGTCCGCCACGCTCCGGTTCTCCAGACGGAAATAATCCAACCCCGTCTCGCCGATGGCGATGATCTTCGGATGCGCACTCAAGGCCAGCAGGTGATCCACATCGGGCTCTTCCACGTTTTCGTGGTCGGGATGCACGCCGACCGAAGCGAAAACATTCGCATGGGATACCGCAAGCGCCAGTACCTGGGGAAACGTCTCCAGATCGACGCTCACACACAATGCATGCGTGACCGCGCGCTGCCGCATCCGGTCCATCAAGGCCGGCATCTGGGCGGCAAACGTTTCAAAGTTGATATGACAGTGTGAATCGACGAACACGGTGGAATCCTATTGACTATAGCGTATCACTTGGCGCGGCGTCAGCGCGGCGACAGCGAAAACACGGCGCGGTACCGAACGAACAACGATTCGAACACCAATCGCGCGTTCAATGGGTGCTGCTCGGTCATCCGTTCACGCAGCAAGGCCTGCTGGAACTGCATCAGCACCGTCGCATCGGCTTGCATGGCACAACGGCGCAGCGCGGTGGCATGCGCGGGAAAATACCGGATTTGCCCTGTCAACGTGACGCTGGCCAGGTCGTACACCCATCGTTGCAACCAACCGAGTACGATCGGTACCGCCGTCTTCTGCACCGCATCGGCACAGGCAAATGCGTCGCATTGCGCGCCAGCGGACCATTGCTGGATCAATCCATCGCGCAATGGCAACAGCGCGGCATGGTGCGGATCGCCAAATAATGCATGGGCCGCGAGTGGCGCCCCGCCGGTTTGCGCCAAAGCGTCGCGCGCCGCCATAGGGGACGGCACGCCCGGTTGTGCCGCCAGCCATTCGCTGGCCAAGGCACGGTCGGGCCCGGCCAATGGCCATTGTCGGCAGCGGCTGATGATTGTGGGCAGCAATCGGTCCAGATTGGCACTGACCATCAAGAACATGACGCCGACGGGCGGCTCCTCCAGCGTCTTTAACAAGGCGTTGGCCGCGGCGCCATTCAACGCTTCCGCGGGATACACCAACACCACGCGTCGGCCGCCGCGATGCGCGCCAATCCCACAGAACGTCAACAAGGCGCGGATCTGCTCGATCTTGATTTCCTTGCTGAGCGCCTTGCCTTTCGTATCGCCTTCGCCCACATCGCCGTCGGTCGCCTTCCCTTTAGCCGCTTTCCCCCCTTTTTCGGAAACGTCGCCATCGGTCGACGTGGGTAGCGGTGGCGCCAGATTTTCCGGATAGACCGCATGAAAATCCGGATGGTTCCCTTGCTCGAACCAATGACATGCGGGGCATTGCCCACAAGGCCGGCCACGCATGGCGTGCGGACCGTGCCCTTCCTCACACAATAACGCCTGCGCCAGATGCCGCGCGAACGCTTCCTTGCCGATCCCGGCCTGGCCGTGAATCACCAGCGCGTGCGCAAACCGGCCGTTTGGCTGCAACTGCGCCGTCAACGCATTCCACGATGCCGATTGCCACGGGTACAACATCCTTGCTCTCCTATCGTCCCGCGCGGATCATCGCCGCGCAAGCGCCCCGCCGGGCATGCCTTTCATGCGCCCGTCACGCACACACCGCGTACCGGACATCGCGGCGCGTACTCGTCCATGTCACAGGGCGGACACGATGACCTTCAAGTCGCTCTGAATCTCGGCAATGCCTCGGCTCGCATCGATAATGCGAAACCGTTCCGGCGATGACGCGGCGCGGCGGAGATATTCACTACGCGTGCGTTCGAAAAAATTCACTGATTCCCGTTCGAAACGGTCCGCCACGCGCGCGCCATCGCGGCGCGCCTGAGCGGTATCGATCGGCACGTCGAACAACAACGTCACGTCGGGCTGAAAGCCCTCCTGGACCCAGGCTTCGAGTGTTTCCAGTTTCGAGAGCGGCAAGCCGCGACCGCCGCCCTGATAGGCGAACGTCGCGTCGGTGAAGCGGTCACAAAGCACCCAGTCACCACGCTCGAGCGCAGGCCGAATCACGCGAACCAGATGCTCCCGGCGCGCGGCGAACATCAGCAACGCCTCGGTCTCAAGATCCATCGGCTGATGCAACAGCGTTTCGCGCAGCGTTTCCCCGAGTGGCGTGCCCCCCGGCTCGCGGGTCTGAACCACGCGCCGCCCCTCACCCCTCAAGCGCGCTTCGAGCTGCGTGCGGAACCAGGACAGATGCGTGGTCTTACCTGCCCCATCGATTCCCTCGAACGTAATGAATTTTCCTGGCGCCCGCATTTACTGCCTCCCCGGTACATTGATGCGCTGTTGACTGATTTTCGACCCGGCGCTTACCACCGGGCTCGCCGCAACCGCGTTCTTCACCGCGCTGGCCGGTGGGCTTACCGCCGCACGGCCGATCGGCGCACGATGTTCCGCGTCACTTGCCGCTGCACCTGCCGCGTCGCTTGCGACACCGTCTGCCGCTTCCCCCACCGGGTTCGTCGCCGAGGCCGATGCCGGAACGGCCAGTCCATTCATCGCCGGCGCTCCGACGTCCGTGCGTCCGGCCATCCCGAGGTTGCGCTGATACAAGTTGACCGCGCGATTGTGATCGACGAGCGAATCCGAAAAGACGCTGGTGCCGTCGCCCTTCGCCACGAAGTACAACGCCTTAGAGCTGGCCGGATGCGTCGCCGCCTTTAAAGCCGCCATCCCCGGCAGCGCGATCGGCGTGGGCGGCAAGCCGCGTCGCGTGTACGTATTGTACGGGGTGTCAGTCTGCAAGTCCTTTTTGGTCAAGCGCCCGCCATACCCCGCTCCAAGGCCATAGATAACGCTCGGGTCGGTCTGCAAGGGCATGCCGATCTTCAGCCGGTTTATGAAGACGCCCGCCACTTCCGCGCGCTCCACCGCCTTGCCGGTTTCCTTCTCTACCAGCGATGCCAGCGTGAGCGCCTGATAGGGCGTTGTCAGCGACAAATCGGGGGCGCGCTCGGCCCACACCTGTGCCAGGCGCTGCTCCGCGACGTCATGGGCGCGACGATAGACGCTGATATCGCTCACACCTTTCGAGAACAAATACGTATCAGGAAAGAACATGCCTTCCGCGGCGATACCGGGCGCTCCGATCGCGGCCATCAACTGCGCGTCGCTCATACCGGCCGTATCATGGCGCAAAGCCGGATTGGCATCGATCTCGGCGCGCATATGCGCCACGGTCCAGCCCTCGATCACCGTAACCGATGACTGGTTGACGTCACCGCGCGCCAGCTTCAATAGCACTTGGTAAGGCGTGATGCCGGTCTCGAACGCGTAATTGCCCGACTTCAATGACGTCGACAGATCGAGGAAGCGCGCGATCAGCTCGAAGCCACGCGGGTTCATCGGCAATCCGTTCTGCCGCAACTGCGCGGCGACGGCGCGCAGAGACCCTCGCGCCACCGAGATATCGATTTCAGGCTGGGCAAGCCGCATGGGCGTATTTGCCCACCAATAGGCCACGGCGGCGGCTCCGGCCATGACGATGACAGCGGTTGCGATCGATCTCCGGACCCATCGACCAAAGTTTCCAAGGGACATACGTTTCCAACAGTTGTCTGGAACCCAATATAATACTGTGATTCGGTGTGACTCTCGCTACCTTCCGGACGGTGGATCGTCCGGTGGCGATCAAGGCCGCACGCCCCTCATACACGGTCGTTCCCCTACCCTGCACGGCGAGGCAACCAGCCAGATCATGTCCGATACGTCCGAACCCCTTTCCCCCACGTCGTCGACCGATGCCGCGACGGTGAATTTTCACGCATCCGCCACCACGATGCAAACCAAGGCGGCGCAGGCATCCCGCCTGGTTCCCCCCGGTGGCGGGTTCGCTCCGCTTGCGACCGATAGTCACTGGGCGGTCATCGACGCGCGCGGTGCCGATGCGCGCAGCTTCCTCCACAACCAGTTGACGAACGACGTCACGCACTTGTCACCGGCCCACGCAGCTCGGGGTGCCTTCTGCTCGCCAAAAGGACGGATGCTCGCCTCGCTACTGTATTGGCCTTTACCGCCGATAAATGCTGCCGGCGCAAACAATGCCGTGCCGACGACAGCACCGCATGCGGTCCCGAGTCCGACCCATCACGACGACCTTGCCCACTGGCCCGATATCCGGCTGCTGATCAGCGCCGACATCGCCGACGCGATTCGAAAGCGGTTGCATATGTTCGTGTTACGGGCCAAGGTAAAGCTTGTCGATCATAGCAACGACGTTGCCCTGTTCGGCCTGAGCGGTGGTCATGACGACGCGGCATTCGATGCCGCATTGTCCGCGTTACTGCTTCATAAGGGGGTCTGCGTGCCCTCGGAGCCGAATCCTCCCGACTACGCGGTCGCGTTTCCCGGGGTACGTAACGGCTCCACGCCGCTAGCCAATGTGCTGGGCACGACGGCAGGCGAGGCAACCAGCATGACCGGGGGCTCGTTGCCACTGATCCGGCAGGATAGCGACAACGGCGATACCGTCACACTGTTACGTCTGGCCGATGCGGCCGGACAACGTCGCTTTCTGCTTTGCGTGCCTGCCCCTACACGTGATGCGTGGCTGGCCGCGCTGGCCGACAGGTTCAGTACCATTGACCCGGCGCACTGGGATTGGCTGGCGATACAAGCGGCCCAGCCTGAGATCACCGCGCCGACACAGGATGCGTTCGTGCCGCAGATGGTGAATTACGAAGCGATAGGCGGCGTCAATTTTCGCAAAGGATGCTATCCAGGCCAGGAAGTGGTAGCGCGCAGCCAATATCGCGGCACCGTGAAGCGGCGCGCGACCTTGGCCCACGCCGAACAAGCGCGGGCCGGTGACGAAATCATCGACCTCCATGATCCGGTCAACCTTGGATCGGCGGAGCAATGGCAGCCATGTGGCCGCGTGGTCAATGCCGCCCCCGCGCCGGAGGGAGGCGTCGATTGCCTGATCGAACTGAAGACGGCGACGCCCGCGGACGCCGCATTGCGTGTGGTGCTTCGTGCAACGGCGGTCGACGCCTCGGCATCCGCGCCGCAACATGACGTGTCGGCAACACCGTCGACGGCAACGGCAGCCTTGACGGTCTACGGCCTACCATACGCCTTGCCGACAGCGTAAATCAAGGCGTGCGTCACGCGCGCGCATGACAACCGGTCGTTGGATCCGCTCAACTGTCAGCGGCCGACGGCGGTACATGCGTGACCTCGGCCCTGACTTTCCGGCCCAGCGGCAGCTTACGCAGATATTTAAACGTACCCAACGCCTTCGCGACCAGGCCGCCATCAGCGTCCCGTACTTCGCCTTCACAGAACGCCATGGTCGTCGAGCGGTGCAGCACACGCCCGTACGCAGTCAAGATCCCCTGTCCCGGCTGGATGAACGTCACGCTCATATCAACGGTGACCACGCCACGCGAGCGATCCACCGCCATGTCGCCTGGCGGCCGTTCGACTTCACGGGCGGCATGTCCGAGTGCGGCGTCGAGCAGCGTCATCGTGACACCACCATGCGCAATCGCCCATCGATTCATATGCCGACCTGACAGCGCCAGCACGACTTCGCTACCCGACGCGTCGGCGCGCACCGTGCGCACCCCCAATTCCCGTAGGAAAGGGTTGGCGGCGTCCGGATGAATAGCGTCGGATTCCATTGGCTGATCTGCCGTTACCATGCCCGGTCTCCCTTTCAGGGTTGCCGCGGGGTCGGTTTTCTCGCTGAAAGCGACCCTGCCATGCATCTCGTTATCGTTATGGTATTGATGGGAAGGACGACCACACGCGTTTTAGTGCGCGTAGTCGACGCATTGGCGTCCTTCCGTGACTTTGCGGACAAAGGCCACCAGCGCCTGATGCTGCGGGTGCACTTGATAAGCCTGCAGCGCGTCCGCATCGGCAAAGACGGAATATAAAACGATATCGAACGTCGAAGCCACGCCCGGCCCAGCCGGAGCGGCAATACCCACTTCGAGCTTATGGATACCTGGCACGATTGTCGCGCATGCCAGCATCAACTCGCGCATCTTCTCCAGGTTGTGCACCTTCGACGCGCCCTCGGCCTCGTCTTTCACTTTCCACATCACAATGTGTGTCAACATCAGGGCTTCCTCCTTTGTACGGCCTTCCTCGAGACCATGCGATGCGCAAGCTGGCGCACCACGTTCTAAAATAGAAATTTCCATCCGCGCGAGCCGCCATTGTTCATGAAGCCCACTTCCCCGCTGTCCGCGCTCGGCAGCACGCAACGGCCTGGCGGCGGGTTCGCATCGCTTGGCGAGCGATTCTACACCCGCTTGCCCCCGCAACCCCTCCCCATGCCTTATCTGGTTGCCGCTTCCACCGATGCGTTGCACGACCTGGCTTTGCCCGCGGACTGCGTCGATGATCATGGCCTGGTCTTGCAATTGTCCGGGCACCCACCCGGCGCTGCCCCCGGTAATACCGACGCGCGTCCATGGCCCGCAGAGATCCCGCACGCGCAGTTGCCGCTGGCGAGCGTGTACTCGGGTCATCAATTCGGGCAATGGGCCGGGCAGCTGGGCGATGGGCGTGCCTTGCTGCTGGGCGAGCTTGCCGATCGTGACGGCGTCTGGCAAGAAGTGCAACTGAAAGGCGGCGGCCTGACGCCCTACTCGCGCATGGGGGACGGTCGTGCCGTATTGCGGTCCTCGATCCGGGAGTTCCTGTGCTCGGAGGCCATGCATGCGTTGGGAATTCCCACCACACGCGCCCTGGCGGTCACGGGCTCCGCGCTGCCGGTGCGACGTGAAACGCTGGAGAGCGCCGCCGTCGTGACCCGGTTCGCACCAAGTTTTATCCGCTTTGGTCACTTCGAGCATTTCTGGTCAATAAATGACTTCGATGCACTGCGCCAGCTCGCAGACCATGTGATTGCAGCCCACTATCCGGCGCTGCGGGAGACCGAGAACCCCTATCTTGGCTTATTGGAGCAGGTGGCATCGCGCACCGCGGATTTGATGGCGCAATGGCAAAGTGTCGGGTTCTGTCACGGGGTCATGAATACGGACAACATGTCCATTATTGGACTGACGATCGATTACGGTCCCTTCGGGTTTCTCGATGGCTTCGATGCACGGCACATTTGCAATCACACGGACACCCACGGGCGCTATGCGTATCATCGCCAACCGGAAATCGGACGCTGGAACCTGTTCGCCCTGGCCCAGGCGCTGCTCCCCTTGATTGCCACGCCGGATGCCGCCAGCGCGATGCCTGAAGCCGGTACGACCGAGGCCGATGCGGCGATCGCGCTGACGAAATCCGCATTGACGCCCTACGGCGAGCAATTCAACCGACATTATCAGGCGCGTATGACCGCCAAGCTTGGCCTGTTGCAGCCCACGCCGGAAGACGGTGCGCTACTCGACAGGCTGCTGCAATTGATGGACGCCAATCACGCCGACTTCACGTTGACGTTTCGCGCACTGGCCCAGGTTTCGCAGCACGAGGAAACGCACACGGCGAATGGCGCGCCGAAGCTTGCCGATTATTTTCTCGATCGTCCCGCCATTGATGCCTGGTTGGTCGACTATCGAGCGCGTCTGCGCCAGCAAGGGCAGGACGATGCCAGCCGCCGGGTGCGGATGTCCCGCGTCAATCCACGATACGTGCTGCGCAACCATTTAGCCGAGTTGGCCATTCGCGCGGCACAAGACGGCGATTTTTCCGAAACCCGACAACTGGCCGCCGTACTGCGTCGCCCATTTGACGAACAACCGGAGCACGCGGCCTATGCCGCGCAGCCGCCCGACTGGGCCGCTGGGCTGGAAGTCAGCTGCTCCTCCTGACCTCTCTCGGCGGCGCCGACGACTGCCGCCCGTCGCTCTTAATGGAGACAGACCATGAATGACCCGCAAAACCCGAACGTCCCTCAGAAGCCGCTTGACAGCGACGTCAGCCCTACCGCTGGAGCGCCTGGCCACGCCGGCAAACCACCCAAGACCGACGCCGAATATCGTGCGGAATTGACGCCGGTGCAATATAGCGTGGCGCGTCAGTCGGCAACGGAACGCCCTTTTACGGGCGATTACTGGGATCACTGGGAAAAAGGCACGTATTATTGCGTCTGCTGCGGCACGCCATTATTCGAGTCCTCGACCAAATTCGATGCCGGATGTGGTTGGCCTAGCTACTTCAAACCCATCAACGGCGAAGTGATTGCCGAACACACGGACCGCTCGCATGGCATGCTTCGCATCGAAGTCAAATGCAAGACATGCGATGCGCACCTGGGCCACGTGTTCGAAGACGGTCCGGCGCCGACGGGCCTGCGCTACTGCATCAACTCCGCGTCAATGACATTCGGACAATGAAATTTCTTTTCGACCTATTCCCCGTCATCCTGTTCTTCGTCGCGTTCAAGATATGGGGAATTTATACGGCGACAGCCGTGACCATCGCGGCCACCGTCTGCCAGATCGTCTGGGTGGCGGTCCGACACCGTCGTGTGGAACCGATGCTGTGGGTCAGTTTCGCGATCGTCGTCGTTTTCGGGGGCGCCACGCTGGTACTGCATGACGAGAATTTCATCAAATGGAAACCGACGGTCCTGTACTGGGCCTTTGCGGTCGCGCTGGGTATTGCACATCTGCTGAAGAAAAATCCAATTGAAGCGATGATGGGCAAACAGATGACGCTGCCCGCCGCGGTCTGGCGCCAGTTGAATCTGGCGTGGGCCATGTTTTTTGTCTTCTTGGGCATCCTGAACCTGATCATCGCGTTTCACTTCTCGACCGATACCTGGGTCAATTACAAATTGTTCGGCGGGACTGCGCTGATGATCCTCTTCGTGATCGCTCAGAGCATTTGGCTCGCCCGTTACTTGAAGAGCGAGTGAGCACATCATGATCGACACGACATCCGCTTCACCGTCTGACAGTTTGTCACACGTGGTTCCTGCGGGCGCTGCACGCCGTGACTGGATCGAGAGCCGTTTACGCGCTACGTTTACCCCCGACTGGCTCGACGTCGAGGACGACAGTGACCGCCATGCCGGGCACGCGGGAGCACGCAACCAGGACGGCAGCATTGGCGGCTCGCATTTCAACGTGACGATCGTCAGCACCGCGTTCGCCGGCAAGTCCCGGGTGACGCGCCATCGGCTGGTGTATGATGCCCTCGCTGAGGCGATCCGGGCCGGACTGCACGCGCTCGCGATCGTGGCATTCACCCCCGAAGAATACGCAAACAGGACTGATCGATGATTTTCAGCAAGACCCGCGTTGCCACGGCGGCAGCCTTTACCCTTGTTGCCGTGAGCATGCCCGCGTTCGCGCAGAACGCCGCCATCGTCAACGGCACGGCAATACCGTCTGCTCGCGTGGACGCCATGATCCAGACCTTGCCCGAAGGCAGCCAGAGCGCCTCTCCGCAATTGCGCGAACTCATTCGCGACGAGCTGATCAATCGGGAAGTGCTGATGCAGGCGGCAACGAAAGACGGCCTGACGAAGGATCCGGTGGTCCAGCAGCAAATGGCGATCGCTGCGCAAACCGTCGTGATCCGTGCCTATCTGGAGAAGTACGTCGCGACGCACCCGGCTTCGGACGCGGAATTGCACGCGCTGTACGACAGTATCGCTGCCAAGATGAAGGCGCAGAGCGCCGGCAAGGAATACCATCTGCACCATATCCTCGTGGATAACGAGCAGCAGGCAAAGGACTTGATCGCAAAGATCAAGGGCGGCGCAAATTTCGAAGACTTGGCCAAGCAATTCTCGAAAGATACGGGGTCGGCGAAGAACGGCGGCGACCTGCCGTGGTCGCCGGCAAACGCGTATGTCCCGGAATTCGCGAAGGCCGCGGAAGCCCTGAAGGACGGCCAAGTCACCGATACGCCGGTGCATACGCAATTCGGATGGCATATCATCCGCCTCGATGGAGAGCGTGATGCGCAAGCTCCCGCCCTGCCGCCGTTCGATAGCGTGAAGAGCCAGTTGGCCCAGCAAGCGCAGAAGCAGCAGATCGAGGACCTGGAATCGAAGCTACGCGGCCAGGCGAAGATCCAGTAACGGCGAGCCACATCACCCGTAACCGAGCCGAGCCGAGCCGAGCCGACGAAAATAGGCGACGGGTGAGTGGCGCAATGGCCTTCGCACGACGCGCATATTCTGCAGTCGGCCCGACGTCTCATACCCGCCACGGATGACCGAAATATCATGCCGCATTTATTTCGAGCGCGTTCAGTGCCGTCTGTAGCTTCTCTGTATTGCCCAACACCCACGTCTCCCCGATCGCGACCAGATTGGACAGCAATTGCGACACTGTGGAGTCGGACCATTGCGCCGAAAGCAGCAAAGCGATGCACTGTGCCCCCACCGCGACATCGCTTTCTTCCAACGCTGCCATGATCACGCGGAAATGCGTCAAGAACCACTGGGCACGGTGCTCCGAGATCGTGTTATCCAGCAATAGCCTGTCGAAAAGCGGTGATATCGACAAGTAGTGATGTGTTTCAACCTGCATCGGTGCAATGCCAGATACCTTCGCAAGACGCGCGGCCTGTTGCAGCAGGTCTGCCACGAACTGCGGCGTGCGTCGTCCGGTACGCACCCATTCGAACGGGACATTCTCAAGACTATAAGCCTCCGGCAAGACCCGTTCGGCAATTGCTATCAAACTGGATGCATACGGCGCGATCACGGGATCGAACAGTACGGTTTCAAACCACTCCGTACGTAACGCCCGGCCGAAATGACTGGGTAATGCCGTATTGTCCAGATCATTCAAACGCTCGAGGGTCAATGCGTCGTCATGCTCACGCTCGACGATATTGCGCCAGATTTGGTACTCAAGGCGCGAGCCTTGCCTACCTCTCCTGTCTTCAGGAGCACAAAGCCAATCAAACCATCTGTTCGCATCGTGCGTGGAAGTGTTTCTATCTTCCAGTACACGGCGATAGCCTTGAGGCCAATTGCTATGACCTACCAGTGCAAAATAGTCTTGTTCTTCGTCTTCCTCGTCGTTTTCAGGTTCGGAGTCCGTGTCGCATTCAATCGCGGCCAAACGAAGAGCGGCATCCATCTCCTCGCGTGGAATACGATTGAAAAATAAAAAATCGCGCAGCCCCGCCACCGCGTGGGAACTCAGCAAACCATCCGCAATCCATGCGTCGATCACCTTCTGAAAAAACGCCTTTGCGGTCGCTTTATCTCCGTCTGTCACTGTCGTGATGTCAACAAACGCGGCTATCGCCGCGTCCCGCTCGGCTGGAACCACCCGCCCCTGATCGTCTCGCATCTTGACGACAGCGGCATGCAACTGTTTCATGGCATTTGACCGCTGTTCTTTCAACACCGCGATCGAGGCGCTGATCCCATTGCCCCCCAACGATGCCAACTCGGCCGCCTGGCGTTGCGGTAGCGGTGCCGCTAGCAAATAATTCGCAATCCGTTCGGTCACGTGCGGTATGACATCCAATCGCTCAAGCAAGCTATCGTGCGCGCCCGCGGGCGATATGCCTGCCTCGATATTCTCTCGATACGGATTTTCTCTGTATTGGATCGGATTTGGCGATGCGCGCAATGTCGGTTCGACGTCGTCGCGGCTATCGCTGTCGTAATCGACGAGTGCGTTGGCAAGCGCGCGGTGATCTACCGGAGTACGCCCCGTATCGGCGGAAGGTCCCGCCACAGCGGCAGCCTCCGTCCGCTGCCGCGTACGTAGCGGTGCAGTGACCGAATCGGAAAGCGAATCGCAAGAGGCCGGTGACGGGGATCTAGGACGTTTCGCTTGGGGCATTGCAGAGTCTCGCTAGTCAGGTGACGTAAAACAATTACGATCATGATATTTATTTCGTACTGCCAATTTATTTACGAAATATCGAATAGAAAATCATACGGAACACGAAAATATCATTCAATACTCCCGTTTGGGTAGACCGTTTTGCCTCACTCCGCCTCAAGCGTTTCACCACGATAAAAAGACCTGTACGGCACCAAGCCCTACAGGTCTTTTTTATGATTAGTCACCGCAGCCGTCGCGCAGGAGTGTCGTCATCGCGACTACTTCGCACCTCAACGGTGGTGTTAGCCCACTCGCTTACGTGCGTTCTGGAAAATACGCATCCACGGGCTGTCGCCCTCACCAGCAGCCCATCCCTCCGGATGCCAACTCATCGTCACCGAACGGGCGACCCGTTCCGGATGCGGCATCAACACCGTGAAACGGCCATCTGCGGTAGTCACCGAAGTCAGGCCGCCCGGTGAACCGTTCGGGTTCAATGGGTACTGCTCCGTCTTCTGGCCACGGTTATCGACATAGCGCAGCGCACCCAATACCTTTGCAGCATCGCCTTGCTTCGAAAAATCCGCAAACCCTTCGCCATGTGACACTGCAACAGGAATCCGCGAACCCGCCATGCCCTCAAAGAAGATCGACGGCGATTGCGTCACTTCCACCGTCGCAAACCGCGCTTCGAACTGTTCGGATTTGTTGCGTGTGAAGTTCGGCCAGTGCTCCGCACCCGGGATCATCGACGCCAGGCTAGACATCATCTGGCAGCCGTTACACACACCCAGGGCGAACGTATCCTGACGGCCGAAGAAAGCCGCGAACATGTCGGCCAGTACTGGATTGAAACGGATCGTCTTGGCCCAGCCTTCGCCAGCGCCCAGCACATCGCCGTAGGCAAAGCCGCCGCAGGCCACCGCGCCGGCAAAATCTGCCAGGGTCGCACGCCCTTCGATCAGGTCGCTCATGTGGACGTCCCGCGCCTCGAATCCGGCCCGGTCGAACGCATGCGCCATCTCAAGATGCGAGTTCACGCCCTGCTCGCGCAGAATCGCGACGCGCGGACGGGCGGCGCCAGCCCGAATGAACGGGGCGGCAACGTTTTCTGCGATGTCGAACGTCAAGACCGGCGAGATACCGGGATCCGCCACATCGGCAATCGCCTCGAGTTCCGCATCGGCACATGCCGGGTTGTCACGCAGGCGCGCGATGCGCCAGCTGACATCGGTCCAGAGGCGTTGCAAGTCCGTACGCGCGGCATGATAGACGCGCTTCGCATCGCGGTAGATCTCAATATCGCCGCGGTCGTTCAGTTTGCCGATCTGGTGACTGCACGCGGCAAGCCCCTGCTCGCGCAGGACCGCGAACACGGCATCGCGCTCGCTTGCGCGGATCTGCACCACGGCTCCCAGTTCTTCGTTGAACAAGGCGCGCAGCGTGCGGTCGTGACGCCGACCCGACGTCTGCTTCGCCCAATCCTTGGCATCGCCGAAATCGGATTCGTGATCCGGGTCCAGTGTCAACATGTCGACATTCAACGACACGCCAACGTGGCCGGCAAAGGCCATTTCCGCGACGGTCGTGAACAGGCCACCATCCGAGCGGTCGTGATACGCGAGCAACTTGCCGTCGGCGTTTAATTGCTGCACGGCGGTGAAGAAGCGCTTCAGGTCTTCACTGTCGTCCAGATCCGGTGCCTTGTCGCCCATCTGCTGCGCGACCTGGGCCAGGATGCTACCGGCCATCCGGTTCTGCGCGCGACCGATGTCGATCAAGACCAGCAACGTCTCACCCACGGTCTCGCCACGGAACGTGTCGTCCGCGCGACGCAGTTGCGGGGTCAGGTGCTGACGCACATCAGCCACCGGCGCAAAGGCCGAAACGATCAACGTCACCGGCGCCACCACTTCCTTGGCCGTCTCGCCGTCTCGCCACTGCGTGCGCATCGACAGCGAATCCTTGCCGACCGGAATCGACAGGCCGAGCGCCGGGCATAGCTCCATGCCAACGGTACGCACGGTATCGTACAACGCCGCGTCTTCGCCCGGCGTGCCGCACGCCGCCATCCAGTTCGCCGACAGCTTGATCGATGTCAAGGCATCGATCGGTGCCGCCGCAATATTCGTAATCGCCTCGCCAATCGCCATCCGGCCCGACGCCGGGGCATCGATCACCGCCAGCGGCGCGCGCTCGGCCATGGTCATGGCCTCACCCGCGAAACCACCATAGTCCATCGTGGTAATGGCGCAGTCCGCAACCGGCACCTGCCACGGGCCGACCATCTGGTCACGCGCACTCATGGCGCCCACGGTCCGGTCGCCAATGGTGATCAGGAAAGATTTGCTGGCAACCGTCGGATGCGCCAACACACCTTCCACCGCCTGCTCCAGCGTCATGTCGTCCAATACCAGCGGCGGACAGCGTCGGGCCTCCCGGCGCACGTCGCGGTGCATCCTCGGGGCCTTGCCGAACAACACATCCATCGGCATGTCCACGGCCACATCGCCATCGACCCTGGCATCAGCGCCCTGGGCGAGCTGCGTTGCCCTGGCCAGTTTCAGTACCTGCTCATCGGTTGCAATACCGACGATTGCCATCGGACAGCGCTCACGCCGGCAAATGCCTTCGAACCGTTCCGCGCTTTGCGGCGCGATGGCCAATACATACCGTTCCTGTGCCTCGTTGCTCCAGATCTCGCGCGGCGCGAGGCCGGACTCCTCAAGCTGGATCGCATCGATCGCGAAGCGGGCGCCGCGGTTGGCACCTTCCACCAATTCAGGAAACGCGTTCGACAGCCCCCCCGCACCCACATCATGAATACTCAGGATCGGATTGTCCGCGCCCAGTTGCCAGCAACTGTTGATCACTTCCTGCGCCCGACGCTGGATTTCGGGGTTGCCGCGCTGCACCGAGTCGAAGTCCAGTTCAGCCGTGTTGGCACCGGTCGCCATGGAACTCGCCGCTCCGCCGCCCATGCCGATCCGCATGCCGGGCCCCCCAATCTGAATCAGCAACGTGCCGGCGGGAAGGTCGTTCTTATGCGTATGGCTATCGTCGATATTGCCGATACCGCCGGCGATCATCACCGGCTTGTGATAGCCCCGCACGGTGCCGCCAACGTTCTGCTCATAGACGCGGAAATAACCGGCGAGATTGGGTCGGCCGAATTCATTGTTGAAGGCGGCGCCACCCAACGGACCATCGGTCATGATCTGCAACGGCGAGGCGATTCGGTCCGGGCGACCATAGCCATCATCCACCAATGCGGCATTGCCCGCGCCATCGGCGAGCGCTTGCGTGCGTTGGGCGAATGGCGTCGCGGCATCGGTTGCCGTCTCCCACGGTCGCGCGGCATCCGGCAAGCGCAAGTTCGAAACGGAAAAACCGGCCATCCCGGCCTTCGGCCGCGCACCACGGCCTGTCGCGCCTTCGTCGCGGATTTCGCCGCCCGCGCCGGTGGACGCGCCCGGGAACGGCGAGATCGCCGTTGGGTGATTGTGTGTTTCCACCTTCATCAGCGTGTGCGTCAGCGCTTCGCTGGCCGTATAGACCTGGCCCTCACCGCGCGGGAACCAGCGCTGTACCGTCGTGCCCCGCATCACGGCCGCATTGTCCGAATAGGCGACGATGGTGCCTTCCGGATGCAACTTGTGCGTATTGCGGATCATGGCGAAGAGCGACAACTCCTGCGCTTCGCCATCCACGGTCCAATTCGCATTAAAGATCTTGTGGCGACAGTGTTCACTGTTGGCCTGGGCGAACATCATCAATTCGACGTCGCTAGGATTGCGGCCCAATTGCGTGAATGCGTCGACCAGATAGTCGATTTCGTCATCCGCGAGCGCCAGGCCCAGCGTCGCGTTGGCCTCTGCCAGCGCCGCGCGACCGACACCGATGACATCAACTCGCGTCAGCGGTGCGGACGGCAGTTCGTCGAACAGGCGATATGCCTGCTCGCGATCCGCCGCGATAGACTCGGTCATGCGGTCGTGCAACGCCGCGTGAACGGCGTCGAGCGAGGCGGCGTCCAGCGCCTTGCGGCCGCCGAGCAAACCGGTCTTCAGGAAAATCGTGAATTCGACGCCACGTTCGATCCGGCGCACATGTTGCAAACCACAGTTGTGCGCGATATCGGTCGCCTTGCTCGCCCATGGCGAGATCGTGCCGAAGCGCGGCAATACCAGCACCGGCAACGCAGTGCCTTTGGGCGCATCGGTGGCAACGGCCGGTTGGCCGTACTCCAGCAACGCATCCACGACGCGGACCTGTTCCGGCGTGAGCACGGCGTCACTGTGCACGAAATGCAGATAGACCGCGCTGACATCGACGATATTCGCGTCGATCGCCTTCAGCGTCGCGAGCAAACGGGTCTTGCGGAAATCGGAGAGGGCCGAAGCGCCGGGAAAGCACGAGAAATGGGCCATTGAGCGGAAATGGATGCACCGCGCGGGCGCGGCGGGAAACGAAAGGAAGACAAGGATTATACCGCGCCTGACGCCCCGGACGGCCGGGTTCTTGCTACGCTGCAACACTGGCCGGACAACGAATGTCGGACGTGCACAACTTATCTGATGGTTCGTCAGGGGCGGAGACGTTATCATGGCGCCCCGGTGGCCAAGGGAAAAATCTTGAAATGAAGCAATTCGACCTGATCGTGATTGGGGCCGGCATCAGCGGCATGGCCGTCGCGATGCGGGCCATCGAGGCCGGCATGCGCGTCGCCGTCATCGACGAACATGCGACCGTCGGCGAAGGTGCGTCCTTTTTCCACAGCGGGGTCGCGTTGCCCTCTCCGCTGGACCCATGGTATGGGCCGGATGCGCCGATGCCGACGCCCGGCGGCGTGCCGTGGCGCCGCGCCGCGCGCGAACGGGCCAGCAATGCACTGCGCCACGCGAGACTGGCACCGTGGGAAGCGCTGATCGCGCAATCCGCGGCACGGCTCGATACGCTGGCGCAGGTCCACGGTATCGAACACGAGCGACGTGACGGCGCGCTGTACGTCTGGCGTAACGCGGTGGAATTCGAGCGGGCCCAGGCGTTGCTCGTGGATTGGCCGAAGAACGACGCGCCTCCCGAGGCACGGAACACGACCTCACACGCCACGCCAAGCGATATCGGCGGCGATGACGCGGTAGATCATGTCGCCACCGATGCTCAACACGCGCGCACCGGGAAGTCAGCCCAGGCGCTTGCCGATGTTGACCTAGAAGGCAATGGCGCGCCCGGCAACACACCACCAGGAACCGCGCCGCGTTTCGACCTCCACGGCCATGCCCCACGCGTGCTGGACGCGCAAGCCTGCCGGGCCGCCGAGCCGGCACTGGAGCATGCCGAAGCGCTGGCAGGCGGCATCGCGTTCGACACACTGTCCAGCGGCAACGCCGCGGTGATGGCGAAGCGACTCAAGCAATTGCTGGACGCCGCCGAGGTAACGTTTTTCCTTGCGCGGCAGGCCCTTCGCGTCGAGGTTCACAACGATGGCGTCGATGTGTCCATCCGCCCCGCCCAACAAGCCGGGGGGGCGTTCTCAGGCGTACAGGCCCGCGGCTTCACCCCGCCGTCCACCACTTCTATCTTAGGAGTGGATGCCCGACAATCGGATGCGGCGCGACATGTCGAACAGGTCCATGCATCGCACGTGGTCATCGCCGCCGGCGCGGGCAGTGCGAAATTGCTCGGCACCGCCGGCGTCCCATTGCCGCTGCAGCGCGTCACGCGCACGGTGTTGACCGGTACGGTCCTGCGCGAGGACTACGCGCCGCGGCGCTTGCTGATAGATGCCGAAAACAGCGTGGCCATCGTGCGCTTCGATCGCCGCGTGCGCGTCAGCGCCTGCCTCCGAGGACCGGCCACCACCACGATCGGGAAGGTCAAGAACAAAGCGGCCGCTCTCCCTCCCGGCCCGGCTAAAAAAGCCCTGCAAGCGATGCCGGCCCAGCTCCATGCCTGGCGCGACACGCTCGTGCCGGGCGCCGCACGGTTCGATGCCGGCGTCGGCGAGTCCGTGGCACTCGTCGGCGCGGACGGCCTGCCGGTGATCGGCACGCTGAAGACCCGCCGTGGCGAAAACCGCCTGCATGTGGTCCTGAGCGGTGCGCATCGAGGCTGGGGGTTGGCATTTGGCGCGGCCGATCTCCTTTTCGCGCAATGGCCATCCGGCCCGCATGCCGCGATGGGTAGCATGCGCGACGACAACCGCACACAAGCCATCGAAGCGAATGCCCACCCTGTGACGGAAGAGGGCATGGCGGGCGATGGCGGAGCCGCATGGGTCGCCGCCACCGCGGCGGATCGCTTCGACCCGAGTACGCGCATGGCGCTATCCCCCGCGCGCTTCGGTCACGCTTGACGCAGCAGGGGCATCCGCATAAGGCGTGACCGGACACACCTCCGTCGTGGACACCGCCCATCCGGTGTAAGGTGAGAAGATCGTTCACCATTGATTGCCACCATGTCCGCCGGTCCCGTTCCTCCCACGCCGCTCACGCACAACGATCGTCGCGCGGCGACGCCTCCTGACGACGCTGGCGGTCCGGCGAACACGCAAGGCTGGTTTCCAATCGACACGCACCGCCTGGCGTGGCCGTTCGCGACGGTCGCGGACCTCCGCACCGTGGAAGCACGCGTCATGCAAAGCGCGGGATCGCATGTCTTGATGGAACGGGCCGGTGCCGCGACGGCAGACTTCCTGCTGCATCAACGCCGCACCAGGCGCCGCCCCGGCAGCGACGACGACCATATCGCCGCAACCGGGACACCCGGTGCTGGCTCTCCCGGCACCGACGATCACGACTTGGCATCGACACCGATCTGGTTTTTCGCAGGGCCGGGAAACAACGGCGGCGATGCGCTGGTGGCGGCCACGCGGCTGCATCGTCTGGGCGTACCTGTGCGCGTCACACTTCCGGCGCCCCCCACCCATGGCGATGCACTCTGGGCGTACACCGAGGCGCGCCGCGACGCGGTGCCAATCCAGCAGGACGCTCCCGACGATACGCAATGCACCGCGCTTCGCGAAGGCGGATGGTGCGTCGATGGTTTGTTCGGCATCGGCCTCAACCGTCCGGTAAGCGCGCCGTACGACCAATATATAAAGCTGATCAATGCACTAGGCGAACACGGCACGCACGTGTTGGCGCTGGACATCCCGAGCGGCCTGGACGCGATGACCGGCCAGTGCGTATCGCCCGCGTCGGACAATGATTGCGCGGTGTATGCCACCCATACGCTGAGTTTCATTGGCGCCACGCCCGGCCTCTTCACCGGGAAGGGACGTGACCACACCGGCGCCTTGTTTCTATCACCGCTGTCCTTGCCGGATTTCATCGTGCGGGCGCCATCGACGCTTGCCACGCCATCCGCCTACCCTTTCATCGATGCAACCTCCGCGCAAGACGCACGCGTCAGAAGCGATAGCCAGCCAGTTGCGCCGCTGCAATTGAACGCGCCATCGCTATTCATGCATTGCTTCAGGAAGCGTCGACCGTCCTCGCACAAAGGCACATTCGGCAGCGTCGCGATTATCGGCGGCGATACGGGCACCTGCGGTGCGGCCATCCTTTGCGCCCGCGCTGCGCTTTATGCGGGCGCGGGACGCGTACACACGGCATTGATCGGCGAAGGTGCGCCGCCGTACGATCCTCCACATCCTGAAATCATGCTGCGTCACATCGACGCCATCGCGCTCGACACGATGGATGCGCTGAGCATCGGTCCCGGCCTTGGTACGTCGGCGCGTGCGGGCGACATCGTCAAACGCGTTTTGCATGACGTCGTGGGGGAAGATTGCCGGGCGTTGCTGGATGCCGATGCGTTGAACGTGATCGCCCGCGATGCGGCGCTCTGCGCCGCGGTGGCAGCCGCCGGCAAGTGGCTTGTCATGACACCTCATCCAGGAGAAGCAGCGCGGCTGCTCGATATCGGTACGCGGGACGTCGAGCAAGATCGACTCGCCGCGGCCCGTGCGCTGGTTGAACGGTTCCGCTGCACGATCGTCTTGAAAGGTTCCGGCACATTGATTGCCGCGCCGTCCTTGGCGGCAGCCACCGCTTCCGGCACGGCCACGGCCACGTCATGCGGCGATATACCGGAGAGCGTCATTTCCGTGGACATCGTGCTGAATACCACTGGCAATACCGGCCTGGCCACAGGCGGTAGCGGCGATGTGTTGAGCGGCGTAATCGGCGCGCTGCTCGCGCAGGGCCTGCCACCGAAAGAGGCGGCATTAACTGGCGTGTACCTGCATGGCCTTGCCGCCGAGACACTGGCGGCCCACGGTGACGGTCCCGCAGGGCTGACAGCGGGAGAGCTGGCACCGATGATCCGTCGACTGCTGAATACCCATCTGCGTGAACACGGCTTGATCGTTGGTTGAACTCGCTGCCCGGCGTACTTTGGCATCGCGATTTATACTTGACCGATAGTGTTGAAACGGCACCCCTGGCAACCGCGCACCCTATGGCGCCTTCGCGCCTGAACCTGACAGACGGCACCCGGGCGCACGTGTTTGCTCACCACAACAATGAGACAAACTTATGACATCACATTCGCCAAAGACCGCTTCCGTGCCGGTACTTCCCAGTTGGGCCGCGCTCCGTGCGCATTACGATCAGATTCGTGACGCCCGGTTGCGCGAATGGTTCGATCCGGCGCAGGACCATGCGCCCACGCGTGCCGAGCGCTACACATTCGACGGCGGCGGTCTATCGATCGATTTCTCCAAAAACCGCATTACCGACGAGACATTGAAACTGCTGACGCAGTTGGCACGCGACGCAGGGGTCGAAGCACGTCGCGATGCCGTATTCAAGGGCGACATTGCAAACCCGACCGAAGGACGTCAGGTATTGCATACCGCATTGCGGGCGACAGACGCGGCATCGCCGTATTTCGCGCAAGTGCAAGCCGAACGCAAGAAAATGGCGGCGTTCGCCGAGAAAGTACGGGGCGGCGAATGGCGCGGGTATAGCGGCAAGCCGATCCGGCACATCGTGAATATCGGGATAGGTGGCTCTGATCTCGGGCCGAAGATGGTTTGCCATGCGCTGCATCATCTCGCGGCCCCCGAGATTACAACGCACTTCGTATCGAACGTAGATGGCGCGGATCTGCAACGCGTGGTTGATCAAATCGATCCTGAAACGACGCTGGCCATTATCGTCTCGAAAACATTCACGACGCTGGAGACGATGACCAACGCACGCTCGCTGCGCCAATGGTTCGTACAAAACGGCTGCCCCGAGGAAAAGTTGCATCATCACTTCGTTGGCGTCTCGGCAAATTCGAACGAAGTGGTCAAGTTCGGTATCGCTCGCGACAACGTCTTCGAAATGTGGGACTGGGTGGGTGGACGCTACTCCCTGTGGAGCGCGGTTGGCCTGTCGATCATGCTATCGGTTGGTCCGGCACATTTCGATGCCTTGTTGGCGGGCGCGGCCGAAATGGACCAGCACTTCCGCGATACGCCACTGGAACGCAACCTCCCGGTGTTGATGGCCGTGATCGGCATCTGGTATCGCGATATCTTCGAATCGCAAAGCGTCTTGGTCGCGCCCTATTCCGAAGCGTTACACTACCTGCCTTCCTACTTGCAGCAGTTGGAGATGGAAAGCAATGGCAAGTCGGCGCGACTGGATGGCGATCCGGTGCGTGAACCCACTGCCGCTGTGATCTGGGGTGAGCCGGGAACGAATGGACAGCACGCGTTCTTCCAGATGCTGCACCAAGGCCCCACGCTGATACCGATTGATTTTATCGCTGTGCTGACGCCAGAACATCGCTTAGTCGACCATCATGCAAAATTGCTGGCCAACTGCTTTGCACAAAGCGAGGCATTGATGCTCGGCCGCACGCTGGAAGAAGCGCGCAAGATCGCCGGCCCGGACAACCCGGATCTGGCGCCGCACCTCGCATTCCCCGGCAACCGTCCAAGCACGACGATCATTCTGAATGCATTGACGCCGCATGCTCTCGGTGCCCTGATTGCGCTCTACGAACAAAAGGTGCTCGTACAAGGCAGCATCTGGAATATTAATTCGTTCGATCAATACGGCGTCGAGCTTGGCAAGGTGTTAGGCAAGGTCGTCGAGGCTGACCTCGAAGGCAAGAGCAACGGTCAACACGACTCGTCGACCAGTGCGTTGATCGCGCGTGCGCGTGCGGCCCTTAAAGCAACGTCAAATACGCCATAGTCGCTACCGATGCCACGCGCGATGTGGCCGGTAAAGCGACCCCCGCTACGCCGCGAGCAACTTGCCGGCGCGCATCGTGAGAATACGATCGCAACGCCGTGCCAGTTGCAAGTCATGCGTGACGAGAACCAGCGTTGCGCCCTGGTTCCGGTTCATGTCGAACATCAGCGCGCTGACAGCCGCGCCCGTTGCCGCATCAAGACTCCCCGTAGGTTCGTCCGCGAAAAGCACTGATGGTGTGGTCACGAACGCGCGCGCCAGCGCTACCCGCTGTTGTTCGCCGCCCGACAAAACCCGAGGATAATGCGCGATACGCCCTTCCAGCCCCACCTGATCAAGTAATGCCCGTGCTTGTTCACGTGCTTGCCGACGGGACACGTCACCCCGCAATTCAAGCGGTAGCATGACATTTTCAAGTGCGGTCAAATGCGGCATCAGTTGGAATGCCTGAAATACGAAACCCACACCTCGTGCGCGAACCGCCGCACGTGCATCCTCGTCGAGAGCGCCCAGTTCTTGACCAAGTAGACGGATGGTGCCGGCGCTGGCCGTATCCAACCCGGCAAGCAAGCCCAGCAACGTCGATTTTCCTGAACCTGACTCGCCGACGATCGCCACTGTTTCGCCTGCATCGACGTACATATCGATATCATCCAATATGGACAATTCACCGGATGCATCCACCACGCGCTTGCTGACGCCCTCCACTGCTATGACCCGACCCGATTCTTTCCGCATGGATTCCTGCATAAGTGCCCGCTTGTTTTCCCGCATGAAAACCCGCTTGAAGGTGGTCAGTAGACACTTGTCGACGGCGATCATGCGCCGACGGTCTGTCATGCCCGCCCCCGCTACCGTGATGGGCCTGGCACTCGCGCTTGCCTGTGGCATCACCACGCCATCGCTTTATGCGGAAGGCGCGCCACAATCCCGGATGGAACGCAAGCCCGGCGCAGAGGCAACCGTCCCACCGGAGGCCGCCTCCCAGACCATTCTAGTCTTGGGCGACAGTCTCTCCGCAGGCTACGGCCTGGCACCGAACACGGGCTGGGTGGCACTATTGCAGCAACGCCTTGCCGATAAGCCGGTGGGTAAAAATCATTATACCGTTGTCAATAGCAGCATCAGCGGGGACACAACGAGCGGCGGGCGAACCAGGCTGCCGAGCGCATTGTCGCGCACGCATCCTGCTGTTGTCATCGTCGAACTGGGCGCGAACGACGCTTTGCGAGGACTGCCAATGTCAGTGACGCGCGCAAACCTGGCGGCGATCATTGAAGCAAGCCAGGCGGCCGGTGCACGCGTCGTACTGGTCGGTATGCAAATCCCACCGAATTACGGACCGGTGTACACGCAAGCATTTTCATCCCTCTTCCCGATGCTGGCCAAGCAGTATCACATCTCGCTGGTCCCATTCTTGCTTGAAGGTATCGCCGACAAACCGGATATGTTCCAGGCGGATCAGATACATCCCCTGGCAAAAGCGCAACCGGTATTACTTGAAAACGTGTGGGCACCGCTGTCTCCGCTGTTGAAATGACCTGCTTTGGTGGGCGGAAGGCGCAGCGCCCGGACACGATTGGCACGCTTTGGCACAACTACAAGGAGATGAAGACGTGAAATTTATACCGACCCTTATGGCAGCAGGTGCATTGGTCGCACTGGGCGCATGCGCCACGCATCAACCTACCATCAGCTCAGTAGGCAAGAGCGCGAAACCGCCGCAAGCCGTGGCACAGTGCATTGCACAAGGCTGGGCCGATAAGACGCAAACACCCATCGTCTCGCAAACGGCGATTGCCAATGATTTCGGCGTCGACGTACTGGTTCCCGGCCAACCACCGGGGGGTGACGCCGCCGTGGTTCGCCAAGCGCCTGGTGGCCGGGGTACATGGGTTGGATATCGCTCGACAACCAACGCGGCACCTGACCCATCCGTTACCGCAGCAATCAGTAGCTGCCTCTGATTCTCGGATTGCAACACGATGCATGGCCGACACCACGTCGGCGGCAATCAAAAAAACCATTGCTGCATCACTGATTCGCGGCCCTGCACACGCCGCGAATGGTGCGAAGCAATGGCTTTTTTACGTCCTCGTGGCCGCTCAGTTACCTGAGCCGCCATCCTGCTGCTGCGATATGTCACCGGACAGATCGTAGATCTTGATGGATGCACGCTTGCGTAACGCTGTGAGATAGGCGTCGTTTTCGGCTTGTCCTTCCATCTGCGAAAGCTGCGCTTCGATCTGTGTCACCTGCGCGGGGTCGGCGGCGGCGCCGCTACTTACCTTCGTGATTTCATAGATGGCATAGCCGCCATCTGGCACATCCACACCCACGAACACCGGCAGTTTGCTGGCGTCCGCCTTGAACACCTCGCTCAACACTGGCTGCGATAAACCCTGCGGGTTCGAACGTGTCACGGACGTCACTGGCGAAAAACCTGCGGTGCTCACACTGTTCGGCGACTTGCGCAATGCCTCAAGCTTCGCGGCACCATCCTTGCGTGCGAGCACCGATGCCTGCTCGTCGACCACCTTGTTGCGTGCCGCTTCCCGCACTTGATCGAACGGCTGCAACGCCGCTGCCTGATACGACGTTACCCGCGCCGATACCATCGTATTATTGCCAAGGTCGATCGCCGCCGTATTGTGCTTGCTCTTCAACGCGTCGTCGCTGAATACGGCTGCCAGCAGCTTGGGATTATTCGCCGGATCTGCCGCATTCGCATTCGGTGCCGGACGACGTGTCACCGTGGCTGTCTTGATTGCAAGGCCATACTTGTCCGCGGCAGGCTTCAGACTATCCGCTTGCTCATAAACAGCATTCGAGAAGCCCTCTGTGTCGGCCGCGTACTTGTCCGTGCCAGCCTGCGCTTGCAGCGTCCGGACAATCGCGTCGCGTACGTCCGCCAGCGGTCGCGTGACCGTCGGCTTCGTATCGGTGACCTCGATGATGTGATACCCGAAATCCGATTGCACCAGATCGCTGATCTGTCCCTTTTGCAGGGCGAAAGCGGCGTCGGCAAAGGGCTTCACCATCATCGAATGATCGAAGAAGCCGAGGTCCCCGCCCTTGTCGGCCGAGCCGGGATCCTCGGACTCTTTCTTGGCAATGGCCGCGAACCGGTCAGGATGCGCCTTCACTTCCTTCAGCACTTCCAGCGCATGCGCCTTCGCTTTCGCCCGCACGTCGGCGCTAGCGTCCTTCGGCACGGCAATCAGGATGTGACTCGCGCGAACCTGGCCTTCGGATTGGTACTGTTTCAGATTGGCCTGGTAATACTTTTGAATGTCCGCATCACTCGGTACCGATGCCGCGGACAACGCCTGGGCGCTCAGCACGACGTATTCGATCCGCGCTTGTTCGGGCGTCGTGAAGTCCGCATGGTGGGCATCGTAGTAGGCTTTGATGTCCGCCTCGCTGGGTTGGGCCTGCGCCCGGTAATCCGCCGCTCGCAGGACCAAGCCTCGCACATCACGCTGCTGCGTGATCATGGCGTTCAGTGATTGCGCCAACGCCGCTGGAATGAATGCGGTATTGACGATGTTCTGTGCGATCTGCTGGCTTGCAAGCTGGAAACGCTGCATCTCATCGAGCTGCGGGCCGCTGAGGCCTTGTGCCGCCAACAGTTGCGCATAAGCCTGCTGGTCGAAACTGCCGTCGGGGCGTTTCAAAGAGGCGATCGCCGGAATGCTCATGATCGACTGGCGCACGGCGTTGTCACTGGCCGTGAGGTTCAAGTCGCGCGTGTTCTGTGCGACCAGTTGCTGCCGAATCATGTTATCAAGGATCGAGCGGCGCATGGCCGGCGTATCAAACGTCGAAGCATCGTAGCTTGCACCCAGCATCTGCTGCGCCCGCTGGTTCTGGTCGCGCACCGCGGCATCGAATTGTTGCCGCGTGATGATGTCGCCATTGACCTTGGCCGCGTTGGCGCTGTCGTCCCACATGCCACGGAAACCCTGGATACCTACCAGGCCCAGACCAGGTACGACGAACAGCGCCAAGATGATCATCATCAGGCGGCGATGGCTACGGATGAAATCTAACATGCTGACCGAACCAGGAGGAAAGACCGAATATTACCTCAGGCGGCCTGCGCAGTCGTCGCGCGGGCCAACAAAACGAGGAATCCGCCGGCATATATCCTGCTGCCAGGCGCTAAAAACAAAAAACCCGCAGAGCAAAAGCCGTGCGGGTAGTCTTTTCTGCAGGCAGTGTGCCCACACAGAATGCACCGGGGGAAAAATCGCATCTTTTCACGCGGCTGCGACGCTGGTTGCAATCGCGGCATCGCCGGCTCGAACGTGGTGGGTGCTGAGGGGCTCGAACCCCCGACCTACGCCTTGTAAGGGGTTATTACTCCCTTATTAATCAGTGGCTTAGACAATGCACCAGCCACAAGGACCAGCTACCACAAAGACAACAAACTGATTGTAGCAGACAGACCACAATAATAAGAGGGCAACCAATGCCACTGAATAAAGACGTCATCCGGCGCGTGGCCGGCGCGGGCCTCGTTGCGACCGCTGTTTTCGTCGCGCACTTCGAGGGACAGAAAAACGTAGCCTACGTCGATCCCGTCGGCGTCGTGACTATATGCGCAGGCCATACAGGCACGGGCCTGGATGGAAAACCGCTGCGGCTCGGGCAGTCGGCCACGGACGATGTCTGTAGCTACCTGCTCGGCCAAGACGTGAAAAAGGCGGACGCGATCGTACGGAAGTACGCCAAGGTGCCGCTGTCGGACGGGGAGTCGCTTGCTTACACCAGCTTTGTACTAAATGAAGGGGAGGGTCATTTTCGGTCCAGTACGCTATTGCGACAATTGAATAACGGGAACCGACAGGCCGCTTGCGCCCAGTTGTTGGTCTGGGACAAGGGTACGGTGAGCGGGAAGCTAGTCGTGCTCCCCGGATTGGTAACCCGGCGCAAGGCCGAGCACCAAGAGTGCGTATCTTCCAACCCGTAACCACTAAATGTTGTGCATCCTCTCGTGAACCACTACCATATTTAGCGTATGGTTATCTATCCGGAGGGGCTCATGACCAGACGTTTTACGGTTGAACAGATATGTCAGCAATGCAAGGTGGCGGAGGAGGAACTGTTACACGTTATTTCTATTCACGCGAACTGGCGGGTAGCCACCCTTGATGAGGATATTTTTGGACAGTTCGATGGCACCTATGCGGCACACACCTTCAAAGCCGTTCGAGTGGCGCTTCGGCGAGAAGTGATCATGGGATTGTCTCGCATATGGGATACGCGACACGACACAATAAATTTTCTGAAAATCGCCCAGTCGCTACGAGATCAGACGACACACGACGCTATCATGCTGGGGAATTATAGGGATAGGGCGAACGATCCGGAATTTCGCAAGGCCTGTGTGACAAAGCGAGATGAGGTATGCAACACCATTGAGCGCCTCTTAGCTCGAATCCGACCTGAGATGATGCGGAGAGTGCGTCAAATACGCGATACCCATTTAGCACATCGCGGAGTCCAAGAGAGGCGTCAAACAGCTCCAGTACAGGGAGCGACCTACGATGACCGCGCGGTGGATTGGCTTTACGTGCAGTCCATTAAGGTCGTAGAACTACTGTTCGAGGTAGTGTTTGCACGCGGGTCATCTTTTGCGACGGCCTCAGGGGTAGACGAATATTACGCAAGACATTTTTGGCGCTCCTTTTACATTGAAGGCAGCGGTGCACGAATGCGGCGCGTGTCGCGCCCCCCTTTATAGCCATGCGTAGGTCGAATCACGAACTGCCCCCAGGTCCAGCGTTCCATACGCGGGGATCGGGGGCAGTTTCTTTTTGCTTTGCTCGTCTAGGCAGGCCGTTACGTCAGCCGTCCACTCAGCCAGCAGGTCGCCGGACATAAGCGCTACAAATTGCTCGCGAGTAGCGTCGTACACCTGGCCGCACTGGGCGAATGGGCCGCCGAAGCTGTCGTGAATCATCCAGAAGTTACGGACTCCAGCAGCAGCCAGGGCATTGATCGTCATGACCATGTGCGACGAATCGACGCCGTGGACGAAATTAGGCGAGACGCCGGCCCGCTGCTTCTTCGGACAGAGTTCGTCTGTATCCACTTGAAATAGATACCCGGTCGTACGATTGGAAGGGCCTCTTAATCAAATATCCGTCCAACTATGACCCGGATACGCGGACTTACTCCGGTACTTGGGATGGTACGTTTATCACCGGTTGGACCGATAACCCGGCTTGGATTTTCTATGACCTGGTTCTCAACTCGGTATACGGATTGGGCCGCTGGATCGATGCGTCGATGGTCGATCGGTATTCGCTTTACTCTATTGCTCAGTACTGCGACGTTCTTGTTTCGGACGGCGCGGGCGGCACAGAGCCCCGGTTTCGTTGCAATTGCTATATCCAGACGCGGGCGGACGCTTACAAGGTACTCCAGGACCTAGCAAGCGTGTTCCGGGGGATGGCGTATTGGGCTAACTCGTCCGTCACCGCTACGGCGGATATGCCTCTCGATCCTGCCTATATTTACACGCAAGCCAACGTCGTTGATGGAAAGTTTAAGTACGTTGGTTCGTCGCTAAAGACGCGTTACACCGTAGCCCTGGTCACATGGAACGATCCCGACAATGCCTATCAGCAGGCGGTCGAGTACGTAGAAGACGCAGACGGGGTCGCGCGGTACGGGATTAACAAGGCCGAGACGATCGCCTTTGGCTGTACCAGCCGCTCACAAGCCCAGCGCGTAGGACAATGGACGCTCATCACCTCGCGATACGAGACAAACACTGTCACGTTTTCCACGGGCCTGGACGGTACTGTGGCAATGCCTGGGCAGATTATTGAGATAGCTGACGCTGGACGTGCTGGGCGGCGTATGGCCGGCCGTACGGGTTCTCGTCTTTTCCGCTGAGCACCGTCGTTTCTATCGGTACGTTGGTTTTGACCGCGTTCTATATCTGGTCGGCACTGCCTCGTGTGTGGCGAACGGCCGTAGCCCTTAAGCGCGGGCTGATCGATAAGGATTGGTCCATGTGGAAGGAACTGGGCAAGCAGCCGGCAGTGGCAAAGGAGGATTGATGCGGAGGCTCCTAGAGGAAATCCTGGCGGGAGCCCTGCTCACCGCTATTGCTATCGGCCTAGGGCTCGGCTGGTAAGGCAGCGCTGCGGGCGTGGGCAACGGGCGTAAGGACGTCCCGGTGATTTATCTACGAGTCGTACCTTTTGAGGAAGGCCCGTAGGTCTCTTTCCGGAACCATACCAAGCACAGCGACTACCATGTAGACACCTACAAGACGCGCTTCTGATTGAAAGGCCCCTTCTTCAGAGACGACAGAAAAGACATGAGGTAGCGCAGTGTCAAACCAACCGTGAAGAACCGCGACGGGGTCCTCAGTTCTAAGCCCTGCCTCTATTCCCTTCCGGTCGTATTCCGAAATCGCTCCAGCCTTCACAGCCAGATGGACAGTCTGGGTGAGGAAAGCCCGGGCGAGGCCAAGAGTTTGCGGCATCGAACTGGCCGAGTAAGTACGATACCAAACGGCAAACGGTTCGCGAGTCAATGCATTAAACCCGTTCACCGCTTTCTTGGTCCGATAGATCCAAAACAAGGCGACGATCACGATAAGACCGATTACTACTTCCATAGAATTTGTGCTCGGTTATCGGTATTTCGCAGCCTGGTAGTCGCCTAGGGCGTCGCCGGCATCCATCAGATTACTTGTGCTCGGGTCCTTCTTATACTGGTCGATAGACAGGCGTGCAGAGTCCTGCGACGACGAGATGTACGCCTGCCGGGACGCGGCGCGTTCCTCAATACCCGGGCGGCTCTTAGCGAGGGCCGCCTGAAGGCTGTAGTCATCCGACGCGCAGCCGGCAAACAGCGCGGCGATGATAGCCGCGATCAAAACGCGCATGGTCGTACCTTACTGAAAGTTTCGGTAATAGTAGCGCGTGTCGGCCTCCTCGGTCGATAGGATCTCAACGAGGTCCCGGCTTAGGTCGTTCGCGATCCGCTCGTAACCTGCATCAGCCGGCCAGTCTCGGCGCGTGCTCCAGCACCAGCGGTACGTAGCCACAGCCGCAAGGTACTCCGCTTGGTCGCGCGGCATCCCACCATCGAATTCCATGATGGCGACCCGCTCCGCATAGAACTCGTCAGCCTGCTCGGTATCTGCTTTCATACGCCCATACTACTGTACGGATATACAGCATTGCAAGCGTTGTAATAAACGCACAAAAATATAAGAACAAAATGCGAACTAGTGAAACCGTGGGAGTGTCGGGCGCTGCGGACCTATTGCAGGTCCACCCGAAAACAGTATTGGATTTGATTAATGCGGGGGACATCCCGGCCGCCAAGGTGGGCCGGGCGTATGTGATGATGACGAGGGACGTTCTTGATTACATCCAAGGGCAGATTATCAACCAGACGGCCGATCGTCTCGCAGCGCGGGGGCGTACGACGCATTCCGCGTCCCCTAGCCTCTCCCGCCGCTCTACCAGAGCGCATTAGCCAAATCAGAGCCGCGCAGGTTCGCATACCGCATCATCATACGGTGCGACTTGTGGCCGGTGTGTCAACATCGGCCGTAATTTCCTCAAAACTGTCGAAGTAAAATTCCCCACCCTGTTTCTTCGGTGATCAGCCGACTCGTGAGATCAAACAGACTCCTTTCGTGGCCGTCCTGGACGCCGACGCGGT